>Ga0222427_100032_pt1 | contig 445541 bp, 377 predicted proteins | sample 2B20Ametagenome_FD_182890 | JGI IMG/M metagenome (GOLD analysis project Ga0222427, IMG submission 182890) | Enriched microbial communities from leaf-cutter ant dump, University of Wisconsin, Madison, United States - 2B20A (version 2) | ecosystem: Environmental > Terrestrial > Nest > Insects... | reverse complement strand
TGTTCCTATTGTAATAGTTCCAGAAGCAGCTCCTGAATAAGTAACAATATTGCCTGCTGTGCCTGATATTGTAAAAACAGCATTTGATCCTGAACAAACTGGACTATTTGTGCTAAGGGTTGCTGCAGTTGGTAAAGCATTTGCCGTTACTGTAGCTGTAGCGCTATTATTAGCAGTAGGATCATCTACATTAGATGATGTAATAGTTGCCGTATTAGAATAAGTTCCTGTATCCTTTACTGTAGCTGTTATTGTAAGTACGACACTTGCACCACTATCCAAACCAGAAATCGTCCATATTCCTGTTGAACTATCATAAGACGTTCCTGTTGGGACAACAGAAGAAACATAAGTATACCCTGAAGGAAGCTTATCTGTTACTGAAACACCTTCTGCATTTGAAGGTCCTAAATTTTTAGCCGTTATAGTAAAAGTAACATTACTACCCACACATTGGCTAGAAACATCAACCTTGTTTTCTACTGCGACATCACTACAAAGCGTAACTGCAATAGGAGTCGATTGCGAACTAACACCACATGATAATGTAGATGTTACCGTATAAGAACCGGTTTTGGTAACCGTTATAGAGTTTGAAGTCTCATTCGGAATAACCGTACCGTTATAACGCCATACATAAGGCGAAAAATTAGGTTCTGTTGTTAATACTGCCGATTGCTTTAAACAACCATTTACGCCGACATAGGTTTCTTTCGGAGCTGTTGGCTGTTGCGCAAAATTAGAGAAAAAAGCGGCCATCGAATATCCATTTCCTTGTTGCGCAATAGAAACTGTAAGTTTTGCAGTACTACTTAAAGAAATCGTGTTAGGATTTCCTATTTGAGTTCTGTTAAAATCTATAATATACCAGCCTGTTGTACCCAATTGTCGTCGGTTAGTACCTGTGGTAGTCTCTAAATTGGCTGAATTTAACATGACTGTAGCACTTGCGCTCTGCAGCAACACATAACCAAAATAATCTAATGATTCCTTATTATATCCTTTAAAAGTTGAAGTTTCAACAAAATTAGATCCTCCACAGGCCGAAACGGGCGCAATGGTAGAAACATCTACTTCACACCTGTCTGCCGTACCAGAATAGACTGCAACATTATTAGTTGCAACAATCCTTGACGCAGAAAGCTGTGTCCCAGAAACACCATTTTTAAAAGTATAATATTCCCCTGCATTTCGTGTTATTGTTACAGGCGAGCCTACTTCATTACCATTAGTAGCATTATAAGTATTTATTGTTATAGTTGTACCGTCTTTAGTTGCTACAATAGTTGTCTGTTCTGCTGTATCATTTCCTTTTCCTCTTTCAAGGAAATACTCTTTCCCTAAAACCGATACTGGCGGTACTTGATCAAACGTTCCATCTCCACATGCCTCTGGAGCATCTATTCGAACGCCGGTATTCATGACGATCGGTCCTGATGATTCAACTAAAGAGCCAATCGCAGCATTAAATAAATAACTTTGTCCAGCTCCTAATGTTGTTACTAAACTTCCGTTTATTTTAACTTGGGTATTATTATTAATTGCCATTACGCTATAGAAAGGACGCTCTCTGTCACTTGTCCCCATATTCCTATAATATCCTACTCTGAATTCAACACCAATGCCTGCATCTCCAAAACTCGTTAATGAGGCATTTCCCTTAATAGAATTATCTCCACCATCTCCAATTGCGTCAGATGCAATATTTCTTAAATTTACTGAAACGAGTCCTTCATTAGTAGTACTGGTAATAATTAGACCTCTATCATTGTAAATTGTACCAGCAGCATTATAAGGCAAAGGTAAAGTACTACTATTAGGGTTTCCAACAAATCTATAAACTGCTGGCGTTCCTTTTACAGTTGTTAATGTACTACCAACTGCCGAACCATCAATCTTAGTCATATTTACACTTCCACCATTACTTTTTGTAATAGTAAAAGTCACAGGAGTCGTCGAATTCGTAGCAATAATAATTTCATTAGCATCACTAAAATACTGCCAAGGTGCAGGTGCTATGTAATGTTTTTTAAAAAACTGCGCAGAAGCACTATAAGTACTTAATAAAAAAACAATAAGAAAAATTAGCCTAGAAAATCCAGACTTGTAAAAAGTAGAGTTACGCATAGACAACTTGAGTTTGTGGAACAGAAATTTTGAATGCTAGAAAACAGATGATTGTTTTTAGCACTTTGATGAGATACGTGAAAAAATAGAAAATGGATTTAAAAAAACTTGGAACAGTTTTTTTAAGACATACATATAAAAAAGACATTATGTAGACCATTGTCATATAGTAAATTAAAGACTATAAAAGTCTTCACGGTTTTAATTAAGTAGATTTGGAAAGCGCGAAAGTATATCTAGGAATGAAATCAATCCTCATTATTCCGACAAAATGCAGATAAAATCGTCAAACAACAGTTTTTAACAACTGTTCATATCTTGAAAATCAAAAAAATATACCAATTCAACAATGAATTAGCAGAATTTTCTTAAAAATTTAAAACATTTTTAAATTCTTACAGAAATTATTGATAAATAAGTAATTACACGTAAGAAATAAAAATCATAGAAGCAGGAAAATAATAAAAACCAAACAACTCATTATCAGCACAATAAACAATAAATATTAAACAAATGGCTTATTGCAAAAACTTGATATTACGTTTTAGTCCGTCAAATTTGGTTCTTTTAATAGGAGAGTTTTTAAAAACCTGTTTAAAGGTTTCTTCTGTAATTTCCATCCAGTCCTTTTTGGTAAAAGAAAGTAAATCTGGATTAGGGTTAAATAGCGGTTCTGAATGAGGTTTAGAGAATCGATTCCATGGACAAACATCTTGGCAGGTGTCACAACCAAACATCCATTCATCAAATTTTCCTTTCATTTCTATAGGAAGATTTTCTTTTAATTCTATAGTATAATAAGATATGCATTTACTTCCGTCAACAATATAAGGAGCAACAATTGCTTGTGTAGGACAAGCATCAATACAGGCTGTACAAGAACCGCAATGATCTGTAACTGCATGATCGTATTCTAATTCTAAATCAATAATTAGTTCAGCAATAAAGTAAAAAGAACCAACTTTTTGGGTAATAAGGTTACTGTTTTTCCCAATCCAACCCAAACCACTTTTAGCAGCCCAAGCCTTATCTAAAACTGGTGCTGAATCAACAAAAGCACGACCTGAAACTTCCCCGATATTTTCTTGAATCGAATGTAAAAACTCTTTCAGTTTATCTTTGATTACAAAATGATAATCTTGTCCGTAAGCATATTTAGAAATCTTAAAACTTTCGTCGTTTTGTGTAGTATCTGGATAATAATTCAATAAAAGTGAAACAACGCTCTTACCATCATCAACCAATAAAGTCGGATCAAGACGTTTATCAAAATGGTTTTCCATATAAGCCATCTGACCGTTTCGATTATTCTTTAACCAATTTTCAAGTCGAGGAGCTTCCTTTTCCAAAAAACCTGCTTTAGATATACCGCAAGAAAGAAAACCAAGCCTTTTAGCTTCTTCTTTTATAAACTTCGAATATGTCTCTTTCGAATTAATACTCATCTTTTTGAAAATGAAACTTCAATGTTAACAGGCTTTAAAGTCACCAAAGGATTAAATTTAACCGTTTCGTTTTTAGTTTTAACTTCATACTTCTTTACAATCTGCGAAATTGCCAAACACATTTCATAAATAGCAAAACCAGTTCCTATACACATTCTTGGACCTGCGCCAAAAGGATAAAAGTATTGCATTGACTTTTTCTTTTGTTCGCCTAAAAATCTTTCTGGAATGAATTCATCTGGGTTATCCCAATACTTTGGATTTCGATGTAATTCATAGAATGATATTCCAATTAATGTATTTTTTTTGATTTTAAATTCAGTTAAAGAATCATCTTCAACATTTTCTCTATCCGTAATCCAAGCAGGAGGATACAAACGCATTGATTCATTTAAAACCGCATTTGTATAAGTCATTTTCTGAAGCTGTTCAATAACATTATCAGTATGAGATTCTATCTCAGTAATTTCATTAAAAATCTTTTGTTGGATTTCGGGGTATCTTCCCAAAAAATGAAGTGTAAAAGTTAAAGCATTTGCTGTTGTTTCATGACCAGCAATAAATAAAACCTTGATTTCATCAATCAATTGTTCCATAGACATGCCCTTTCCAGTATCCTCATATCGGGTTTCCATAAGCATATTAAGAAGGTCATTGAATTCTTCATTCGAAGCATTTCTTCCTTCAATAATTTCTTGGATAATAGTATTATTTTCTTCTGCTAAATTTAAATGTTTTCTAACTTGCCCGCTTAATGAAAACCACAAAGCCTTATGAGGAAGTCTGATTTCTTTAACTAAAAACTTCTGAACTTCTTCTATAATGAATTTTATTCTATTCAATTTTTCTTCCGAAATAGAAAATTCAAATAACGACTTTGCAACAACATTAAAGGCAAGTTGGCTCATTGCAGGGAAGACATCCAAAAACTTATCTTCTACTAAATTATCAACTTCAGCAGTAATTGTTTTATTCATATTATCAACCAACTGATTCATTTTTTGTTTATGAAAAGCAGGCTGAATAAGGCGTCTTTGTTTTAACCAAAAATCTCCATCACTCGTTAAAAGTCCTTTTCCTAAATATTTTGAAAGGTATACAGATTGAAATTTGGACTTGTTATAATTTCTTTGGTTCTTAACCAAAATATATTGCGCAACCTCATTGTCTCTCGATAAAATTATATACCTAGTAAAACCGATTCTAATAGAAAAAGAATCACCAAATTTCTCAAAATATCTACTATGAAAAGGAATTGGATTTCTTCGAACGCCTTCTGCATCTTTAAAAAATCTCAGTATTGAAAGTCTGGTCGGGTAATTATAATTTATGTTTTCAGACATTTTGAATAAAATTAAAACAAGACTGTAAACAGTAGTTTTTATTTTTCTTATTAATCAAGTTTACTTATAATGCTGAGTAATCCATTCTGTAATATCTTTTATATTCTGAATTTCAGTTTCAGGTGTATTCATTCCAACATCATGTCCTTTGCCTTCTCTAATAATCAATTTTGTTTCTACACCTTTTCTTTTCAATTCATTATAAAGATTTTGAGATTGACTAACGTCCACTACATTATCTGCGTCACCATGAATTAACAGTGTTGGTATATTAGAAATATTACTAAACGGACTTATTTTTGTTATTGCAGCATTGTCTCCACTAGAATCTATTTTACTCCCAGCTAATTTTTCAATAATATCAAAGCGACCATTCTTTTTTCTAGATTCTAATACTTCAGGTGAATCCAATCTTGAAGGTGCACATAACGCAGTTATAGACTTCATATTCTTTTTCGTGTATCCATATAACAATGCTAAATGAGCTCCAGCACTAATTCCAACAATATGATATCCTTTTTTAGCATAGCCATATTTTTTAGATTTTTTCGAAACATAAGTAACTGCAGCATCAATGTCTGCTAATAGATCTTTAGCAGAAACAGTATCATTTGCATAACGATAATCAACATTTGCTACAACGAATCCTTTATTTGCAATATCCTCTGCATGCTTCTTAGTATATTCAAGTCCACCCATTGACCAAGATCCTCCATGAATGAGAATAACAACTGGCAAATTCATTATGTCCTCTTTTGGTACATAGAGATCTAAAATCTGTTGAGATGATTTACCATAAGAAAGGTGCGAAAAATAATTTGTCTGGCTAAAAGAGTTGACACAAATAAATAGTAACAATAAAAAATAGCGCCTCATATCTTTTTAAAATAATCCTCCTTGAATGTTGATATTAACTTTTCCTAAATGCTTATACGCTTTCTCTGTAACTTCACGACCACGAGGCGTACGCATAATGAATCCTTCCTGAATAAGGAAAGGTTCATAAACTTCCTCAATAGTTTCGCTACTTTCAGAAACAGCTGTTGCTAAAGTCGAAAGACCTACAGGTCCTCCTTTAAATTTATTAATAATCGTTAGCAATATTTTGTTATCCATTTCGTCCAATCCATTTGCATCAACATTTAATGCTTTTAAAGCATATTTTGAAATTTCTAAATCAATTCTACCATTACCTTTAATCTGAGCAAAATCGCGAACTCTTCTTAATAATGCATTTGCGATACGAGGAGTACCACGACTTCTTCCAGCAATTTCAATTGCAGCCTCTAGATCAATAGGTGTTTTTAAAATAGACGCACTTCTCTCAACAATAGTTGTTAAAAGTTCGGTAGTGTAATATTGCAAACGTGAAGATATTCCGAAACGAGCACGCATAGGTGCAGTCAGCAATCCTGATCGTGTGGTAGCGCCAATCAAAGTAAAAGGATTCAAGTTAATTTGAACAGTTCTAGCATTTGGTCCAGACTCAATCATAATATCAATCTTGAAATCTTCCATTGCAGAATACAAATACTCTTCAACAACTGGACTTAATCGATGGATTTCATCAATAAACAAAACATCTCTTTCGTCTAAGTTTGTCAATAAACCAGCTAGATCACCCGGTTTATCTAAAACAGGTCCAGAAGTAATCTTGATACCTACTTGTAACTCGTTTGCTAAAATATTTGCCAAAGTAGTTTTACCAAGACCAGGAGGTCCATGAAAAAGTGCATGATCAAGTGCTTCTCCACGTTGATTCGCAGCAGCAACAAAGACTTTTAAATTTTCCAAAACTTGATCTTGTCCAGCAAAATCATCAAATGACAGCGGACGTAATCTTTTTTCAAGATCTAACTCTTCCGAGTTATATCCTTTAGTAGTAGGATCTAGATTTTCATTCATCCTACAAAGATATGCAAACTAATTAGTTTGTAAAATAGTTAAACTGAACGATTAAAACTTTAACTAAACAAAAAAGGCTGTCATTTCTGACAGCCTTTTTAATATTATTTTTAGTGGTGTAAAACTTCTTCACCTTCTTTCATTGGTATATTTTGAGGAACAAAATCTACATCGTGATTAGGGTTACTGTAGTCATACGGCCAACGGTATACATGAGGAATTTCTCCTGGCCAGTTTCCGTGAATATGCTCAACTGGTGTAGTCCACTCTAAAGTTGTAGATCTCCATGGATTTTGAACTGCTTTCTTACCGTAGAAAATACTGCTAAAGAAGTTGTATAAGAATACTAATTGGAACGCTCCTCCTACAAGAGCAAATGTTGTAATTAAAACATTCACATTTTGTAAATCATCAAATAATGGGAAGTTTGTATTAGTATAGTAACGTCTTGGTAAACCAGCTAATCCAATAAAGTGCATTGGGAAGAAAACTCCGTAAGCACAAACTGCAGTTACCCAGAAGTGAATGTAACCTAAGTTTTTGTTTAACATTCTTCCGTACATTTTAGGGAACCAGTGGTAAATACCAGCAAACATTCCGTAAAGTGCAGAGATACCCATTACTAAGTGAAAGTGAGCAATTACGAAGTAAGTATCGTGAACATTAATATCTAGAGTACTATCTCCTAAAATGATTCCTGTTAAACCTCCAGTAATGAAAGTAGAAACCATTCCGATAGAGAATAACATTGCAGGGTTGAACTGTAAGTTACCTTTCCATAAAGTTGTAATCCAGTTAAATGCTTTTACAGCAGATGGAATTGCGATCAATAAAGTTGTAAAAGTAAACACAGATCCTAAGAAAGGATTCATACCTGAAATAAACATGTGGTGACCCCAAACGATTGTTGATAAGAATGCAATTGCAAGAACCGACATAATCATCGCTCTGTAACCAAAAATTGGTTTACGAGCATTTGTAGCCATAATTTCAGATACAAGACCCATCGCTGGTAAAATTACGATATAAACCTCAGGGTGACCTAAGAACCAGAATAAGTGCTCAAACAATACTGGAGAACCACCTTGGTAATGTAAAACTTCACCAGCAATATAAATATCAGATAAGAAGAATGAAGTACCAAAACTTCTATCGAAAATTAATAATAATGCTGCTGATAATAAAACTGGGAACGAAATAACACCAATAATAGCTGTTACAAAGAATGTCCAGATTGTAAGAGGAAGTCTAGTCATAGACATTCCTTTAGTTCTTAAGTTAAGTACAGTAACGATGTAATTTAAAGATCCCATCAAAGAAGATGCGATAAAAATAGCCATAGATACTAACCATAATGTCATACCTGTTCCTGATCCTGGAATTGCTTGTGGCAATGCACTTAAAGGAGGGTAAATTGTCCATCCTGCAGATGCTGGACCAGCTTCAACAAATAAAGAAGATAACATTACAACTGCAGATAAGAAAAACAACCAGTATGAAATCATATTCATAAATCCAGATGCCATATCTCTTGCTCCAATTTGAAGCGGAATCAATAAGTTACTAAACGTTCCACTCAAACCTGCCGTCAGTACGAAGAATACCATGATGGTACCGTGAATGGTAACTAACGCAAGATAAATATCATTTGCCATTACACCATCAGGTGCAAATTTATCTCCTAATAAAACATTAAATATTTTGAAAGACTCCTCTGGCCACGCTAATTGCATTCTGAAAAGCAAGGACATTGCAATCCCAATTACTCCCATAACAATACCAGTAATCAAGTATTGCTTAGCAATCATTTTGTGATCAATACTAAAAATATATTTAGTAATGAACGTGTCTTTATGATGATGTTCGTGCTCGTGATCGTGTCCGTGATCGTGACCGTGCGCTTCTGCTGACATATATTTGTACTTTAAATTTTCTTAATAATATTATTTCATCGCAACTTTAGCTACAGCTGCTTTTACAGTATCAACTACAGTTTTTACTGTATCGATAACTTTTGCAGCAGTATCTGCAGTTGGTGCAGCTCCTTCAGCTGGTTTCTCAGCAGCCGCCGCCGCTTTAATATCTTGAGCTAAAGTAGTTTTTTCGCTTAACCATTTTTTGTAATCTTCTGGAGTATCAACTACAACTTTCATTTGCATGTTATAGTGAGAAGCTCCACAAATTTTATTACATAATAATAGGTAATCGAATGTATAAGGATCTAAAGCTGTACCGCCTTTTGCAACTAATTCAATGCTTTTTTCAGCTCTAAGTTTGTTGATGTTAGCAACTTTTTCAACCATAAATGGTAATTCTCTATATTCTGCAGTAGTATAAGTTGGAACGAATGCAAATTCAGTAACCATACCTGGAACACAGTTCATTTGTGCTCTAAAGTGAGGAAAGTAAGCAGAGTGCAATACATCCTGAGAACGCATTTTAAAGTGAACTTTTTTACCTTTAGGAATATGTAATTCTGAAACTACGATATCATCTTGAGCATTTGGATCTGACATGTCAACACCTAATGTATTTACTCCTTGGATTAAACGAACATTAGCTTTACCTAAAACATTATCTTGTCCAGCATATCTTGCCGTCCATTTAAATTGTTGAGCATATAATTCGATCTCGATTACATCTTCATCTTTATCAACAAACATTATGTTATTCCAAGCATATAATCCGTAAAGAATTAAACAAGCTAAAACAACAGAAGGAATAATACTCCAAATTGCCTCTAATTTATTACTATCAGCAAAAAACAATGCTTTTTTATCTTTATTACCTCTATTCTTAAAAGAAAACCAGTATAATAAACCTTGTGTAATAAATTGAACTAAGAAAATTAAAACCCAAGTGATATTCATTAAATTATCTACTAAAAGTCCATGTTCTGATGCAGGAGTATGCAAAGCTAAACCTCCCCATTTTAATAGACCGTAAATAGTAAATATATAAATGAAAGCTAAAAAGCCAAACATAATATATCCTTGAATGTTATTATCATTATCCGATGCAACCTGAGAATCGCTCGAAGAAGTTCCTACCTGCGTAAGATCAAATATCTTCGTCAATTGCCATAATGCAACTGCTAATAAAACTACAACTATAATTACCAACAAACTTGTCATCTGTTTACTTCTTTAAATATTAATAATGAAAATGTTTACTTTCTTCAATGAAAGGATTTCTTTTTGCAAGCAAAGGAGATTTAGTTAATGCAGTAAATACAACAAATATAAATAAACCTAAGAAGAAAAGAATCGATGCAATTTCAGGAACTCCAATAAACCATTTGTCTCCTACTGTTCCAGGCATAATCATATTAAAGAAATCAACATAATGACCTAATAATATTACAACACCAGCCATAACGATAACCCAGTTAAGACGTTTGAAATCAGTATTGATTAATATTAATAATGGGAAAACAAAGTTCATAACAACCGCTCCAAAGAAAGGAAGGTTATATAATTGAATTCTTGTTACAAAATAAGTTACCTCCTCTGGAATGTTAGCGTACCAGATCAACATAAATTGAGAGAACCATAAGTAAGTCCAGAAAATACTAATACCAAACATGAACTTAGCCAAATCATGGATATGACTTGTATTAACAAACTCTAAATATCCTTTTGATTTTAAATAAACTGTCACTAATGCGATAGCAGTAATACCACTTACAAAGAAAGAAGCAAATACATACCATCCGAATAATGTACTGAACCAGTGTGGATCGAAAGACATAATCCAATCCCATGACATGATAGACTCAGAAACAATAAAGAACACTAAGAATCCTGCAGAAGCTTTGAAGTTCTTTTTGTAGTAAAGATCATCATTTGCCTCATCTTGCTCTAAACAGTTTTTTCTAGAATAGTAACGGTATAAGTTCCATCCTAATAAAAAGATTGCAGCTCTTGCAATCCAGAAAGGAAAGTTTAAGTAACCCGATTTACCAGCAATAATAGCATCATAATTAGCGTTTTTAGGATCTGTTACGCCTTCCCCTAACCAAACAAAGATATGATTAAAGTGTAAACCACATAAAACTAAGATTATGAAGAAGATAATAGAACCAGCTGGTAAGTAAGCCGTTATACCTTGCATAACTCTAAACAAAACTGGAGACCAACCTGCTTGAGCAACTTGTTGAATAGCATAGAAAGCTAAAACCCCCATTGAAAGAAGTAAAAAGAAAATACAAGCTACATATAAAGCAGACCAAGGCTTGTTTTGCAATTGGTGTAATACGTGCTCTAAATGTTTTTCGTGCTCATTTGCACCAGAAACTTCTGCATGCTCAGCTCCTTTATGAGAGTCATGTGCAACTTCAGCAGCCTCATGATGACCTGCTTCTTTGTGAGATGCCTCCGCTTTTTCTTCATGCGCCGCACCATGAGAACCATGTTCATCTGCAGCTAGTATTTTTTCAACTTCTTGAATATCTTTTGGTGCACTTAAAAAACCATACCCAATTCCTAATAACCCAACGGCCATTAAGATGATAGAAAAAGTTTTTAATTTACTTGAAAATGTATACATATCTATTACGATCAGTTTGTTCAACAATTATAATTGGCTTCTTAGTTTCAGAACATAGTCAGCAACTAACCAACGTTCGTGAGCACTTAATTGATTTGCATGTGAACCCATTGCATTTAAACCATAAGTCTCAACATGAAAGATACTTCCTTCAGTGATTTCTCTGTCTTTATAGCTAGGTACTCCAAGAAATTTTTCTCTTTCAACCAATTTACCTTTACCGTTACCTGCAGCTCCATGGCAGCTGATACAGTAAATTTCGAAAAGCTCTTTACCTTTTCCTGAATTTCTTTCTTCTTCAGTTAAAGGTGATTTTAAATTAGCTTTTGCTAATTCATAACCAGCAGTTGAATTTTCATATTCATAAGGTTCAAAACCTCTATTAATAGTTCCCTCAACAGGAAGCTGTCCTTCTTTTCCTCCCTTAAATATTTTTGCTTCTGAATATGGCTCGTAAGCAACAGACTCATACATATTTGGGAAATACTGATAGTTCGGTGCCGAATTATTGTGGCAAGATGAAACTAAAATAGTTATACCAACTAAAAGTGTTATTTTATATATCCTTTTCATAGCTACAATTAATTCTTTTCAATTACTTTAACTTCAACAGCTCCAGTTCCTTCAAAGAAAGAAACTAATTCTGTTTCGTTATCATTTACAGCAACCTCCATTAAAAAATGGTCATCAGTTGTTCTTACATCTGGGTTTTCAGCTTCTTTAAAAGGCCATAATCTACTTCTCATGTAGAAAGTGATTACCATTAAGTGAGCTGCAAAGAATACAGTCATCTCAAACATAATTGGCACAAAAGATGGCATATTTTGAATGAAGCTAAAACTTGGTTTACCTCCAATATCCTGTGGCCAGTCGTGAATCATGATGTATCCCATCATAGTTGTTGCAACAGAAATACCAACACATCCGTATAAAAAAGAACATATCGCTAATCTTGTCGGTGCTAGTCCCATAGCTTTATCCAATCCGTGAACTGGGAATGGAGTAAAAACTTCTTCAATATGATGATGAGCAGCTCTAGTTTTCTTTACTGCATTCATCAAAACGTCATCGTCATTATAAATGGCGTATATTACTTTATTACTCATGATGTGAATCTTTACTATTTGCTCTTTCTCTAATGTAGTTATCTCCAGTTCCTTTCAAAATTGTTTTAACCTCTGCCTGAGCAATTACAGGGAATGTTCTAGAGTATAATAAAAACAATACGAAGAAGAAACCAATTGTTCCAATGAAAATTCCAATATCAACAAATGTTGGTGAGAACATTGTCCAAGAAGATGGAAGGTAATCTCTATGTAAAGAAGTAACAATAATTACAAATCTTTCAAACCACATACCGATGTTTACAACAATCGAGATGATGAATGAGAACATGATACTTGTTCTTAATTTTTTGAACCACATGAACTGAGGAGAGAAAACGTTACATGTCATCATTGACCAATATGCCCACCAGTAAGGTCCAGTAGCTCTATTTAAGAATGCATATTGCTCATACTCTACTCCTGAATACCAAGCTACGAACAACTCAGTAATGTAAGCCACACCAACAATAGATCCAGTAATCATGATAATGATGTTCATTAACTCGATATGCTGTAATGTAATGTATGCTTCAAGGTTAGATACTTTTCTCATAACGATCAACAATGTATTTACCATCGCGAATCCTGAGAAAACCGCTCCAGCAACGAAGTATGGAGGGAAAATTGTTGTATGCCATCCTGGAATTACAGAAGTAGCAAAGTCCATAGATACAATTGTGTGTACAGAAAGTACAAGTGGAGTAGCTAAACCAGCTAATACCAAAGATACTTCTTCAAAACGTTGCCAGTCTTTTGCTCTACCGCTCCATCCAAAACTTAAAATAGAATAAACTCTTTTGTTAAATGGAGTAATAGCTCTATCACGTAGCATTGCAAAGTCAGGTAATAAACCAGTCCACCAGAAAACTAATGATACTGAAAGATAAGTTGAAATCGCAAATACGTCCCAAAGTAATGGTGAGTTAAAGTTTACCCATAAAGATCCAAATTGGTTTGGAATAGGTAATACCCAGTATGCTAACCATGGACGCCCCATGTGAATAATTGGGAATAAACCTGCTTGAACTACTGAGAAGATAGTCATTGCTTCTGCAGAACGGTTAATAGCCATTCTCCAACGTTGACGGAAAAGTAATAATACCGCAGAAATTAATGTTCCGGCGTGACCTATACCAACCCACCAAACGAAGTTAGTAATATCCCAAGCCCAGCCAACTGTTTTATTTAATCCCCATGTTCCGATACCGGTAGATACGGTGTAAATTATACAACCTAACCCCCAAAGGAAGGCTATTAATGCGATTGAAAATACAATCCACCATTGCTTGTTTGCAGGCCCCTCAACAGGTGCAGCTACATCTACAGTTACATCGTGATAAGATTTATCACCTATAACTAAAGGTTTTCTAATGGGTGCTTCGTAGTGAGACGACATAATCCTTTATATTGTTTCTTAATTAATAATTTTACTAAGTATTTCTAACTTTAACATGGTAAACCACATTAGGTTTTGTACCTACATGCTCTAATAAGTGGTATGATCTTTCGTCAGCAGCTAATTTAGCAACTTTACTTTCTTTATCATTTACATCACCAAATATCATCGCTCCTGAAGAACAAGCACTAGAACAAGCTGTTTGGAATTCACCATCTCTAACTGGACGGCCTTCGTTTTTAGCTTTCAATTTAGTCGCTTGTGTCATTTGGATACACATAGAACATTTCTCCATAACACCACGAGAACGTACGTTAACGTCAGGATTTAATACCATACGGCCTAAATCATCGTTCATATGATAATCGAACTCAGTGTTTTTGTTATATAAGAACCAGTTAAAACGACGTACTTTATATGGACAGTTGTTTGCACAGTAACGAGTACCAACACATCTGTTGTAAGCCATATGGTTTTGGCCTTCACGACCGTGAGAAGTTGCAGCAACTGGACAAACTGTTTCACAAGGTGCGTGGTTACAGTGTTGACACATTACAGGTTGGAATGCAACTTGAGGATTATCTCCTGCTTTCTCCATTTCATTAAATGTAGATAATGAACTAGATAAACCAGCAATACCTTCTTTTCTTTCATTATCACCTTCAAAAGTGCTTTCAGAAGAGTAGTATCTATCAATACGTAACCAGTGCATATCACGGCTTCTTCTTACCTCTGCTTTACCTACAACTGGAACGTTATTTTCAGCGTGGCAAGCGATAACGCAAGCTCCACATCCAGTACAAGCATTTAAATCAATTGAAAGGTTGAAGTGGTGACCAGTTGTACGATCAAATGATTCCCAAAGATCTACAGTAGTAGCTTCAACTTCTTGGTGATCTAAAGATACCATTGGTTTTTCGTTCCAATGTTCAGCATCTTTAGTATTGAATATTTCTAAAGTAGTTTCTTTAATAATATCTCCTCTACCCATTAAAGTTTTCTGACCTTGAACACAAGCAAACTCATGAACTCCTCCAGCTTTAGCGATAGAAACAGATTGAACATTATTGAAACCTTTATATAAAGCGTAAGCGTTTAAACCTACTTGCATTTCTTCTTTAAGAGAAGCTTTACGTCCGTATCCAAGAGCTAGACCTACAGTTCCAACTGCTTGTCCTGGCTGAACGATAACAGGAACGTTCTCTAATTTAACTCCATCAACAGTGATAGTAGCATAACTACCGTTTAAACCACCATTTGCAACAATTTCGTTAGTTAAACCAAGTTTTTTAGCATCAGCGTTTGATACCGTAACGTAGTTATCCCAAGAAACTCTTGTAATTGGATCTGGAAACTCTTGTAACCAAGGGTTATTAGCGTGTTGCCCATCTCCCAATCCTGTTTTAGTATACAACACTAATTCAAAATCACCCGCAGCTTTTGAACTTGCAACAACACTTGCAGCAGTAGCAGCGTCAATAGCACCTCCAGATAAAGCTGAAGCTCCAACAACAGCTACACCATCATGCAATACTTTATTCCAAGAAGCCCCTGCAGTGTAAGCTCCAGAATTTGCTTTTAAGTAGTCATAAAAAGTACCAGCTGTACCGTTTACTGACAATAAAACATCTTGAAATTGTTTTGTATTAAAGATAGGACGGATTGTTGGCTGAGTTAAGCTGTAAGTTCCGCTTGTTAACTCTAGATCTCCCCAAGATTCTAAGTAGTGAGGAGCCGGTGCAGCAATTGAAACAATTGATGCAGTTTCGTCTTCTTTTAATGAAAAAGCAACAGACGTTTTAACTTTTTTCAATCCAGATACGAAAGAAGCTGAATCAGCTAAAGTATAAGCAGGATTAACTCCACTCATAATTAAAGTGTGAACACTTCCAGCATTCAAGTCTTTAATTAACTGTGCAACCGCAACATTAGAACCTTTTCTAATTTGTCTAGCACCAGCAGTACTAAAAGCTTCACTAGCCAATACTTGATTGATAGCTAAAACTAATAATTGAGCGTTTTTATCTTCAATTCCAGATACTAAAACTCCTTTAGAACCAGCAGCTTTAAGTTGTTGAGCAGCTTTAACTACTTCAACTTTAAATTTCTCATCTAAAGCTACAGGAACAGAAGCACCTGCAATAATATTGTAAATTTGAACTAAAGCTTGCTTTTGAGCAGCTACAGTCATTGGAACACGCTTATCAGCAGCAGCTCCAGATAATGTCATATTTGATTCGAACTGGAAGTGACGAGACATTTTTCCGTTTTGAGGAATACGTCCTTGTGCATATCCTGTATCATATCCTCCACCTTGCCAGTCTCCTAAGAAATCAGCACCAACAGATACAATTAAAGAAGCTTTTGAAAAATCATAATCAACTAAAGCTCTTTGACCGTAAACAGCTTCAAAAGCATCTAAAGCTTCAGAAGAAGAAACTGCATCATATACAACGTGCTTAGCGTTTGGATTTTTTGCAATAAACTCAGCAATTAATTTCTCTGTAGATGGACTTGCTAAAGTATTAGTAAATAAAACTACTTGACCACCTTTAGCTTTTGCATCTGCTAAACTTGATTTAATTTTTAAATCAACAGCCGACCAAGAAGAATCTTTACCATCTACTTTAGGCTCTTTCAAACGAGTGCTATCGTACAATCCTAAGATAGATGCATGAATTCTAGCATTCGCAGAAAATTTAGCTCCTGCAATTGTATTGTTTTCAATTTTAATTGGACGACCCTCACGAGTTTTCACCAAAAGATTAGCAAAATCAAACCCATCAAAAACTGTAGTTGCATAATAATCTGCAACACCAGGAATGATTTGTTCTGGTTGTAATACATAAGGGATAGACTTGTGAACAGGACCTTCGCAAGCAGCTAATGTTACAGCCGCTGTACTAAACCCTACGTACTTTAAAAAGTCACGACGTGAAGTCCCAGATGTAGATAAAGCCTCAGCGTTACCCAAAAACTCATCAGTAGGAATTTCTTCAACAAACTCGTTATTTCTAAGCGCCTCAACAATAGAGCTATTTTCTAGCTCCTCAACACTTTTCCAGTATTTTTTGTTTGATGACATTGTATATATATATTAAAATCTTAATAAATCGATTAATAGTGGCATTTACCACACTCTAAAGCTCCCATTTGCGCTGCAGTTAATTTCTCTACACCGTATTTTTTAGAAAGCTCAGCATGAATTTTGTCATAGTAAGCATTACCCTCCATCTTAACATCAGTTTTTCTATGGCAATCAACACACCATCCCATTGTTAATTTAGAGTATTGCTTCATGATTTCAAATTCTTGTACTGGTCCGTGACAAGTTTGACATTCAATACCTGCAACAGAAACGTGTTGAGAGTGGTTGAAGTAAACAAAGTCAGGTAAGTTATGAATACGAACCCATTTTACAGGTTGTGTTTTCCCAGTATAAGCCTGCTTAGTCTTATCCCATCCAACAGCATCATATAATTTTTGGATTTGAGCATCGTAGAATGCTTTGCTGTACTCAGGAGTAGCAGTTGTTTCAGCAACCTCAGAAATATTTTTATGACAGTTCATACAAACATTTAATGAAGGAATACCAGCTGTTTTACTTACACGAGCAGCAGAGTGGCAATATTTACAATTGATTTCGTTATCACCAGCGTGAATTTTGTGAGAGTAGTGAATTGGCTGAATTGGCTCATAATTCTGATCTACACCTACTTGCATTAAGTATCCGTATACAAAATAACCACTAGCCAAAAGCAAGAAGATTGCAGTTACCAAAACCAAGAATTGGTTTTTAGCGAAAGCTTTCCAGATTGGAAGTCTAGCTTCTTTAGGAGCAACCTCGATACCGTTTTTGTTTGCAACTTTAGTTAAGACCTTGTTTACCATAAACAACATCACAACCAAAATAGCCATTACAAGAGCAAGAGCTCCTAAAATAATGTTATTTGAAATAGCACCGCTTTCTACGTTTGTACCAGGAGGCGTAGCAGCACCAGCCGCAGCCGCAGCTGGCTCAGCTTTAGGCTGAGAAGTGTAAGCTATAATATTATCAATATCTCCTTCAGACAATTGAGGAAACGAAGTCATAACAGCTTTGTTGTTTTCCTCAAAAAGTTTAACAGCCGCAGCATCTCCTGACTTAATCATGTCAGAACTGTTATGCACCCACTTGTAAATCCAAGCCATTTGATGTCTTTCAGCAACGCCTCTTAAAGCAGGACCTGTTGATTTAGCATCTAATTTGTGACATGCAGCGCAATTTGCATTAAAAAGTTCTTTCCCTTTTACTGGATCACCACCACCAGCAGCTGGAGCAGCCGCAGCAGCCTCAGGTGCAGCTGGAGCAGCAGCCTCTTGAGCAAATGAAGTTAGGGAGAAAATTAACGTTAGCGATAAGCCAAACAGCAATTTTCTTGAGATCGAATTATGGTTACCCACCTTTTTCATATAGTATAAATAATTGTCTACTAATTTTTGGTATGATTTTTTCTGTACTAAACACAGTAAAAATGTATACCCTCTTTTAAAACTTGCACAAAAATACGACTTATGAGCTATTCTCAAAACCTTAAAATAGTCTTAATTATCAATTTATATCAATTCTAAATAATATTAAAATTTTACACTCACACTTTAAATAGTATTTTTGCATAAAAACCATCACATTATGAGAATTTTAAGTCCATCAAAAAACCTTTTCTTAACAATTACAACGATTGCTTTCGCACACAATATTAACGCTCAAGACCAAAATTTAACATTGAATCAAGACCCTAAATTTGAGCAGTTACTGAATGAGAAGCGCAAAATTAACACGTCAATAAATACAAACGATACTTATAGAATCCAAATCTTTAGCGGTAAAAGCGACGAGGCAAAAAAAACACTATCGGATTTCAAAAGAGAGAATTCAGATATTGACGGAACTATTATTTTTAGCACTCCTAACTACAAAGTCATTGTTGGAAATTTTAAAACCAGAATTGAAGCCGAAAGAAACTTAGCCGAAATCAAAAAAAGATACAAAAGCGTTTTCTTACTTAAACCTGGAAAATAATCCATTAAAAAACCAAAAAAGGCGAGATTTTCATCTCGCCTTTTTTTTGTTTTTATTAAGACATTTTAAACATTCATCTCTAAAAAATCAAACAGAATCTGCTCATTAGAAATCGTTTGTTTTTAAGTTTCAGTCAACCACTTTTATTCCACTAGCCAAGAAACGAATTTCCTCTCTAGGCGCATTAATTGCATCTATTTCAGCCTTTGTTTTTTTAGCATCTTTCGCATAATGCTTTAACTCCTCAACTGACGTTACTTTCCGTTCCACACTTCCTTCTAGAACAACATTTTTGCCTTTTAATGCCGTTGGAACAAAAAAAGCATAATCTTTCATCTTAACAAAGAAAGACGCGCCATCTCCTGTCTTAACACTTACCCAGCAACCTCTTTTAGGACAAACATTCATCACTTCTCCCTTAACAGCAACACTTTCTATATTATTCGTAGCTTTTAGAACTTCCTCCAACATCTCAACTGAAATTGCCTTGCCAATCAAAGCATCCGAAACATCTTCTCCGTAGTAATCCCCAACCAAAGCATTACCTGCTGGCGGAGCTGGTTTCTCGACAGCCTCTTGAGCAAAAGACAAAGCAGAAAAACACACAAATAAAATCATTGAGTAAAATCCTTTTTTCATATTTCTTTATTTATTCAATACATTACAATTCAAAACTAAATTACAAATTTATCGCAAATCATTAATCACCTATTTCAATGCAAAATTTCACAAATAAAAAAAGTCCCAATTTGCATTGGGACTTTTAATTATATAATTGAATATTATTTCAATTTCTTTTTGATTGCTACTTCATGGTAAGCCTCAATAACATCATTAATTTCGATATCATTAAATCCTTTAATTTGGATACCACAATCGTAACCTTTCGTTACTTCTTTCACATCGTCTTTGAAACGTTTTAAGGCAACTAACTCACCTGTATGAACTACAACTCCATCTCTAATAACTCTAATTTTAGAAGTTCTTAAGATTTTACCATCTGTTACCATACATCCAGCGATTGAACCAACTTTAGAAATTTTGAATATCTCACGAATTTCAGCATTCCCTAAAACTTCTTCTTTCATTTCTGGAGCAAGCATACCTTCCATCGCATCTTTCAAGTCATCGATAGCAGCATAGATAATTGAGTAGTAACGGATATCGATTTCTTCTTTATCAGCAAGCTGTCTCGCATTTCCTGCAGGACGAACGTTAAATCCGATAATGATCGCATCTGATGCAGAAGCCAAGTTCACATCGGTTTCTGTAATCGCACCAACTCCTTTATGAATAATATTGATTTGAACTTCTTCTGTAGAAAGTTTAGAGAACGAATCTGATAATGCTTCAACAGAACCATCCACGTCTCCTTTAAGGATTACGTTCAATTCTTTAAACTGACCAAGAGCGATACGACGTCCAATTTCATCAAGTGTAATATGTCTTTGTGTACGTACAGATTGTTCACGCATTAATTGAGAACGTTTAGATGCAATTTGTTTTGCTTCTTTTTCGTCTTCAAATACATTAAACTTATCACCCGCTGTTGGAGCTCCATCCAAACCTAAAACAGATACCGGAGTCGAAGGACCAGCAGATAAAACTGTATGTCCTCTTTCATCATGCATTGCTTTAACTTTTCCATGGTGTTTTCCAGCCAACATATAATCTCCAATTTTCAAAGTACCTTGTTGCACTAAAATTGTAGACACATATCCTTTTCCTTTATCTAAGTAAGCTTCAACAACAGTTCCTTGAGCCGCTTTGTTTGGATTTGCTTTTAGATCTAAGATTTCAGCTTCTAATAAAACTTTCTCTAGCAATTCTTTAACACCTGTTCCAACTTTTGCAGAAATATCATGTGACTGAATTTTTCCACCCCAATCTTCAACAAGTAAATTCATACCAGCCAAACGCTCTTTAATTTTATCAACATTAGCATTTGGTTTATCAATTTTATTGATTGCAAAAATAATCGGCACTCCCGCAGCTTGTGCGTGAGAAATTGCCTCTTTTGTTTGTGGCATGATATCATCATCCGCCGCAACCACAATAATTGCAATATCTGTAACTTGAGCTCCACGTGCACGCATCGCAGTAAACGCCTCGTGACCAGGAGTATCTAAGAATGCAATTTTTTGTCCGTTATCTAAAGTAACTCCATACGCTCCAATGTGCTGAGTAATACCTCCTGACTCACCAGCAATTACGTTTTCTTTACGAATGTAATCCAGTAAAGATGTTTTACCGTGGTCAACGTGCCCCATTACAGTCACAATTGGCGCTCTTGTTACTAAATCTTCTTCTTTATCTTCTACAACTTCTATTGCTTCTTCAATATCTACTGTAATGAATTCAACATCGTAACCAAATTCATCCGCAACAATAGTTAATGTTTCAGCATCTAGACGTTGGTTCATGGTAACCATGATACCAAGAGACATACAAGTTCCAATTACTTTGGTAATCGGCACATCCATCATAATAGCAATTTCACCTACAGTAACGAATTCTGTAACTTTAATAGTTTTACTTCCTTCGTCAAGAGCTCTTTGCTCATCATCAGATTTCTGACGGTGCGTTTCTCTTTTATCTCTTCTATATTTAGCCGCTTTAGATTTTCCTCCTTTACCTTGAAGTTTTTCAAGAGTTTCTCTAATTTGGTTTTTTACTTCCTCTTCTGTTGGCTCAACTTTAGCCACAATTGCAGGACGGTTTCCTTTTACGAAACCTGGTCTTTGACTTCTGTTTGCATTGAAACCTCCGCCATTATTATTTTGACCTGGCTTATTATTTGGATTTGCTGTTCCAGGCGCATTTCCTGTAGCAGGTTTTGGCGCACCAGGCGTACCTGGTTTTGGACCAATTCTTTTACGCTTATTTTTATTATTTGCGTTGTTGTTATTATTACCAACTCCAGGAGCTCCAGGTTTATTCTGAGCTGCTTTAGGATCTTCTTTCTTTTTCTTAGGTTTATTAAATTGAGATAAATCAATTGTCTGACCTGTAAGAGTTGTTCCTGTAAGCTTTTGGTATTGAGTAGTAATAGTTTCCTCTGAAGTTGTTGGATCAGTAGACACGATTGGCTCCTGAGCAACTTTAGATTCTGCTTTAACTTCTTTTTTCTCAGTAATAATAGGTTCTTCTTTTTTTGTTTCAGAAACAGGAGTAGAAACAACTGGTTCAGATTTTACTGTTTCGTTTTGAACAGGTTTTTCTGGCTGCGCAAGCGCAACAACAGCTTTTGGTTCTTCAACCTTAGCTGGTTCCTCAGAAGGAGTAACGGCAGGTTTTTTAGGATTCAAGTCAATTTTACCGACTTGTACAGGTCCCGAAACAACGGCTCTCGCCTTAATTATTTCTTGCTGTTTTTGACGCTCTTCTTCTTGTCTGCGTTTGTCTTCAATTTCTTTCTCGCGCTCTACACGCAATGCTTCTTTTTCCTTTCTTTTTTCTTCTCCAACCTCTTTAGAAGCTTCCTTATTCCCCTTATCGCCCGCAAATTGGCTTTGTAGGATATTAAATTCACTGTCAGAAATTTTAGCGTTCGGATTTGCATCAATAGCAATTCCCTTATCTTTTAGATAATCAACAGCTCTTTCTAACGAGATATTTAATTCCCTTAAAACCTTGTTTATTCTTATTACTCTCTCTTCAGACATATAACCTTTTTATTATTACCTTTTTCGTTGTGTGTTGTTAGAGCAGATGGTCAGCTATTGGCTAGCTATCAAACTCTTCTTTTAGTATCTTCATAACATCTAGAATCGTTTCCTCTTCTAAGTCTGTTCTTCTTACTAAATCTTCTACGTCATGTTTTAAGATACTTTTCGCAGTATCCAAACCTATTTTTGCAAACTCTTCAATTACCCACTCTTCAATTTCATCTGAGAACTCTGTTAATTCAACATCGTCTTCATCTGCAACTGTTCCTGCCACATCGCCTTCACGAATAACATCCAATTCATAACCTGTCAATTGACCTGCTAATTTGATGTTGTGACCACCTCTACCAATTGCTTTAGAAACTTCTTCTAATTTCAAGAATACTTCAGCTCTTTTATTTTCTTCATCAATTTTGATAGAAGAAACTTTTGCAGGGCTTAATGCTCTTGTAATAAATAATTGAATATTGTTTGTATAGTTGATTACATCAATATTTTCATTTCCAAGCTCACGAACAATTCCGTGAATACGAGAACCTTTCATACCAACGCAAGCTCCAACTGGATCAATTCTATCATCGTAAGAATCAACAGCTACTTTTGCTTTTTCACCAGGAATACGAACTACGTTTTTCACTGTAATTAATCCGTCGAAAACCTCTGGAATTTCTTGCTCAAATAATTTTTCCAAGAACTTTTCTGAAGTTCTAGACATAATGATTTGAGGTTTGTTTCCTTTTAATTCAACGCTTTCAATGATTCCACGAACATTATCTCCTTTACGGAAAAAGTCAGATGGAATTTGTTTCTCTTTTGGAAGCACAATTTCGTTTCCTTCGTCATCAACTAAGATAACTACTCTTGGACGCACGTGGTGCACTTCAGCTGTATAAATATCACCGATAATATCTTTAAATTGTTTGTAAAGATTTGTATTATCGTGTTCGTGAATTTTAGATATTAGATTCTGACGAAGTGCCAAGATAGCTCTTCTTCCTAAATCAATCAATTTTACTTCTTCAGAAACTTCTTCACCAATTTCAAAATCCGCTTCGATCATTCTTGCTTCCGTCAAGGTAATTTCTTCGTTTTCAAAATCAAGATCTTCATCAGCAACGATTACTCTTCTTCTCCATATCTCCATATCTCCTTTATCAGGATTTATAATAATATCGAAGTTATCATCAGATCCGTATTTTTTCTTCAATGCATTTCTAAACACATCCTCTAAAATTGCCATAAGCGTTACACGATCAATAAGTTTATTATCTTTAAACTCTGAGAATGAATCGATTAATGCTAAATTTTCCATGCGAATTCTTTAATTAAAATTAAAATGTTACTGTAACAACTGCCTCCTTAATTTCTGTATAAGGTATTTGTTGTTCTTTTTGAACTGTTTCTTTTCCTTTTCCTACTTTCTTCGGTTCTCTTGCTTTCCAAGACAAAATTATAAAAACATCGTTAGCTTCTATCAATTCTGCTTCGATTTTTTCAGTATTTGTAGTAACAATCAACGTTCTACCAATATTTTTCTTGTATTGTCTTGTCAATTTCAAAGGCGATCCTACTCCAACTGACGCTACTTCCAGCGAAAAATCTTGTTCTTCTCGATCTAGATTATTCTCAATTGCTCGACTGATATCAATACAATCTTGCAGTGCCACTCCATTATCTCCGTCTAAACCAACACTAATTTTAAAAGAATCCGAAACAGCCAGATCAATCAAAAAGATTGATGGTTTTTCCAGAAGAGCTTCCGTAATTAATCCGTTTACTTTTTCTTTGAATGTCATAATTTTATAAAAAGAGGGGACACTTAGTCCCCTCATTATTTAGATTTTAATAAATAACAGTGCAAATATAGTGTTTTTTTTATAAATCAAATAAATAGATTGCTCTAAAATAATTTCTTATCTTTATAATAGCATTAAAACACAGAATTATTCATAATTTTTAACCCTCAAATCATGAAACGAATTTTAGTACCTACCGACTTCTCAAAACATGCAGAAGACGCTTTAAAAGTTGCCGCACAAATTGCAAAAAAGAACAATTCTGAACTCATTCTGCTTCATATGCTTGAATTGCCACAGCAATCAAACGATGCTATAGTAGGCGGAACCAGCATTCCTGAAACCATGCTTTTTATGAAAAAGGCCAACGAAACACTTGACGAAGTTGCCTCTAGAGAATATCTAGAAGGAATTCCGGTAACTGAAATTGTAAAAATGGACAAACCAATACACGGGATTACACAAATAAGCAAAGATTACGATGTTGATCTAATTATCATGGGATCTCATGGCTCTTCTGGCGTTGAAGAATTACTAATAGGTTCTAATACAGAAAAAGTAGTTCGAAATTCAGAAACTCCCGTTTTGGTCATCAAGAATAATATTTCAAATTTTACCGCATCTAATATTGTTTTCGCCTCTGATTTTTCAGAAGAAGCAAAAAAACCATTCGAAAAACTTTTAAATTTCTCTAAATTATTTGATTCAAAATTACACTTAGTTACCATTTGCACACCTAACAGTTTTAAGCCAACTCATGTTAGCGAAAAAGCAATGGCCGATTTTGTTGCTGAATTTGACATTACAAATTACACAACCCAAATTTACAACGACACCAATATCGAAAAAGGGATTATTAATTTCTCTAACAGAATAAATGCCGACGTAATTGGAATGTGCACACACGGAAGAACTGGTTTTGCACACTTCTTTAACGGAAGCATAAGCGAAGGATTAGTTAATCACGCCGTAAAACCTGTTATAACACTAAAAATATAACTTTACTTAAAAATACTTTTCATAAAGCTTCTCGTTTGAGGAGCTTTTTTTTTTTGCAAAAACAACAAAAAAGTGAGCTTCTCAACAAAGTTCAACTGAGCTTCACAACAAAACCGCCAGCGCATATAATGCAGAAATTTGTCAAATAGAAATTTATTAAAAAACAACAACATGAAAACAATAGACAAAATTTACATTAATGGCGAATTTGCAACTCCTCAAGGAACAGAATATTTTGATCTTATTAGCCCAACAACAAATAAAACACTTGGAAAAGTTCGCTTAGGAAATACTGAAGACACGCAAAAAGCAATTAAAGCTGCCAAAAATGCTTTCAAAACTTTTTCAAAAACAACAACTTCAGAAAGAATTCAATATCTTAAAAACATCAAATCTTCTGTCGAAAAAAGAAAAGATGATTTCATTAATATAATGACAGAAGAATATGGCGGAACATTTCAATTTGCAAGTGTAAGTTATGATTATATGCTAAAAAGTTTTGATTCAGCTATCAATCTACTTAATAACTATAATTTCATCAAAACAATGGGAGAATCTGAAGTTCAGATGACACCGATTGGCGTTGTCGGAATCATTATTCCTTGGAACTCAAGCAATGGTTTTATTTGCAGCAAACTTTCTACAGCAATTGTCGCAGGATGCACAACAGTAATTAAACCAAGTGAAATGAGTGCTCAACAAACACAATTAATTACCGAATGTCTTCACGAAGCGAATCTTCCAAAAGGCGTATTTAATATTGTAAATGGTTTGGGAGAAATTGTTGGCGCCGAAATAAGCCGAAATCCAGATATCGCCAAAATATCTTTTACAGGATCTACAAACGTTGGAAAAATCATCGCAAAAGAAGCGGTTAACACTATGAAACGAGTTACTCTAGAACTTGGCGGGAAATCTCCAAATATTATTCTAGACGATGCTGATTTTTCAAAAGCAATTCCGCTTGCAATGGGCGCAGCATTTATGAATAATGGACAAGCTTGCATTGCAGGAACTAGATTATTGATTCCAGAAAACAAATTAGAAGAAACCAAACTTCTAATAAAAGAAACCGTTTCACATCTTGTTGTTGGCGATCCTAAAAATCCAAATACCGCCGTTGGACCAATGGTTAGCACCAAACAATACAATCGAGTTCAAGATTACATTCAAGCTGGAATTGACGAAGGTGCAGAAATATTGACTGGCGGATTGGGAAAACCAGAAGGATTAGAAAACGGAAATTTTGTCAAACCAACCGTTTTTATCAATGTAAATAACCAAATGCGCATTGCAAAAGAAGAAATTTTCGGACCAGTCTTATCTGTCATTACTTATAAAACAGAAGAAGAAGCAATTGAAATCGCAAACGACACCACTTACGGATTACAAGCCTACGTAAACTCATCAGATTCTGAAAGAGCACACAATGTCGCTTCGCAAATTAACGCAGGGCGAGTTCAAATAAACGGAATTGGCCACGACCCAATGGCTCCATTCGGCGGATTTAAACAATCTGGAATCGGACGTGAATTTGGAACAATTGGACTAGAAGCTTACCTAGAACCAAGAGCTTTAATTCAACAAAAATAATCTTCATCAATCTGGAAATCTTTAATCGCAAAGATTTCCAGATCTTTTAGTATTTTTACAATTATGAGCACCAAAACAAATACAAAGCCCAAAATTCTCTACTCGTGTTATTACTCACGCAGTCGAGAAGGCGAGCATTTTATACCCGAACATGTTTTCAGCTATCAAATTTCCGGCGAAATGATTGCTTCAGACAGCAAAAACACTTTTTATACCAAACCAGGAGATTTTCGCTTTAGCAGAAGAAACCATTTAGCGAAGTTTACCAAAATTCCACCCGAAGGAGGAGAATTCAAAACTATTTCTCTTTTTCTTGATCAGGAAATTTTGAGAGAAATTAGCAAAGAATACAATTTAAAATCGGACAAAAAATCCGATTCAGAAGCTATGTTTTCATTAGCCCCTAACCCACTTTATAAATCTTTCATGGAATCGTTGATTTCTTATCTTGAAGTTGAAGAAGAAAACAACGAAGCTTTATTCAATTTAAAAATTAAAGAAGCTGTTCATCTTTTATTAAAAGTAAATCCAGAATTAAAAGACATTTTATTTGATTTTAATGAACCTGGCAAAATTGACTTGGAAGCTTTTATGAATAAAAACTTCCATTTTAATGTTCAAATGCATCGATTCGCTTATCTCACAGGAAGAAGCCTAGCTACATTTAAAAGAGATTTTCAAAAAATATTTCAGCAAACGCCTGGAAAATGGTTATTGAACAAAAGACTTCAGGAAGCTTATTATTTAATCAGTCAAGGAAATCTGCCATCAGACGTATATATTGGAGTTGGTTTTGAAGATCTTTCGCATTTTTCATTTTCATTTAAAAAGAAATTCGGAATTGTTCCTTCTTCCTTAAACCACAAATAAAAAGCAAAAACTTACCTTGAGTTTATACAATAAAAAAAGCCTCTCATTTCTGAGAGGCTTTTCTGTTGGTCTACTAGGACTCGAACCTAGAAAGACGGCACCAAAAACCGTAGTGTTACCATTACACCATAGACCAGCAGTGCGGTTAAGCGGGTGCAAAATTAAAACTTTATTTAATTTATGCAAGCTTTAAATGAAAAAATTTTAAATAAAAAAAAGTCTCTCATTTCTGAGAGACTTTTCTGTTGGTCTACTAGGACTCGAACCTAGAAAGACGGCACCAAAAACCGTAGTGTTACCATTACACCATAGACCAGCAGTGCTGTAAAGCGAGTGCAAATTTAAGTCTTTATTTAGTTTGTGCAAACTTTTTGAGCAAAAAAAATCATTTTTTTTGTTTTTTTTCACATTGAAATCTGCTCACACTTCGAAAACATCTCATAAACAATACTTTACTTTTAACTTACAGTTTTATAGAATTTTTTGTTAATGCTCGTTTCTTTACATAAAAAAACATTTTCTTTGTAGGATAGAAAACGTTCAAATTTTTAACACCTAAATATGGCACAATTCAATTTCAATAAATGGAATACAATTATTGGTTGGTTTGCATTTGCAATCGCTTTAATAACTTATACATTAACAGTTGAACCTACAATGAGCTTTTGGGATTGCGGAGAATATATTGCTACCGCAGCCAAACTTGAAGTAGGTCACCCACCGGGAGCTCCGCTTTTCCAGATGATGGGTGCATTTTTTGCAATGTTTGCAATAGATGCTCAGCATGTAGCAGTAATGGTTAACATGATGTCTGTTTTCTCTAGCGCATTTACCATATTATTTATGTTCTGGTCTTCGTCTATGATTTTGAAGAAAATTGTAGCTCGTTTTGCAGAAATTAACCAAAACAATTCTATTGTTATCTTAGGAAGCTCTCTTGTTGGAGCTTTAGCTTACACATTTTCTGATAGTTTTTGGTTTAACGCAGTAGAAGCCGAAGTTTATGCAATGGCTTCTTTATTAATTGCATTGCTTTTTTGGCTTGGTTTACGTTGGGAACAAGACATGGACAAACCCAAAGGAAACAAATGGCTTTTAATCATTTCTTTGGTTGTTGGTCTTTCGTTTGGAGTTCACTTCATGGCTCTTTTAACTATTCCATCTATCGGGTTTTTATACTATTTCAAACACTACGAAAAAGTTACAATCAAAAACTTCTTAATTGCTAACGTAGTAGTTATTGGAATTTTATTATTCATTTTCAAATTGCTTCTTCCTCTTACGATGGCATTTTTCGGAAAAACCGAAATCTTCATGGTAAATAGCATGGGACTTCCATTTAACTCAGGAACTATCTTTGTAGCATTATTATTTGTTGCTTTTTTCTATTTCGGATTAAAATACACTAGACAAAAAGGCTTAATATTCTACAATACTATTATACTGTGTATTTTATTCATCTTGATTGGTTTCTCAACTTGGTTAATGCTTCCTGTACGTGCAAATGCTAATACGGTTATTAACGAAAATAAACCATCAGATGCCACTGAGGTTTTAGCTTACTACAACCGTGAGCAATATGGTGTGAATCCTTTATTTTACGGACCTCAATACACTGAACTTTTCGCTGGTCTTGATGCTAAAACACCTTATTTAGATAAAAAACCAAACTACGAGAGAGATTATAAAACTGGTAAATACATTATTACCAACAATTATAAGAATGCAGAACAGAATTCTGATGACAACCAGAAAGCGGTTCTACCAAGAATGTGGAGTACAGAAACAGCACATATTCAAAACTATATCAACTTTACAAATCCTCCAAAATTTAGAATAGATCCGAATCACAATTATGATGAAGATTTGGCAAAATACGGAATCGACGCTAGTCAATTGAGCGAAGACGAATACAATAAAGCTACAGCTCAATTACGCAATGAAGTTGAAAAAACAGTTTCTGAATTCAGAAAAGCTTATACTCAAAAACAAATTGACAACGAAGGCTACATAAAATTCTTAAAAAGTTACGGTGAGTATTTACTTATCGAAAAACCTACTACAGTAGACAACTTCAGTTTTATGTTCGAATATCAATTTGGATACATGTACTGGAGATATTTAATGTGGAATTTTGTTGGACGCCAAAATGATGTTCAAGGTAAATATGATAATCTGGACGGAAACTGGATTAGCGGTATTAAAGCTTTAGATTCTATTCATTTAGGTTCTCAAGATAATTTACCTTCTGATGTATTAAATAACAAAGGACGTAATGCTTATTATTTCCTTCCGTTTATTTTAGGTTTAATTGGTATTATGTACCATGCAAACAAAGATTTAAAGAGCTTCTATGTTCTTTTGGCTTTATTTTTATTTACAGGAATTGCACTAAAAATATATTTAAATGAAAGACCTTTTGAACCTCGTGAAAGAGATTATGCTCTTGTAGGTTCGTTCTATGTCTTTGCCATCTGGATCGGATTTGGGGTTTACTCACTCTATGAAAGTTTGCAGAAATATATTGCTCCAAAAATTGCTGGACCTGTACTTATTGCAGGAAGTTTATTGGCTGCACCTGTTTTAATGGCTTCTCAAAACTGGGATGATCACGATAGATCTGGAAGATATACTGCAGTTGCAATGGCAAAAGCTTATTTAAGCTCTTGTGATAAAGATGGTATTTTATTTACTATTGGAGATAACGATACGTTCCCTCTTTGGTATGCACAAGAGATTGAGCATTTTAGAACCGATGTCAAGATTGTAAATACGAGTTTATTTATGACAGATTGGTATATCGATCAAATGAAAGCGAAGTCTTATGAATCTAACCCATTACCTATTTCTTTCGAACATAGCCAATATGTGGGAGATAATTTAGATTACACAGCTTACATTCAAAAGATTGATACTCGTTGGAATATTAAAGATTTTATCGATTTCATTAAAAATCCTAAATCGACAGTTGGTTTACAAAATGGACAAACAATTCATTTTTACCCAACAAATAAGATTAGAGTGAATGTTGACAAAAATGTTATTATCCAAAATAAAGTAGTTAATCCTAAATATTACGATTCTATTGTTCCTTATTTAGATATTGACATTAAAGGAAGCGCATTATACAAAAACCGTTTAATGATGCTTGACATCTTAGCAAACAACAACTGGAAAAGACCAATCTACTTTAGTGGCGGTGCTTTTGATGATGAAGATTATTTATGGCTAAAAGATTATTTGCAATTGGACGGAATGGTTTACAAATTGGTTCCAGTTAAAAACACTCCTTCTAAAGATGGTGGACCATTAGATATGGGCCAAATCGATTCAGATAAAATGTATGATATCGTAATGAAATGGGATTGGGGTAATAGCGATGGAAACATCTATCACGATCCTGAAACTAGAAGAAACAGTATTACATACCGTACAAATCTTTCTAGATTAATGAATCAGCTTATTGTAGAAGGTAAAATTGACAAAGCTAAAAATGTAATCAATTTAGCGATGACCAAAATGCCTTTAGATAAATATGGTTATTATTCTTTAGTTGAAGCTTTTGGAGATGGCTATTATAAAGTTGGAGAAAAAGCTAAAGCACAAGATTTGTTAAACAAATTAGTTCAGAAATACAAAGAGAACTTAAACTATTACAGCACATTGCCTCCTTCTGACCAAACAACATTGGCAGTAGATATCATTACTGATATCGAACGTTACAGAAGCTTATTGCATGTAATGGATGATAATAAAGACACTGCTTTTTACAACCAACACAAAACTACATTTAATACTTACGTAAATGTTTTTGAGCGTTTTGGACGTGAAAAAGAATAAATAATATACGAAAATCTTACTTATTAAAAAAATGCAGCGCTGTTTGATAAATAGCGCTGCATTTTTTAATTTTATACATATAATACAATTTTAATTCAAAATGAGCTTCTATTGGGTCAAAACTAACGCATTTATCAAAAAGGTATTTTCAAAATATTGCTGGGACATTCCTAACAACGAAAAGAAAATATACCTCACTTTTGATGATGGCCCTACTCCAGAAATTACTGACTGGGTTTTATCTGAATTAAAAAAATTTGATGCAAAGGCTACTTTTTTCTGCATCGGAAAGAATATTAAAGCAAACTTGGCTTTATTTGAAAAGTTAATTACTGACGGACATTCTATTGGCAACCACACCATGAATCATGTAAATGGATGGAAAAGCCATACAAATGAATATATCGAAAATGTAAAAAACTGTGCGGCTATTTTGGATGAGCAAGAAAAAGCTCCTCACCATTTATTATTCCGTCCTCCTTACGGAAAAATCAAAAAAGCGCAGTCTAAAATTCTAAGAAGTTTAGGGTATAAAATTGTAATGTGGGATGTTTTAAGTGCTGATTTTGACCAAAGCATTACGCCAGAAAAATGTCTTGAAAACGTAACAAAAAATGTAAAATCAGGTAGCGTAATTGTATTTCATGACAGTATTAAGGCTTCTCCAAATTTAAGATTTGCCTTGCCTAGAACACTGCATTTTTTAAAAGAAAACGGATATAAGTTTGATATTATTCACTAAATAACACCAATAAAAAGTAGTTATTTAGACGTTAAATTGTTCCTGAACAATTCCGATAATAGTATTCGCATCAAGCTCTCCAGATTGCCTCCAGATCATTTGTCCTTCTTTGTAAATCATTAAAGTCGGAAGTCCTTTAATACGAAGCGCTTCTGCTAGTTCCTGATTTTTATCTACGTCTATTTTGATTACTTTGGCTTTATCACCAAGCGCAGCAGCTACATCCTTAATAACAGGATGCATAGATACTGAAGATTCATTCCAATCTGTGTAAAAGTCAATTAACACTGGAACTTGGGCATTAATTAGTTCTCCAAATTTTGACATAAAACCAAAAATTTAAGTTTTTTTAATCTCTTAAAAGAAATAAATATTATACAAATGTAGCATTTTTAACGAATTAAGCGACATTACGCCCCTTTTTTAGTTCGATTACTGTTATTTCAGGCATAATTCCAACTCGTCCTGGATAAGCGTGAAAACCGAATCCGCGGTTAACATAAACGTATCTTCCGACGTTTTCGTACAATCCTGCCCATTGTTTATAAATATATTGCGCTAAGCTCCATTTAAAATATCCTGGAATTTCAATTCCGAACTGCATACCATGTGTATGACCTGCAAATGTAAGATGGAAATTCTTTGGATGATCTTTAATTTCAGCTTCCCAATGACTTGGATCGTGACTCATTAAAACTTTAAAATCGTCTTGATGCACATTTTCAGATGCTTTGTTTAAATCGCCCGCTTTCTTAAAATTTACACCCCAGTTTTCTACACCAATTAAAGCAATTTTATCATCTCCTTTTTGGATATAAGTGTGCTCATTCAGCATAAGATTAAAACCAATTTGACCATATAAGTTTTTAATTTGACGGAAGTTTTCGTCTTTTTCTTTCTCAGATGGCCATGTCACATATTCGCCGTAATCATGATTTCCTAAAACAGCAAATTTTCCATATTTATAATCTTTAATACGATTAAAAGTTTCTAACCAAGGATGCATTTCTTTAGCATGTGTATTTACAATATCTCCTGTAAACAAAATCAAATCGGCTTCCTGTGCATTAATTAAATCAATTGCGTAATTAATCTTCTCTGGATTATCAAAACTTCCACTATGAACGTCTGAAATCTGCGTGATTTTAAAACCATCAAAAGCATCTGGAAGATCTGGAAAGAATACGGTTTGCTTGATTACTTTGAAATTATATTTACCTTCAAAAATTCCATAAATAATAGAAAGGAACGGAATTGCAGCCAACCCTAAAGCGATCTGGCTCACAAATTTTCTCCTATCAGTCATCATTTCCTTGCGAGGCGTATTGTAAATAAAATAATTTAGCATACTAGCCCCTATTCTAAAAATATCTTCACCAAACATTATTAGCGTAAGTACAATTTTAGGCACATATACTGTCAGCATTAAGCCGGTAGTAAACATAAATTGCCTAGTCTGACCAACTGATCGGTCTACCTGAGAAAAAGAATATATAATAAAGATTAAAACCAGTAAGCTTATAACTTGGTAACTAACCAAAACCCAACGTGTTTTGATTAATGTTCGAAAAGCCTGATATGAATAGAACTCAATAAATAATAAAAGAGCGCATAGAATTATAAAACGAAAGATCATTTAATTTATAGTTTTAAACAAAGTAACAAAGAATGAGAATTCTATTTCTTTTTATTATAAAAAATTTAACGCTGTAAAAAATAAAAAAGCTGAAAGATGGCTCTTTCAGCTTTAACCTACCAACCTTTAAAACTATTTAATCTTAAGACTTAAAATCTCGTTTTATTTTGCTTTTGTAGCTTCTGGTTTTGCAGTTTCTGCTTTTTTCTCACCTTTAGCTTTTTTGTCTGCTTTTTTATCGTGTTTTTCAGTTTTTGCTTCTTTTTTTGCTGGCGCTGGAGTTGTTTGTGCGTTTGCCATTGCAAATGTTCCTAAAACTGCTACTGCTAAAATTGCTAATTTTTTCATGATTTTTAATTTTTTTGATTTGTTATTTTCATTATTACAAGTCAAAGATATAATCGTAAAATGAAGACAAAATGAAGATAAAGTCCTACAATAAATTTTAACTTTTATTTGGCTTTTTCGAACAACAATGTAAAAGTAGTTCCTTGATTTAAAATCGATTTTACTTTGATTTGAATATGATGAAAAGAAGCAATACTCTGTGCAATTGCAAGCCCTAACCCCTGCCCTTCCTGATCTGAACTGATTCTGGCGAAACGACTGAATATTTTATCAAGCTGTGATTCGTCCATTCCTATTCCTGAATCCTTTACAGAAATAAAGTAATGTTCATCGACAAAACCATCTTCTATAATTATGCCGCCTTTAGGCTTATTATATTTGATGGCATTCGTTACAAGATTATAGATAAGAATATGAACTAAGGTTTTATTTCCTGTAAAAACAAAATCGTTCTCCATTTCGTTCATGAACTGAATATCTTTATCCTCAATTCGATCTTGAAGATCTTCCTGCAAATCAGAAACAATTTCTCTTAGATTGATTTCTTCATCTGCTACGTATTGATTGTTATCTATTCTCGAAATCAGCAAGAGATTATTAATGATTTTTTTCAGCATATCCAATGTTTTCAACGAACCTGCTATTTTATCAACCGCATTATCATCTAACGATTGATTCTGCAGCAAGTTTTCAAGTTTGTTTTTAAGCAGTGCAATTGGCGTAAGAAGTTCGTGCGAAACATTCGAAATAAATTGTTTTTCCTTTTTAAAGACCTCAGTAATTCGATCCATCATTTGATTTAAAACAAAATCCAATTCTCTAAAATCTCTCGAAGTTGCTTTTATTGGAGTATGATCAAATGTTTCCGGTTCGTTTACACGTCTTATTTTTGTATCAATAATTTTATAAAATGGCTTTAAAAGGTATTCAATATAGAAAGTATCGGCCAAAAAAGTAATAAGAAGAATTACCACAAAAACAACTATAATAAAGAGCTTGATTGCAAAAGTTAAATCGTTAACCTCGCTCAAACTGCTCCCTATTTCAAGCTGATAATCTTCGCCATCATACGTAAAATGATGCTGTAAGATTCTGTATTCACTTTCTTCTCCTTCTATTTTTCGGTATTCATTACTGAAAGTTGTTTTTTTCTGATGTGGTTTTATCGAAACTCGGGAAAGTACCAAAAACTCACTGTGAAGCGTCGAAAACTCAGAGAAAGTATCTGTTGAATCCTCTGGATTTTCAATAAATTCATTAATCTCTTCTTTATTGAGATGCTGAATAAATTTTTTCTTCTTTTCTAGTAACGTATTATTAATATGCTGATAAACCACATTCTGAACTAAAAGAGGAAGCATCAGCCATAAAATCAAAATGACCAGTAATCTGCTCAATGCATTAAAAATGGCTAATTGGTGTTTTATTTTCACAAGAATCGATTTATTCGTTTATACGATAACCCACATTTCGAACCGTTTCGAACCAATCAATAGAAGTATGTTTATCCAACTTTTTTCTAAGATTGCGAACATGTACATCTATAAAATTGGAATCGGAATTGACCTCCAAAATATCTCCCCAGATATGCTCTGTCAATTGTAATCTTGTAATAACACGATTTTTGTTTAGAACCAAATACTGAAAAATATCAAATTCTTTCTTGGTCAAATTAATTGGCTGATCATTAAAACTTACTTTATAATCTTGTAGCTGTAATAAAAAACCATGAATGCTTAAATTATTTAAAGTAAAACCATGAATTCTGCGGACTACTGCAAATATTCTGGCAGCTAATTCTGTTAAAGCAAAAGGTTTAGTCAGATAGTCATCAGCTCCGAGATGCAGTCCGTTAATTCTATCATCCAATTCTCCGCGAGCTGTAAGCACTATTACTGCAATTTTCGATTTTGTTTTTCTAATTGCCTGCAAAACTTCAAAACCATCGCCATCTGGCAATCCAAGATCTAAAAGCATAACGTCATAATCATTGCTTCCGAATTCTTCGAGAGCCTCGGCACAATTATTTGCAATTTTACAAATATATCCTGAGTTGCATAAAAAGTCGTAAACCTCTACAGCAAGTTCTTTATTATCTTCAACAATTAAAACATTCATAAGCCCAATATTTAAGCGCAATTAAAATTAATCAATTATCAAAAATTGAGTAGCGTATTATTAAAAAAAATTAACGAACGAAAAAAGCTGATAAATTTCTTCATCAGCCTTTTCAATCGCATTCTCATAATCATTATTCCTGTTTTGCCTTCGTTACAAAGTTTCGAAAACAAAAGGAGAGCAATGCTTATTTTTTCATGCTAGCCGCATCTTCTTTTGGAGCTTCAGCTTTTGATGTTTTGTGTCCTTTATGATTATGATGCTTTGTAGACTTAACCTCTTTTGTTGGCGCTGCCTGAGCAGGAGTTGTTTGAGCATTTACCATTACACTTGTTCCTAATACCGCTACTAATACAATAAATAAATTTTTCATGACTTTTAGTTTTTTAAATTAATTGACCTTTTATTCTAAATTATTTGTTTGCTTATTTTTTTACTTTTGCTGTTTCTGTCTTTGGAGCTTCAGCTTTTGCTGGTTTTGCTGATTTTGTTTTTTTATCAGTTTTGCTTTTTGGCTGTTTTGTTGCTTTTACTTCTTTGGTTGGAGTTTTTCCATCTTTTGCAGGAAATGCGTGAACCATTGCTCCTGTTCCTAAAACTGCTACTAGCACCATTAATAAATTTCTCATGATTTCTAAGATTTAAAGATTAATTACCTTTTATTTTACAGATCAAAATTACCCTCAGAAAATGAAGGAAAAATGAAGAAATCCCTGAATAAAAAATTTTAACTTGATATTAACTCTTTGTCTATTTTTCAACCATATAAGTTATATAAGTTCATTTAAATTAAATGGCAAAAATCTAGACGCACTGCAGTGCGCCTCTACTAAAATGAACTTATATAACTTATATGGTTCAAAAAAATTAATTTTCGAAAACCAAATCGTTTTTTAAAACCCAATTGTTTATTTTTACAGACTAATATTTTTAATATGTCAACTCAAAAACGCCTTTTTCTTCTAGATGCTTACGCATTAATTTTTCGTGGTTATTATGCTTTTATAAAAAACCCAAGAATCAACTCAAAAGGAATGGATACATCTGCAATTATGGGTTTTATGAACTCACTTTTGGATGTTATTAAAAGAGAAAAACCAGATCATTTGGCTGTTGCTTTCGATAAAGGCGGTAGTCATGTAAGAACTGAAATGTTTGTAGATTATAAAGCAAACCGTGATGCTACTCCAGAAGCAATTAAAATTGCTGTGCCCTATATTCATGAATTATTGAAAGCCATGCATATTCCGATTATTGAACTTGAAGGTTGTGAGGCCGATGATTTAATTGGAACTATTGCAAAACAAGCCGAAAAACAAAACTATAAAGTTTTTATGGTAACTCCTGATAAGGATTTTGCTCAATTGGTTTCTGAAAATATCTTTATGTACAAACCTGCCCGAATGGGTAACGGAATCGAAATTTGGGGTGTTCCTGAAGTTTTGGCAAAATTTGAAATTGAAAGACCTGAACAAGTAATTGATTTTCTTGGAATGATGGGTGATGCCATTGATAATATTCCAGGATTACCAGGTGTTGGAGAAGTGACTGCTAAAAAGTTCTTGAAAGAATTCGGAACAATGGAAAATCTTTTAGAAAATACTCATTTACTAAAAGGTAAAATGAAAGAAAATATCGAAGCCAATAAAGACAAAGGAATTTTGTCTAAAAAACTGGCCGCAATTATCACAGATTGCGATGTTACTTTTAATGAAGATGATTACGAACTTTCTCGCCCAGATATCGAAAAAACAGAAGCTATTTTTCAAGAATTGGAATTTAGAAGAATGGCTGAGCAGTTTGATAATTTGTTTAAAACGGACGGAACTCAGACTTCTGCTCCAACTTCTGATGCCAAACCAGCCAAAAAAGCGACTGCCAAAAATGAAGATCAATTTGATCTCTTCGGAAGTGCTGATTCAGATGAAGATACAGACACGCCAAGAACTTCTTTCTACAATACTTTAGAAAACACAGAACATTCATACCAAACTGTTCAAGGTGATTTAGGAATTAAATTGCTTTTGCAAAATTTACAAAAACAACCTTCCGTTTGTTTCGATACAGAAACCACAGGAATTGATGCACTACACGCAGAATTGGTCGGAATGTCTTTTGCTTACGAAAAAGGAAAAGCATTTTATGTTCCGTTTCCAGAAAATCAGGAAGAAGCAAAAGTTTTAATTGAAAAATTTGTTCCGTTTTTTGAAAATGAAAACATTGAGAAAATCGGACAAAACTTAAAATACGATTTAAAAATACTTTCTAATTACGGTGTAACTGTAAAAGGAAAACTATTTGACACCATGATCGCACATTATCTGATTAATCCAGATATGCGTCATAATATGGATATTTTGGCAGAAACGTATTTAAAATATTCTCCAAAATCTATCGAAACTTTAATTGGTAAAAAAGGAAAAAATCAGCTTAATATGCGCGATGTTCCTCTAGAAGACATTAAAGAATATGCTGCTGAAGATGCCGATGTTACTTTACAATTAAAAGAAATCTTCACGACACAATTAGACAAAACCGAGACTAAAAAGTTATTTGACGACATCGAAATTCCGTTAGTAAGCGTTTTGGCGGACATGGAAATGGAAGGTATCCGTTTAGATGTTGATTTCTTAAAAGACATGTCTAAAGAAATGGATGTCGAAATCAAAGCTTTGGAATTGAAAATTTACGAAACTGCTGGAGAGAAATTTAATCTAGCTTCTCCAAAACAATTAGGAGATATTTTATTCGAAAAACTTAAAATTGGTGGAGCAAAACAAAAGAAAACCAAAACGGGTCAATATGCAACTGGCGAGGAAGTTTTAACTTATTTGGCTAATGATAATCCGATTGTAAAAGATATTTTAGACTGGCGTCAGATGGTAAAACTTCAAAGTACTTATATTTTGGCTTTACCAGAACAAGTTGACAAAAAGACTTTACGCGTTCATACCGATTATATGCAAGCTGTTGCTGCAACAGGACGTTTGAGTTCTAATAATCCGAACTTACAGAATATCCCGATTCGTACCGAAAGAGGACGTTTGATTCGCAAAGCTTTTGTGGCGCGCGATGAAAACTACACTTTAATCTCTGCCGATTACTCTCAAATTGAGTTACGAATCATTGCTGCTTTAAGTGGTGAAGAAAACATGATTAAAGCTTTCCAAAACGGAGAAGACATTCACAGATCTACAGCTGCAAAAGTTTTTGATGTTGCGCTTGAAGAAGTTTCTCGCGAACAAAGAAGTAATGCCAAAACAGTAAACTTTGGAATTATCTATGGTGTTTCTGCTTTTGGTTTGAGCAACCAAACTTCACTTTCTAGAAGCGAAAGTGCCGCTTTGATCGATGCTTATTACAAAACATATCCACGCCTTAAATCGTACATTTCAGAACAAATTGAGTTTGCTCGCGAAAAAGGCTATGTACAGACTATTTTAGGTCGCCGCCGTTATTTAAAAGACATTAATTCTGCTAATGCTGTTGTGAGAAGTGCTGCCGAACGAAATGCTGTAAATGCGCCAATTCAAGGTAGTGCTGCCGATGTAATTAAGATTGCAATGATCAACATTCATAAAAAACTTCGTGACGAAAACTGGAAATCTAAAATGTTACTGCAAGTACATGATGAGCTTGTGTTCGATGTTCATAATGATGAACTCGAAAAAATCCAGCCTATGATTAAACACGAAATGGAAAACGCTTTTAAAATGTCAGTTCCTTTGGAAGTTGAACTTGGTCTAGGAAAAGACTGGTTAGAAGCGCACTAATTCATTTTAGATTTCAGATTGTTTATTTATAAATAAAAATCCCTCCAATCTTGTCATTTCGACGAAGGAGAAATCTCCGCAAGTAACTCCGCAAAGAAAAGCCCATCTTTGTAGAGCTTCTCGTGGAGATTTCTCCTTCGTCGAAATGACAAAAATTATGTATAAAAAAAGGACTGTTTGAGAACAGTCCTTTTTTTTGTCAATACGTTTTATTTATTTTTTTCGAGTTGATTCTCTTTCTTTTAGTTTTGTTTTGATTACGATTGTTTCGTATTCTGAAACTGTCCCTTCTGGTTCTTCTAATCTTTCGATTAATCTTTTTGCCGCCACTTCTCCAATTTCAACTCCATGCTGACTTACTGTAGTCAAACTTGGCGATAAACGTCTTGAAGCCAAAATACCATCAGCAAAACCAATAATTGAAATATCTTCTGGAACTCTATAACCTTTCTTCAAACTTACTCTTAAAGCTGCAACCGAATCATTTTCGTCCAAAGCAAAAATTCCGTCAATTTTATTATCGAAAATCGAATCAATTCTCGCTTTCATATCATCTTCAGAATCGGTACGAAGAATAATTTTTTCGTTAACCGGAATATTATTATCTGCCAAAGCTTTTAAATATCCGTCAGCTCTCAATTTACCAACACTTAAATTATCTACTGATGAAATTAGAGCAATGTTTTTGCATCCTAAATTAATTAAATGCTGTGTTGAGTTTAAGGCAGAATCAAAGTCATCTACGACAACTTTATCGCAATCTACTTCATCAGCAATACGATCAAACATCACAATTGGCGTTCCGTCATTAATTATTTCAGAGAAATGATTGTAATCTTGAAGTTTTTGAGCTTCTTGAGAAACCGAAAGGATAAATCCGTCGATAGTTCCGTTGCTCAACATTTCAAGCGTATGAATTTCTTTTTCTAAAGATTCGTTCGAGATACAGGTAATTACATTATATCCTTTTTTATCGGCAACTTTCTCAATACCGCTAAAAACTTTCGCAAAGAAAGAATTTAAAATATTAGGAATAATTACTCCGATCGTTTTTGTCTTACGATTCTTAAGATTCAAACCAATAACATTCGGCTTATAATTTTTGAGTTTGGCATACTCTTTAATCTTCACCTTGGTTTGCTCACTAATTTCTGGACTGTCATTCAATGCTTTAGACACAGTCGAAACAGAAACACCCAGTTCCTTCGCAATTTGTTTTAGAGTTGCTTTAGCTTTCATCCAATTGAATTTTATGTAATTAATACAAATATAGTAGAATTACCGAAAATAAAACAAAAAGAAGCTATTAGTATTTAAAAATGTAAGTCTTTTCGAAATAATAAATAAATAAACCCATTTTTTAAAACCGCCCTTACAAAAATTTCGTTAATACTTAAATACCAAATAACTAGAGACCAATTGTTGTTAACTATTAAAAAACTTGATTATGAAAAACGAAGTTAAAATTCATGAAGTAGATCCTTCATTGAATAGTAGAAGGAGCTTTCTTAAGCTCAGTGGATTAACCTTGGCAACCACAGGTTTAATTCTAGCTGGCTGCAGCGACAATGACAACGACAATGATATGCCAGATACTTCTTTACCTGGAGTGCGAAATGGCGTTTTTGACTTAGGCTCCGGAGACTTTGGAGTATTGACCTATGCTTATGCTCTTGAACAACTAGAAGCCGATTTTTATACTAAAGTAGTAAATTCTAGTAGTTTTAATAGTGCATTTAGTAGTCTTGAAAGAGAAGTTTTAACAGATTTATACCATCATGAAGTAGTTCACAGAGATTTTTTTAAAGCTACTTTGACCGCATTACTTCCTAATCCGACTTCTCAATTACTTCCTTCACTAGCTTTTAATTATGGTTCTTTAAATTTCAATAGCCGTACAGAAGTTTTAGCAACTGCAAAAGCATTAGAAGATACTGGAGTTGCTGCCTATAATGGCGCAGGTAAATTGATTAAAACAGCAGATTATTTATTATTAGCAGGGAAAATTGTTTCTGTTGAAGCAAGACATGCCTCTGCTATTAGAAGTTTGATTAATCCTAACTCTAAAGATTTTGCTGGTGACGATATTGTAAATATGACAACAGGTTTAGATGATGCAAAAGATCCTTCTAAAATCCTTCCTATTGCTGCTGGTTTTATCACTACGAAATTTACAGCTAATTATTTGCCTTAATCTTAACCGCTAAAACTTAGAAATTATGAACATCTTAAAATTTATAGAGTCCTTTACTGATGACAATTTAATAAATAGTACTGGTTCTCGAAGAGACAGTTTTACACACTTTGGAAATATTGGTAAAAATTTAGCTTTAGCTTCAATTCCTTTCGGATTATCAGCTCTCACCAATAAAGCTTTCGCAAAAGACATTACAGCAACACCTGCAACTCCAATTGGAGCTTTACAATTTGCTTTGACCTTAGAATATCTTGAAAACGAATTTTATGCTATGGCATTAGATTCTGGAGTAATTCCAGCTTCTGAAAATGGCGGAAGAGATTTAAAAGTATTTCAACAAATTGCAGCTCACGAATCTGACCATGTGAAATTTTTAATTGCTGGATTAGGCGGTACAGCTAGTGCTAACTTTGTTCCTAAACCAACTTTTGACTTTACTGTTGGAGGTGCTTTTGATCCTTTTAATGATTACCCAACCTTTTTAGCTTTGGCACAAGCATTTGAAGATACAGGGGTTAGAGCTTATAAAGGACAAGCTGCAAACTTAATTACAACACCAGATTTATTGACTGCAGCTTTACAAATTCACTCTGTTGAAGCACGCCATGCTTCTGAAGTTAGAAGATTACGTGGTTTAAAAGGATGGATTTCTAATTCTGATCGAGGCGCAGGTATGCCAGCTGCAACGCAAGCTGTTTACGACGGCGAAGGCGTAACTATGCAAGCAGGATTCAATACAGCAACAGCATTTGGTGCTGCGGCTGGCTCAGAAGCTTATGATGAGCCACTTACAACCCAACAAGTTGTCGATATTGCCAATATATTTATTGTATAATCATTTTTCTCCTAAATATTTAACCGCCTTTACTTTATTGTAGAGGCGGTTTTTTTATTCATTAAATAATCAAAAAACTGAAGCCCTGATTTTCAGCAGATAAAATATTCTTTCAGGTATTTGGTTTTAAAATAATTAATTGTACTTTTGCATCCCCTTTATTGGGGATGGAATGTTTAATTAAAATAATATTATGGACGCATTAAGCTACAAAACAGTTTCAGCAAGTAAAGCCACTGTAACTAAAGAGTGGATTGTTGTTGACGCTGAAGGTCATAACTTAGGACGTCTTGCTTCTAAAGTTGCTATGATTTTAAGAGGTAAGTACAAACCAAGTTACACACCGCACGTTGACTGTGGAGATAACGTAATTGTTATCAACTCAGAAAAAATTAACCTTACAGGTACAAAATTGAATGACAAAATTTACATGCGTCATACAGGTTACCCAGGAGGACAAAGAACTTTAACTGCTAAAGTATTGCAAGCTAAAAACCCTGCATTATTAGTAGAAAAAGCTGTAAAAGGTATGTTACCTAAAAACAAATTAGGAGCTGAACTTTTTAGAAATCTAAATGTTGTTGTAGGATCTGAGCACACTCACGGAGCTCAAAAACCTAGAACTGTTAACCTAAATGATCTTAAGTAATGGGAGTTATTCACAAAATCGGTAGAAGAAAAACCGCTGTTGCACGTGTTTACGTTTCTGAAGGAACTGGAAACATCACTGTAAACAAAAAAGAATTCGCAACTTACTTTCCAACTGCAACTTTACAGTACAAAGTTTTACAACCGCTTTCTATGACAGAAAACGCTGGTAACTTTGATGTAAAAGTAAACGTTTACGGAGGTGGTACAACTGGTCAGGCAGAAGCTGTAAGAATGGCATTAGCACGCGTAATGTGTGAAGTTAACGCTGAAAACAGAGGAATCCTTAAACCAGAAGGTTTATTAACAAGAGACCCAAGAATGGTTGAACGTAAGAAATTCGGTCAGAAGAAAGCTCGTAAGAGATTCCAATTCTCTAAACGTTAATATTACCTGTCTTGTTCAGATGGGACAAGACATTATCAATTATTTATTGAAATTAAAAAACACAGTTATTGTTGCTCTCCTATCGAGGTAGGATATAGTTTAGCATCTAAATGTATAAAGCCAGAGAAATCGCCATTTATACATTGCTAATCAACAGAACGTAAACTAGTACAAAAATGGCAAACAAAATAGAAGTAAAAGAATTACTAGAAGCAGGTGTTCACTTCGGACACATGACTAGAAAATGGGATCCAAATATGGCTCCTTACATTTATATGGAGCGTAATGGTATTCACATTATCAATCTATATAAAACTGCAGCTAAAATTGAAGAAGCTAACGAAGCTTTGAAAAAAATCGCTGCATCAGGTAGAAAAATTTTATTCGTAGCTACCAAAAAACAAGCAAAAGACATCGTTGCTGATAAAGCAAAAGCTGCAAACATGCCTTACATCACTGAAAGATGGCCAGGTGGAATGTTGACTAACTTCGTAACTATCAGAAAGGCAGTTAAAAAAATGTCTTCTATCGATAAAATGAAGAAAGACGGTACTTTCAACACTTTATCTAAAAAAGAGCGTTTACAAGTTGATCGTCTACGTGCTAAATTGGAGAAAAACTTAGGTTCAATTGCTGATATGTCTAGACTACCTGCAGCATTGTTCGTAGTAGATATCAAAGCTGAACACATCGCAATAAAAGAAGCTCAAAAATTAAACATTCCAGTTTTCGCAATGGTTGATACGAATTCTGACCCAAGAGAGGTTGATTACGTAATTCCTGCAAATGATGACGCTTCTAAATCAATTGACAAAATTTTATCTTTAGTAACTACTGCAGTAATCGAAGGTCTTTCTGACAGAGGTGCTGAGAAAGAAGTTGAAGCTGCTGAAGAAGCTCCTGCTGTTGAAGCTGAAGCTCCTGCAACTGAAACTGAAGAATAAATCAAATTTTAAATTCCAAATTTTAAATTCCAAATTCCAAAATACAAAATTAAAAACGTTATGTTGATAATTTAATAAAATTGGAGTTTGGGATTTAAAAGATGGAATTTTTTACTTTTAACATTAAAAAATTCAAAATATTATGTCAACAATTACTGCTGCAGACGTAAATAAATTAAGACAATCTACAGGTGCCGGAATGATGGACTGTAAAAAAGCTTTAGTTGAAGCTGAAGGAGATTTCGATAAAGCGATCCAAATCCTTAGAGAAAAAGGACAAAAAGTTGCTGCTAACCGTTCTGACCGTGAGTCTTCTGAAGGAGCTGCTGTTTCTTTTGTCAATGCTGACAACACTAAAGGAGCTATCCTTACTTTAAACTGCGAAACTGACTTCGTAGGTAAAAATGAGGCTTTCGTTACTTTAGCTAAAGATTTAGTTGAAAGAGCTATCAACTTCTCTTCTAAAGAAGAATTTTTAGCTTCTGATTTCAACGGAATTACAGTTGCTGAGAAATTAATCGAGCAAACTGGAGTTATCGGTGAGAAAATCGAAATCGGTGGTTTCGAAATTTTAGAAGGTGCTTTCGTTGGATCTTACGTTCACGTAAACAAAATTGCTGCTTTAACTGCAATTTCTGCTCCAATCGCTAATGCTGAGACTTTAACAAAAGACGTTTCTATGCAAGTTGCTTCTATGGGAGCTGATACATTATCTTACAAAGATTTTGATCCTGCTTTCGTTGAATCTGAACTTGCTGCTCGTATTGCTGTAATCGAAAAAGACAATGAAGAAGCAAAACGTTTAGGAAAAACTTTGAAAAATGTTCCTAAATACATCTCTTTCTCTCAATTAACTCCAGAAGTTATCAAACAAGCAGAAGAAGATGCTAAAGCTGAATTAAAAGCTGAAGGAAAACCAGAGCAAATCTGGGACAAAATTCTTCCAGGAAAAGTTCAACGTTTCATTTCTGACAACACTACTTTAGATCAAGAAAAAGCTTTACTTGACCAAAACTTCATCAAAGATGACAGTAAAAAAGTTGGTGATTACGTTAAAGGATTCAATGTTGAAATTACAGGTTTCAAAAGAGTTACTTTAGGTTAATATATTATTTTTTCAATATTAAAAAGCCCGAATATTTAGTTATTCGGGCTTTTTTTATTTCTATTAACTTTCAATAGGAAAATTTCTCGCTCGCATCAAAGCATCCGATTGCGGAGCATGTCCTCTAAAATTTTCATACATTTCTTCATTATCAATCGTATTTCCAACGCTTAAAACTGTTTTATAAAGACGTTCTGAAACATTCTTATCAAATGGTCCTCCAGCTTCTAGAAAAGCCTCGTAAGCATCTGCATTAATCACATCTGCCCATAAATAACTGTAATATCCTGCCGCATATCCGTCACTAGAAAAAATATGAGCAAACTGAGGAATTCTGTGTCGCATTACAATTTCTGATGGCATATTAATTTCGCTTAAAACTTTCTTTTCAAAAGCATGCGGATCAATTGTTTCAGTTGTTAAATGCAATTTCATATCAACAAATGAACTTGAAATTGTTTCTACTGTTGCAAAACCTTCATTAAAATTAGCCGCTTTACCAATTCTTTCAACTAATGATTGAGACAAAGGTTCGTTTGTTTTATAATGTAGTGCGAATTTATTTAAAACTTCTGGAGTTGCCAGCCAATGCTCTAATAACTGCGAAGGAAACTCTACATAATCTCTAGCAACCGAAGTTCCTGAAAGACTCGGGTAAGTCACATTAGAACATAATCCATGTAAAGCATGACCAAATTCGTGAAATAAGGTTGTTGCATCATCCCAAGAAATTAAAACAGCTTCATTACTATTTCCTTTAATAAAATTGCAGTTATTTGATACTATTGGAAGAACATTTCCATTTATTTTCTGCTGATCTCTATGCGAATTCATCCAAGCTCCAGAACGCTTTCCTACGCGCGCGTATGGATCAAAATACCACAAACCAATTGGTTCACCTGTATTTTTATTGTTCACCTCCCAAACACGAACATCTGGATGATATACAGAAACGTCAAATAATTGTTTAAAACCCAAATCGAACAATTCGCCTGCCGTCCAAAACATTCCTTCACGCAAATTTTCTAATTGCAGATATTGCTTGATTTCATTCTGATCTAAATCGTATTTTGCTTTACGCACTTTTTCGGCATAAAAACGGTAATCCCAAGGCTGAATTTTAAAATCTCCCCCTTCATTATCTACCATTTCTTGCATAGCAGAAACGTCATTTTTTACCTTTTCTACAGCAGGTTTCCATACAGAATGCATTAAATCGAGCGTTTTCTGCGGATCTTTAGCCATTTTATTAGACAAACTCCACTCAGCAAAATTAGAAAAGCCCAAAATTTTCGCTTTTTCTGACCTTAATTTCAAAATAGAAACAAGAGTTTCGTTTGTGTCATTTTCGTTCTTATTATCGCCTCGTTTTACGAAAATGTCAAACGCTTGTTCTCTTAAATTTCTTCTGTTTGAAAAAGTTAGAAAAGGCTCTATTGAAGATCTTGTATTTCCAATACATCCTAAAGTACTTAGTTTTCTTTCTTTAGCTTCAGCGATAGCTGCATTTTTGAATTCCTCAGGCAAACCGTCAAAATCAGCTTCTGTTTTTAATTCTATAAATTGATCGTTTTCTTCTGCCAACAATTTTTGACTAAAAGCAGTAAAAAGTCCCGCCAGTTCTTGATTTATCTTAGCAACTCTATCTTTGTCCTCTTCCTTTAACTCTGCTCCTTCTCTAACAAAATCAGTATAATACAACCAAAGTAAACGTTGTTGTTCTTTAGTTAAATCGTTCTTTTCATCCGATTTGTATAAAGCTTCAATTCTAGCAAACAATTTCTCATTTTGATACAGTTTATCACTAATTTCAGCCAATTTTGGCGACATTTCAGTATCCACAATATTAAATTCGGGAGTACTTAGATTCGATCTGTAAATTCCGTAAACTGCATGAATTCGATCCAATTTTTCGCCAGAAAGCTCCAAAGCTTTAATTGTATTTTCAAATGTTGGTTTTTCTTTATTATTTGAAATTGCTTCTATTTCATCTATTTTTTCCTGAATAGCAAATTCTATCGCAGGCTTAAAATCTGAAACTTTATATGCTGTAAAATCCGGCACGCCTCCGTAAGGACCAGACCAGTCTTTCAATAACGGATTATCTAATTCTATTGGTGTTTTCATAACAAATACATTAATTAATTCTGTGCAAAATTTAGCTAATAAAAAATGCAACAGAATCTCAAAATTAACCAATAGAAAGCAAACTTCATATTTTAACGGATTATAAAAATTAATCGGTTTCTAAGATTTAAAAGAAATAGTTTATTTTTGAATTATCAATACTAAAAATCAAATGTTTAAAACCAGAAGAGAAATTGTTTTTGTAATTTTATCAGGAATATTTATCACCAATGCCGTTGTGGCTGAGTTAATTGGAGGAAAACTAATTCAAATTGGTCCCTTTGTAATGAGTATAGGTATTTTGCCTTGGCCAGTTGTATTTCTAACTACCGATTTGATTAATGATTATTTTGGCGAAAAAGGTGTAAAAAAGCTTTCTTTTATAACGGCATGTTTGATTGCTTATGCTTTTTTAATACTCTTTATGGCAATTACAATTCCTGCTGCAAAAGGAATCAGCCCTGTAAATGACGATCAGTTTCAGGCGGTATTCGGCCAGAGTATGTGGATTATTGTCGGAAGCTTAATAGCCTTCATGGCTTCTCAGCTTATAGATGTTTGGATATTTTGGTTTTTCAAAAATAGAACTGGCGAAAAGAAAATATGGTTGAGAGCAACAGGTTCTACTGTAATTTCGCAATTATTTGACTCCTTTATTGTTTTAGGAATTGCTTTTTGGCTTCCAGGAAAAATTGATTTTGACACCTTTATATCTTCAGGATTAATAGGATATACTTTTAAATTAGCAATAGCTATTTTATTAACTCCAGCAATTTATTTAGGCCATCATCTAATTAAAAAATATTTAGACGGAGATCCTGCACACAAGAAATAAAACTAAATATTTAGGTTATGAAAAAAAATTGCTTGCTTATTTTATTCTCTGTTACCTATTTCTTTTTCAGCTGTGGCAATGAAGAAAAAAAACAGCCCAAAAAAATTATTCAGTCTGTCAATAAGTTGACACCTGCCGCAATGAAGATTCCTCGTAAAGTTTCTTCAAAAAGTATAACCGCTCCAAAAGAGTTTGGTTCTCAAAAGACTGTTGTCCAAAAAGATCCTTTTGCCGTTAAAAATCCGATAGCAATAAATGCATTAACTCCTCAAATACCCAACCATACTCCTAATCCGACAATTTCTTTAAAAAAGGAAGTCAACGAGGAGTTATTGAATTTTGTCAATGTTCGTAAAATATTATCAAAATGCAAAATGGGACAAACTATGACCCAAAAACAGCTAACCGAGCATTTTGAAATTCCTGAAGAAGCTGTCAAATTAGTAAAAAGCGTAACCAAAACTGCAGAAAATGAATTGGCTGTAAAATGGCAATCTACTTGGCTTGTAGAAAGAGTTTCTGATGCAGAACTTGAAGACGGTAAAATGAAAGTAGTATTTAAAGCCAATAAAATGTACACTTCTGGAAACGCAATTGGCATTAAATACAACCGAAAAATTTACACAAATTTAGTTATCGTTGGGCGTTCAGCATATATTCCGAGTGTGAAAGGATATAGTTGGCAGATTGGAAGATAATCTATAAATCATCAAACTCAACAAGAGGTTTTCTTTTAAAATAAAAAAATGGAACTAATAAGATGCAGCTGGTGTTCTGCCAGCGATTTATATAAAAAATATCATGACGAAGAATGGGGCGTTCCTGTTTACGACGATCCGACTTTATTCGAATTTTTAATTTTAGAAACTTTTCAAGCCGGTTTAAGTTGGATTACGATTTTAAATAAAAGAGAAAACTTTAGAGCTGCTTTTGACCATTTTGATTATAAAAAAATGGCTAATTATTCTGAAGACAAAATCGAAGAGTTAATGCAGAATACCGGAATTATTCGAAATAAGCTAAAAATAAAAGCAGCAGTTTCTAATGCTCAAGCTTTTATGAAAGTTCAGGAAGAATTTGGAACTTTCTCTGATTATATTTGGAAATATACCGACGGAAAACCGATCGTAAACAATTTAAAAAACTCAAAAGATGCGCCAGCAACAACTCCGCTTTCAGATGAAATCAGTAAAGATTTAAAAAAAAGAGAATTTAAATTTGTAGGTTCAACCGTTATTTACGCACACATGCAAGCCACTGGAATGGTCAATGATCACGTGGAAGATTGCTTTACGAGAAAAAAATAGTTTACAGTCTCAGTCTCAGTTTTCAGCTACTTAAATCCGGTTAAAAACTGAAAACTGAGACTGAGACTGTAAACTTTAAAAATAAAACATTACATTTGCTTCACACTTTAGGGGTGTCTACAAACTTGTAGGCTGAGATTTTACCCTCTGAACCTGATCTAGTTCATACTAGCGTAGGGAAAAGTAAGATGACTTCTGCGCGCATTTTTATGCGTTCTTGTAGCCATTCCTAAGGTGTATCTATACACTAAACTCAACAAGGAATGGAACTAAAAATCAATCAACAAACTAAAAATTTCAATGCTGAATCGCTAAGCGTTCAATCATTGCTCGATCTCGAAATTCCGCACAAACAAAACGGAATCGCCGTTGCTGTCAACAATACTGTTGTTCCAAAAACCAAATGGAACGAATTCTTCGTACGCGAAACTGACGATATTTTGATTATTTCTGCTACACAGGGGGGATAAAATTCCAATATAAAAATTCCAAATTCCAATTTACCAACCATACGTAGACGCACTTTAGTTCATTTCTACGGAAAAATTTTGCAAAAAATAAACACAATCAGAATCAAACTTGAAACTTCAAACTTGAAACAAAAATATTATGAAAGAAGAACAAATATCCAGAACCCCCTTTCCGAATTCTAAAAAAGTATATATCGACGGAGAAATTCATCCGATAAAAGTAGCAATGCGCGAAATTACTTTAAGCGACACCAAACTTTCAAATGGTGGAATTGAGAAAAATCCACCTGTAACTGTTTACGACACTTCGGGTGCTTACACGGATCCGAATATTGAAATTGATATTAGAAAAGGATTGCCACGCTTACGCGAAAGTTGGATTCTTGACAGAAATGATGTCGAAATTCTAGAAGAAATAACTTCAGATTATGGCTTAAGCCGATTAAAAGATGAAAGTTTAAATCATCTTCGTTTTGAATATTTACATCAGCCAAAACGTGCTAAAAAAGGCGCTAACGTAACACAATTATATTACGCCAAACAAGGAATCATTACTCCGGAAATGGAATATATCGCGATTCGCGAAAATCAGCGTATCGAACTTTTGAACGAACAAACCAAAGCAATGCAATGCCAACATGGCGGAAATAGTTTTGGTGCAAATACTCCAAAAAATAAAATCACAGCAGAATTTGTCCGTTCTGAAGTGGCTTGCGGAAGAGCAATTATTCCGAACAACATCAACCATCCAGAAAGCGAACCAATGATTGTGGGTCGCAATTTCTTGGTAAAAATCAATGCCAATATCGGAAACAGCGCTGTGACTTCGAGCATTGAAGAAGAAGTTGAAAAAGCCGTTTGGGCTTGCCGTTGGGGAGCCGACACAATTATGGATTTATCAACTGGAAAAAATATTCACGAAACCAGAGAATGGATTATTAGAAATTCACCTGTTCCAATTGGAACTGTTCCAATTTATCAGGCATTAGAAAAAGTAAAAGGAATTGCTGAGGATTTAACTTGGGAAATTTTCCGTGACACCTTGATTGAACAAGCAGAACAAGGTGTTTCGTATTTTACGATTCATGCTGGAGTTTTGCTTCGTTACATTCATTTAACAGCAAATCGTGTTACTGGAATCGTTTCTCGAGGAGGATCGATCATGGCAAAATGGTGTTTATTTCATCATAAAGAAAATTTCTTGTACACGCATTTTGAGGAAATCTGCGAAATCATGAAACAATACGACGTCGCTTTTTCTCTTGGAGATGGTTTACGTCCAGGTTCAATTGCAGATGCGAATGACGCTGCCCAATTTGCCGAATTAGAAACTTTAGGCGAATTGACAAAAATCGCTTGGAAACATGATGTTCAAGTTTTCATCGAAGGTCCAGGTCACGTTCCAATGCATATGATTAAAGAAAACATGGACAAACAATTAGAGCATTGTCATGAAGCTCCTTTTTATACTTTGGGTCCGTTAACTACTGATATTGCACCGGGCTACGATCATATCACTTCAGCAATTGGTGCTGCAATGATTGGCTGGTATGGATGCGCCATGTTGTGTTATGTAACACCAAAAGAACATTTAGGCTTACCAAACAAAAAAGACGTAAAAGACGGCGTAATCACGTATAAAATTTCTGCTCATGCTGCGGACTTGGCAAAAGGTCACCCGGGAGCACAATATCGTGATAATGCGTTGAGTAAAGCCCGTTTTGAATTCCGTTGGGAAGATCAATTTAATTTGGCTTTAGATCCAGATACCGCGAGAGAATTCCACGATGAAACACTTCCTGCCGATGGTGCAAAAGTGGCGCATTTCTGTTCGATGTGCGGACCAAAATTCTGCTCTATGAAAATATCTCAGGAAATTAGAGATGTCGCTGCAGCGGAAAAAGGAATGCAGGAGAAATCAGAGGAATTTATTGAACAGGGGAAAGAGATTTATATTTAAGAGAATAGAGGAAAGAAGCAAGAAGAAAGATATGATTTTGATTACGAATCCTGTTTTTGTTGAAGATGAAATAGACATTCTTCATTCTTTATTAGAGGAAGGATTGCCTTTACTTCATATTCGGAAACCTGATTTTTCAGAGTTGGAAATGGCGAAGTTTATTCATCAGATTAAATTAGAATTTCGAGCTAATCTGGTTTTGCATAACCACCATCATTTAGCGGAAGATTTTGGTATTGAAAATTTTCATTTTTCTGAAAAAGAAAGAATTAATCATAATCAATCTTCTAAGAATTATAAATCGAAATCAACATCAACACATTCAATTGATGGTTTTAATTCGCTTGAAATTTTTGATTATGCTTTCTTGAGTCCAGTTTTTAAAAGTATTTCTAAAGAAAATTATTTTCCTGAAAAAGATCTTTTCGAAGCAATAAAATCACGAACAAATCATAAAACAAAAATGATCGCTCTAGGCGGAATTGATTTCCAAAACATTCCAAAAGTTTTAGAAAAAGGCTTTGACGATGTCGCGCTTTTAGGAAGTATTTGGAAGAATGAAAACCCATTAAAACAATTTAAATTATGTCAACAGATCGCCCTTTCGCACTCACAATCGCAGGTTTAGATCCTTCGGGTGGCGCTGGGATTTTAGCTGATATCAAAACATTTGAACAGCACAAAGTGACTGGTTTTGCAATCTCGACGGCGAATACCATTCAGACTGAAAATCAATTTTATGAGATTCAATGGACAGATTTGAGTTTTGTAATTCGCTCTATTGAAACGCTGTTTTTAAACTATAATATCAGTGCAGTAAAAATTGGAATCGTGTCTTCTTTGTATGATTTGAATCGAATTGTTTCGACCATAAAACTGCTTTCTCCTTCAACAAAAATCATTTGGGATCCAGTTTTGAAATCGACTACAAAATTTGAATTTATGAATATTGAAGATCGTTTGGACTTAAATAAAATATTATCGAAAATCGATTTGATTACGCCAAATTATCAGGAAGCCGAGATTCTGTTTCCTGATTTTATTTCTAAGGAAAATGAATTTTCAACGAACATTTTGTTGAAAGGCGGACACAACGAAAAAGCCTTAGGAACAGATCGTTTATTTCTGAAGGATGAAGTTTTAGAATTGCTTCCATCAGAAAAAAAATGCTTTGAAAAACACGGATCAGGCTGCGTACTTTCTTCTGCAATTGCTTCAAATTTAGCTTTAAATCAAACGCTAAAAGAAGCTTGTAAAAATGCTAAAATCTATATCGAAAATTACCTGAGTTCAACACCAACTTTAATCGGATATCACTATGTATAGTAAACTTCAATATATCTCGCAGGGCGAAACTATCGAAAAACAATTGTACAATATTCATCAGGCACTTGACGCTGGTTGCAATTGGGTTCAAATGCGTTTTAAAAACCAAACCCAAAAAGATGCTTTCACTTTAGCGGAAGCAGTAAAACCTTTATGCGAAAAATACACCGCCAATTTTATCGTAAACGACAATTTACATCTTACCAAAGAAATTGACGCAGACGGTGTTCATTTAGGTCTAACCGATACTAAAATTGACGAAGCAAGAGCTTTTTTAGGAACTTCAAAAGTCATTGGAGGAACTGCAAATACTTTTGAAGACATTCAAAATCATGTCAAAAATGGATCCGATTATATTGGTTTAGGACCATTCCGTTTTACTGCTACAAAAGAAAAATTAAGCCCGATTTTAGGATTATCGGGCTATTTTGATATTCTTCAAAAATTGAAAAGAAATAAAATCGAAATTTCTGTTTATGCTATTGGAGGTATCACTTTAAGAGATGTTAATCCATTAATGGAAACTGGAATTCATGGAATTGCCGTTTCTGGAATCATTACTGAAAGTGATGAGAAAGAAAAATTGATTCAACAATTAAATGAAAAATTATATGCAAACATCATTGTTTAATATCGGAGACAAAACCTTTAAATCACGTTTGTTTCTCGGAACGGGAAAATTTGGTTCGAATGAAGAAATGGAGCAAGCGATTTTAGCATCAGAAAGCGAATTGGTTACTGTTGCCTTAAAACGCATTGATTTGGAAACGGATACTGATGCTATTTTATCGCATTTAAAACATCCCAATATCAATTTATTGCCAAATACTTCGGGAGCAAGAAATGCTAAAGAAGCCGTTTTTGCAGCGCAATTAGCTCGCGAAGCTTTAGAAACAAATTGGGTAAAACTAGAAATTCATCCTGACCCTAAATACTTAATGCCGGATCCAATTGAAACTTTAAAAGCAACTGAAGAGTTAGCAAAATTGGGTTTTATTGTACTTCCGTACATTCATGCGGATCCCGTTTTGTGCAAACATTTAGAAAGTGCCGGAACTTCTGCTGTAATGCCTTTGGGGTCTCCAATTGGAAGCAACAAAGGTCTAAAAACAATCGATTTCTTAGAGATTATAATTGAGCAAAGTACGGTTCCAGTCATTATCGACGCAGGAATTGGCGCTCCTTCTGATGCTGCAAAAGCAATGGAAATTGGTGCCGATGCTGTTTTGGTAAATACTGCGATTGCCGTTGCAGGAAATCCTAGTTTAATGGCTGAGGCTTTTAAAGAAGCAGTTATTGCAGGAAGAAAGGCTTTTGAGGCTAAAGTTGCGAATCAGCAAAATTATGCTTCGGCTTCTAGTCCTTTGACTTCTTTTCTTTACGAATAAATTGATTTTCTCTCACAGATCTCGCAGATTTGGCAGATAATTTTTATGTTGAAACTGTTGAATTTATTTATTATGATTTTTGATCTACTTAAAAAGAAAGAATTTTCTTTAAATTTGAATTAAAAATTATGTCAGAAAATGAGATTTCATATAAAATTAGAGGAGCAATTTTCAAAGTATATAATATTCTTGGACCTGGATTATTAGAATCAATTTATGAGAGTGCACTTTATTATCAATTGGAAAAAGAAGGCTTACAAGTAACTAAACAAATTGATTTACCAGTTAAATATGATGATGTTTATTTAGACATAACTTTTAGGCTAGATATTTTAGTAGAGGATAAAGTAATAATAGAATTAAAATCAGTCGACGAGATAAAACCTATTCATTTTAAACAATTAAATACATATTTAAAATTGACAAATAAAAAACTCAGATTATTGGTCAATTTCAATTGTTCTAATATCCTTGAAAATATTCATCGCGTCGCAAATAAAATTTAATCTGCTCAATCTGCAAAATCTGCGAGAGGCAAAATAAAAATATGAAAACATTCAAATCTATTTTCGAGCAATACAATTGGGATGAAATTCAATTCAGAATATATAAAACCACATCAAGAGATGTCGAACGAACTTTGGCTAAAACCAAATACAATCTCGATGATTTTTTGATTTTGATCTCTCCTATTGCGCAAAATTATTTAGAGCAAATGGCACAGAAATGCCACGAAATCACCAAAAAACGTTTTGGAAAAACCATTCAAATGTATGCTCCGCTTTACTTGAGCAACGAATGCCAAAACATTTGTACGTATTGCGGATTTAGTCTAGACAACAAAATCAAAAGAAAAACGCTGACTGATGCCGAAATAAAACTCGAAGTTGAAGCTTTAAAAAACACTGGTTTCGATCACGTTTTATTGGTTACTGGCGAGACAAATTACACTGTAAACATTAATTATTTTCTAAATGCAATCAATTTAATCAAAGAAGATTTTTCGATTATTTCTGTTGAAGTACAGCCGCTCTCTACCGAAGATTACGAGCGTTTGCATGATGCTGGAGTTTATTCGGTTTTGGTTTATCAGGAAACATATCATCAAGAAGTTTATAAAAAGTATCATACGAAAGGCAAAAAATCAAATTTTGATTATCGATTGGAAACTCCAGATAGAATTGGAACTGCCGGAATTCATAAAATTGGTCTAGGCGTTTTATTAGGTTTGGAAGATTGGCGAACGGATAGTTTTTTCAACGCTTTGCATTTAGATTATTTGCAGAAGAAATATTGGAAGACTAAATATTCGGTTTCATTTCCGCGTCTTCGTCCTGCTGAAGGCATTATCGAACCGAATTTCATTATGGACGATAAAGATTTGACGCAATTGATTTGCGCTTATCGTTTATGGAATGAAGATTTAGAAATCTCGATTTCAACAAGAGAAAATGAAAAATTCAGAAACAACATTATTCCAATTGGTGTTACAAGTATGAGTGCAGGTTCTAAAACAAATCCTGGCGGTTATGTGGTTGATCCGCAGTCTTTGGAACAATTCGAAATCAGTGACGAGCGTTCTGCTGAAGAGATTTCAAAAATCATCAAAAATGCAGGTTATGAACCGGTTTGGAAAGATTGGGACAGATCATTTAGTCATAAAGTTGGAAAGTCTAAAGTCATAAAGTCTTTTACGTAGACAATTACTTTTTTGACTTTCAACTTTTGACTTTAAAAACTTTAAGACTTAATAAAAAATGAGCATTATTCAAGAATTCCTTCGTTACAACAGACAAACTATTCTTCCTGAAATTGGTGATGAAGGTCAGGAAAAATTAAAAAAAACTAGAGTTTTAGTCATTGGCGCTGGCGGTTTAGGCTGTCCGATTTTACAATATATTGCGACGGCTGGAGTTGGTTTTATCGGAATTATGGATTTTGATACAATTGAAATTCATAATCTTCACAGACAAATTTTGTACACTGAAAGTGAAATTGGGCAACATAAAGCTATTGTAGCGCAAGAAGTAGTTTCTAAATTAAATCCGTTAATTGAAGTTGTCGCGATAAATGAAAAATTAACTACTGAAAATGCATCGAAAATTATTCAGCAATATGATATTGTTGTAGATGGTTCTGATAATTTTTCGACTCGTTATCTAGTAAATGATACTTGCGTTGAGTCGAAAAAACCGTTGATATACGGAAGTATTTTAAAGTTTGAAGGACAAATTGCAGTTTTCAATCATAAAGGAAGTAAAAACCTCAGAGATTTATTTCCAGAAATGCCCGATCCAAAAGATGTTCCGAATTGTAATATGAATGGTGTTTTAGGAACTTTACCCGGAATTATCGGAAATATGATGGCGCATGAAACATTGAAATTGATTCTAGAATTGCCAACTTTAAATAATGAATTGATACTTTTTAATACTTTAAATTGGAGTTTTACAAAACTGAATTTCTAAAAAACAACCTCATCGCCAACACTGATAATTCCCGAATTTAAGCTTACAAGATTAGTTCCGAATAAAACTGAATTGTCTACATTTCTGTATTTACTCAAGGTTTTTAAAGGTTCTTTTTTAACAATTCCTTTCTGCGGATCATTGTTTACCATAATACATCTTCCGCAAGGTTTTATGTTTTTAAATTGAACTTCGCCAATTGTAAAACTTTTAAAATCATCTTCTTCGTGCGCATTTTTGGTACTTACAACAATGTTTGGGCGAAATCTTTTAATCGTGATTTTTTCTTCTAATTTCTCATTTAAAAAATCGAGACTTTCGGTTCCAATCAATAAATACGGATAACCATCGGCAAGGCTAACATTATACGTTTCATTTGTTCTCGAACTTTCATGTTTACGAGCACCAATTTTATTGATTTTTACTAATCTGCACTCAAAACCTAGTTTATCGCTAAACCATTTTGAAGAATCTTTACTTACTTCAAAAACTTCACTTTTATCGTCCCAAACTTGAGATTCTATAGGATTTTCTAAATGTTCATTTGTAGAAAATTCATGCATTTCTCCTTCAAAAGTAATTTGAATTTTATCTCCTGAAATCTGAGGATAAAACTGACTCATGATTGGATATTCTCTTTGCGTAACGTGAACATTTTCAGCATTAATCAGCATCCATCTTCGATCGTTTTCAAAGCCCATCTCTTCGGCATTGGCACTTTTTAGACTAATACCTGCTAAGCTTTTTATCGGATAAATATAAATTTCCTTTACACTGTAAACTGCACTCATTTTTTATTTATTATTTAAAATGGACATAAATTCTTCTCGATCAATTTCGCGACAACCCAAACTATCCAAATGCGGATTATAAACTTGACAATCTAATAGTTTATAATTCTCTTCTTCTAAATGTTTTACTAAAGATATGAAAGCAACTTTTGAAGCATTTGATACTTTCGAAAACATACTTTCTCCACAAAAAACGTGTCCCAGATCAACACCATATAAACCTCCAACTAATTCACCATCTTGCCAAACCTCAACCGACTTTGCAATTCCCTGACGATTAAGTTCACAATAGGAATTTACGATATCATCTGAAATCCAAGTTCCGTCTTGACCAACACGTTGTACTTTTTGGCAGTTCGAAATTACTTCTTTAAAATTGGTGTTAAAGGTAACCGTAAATTGTTTTCTATTTAAAATATTCCGCATGCTTTTAGAAATTATTAATTCATCTAAAAACAAAACCATACGAGGATCTGGTGCCCACCAAAGTATAGGCTCACCTTCATTAAACCAAGGAAAAATTCCTCTGTTGTAAGCCAGTTTTAAGCGTTCAGGACTTAAATCACCGCCAACAGCCAGAATACCTTCTTCATCGGCTTCTGAAACAGGCGGAAAATATAAATTATCAAATAAGAAATACATTTTAAAATAATCAAATTTTAAATTCCAAATTCCAATTTTCTGTGCAATTTGGCCATTTGTGTCAAAACTAACTCAAAAATAAAATTCCAAATCCCAAAACAAGGCATTGAATTGGAATTTGGAATTTTATTATTTAGAATTTACCTTTTTTTAGAATGGTAAATCGTCTGGTTCGTCTTCGTTAATGCTTGTTGCTGGAGCAAAAGTTTCTGCAGCTGGCATTGGAGCTCCTTGTGAAGGTCCTTCTGCTGCTAATTTTTCGATTCTCCAACCTTGAATACTATTGAAATATCTAGTTTCTCCTTGTGGGTTAACCCATTCTCTTCCTCTTAAATTGATAGAAACTTTTACTGCATCTCCTTGTTTATAGCTACTCAACAAATCGCATTTATCTTGTGTAAATTCGATTAAAATATGTTGTGGATACTGCTCCTCAGTAGTAACAACTAACTCTCTTTTTTTGAATGAGGCACTAACTTGCTGCTCTGGGTTTACCACTTTTACTTTTCCTGTAACTTCCATCTTCGTCTATTTAATTATTGTTTCTATTTCTTTTATTTCTTAGCTAAAAGCACTTTCCAAGCCGATTCTACATCGCCTTTATCCAGATATTTTTTGGCTTCTAGGTGCACTTTTTTCTGATCGTCTGAGCTTAAAACTCCTTTGACTGCGAAATTTTCTTTCACAAATATAGTAACTTCTTCAATTGTAGGCAAGGCTTCAATGTTACCTAATTTTCCTAAATCATTACCATCAAAAACATCGCTTTCTTTTACGAAATTAGGTATCGCATCTACTCCTACTCCCAGCGTTGTCAAGGGTTTTGCTACTTCAAAAAGTCCTTGATTTGATCTTGAATACCAGTTATTTCCAAGTCTCGAAACCAAATCAATTTTATGCTGGTCGATCGCTCCATTTTCATCTAAAATAGATTCCGCGATATGAATTTTAACCACTTCGCACAGAATCAAATTTCCTGCTCCTCCTTCTGTTCCTAACGGAATAATCTGCGTAATCTTGCATTCAAATTGAACCGGAGATTCTTTTACACGATATGGTTTTACCAAATCTGACGGAATTTGCGTTAATCCGGCTTTGATAAATTCGTTTACTCCATCTCCATATTCTGTACTTGCCAAAGAAGTCTGCTGTACGATATCGTAATTTACAACATTTATTACAACTTCTTTAGTTGCTTCTGCATTAATTAAAGTATGTTTAATTGTGTTATCGCGAACACGTCGCGAAGGCGAAAAAACCAAAATTGGCGGATTGGCACTAAACACATTAAAGAAACTAAACGGAGACAAATTAGGAATCCCTTTTTCGCTTATCGTACTCGCAAAAGCAATAGGTCTTGGACCAATTGAACTCTGTAGATAGCCTTGTAATTTGGCCGTTGGAATCTCTTTTGGGTTAATGCTGATCATACTTCAAAATTTAGACTAAATCTCGTTTTAGTAGCTACAAAAGTATTGAAATGGTTTAATTAGAAGAAATAGTTTTGCACATAAAAACGAAAAATCTTTCGGTATTGGCAAAATATAAAATGTGTATATTTCGTTATATTTATACCACAAAATAACTGATATGTCTTTTTCTGAAAGAACAAATACTACGCGCTGGATTATTATTTCGGTTTGCTTTATAATAATTTCTCTAATTCTTTGGAACACTTATACTTTCTTCCAAATTTTTAAAAATGAGGAGCGTTTAAAAATGAACCTTTTTGTAAATGCTCAAATCACGCTGGTTAATGCAAATGAAAATACTGACGTAGAATTGCCTCTTCAAATTTTCAGTAACAATACTTCTATTCCAGGTATCATAATGCTTTATGATAATGTGGTAAGTTCTGTAAATGTTCCTGATGAAATTCTTAACGATAAGAAAAAAAGAACCGCTTTTTTAAATAAGCTGAAAAACGAAAATGAACCCATCACTTTTGAATATGCTCCAGGAAAATACCAGACTTTATATTATGGCAATTCTGCCTTGCTAAATAAACTTAAATATTACCCAATTGCACTACTTCTTATTATTTTCCTTTGTATTGCTTTGATTTATAATTTTTACAAAAGCACTAAAATGGCCACTCAAAATAAGCTTTGGGCAGGAATGGCAAAAGAAACAGCACATCAAATTGGGACTCCACTTTCTTCATTAATTGGCTGGGTCGAAATTTTAAAAACAGAAGAAATCGATCCTTCTATTAGTATTGAAATTGAAAAAGATATAGAACGCCTTCAAACTATTACAGATCGTTTTTCTAAAATTGGATCAGTGCCTGTTTTAGAACTTCATGATATTGTTGAAGAAACTAAAACAGCTTATGAATATTTGCAATCTCGTTTTTCTAAACAAGTTACATTTTCGTTTCAAGCGCCAAACGAGCCTATTTTAGGAATGATAAACCCGACATTGCACAGTTGGACTATTGAGAATTTGGTAAAAAATGCGATTGATGCCATGAAAGGAAAGGGAACTCTTGATCTTCAGATTGAGCAAGATGCCCATCAGGTAAAAATCAACATTAAAGATTCGGGAACTGGAATTCCTAAAAAGCAGTTTAAGACTATTTTCGAAACTGGATATACCACAAAAAAACGTGGTTGGGGACTTGGTCTTTCTTTAACAAAGAGAATTGTAGAAGAATATCATAACGGAAAAATTAAAGTACTGCATTCTGAAATTGGAAAAGGAACTACTTTTCAAATAGCACTAAATAAAAAAGTGCAGTAAAAATAACTCTACTGCACTTTAAATATATAACTAAGGGCTTTGACTTCGCTCAGCCCGACAATTCTGTATTACAAATTAGATTGAATATCTTTTGCCAAAGCTTCAAATTCTTCCTTTGAAAGCGAAACTTTATTGATGAAACGCATTTCGTCCATTTCGTTTAATGGAATCAAATGTACGTGTGCGTGAGGCACTTCAAGTCCAACAACTGCAATTCCTACTCTTTTGCATGGAATCGTTTTTTCTAAAGCTGCAGCAATTCTTTTAGAGAATTTCATTAAGCCTAAATACAGCTCTTCATCCATATCAAAAATCTTATCAATTTCTTGTTTCGGAATACAAAGTGTATGTCCTTTTGCATTTGGATTTACATCTAAAAATGCTAAAAAGTTTTCGTCTTCAGCAATTTTATAAGCTGGAATTTCTCCGTTTACTATTTTAGTGAATATTGATGCCATTTAGTTTATTTGTTTAATCGTTTATTCGTTTAACCGATTTAACGATTAAACGGTTAAACTAGAATTAGTCTCTTGAGATTTCAAGAATTTCGAATTTTAAAACTCCATTTGGAACTGTAATTTCAGCTACTTCTCCAACAGATTTTCCTAATAAACCTTTTCCGATAGGAGAAGTTACAGAGATCTTTCCCGTTTTTAAGTCTGCTTCGCTTTCAGCAACAAGCGTGTATTTCATTTCCATTCCGTTACTTTGGTTCTTGATTTTCACATTCGATAAAACCAAAACTTTAGAAACATCTAATTGAGATTCGTCAATTAATCTTGCGTTTGCGTATACTTCTTCTAGTTTAGAAATTCTCATTTCTAATAAACCTTGTGCTTCTTTTGCTGCATCATATTCTGCATTTTCAGACAAATCACCTTTATCTCTTGCGTCTGCAATATCTTGAGATGCCTTTGGACGCATTACACTTTTTAGGTGCTCCAATTCATCTTTTAATTTTTTTAATCCTTCAGCTGTATAATAAGATACTTTACTCATAACTTCATCGTTTATATAAATACAAAAAATCCCATCGCGACGGGATTTTCTTACCACAAATATACTATAATTTTTAATAGTACATAATTATATGTTAATCATATAGATTTCAAATCTAAATAAATTATTTTTGTTTTAACTAATTCTTATTCAAATAATGAAAAAAATCTGGTTTTTTATCGCATTTACCGCTATTTTATTCTCTTGTAGCGACAACAACAGAAGCAGCAACAATCCTTACATTCCTAATTATTCTATAAACGCATATTTGGACACCAATTTGCCAACATATAACAAATTATTGTATCCTAGTAATCCTGTTTATGTTGCCAATTATGGAGCAAAAGGAATTATAGTTATGAAAACCGGTGAAGGAACTTATACTGCTTTTGATGCGGCATGTCCAAACCAAGCTTTAACTTCTTGCACAGCCATGACAATAGACGGAATTTACGCCGTTTGTTCTTGCGATAAAGCTCAATATAATCTGTATACAGGACTTGGAGGAAAAGAATATCCGATGAAACAATATCGTGTAGAATCTTCTGGAACTGTTATCCATGTTTACAACTAAAAAACAAAAAAAGCCTGAAAGTTATTTTCAGGCTTTTTTTGTTTTTTGACTTAATTAGAATTTCAAGTTCAAACCAATTAGGAAATTTGTTCCTGCTTGCGGATAATAATACGGGTAAACATCCCACATGTATCCATTTGAAACATATTTTTTATTGAAGATATTATTAACCAAAGCCGTAATCGTAATTGATTGAAATATCGTTTTTGGTTTTATCTCATAAGAAGCATTAAAATCGTTTACAAAGTAATCTGCCAATTTTGCTGCCGGAAGTTCGATATTATTCATGTATTGTTCGCCAACATATTTCTGCAATAATGAAAGATATAACCCAGAAATTGGTTTATAAACAATAACGTTTCCTGCAATAACTTCTGGAGAATAGGCAATATCAGTTGTTCCGTAATATTCTCCATCAACCGCTAAATCAACATTTTTGTTGCTGCTTAAAGTGAAGTTTGGTCTTAAAGTAAATTTATCCGAAAGCGCAATTGTAGCATCAAATTCAAAACCTAAACGGTAACTTTTCTCTGTATTGGCGCGAATTGGATTTCCAACATCATCTAATCTTCCCGTTAAGATTAATTGATCTTTATAGCCCATATAGTAAAAGTTAGAATTCAGTTGGAATTTCTCTGTGTTGAATCTCCATCCTAACTCGAAATCATTTAATTTTTCTGGTTTTACATTTCCGCCTTCATAATCGGTTCTATTTGGCTCGCGATTTGCTCTTGCATAAGAAAAGTATAAAGTGCTATTTTGAGTAAAAGCATAATTTAAACCAGCTTTTGGATTAAAGAAATTGAAGTTATCATCTACCAAACCAGTTTCTATACTATTGGCTTTATAGGTTACATTTCTATATTGCAAATCTCCGTAAAAGCTTAATTTTTCTGTAAATTGATAATTTGCTTTCGCGAAAATATTTCCATCTGTTTTTGCTGAATAATCGTCGTAATAATGATCGCCCAATTCAAATTGTGACGCATCTCTTGCCCAAATTACTTTACCAAAATGATCGCCTTCGTATTTATTCCATCCTCCGCCTAAAATAACATTCAAATCTTCTGTTACATATTTAGCAGAAAAAGTTGTTCCGTAAAAATCGTTATCTAACCATTTTTGGCGAATTAAATCTGTTCCTGGAACCAATTCTCCCAAATCATTTTCGACCATTTTTGTAGGCTGAACATTTCCATAACCTTCAACTGGAGTGTCATATTTATAATTTTCAAAATAACCTTTTCCTTTTGTGTAATGAAAAGCTAAATTCGTACTCCATTTATCTGAAAGCGATTCACTCCAATGTAGTTGATAATGATCTTGATTATAATTATCAGTTTCATTATCATAAAAATGAATGTTTCCTTGAGCATCTTTATATTTTCCTGCAGAATTATATGTACGATCTGTATTTAATGTTTCACCGTCAATTCCGTTCCAAGATTGATATGTTTTTTCAGTTCCGCCAAAAACTAAAGCTTTAATCAAAGTCGTTTTGCCTACATAAGTTCCTTGCAAGAAATATGATTTTAAATCTGCACTTCCTCTATCAATATAACCATCGGTTTTTATTGCAGACAAACGTCCTGCAATTTCAAAATGATCATTCATTAAACCAGTGCTAAATTTCACTGTGTTTTTTAATGTATTGAAAGATCCAGCAGAGCTTGAGATTTCGCCTGTTGCTTTTCTAGCATAACTATCTGTCAGTAAATTTAAACTTGCTCCAAATGCTCCTGCCCCATTTGTAGAAGTTCCAACTCCGCGTTGCAATTGAAGGCTTTCTACAGAAGAAGCAAAATCGGGCATATTAACCCAAAATGTTCCCTGACTTTCTGCATCGTTGTACGGAATTCCGTTTATGGTTACGTTTACACGTGTAGCATCACTTCCTCTAACGCGAATTCCGGTATAACCAACACCATTTCCAGCATCTGAAGTCGTAACAACTGAAGGCATGTAATTCATCAGAACAGGAATGTCCTGACCTAAATTTCTATACTTAATTTCTTTTTTATCCATATTACTAAAACTCACCGGAGTCTTAGAAGTAACACGAACTGCAGAAACCAAAACCTCATCTAGAGAATTTACTTTTGTAGAATCCTTTTGCTGTTGTTGCGCGAAAGATAATAGAGTAAAGAAGAAAGAAGAAAGAAAGAAAATAGACGACTTTTGGATCAGCTTTGAACCTCTGAACCTTTGTACCTTTGTACCTTTAAATAAAGTTTTCATTCGTAAAAAATTACGAATAAAAGGGGGAATTATTCTTTTGTTAAATTAATAAATGTGTTTCACGACAAAATAAAGTGTGCACGCTCGATAGTGTCGTTTTTTCCCTTAGCAACATTACTCGCTCAGGTTCTTTGGGTATGATCTCAGCTCGTTATTTAGAGCACCCCTTTGAGACAGTGCAAAGGTAATGTTAAAATATTTAAAACTCCAAAAAAGAAATTCTTTTTAAAATTCCAATTTATGAAATTCCAAATTCCAAAAATGCTCAAAATACTTTTCTAAAACTCCAAAAAAGAAATTCCAAATTCCAAACAGTTTGATTGCTTTGGAATTTGGAATTTTTTAAAATTGGAATTTAATCTATATTCGGTTTTCTTCGAGATTGTTTTAAATCAGAAACATTCTTTTTGTCTTTAATTCTCTTTTTAATTACCGCTTTCGGAACTTTTGTAGCCTTTCTAACTTTCGGCACATATAATCCTTTTTTAATGATTTCTAGAAATCGCTTGGTAACTATATCCTTATTTTTAAGTTGGCTTCTGTCTTCGTCACAATTTAAAATCAGAATGTTTTCAGAAGTTAATCTCGCGGATATGTTTTCTTGCAAAAGCAATTTTTCTTCATCAGACAAAGCTTGAGAAGCATTCAAATCAAAATTCAATACTACTTTTGACGAAACTTTATTCACGTTTTGCCCACCCGAACCACTACTGCGGACGGCTTTAAAGTTTAATTCTGATATGATTTTTTCTGCATCCATATTATTGTGGCTGATGTGCCGCTTTCAATAAATCGTTTACCGTTTTTACAGGATTAAAAGTAATTAACGGAACAGCAACAAAAATAGTTAGCCAATTTGCCATTGAGCCATTCCATAATCCAGGTAATTCATAACTTCTTACCGTTTTCCCATCAACACTTTTCTCTACAATAAAACCCGCTTTCTGATCTACATATTGCAATAAATCAAATTTTTCATTTTTATAATTTTTAATACCACAGACTAAATCTACAGGATTAAAATGCGTTGATTCAGTTAAAATTGACTGTTGTTTTTTACTTGTCAAATCTACCTGAGATGTTTCTACAATTTGAAGAGAAGCTACTCCTTTATCATTCATTACCCAAAATGGGCCACCTCCAGGTTCTCCTTCATTTTTAACCATTCCGCAAACACGAATTGGCCTATCCAAAAGCTCTTTAATCTTACTTATTTTATTCTCAAAAGTAAATTTATTGAAGTCATTGCTTGTCTCAACATTTAGCTCTTCTTTCAAAAATAGAACAATATCTGCCAAATGATTTTCTTCAATCTCATTTTGATCAATTAATTGTAAATAAGAAAAAACCTTTTGTTGCACTTCAATTAAAACGCCTGCCAATGCTTTTTTATACAATGTAATTTTATCAATATGGTTCTGAATTACGTTATCGATATTTTTAATAAAAATCACATCAGCATCAAGATCATTTAAATTTTCAATTAAAGCTCCATGTCCGCCTGGTCTGAAAATTAAATTACCTGTTTTATCTTTTACCAGTTTGTTTCCTTCATCGATAGTAATAGAATCAGTACTTTTATTTTGATACGAATATCCGATATTGATTTTTACACCAGATGGCTCTTCAATTTTTTCTATAACCTCATCAACTCCTTTATAAAATAAGTTTTGATGGATCTCTGAAACTGTAAAATGCAGATTAGACACTTTGTTTGAAGTAGCGTAATGGATACATTCATTTAAATGTTCTTCAATTGGATTTGCAATATGAGTTTCATATAAATGAAAAGGCAATACTGCTTTTGGCTTATTTGCAAAATCAAAATAGTCTGGAGATAATAATAATTTTATAAAATAATAATTTTTATAGTCCCTCTCAAGAGTTTCAAAATCCGGATAAATTTCTCTTAATTTTTGATCTACCGCCTTAAAAAAAGGAAACTTATCCATTCCAATAATAAAAATGGCTAGTTCTTTGTCTTTTTTTCTATTAATATACCCATTGATGGTCTCCTTCTGAATATCAAAATCATTCAAAAAAGCCGTCAAAAACTTAAACATTCTTGTTGCTGCGCCAGAAGCTGGAACAAACTTTTTAATTTTTAATTTTTCTTTCTGGTTATCAAAAAAAACAGCCTTTTCTTCAAAATCTTTTTCTGACAAACTTAGAATTCCGTTACCAATTGTAGCAGGACTCACTAAATTGCTCTTTGCAATTCCGTTCTCAAGAAACTCTAATTGTTTTAAAATAGCGTCAAAAGAAATTCCTCTATTGTAAATCTGCAGAAAATCACTTGGCGAAAAATCATGTTCTTTCGCAATAGTCAAATTATCAATAATTGATATTGCTTTTGCTAATCTCGTTTCTTTATCACCAGATAAAATAATGAAAGGCTTTTTGGTATCTATTAAAGTCTGTTTAAAAACAGAAAACACCGTTTCTCGCCCTTCAGGAGTATCACGAATATCGTCTTTTTCCCAAGGAACATCAATATCTGTTAAGAAAAACAAATCGTATTCGTGTTTTAATGCCGCTTCGTTTAAAAGCGGATCGCAAAAACCGTAATACATTTCAGAAAACACTTTGGTTACCATCAAATTGGTATCGCAGAACAAGTATTTGTTTGCAGTTGCCAATTTTTCGTTTTCTAATGCAGTTTGTCCGTAAGCAATAGGCATCATATCATCAGCCACGCAAATATGCTGGTTTTCTTCCCATTTTTCTTGCAAATAGTCACGAGCAAATTCAGGAACCCATTCTGTTTCGTAGTAATCTGCAAGCTGTTTTGCTAAGGTTGTTTTGCCTGTACTTTCAGGTCCAAACAAAGCAATTTTTATGATGGTTGTTTTTTGCTGTCTAAGATCTTTCTCCATTCTAAATAAGCTGAAATAGCCAAAATTGTAAAAATTATATACTGAAGTGACAGCATCCCTAAGCCGCGATAAGCATAAAGAGGCACAACAATAATATCACCAATAATCCAAAGTGTCCAGTTTTCTATTTTTTTTCTGGCCATGTACCACATTCCAGCAAAAAATATCCCAGACGAAATCATATCAACATAATTGTCTTTATGAATTTCATAATCAAAATATTTATAAATCCCGAAAACTACAAAAACGGTTACAATAAACAGTAAGATTCCGATTATTTTTTCATTAAAACTTGTACGGGTAATCGGTAGATTGTCTTCAGTCGTTCCTCCTTTTGCCCATACATACCAGCCGTAAATACTCATTATTGAGAAATAAGCATTAATAATCATGTCTCCTATGTAACCCGCAATATAAAGCAGATAAACTGATATAACAGTAGCAATTAATCCTGTTGGATATACCCAAATATTTTCTTTTTTAGCAAACCAAACACTTAAAATTCCGCAAACAAATACTAAAAACTCTAAAGCAATATGCCATAGCGGTGCATTTTTATAACTGTCTAAAAAAAAATCGATCATTAGAAATGTGGTATTTGGCGTTTATTGTTCAAAAAAATGACTGTTATTTTCAAAAGCTGTTCCAATAACAACTAAATCTGCACCAGCGTTATAGGCCTTCTGAATTCCCTGCAAATCTACAATTCCTCCACCAACAATAACAGGAATTTCAATATTTTGAGAAATCATCTCAATCATTTCTGTCGAAACTGGCTCTTTCGCCCCACTTCCCGCTTCTAGATAAATCAATTGGTTTCCTAACATTTCCCCTGCCTGCGCTGTCGCCAAAACCAAATCAAGATTTTCTCTGCTTAAGGGTTTTGTTTTACTTACACGTGCCACAGCCGTTTCGTTGCCACTTTCTATTAAAATATAACCTGTAGAAATGACTTCTAGATTTGTTTTTTTTAGAATTGGAGCTGCCTGAACTTGATATTCAATCAAATAATCTGGATTTCTCCCAGACAATAATGATAAAAACAGAATACCATCTGCCTTTGGCGAAATCTGAGAAGGATCTCCAGGAAACAAAATAACGGGTAGATTTGTTTTTTGTTTTAATACAGTAATCAATTCTCCTAAAATGTTGTTCTGAACAATACTTCCTCCCACAAAAATATGAGTTGCAGGAGACTGATTAATTTTCTCAATTAAATGATTTAAATTTTCCAGTACAATTTTATCAGGATCCAAAAGCACTGCCAGTAGTTTTTGACCGTTTCTTTTAGCTTCTAAAATCTGTTGTTTAAAAGTGAGTAATTGTTCTTGCATACAAGGTGTAAAAGTAAAGGATTTTTAATGCATAAGAACTATTTTGAATGAATTATATTTGTTGTACGTCTTTTGATAACGCAAATAATACATTATGATTACAGTTGAATTACTAGAAAAGTATGGTGCAGTAAAAAAATCCTTTGATAAAAATGATATTATTTTCGAAGAAGGAAATCTGCCTTTACATTATTATCAAGTTATTTCTGGCGAAGTAAAAATGAGCAATTACAATGATGATGGACGTGAATTTATTCAAGGAATATTTTACAACGGGCAATCTTTTGGCGAGCCTCCTTTATTCTTAAATCAAAAATACCCAGCAAACGCAATTGCTGTAGAAAATGCCGAGATTTTTATTCTTTCGAAAGAAAACTTCATGAAACTTTTGGAAGAAAATCCAAAAATAAGCATTAAAGTAATCGAAAATCTTGCACAACGATTGTATTACAAATCGGTTATGGCTGCAGAAATTTCAACACACGAACCAGAACATCGTGTTTTGAAACTTATAGATCACGGAATTGCCTATTTCAATTTTCAAAAAGATAAAAATGGATATTTGATTAATTTTACTAGACAGCAAATTGGAGATCTAACAGGTTTACGCGTTGAAACAGTGATTAGAACCATAAAAGCTTTGGAGAAAAAAGGCGAATTAAAGATTATTAACCGAAAAGTATACAGATAAAAAAATTTCCATTTTATGATTAAAGTCATAAAATGCAGCACTATTGTCGGCGTAATTTTGTTGATATAAAAAACTGAATACCATGACACTATATCAAACAACATTCGACATTTTCAATAGAAATTATATGGGTTCTGCTGCAATGGCAGTAATCGGACAAAGCTGTTTAGGAGGCGCTGCCGCTATGTATGTTTTAGCCAACGGAACTTCTATTCCGCAAATGATTCAATTAGGAATTATTGTTTTAGCTTGTGTTTTTGCAAATACATCTATCTTGGCACAAATGAAGCACAAAGTAGTTTTCAATCTTATTATGCTAAGCGCAGTTTTAAGTTTGTTCTTTATACTTTTAAATGGTTTGATTCTATGATAAAACAAATAGAAAATAGAGCTGATGTTTCCTTTTTGGTTCATCAATTTTATGCTAAAATAAGAGCCGATAAAGAAATCGGCTTTTATTTTAATGAAATGATTTCTGATTGGGATGCACATCTCGAAAAACTAACTGATTTTTGGGAAACAAATCTATTTGGCGTTCGCAAATACAAAGGAAATCCACATGCAGTGCACAATGAAGTTGATGCTCATTTTAACGAAAAAATCACACCAAACGAATTCGGAATCTGGCTTAACCATTGGTTTCAAACTATTGACGAACATTTTGAAGGCGAAAATGCCGAAACACTAAAAAGACGTGCCAGAAAAATGAGCACTTTTTTATACATGAGCATGTTTCAGCATAGACAAAAAGAAAGTGAAGTTTAAAAACTGAAAACTGCCACTGAGACTGCGACTTAAAAGCTACTTCTCAAAAGCATAAACCAAAGTAAACGTCCCTTCAAAATTATCTGATTTGACTTCCTGATAATGCACATCAAAATCTTTTATCAAATCATCAAAATGGAGACTCGAAACGGTTTGACTTTCCTGTAAAGAAAAATCATTAACGTTAATATGGTCTTTAAAACTAATGCCTTTTTCATTTCTAATTTTAAAGATTGCCTCTTTGGCTCCCCAAATTACGGTAAGCTTTTTTATGTATTCTTCTGTAGATGATGGATCTAAATAATCGCATTCGTAATCGGTGAATTTATCTGCAATTCTCTGAATCTTTTCTCGCTGTAATTCCATATCAATTCCAACCTTTTCGTGACTTATAATAATAGCCGCAAAATGGTACGAATGCGTAATTGAAATATGATTATGGCAATTGAAATAAGGTTTTCCGAATTCGTCATAATGCAGATCTTTATCTGTAAAACCCATTTCCTGAATCAGCATACGAACACTCAAAAAAGCGCGCTGATGCATTTCAGATTTCATTCCGTTTAACCTCTTCTGCGTTTTTTCCTTTAAAAAAACTACTCTATCCAATAACTCCTCTAGAGATTCTGTTATTTCCCAAATTAAAATTTTAGTGGTTTCGTCGAATTGTATGGTCTGAAATAAAGGCATTTCTTTTTAAATTATAAATTGTCAATGATTAATTATTAATTATTTTTTCTCAGCATCGCATCTCCTTCTAAGCAATATAACTAACATTCTAGAGATTAAGAAATTAAAGATTTCACAAATCTTACAGAAAATAGTAAAATTCAAAAGCTATTCCTTAAATTTGCAAAAAATTTACACCCGAGCCTGAAAGGCGAACGGACGAAGTAATTATACAAATATAATATATAAACTATAAATGAGTACTACAACTACGCCTTATGTGGCTTATAAAGTAAAAGACATTTCTCTAGCGGCTTGGGGAAGAAAAGAAATTGAACTAGCTGAAGCCGAAATGCCAGGTTTAATGGCACTTCGCGCTGAATACAAAGACGAACAACCATTAAAAGGTGCTCGTATTGCTGGATGTTTACACATGACGATTCAAACTGCTGTTTTAATCGAAACTTTAATTGCTCTTGGTGCAGAAGTTACTTGGTCTTCTTGTAACATTTTCTCTACTCAAGATCAAGCTGCTGCTGCTATTGCTGCTGCTGGAATCTCAGTTTACGCATGGAAAGGTCTTGATGAGCAATCATTTGACTGGTGTATTGAGCAAACTTTATTCTTTGGTGAAGACAGAAAACCATTGAACATGATCTTAGATGATGGTGGAGATTTAACAAACATGGTTATCGATCGTTACCCAGAATTAGTTGCTGGAATTAAAGGTCTTTCTGAAGAAACTACAACTGGTGTTCACAGACTTTACGAAAGAGTAAAAGCTGGAACTCTTCCAATGCCTGCAATCAACATTAACGATTCTGTTACTAAATCTAAATTTGATAACAAATACGGATGTAAAGAATCTGCTGTAGATGCTGTACGTCGTGCAACTGACTTAATGTTAGCTGGAAAAAGAGTTGTTGTTTGCGGATATGGTGATGTTGGAAAAGGAACTGCAGCTTCTTTCAGAGGTGCTGGTTCTATCGTAACAGTTACTGAAATCGATCCAATTTGTGCTTTACAAGCTGCAATGGACGGTTATGAAGTTAAAAAATTAAACACTGTAATTGCTAATGCTGATATTATCATTACAACTACAGGAAACAAAGATATCGTTCTTGGAGAGCACTTCGAGCAAATGAAAGATAAAACTGTTGTTTGTAACATTGGTCACTTCGATAACGAAATTGATATGGCTTGGTTAAACAAAAACCACGGTGCATCTAAAATCGAAATCAAACCACAAGTTGACAAATACAACATCAACGGTAAAGATATCATTATCTTGGCTGAAGGTCGTTTAGTAAACTTAGGTTGTGCTACAGGTCACCCAAGTTTTGTAATGAGTAACTCATTTACAAACCAAACTTTAGCTCAAATCGAATTATGGAACAACAGTGCTGCTTACAAAAACGAAGTTTACATGTTACCAAAACATTTAGATGAAAAAGTTGCTGCTTTACACTTAGCTAAATTAGGTGTTGAACTTGAAGTTCTAAGAGAAGATCAAGCTGCTTACATCGGTGTTGAAGTTCAAGGTCCATTTAAACCAGAATACTACAGATACTAAAATCAATTTTAGATTGTAGATTTCTGATTTACTGAAATCATATATCAAACCCGACAGGTTTTAAAAATCTGTCGGGTTTTCTTTTATAGTTTTTTCTAAAAGAAAGATTTCAAACAAAAAATTGCACATTTACAAATATCTATTTACTTTTAAGTATTAAAATAAGAACCTATTTATCAAATACTTAAATAGTAAACACTTGAAAAAATCAACTTATTTACTCGTCTTCTTATTTTTACTAAGTCTGCCACAAATTATTTTTTCTCAAGAAAAAAAGCCTAAAGTTGTTTTAGTTTTAAGCGGTGGTGGAGCAAAAGGAATTGCACATATTCCGCTTTTGCAAAAACTTGATTCTTTGCACATCGTTCCCGATCTTATTGTCGGAAATAGTATGGGAAGCATCATTGGCGGTTTGTATGCTATGGGTTATTCTGGAGATAGCATCGAAAAAATGACCAAAAATATTAATTGGGACAAACTCCTTGGCGGAGGCCAATCGTTGCGAGCTGTAAGTGCCGAAGAAAAAAGAGAATTTCAAAGATATCTTGTCGGAATAGGCGTTAAAGATGGTAAACTCAATAGCATTGGCTCTCTCTTAAACGATCAAAATCTTAGAGAATACCTTTCCGAATTAACCTTTCCCGTGTATAACGTTAAAGATTTCGATAGCCTTCCAATACCTTTTAGAGCAATGGCCACAGATTTGGCCGAAGGTAAAGAAGTTATTCTGAGCAAAGGAAGTTTAGCTTATGCCATGAGAGCCAGTATGTCTTTGCCTGCTATTTTCAAACCAATGCCTTATGAAAAATCAGTATTGGTAGATGGCGGCGTACTAAACAATTTCCCTACTGATGTTGCCAAACAAATGGGCGCTGATATAATTATTGGTAGCGATGTGGGTGGCGGAATGGAGCCTGTAGATAAGCTAAATAATATTATGACCGTTTTAATGCAAACCAGCATGTTTCCGAGTAATATTAAAAACCCCGCAAATCGCGATTTGTGTACCATATTGGTAGATCATCTTCCCAATTTGCGTTTCTCAACAGCCGATTTTGCCGATAGCAATGAAATCTACAAGGACGGAAAAATAGCAACCAATCAAAATCTTCCTGCTTTAATTGCTTTATCCGAAAAGCTAAAAGCATTTCCGCAACGAACTCATAAATTGCCCGATATGCCCAAAGAATTTGTTCTTGACACTATCGTTTATAAAAAAATAAGTCCAGAAAATCTGCCTTTGGTAATTGGAAGAGCAAACCTTAAAACACATGTAAAATATACCACAAAAGACTTGATTGCGGGACTTAACAGAGCCATGGGCACTAATCTTTTTGAAGAAATAACATATACTTATTTCATAAAAGACGAAGACAAACTTGGAATCACTTTATTTGGATTTGAACGTGCTAAAAATCAGCTGAACACCTCAATCCATTACGATACTTATAGAGGAGTCGGAATTATTTTTAATTATACCGGGAGAAACGTTCTCGCAGACGCCTCTCGCCTTTTAATAACTGCTGATATTGCCGAGCAGCCAAAAGCCAGAATCAATTATCAAAAGAATTTTGGCGGACATAGAGAATGGTGGTGGATGACTGAAGCGTATGGCGCTTTTTTAAGACAAGAAATTTACATCAATGGCAAGGCTTCAGATAATTTTCTTTATAACGCTTTTGAATTCAACAATGAGGTGAACAGGAATTTAAATTCCTTAAAAAGCTATTTCGGTTTTGGCCTAAACTATCATTATAACCATTTAAAACCAAAATACGACCGAGAATATAATCCAAATTCCCCATCACTAAGCAACTACAGTTTTAACAATATAGAATTCAACCTACATTATTCTTATAATGATATGGATAAAGTTTTCTTTGCTACAAACGGAACTATTATAAAATCGAATGTTTCAAGATCATTCCTTACTAATATAGAAGCTTCCCTCAATGATCCAGATCGATCAACTATTTCCGGCTCAACCAATGGCTATACAAAATTTGGTTTTACTTATGAAAAGAGGCTAACTATAAAGAAGAAAATCACAGGAATCGTAGGGTTTGATTCTTATTTTATTTTTCAGGACAAACTTAAAGAAGATCAACTTTCATTTTCAGATTTTGGATACGCTTCAAAATATTTTTTAGGCGGAATAATTCCGAGCTCAGGCAGTAATCGTTTTCAATTAGCAGGTCTGCACGAAGATGAACTCAATGTCACACAATATATGGGGCTTAAATTAGGTTCTCAAGTCAATCTTATTGGAAAAATTTACCTAACACCTCATTTTAATATTGGGACTGTTGGCTTTGGCACTTTTGATAATTATATTGATCATGCATTCAACCCAAAAGGCAAATGGGATGATAATATCGAACCAAGCCTAGTACTATCAGGAGGAGCGGCCATTTCCTATGAATCCATTTTAGGGCCAATTCATTTTGATACTTCATGGATAAACAACATCGACAAAGTGAGATTCTTTTTCAGTGTCGGCTTATCTCTTAATCCTTAAAAAAATTCAGGTTTCAAGTTTCAAGTTTAGCTCACAATTTTTAAACAAAACAAACTTGAAACCTGAAACAAAAAAATAAGCTGGGCGTGCCACCATCACGATAAGAGGGCAAAAATACTTTATGCTTATTCGCCCTCTTATCGCGATGCTGTCGGGCTATCCGTGCTACTTCGGTAGCATACTCCTATCCCTCACGCGCACGTAGACCAAGAACCGATTAATTTAACAAGACATTTACAGCTTTATTCGTTTATAAATTTAAATTTGAAGTTCAATCTTATAAAATGACAGCAGAAAACATCTCTTCAATTGCATTCAAATTAAATTCTGAACTAATAGAAAACATTAATTCAATGAATTTCGAAAACTTAAAAAATACGTTCGGAATGAATTCGGCTGTTTTTGAAGAAATCAAAGAAGAATTGTTCGACTATTTTAAAACTGAGAGTTTACCAAAACTAAAAATTCTTGAAACTCATTTCAGCATTTTCGAATATGATTCTTCCGAAGGATTTGGCATTGAAGCAAAAATTTTCACTCTTGACAATAAAGAAACCGAATTGACTTTACATACCGAATTCTGCAATAATAACTTAAGATTTAAGTTAATTGAAGTAATGTAAATCTGCTTTTTAACCTCAAAACACTAAAAATGATTGAAGAAATTCTATGTGAACTACACGGTTCAAAAGAAATGTCTTTCACCTGCATACATATCGCAACGGCAATAGATTCAAAAAATCAAGTTGGTTTTTACTATTCTGAAGCTGAGGAAGATCTTCCGCAAATTGCTTGGTGTGGTTCCTGCGAACAATATCTTTTGGATAATGGCGAAGAATGGACCGATTCTTTTGAAACCTTAGCCGATTTTAAAATGTTATGCTCTGATTGTTTTGACGAAGCAAAAAACAACGAAACAGAAGTTCATATTCGATAAAAATACATTTTCATGAAAAAGATTCTTATCCTCTTTATATTCTTTCTTTTTAATTCTTTGACATTCGCTCAAAACAATGACATTTGGACTTCTTTTTCGAACAAAGACACCACATTAATTGGATTTAAAGATAAAAACGGAACAATAAAAATAGAACCGAAATTTAACGGTTTTACCATTGCACGCAAATTTGAAAATATAATTGCCGTTACCGAAGAAGCAAATGGAAAATGGAACAGTTATTATTTAACCAAAAAAGGAAAAATTGTCGGAGGAGACAGTTTATATGTTTTTGATAATGGTCCAGACTGCGAAAACGAAGGTTTTATAAGATTTACAGATCGCAAAACCGATAAAATGGGAATCTTTAATGGCGAAGGAAAAATTGTAATTCCAGCAGAATATAGCGCCTTAACCAAAGTAAGAAACGGCATGATTTCAGTTTTGAAAGACGCCAAAAAACAACAAGACGGAGAACATTTTTTCTGGAAAGGCGGAAAAGAGTCTTTAATCGATATCAACAACAAAGTTCTAATTGAAGATTTTGCCTATAATGATAATTTAAATTTTTATTCTGTAGAAAAGTCAAAAGAACCTAGCAAAGATCCAACCAGGGAAAGCTTTCTTGGAGTTGACGGGCAATATTATTCTTTTATAAATTTTGAAAAAGAGTTTAAATATTGGTTAGAAAACACTTTGTTGAAGGATTTATCTAAAGCTGGTTTAGAGAAACAATCTTTCAATAAAATAACGTATTGGAAAGAACCAGATGGCTGGGTAAATGAATCAAAAACTAAATTCATCAATCAGAATTATACTTATTTAAAGCTAAAACTTCAGGAACTAAAAAACCCAAAAACAGGTTACTTTATTTCTTCAGGCAGCCTAAATCAGTTTATTTTCGAATCGGATGAGTACGAGATTTACTTCAACAATTGTAATGAATCTAAAGATTGGATGTATCCAACAAAGGATATTGTAATTAATTCAAAAAAACAAACCGATAGCGGACAAGATCATTTTGAGTTTCTACGAACCGAAAACGGATATAAACTGATAAGCGTTTCTTCCAAAACAAATAATCTTAAATAATTCTTTCTGCTTTAAAGTCTACCTTTGTAAAAAAGTGAACTATGAAGAATTTTATATTTTTAGGCCTTGCCATAATCTTCGAAATCATTGCCACTTCGGCGTTAAAAAAGTCTGAAGAATTTACCAAACTACTTCCAAGCATTATTACAATTATTGGTTATTGCGGTGCTTTTTATTTTTTAAGTTTTGCCATTAGAACTATTCCTGTTGGTTTTGCTTATGCCATTTGGTCTGGAGTTGGTATTGTTTTAATTACGATCATTGGCGCTGTTTTCTTCAAAGAAATTCCAGATTTGCCAGCAATTATTGGTCTTGCATTAATTGTAATTGGTGTTATTGTAATTAATGTTTTTTCTAAAACAGCGGCACATTAATTTAAATTTCAAAAAATGACTTTTAGAAGAGCTTTACTTTCAGATTTAGAAGAAATGCAAAAATTGTTTGTAGAAACCATTCAATCTGTTTGTAAAAACGATTATAATCCTGAGCAAATTAAAGCTTGGGTTTCTGGTGTAAAAAACAAAGAGCGTTGGATTGAAGTCATTGATAAACAATTTGTTTTATTAGCCATTATTGAAAACCAAATTGCAGGATTCGGAACTTTAAAAGACAAAAATTATGTCGATTTTTTCTACATTCATAAAGACTTTCAACGTCAAGGAATTGCTGATAAAATCTTAGCTCACTTAGAATTTGAAGCTGAAAATAATAATTCGAAATTTATAACTTCTGATGTAAGTATAACTGCAAAACCATTTTTTGAAAAGAAAGGTTATCGCGTAATAGCAGAACAGAAAAATATTGTAAAAGGAGTAGAAATCATAAATTACAAAATGGAAAAAATAGTTTTTAAATTGTTTTAGATTTTAGATAACAACCTGAAACTTTAAACCTGAAACAAAAACAACAAAAAAGCATTCCGCAAGTTTCGGATTTTATACCTTTAAAAACCAATCGATATTTGTATTATAAAATTGAATGAAGATGAACACACAGGAAACCATCAATTATAATCGTATCGCTGAAGCTATAGATTATATCAAAGCTAATTTTAAAGAGCAGCCCAATCTGGATGAAGTTGCGGAAAAAGTACATTTAAGTCCGTTTCACTTTCAGAGGCTTTTTAGCGAATGGGCAGGAACAAGTCCCAAGAAATTTTTACAATATACAAGCATCGAACATGCTAAAAAACTACTCAAAGAAAATCAGGCAACCATTTCTGAAACTGCTTTTGAAACCGGACTTTCAGGAACAAGCCGTCTACATGATTTATTTGTAAATATCGAAGGAATGACGCCTGCCGAATATAAAAACGGAGGAAAAAATCTTGAAATCAACTACAGTTTTGCCGAAAGTCCGTTTGGGAATATTGTTGTTGCTTCTACTTCAAAAGGTGTTTGTTTTATGGCTTTCGCCGAAGATGAATTAACTGGATATGTTGCCTTAAAAGATAAATTTCCAAATGCCCAATTTTCTAAAAAACTAGATTTATCACAGCAAAATGCATTATTCATTTTTCAAAACGATTGGAGCAAATTATCTGAAATAAAACTGCATTTAAAAGGAACCGATTTTCAGCTGAAAGTTTGGGAAGCTTTACTAAAAATCCCAATGGGACAACTTTCCACTTACGGTTCTATTGCAAATCAAATTCAGAAACCAAATGCATCGCGCGCCGTTGGAACAGCGATTGGAAGTAATCCTGTTGCGTTTTTAATTCCGTGTCATCGTGTTATCCAATCTTCAGGAACATTTGGCGGTTACATGTGGGGAAATACCCGAAAAACAGCCATTATTGGCTGGGAAGGCGCTCAGATAAATCCATAATATAAAAAATCAACTCAAAGTATATTTGTAGAGACGCACCGCAGTGCGTCGTCTAACGTTTCGTAACCACAAAAGCATTCTCTCGCAGATTTAGCAGATTTAAACAGATTTTTAATCATTATAATCCTTTAATCTGTGGCAAAAAAAAGGCCAATCTTTGCGTAGACGCACAGCAGTGCGTCTCTACATTAAAAACTTAATTTCTCATTTTATGCAAAATATACAATCAAAAATTGCTTCTCAAAATTGGGAAAGCATCACCGAATCTATGCACGAAAATGGCTTTACTATTATTCCAAATATCCTAAATAACGAACAATGCGAAGACTTAAAATTTGATTATGACAATCCGAATTTATATCGAAAAACAGTTGTTATGGAACGTTATCGATTTGGTTTAGGAGAATACAAATATTTCAATTATCCGCTACCAGATTTAATTCAAGACATTCGAACTTCGATTTATCCAAAACTGGCTCCAATTGCCAATTCTTGGATGAAAGCCTTAAATATCAATACTTTTTTTCCAATAAATCATTCAGAATTACTACAACAATGTCACGACAATAATCAGCTCAAAGCGACGGTTTTAATTTTAAAATATGGTAAAAGCGGATTCAATACCTTACATCAGGATTTGTACGGAGATGTTTACTTCCCAATTCAAATCGTGCTTTTTCTAAATGAACCTGATGAAGATTTTACTGGCGGCGAATTTGTTTTGACACAACAAACGCCAAGAGCACAATCTAAAGCGATTGTTTTAAAACCTAAAAAGGGAGATGTTTTGGTTTTCACAACCAATTTCAGACCTGTAAAAGGTACAAAAGGTTATTATCGTGTGAATATGAAACATGGCGTTAGTGAAGTTCATTCTGGCGAAAGATATACGTTGGGAATTATTTTTCATGATGCGTTATCATAATTTTTTTTCTGCCACGAATTCACGAATTTTCTTTTAAATATGTTATCTAATATTATTCGAATTAATTCGAATAAATAATCGCAAAGATTTTAAAAAGAAAATTCGTGAATTCGTGGCAAAAAAACAACAAAACGTTAGACGCACTGCGGTGCGTCTCTACAATACAAACATAATCTTTATGATCAATCATCAAAAAATAACCGATTCTGAATTGCTTCTTAAAATTAAAAAAGGCGAAATTTGTTTCGGTGGAAACCAGAAATTAAAAATCTACGGAACACTAAAATGTTCTTCGGGAAAAAGAATGAAAAGGGAAAATCGCGTTTTCTTTTGTCTGAAAATGAAGCACGAGAAAATGGTTTCAGACCTTGTGGACATTGCATGAAAACCGAATATCAAAAATGGAAAAATGGACTTATTTAATCCTCAAATAGACGAAACTACAAATCTGCTTCCGAAAGACGGAACGGTGAATTATTACGGAAAATGTTTCTCTAGACAAGAAGCCGATTTCTATCGTGATACTTTACTCAATACAATCGAATGGAAAAATGATGAAGCCGTTATCTTCGGAAAATTAATTTTAACCAAACGAAAAGTAGCTTGGTACGGCGATCAGGAATTTGAATACACATATTCGAATACTACCAAAAAAGCTTTGCCTTGGACTCCTGAACTTTTAAAATTAAAGAAAATCATTGAAGAAAAAACTGGAGAAACTTTCAATTCTTGCTTGCTGAATTTATATCATACTGGCGAGGAAGGAATGGCGTGGCATAGTGATGCCGAAAAAGATTTGAAGAAAAATGGAGCCATTGGATCGGTAAGTTTTGGTGCCGAACGCAAGTTTGCTTTCAAGCATAAAGAATCTAAAGAAACCGTTTCTTTAATTCTAGAACACGGAAGTTTATTGGTTATGAAAGATGAAACGCAAACGCATTGGCTGCATCGATTGCCTCCAACAAAAAGCACTCAAAAACCACGCGTAAATCTGACTTTTAGAACTATTGTGAGATAAAATGCTACTTCTTTTTTGTGGCAACATTTTCATACGAAAGTATTAAAGCGTCTTCAAACATTTCGGGTCTTACTTTTGAAAGTTCGACAATTGTCCAACCTTGTTTTCCCCATTTGTTTGGAACTTCATGGAAAATCTTTTCGCTTGACGCACAAAAAACAGACTGATCTATTTCGCTTAATTTTATTTCTACTTGATTCTTTTTTTCGTCTAAAGTGGCAAAGATTTTCTCTTTGATTCGAAAGGAAGTCTTCATAAAATGAGGCCCTTCGGTCGCATTTGGAAATGACATTGCTAATTTTCTAACTTCTTCAATTGAAACCATAATATCATTTTTAAAGATTAAAAACTCACTTTTACCAACCCTGATTCAATCCATTTTTCAGCACTTCATCGTATTTCTCTTTATCAAAAGAATATAAGTTTGGAGCTTTGTGCGCAACATTGCTTTTCTTTTCGTCCAATTTAGTAAGGATTCCGATATTGGTAATTTTGCGTAAAAAATTTCTTCGATCGAGTTTTTTATCCAAAATCGTTTCATACAATTTTTGCAGTTCTGGAATTGTAAATTTCTCAGGCAATAAACTGTAACCAATTGGCATTAAGTTTAATTCGGTTCTTAAAGTATTTAATGCCTTATCCAAAATCTCTTTGTGGTCTAAAATAAGATCGGGAACTTCTTTATGATCAATCCATTCTACTACTTCATTTCTTCCTGTTGGATTCAGAAGAATTTTAGAAAAATCTACTAAAGCATAATATCCAATTGTAACAAAACGACGGGTAAGCCATTTTCCTTTTTCTTCTTCTATTTGAAGATATTCTAACGTTTTTTTATCAAAATGCTGATGGTTTCGATTTACTTTTCCAAAGGTTGCAAATTGTCTTAAAAATACTCCATCAACACCTGTTCTGCTATTCAATACCGTGATTGCAGCCGTATCAATATCCTGATCTACAGGAATAAATCCGCCGGGTAAAGACCATTTATTGGCGCGTTCCACTTTAATCAATAAAACTTTTAACTGATTATCATGAAAGCCAAAAATAACACAGTCTATAGATAGTCCTGGTTGGTAATTTTCGTTATTATCTATAATGTCTTTTAACATCAGATTGGTATAATTCTTTCTTTAATAACTCTGCAATTTACTTCATTTTTATAAAACTGAAATATCTTCTAAAAACAAAGCACTGATTTTCATCAAAAGAGAAGTGTTGAAAACACAATTTTAACGAAAATTTAAAGTCAAATTTAAAAAAAATAAGTACATTGCGTCATAATAACACATTAATAGTTTTAATTGTTATTATTCAATAAAAAAACAAAGAAAAATAATACAAGCTGTTCCCATTTTTCTTCAAGTGAGCGTAGAAATTTAAATACAGAAGTTATGATTACCAATTCATTAAAAGACATCAACAAAAAAATTAGAACCAGAATCTGGTCTTCGTTTGGGTTTGTTTCTAAAACATATCTTCTGGAAGAATCGCTAAAATATAGCGAAGAACAGGAGCGAATTTTCAACGAAATGATTGTTGAAACTGATGCAAAAGATAAAAAAGCAAAACGAGAAGCTTATGAAAAAGCTTTGTACGCATCTTATAAAGGAATTGGCGCAATGGATTTTATAAATACCGTTTTGAAATAAATACCTACACATTTTTATAATTTATAATGCATACCTCACTTCGGTGAGGTTTTTTATTATAATTTTCACACTAAGATGAAAGAAAATGGTCATTTATTACTTATTTTAGCCGTTTTAAAAGTAAGAATATACACCTATAGAAAGAATACATGGAAAATATCATTGAACCAGAAAGTTACAAAATTCAAAAACCAGAAAACTGGGCGCCTACAATTAACGACGATCAGCTTATTGACTATATACAAGAATCGGATTTCTCTACCAAACAAGTTGAAGAAGGAAGAGATTTCTGCTACTTTTTAGACAAAATCTATTACACAAGCGATACTGAAAACAGCGAATATGCTTGTGTTGCCTATACGCTTAACGAACCATCAAATCTTGAAAGCGCTTCGGTGCGTGATGTTGTTGTAGAAGAAAATGAGACTTACGTGATTCATCGAATTAGCGTGTTGAGAGATGGCGTTTTGATTGATAAAATTCCTGACACTAAAATTAAAGTTCTGGATAGTGAAAATCAGAGCGAAGGCGGTATTTTGAGCAGTAACAAAAAGGTAAATATTACGATTAAAGATTTACGCCTTTATGATGTTTTAATTACAGAAGATTCGCGTACAAAGGTTTTTACCGATCGTGATTTCATGCGAAAAGAGTTTCTTAAATATGTATATGTAACACCAAGCACTTACTGGGCTTACGGCAAATACAAGTTTTCTTTTATCAACGATAGAAAAGAACCGATTGCATACAAAAAGACATTTTACAGAGATGAAGAAGGAAATGTGTTGGAACCAGAAATCAACTTCTTGAAAAAAGGAGAACGATATGTAATTGAAAATGAAAACTATATCAACTCTTTTGATTCAAATAGAGAAATCGCTCCTTTTGTTGATTTTGCTACAGATCGCAACTGGCTTGATTTATCAAATTACATTTCTCCGCTTTACGAAGAAATATATAATAAAGCTTCTTTAACTGAATTTGCTCCAAAATTGGTAGAAAAACTAGATGCAATTGCAGATCAAGACGAGAAATTACAATTCGCCATTGATTATGTGCAAAATCACGTTTACTATATTTATAATGCTGATGAAATGAATGGCCACAAACCGCAAGAACCATCAGTAACTTATGAAAATAAACAAGGAGATTGCAAAGCAAAATCGGTTTTATTGAAAGTGGTTTTAGATTATATCAATGTTGATTCTTCTGTGGTTTTAGTTAACTTCAATTCTGATCATTACATTAAATATTACCTTCCGTCGCTATTGACTTTTAACCACGTTATTGTAAAAATCAATTATAAAGGTGGAACTTATTTTGTTGATGCTACTTCAAGAGATGAATTCGGATTAATTGAAAATCGCGGTTACATCTATTTTATGCATTATCTAGAAGTAAAACCAAATCTAGAATTACAGATTAAAGAACCTTACAGATTTCCTTATTATGGCATAAATGAAAAAGCAGATTTTAGTGCTAAAAATAATGTTGGGACATTAAAATTGGTTACGACTTACAAAGGAAATCGTGCCAATTATATGCGTAAGTATTTCAAAAACACCAACAAAAGAGAAATCATTGATAGTTGGAATAATTTCTTGTTTTATACTTTAAATTATTCAAATGATAGAAACGGAACTGATATCAGAACTATTTTTAAAGATGCATCAATCGAAATTGTAAGCGATGACAAAAAACTGAATGAGTTTACAATTCAGTACAATGCTACAATCGATAATCCTTATTTTACAGATGCTGAAAAGAATCGTTTTTTAATGTATTTTGATCGAAATGTAGTTAAAAATGCAGCTCGTGATTTTATGCATACTGACCTTTCGTTCTGGCATAATTTTGATAATGAGAAATACGAAATCAATTTATCAACAGATCAGAAAATAGATACTCAGGAAAAATATACGATTCAAGAAAGTACTATTACAAATCCTTACTTTGATTTTACAAGCCGTAAAAAAGTGACTAAAAATGGCGCTTCTATAAACATCAATTATAAGCCATTGATTAACTTAGAAATTCCGAGTGAAGATTTTGAAGATTTTAGAAATGCACATCACGAAGTTGCAGATAGTAATTTCGGAATTGGAATTGATATTATCGAAGAAGGTTTATTGAATATGCTGAAATACAGTTTCAAGAAACGTCTTAAATAAAATTTGACATATAAAAAACGGGGCCTTTTTGGACCCCGTTTTTTGTTAAAATTTAATCTGCTAATTCAAAATCAGATTTCAATTTAATATCTGCTGATGAAGTTCCGATCATTACTTCGAAATCTCCTGGTTCAGCAACCCATTCTAATTTATTATTGTAGAAAGAAAGCTTCTCTTTGTCAATTGTAAATTCGATTGTTTTAGATTCTCCAGCGTTTAATTTCACTTTTTGAAAATCTCTTAATTCTAAAATTGGTCTTACAACAGATCCAAATTTATCTTTCAAATATAACTGAGCTACTTCTTCTCCAGCTACTTTTCCAGTATTTTTTAATTGGAAAGAAACTTTGATAGTTTCGTTGCTTTTTATTTTAGTTGAAGATAATTTCAAACCAGAATAATCAAACGTTGTATAACTTAACCCGTATCCGAAAGGAAATTTTGGAGAATTTTTCAAGTCGATGTAAGCCGAAACGTAGTTTGTTGAATTTTCATCTTTAGCAGGTCTTCCTGTACTGAAATGATTGTAATAAATTGGCACTTGTCCAACTTCTCTCGGGAAAGTCATTGGTAATTTCCCAGATGGATTGTAATCTCCAAACAATACATTTGCAATTGCATTTCCAGCTTCAGTTCCTAACCACCAAGTGTATAGAATTGCTGGAACATTGTCTGCAGTATAATTAAAAACTAAAGGTCTTCCTGCATTTATTAAAACTACAACAGGCTTTCCTGTTGCCATAACTGCTTTTACTAAATCTTCTTGAACTCCTGGCAAATGAATATCGCTTCGGCTTTTTGCCTCACCGCTCATATCGTGTCTTTCACCAATACTCAAAATTACAACGTCAGCTTGTTTTGCTGTTTCAACTGCTTCTGCAAAACCATCTTTATTGTCGCCAGTAACGTCACAACCTTTTGCGTACAATAATTTAGTGTTTTTGCCTACTTTATTTTGAAGTCCATCCCATTGCGAAACTACCCATTTATCATAATTTACTTCTGGTAATTCTACAGCCCAAAATCCCATGTTGGCTTTGTATTCTTTTACCATTGGACCAATGAAAGCGATTGTTTTTACACTTTTAGAAATTGGTAAAGTTTGGTTTTCGTTCTTCAATAAAACAATACTTTTCTCTGCCATTTCACGAGCCGCTTTTCTGTGCTCTGGATTGTTTAATGCTTTTTCTTCGCGTTTTCCATCCGAATATTTGTAAGGATCATCAAATAATCCTAATTCGAATTTCTTGCGAAGAATACGTCTTACCGCATCATCAACTAAATCAATAGAAACTCTTCCTTCTTTTACTAACTGAGCTAAATTGTAACGGTATGCATTACTTTCCATATCCATATCACTACCTGCAGTAATTGCTGAATAAGCAGCTTCTTTAAGATCTTTAGAGTAACCGTGCGCTACCATTTCTCCAATTGATCCCCAATCTGAAACTACGAAACCTTGAAAATTCCATTTTCCTTTTAAGATATCTCTTTGCAAATGTGCATTTCCAGTTGCAGGAATTCCGTTAATATCATTAAATGAATTCATGAATGTTGCTGCACCAGCATCTAAAGCTGCTTTAAAAGGAGGTAAATAGGTTTCCAAAAGCATTCTTTCGCTCATGTCTACAGAGTTGTAATCTCTTCCTCCAACTCCTGCGCCATAAGCTGCAAAGTGTTTTACGCAAGCCATAACTGAGTTTAAATCTCCCAATTTATTTCCTTGAAAACCTTTTACTCTTGCATAAGCAATTTTAGAACCTAAATAAGTATCTTCACCAGCACCTTCCATTACACGTCCCCAACGAGGATCACGACCAATGTCTACCATTGGAGCAAATGTCCAGTGAATTCCACTTGCTGCAGCTTCTGTTGCTGCAACTCTCGCGCCTAATTCAATCGCTGCTAAATCCCAACTTGCTGCTTCCGCTAAAGGAAGAGGAAAAGTCGTTTTGTATCCGTGTATAACGTCTTGCCCGAACAACAACGGAATTTTAAGTCTTGACTGCATGGCCAATTCTTGATATTGTCTGGTATATTTTGTTCCAATAATATTCAACATCGAACCAACTAATCCTTGTTTGATTTCGGCTTGTTTGTTTGGGTTAATGGTAATTGGTCCAGTTGCCTGATTGTCGCCAGTGTACTGATTCAACTGGCCGACTTTTTCTTCAATTGTCATTTTCTTCAACAGATCGTTGACTTTCTGATCTATTGATTGCTGCTGTGCCGACGTAATGAGCGAAAGCATAAACAGCATAACTGTGGTTACTTTTTTCATAGTTTAAGTTTTTACCAAACGTAAGTAGCTACTGCTCCAGCGTTTAGTGTGGTTGTGGTTTGTTTGTGGTTGTATTTAATATTAAATGTTTCTGCCGAAGCTCCGTCATTTTCTACAATTAAAACAGTTTGTCCTGATGGAGTTTTGAAAGCTACATTGTATAAGTTTCCTGCAATATTACTTCCAATTCTTACCGAACCTTCTGGAACAAATTTAGAAGCGTGTCCGATAATATAGTATCCTACTTCTCTTTTGATGTTTTGATTTTGATCAATCATCAAAGCTCCTTTACAAGTTGAACATCCCCCTGGTGTAAAAGGTTTGTAGAATTCATCATTTGCTAATCCCCAAGAAAGTGCATTTTTACTCCAATTTCTCATAGAACCAATTACCACATTTTTCACGCTCCATTTTAAATCCGTTTCAAAATTGGTTCCTGTTCCTGTGTATTGTTCTGTAAAATACAAGTCTTTATTTGGAAATTCATTATGAACAGTAGTCAAAGCACTAATATCTCCTTCGTACAAGTGAAAAGCTGATCCTGCCACAAATGGGTTTGCTTTTGGATCTCTTAAAATTGTCAAAGGATATTCTGGTTTGTTACAGTTGTGATCGTAAACTATGATTTTAGTTTTGATTCCTGCTTTCGCGAAAGCGGGACCTAAATTATTCCCAATAAAATCGGCCTGTTGTTCTGCCAACATCAATAAACTCGGGTTGTTTCCTGGGTGTAATGGTTCATTTTGAGGTGTAATCGCATCAATTACAATTCCGTGCGATTTCATTGCTTGAATATATTTCACAAAATATTCTGCATAAACTTGATAATATTTCGGCTGTAAACTACCACCTTTTGAGCTTCCGTTGTCTTTCATCCAAACTGGTGGAGACCAAGGAGAACCCATTATTTTTATTTTAGGATTTATGGCTAAAATTTCTTTTAAAACCGGAATTACATCGTCTAAATCTGGTCCAAGATTAAAGTGTTCCAGTTTCAAATCGGTTTGTCCTTCTGGCATATCATCATACGAAAAAACTTTTTCATTCAAATCAGATGCTCCAATGCTTATTCTTAAATAACTTAAACCAATTGCGTTGTCTTTTCTTGAGAATAATTCCTGAAGTAAAGCTTCTCTTTTTGGCTTATCCAATTTTTTAATGGCTTGAGCACTTCCTCCTGTTAGTGAAAATCCGAAACCTTCTACGGTCTGAAATTTCTCAGCTGGATTTACTTCAATAGTTTGATTTGAATTTATTTCTGACGCAAAAGCTAAATCAGTTTGTTTTTGAAGTTTTGAAGTTTCGTCTGTAGTGGTCATCCAAGAAGAAACTTTTCCAGTACTTTTTACAGCATTTGTTGAAGATCCACAGTTGAACTGCATTGCAATTAATGGCAGCAAAACTAGAATTTGAAGTTTTTTGTTGATGTTTTTCATGTTAATCTATTTCTATTAAGACAGGCAAATGATCTGACGGATATTTTAAATCTTTAGAATCACTTAACACTGCGTGTTTTTGAATTTTTAAACCACTATTTTTTGAAATAAAAATATAGTCTAACAATAATGTTACGGGGTCATTGTGTTTGAAATCGTTGAAAGTTCCTGAAGGTCCAAAAGGTTTTTCTATTGAAACATCTTTGGTATCATCCATCACTTTTTTGATTTCTCCAATTTGCGTTGTGTTTGGTTCAGAGTTGAAATCGCCCATTAAAAATGCTGGATAATTTTTGGTGTTTAGTTCCTTCATTTTAGAAAGAACAAGCTGTACGCCTTTTACTCTTGCTTCTTCGCCCATGTGATCTAAATGCAAATTGAAAACCCAAAATGTTTTTTTAGTTTTTAGATCTTTAAAAAGTCCGTATGTGCAAACTCTGTTACAAGCCGCATCCCAACCTCTTGAAACCACATTTGGAGTTTCAGATAACCAGAAAGTATTTGATTGCTCCAATTTAAAACGATCTTTTTTGTAATAAATCGTACAAGCTTCTCCTAAACCTCCCTCTTCTCTTCCTATTCCAAATTTGTTATAGTTTGGCAAGGCCGATGCAATATCTAAAACTTGATTTGGTGTTGCTTCCTGAACTCCAAAAATATCTGGACTATAAAAACCAATTTGAGATGTAAAATAATCCTTTCGGTTTGGCCATGCATTTTCTCCATCTGAAGCAACGTCCAAACGGATATTATAAGTCATAATTTTTAAATTCTGACCATAAAATGAGTTCACGGTTAAAAGCAGTATTACTGCAAAAACAAGTTTGTTTATCTTTTTCATGTTAAAAAATTTTAATCTTGTAAAGCTAGTGTTTACGAGGCTTTAAAGAGAAAAATCTATTTAAAAGTTATGTTAATTGTATACTCCTTGATAATCATTTTCATCTTTTTATCATTTAACTGATTTCGTTAAAAAATTGAATATCAATACAAATATTATTTCTTTTTACTTCTTTATCTTGTTAATAGCAAAATCAAAATAATTCAAATTAAAACCTCCTTTTTCAAATACAGCTTTTACTTTATTTGAACCCGATTTTAATGCTACATTAGATAAAATTACAGTCTTCCATTTATTGTCTCCAGCGGTTGCAGGAAGCGTGATGACATTAGATTTTGTTCCATCAATTTCTAAATACAATTTTCCTTCAGCTTTTTCGCTTGAATAACGAATGGCAACATTGTAAGTTCCTTCTTTTGCATCAACCGTATATTGAATCCATTCTCCATCTTCGATAAAAGAAACCTGATAACCATTTGAATCTTTGTCTTTACAAGGCAAAATATCAACTCCGTCATTTCTCATCGTGTTACCGAGATTCCATCTATCATCTTTTCCCGTTACCGATCTATAATTCACAAAATCAGTATCTGAATATGCTTTTCCGTTGGTTCCTAAATCGTAGTACGTTGCAGCAATTTTTCCTGGAACTGCATTCTTTTTGTATGGTTTTGTATCGTCTGTCTGCACTTGTCTAAACATAGCATCTACAACATCTGGCTTAACGGTTACGTTTTCCATTTTGTAATTGTTAGCTATTTTCATCAATGTTTTTTTAGCGAATTCTGGAGTTGGTTTTTGACCACCGTCTCTCCAATATTTCAATAAAACAGCATATTCGGGAATTTTAGTAACCGAAGCTACTCCTGCAATGTTGTCTATCTTTTTCATTGGCCAGAAAGCCCAGCCAATATTGTTGCTTTCAACTAAAGTCAAAACATCTTTGAACCAAACATTAGAGTTTTCTCCACTTTCTCCCATCCAGATTGGCACATTGTATTTCTCTCTGTAACCTAACATTGTTTCGATCGAAGCTTTGTCATTATAGTTCCAATATTTGTGAAAACTTAAGGCTAGATTATCATCCCAAAAAGGAAAAATTCCGTTATAATTATTTCCCCAGCAGTTTCCTTCAATAAAAATTAAATGATTAGTATCGACTTCACGAATGGCTTTTGTAACGGCAACCATTAAATCTCTTAAAGGTCCGTTTGAGTTTTCATCGCAACCATTTTTGTTAGATCCTGTAAAATTCCAGTTTGGTTCGTTGATAATATCATAAGCTCCAATCCAAGGATTATCTCTATAGCGAGAAGCCAATTTTTTCCATAAAGCAATCATTTTTTTCTGATTTGCCTCACTTTGCCAAAGACCTGGTTTTGTAGTATCGAAATCAGAGATCGCTGCATCATTTCCTTGCCCGCCTGGAGCTGCGTGCAAATCTAAAATCAAGTACATTTTATTTTCTGCACACCACTTCAGTAAATTATCTGTCATGGTAAAACCTTCTTCAATCCAAGTGATTTCTCCATTTTTTTCCTGTTCGATTGGCGGTGTATACAAATTGTAATGCATTGGAAGACGAATAGAATTGAATCCCCATTTTGCTAAAGAATCAACATCACGTTTCGTAATTCCGTTTGCTTTGTAGGCTGCATAGAATTCTTTTGTTCCTTCTTCGCCAATAACTTCTTTTATTTTTTGTCTAATTTGATATTGCGGACTAGCAAATGGTTGGGTTTGTAACATATAACCTTCCTGCACCATCCATCCGCCAAGACCTAAACCTCTTAAGAGAACATTTTTACCATTTCCATCAACTATTTTTTGTCCGTCTCTATGCAAAAAACCTTGCGCCAAAGAGGCAATCGAAACAAAAAGCAGTGATGTTAAGAGTATTTTTTTCATATAAAATAGTTTATCCGATTATTTCCAAGTGTAAGTTCCAACAGATCCGCCTTCAAGTGAAGTTGTAACCCATTTTCCATTGAATTTAATATTGAAAGTTTCTGTTGCAGAACCATCATTTTCAACAATCAGTACTTTAGAACCTGAAGGCGTAATGAAAGCAACATTCTGTAAGTTTCCTCCTGAATTACTTTCGATTCTTGTAGATCCCATCGGAACAAATTTTGAAGCATGCGCAATAATATAATACGCCACATTACGCTGAAAACTATCTCCTGAAGTAATTGTAATAGCACCTTTACACATTTCACAACCACCATCTGTATGAGGTTCATAATTTTGGTTGTTGGCTAAATTCCATTCTAAGGCATTTTTACTGTAATTTCTCATCGATCCGATAATTACATTTCGAAGGTGCCATTTTAGATCGCCATCGAAAGTTCCTGCAGAAGAAGTCCATTGTTCTGTAAAATATACGTTTTTAGTCGGGTAAGAGCTATAAACATTGGTTAGCGCACTAATATCTCCTGAATACAAGTGAAAAGCCGATCCGTCTACAAACGGAAATGCATCTGCATCTGCCAAAATCGCTTTTGGGTAATTTGGATTATCACAGTTGTGATCGTAAGCAATAATTTTTACTTTTAGGTTTGCTGCTTTAAATGCTGGTCCTAAACTATTTTTAATAAAAGCTCCCTGATCTGTTGCAGACATATACATGCTTGGATTATTCCCGTCATGTAAAGGCTCGTTTTGAGGAGTTACAGCATCGATTGTAATTCCTTCTGCTTTCATCTGCTGAATGTATTTTACAAAATATTTAGCGTAAACATCATAATATTCTGTTTTCAATTTTCCTCCTTTAAAGCTGTCTCCGTCTTTCATCCAAATTGGTGCAGACCAAGGCGTTGCTAAGATTAAAATTTTCGGATTAATCACCAGAATTTCTTTTAACATGGCAATTAGGTTTTTATCTTTTTCTAAACTAAATTTATCAAGATTCAAATCTGTTTCGCCAGTAGCAAGATCATCATAAGTAAATGGCGTTGCATTTAAATCTGAAGCTCCAATACTGATTCTTATGTAGCTAACTCCAATTGAGTTTTCGCCAGAGCCAAACAATTCCTGTAAAAGCGCAGTTCGTTTTGCTGCATTTAACTGGTTTATAACCTCTACACTTCCTCCTGTTAAGGTATATCCAAAACCATCAATAGTCTGATATTTTTGAGTAGCATTTACTTCAATATTAGCATAAGCATTTGCTGTTGTGCTAAAACCCAATATTCCTGATTGTTTTGCTAATAGAACAGATTGATTGCCTTTTGTCAGCCAAAAATCAACATCGTTTGTAACCACTACTGGAGGTGTTACTGGTGGATCTACAGGCGGATTCTCTACTGGATCGCTTGAAGAAGAACATTTTACTTGAGCCAATACGGCTGCCATAAAGAAAAATGCTTTTATGGAGTTTTTTAAATTGAATTTCATTTTTTGTGGTTATTTAGTTAGCTGACAATTAATATACAATTGTCTGTATAGCGTGTGCCGGAATTGTAATTGTTGTTTTTTCCTTTTTATTTTCTAATGAATAAACAATCTCTTTTTCTGATTGATTCATCACTACCGTAATCAATTGTCCGTCAGAATTTTTAAAAGAGGTGCTTAATAAAGATTTATCGCTTACGGTTTCAAGCACTCTTTTTGCATTTGGTCTAATGAATTTTGAGAAATGTCCAATGTAATAATACATTGGCGTATAAATTAACTCATCTTTTGTTGTGTCTGCGTGAATAGGCGCAAAACAGAAATTTCCAACATGATTTGGCCCTCCTTTTTGATCCAGAAGAATATTCCAATCTGTCCAACCAACAGTTCCGTTATTAAAATCATTAATTATATTAATTCCGTAACGTTCTGCATTTCCCCAAAACTGATATTTTGAAGCATCAAATCTTTCGATACAGCCTTCAGTAAAAAGAAGATTTTTGTTTGGAAAAGCTTCGTGAACTTTTGCTACAGATTCGAACTGAGGCGGGCCTCCATTCCAAGTTTCATACCAGTGAAATCCAATTCCCCAAGCATATTTTGAAACTTCAGGATCTGAGAAAACAAGATTGGCTCTTTTGATTAACATATCTCCTCGATTATGATCCCAAATAATAACGTTTTTAGAACCCAATCCTTCTTTTTCTAAAGTTGGCCCAAGATGATTTTTAAGAAAATCTCTTTCTGCTTCTGGAGTATAGATACAAGATTCCCAACTTTGTCTCGCCATTGGCTCGTTCTGAACTGTCAGTCCCCAAATCGGGATTCCCTCCTTTTCGTATTCTTTTATAAACTTCGTGTAATATAGCGCCCAAGCTGGAGCAAATTCAGGCAACAAAACGCCGCCGTGCAAAATATCATTATTGTCTTTCATGAAAGCTGGGGGACTCCAAGGACTGACAAATAAGGTTAGTTTCCCGCCGGCTGTTTCAATTGCTTTTTTAATTAATGGAATTCTATATTTGCGATCGTGGTTTATATTAAAAGTCTTTAGTTCTTTGTCTCCTTCAGAAATATAAGTATAGCTGTCACTGCTGAAATCACAGCTGTGAATGTTTGTTCTAGCCAAAGTATAACCAATACCTTTGTTTTTATCGTAATAAGCAGTTAAGAATTCCTGCTGTTTTTTAGGCGATAATTTTGCAAAAACTTCTGCGCTCGCATCTGTAATTGCGCCTCCAATTCCGAGGAAGGTTTGGTCTGTTTTTTCTGTATCTACAATGATAGATACACTTGATATTTTTTGTGTGTTGTTTGAAATTAAATCATTTGATAATGACAATTTCCAGTTTGTGTTTTCGGCAGTAGTAAAAACCTTTATTTTGTTGTGATGAGAAGCTGCTGTTTTTCCATCTGTTGTTTTTGATGAAGAACAACTTAATTGTATTAGTATAAAGGTTGATAGCAATATTTGAGTTGTAACTTTCATATTGTTCTATAAACAGTTTTTAAAGTAAAGCAAGGAGAAGACTAATAAGATTAATTCCTATTAGTCTCTTCATTACTTTATAACAAAATATTAATAAACAAGTGTTTGTATAGCATGTGGCGGAATTTTTACTTCTGCCTTTTTATCACCAATAATTAAATTGTATGTAAGATCATTAGCTGATTGATTCATGACAATAGTTGCCATTGTTCCATCAGCATTTAAAAAAGATGTGCTCAATAAAGCGCTTTTGCTTACGGCTGTACTTACGCGAACAGCATTTAAACGAATGAACTTTGAAAAGTGTCCAATGTAATAGTAAGATGGAGTGTAAATTAATTCTCCTGTTGTGGTATCTGCATGGATTGGTGCGAAACAGAAATTTCCAACATGATTTGGACCTCCATTCTGGTCTAAAAGAATATTCCAGTCCGTCCAAGCCACTGTTCCATTATTGAAATCATGAATCATATTAATTCCGTAACGTTCAGCATTACCCCAAAATTGATATTTTGATGCATCAAATTTTTCGATACAACCTTCGGTAAACATTAGTTTTTTGTCTGGATAAGCTTCATTTACTTTTCCTACGTTATCAAACATTGGTGCGCCGCCAGACCAGGTTTCGTACCAGTGAAATCCCATTCCCCAAACATATTTAGATGCTTCAGGATCTGAGTAGATTACGTTGGCACGATAATTCATCAAATCACGGTTGTGATCCCAAACGATAATTTTTTTATCGCCAAGGTTTTCTTTTTTAAAAGTTGGCCCAAGATAATTTTTGATAAAATCTCTCTCAGCTTCAGCTGTATAAATACAAGATTCCCAAGTTTGAACCGCCATTGGCTCATTTTGAGTAGAAGTTCCCCAAATTGGAATACCTTCTTTTTCGTAAGCTTTAATAAATTTCACATAAAAATTAGCCCAAGTTTGATAGTATTCAGGAAGCAAAGTTCCTCCTTTTAATACATTCTTGTTACTTTTCATAAAAGCATTTGGTGACCAAGGTGCAACATAAGTTGTCAATTTTCCACCTGCTTTTTGAATGGCCTGTTTGATTAATGGAATTCGAAATTGTCTATCATGATCTATAGAAAAAGTCTTCAGATCTTTATCTCCTTCTTCGATGTAAGAATAGCTTCCACTGCTAAAATCAGAACTTTGAATCGTTGTTCTTAGCAAAGAATAGCCAATACCTTTTTGCTGATCGTAGTAAGCATTTAAGAATTCTGCTTGTTTTTCTTTTGAAAGTTTAGCAAATATTTCGGCGCTAGCATCTGTAATAGCCCCTCCGATTCCCATAAAAGTCTGAAACTTTTTTGATGGCTGTACAAAAATAGAAGTTTCGATTTCTAGAGGTTGTTTCGCGGCAGAAAAAGTCAAATTATCTGTAGTCGTTAATCGTAACTTAGAGTTTTCTGCAGTGGTATAAACGGTTATTTTTTTACCGTCGGTTGTAAACTCTTTCTTTGTTTTTGGCTGTTGTGCAAAAGCTGCAGCTGAAAACAAAAGGCATATAATTTTTAGGCTATTTTTTTTCATTCGCTTCTAATTATTATTTTTTAAATTGAAGTTTAGAAGAAATCAAAAAAAAAATGAGTTCTACCCTTTTGAAGGATTTAAAAAATAGCCCATACTCATAATGATTATGGGCTATTTACAACCAAACTTAAACTTAAACTTAACTTAATCTTTATTATTTTGCTCTCATTTCAATTCTTCCAATTGTAATTCCATCTTTTGTAAAATTATTACCACCACTTCTGATAACTAAATAAATTTTACCTGTTGTGTCGAATTTAACTACATTAGAAACTGAAGCCGTTTTGTCATTTTTAACACATCCAACGATTGATAGTCTTCCTAAAAATGCACTTTTAGCACAACCATCCCAAGTACTCAATCCCATAACTTTGTTGTCTTTGTACTCAACACCATCCGTAGGAACTGTTTTACCAGCATATACTTCAAACCAAGTTTCGTCAGATCCGCTTGGAGATGAAACCAACATATCAATTGTATATTCTTTATCTTTTACAACATCAATTGCTTGGTAGATACCTTCTTGTGCACCTCCTCCAGGAGAGTGAATTGTTGCGCTTCCAGTTTCAAAAGACCAAAAAGCAGCCCCAGTCGGGCTTAATTTTGCAGACGTCCATTGTGCAATATCAGCAGCATTATTAAAGAAACCACCTTTTACTAAATTAGGTTTTGCTGGATCAGAAGTTTCTACTACAATTGGATGAGTAACATCTGCACTTGCTCCTCCTGCTCCAATTGCAATATGTTTAACATTGTAAGTACCTGCATCTGGCAATACAATTTTTTCATTCATTTTTCCTAAGTAAGGTCCATATCCAATATCCCAATAAGAATCAATAACTCCTTTTACTTGAGATGTTAGCATATAGGTATTTACTTCTCCTGCAACTGGTGTTATCGTAAACGAAGGATCAACATTTGTAGCCAAAAGAGGGTTCTCATTAACTTCTTCGCTACAGCTGTTTAGTGTTCCTAATGCTAAAACTAGCATTAGGTATACACTTTTTCTAAAATATATATTTAGGTTCATTTCTTTTTATTTTGGTTAATTAGTAAATACTATTGGTAATTAGGATTTTGTTTCAATTTAGTACCGTTAAGTTCTGTATACGGAATTGGGAAAATTTCATCTGTTCCAGCATCAAAACCTCTATCAGATAAAGCTGCCGCTGCATCTCCCCATCTTACTAAATCAAAGAATCTATGTCCTTCACCTGCTAATTCCATTCTTCTTTCATGTTTTATAGCAGCTAATGTTACAGGTACAGAAGTTAATCCTGCTCTTTTTCTAACTGCATCAAGTAATGCTTGTGCTCTTGGTCCAGATCCTAAAGCTTCTGCTTCCATTAAGTAAGTATCTGCAAGTCTGATTACATAAGAGTCTTGTTTGTAGTTCAACTCTGAGTTACCTCCACCTGTACTAACATCTGACTGTCTTGGAAGATATTTGTTCAAGAAATACCCAGTGTCTTGGTAAGCTGGAATGTAATCTGCTTTTCCTGCTGCTTTTAAGGCTTTTAAATCAAGAATTGTAGCATCTTTACGTGGATCACCTTGCATTGCATCATATAATTTTTGAGTTGCAACGTTAAATGCCCATCCTGCAGGAAGATCTGGTGCATCAGAACCTTTTGGTCTAGAATATCCTCTAGGTCCAACCATAATATTTAAAGAGTTACCTTCATCTTTACCAGAACCCCAGAATGTCCAATCAGAGTTACCAGCACTACTGTGAGATACTTCGATTAATGACTCTGCATTAAATTTGTTTGATGTAATCCATAAGTCGCTAAATTTATCTAATAATTTATTGCCATATTGGTTTACAGCTCCTGGAGTACCATTTACTTCTGCTAAAACTGCTGCTGCCTGAGGATTTTTACCTTCAAACAAATACACTTTCCCTAAAAGTGCTTGAGCAGCTCCTTTGTTAAATCTACCAGCTTCCGTTTTTGGATCTACTTTATTTGGTAAAGAAGCAATAGCTTCTGTCAAATCTTTTTCTATTTGAGCATAAATTACCTCTGGAGCAACTTGCTCAGGATTATAAATTGTTTCTGTAGTTAATGGTTCTAAAACTAATGCAAGGTTTTTGAACAATCTTACTAAATTGAAATAGTAAAATGCACGTAAAGTTTTAGCTTCAGCTGCAAATCTACTTCTAACCGCATCATTCATTGAAGCAGCTGGCAATTTAGCGATCAACATATTTGCTCTAGAAATACCTTGATAATGATCGCTCCAGTAGCTACCTGGAATAGTAATTGAAGTAAGCGAGTGTGTAGAGAAATTCTGGATTCCAGTACCGTCTGTAGAACTACCTCCACCAGCATAAAAATCATCAGAACCAGCATTTAGCATCGCTACCAAGTTTTCAAAGCCTCCAGTGTTTTTTCTCAACGGATCGTAAACTCCCAGTAAAGCTGAATAGCATTGTTGCTCATTAGAAAAATAGGTACTTGTATCAAATTTTCCTTTTGGGTCAATGGTCACAAAATCTTCAGAGCAAGATCCTAGAATAGCCATTGCCACAGCTACATATATATATTTAAATTTTATCGTTTTCATGATTCTTTAATTTATTAAAATTGAACGTTAGCTCCAAACAGAATAGATCTTGCTTGCGGATAAACTCCTTTATCTATACCAAAAACTTGACCTCCAATTTCTGGATCATATCCAGTGTATTTTGTAAAAGTGATTAAGTTTTCTCCTGTTAGGTAAAAACGTAATTTATCTGCTCCAATTTTAGATGATAAACTAGCTGGCATTGTGTAACCAAGAGTTACAACTTTTAAACGTAAGTAGTTTCCATCTTCAAGATAAAAATCAGACATGTTAGTGTAATTTTTATTTGGGTCATTATTTGTCAATCTTGGATAATCGTTTGAAGTTCCTTCTCCAACCCAACGCTCTAAAACTTTAGTTTGATAGTTTGCATTAAGTACATCTAGTCTTCTTAAACCTTGGAAGATTTTGCTTCCTGCAGCTCCTTGAGTAAATGCCATAAAGTCAAAGTTTTTGTAATCTAAGTTTACTGTAAAACCAAAAGTATATTTAGGAATGTTTGTTCCTAAGAATTGTTTATCGTCATCAGTAATTTTTCCATCACCATTAGAATCTACCCAACGGAAATCTCCAGGTCTAGCATTTGGTTGCATTAAAGCTCCATCTTTATTTTTATAAGCTGCAACTTCAGCTTCATTTTGGAAGATTCCAGCTGTTTTAAATCCGTAGAATTCGTTAAATGAGTGTCCAACTTGCGTTCTAGTTACAGGTCCCATAGATTGGAAAGTAGCATCTCCAACAATGAAATTAGTAGATGAACCTACATAAGTAATTTCGTTTTTCAAGTAAGCAAAATTTGCATTAACTCCTAAATTAAAATCACCAAGTCTTTTCTTGTATCCTAATTCAACCTCAAAACCTTTATTATCCATATCTGCAATATTTGCAGAAGGTGCATCAACTACCCCAACATATCCAGGAATTACAACGTTTCTTAAGATTCCTTTTGTTGTTTTTTTGTAGTAATCAAGTGTAAGAGAAAAATCATTAAATAATTTTGCATCAAGACCTACAGTTGTTTGAGATGTTTCTTCCCATCCTAAGTTTGCATTAGGCAAAGTAGAGTTTCCGTATCCTGTTGTAATGTCTCCTGTATTTCCAACAGCATAATTGTAACCACCAACTACTAAAGCTCTATATTTAAAGTCATCGATGTTATCGTTACCTACAACTCCATAACCTCCACGTAATTTTAATGTATTAACTACATTATTTTCTTTCCAGAAACCTTCTTTTGAAAGTACCCATCCTAGAGAGAATGAAGGGAAAACTCCCCATTTTTTGTTCTCACCAAAACGAGTTGATCCATCACGACGAACAATTCCTGTGAAAAGATATTTCTCCATGTAATCGTAGTTAGCACGTAAAAACAATGACGCCAATTTGTGTTCTACTTTATCACTTGTTCTAGTTGATCTGTCAGACTGAGGAATATCAAAATTCCAAGAAGCGTCTTTGTAGCTTGTAATTGGAAGACCGAACATTGTAGTTCCGATAGTAGTTCCTATATTTTCAACATAAGCTCCTTGTCCAGCTAAAACACTAACGCTATGATCTCCAAATTTGTTAGCATAAGATAAGGTATTCTCAAGAGTCCAAGAAAGCGCTTTTTCATTGTTTTGATTATAGTTATTTCTATCAGCTTTCATGTTTGGGTTTAAGAAGTTAACCGGAGTAAACATTTCATTACCCCAATATGCTAACTTACCACCAAGTGTAGTTCTAAATTTTAAATGACTTGTAATATTAGCCTCTAAATAAGCATTACCAACGAAATCATCTGACCAATCGTATCCTCCTAATCGAGTTTGAGTATATGCTAGAGGGTTTGTCATCTCTTGTTGTACTAAAGAAGAAATTCCGTAAGGATTACCGTTTGCATCTCTAATAACATTTGGATTTGTATAGTAACCTGTATTTGCAACAGCAGGATCAGTAACCACTAATGGAGTAAGCGGATCTAAATTAACTGCTGAGCTTAAAGGTCCTCCAAATTCACTATTTACGTTACCGATACCTTTAGTTTTTTGGTGTGTATATCCAAAAGTTTGTCCGAAAGTAAAGTAATCAGAAATTTTGTGTGTAGAGTTTAATCTGAAATTTTTCTTTGTATAGTTAGAAATATCAGTAGTAACAATACCTTCTTGATCTTGAATTCCGAAAGAAGCGTAGAAAGTAGATTTTTCACCACCACCACTAATACTTAACTCATGTGTGTATCTGAAAGCAGAGTCATTAAAAATTGCATCTTGCCAGTCTGTACCTTTACCAAAAGAAGCTGGATTTGCATATTTAATTCCACCACCATCATTTAAAGATTTTTCATTCATAAGAGTTGCATACTGAGTAGCATTCAACATATTTAATCTTTTAGCTGGAGCAGAGATACCTGCAAAACCATTATAGTTTACAGAAATTTTCCCCGATTTTCCTTTTTTAGTAGTAACTAAAATAACCCCAGTTGCAGCACGAGTACCATAGATTGCAGCAGAAGCAGCATCTTTAAGCACCTCGATAGATTCGATATCAGATTGATTAATAAAACCAACTGCACCAGCATCTACAGCAATTCCGTCAACAACCCATAAAGGATCATTTCCACCTTCTCTAAAGGTAGTGATACCTCTTACACGAACTTTTGAAGCTGCACCAGGTTGTCCAGAAGTAGCAGCAACAGAAACCCCCGCTACTCTACCTTGTAAAGACTGTTCAACTCGTCCGTTTGGCACTTTTTCAAGATCCGCCGCTTTTACACTAGAAATAGCACCTGTTACAACAGATTTCTTTTGAGTACCATATCCAACAACTACAACCTCATTTAAAGTTTGTGATTCTGGTTTTAACTGAATAGTAATTTTCGTTCTTCCGTTTACCGCTTCTGTTACTGTAGTGTAACCAATAAACGTAATTGTTAATGATCCGTTTGAAGGTACCTGCATCTGGAATTTTCCGTCAAAATCTGACGCAGTAGATTTAGTAGTACCTTTTAATAAAATTGTTGCACCTGGAACAGGCATACCAGTTTCATCTTTTATCATTCCATTTACTGTGACATCCTGAGCCACAGCAATAACCGAGAATAATAAAGATGAAATACAAAAAACAAGTAATTTTGTTAATTTCATTTTTCTAAAAATTTTGGTTAATTAATTAGTAATTTGATGCAATACTAAAACTAAATTTTTACTTTTCACATCTAAAAATCATTACAAAAACACATCAAAAACAAAAAAATAATATTATAAAAACACATCAAAAAAATAATAAATAATTGATTTACAATCTTTTAATTGAATAAAAAATAATGCTAAAAAAAAGTTAATTTCAAAAAATAACACTACATCATCTTATGAGAAAAAATAGTTGCTTAAAATGGTTAAAACTACAACGTGATAGTAACACATAAAGCAACATAAACAACTAAAATACAATCAATTACATCTTAAAAAAAATGATTTTTTGCAAATTCAAAAAAATAAAGAATATGATATTTTTACCGCACTTTTTTTCCATTATTAATAATTATTTTTAACTACAGAAAATTCTTATTTTAATATATTTTACAAGAAATAACTTGCAATTTAAGCGTTATTTGAACCTTATTCTTGAAAAATACCGAAGCGAAATATTGAAAAAAAAGCCGTTTTACCGTAAAAAGAGAACTGAAATCTATTTTTGAAGAAATTTAAACTTGATCTTGAACTTCTATTCTTTAAACATGTTTCTAAAAACTTTCAGAGCACTTTCATAAATAGTACAGTAAATCGTTCTCTTAGCTAAATTTAAATTGACCTGATTCTATTAAAAACCTCTTAAGGAGAGGCTCAAACAAAAAATAAAAGAAATTATACTGAGATACTGCCTTGATAATTGGTCTAGTATCCAACTAGCTTAATGTTTTGTATAATATTTAAATGTCGCAAGCAAAAAGAAGTAATACGAAATACAAATATTTAAAATTTCGTTTTTCTAAATTTTTGAGATAAATAATTAATAATTCAATACAATAGCAATACTGAATTATTATAAAATAATATCTAAATTCTTTTTAAAAAACACTTCAAAATAAATATCATCATATAACAAAAACACTACATTTAATTTTTTAAAGTCTTGATTTTCTAATACTTAAATTTTTGAAAAATTTGTTATAAAAATGTTAATTAAAAAAAATGTATATTACATAGGTATTACAGTAAATAATTACTTTATATTTTTGGAAAAAACAAAAAATGCAATTTATCATAATTGATAAATTAATAGCTTAAAAACTAAATCATCTTACTTATAATAAAAATATATTTAAAATTTTATGAAATTCACAGTTAGATCTTTTGTATTAATTACATTATTATTCTTACAATTAAAAGGTTTTTCGCAGGTAAAAAATATTGGAATTCCCGATATCAAAAATTATAAAAGATCTGAATATAAAGGAGGAACTCAAAACTGGAGCATTGATCAGGATAAAAACGGAATTATCTATTTCGCAAATAATAGCGGTTTAATTCAATTTGATGGTTCAAACTGGCATAAATACTCTTTACCTAATAAATCAGAGATTAGAAGCTTAAAAATTGATGCTCAAGGAAGGATATTTGTTGGAGGAAATAATGAATTTGGATATTTTAAAAATGATGAAAGAGGAATTTTAAAATACCACTCTCTTTACAATTTATTAAGCTCTACAGACAAAGAAAATATTAACCTTATCTGGAGAATTCATATTTTTAATGGTGAAGTTATTTTTCAATCTTTTAGTAAAGTGTTTTTTCTAAAAAACGAAAAAGTGACAACACTTACTGCTCCACATAACTTTCAATTTTCATTCTTAGTAAATAATCGTCTTTATTTTCAAGACAAAACGCTAGGATTACTTGAATACAAAAACAGGAAACTTACAGCAATAAAAGGTACGACTGTTTTTAATGATAAAGAAATATGGTCTCTTTTTCCGTTACCGAATAATAAATTGCTTTATGCTACTTTAGAAAAAGGCCTTTTTGTATCTGAAAATGGCGTTATTAAACCGTGGGCAACAGAAGCCAATGAATTCATCAAGAAAAACACTTCACTTGGAGGATCAATCATTAAAAACAAGTTTATAATACTAAATTCTGTATTAAATGGGGCAATTATTTGCGATCTAAACGGAAAAATAATCCAGCATTTAAATAGACAGAAAGGAATTCAAAACAATACAATTTTAGCGTCTTTTGTCGATAATAAAGGTAATATTTGGCTTGGTCTTGATAATGGTATCACATTTATTAATGAAAATTCTCCTTTCTCCTTTTTTGACTACAGCTATAACATAGGAACGGTATACGCTTCAACAACTTATAACGGAAATCTTTATGTCGCGACAAATCAAGGATTATTCTATCATTCTTGGGGAGGCTCATTTCAAGATAGTCCTTTTACAAGAGTCGAAGGAACAATCTCGCAAGTTTGGAATATTCAAGTCTTAAACAATGTATTAATATGCGCAAGTAATAGTGGGGCATTGGTAATTGAAAACAATAGAGTTTCTAAAATTTTAGATAATAAAGGATATTTTGGATTCAAAAAAATACCCAACCACGAAAACTATATTATAGGTGAAAGCTATAACGGATTTTCAGTCTTTAAACGATCTGCAACTGGTTACGATTATTTGCATCAAGTAAAAGGATTTGATGAAACGACCAACAATTTTTCTGTAGAAATAGACGACAATTATTTATGGCTAAAGAAAAATCCGTTCTTGTATCAAGTAAAATTATCTGAAGATTTAGAACGATTCGATTTTATAAAAAAACATGTTAACATATCTGATAAGTATAAAGGAATAAATAGCCTACAGAACATCAATGGTAAAGTTTATTTTCAATCAAAAAATCATTTCTTCAGATATTCTGTCGAGCAAGAAGCCTTTTTTGAAGATAAAAAAATAACAAATCTATTCAACGGAATCCCAACTATCAACACTGTAATTGAAGATTCTTCGGGAAATCTATGGTATGCATTTAATGAATCGATTGGTGTATTAATTAAAAACAAAAACGGAACTTTCACTAAGAAACAAGCTATTTTCTCAAACCTAACAGGGAATTTGGTAAACAATTATATTTCGATAAATGCGATAGATCCTCAGAACATCTTTATTGGATTAACAGATCGTTTGGCACATTATAACTCTACAATTCCAAATACTTTCATGACAAAACCAAAAGCTTTTATTGAAAGTTTTTCGAATCCTGGCGACACTATTTTAACCGGCAATTTGACCCATAAATTGGAATCATACAGCATTCCTTATAAATATAATCGTGTCAAATTTACTTTTGCATCTCCAACATATGAAAACCAGGAAAATGTAATGTATTCTTATAAGTTAGAGCCTTTTGAAGAGAATTGGAGAGGCTGGTCGTCTACAGCAATAAAAGAATATACCAATTTAAGAGAAGGCAATTATGTAATGAAATTAAAAGCCAGAAACAGTTACGGCATAGAGTCTAACATCACTGAAGTCGAATTTACTGTATCTCCACCTTGGTACAGACACTTTCTCGCTTATTTGTTCTACCTCATACTCATTTTACTTGGCGCCTATTTAATTTCGGTTAGAATTAAACTAAAGATTAGAAAAAACAGGTATTACGAAACCATTGAACAAAGAAGATTGTATCTTGAAAAAGAATCTAAAATCAGACATGAACAACATGATTTGGAAAAAGAAATTGAAAAACTGAAAAATGACAAGCTCCAAATTAAAATCCTAGCAAAAGATAAAGAACTGGTTAACAACTCTTTACAGGTTGTGAAAAAGAATAAAGTTTTAAACGGAATCATTCACAAACTAAAAGATATTGATACCGGAATTTTAGACGAAACCACTAAAGCCGAATTTAGCAAACTGCATAAAAGCATTGTAAAGGAAGTAAATACCGATAAGAGCTGGAAAGACTTAGAAAAACACATTAAAAACGTTCATTTCGAGTTTTTGAAGCGATTAAAAGGGCAATATCCAACTATTTCACCGCGCGAATTAGATTTATCGACTTATTTATTAATGAATATGTCTACCAAAGAAATAGCCGAAATTATGAATATTTCTACAGGCGGAGTGGAATTAGCGCGTTATCGTTTAAGAAAAAAATTAGGGTTAAACAAAAAAGAAAACCTAATCGGTTTTCTAATGAGTATTTAAAAGAAAAGCCATTCAGTATTTGAATGGCTTTTCTTTTTTTATTGGATATAATCTAAAGTTCGTTCTAAGGCCATGCCTCGGGAACCTTTTATAAGTATCATATTAGAACCAAATTTGAACGTTTTCAGAAAATCTGCAAAAGCATCGAATGTTTCAAAAAACTGAATATTTTGATTCGAAATTTTATTAGCAAAAAACGCTTTCCCTATTAGAAAACATAAGGCCTGATTTTGATCTGCCAATGAGTCAACTATAACTTTATGCTCATGAAGACTTTCATCTCCTAATTCGAACATATCTCCAAGAATCATAATCTTATTTTCCTTGTCTAATTGAAGGAAATTCGTAATCGCAACAGCCATACTGCTTGGATTAGCATTATAAGCATCTAGAATGATCTCATTCGAGCCTTTTTGCATCATCTGAGATCTATTATTTGCTGGAATATAATTCTCAATAGCGCTCTTTATATCGCTTTCCTTTACATCAAAATATTTTCCTATTGCTGTAGCCGCATTTATATTATTAGCATTATAAAGACCAATTAAATGAGATTCAATTGTAAAATCATTGTAATCAATAGCAACAAAAGGATTAGCTGTAATATTCTGGATATTTAAATCTGCATTTTCTTTTTTCACTCCAAAAGTAAAGGATTTTATTCCTTTTGATTTCTCAATCTGAATTGGATCTTCCAGATTTACAAAAACAGTTTTTTGGTTTGCTGCAAGATATTGGTACATCTCACTCTTACCAGCAATTACGCCTTCAACTCCGCCAAAACCTTCCAAATGTGCTTTTCCAAAATTGGTAATATATCCAAAATCAGGTTGGGCAATTTGACAAAGAAATTCGATTTCTTTTTGGTGATTAGCTCCCATTTCAACAATTCCGATTTCTGTCTCTTTCGTAAAAGAAAGCAGTGTCAATGGAACTCCAATATGATTGTTTAAATTACCGATAGTCGCTTTTGTTTTAAACTTTTTCGACAGTACAACATTAATCAATTCCTTTGTTGTAGTTTTTCCGTTACTGCCCGTTAACGCAACAATTGGAAGTGCTAAATAAGAACGGTGAAATTTTGCCAATTCTTGAAGGGTTTCCAAACTGTTTTTTACTAAAATCGTTCTATCGTCAATAAAGTAAGATTCGTTATCAATAACAACAAATAAAGCTCCTAAATCTAAGGCTTCTTTAGCAAATGTGTTAGCATCAAAATTCTCTCCTTTGATAGCAAAAAACATCGAATTCTTTTCAATTTTTCTTGTATCTATAGATAGAGAACTGCACTGTAAAAATAAGTTATGAATGTCTTGAATATTCATTTATCAATTTTTTAATATGTCATAAAAGTAGAAAAAAACAATAAAAAAATTCCAAATTCCAGACTGAATATTCAGCTTTGGAATTTGGAATTTTTGATATTATAATTCCTAAATCTTAGTTTCTAGGAGATTTTCTTCTTTCAGCTTTAGAACCTACTCTAGACATTGCACATCTGAAACCAATGTAATCAGTTGCCATATCTTGAGGGAAGTATCTTCTTTGAGCTGGATCTAACCAGTAAGCTCTATCTCTCCAAGAACCTCCTTTGTAAACTCTTACTTTATCATCGATTAAAGTTGTACGTTTACTAGAGTTATCATATTTTCTGATCATTTTTCCTAAACTGTCTGTTGTCACATTGTGTTTAGGAGAGTTGTACATTGCTTGTTCAGCTTTAGAACCAGACTCTGAATCACCAAAATCAAAATATCTAGAAGATTGTTTATCACCATCTCTGTAGTTGATATTATCGCTAGTGCTAAAGTTTTGTCTCAAATAAGTTTCTTGTTCGTCAACTGGTACTTGAGCAATTTCTCCTGGAAGATTTCTTGCAACAACTTTACCGTTACTTAAAGTATCATATTTAATGCTAGCAGTAGAAACGATTTCAAGTTTACCATCTTTACCGATTTTGTTTTTAGCATATTGGTTTCCTCTGTAGTAGTTGAAATCATTTGCTTCATTATCGATAATAGGTCTGTAAACGTCAGCTACCCATTCTGCAACGTTTCCTGCCATATCATAAAGACCGAAATCGTTTGGTGCATAACTTTTCACTTCATTAGTGATATCTGCTCCGTCATCTGACCAACCTGCAATTCCACCGTAATCACCGTTTCCTTGTTTAAAGTTAGCCAATTGGTCACCTTTATTTTTACGTTTATTAGAACGTGTATAATCTCCAGACCAAGGATATTTCTTTTGTCCTTTGTAGATGTTGTATTCTCTTTGTCCAACGTCTGCAGCAGCTGCATATTCCCATTCTGCTTCAGTAGGAAGTCTATACTCTGGAAGAATAACACCTGAAGAACGTTGTGCGTAAACATTTTTTTCTTCTGGAACTACACCATCTTTACCAGCTCTTGGTTTTCTTCCGTTAGGATTTTTCTTTAATACTAACTCTTCATTTCCACCATAAGTAGTAGATGGAGACGCAAGGTAAGCTTCTGTATTAAATAAACTTTCAGCACTTACATCATTAGTTTTAGCTCCTTTTTTAAGATATCCATTTTTCTCTAAAACAGCCTCGTTAACACGGTCTGTTCTCCATTTACTAAATTCAACTGCTTGAATCCAGTTAACGCCAACTACAGGATAGTTAGCATAAGATGGGTGTCTTAAATAGTTATTAGTCATAGTTTCGTTGTAACCTAAACGATTTCTCCAAACTAATGTATCAGGAGATGCTCCTTCGTAAATGTTTTTGTAATTTTCTTCTGTTGGTGGGAAAACTTTCTTTAACCACTCTAGGTATTCTAAGTACATACCGTTTGTAACTTCGGTTTCATCCATATAGAATGATTGAACGTGTTGTTGAGTTGGTGTGTTATTCCAATCGTGCATAACATCATCCTGTACTTTACCCATAGTAAACGTACCTCCTTCAACAAAAACCAAACCAGGACCAGCCTGTTGTTTTTTACCTGCATTTCTGGCAGCAGTTCCATTCTGACTATCTACATCCCAGCCTGTAGCTCTAGAAGCATGGCTCGAACTCGATTTTTTGCTACAACTAGCCGTGCCCAACATCAATACCATTGACATCATTAACTGCAAGACTACAATTTTGTTTACTTTCATACTCATTCTTAGGTGATAAATTTAGGTGCTGCAATATAATAATTAACATTTAATTGGCAACATCTGTTCTCATAATTTTATTTCGCTGTTTTTTCCAGAAAATAACCTTTAGTTACGAACGCAAAAATATACTTTTTATTATTTACTGTAACATGAAATACTATATTTTTACTTACTAATTATTTTTTAATTAAATTTCGGTTTTTTAACTCATGAAACAAGTAATACTTATCTCTCTTTTTCTTATCCCAATTCTTTCATTTTCCCAGATAAATGGGACTATTACGATAGATTGGCAGAATAAAAAGGAGGTAAATTATGGCGAAAATAAAATTACAATTCCGTACTTCTCAGGAAGCAGTTTTCGCTTCGACACTACAAAAAAAAGCATAATGTTGCTCCAAAATTTAAACCAATCTAACGTTTCAAGCAACAGTTCTGTACAAATCAACAATGTCATTTATGAGTCGGTTTCTAGAGTAGAATTAGGAGATTTAACACTTGGAAATATCCCCGAAAAACCAAATGAATCTGTAATAGTTACAAATGCAAGAGACATAAAATATTCTTTTCTTTCCTTGTCTCCTATAATTAAGGAAGGAAACAGCTACAAACGCATCAAATCATTTTCTTACTTTATTAGCAATGCAACTGCAAGAAGTGCATCTACTTCTTCATTTCAAAAATCGGCAGCAATTTCAAATTCTGTTTTGGCTTCTGGAGATTGGTATCGCTTTTACATTCAAAAATCAGGTATTTACAGAATAGACCGTTCTTTTTTGCAAAGCTTAGGATTTGATCCTTCTAAAGTTAATCCAAGAAGAATCAAAATTTATGGAAATGGAGGAAAAATGCTCCCTCTTCCTAACGACACATATTATCCTAATGACTTAACAGAAAACGCGATACAAATAATAGGAGAAAATGATGGTGTTTTTAATAATGAAGATTACATTCTTTTTTATGCAGAAGGAACTGATAATTGGAGCACCGAAAACCAGACTAATTTAAATTTATACGACACCAAATCTTATTATTACATTACGGCTTCTGGCGATGACGGAAAGAGAATTCAAAACCTAAACCAGCCAATAGGAAATAGCACTTTAGAATTAAACACGTTTGATGACTATCAATATCATGAAATCGATCAAACCAATATTGTTCATCTTGGCCGCCAATGGCTCGGAGAGTCTTTTGACATCAATCAAGAACAAGAGTTCTCATTTAATTTCCCAAATCTAGACACTTCTGCACCAGTAAAAATAGAAGTAAACGCTGCATCTGCATCTTTAACCACTACTTCTTTTGCAATAGCAGCAAATGGACAAAATATAGGAAACATAAGCTTCTCGCCTTTAGTTGCAAGTTCTGACACGAAATACATAACAGGAAAACTACCATCAAATACAGAATTTACCGGAGCCGATAATATCAAAATAAAACTCACCTATAATAATAATGGTGTTCCAGGATCAAAAGGCTACTTAGATTACATTAATCTTACTGCAAAACGAAAACTTTTAGGAACAGGCAAGCAATTTCGTTTTCAATATAACTCCGCAGGCTCTACAGCTGGAATTGTTAATTACACGATTGGAAATGCATCTGCAATAGCTCAAATATGGGATGTTACAGACCTATATAATGTATCGAAAATAGAAAATGTCAATCAAACCTCTTTTAGCTTTAAAGCTAATTTAGGAGAAGTTCGAAAATACATTGCAATTGATCCTTCTGATTATTATGTTCCATTAAAAGAAAATCAGCCAAAAATTGCCAATCAAAATTTAAAAGGAACAATTTTTAGAAACAACCAAAGTACTTTTCAGGATATCGATTACGTTATTATAACTCCAAAAATTTTAGCTTCACAAGCCGAAAGATTGGCGAGTTTTCACAGAACCAATTCCAATTTAAATGTAAAAGTTGTTACATTAGAAAACATCTATCAGGAATTTTCTTCCGGAAAACAAGACATAGCTGCTATTAGAAACTTCATCAGATATATTTACGACAATGCTTCTTCGTCAGAAAAAAGAATACGTTACGTGAATTTATTTGGAGACGCTTCGTTTGATTACAAAGATCGCATTTCGAACAACACCAATATTGTACCTATATATCAATCTCTAATAAGCAACACGGTTGGCGAAGCTTCTTTTGCTTCTGATGATTTTTACGGATTGATGGATTCTAACGAAGGAGTTGTTATTCCGTCTCTTGCAGGGATTGATATAGCCATAGGAAGAATGCTAGTTTCAGATAATGCTCAAGCACAAGAAATGGTCAACAAAGTACTTGAGTATTACGACACAAAATCATACGGAAATTGGAGAAATAATGTTGTCCTGATTAGTGACGATTCCGACAAACCTGGCGACCAAACTTTACAAGCAAATCAAAATGCTCTTGCAGATCAAATTGCAACCGAAAAACCTTTTTTCAATATCGATAAAATATTTTTAGACGCATATACTCAAGAAGCTTCCGCCGGCGGGGCTCGATATCCTAAAGCCAGAACAGACTTTTTTAACGCTTTTGAAAAAGGCGCTTTAATATTTAATTATTTAGGACACGGCGGCGAAGACGGATTGGCTAGTGAGCGAATTTGGGAAAAATCAGACGGACAAAATCTGACTAACCAATACAAATATCCTCTATTCATCACTATTACTTGCGAATTTTCCCGTTTTGACGATCCCACAAGACCAACTGCTGGCGAATATGTTTTCTGGAATCCAAAAGGAGGCGCTATTTCTATGCTGACAACTATTCGCGAAATCGGACAGGCTAACGCTGAAGAATTCAATAAAACACTTAGCAAAAACCTTCTTTCTTATGGCTCAAACCAATACAGCTCTATTGCTGAGTCTTTAAGAATATCCAAAAACGAAAATCCAAGTTCTTCTAGCAATGTTGTTTTTTACTTAGGCGATCCTGCATTAATGCTTGCCATTCCAAAACCGCGAATTAATTTAACGAAAGTAAACGATATTGTGATTTCGCAAGCAATTCCTGACTTAAAATCATTATCAAAAATTAAAATTTCAGGAGAAATTACAGATGAGAACAACACACTTTTAAGCAATTACAATGGAGAATTAGCGACTGCTATTTTTGACAAATTAATTACAAATACCACTTTAAACAATGATGGTTATAGTCCTCCAATGCAATTCAAAACTCTGGGAGAAACCATTTTTAGAGGAAATGCTTCTGTAACCAACGGACAATTTGAATTTAGCTTTGTAGTTCCTAGAGACATTAGAATTCCTGTTGATAATGGACGAATTAGCTTTTATTCGAAGAAAAATGAGGCATTAGAAAACCAAACAGGATACAACAACACCATCAAAATTGGAGGAATTAACGAAAATGCACCTCAAGACAATATAAGTCCAAAAGTGAAGTTATATATGAACGATGAAACTTTTGTGTCTGGCGGAATCACAAACGAATCCCCTTTTCTTTTGGCCTTCCTAGAAGACGAAAACGGAATTAATACAGCAAGCGGAATCGGGCATGATATTGTCGCTATTTTAGATGGAGATGTGAGTAATCCTTATATTTTGAATGATTATTACCAAACAAAATTAGACGATTACACCAACGGAAACCTACGTTTCCCATTCCGAAATTTAGCTCCTGGTTTGCATACAATAAGTTTTACCGCTTGGGATGTTTATAACAATCCCGTAACGAGTGAAATTCAATTTACAGTTGTAGGAGACGATTCCTTAACTTTATCGCACGTTCTTAATTACCCAAATCCTTTTTCCACATATACACAATTTTGGTTTTCACATAACAGACCTTACGAACCATTGGAAGTACAGGTACAAGTAATGACCATTACAGGAAAAGTGGTTTGGACAAAAAACCAAACTATTACAACAGAAGGATTTTTATCACGAGAAATAACATGGGACGGAAGAGATGATTTTGGTGACAGAATCGGAAAAGGAGTGTATATTTACAAACTGACTGTAAAATCCAATTTAACAAATAAAAAAGCAGAAAAATACGAAAAGCTTGTCATCCTATAATATTATATATATTTGCACCACCAAAAACATTAGTCCCATAAATGAAAAAACTATCACTTCTATTAATTTGTATTTTTAGCATTTACAATTCAAGGGCTCAGGAATCAAGACCAATTGTTACCGGAGTACCTTTTTTACTAGTCGCTGCTGATGCTAGAGCAGCAGGTTTGGCAGATCAAGGTGTCGCTACTTCTGCCGACGTTTTCTCACAACAATGGAACCCTGCCAAGTATGCATTTTCAGAAGATGCGCAAGGTCTTTCTATTAGCTACACTCCTTATTTAACAGATCTTGCCAATGACATCTCATTAGGTCAGATTACGTATTACAACAAAATCAACGAAAAAAGTGCCTTTGCAGGAAGTTTTCGCTATTTCGGTTTTGGAGACATCGAATTAAGAACTACAGGAGACCCAACTGAACCTACAAGAACAGTTTCTCCAAACGAATTTGCCTTAGACGGTTCGTACTCTCTAAAATTAAGTGAGAAATTCTCGATGGCAGTTTCTGGACGTTTTATTAGCTCAAACTTAAAAGTTGCTTCAGAAGAAGTTGACGCTACATCTGCAAGATCTTTTGCTGTTGATGTTGCTGCTTTTTATCAATCAGAAGAAATCGCTTACCAAGATTTCAACGGTAGATGGAGAGCTGGTGTTAACTTTCAGAACATGGGGCCAAAAATTAGTTATGACAACGATGACATAAGTACAAACTTCTTGCCTGCTAATTTAAGATTAGGAGGAGGGTTTGATTTTATCTTTGACGACTACAATAAACTTACATTAAGCGCTGAGCTTACTAAACTTTTAGTTCCAACTCCTCCAGGCCTGCAAGCAGCTGTTGACGGAAATGGCGATGGAGATTATGACGATCCTGAAGACATTACACAACAAGAAGCTACAGACGCTGCTTATAGAAACTATAACAAAATTGGTTGGTTTGAAGGAATGTTCAAATCTTTTGGAGATGCGCCAGGAGGTTTTAGCGAAGAAATAAAAGAAATCACCTATAGCCTTGGAGCCGAATATGTTTATCAAGATGCTTTTGCTTTCCGTTTAGGTTATTACCACGAAAGCCCAGAAAAAGGTGCTAAACAATTTTTCTCTTTAGGAGCAGGATTTAAATACAACATTATGAAAATTGATGTTTCGTACTTATTCTCAGCATCGAAAATAAAAAATCCTTTAGAAAACACGCTTCGTTTCTCTTTAACGTTTAACTTTGGAGACAAATACGACAATTACTAAAGCGAAAAGATCAAAATAAAAACAACTCAATCCAAATTCCTGCATTTTAGGAATTTGGATTTTTTTTCCCTTAAAAACAGATGAAAGAGATCAATATAACAACTTCATTTACCATATTTGATAATTTAAATGAACTTCCAACCGAAATTCAAGATTTAATGAATCAAGCGGTTGAAATTAGAAAAAAAGCATACGCACCTTATTCGAAGTTTAGAGTTGGTGCTGCTTTACTTTTAGATAACGGAAAAGTTATTTTAGGTTCTAATCAAGAAAATGCAGCATATCCTTCTGGACTTTGCGCCGAAAGGACTGCAATTTTTTATGCGGGAAGCGCTTATCCAGAAGCAAAAATCTTAAAAATGGCAATTACAGCAGCTTCAGACACCAATCAGACTACTGACCCAATTCCACCTTGTGGATCTTGCCGACAATCGATAGCAGAATACGAGATAAAACAAGACACACCTATAGAAATTTATTTTATGGGAGAAATTGGTGAAGTTTACAAATCATCATCATTGAAAAATTTGCTCCCATTGATGTTTGATAAAAAGTTCTTGTAAAAAAAAGCCAAAAAGTGGTCATTATATTTTAGTTCTTAAATGTAATGTCTTATTTTTGCATCCCGACCTTTCGGGCGCAAATTTGTGGGAGGAAACTATTTTGCGTTACAGGCACAATAATCGATAACACAAACAACTTTAGCAAAAGAAAGAATTCAGATGAAAGAAGTTACAAAAGAGGTATATTTAAAGTGGTATGAAGACATGCTACTTTGGAGAAAGTTTGAAGACAAACTTGCAGCGTTATACATTCAACAAAAAGTTAGAGGTTTTCTACACCTATATAATGGTCAGGAAGCTGTATTAGCGGGTGCTCTACACGCTATGGATTTGACCAAAGATAAAATGATTACTGCTTACAGAAACCACGTTCAACCAATTGGTATGGGAGTTGATCCTAGAAACGTAATGGCAGAGCTTTTAGGAAAAGCAACAGGAACTTCTAAAGGTATGGGAGGTTCTATGCACATTTTCTCTAAAGAGCACGGTTTTTACGGAGGACACGGAATTGTAGGTGCTCAAATTCCTGTGGGAGCTGGTATTGCTTTCGCAGATAAATATTTCAACACTGGCGGTGTTACTATGACTTACTTTGGTGATGGTGCTGCTAGACAAGGTTCTTTACACGAAGCTTTCAACATGGCTATGTTATGGAAACTTCCAGTTGTATTTATCGTTGAAAACAATGGTTATGCAATGGGAACTTCTGTAGAAAGAACTGCAAACCACACTGACATCTGGAAATTAGGTTTAGGTTATGAAATGCCTTGCGGACCTGTTGACGGAATGAACCCAGTAAAAGTTGCTGAAGCTATGCACGAAGCTATCGAAAGAGCGCGTCGTGGAGACGGACCAACTTTCCTTGAAATGAAAACGTACCGCTACAGAGGACACTCTATGTCTGATGCACAATTATACCGTTCTAAAGAAGAGGTTGAAGAGTACAAAAAAATCGACCCTATTACTCAGGTTTTAGACGTAATCTTGGATCAAAAATATGCTACTCAAGAAGAAATTGATGTAATTGACCAAAGAGTTAAAGACTTAGTTGAAGAGTGTGCGAAATTCGCTGAAGAATCTCCATACCCAGACTTACAACAATTATACGATGTAGTATACGCACAAGAAGACTATCCATTTACACCTCATAAATTATAAGAATTATGGCAATTAAAGTAACAATGCCTCGTTTGAGCGATACAATGACGGAAGGAACGGTAGCGACTTGGCTTAAAAAAGTAGGCGATAAAGTAAGCGAAGGAGATATCCTTGCTGAAATTGAAACAGACAAAGCAACAATGGAGTTCGAATCTTTTAACGAAGGAACTCTTTTACATATCGGAATTCAAGCTGGAGAAACTGCTCCGGTTGATTCATTATTAGCAATCATTGGTAACGAAGGAGAAGATATTTCTGCTCTTTTAGCTGGTGGTGACGCTCCTGCTGCTGAAGCTCCAAAAGCGGATGCTCCTGCTGCAGAAGCAAAAACTGAAACTGCCGCTCCTGCAAAAGCTGCAGCTGAATTGCCAAAAGGAGTTGTTGTAGTAACAATGCCTCGTTTGAGCGATACTATGACTGAAGGTACAGTAGCTAGCTGGTTGAAAAAAGTTGGTGATGCTGTTGCTGAAGGTGATATTTTAGCAGAAATTGAAACAGATAAAGCTACTATGGAGTTTGAGTCTTTCAATGCTGGAACATTATTATACATCGGAATTCAAGAAGGAAACACCGCTCCTGTTGACAGCTTACTAGCTATCATCGGACCTGCAGGAACTGATATTTCTGGAATTGCTGAAAATTATACTGCTGGAGGTGCTGCAACTTCAAGTGCTCCTGCTGCTGAAGAAACAAAAGTGGCTGCTCCTGCTGCACAAGCTACAGAAGCTGTTGCTGAAACTTCAAACGGAGGAAGAATTTTAGCTTCACCATTAGCTAAGAAAATTGCTTCTGACAAAGGAATTCAATTGTCTCAAGTTAAAGGTTCTGGAGAAAACGGACGTATCGTAAAAAGCGATATCGAGAACTTCACTCCATCTGCTCAAGCACAAACTGCTGCTTCTGCACCTGCTGCTAAACAAGAAGCGTCTGCTCCTGCTGCTCCAAAAGTATTTGTTCCTGCTGGAGAAGTTTACACAGAAGAGATCAAAAACTCTCAAATGCGTAAAATCATTGCAAAACGTTTATCTGAATCTTTATTCACTGCTCCTCACTACAACTTAGTGATCGAAGTAAGTATGGACGACGCAATGCAAGCTAGAACTGCTATCAATAGCGTTCCAGATACAAAAGTATCTTTCAACGATATGGTAATCAAAGCTTGTGCATTAGCATTGAAAAAACACCCAAAAATCAACTCTACTTGGAAAGAAGATGCTATCATCATCAATCACCACGTAAACATTGGTGTTGCTGTAGCTGTTGAAGACGGATTAGTAGTTCCTGTATTGAAATTTACAGACGCTATGAGTTTGTCTCAAATTGGTGGTTCAGTAAGAGATCTTGCTGGAAGAGCTAAAAACAAAAAATTAGGACCACAAGAAATGGAAGGAAGCACATTTACAGTTTCTAACCTAGGAATGTTTGGTATTACTGAATTTAATTCAATCATCAACCAACCAAACTCTGCAATCCTTTCTGTAGGTGCAATTGTTGAGAAACCAGTAGTTAAAAACGGTCAAATCGTAGTTGGAAACACAATGATGTTATCATTAGCTTGTGACCACAGAACTATTGACGGTGCAACTGGTGCTCAGTTCTTACAAACATTAAAACAATACATCGAAAGTCCAGTTACAATGTTGGCGTAATCTTTGTTAATTTTATAATTAAATCCCGTTTTGTTTATTCAAAACGGGATTTTTTGTTTAATTTTCATCCTCTAATTCAATACCTCATAATATGAAGAAACTAATTCTTGTCGCTTTATTTCTGACAGCAATTGCCTGCCAGAAAAAAGAACAAAACGAAAAAACAACAGCTGTTGTTGATGAACACAGTTATTCTAAACCAGAACTTGCTGTTGCAAAACATCTTGACCTAGATATTAAAGTTGATTTTGATACACAGACTATTTCAGGAAAAGCATCTTGGACGATCGATAACATTAGCAAAGGAAATGAAATCATCTTTGACGAAAACACTTTAAACATTACAAAAGTAACTTTAGGTGATGACGAAAAAGAAACCAAATTCGAACTTGGAAAAGATACCGAATTTCATGGAAAACCGCTTCATGTAACTATTGAACCAACTACAACTAAAGTAAACATCTATTACAATACAACAAAAGATGCCGTTGCTTTACAATGGCTAAAACCAGAACAAACTGCTGATAAAAAGAAACCATTTTTATTCTCTCAAGGAGAAAGCATTTGGTCTCGTACTTGGATTCCTTGCCAAGATTCACCAGGCATTCGTTTTACTTATAATGCAAAAGTTACAGTTCCTAAAGATTTATTGGCTGTAATGAGCGCTGTAAATCCACAGAAGAAAAATGATACTGGAGTTTATACTTTTAAACAAGACAAAGCAATTCCGTCTTATTTGATGGCAATCGCTGTTGGAGATATTGAATTTCAAGCGATCGATAAAAGAACTGGAGTTTACGCAGAACCATCAATGTTAAAAAAATCAGCTTGGGAATTTGCTGAGCTTGGAAACATGGTTAATGCTGCTGAAAAATTATACGGACCATACCGTTGGGGACGTTACGATGTTTTGGTTTTACCTCCAAGTTTCCCTTATGGCGGAATGGAAAATCCAAACTTAACTTTCTTAACGCCTGGAGTAATTGCAGGAGATCGTTCGTTAACAAGCCTTCTAGCACACGAATTAGGTCACAGCTGGAGCGGAAACTTAGTTACAAACGCAACTTGGGATGATATTTGGTTAAACGAAGGTTTCACCACTTATGTTGAACACAGAATTGGAGAAGCAATCTTCGGAAAGAAAGAATTTGAAATGCAAAACGTTATCACCAACAAAGAATTGACTGATAATGTTACAGAATACGGAGACACAAATCCAGATACAAGATTAAAAGTTAGCTTGACTGGAAGAAATCCTGATGATGGAATCAGCCAAATTCCTTATGTAAAAGGATATGCATTTTTAAGAGTTATTGAAAACGCTGTTGGAAGAGACAAATTCGATCCGTTTATTAAAAACTATTTCGATTCTCATGCTTTCCAATCCATCACAACAGAAGATTTTGTAAAATATTTGAATGAAAATTTAATCAAAGGCGACAAAGCTTTAGCAGATAAAATCCAATTGGAAAATTGGATTTACAAGCCAGGAATCCCATCAAATATTCTTCCCGTAAGTTCAGCAGATTTTGATGCGATTGATGCGATCCAAAAAAGCTGGAGAGAAACTGGCGTTGCTGGATTAAGCAAAAAAATCACCACAACTGCAGAAAAACAACACTTTATAGATCATCTTCCAGCTGATATTACAGTCGCAGAAATGGACGCAATTGACAAAGAATTCAACTTTACAAAAGGCGGAAATTTCATTATTAAACGTCAATGGTTTGTTCAGGCTTTACGCCATCAATACAAACCAGCTTATCCCGCGATTGAGCAATTCTTAATCGGAATAAGCAGGACTGGATCTGTAATGATGCTTTATAAAGAAATGGTTAAAACTCCTGAAGGAAAAGTTTGGGCAAAACAGGTTTTTGAAAAAGCAAAATCTGGTTATCATGCTACGACTATTCAAGCAGTTGAAGGCATTTTGAAATAGTTTTTTAGTCTCAGTCGCAGTTTTCAGTCGCAGTTTGGATACTGTCAACTGAGACTGAGACTGGAAACTCAAAAAATCCTCGTTTGCAAATTGTAAGCGGGGATTTTTTTATGCGTCCTATTTGTCATTTCGACTGAAAGGAGAAATCACACTCGTAACCACAAAGATTAGCGATTTTCTTTGCGGAGTTTCTAGTGTGATTTCTCCTTTCAGTCGAAATGACAAAACAACTCTTATGAAAACGAATGCCCTAGCCCCGATAGAAGTGGAAATCCTTTTGTGGCGGGGTTCGCCACAAAAGATTGAAACGGATAGCGGGATTAGCTCCTGAAAAAAAATCACACCATTTTACTTCTGAAAAAAGCCAGGGAAAATTATCCATCACATAGCGTCAATCCTCCATGTTCTAAGATTTGTAATCGTTGCAACTTTGTAATGTCAAAAGACAATAACAAATAATAACAATTAAATATCAAATAAAATGACACGATTAACAGCTTTAAACCCAGAAGAAATAACAGGAAAAACTAAAGATTTATTCAACGCTGTACAAGCAAAATTAGGCGTTGTTCCGAACATGATGAGAACAATGGGGAATTCTCCAGCAGTTTTGGAAGGATACTTAAACTTAAGCGGTGCTTTGAGCCACGGAAAATTAAGTGCAAAAACTGGTGAATTAATCGCTTTGGCAGTTTCAGAAAGCAATTCTTGTGATTACTGTTTAGCAGCTCACACTTTTATTGGAGAAAAATTAGTAAAAGCAGATCCAGCAGTTTTAAAAGCAGCTAGATTAGGAAATTCTGACGATGCTAAAACAGAAGCTATTTTGCAATTGGCTAAAACTTTAATCAGTAAAAATGGTTTAGTAAATGACGAAGATGTAAACAAAGCTAAAAATGCAGGGGTTTCTGAAGCTGAAATTGCGGAAACTATTGCTCACGTTGCCTTGAATGTTTTAACAAACTATTTCAATAATGTTGCTAATACTGAAATTGATTTTCCAGCAGTTTAATCAAGATTTACGCAATCACTATAATAAAAATCAATTTGTAAAGATAGTTGTGAATTTATTTCATGACTATCTTTATACTTTCAAAAAACGAATAGATTATGAGTTCGCAGAATGTTTTCACTTTAATAAATCCGCAGAATGGCAATTTGGCTTTCAAGATTCTTTCTTTTGATGATAACAGCCATTTTGATCATTTACAGCGAAACAATTACTATTCTTTAATTTGGGTGACCAAAGGAAAAGGCAAAGTAAAAGCAGATTTTGCAGAGCATCAATTTGAAGAAAACTCACTCCTCGCCTTTTCGCCTTATCAGCCCTTTATGCTTTGCGTAAGCGAACCAATTGAAGGAATTGCAATTCATTTTCATTCTGATTTTTATTGCATTCACATGCACCAAAAAGAGGTTTCTTGCAATGGCGTTTTGTTCAACAATATTTATCAGCCTCCTTATGTGAAAGTTACAGAACAAGCTGCAGTAACTTTTAATATGGTTATTGACCAAATGAAAGCTGAGATTCAGAATGCTGAATTAGCGCAATATGAATTGCTTATTTCGTATTTGAAAATCTTTTTAATTACAGCTTCAAGACTAAAAACAGAACAATTAGAAGAAATGAAGTCGGTTCCAGATGCAAAAGAACCTATCATTCTTCAAAACTTAAAAGATGCGATTGAACTGAATTTCAAAACCAAACATTCGGCTGGAAATTATGCTGAATTATTGAATATTTCTCCTAAAGCATTGGCTAAATTATCTAAGAATTATTTCAATAAAACGTTAACTGATTTAATTTCGGAACGAATTATTATTGAAGCCAAAAGAGAATTATACCTAACCAATAAAACAGTAAAAGAAATTGCATACGAATTAGGCTATGATGACGAACATTATTTCAGTCGTTTCTTTAAAACCAATGCAGATGTTTCTCCACAAATTTATCGCGAAACAGTAGGTTTTGGAAAAATGGAAGCTTAGATTAGTTTTCAGTCGCAGTTTTCAGTCACAGTCACTGATTACTGTAAACTGAGACCGTGACTGCTTACTTATTTTTCTCTTCGATCCATTTTGACATGTACATTGTGCTTTTGTACGCGTGGTGTTGCAATAAATTGCCCATAAAATTATGAAGACGATGATTTTTAGAATCTGCCAAAAGTGAATTTACCAACGAAAGCAATTGATCTGAATAACTGCTTTTTTGATAGCATTTATTAATGATTTCGATTCCGTTTTTTTGAGATTGTTTCCAAAGATTTTCATCTTGATAAAGCGAAATTGCTTTTTTAGCGAATTCAGCTGGATTATCTTCAATAAAACCATTCCAAGGTAAATCTTCATGCATTGCTTCAGAACCAATAGAAGTTGTTGTACTTGGCGTCCCGCATTGCATTGCTTCCAATAATTTTCCTTTTAAACCAGCACCAAAACGGATTGGCGCTAGAACAATTCTGGATTTCTTTACAATTTCATTTGCATCTTCTGCCCTTCCCGTGATATAAAAACCATTTTTAGGCTGATGCAATTGCAATACTTTTTGCGAAGGATATGCTCCGTAAACTTCTAAAACAGCTTCAGGAAAATCTTTTCTTATAGAAGGCCAAATGGCTTCTTTTAAATATTGAACGGTATTCCAATTCGGTTCGTGAAGAAAATTTCCGATGAAAACAAAGTTTTTCCTTTCTTCAAAAGAAGGCAATTTCAAAAGTTCTTCTTCTTTCATTTCATCAACCAAAAACGGAAGATAAAACAACAAGTCTTCATTTATTTTAAAAACATCTTTTAGAACTTTCATTTCAAATTCAGAAATAATCAGAGACAAATCGCATCTTAAAATACTGGCGACTTCTCGTTTTGCTACTTCCTCAGATAATAAATCTTGAATTTCGAAAGTTCGGTTTTCTTTAAAAGCTTTTTGTCTTGCTGTTCTCAAAGAATGTACATCTTCGGTATCCAGAATTCTGATTGCTTTTGGACATTTTTCAGTCACACGCCAACCAAATTGCTCTTCAATCATAAAACGATCAAATAGCACAACGTCTGGATTTAATTCTGAAACAAAATCATCAAAACTAGAAGAATTAAGTTCGATGCTTTTTTTAATTACTCCAAACTCAGACAAATTAACCATAAAATCACTGTCTTGTGCGGCGCTGGCAAAAGTAATTTCGAATCCGTTTTGTTTAAAAATCGAAATCAATTGCATCATTCTTCCGCCTGCAGCAGAAGACTTTGGCTCAGGCCAAACAAATCCAATAATTAAAAGTTTTTTGAACTGTTCCATTTTATTTGGTTTCATTTTACAAAATAATGCTTTTTTGAACATTTTTGCACCATGCGAACTGACTTTTGGTTGTAAAAAAAGACTAATTTTGCAGCATATAAATTACCGCTGTCATGTTAGGATTAAAATTAGCTACAGACCCAAGATGGGTAAACATAGTCGAATCGAACATCGAAGAAATTTTAACGGATCACGCTTGGTGCGAACAAAAAGCGGCTTCAAACGCTATTAGCATTGTGACGTATAATTCTGAAATTGAAGAATTAGTAACCGAAATGCTTGAAATTGCCAGAGAAGAGCTGGAGCATTTTCAAATGGTTCATAACATCATAAAGGAACGCGGACTTACGCTTGGACGCGAAAGAAAAGATCATTACGTAAATGAACTTTTTAAATTCATGAAAAAAGATGGTAGCCGTAGAGATGCACTTTGCGATCGATTATTGTTTTCTGCAATGATTGAAGCTAGAAGTTGCGAACGTTTTAAAGTGCTTTCTGAAAATATTAAAGACGAAAAACTAGCTAAATTCTACAGAGATTTAATGATTTCTGAAGCTGGACATTATACTACATTTTTAGGCTTTGCCAGAAAATACCAAGACAACATTGACATCGACAAACGATGGAAAGAATGGATTGAATATGAAGGTTCTATTATTACCAATTATGGTAAAAGTGAAACCGTTCACGGATAAATTACGCTCTTTTTTTTATTATTCTATTTTCATATTTAAACACCGCTATTTGCTATGCAGAAAAGTAAATCCAGATCAATCGTTTTTAAAATTGCGAAGTATTTCGGAATAACTTTCGCAGTTATTATAGGATTATTATTTTTAACGCCTATCGTCTTTGAAGACCAAATTAAAGAGCAAATAAAGAAAACAGCCAATGAAAGATTGAGCGCAGAATTGAATTATTCTGATGTTTCTGTTTCATTTTTCCACCATTTTCCTTCTCTTACTTTAACATTGGATAATTTAAGTTTGAATGGTTCGGCACCGTACAAAAACGAAAAATTTATCACCGCAAAAGAGGTTTCTTTCGGAATCAATGTAGCAAGTCTTATTTTTAGCAAATCGGTAAAAATTGATCAGATTTATTTATCTGATTCTTTTATAAACGTAAAAGTGAATCCGAATGGAGAAGCGAATTACAACATTTATAAGTCTCAAGAACAAGCTGCTAAGTCAAACGACACTACAGATACCGCTCTAAAACTGGAGCGAATTGAGATTTTGAACAGTAAAATTATTTACGACGATAAATCGACAAAAGTTCATTTTGATGCTTTCGGATTTAATTATTTAGGAAAAGGAGATTTAAATAAAGCCGTTTTTGATTTGTATTCGAAAGCTAAAATTGAGAAATTGAATATTGTTTACGAAGATGAACCTTATTTAATGAATAAAAAAATTGATGCTGATTTAATCACCAAAGTCAACATCAACTCGCTTTCTTTCTTTTTCCAACAAAATAATCTTAAAATCAATCAGCTTTTGGTTGACTTTAAAGGGAAATTTGACATCTTAAAAGATGGTTACAACATGGATTTTGTTATTAAATCTGACAATAGTAATCTGTATGATGTTTTTACTGCTTTTCCCCCAAAATACATTACGTGGCTTTCTAAAACCGAATTGAAAGGAAATACCAACCTTTTATTGACTTTAAAAGGAAAGTATATAGCTTCAGAAAATATTGCTCCAGATTTAGATTTGGATGTAAAAATAAACGACGGATTTGTCAATTATAACAAAAGCGCATTTCCTGTTTCAAATTTAAATTTAGACATCAAAACAGTTGTTCCGTCTTTAAATCCAGATTTAGTTATTGTTGATGCTAAAAACCTTTCTTTAAACATTAATCAGGATTATTTAAAATCTAAGTTTTTGGTTAAAGGAATAAAAACGCCAGAAATTGACGCTGATTTTAAAGCGAAAATTGACCTTGAAAAATTAACCAAAGCACTTGGAATTCCTGATATCGAGTTAAAAGGAGCTTTGGCTGGAGACGTAAAAGCAAATGGAGTTTTCGATCAAAAAAACAAACGTTTCCCTGTTACAAACGGAATCGTTAATTTGGATAATGGATATTTAAAAACACCTTACTACCCTAATCCAATTACAAATATTACGATTAAATCTAAAATCGTAAACCAAAAAGGAACTTTTGAAGATTTAAAAGTAAACTTAACGCCGACTCAATTCACTTTTGAAGGAAAACCTGTTTTTGTCCAAGCTGATTTAAGCAATTTTGATGATTTGAATTATGATATAAAAGCAAAAGGAGAACTGGATGTAAGCAGAATTTATAAAGTTTTCTCGCAAAAAGGTCTAGATCTTGACGGTTTTGTAAAAGCAGATGTATCATTGAAAGGAAAACAAAGCGATGCTGAAAAAGGAAATTACAGCAAATTAAACAATAAAGGAACTCTTGAATTAAGAAACATAGGAATTGCTTCTGAATATCTTCCTAAGAAATTCATCATCAAAGAAGGTATTTTCAAAATCAATCAAGATAAAATGTCGTTTAATAATTTCTTGGCGGCGTACGGGCAGTCAGACTTTAAAATGAACGGTTATTTACAAAATGTTTTCAATTACGTAATGACCAATACAGGCGTTTTAAGAGGTTCTTTTAAAGTTTCTTCTCGATATATCAATGTTGACGAGTTCATGTCTAGCGTCGCTCCAAATACATCTGTAACACAAAGTACAGCTCCAAAAACACAAACAAAACAGCCAGACAACACACAAACAGGTGTTATTATTATTCCAAGCAATTTGAATTTACAGTTGATTGCAAATGCTCAGAAAGTAAATTTCGACAAATTAAATCTGCAAAATGCTACTGGAAATTTAACCATGAAAAATGGCAAATTAACCATGCAAAATACTGGCTTTAATTTAATTGGCTGCAATGTTTCTATGAATGCTAATTATCAAGCTGTAACTCCGCAAAAAGCAAATTTTGATTACGCGATAAAAGCCACCGATTTTGATATTAAAAGAGCCTATAACGAAATTGAAGTTTTTAGAAAAATGGCTAGTGCAGCAGAAAAAGCACAAGGAATTGTTTCTTTAGATTATCAATTAAAAGGCCGTTTAAACGGAAATATGGATCCTGTTTATCCTTCGCTTGTAGGCGGCGGAACACTTTCTGTAAAAGACGTTAAAGTGAGAGGATTAAAAATGTTTAGTGCTGTAAGCAAGCAAACCAATACAGAATCTATCAAAAATCCAGATCTTTCAAAAGTTGACATTAAAACAACGGTTAAAAACAACATCATAACCGTAGAACGCTTTAAATTTAAGTTTGCTGGCTTTAGACCAAGAATAGAAGGAACAACAAGTTTAGATGGAAAATTGAACTTAAAAATGCGTTTAGGACTGCCTCCGTTTGGTATTTTCGGAATTCCGTTAACTGTTACTGGGACACAAGATAATCCAAAAGTAAAAGTGGGCAAGAAAACGGAAGACTTGGAAGAAACTAAGGATACGGATAATTAAATTTCAATTATAAAAAATTCCAATTATAAAAACAAAAAACCGAAGCTTATGCCTCGGTTTTTTTTATTTTTAAGCTCCATATAAGATTTTAGAAACATATAAAATTCCTTTAGCCAACAGCCACAATAAAGCTGCAGCTCCTAAAAGTTTCCAAGCCCAAGCTTTACTTCTTTTCCAATCTGAGAAAAACGAAAATATCTCAAAATATTTAATGACTAAATAAGCACTTGTTCCTATCAGCGAGAACCAAACAATTTCGTTTAAATGATAATTAAAGCCATACAAGAAAATAAGACTTAAAAAAAGCACAGTAACAAACTGCAGGTAATAATAATTTCTGAAATCATACCTGTAATTCATTTTTAAAGACAAAATCAAAAACGATATCGTCAGCAGACTTATTAAAGCTGATATGACATTATAAAAAAGAGAATTGTCTTGAAGAATAAGCAAAACAACTGCAACAAGCGCAATAACAACACATCCTCCTAAAGAATTTATTTCTCTATCTCTTCTATCATTTTTAAAAGGAAACAAAATTGGATATAAATATTTTTCTAAAGTGCGCCAAAAAGGTAAAGCATAAACTGTCGCAATTCCTGACAATACAATTTCGTAATTGTAAAGCACATCTTGAGGAACTTTGCACAATACATACACAAGTGCAAATGTTAGAAATAATGCCGGCAGAGAAATCGTTTTTACTGCTTCCCAAGGACTTTCATCCCAAAAATTATTTCCTACTTTAAAAATATACTTCTTAACGAAATACTCTCTAGTAAAAATAGCTGTTGTCTGACTCCACAACAAGCACAATCCAACATGAATAACCACAGTACGAAGAACAAATTCCTGGATAGAAACCCCATAATAAACACAGAAAGCTCCAACTATCAGTAATTCATAAGTCAATAAAACTGGTGAAAATAAAAACCTAAATAATGGCGCTAAATGTCTAATGACAAATTCAATAAGCAAATTCCAATATCTCTTAAACAGAGCAATAATGGCACAAATAGCAATAAATGCCGATAGATAAAACATCCAATTAGCCAGCGATTGCGCTTGTATCCAAAATTTAATTACTGAATCTTTTGGCGGAGTATATACTATTTGAGAATTAGCAAAAACCTCCAATGCCAATTGATCTCTTACTTTATTATCAATTTCTGGAAATTCATTTTTGTGTTTCGTCCAGAATTGCTCTGTTTCAAAACCGTTCTTTTTAAGAACTGCTAATTCATATAAAACGCTTTTTTGTTCTTCGTTTAACGAATTCAAATAATCGTTAGCATTATCTGAAACAGCTTTTGCATACGTACTGAAACAACACAGCAGTATAAGTAGTATTATTTTTTTCAACTTTTAGTATTTAAGACATAAAAACAAACGCAAAAAGTAAATATAAGTTTTTAAAGTCTTTCTAAAAATATAAAAAACAAAAAACCCGATCATTTCTGAACGGGTTTTTTATAAAAAGTAATCTATGCTTATTATGCCTCGAATGGGATAATAGATACATAAGATTTGTTATCTCTTTTCTTTTGGAACTTAACAACTCCAGCAACTCTTGCGTGAAGAGTGTGATCTTTACTAATGTAAACATTTTCACCTGGATTGTGTTTTGAACCTCTTTGTCTAACGATGATGTTCCCAGCAATAGCAGCTTGTCCACCATAAATCTTAACGCCTAGACGTTTTGATTCTGATTCTCTACCATTCTTCGAACTACCGACACCTTTCTTGTGAGCCATGACGTATGAGTTTAAATATTGTTATTATTCTTTAGTAGCTTCCTTTTTAGCTTTTGGAGCTGCTTTTTTTGCTTTTGGAGCTTCTACTTCTTCAGTAGCTGCTTCTTCTGCTACAACTGCTTTTTTAGCTGCTGCTTTTTTAGTTCCTCCTGCTGCAGTAATACCTTCAATTACAATTTGTGTAAGATATTGTCTGTGACCATTTCTTTTTTTGTATCCTTTTCTTCTTTTCTTTTTGAAAACGATAACTTTATCACCTTTTAAGTGTTGTAACACTTTAGCTTCTACTGAAGCACCTTCTATAGCTGGGGCGCCTAAAGTTACATTTCCGTTATCATCTAATAAAAGAACTTTGTCAAAAGAAACTTTTGAACCTTCTTCGTTAGCTAAACGGTGAACATAAACCTTTAAGTCTTTGCTTACTTTAAATTGTTGCCCTGCTATCTCTACGATTGCATACATACCAAATTGATTTATTGATTTTTAAGGTTGCAAATATACAACTTAAAATTTACTGTGCAATCCCTAAAAGCAAAAATATTTTTGACCTAAAAAACCTTGTTTTTCAAGCAGTTCTATGCCAAAAATAAAATATTTTTAAAGTAAAAGATTGTTAAAATAGTATTTATTTGAAAACAAATCTGTAATACGTAATTAAAAAAAACTATTTTTGATGTAACCAAAATCAACTCTTGTCTACCTACTACTGTTGATATTTTAAAATTATTAATCTTTATGAAAAAATCAATAATGATGTTAAGTGCTGCATTAATGCTTGGCGGAGTGGCTCATGCCCAAAAAGTAGCTTTCGAAGAATACGATTTAGACAATGGGCTGCATGTCATTTTACACAATGACCCTTCGGCTCCAGTTGTGATCACTTCGGTAATGTATCATGTTGGATCAAAAGACGAACGCCCTGACAGAACGGGTTTTGCACACTTTTTTGAACATCTATTATTTGAAGGAACTCAAAATATAAAACGTGGCGAATGGATGAAAATTGTTACTGCTAATGGAGGAGTAAACAACGCAAACACATCTGACGACAGAACTTATTATTACGAAGTTTTCCCTTCTAACAGTTTAGAGCTTGGCCTATGGATGGAATCTGAAAGACTGATGCATCCTATTATTAATAAAATTGGAGTTGATACTCAGAATGAAGTCGTAAAAGAAGAAAAGAGAATGCGTTACGACAATCAGCCTTACGGAAATATTCTTCCAGAGGTTAAAAAGAATATGTTCAAAAATCATCCTTATAGGTGGACTACAATTGGTTCTATGAAAGATTTGGATGCGGCAACTCTTGAAGAATTTCAAGCGTTCAATAAAAAATTCTATACTCCAAACAATGCCGTTTTAGTCGTTGCTGGAGATTTTGAAAAAACAAAAACAAAAGAATGGATTCAGAAATATTTTGGACCAATTCCAAAAGGTGAAGTAGTTAAGAAGCAAACTTATACTGAAGAGCCAATCACTCAAACGATTAAAGCTACTTACGAAGATCCGAATATTCAGATTCCTATGATTGTAGCTTCGTACAGAACGCCTTCAATGAAAACAAGAGACGCAAGAGTTTTAGATTTGATTTCATCTTATTTAAGCGATGGAAAAAGTTCTAAACTTTACAAAAAAATCGTTGATGACAAAAAAATGGCGTTACAAATTGGTGCTGTAGGTTTTAGCCAAGAAGATTACGGAATGTACATTCTTTACGGCCTGCCAATGGCTCCATATACAACAGCCGATATTTTAAAAGAAATGGATGAGGAAATTGTAAAAATTCAAACTGATCTAATTTCTGAGAAAGACTATCAAAAATTACAAAACAAATTCGATAATAATTACGTAAATGCCAATTCGAGCGTAGAAGGAATCGCAGAAAATCTTGCTTCGTATTATTTACTTTATGGCGATGTCAATTTGATTAATACCGAAATCGACATTTACCATTCTATTACAAGAGAAGAAATAAGAGAAGTTGCTAAGAAGTATTTAAATCCAAACCAACGTTTGATTTTAGATTATATTCCAACTGCCAAATCTCAAAACTAAGAATATCGAATCATGAAAAAAATATATCCTTTTTTAATCCTTATTTTCCTAACTGGAACTATGCAAGCACAAGATCGTCCACAACCCAAACCAGGAAATGCCCCGGTAGTCAACATCAAAAAACCTCAAACCTTTGTTTTAGCAAACGGAATGAAAGTTTTGGTTGTTGAAAACCACAAATTGCCTAGAGTTAGTTTTACACTTACTTTAGACAACGCTCCATTTACTGAAGGCAACAAAAAAGGAGTTGACGAATTAACTAGCAGCTTAATTGGAAACGGAACTAAAAAAACTACTAAAGAGGCTTTTAACGAAGAAATTGATTTTTACGGAGCTAATATCAACTTTACTTCTCAAGGCGCTTATGCAAGTTCATTATCAAAATATTCTGCGCGCGTTTTAGAACTTTTGGCAGAAGGGGCTTTACAGCCAAATTTCACTCAAACTGAATTTGACAAAGAAAAAGCAAAACTTCTAGAAGGCCTTAAAGCAGATGAAAAAAGTGTTCCAGCGATTTCTAACCGTGTGGTTGATGTTTTAGCTTTCGGAAAAAACCATCCAGCAGGAGAATATCTTTCTGAAGAAACTGTAAAAAATGTAACGCTTGCAGATGTTCAAAACAATTACAACACTTATTTTGTTCCAGAAAATGCTTATTTAGTTGTTATTGGAGATATCAAATTTAAAGAAGTAAAAGCCGCAGTTGAGAAATTATTTAGTGGATGGAAAAAACAGAATGCACCAAAAAACACTTATCCAAGCCCAGTAAATGTTTCCAATTTACAAATCGATTTTGTTGATGTTCCAAATGCGGTTCAATCTGAAATTTCATTAGTAAACACTGTAAATTTAAGAATGAGCGATCCAGATTTTTTTCCTGCAGTAATTGCGAATCAAATTCTAGGAGGCGATTTCAACAGTTACTTAAATATGAATTTACGCGAAGAACATGCTTGGACTTATGGCGCAAATTCTAGCATTGGAAGCGGAAAATATGTTACCAAATTTAAAGCTTCGTCAGCGGTTAGAAATACTGTTACAGATAGCGCTGTTGTTCAATTTGTAAAAGAAATAAAAAGAATTAGAACAGAAAGAGTTGATCCAGAAGTTTTAAGAAATGTAAAAGCTGGATATATCGGAAGGTTTGTAATGCAAGTTGAGAAACCGCAAGCTGTTGCTCGTTACGCTTTGAATATTGAAACAGAAAAACTTCCTGCTGATTTCTACGAAAAATACATTCAAACCATCAATAATGTTACTGCAGACGACATTTATCGTGTTGCAAACAAATATTTCTTACTAGACAATATGCGTATTGTAATTGTCGGAAAAGGATCTGATGTAATTTCTGGTTTAGAAAAATTACAAATTCCGATTCATTATTTCGATAAATACGGGAATCCTGTTGAAAAACCTGCAACAAAAAAAGAAGCTCCTAAAGATATTAGCGCTAAAACAGTTTTTGAAAACTATATCAATGCAATTGGTGGAGAAAAAGCTGTTAGTGCAGTAAAAACTTTATACATGAACGGCTCTACAACTGTTCCGCAAGCTCCTACTCCATTAACTTTCACTTCTAAATTAGATTCTAAAGGAAAAATGATGGTTTCGCTTTCAATGGGCACTATGAATTTAATGAAACAAGTTGTTAATGAAAAAGGTGCATATGTAGAACAACAAGGAAAAAGAAAAAATCTTGAAGGCGAAGATTTAGCCGAAATGAAAGCAAATGCTGCACCTTTTGAAGAATTACAACTTGCAAAAAGAAACGACCTTAAAGTAGAAGGAATTGAACCAATTAACGGAAATGATGCTTACGTAATTAAAGACGGTAAAACAAAATACTTTTATGATGTTAAATCTGGCTTAAAAACGGCTGAATCTAAAGTTCGCGAACAAGGCGGAAAATCAGTTGAGCAAATCACTAATTTCAACGATTATAAAGAAGTAAAAGGTATTAAAGTTCCTTTTAATTTAGTTCAGAATGTTGGTTTTGAATTGGATATCAAAATGTCCGATATAAAGATTAACGAAGGAGTTTCTGAAAAGGATTTTCTTTAAAGAAAGATACTAAGAAACTAAGCTTCTAAGATGCTAAGTTTTTTTACTCATAGGCTTTGTCAAAGTTTTAAACTTTGACAAAGCTTTTTTTATTTATCTCGTTTGTCACTCTGAGCCCTTCGTTCCTCAGCATAAATTCCGTCGAAGAGCACAAAGGGCTTCAACTCCGCTCAGCCTGACAGATGCCTTAAAACCTTATTTCTTGGCAGACAAATAAACTCCAATCAAAATAACGAACGCTCCAACAGACTGAATTGGCGTTAGAAATTCATTATCTAATAATCCCCAGAAAAATGCCACGATTGGAATCAAATATGTTACTGAGGTTGCAAAAACCGGCGATGACATCTGAATCAGCTTAAAGAAAAGAATGTTGGCGATTCCAGTTCCTAAAACACCTAAAATCATTACGAAAAATATCGAATGCTGTGTTTCTGCAAAATGTATTTTCTGACTGATATCGGTTGTGCTTAAAATTATTAAAGCTGGCAAAAACAAAACAGCAAAATTTCCTGTTGTAATACTAACCGAATTCAGATCGTGCAAATATTTCTTAATTAAATTGACATTGATGGCATAACTAAGCGTTGCAATTACAACCAATAAAACATACAGATAATTTTGAGTTCCGCTAGACGAATCTCCGCTTAAAACCAAAAGCAAACAACCTACAAGCCCAACAAAAACACCTAAAACTTGTCGTTTTTGAAACTGAATTCCGAAAGCTATAATTCCTAAAACCAAAGTATTTAAAGGCGTCAGCGAATTCAAAATAGCTACAATAGAACTATTTACCTGGGTTTCCGCAATAGCAAAAAGATAAGCTGGCATAAAAGTTCCGAACAGTGAAGTTATGGCAACATATTTCCACTGGCGACGCGAGATTTTCTTTAGACTATTAAAACCAAAAATCAACAGAAAAAGCGCGGCAAAAATAATTCGGAATGAACCAACTTGAATTGCTGTTAGCCCAACCAACCCCTTTTTGATTAAAATAAAAGAACTCCCCCAAATAAGAGAAAGAATCGTTAAGTAGATCCACTTTAACTGTTTTGTGTCCATAAATTGTTATTTACTGCAAATTTGTAATTATTTTACGAACTGAGCGCGCTCTTTTTATTAATTTTGCAAGAATCTAATTCGCAATTTTTAAATTTATATATAATGAAAATTTCAAAAATCTTAATCGCCGCAACAATCGCAGGTTTAGTATTTGTTGGCTGTAAAAAAGAAGAAGATAAAAGTCTTCAAGTTGTAAACGCAGAGAAAAGTGCTCCAAAAGAACACAAACCAATTGCTGCTGAAAATTTACAAACAGCAAGCTTCCAAATTGAAGGAATGACTTGTGCTATGGGTTGCGCTAAAACAATCGAAGAAGAATTAGCAAATCTTGACGGAGTTGATAAAGCAACTGTTGATTTTGACAAGAAAACAGCAACCGTAAGTTTCGACAAAACAATCCAAAATGCAGAATCTTTAACAAAAGTAGTTCAAGAAACTGGAGATGGAAAAACATATAAAGTTTCGAATTTTAAGTCTTAAGTTCGAAATTCAATAATTAAAAAAGGCGTTCAAATTTGAACGCCTTTTTTAGTTTATATTTGTTAAAAAACGAATGAATGCACGAGCGAAAAACTCTCGCCAGTACAGGAATCAATTAAATTAATTTTTTATAAATAATGTTTATAAATTTCATATTAACCATAGTATACGGATTCGTAAATTATCTGATTTTAAAAAAGATAATATTAAATGATTATTTTAGTTACAAAAAGTTTTTTCAATTAAGTGTATACTTTTTTCTGTTCTTACTTTTAATAAAGTTTTTTTACTTTGATGAATATGTAAAACAGCCCAATGTAAAAAAAATGAAACTAATTGTTCTAACCTTAATTAGCTATGGAATCATTTTTTTTAATGCTATAAAATTTTTATTTGACGAGGCATTTATAAACTATATACAAAACTTTAATATTGAAAAACTTAGCCAAGCAAAAGAGCAAAATTATAGAAGAACACAGTCTATTATTGCTTTTTCCTGTATAAGCACTTTGCAACTTTTGTTCATTTGGAATTCAAAATTATAATACAACACTTAAATAATACTATTATTTAGAATAATACACTTAAGAAATATCCCGACTGCTAGCGCGAGCGTCTGACTTGTAAAAACCTAATTGTCCAAAGCAAAATCATTAAAAATTAGAAAATGAAAAAGACAAAAACGATAATCACAATTATCATTATGCTTTTATTTTGGTTTTCTTTTGATTACTTGTGGCATACTAATTTCAAAAAATTTTATGAACTAGCTTTAAATAATAAAGTTTTAGATATCCAACATGGACGCGGAGGGATTAAAATTACAATAGACAGAATAAAGGATAACAATTTATACATCTACTGTAATAATGAAGAATACCTAAAGATAAGCGATTCAGTTTCTAAGAAAAGCAAATCAGATGAAATAAAAATATATAGAAAATCAATAGATTCCTTAAAATGGAAATATTATAAAAGCATATACATTAGAAAAGATTTAACCTTTTACTCTTTTATTGTAAAAAATCATTCTCCAAAATAGAACAATTTCCTTCTTTAGATTCTTAGCAAACACACATAAAGTTATTTCCATTTCAACGTTTCCATCAAACGCTGCATATCGTTTTTCACATAACTCGCAGCAGGCATAATCGAGTCAAAATTTGGTTTTGCATAAAAATACATCGAACCAATTAAAAAGTGTTTGGTACTGTCGGTAACGTAAAACTGAGAATTTGTAGCTGCATTTCCGTCTACTTGATAAAACATTCCAAAAACCTTTTTCTCTGGATTTAAATACGGTTGTTCTAAAATATCATCAGCTTTAATTACGTGCTCATAAGTCAGTTTTTGAGCGTCGCGTAGTAACTTGTCAATATTACCATTTACTGGCTTATACGTCAAATAAATAGTTGCTTTCATCTTTGGGTAAGTAATTGCAAATCCGCATTCTTTTTCTCCTTTAATAATTGCATCTTCATTCATTTGAAAAGCAAATGGGCAATTGTTTTCAAAATTCACATATTTTGCTTCTGGATAATCCAATCGCAGGTAGCTCGCTGGTTTTGGCAAAACATCATTTTTACAGCTTATAACCGTTAGAGCAAACAAAATTGCTGTTATTGAAAGTATTCTATTTAACATTTTAATTTATTGTAACTTTTATTTGTTTTACACGCTTTTTATCAACTGTTTCTATGGTGAAAATACAGTTTTTAAAAGGCACTTTTTGATCTTTTTTCGGAAAATTACCTAAAATTTCCAGAATAAATCCAGCCAATGTTTCTGCTTCTCCTTTGTGAGCCTCAAAAACATCTTCATCAACATCTACAATTCTGTAGAAATCTTTCAGGTTTATTTTCCCTTCAAAAAGAAAATTATTCTCATCAATCTGCGAGAAGTTTAGATTTTCATCGTCAAACTCATCACTAATATCTCCAACAATCTCTTCAATAACATCTTCTAAGGAAACCAATCCAGATGTTCCTCCATATTCGTCAACCACAATTGCTAAGTGGCTTTTTAGACTCTGAAAATCCTTCAACAGATTATCCAATTTTTTATTCTCAGGAACAAAAAAAGCTTCTCTAATTAAAGAAGTCCAGTCAAACTCTTCTTTGTCAATATGCGGAAGCAAATCTTTTACGAAAAGCACGCCTTCAATCTGATCAATATTATCTCGATAAACTGGAATTCTAGAAAAACCGGTTTCTATTATTTTTGGATAAATCTCGGCAAATGTTTCTGATATTTCCAATGCAAAAATATCAATTCTCGGGCTCATTACTTGCTTAGTATCGGTATTTCCGAAAGAAACAATTCCTTCTAAAATCTTTTGTTCTTCTGTCGAAGTTCCTTCAGAATCGGTTAATTCTAAAGCCTGAGAAAGCTGATTGATTGAAAAATTATTTTTTTGCTTTCCTAGTTTATTCTGCAAATATATAGTGACAGCGCGCATTGGCAAGCTTACTGGAGAAAGCACTTTGTCTAAAAATGCCAGCGGATAAGCAACGCGCTTAGCAAAACGAATACTGTTTCTGCTTGCATAAACTTTAGGAAGAACTTCGCCAAACAATAAAATTAAAAAAGTAACTAAAATTACTTCTAGAGTAAATTTAAAAGCAGGCGAACTTACATTAGCAAAAATATTCTGCCCCATATAAGCGAATAAAATCACTACGCCGATATTTAAAAAATTATTCGCAACCAATAAAGTCGCCAAAAGCTTTTTAGGCTTGTCTAATAAATTTGAAATAATTTTCCCTTTTGCAGGATTATCATTTAAAGAATCATCGATATCTTGCTGCGATAAAGAAAAAAGAGCTACTTCAGCACCAGAAACGATTGCTGAAAGAAATAACAAAATAAAAATTCCGACGAAACCAATAATTAAATTAGCGTCAAGATCAGTAGAGAAAAGTAAACTGGGCTCCGGGTCCAAACTGTATAAAATTAGTTAAACATCACTTAAAAGGGCAGATCATTGATCGGAAGCCCTTCAGGAGCGTCAAAGTTAGTGTTTTTTGCTGACTCTGTATCTTGGTTTTGCTTAGTATAAGCAGTTTCTTTTTTGGTTGTCAGGAAAGTAAACTCAGTAACCTGAATTTCGGTAGTATATTTAGTGGTTCCATCTTCTGTTTGCCACTGACGAGATTTTATTCTTCCTTCAACATAAATTTTGTCTCCTTTAGAAAGATATTTTTCGCAAATCTCTGCGGCTTTATTACGCACAACCAAATTATGCCATTCTGTAGAAGTAATCTTTTCATTGGTCGTTTTATTGATATATACCTCATTGGTAGCCAGCTGAAAACGTCCGATGCAGTTTCCTCCATCAAAATAATGCATCTTTACATCATCGCCTAAATGGCCAATAAGCATCACTTTATTTAATGTTCCGTTCATAGTTTTTGGTGGTATTTCTCCCAAAGATACATTTTTTTAGCAATTTATTTCTTGCTTTTCTATAAAATTATATAAGACAATAGGAAAAGGAAAAGTTTTCAATTTTTGAGCATCTACTCCATTTTCAATTTCTTCTTTTACTTTAATTTTCCAAAATTGAATATGCAGATGTTGATGCGAAAGTTTATGTATTAGGGTCGATTCATTGCAATCTTCTATACTTATAATAGTATATGAAGAGAAAATTTCGTTTTTAACTGCTTGAGAAACCACATCAAAATCGACGATTGACTGAGTTTCAAGAAGCGGAAACTCATATAAGTTATGCCAAATTCCTTTTTCGGTTCTTTTTTGAATTAAGGTATTTCCTAAGACATCTTCTAAAATCAAATAATTAAAGTAACGATTGGTCACTTTTACTTTTTTTGATTTAACAGGAAGCATGTTTACTTTTCCTTTTTGCAAGGCGGCACAACTTTCGTTAAAAACACAAACACTACAATCAGGACTTTTAGGAACGCATTGCAAAGCGCCAAACTCCATTATGGCCTGATTAAAAATAGCTGGATTGTCTTTAGGCATTAATTGGTGCGCCAAAGCTGCAAACTCTTTTTTAGTTGCCGGAAGCGCAATATCCGATTCAATATCAAAATATCGAGATAATACTCTAAATACATTTCCGTCTACAACAGGAACCGATTCATTATAAGAAAAAGAAGCTATTGCAGCAGCTGTATATTCGCCTACACCTTTAAGTTTTAAAAGTTCTTTATAAGAATCAGGAAAAACTCCATTTAAATCATTACTTATATATTGAGCTGTTTTATGAAGATTTCGAGCACGAGAATAATACCCTAAACCCTGCCAAAGTTTCAAAACTTTCTCTTCTGAGGCATCAGCCAAATGTTTTACAGTAGGAAATTCCTGAGTAAACGAGAAAAAATAAGGCATTCCTTGAGCAACTCGCGTTTGCTGAAGCATAATTTCTGAGAGCCAAATTTGGTACGGATCGACCGTTTTTCGCCACGGTAAATCACGCTTGTTCTGTAAATACCATTTTATCAATATGTTATAAAAATCCATTGCAAAATACTTAGATTGCAAAAGTAAATGTTTATGTAATTAAAATTTAACGAATTAGCTTGATTAATTATTTTTTTAATTCCTATATTTGCAAACTCAAAAAAATAGTACACCATTTATAAAATAAAATAGGAAAGAAAATGACGAAAGCAGATATCGTAGCGAAGATTTCAGAGAAACTAGGTCTTGAAAAAGGAGACGTTCAAGCAACAGTAGAAACTTTTATGGAAGAAGTTAAAACTTCTTTAGAGACTGGAGACAATGTTTACCTAAGAGGTTTTGGTAGTTTTATCGTAAAAACTAGAGCTGAAAAGACTGGAAGAAACATTTCAAAAAACACTACTATTAAAATTCCAGCACACAACATTCCTGCGTTTAAACCTGCAAAAGTTTTTGTAGAAGGAGTTAAAACTAACAACGAAGCAAAATAATATTAATTAACATAAAATCTGACACAATATGCCAAGTGGTAAAAAAAGAAAGAGACATAAGGTAGCGACTCACAAACGTAAAAAAAGAGCGAGAGCTAACCGCCACAAAAAGAAAAAGTAGTTTTAAACTACTTTTTTCTTTTTAAACGTTCATTGAAATTGGAATTTAGTCTCAGTACCCAGTCACAGTCTGCAGCCTAACTGTTAACTGATACTGTCAACTGTTTACTAAAATTCCTCCGGGTTATATACCTGTTAAAATATTGTTTAATCCATCTGTAGATAAGATTTTAGATTTTAGACTTAAGACTTTAGATTTTCAGAATCTATACTCTTCTCTCTTTTTTCTATTTTCTGAAAAAACAGATAAAAATTTACAGTGTGAATAAAGAATTAATCATTAGATCTAGTTCTGATGCCGTAGATTTTGCCTTATTAAAAGATGGAAAACTAATTGAATTACACAAAGAAGAAGAGAAAAGTAACTTTCAGGTTGGTGATATTTTTATTGCCAAAATTAGAAAACCAGTTGCCGGACTTAATGCTGCTTTTGTAAATGTAGGCTTCGAAAAAGATGCTTTTTTACATTATCATGATTTGGGTCCAAACTTAGCTTCCCAACTGAAATTCATAAAACTTGTAAGCGCAGGTAAATTAAAAGATTTCTCCCTAAAAACCTTTCAGTTTGAAAAAGAGATTGACAAAGATGGCATCATTACTGATATTTTAAGTGCCAATCAATCTGTTTTAGTTCAAGTAGTTAAAGAACCTATATCGACCAAGGGTCCAAGAATAAGTGCTGAGCTTTCTCTTGCCGGAAGATTTATCGTTCTAGTTCCTTTTTCTGATCGCGTTTCTATTTCTCAAAAAATAGAAGACAAAAAAGAAAAAGATCGTCTAAAAAAACTTGTTCTATCTATCAAACCTAAAGGATTTGGTGTTATTGTTCGTACAGTAGCAGAAGGCAAAAACGTAGCCGAATTAGAAAAAGATTTGCAGAACCTGCTTGGCAGATGGTCTGCAATGTGTAAAAAATTACCAACTGCTCATCATCCATCAAAAGTATTAGGAGAGCTTAATAGAGCTTCTTCAATATTAAGAGATGTTTTCAACGATACCTTTAGTGGTATTCAAATAGATGATGAAGAGTTGTACCATCAAACGAAGGAATATTTGCAAGAAATTGCTCCTTCAAAACAATCGATTGTCAAGTTTTATCAATCAAATGACACTCCGATTTTTGAGAAATACAATATAGAGAGACAAATCAAAACTTCATTTGGCCGAACTGTTTCCATGAGTAAAGGTGCTTATCTTATCATAGAACACACTGAAGCTCTTCACGTTATAGACGTAAACAGCGGAAACCGTTCTAATAAAGCGACCAACCAAGAAGACACAGCCATGGAAGTAAATATGATTGCCGCTGCTGAAATCGCAAGACAACTACGTCTGCGTGATATGGGCGGGATAATCGTAGTTGATTTTATCGATATGTCTAATCCAGAAAACAGGAAAGTTTTGTTCGACTTCTTGCGAGAAGAAATGAGCGACGATAAAGCAAAACATAAAATATTACCGCCGAGTAAATTTGGTTTGGTCCAGATTACAAGACAGCGCGTAAGACCAGAAGTTAATATAAAAACTAGAGAAGAAGATCCAAATAAAGTTAATGGTGAAATTGAAGCACCAATATTAATAATTGACAAGATCACCTCCGATTTAGAAAGACTTTTAAAAACCCACAAGAAAGTTGTGCTTAATACACATCCGTTTGTGGCTGCATACCTCAGCAAAGGTTTTCCATCATTACGTTCAAAATGGTTTTTTGAACATAAGAAATGGGTGAAAATCATACCTCGTGACGCTTACACGTACTTAGAATATCATTTCTACGACAATAAAGGAAATGTTATTTCAGAATAAAAAACAAAACCGCCTTTCGAAAGATTGGCGGTTTTTTTATGCATTATATTTATTTAATGTTTTTTCTTATATTTAAAATTATTTTCTCTTCCATACAAAATGCTTTTCAACTTTTCTATTACACATTTCAAAAAAAATAAGTTTTATTTTAGCTTTTTTCATTTTCAACGTTTGTAGAATATCTGCTCAGAGTGAAGATAATTCAGCCTTTATTACGCCAAAAGAAACCTTTAATTTTCATAAAATACCTTTGATTTTTGATGTAAATTATTCGATAGCTGATAAAAGCTTATTGACTGGAGGGATTGAATTATGTTTAAATTCAGAAAACTATAATAAATTGTTTTTCGGGATAGGTTACGGAATTACAAACAGTTATGATGGAAATTATTACGGGCTTCCCGATATTCATCTGTCTTATAATACGCAATATTTATTATTCTTTAAAGGAGGCGCATCAACAAAGCATGCATATCTCGTTTCTGGATTAACATTATTCAATATGATCGATTTAGGATTTGGTTACTCGCACCCATTTTCCGAGAATAAAATCCCCGAAATAAAAGGATTCACGATTAACACAACATTTAGATTCGCGAATAAGCCTAAAAAGATTTATACACAAATGAAGATAATGTGATTTATTCTCTCGAAATTTCCATTTTTAATCATTTTTAAATTTTCTTCCTCTCCACAGAAAGAACATTAGAGAAACTAGAGAAGAAACAAAACCGACAAAATAAATTGAATATAATACATATCTCGTACCCCCATCTCCCAAAAATTTGAAATTTTTAAAGTCGAAAAAAATGATGCTTGATAAAAGAAGACTTGATAGATAACTTATAAAAACGAATATGACATATTTATAAAAACTTGAAGAAAATTTATACGTGTCAAAAATCACCAACATTGATTTTATTGGAAATATAACTGCATAAAGAAATAACCATAGACCCATAATCTTTTCTGAATTAACGAATATAAGTCCAAATAGTGTACAATTATTAAACACTATTGATAGAACGAGAATTACCAAATACATATATATTACTTTCATAATTTTAATATTTTATTCTCTCACAATTTCAATTTTTCTTCTGATTTCATTTCCAGAAGCATCTACAACTGTAATATAATGTATTCCTGTTGTTGGCGTAATTGGCAATTCATGAAACGTTTTGGTTGTGGCTTTATACACATCATCAACATACCAGAATAATTCCTTATCCCTTTCAGAATAAGCCACTTTTAAAATTACTGGTTGTACATTGCTGTTAAAATCCTTCGTTAAATAAATTTTACTATTAGCTTTCGGATAAATGAAATCCATTGTTGTGGTTTGTGTTCCTTCACAACCTTCCTTAAATGGTGGTAAAGGCAAATATTCGATATGTTGACTTTTATAATACCACGCCATAACAGGAGGCAATACAAACCAATTTTTAGTCACAATATTATCGATACTTTCACAACTGCTATTGACCTGAAACTGCTCTGTTTTATCTAAATGAATGGTTTTATGATACGGACAAACTTTAGTCGATTTTCCTTTTTTAGGAACCCATTGTTTGATTTTCGGACAATTATCTTTTGCTAAATAACCACTTAATCGACAAACCTCAACCTCAGCCAAATCATTATATGGAGTATCAAACCATCGTTGTCTTGGCAGTAAATTAAAAACATCAAATAAAATTGGCGCGGCGCTGGTAACTCCTGTTAAAGTTGGTCTTCCCTCGCCTGTTGCATTTCCAACCCAAACTCCAACAACATATCTGGAATTTGTTCCAATTGCCCATGCATCTCTATTTCCGAAACTAGTTCCTGTCTTCCAAGCAATTTTAAGCGAACTGTCGTAAAACTTCCAAGCCTCGTCTCCTTCGGGTCTGTTGACTTCTTCCATTGCATTGTACGTCAACCAAATTGATCCTGCACCCAAAATATTCTTCTGATTGGTTTCAGATCCAAAATCAGGCTTAAAATCGTTTTTATAATTCAGTTCTGTAAATTCGTTAGTTCTGTATTGGCCTTTATTTTTGGTGTAATAATTAACCGTAGACGAAAGATTCGCGTATGTTCGGCATAAATCCCACAAATTACTTTCAGCACCTCCTAAAATCAACGATAATCCGTAATGATCAGGTGTTTTATTGATATTCCTTAATTTGAATTTCTGCAGTTCTTCATAAAATTTATTTACACTGAAATCCTGCAACATCAAAACGGCAGGAATGTTTAACGAGCGTGATAATGCGCGATGCGCTGGAACTGCTCCGTCAAAAGTCAGATTGAAATTCTGGGGTGTATAACCTGAAATCTGTGTTGGAATATCAGCAATTAAAGTATTGGGCAGTAATTCGCCATCATCGAGCATTGCGCCGTATAAAAGCGGTTTTAAGATACTTCCTGTACTTCTTGGTGCATCGATAATATCGACATCTTTTTGATGATCTGCATCTGTCGGAGAATTTCCGACATAACTAATTACATTTCTGTTTTGAACATCAATTACTAAAATCGCCAGATTGTGAACTTCATTTTGTTTGTATTGATTGTAATAATACCGCGCAATCTGATTGACTCTGTTTTGCAGCGCATAATCTATTGTGGTTTTGACTCTGGTTCCTTCTTCATTTTTAGCCACTCTTTGAAGCAAATGTGGTGCGATTTGAGGCAAATCATACGGTTTTTGAGGTAATGGCTCTTCAATCGAAAGTTCGTACGTCTGCTTGTCGATTATGCCTTCCTGATGGAGTTTTAATAAAAGTCGGTTTCGTTTGTTTAAGAGTTTAATTTGATTTTTTCCTGGATAAATTAAACTTGGAGCATTCGGTAAAACAGCCAAAACTGCACTTTCTGCCCAAGATAATTGATTGGATTGAACACCAAAATAACGCCATGAAGCCATTTCCAATCCCACAACATTCCCTCCAAATGGCGCGTGTGCGGCGTACATTTCGAGAATTTCATTTTTAGAATAACCTAATTCTAATCTTGTAGCAAGAATAATTTCTATGATTTTTTCGAAATAGGTTCTGTTTTTTCCTTTTCGGGATAATCGTATAACTTGCTGTGTCAGTGTACTTCCTCCTCTCACTACTTTTCCTGCTTTTCTATTTTGCTTGAAAGCATTAATCATTGCTCCAGGATTGAATCCAGGATGTTTATAGAAATATTCATCTTCAAAATAAACAATGCATTTCTTGAACTTATCTGGAACGCTGTCTTGTTCCGGAAAACGCCATTGTCCGTCTCTGGCAATTTTAGCTCCTAGTAGTTCTCCTTCTTTGCTTTCTATTACGGTTGAATAGGGTTCTTTGAATAAAGTTCGGGGTATCGAAAAATAGTAAATCAGCAAGAGCAGAAATGCAATTGCTGATTTTATTTTGTTCTTTTTTATCCAGTTTATAATGCGTTGAAAGAACGCTTTAAATTTATTTTTCAATGCTTGTTTTTTTTAACCGCAAAGACGCTAAGTAATGCGCAAAGTTCGCAAAGTCTTTTTTAGCCACAGATTACACAGATTAGCACAGATTTCTAAAAATCATTTCAAATCAATTAATCTGTGGCTATATTAAATTGTCTTAAATTTTTTTCTCTCGCAGATTACGCAGATTTGGCAGATATTATTTTTATCTGCTTGATCTGCAAAATCTGCGGGAGACTTTTTAATCATATTTTTTTTGCCACAGATTACACAAATTAGCACAGATTTTTAAAAATCCTTTTAATCCTTATAATCTGTGGCTAATAATTTTACTTCACAACCTCAACCCAGAATCCTTTTGTTCTTGCTAGGAATGTATTATCGTACATTGCTTCGCATTGTAATCCTGGCAGGTAATATTTTCCTAAATAGGATGCGTTTAGCAGAATACGGAAAACTTTTGTTTCTCTCGCTTTCATTCCGAAATAGAAATTTGTTCTATCGTCACGGATATCAATATAATCAGCAATATTGTTTACCGCATCTCCGTAATCCGTGAAACGAGTATTTACAATTTCGAATCCTGAAGGCAGAATTTGAGACAAAGCAACGTTTTGGACACTTTCTCCTCTTTGGTTTTTAATGGTAACCTCAGCAACAAATTCAGTTCCTTGATTGATTTTAGAAACATTAATCACACTTCCTTTTCTGTTTTTAAACACAATAGAAGCCGTAACATCGCTTTGAACTGCATTTTCTTGTCCGATTGGAAGAATTCCTGTGTTTAATACACGAACATAAACCGTATTGGCTTTATTGTTTTTAAGCGTAATACTGTTTGTTCCAGAAGCAACAGACAAACTGCGATCTGCGACAGATTTTCCTGTATTTATGGTTTCCCCTTTTCCGTTTTTACTAAATTGAATATTAATTCCTTTTGGACCATTACTTACTGCAAATTTCGACATCGCATATAGACAGTAAGCCGTTGTCTGCGTACTCATCCATTGATTTGCTGACATTTCTTTAGCTAGTTTTGTAGCAGTTACAAATGCTTTTTGTTTTTGATCTAAAAGAAGCATCGTTTCTAAAGCCATTGCTCTATTTCTTTCGCTTGAACCATAATAGTAATAGCTGTAACCATCTGAACTTCCGTCGATACTTGTTTTCAAGAATAAACTTTGTCCAGCCGATTTTTGACCTGCTAAAACATAAGCTGCAGCTAAACGAAGCATACTTTCATTCGAAATACCTTTTGTTTCTCTCAATCTGTTCATTGCTGATAAGTCGGCATTTCCAGCTAGAGCTAAAGTATATAAACGATATGCCTGAGCGAGATCATTTCCGTATTTCGGTTCAAAACGCCATTGTTTTGCTTCTTTTTGCTGATACGACAACCATTTCGATTTGAAATTAATTGGCAATACATATCCTTTTTTCTCTGCTTCAATTAAGAAATGTCCAGCATAAGAAGTTCCCCAATCGTCTGCAATTGCATTTCCTTGCCAATAAGGCATTCCTCCATTTGATAATTGGAAATTACCCAATCTTGCAATTCCAGCTGCAATATTTTTCTGAATCAAATCTTTGCGTTTCCCATCAATATCAGCTACATCACCCAAATACAATTGTGGAAAAACCGATGAAGTTGTCTGCTCCACACATCCATGAGGATACTGAATCAAAAATTGTAATCTTCCGTTCAAATTCATAGATGGCATTGACGAAACTTCCAATCTTGCTTTGTTGCTTCCTGCAATTCCGAATGTTTTCCATGAAATTGTTTTAGTACTATTTGGCGTTAAAACAACATCTGTAAAAGTACTCGTAACCGGATTTGGATTCGTCATGTCGATTTCAACATCATAAACTGATTTCTCACTTCCAGATGTTGCGATTACTTGAACTTTTGCAATTCCAGTTGCAGATCCTACGACCAAATTAAAGTACGCCATTTTCTCATCTGGCTGGGCAAAATTCAAACTTTGAACCGCACTTCCCATTACTTTTAATCCGTTGCTCGTTTTTACCTGAATCGAAACATTTTTGATTTTGTTTTCAGTTGCAAAAACCGTTACCGGAAGCGTTACTTTTTCTGATGGTGAAATTTTTCTCGGTAAAGAAGCCAAAACCATCAACGGACTCTTAACTTGTGTTGCTTTTTCAACACTTCCGTAAGCGCTTGTTTTTGTATCTCCAGCCACAACCATTGTTCTAACTGAACCAATATATTTTGGTAATTTTAACTGATGTGATTTCGTTTCTCCTTTTTCTAATTTAAATGGTCCATAGTACAACACCACAGGTTTAAAACGGTTTGCTTTTTTAGCTTTTCCTCCGCCTAAATCCTGATCCCCACCAATACTGAAAATCTGATTTATTTTTCCGCCATAAGCGCCAATTACATCATCGTAAACGTCCCAAGTTTTTACTCCTAAAGCTTCACGAACATAGAAACTATCCCATGCATTTGGTGTTTTAAAACGAGTTAAATCTAAAAGTCCTTCATCGACAACCGCTATAGTATAAGTCATTTCTTTACCTGATTTTTCGCCTACTTTTACCGTAAATGGCTGTTCTGGTCTTAAAACATCTGGCATATTAATCGTTGGTGCCAAAATGGTGTTTTTATCTACCACTTCAATCGGAACAATTCCGTACATACGAATTGGCGAATCGTTTTTGGTTGAAGCGTGTGGTTGCAGTAACGTAATATTAAAATATACATTTGGTGCCATTGCTCCCGTAATCGGAACCTCAACTTTGGTTTCTCCTTTTTTGGTTTCAGCCCAAATGGTCTGCACTACTCTTGATCCGTTTTCTACAGAAATCAATGCACGTCCGCCTTCACTTGAAGGGAAAGAAATCTGTGCTTTTTCTCCAACTTCATAGTTTTTCTTATCGGTAGAAAATACCAACATATTAGCTGTTGAAGCGTCTCTATTACGCGTTTTTCCAGACCAAATTGGCCAATCGATATTTACGGTTAACGAAGTGGCATGACCATCTTCCTGATCGGCAACACGAATTAGGTAACGTCCCCATTCTTCATCTGTCAAAGCAAATTGAAAACTTCCTTTTCCGCTTGAATCCGTATTGATGACAAAAGTTTTGTATGAAGTCGTTGCATTCGACGAGTTATAATTGGATAAATTATCGCTTGATGAATCCCACCACCATCTCCAGTCTACTTTGTAAACTCTTACTTCAAGATTTCTAACCGATTTTGGTCTTCCGTTTTCATCAACAGTTACAACATCAAAACGATTGTTTGCTCTCGTTTCAAGCATGCTGTATTTATTCAGTTCTGGTGTTTTAACTCCAACATAGGTTTTGTATGGAGAATATGTTGTTGACATTACATCTGTACTGAAATCCCCTCCTTCTTCATACACTTTTGTAATGAATGAAGCACGAAGCATTCCTGGTGCCTGACCTTGTAATCTTGGCTGAATGTTTACCGAAGCTTTTCCACTTTCGTTTAGTTTCCCTGAAAAAACATTGATTTCTTCTGTACTAAATTGACGCGCTAAATCATCAAAAGTATATTTTTCGTAACCTTTGAAAGTTGTGGCTTGCTGAGAGAATTTTGCTTGCATTTCTACATTCAAATTCTTCGCAATTGCGCCATGAAGCCAAGTTACTTCCAGATTATCTGTATTTGGATATGATGCCGAAAGCGTTTTTCTGCTAAACGTATTTTTGATTTTTAAGCGATTTGGTTTGATCGTTTCAATCTTAATGCTCTTATAGAATTTTGCACCTCCAACGCTAACCATTGCTTCCCAGTTTCCTGTTGGAGCATCTTGGTTTGTCGGAACTGTAAAAGCATAATGATTCAGTTCATTCGTTTTTTGAACCGTTTGATAAACCGTTTTTCCGTTCGGATCGTTTAATCGGAACTTAATTGGATGTGATTTTGGCAATTTATTCGCTTCATCATTTAAAATAAAAGACAAATACAAATTATCTCCGGGGCGCCAAACGCCTCTTTCTCCATAAATAAATCCTTTTAAGCCTTTTTGCAAAGTCTCACCCGCAACATCAAAATTACTTACTGATAACGAAAGTCCGTCATCCAGCTTCACATAAGTCGACTGATCTCCTAAAGTTACGATAGCGAAATAAGCGAATTTATCCAATTGGAAAGATGCAATACCTTCACTACTTGTTGCTTCTGTTGCTATTTTTTGCTGTTGGAAATTATACAAATCCACTCTTGCATTCGAAACTGGTTCAGTTGTAACGATATTATTTACAGCAAATAAGTATGATTTATTTTCTCCTCTTTTGGCAATAACTCCTAAATCTGATGCTAAAATATTGGTTGCAATTCTGGCATTGTAGAAATAAGAACCTGTACAAGGATCTTGGCTTTCTCTCCAATCATAATCGTCATAATAATAGTAATCATCGTAAGAGTTTCCGCTGTAGTTTACGTCGTTTTCATCGACTTCTTCTTCCTCAACTTCATCATCATTTCCTTCTGAAGTTTTGCATTTGTATAATGAATATTTCTTTTTGTAAACAAACTCAACTCTGTAAATTGCTCCTGGTTCTGGTTTGATAATTTTAGATAAATCTAAAGCATATGTATTCCATTTTGCTAAATTTACGAGAGTACTTTCTTTTAAATTTAAAGTCGTTTTGGCAATTGGCTGTGCGACTTTTTTAAGATTTTGTCCTCCGTTTAGTTCATTATATTGAAGGAACTGCAGAATGTTATTCTTGTAGATTTTATACACTTTTACATCTACAGCACTCAGATTTACGGCTTCAAAATTCAGTTTTAAATTGTTTGAACTTGGCAGTATTGTTCCGTTTTTAATAAAACGAATATTTGGTTTTATTTGGTCAAAAGAGATTTTCTCACTGTAATTGTTTTCCAGTTTTTTGCCGTACTGACTTTCGATTCCCTGAAAAACTTCTAATAACAATTCGCCAGTAACAACTTGCTCTGGTTCTTCATCTGGCACATATTCGACAGCTTCTTCTGCAACTGCGGCGGCTGAGTCTACAGCGACTGCTGCTGAATCAACTACGACGGCTGCCGAATCAACAGCAACAGCGGCTGGTTCTGCAACTGCTACAGCTATTGGCTCTTCTTTTTTAGGTGCATTTTGGTTTGCAAAATATACTTTAAGTAAATTTCCTTGAGTCGAGAATTTCAGATTATTAGTATTTTGAATAGAAACCAATCCTGCAAAATCCTGACCTTTTTCTAAAGGTTCAGAGAAATTAATTAAAACTTGCTGATTATTTCCGTCTGGAACTTCAACTTTTATAATTTTAAATTCGTTAATGCTTGTAATCGGAAAATCGATTTGTCCTTTTTGGTCAATATCAAAATCATTTCCGTCATAAATAATCTCCAAATTTGAAACTTCTGACTGACGTTGAATGCTGTCAATTATAAAATGAAATTCTTTTCCTGAAGATACATTTTTATCAAACTTAATCTTAAGATCGTTTCCGTTATGTTTGGCTTTAACCAATTTAATGGCAGTTTCTAAATCAATATTATCTGCCGTTTTTAAAGTGCAGTTTAAATACTGATATTCTTTACTATAGGACTGAATATCTGCTGTATTGATAGTAAAATCCTGTTTAACCGTTTTAACAGTAAAATTGAATTTAGAAAGCTCTTTTTCTTTCTCTTTCGGAATGGCTGTCAGTTTATCTAAGTTTAAAGTAACTTGATATTCTGTACCCATTTTAAGTTTTTTCTCTGGAATAAAAGCCAAAGTATTGGTAGAAAGCGCAATTACTTTTCCGTGAACACTTGGCGAAATATCAAACAAATCGTCGTCTAATTCTTGATTAGGTTTCCAATCGTTTTTATCGAATGCCAAAACCACACGAATATCTGAATCTGCCGAAACGATTCCGCCCGTGAAACTGGTAATGTAATCTTTAAATAATGAAAAATCGGAATTGAAATCTGCAGCAGATTTGCGTCCGCAGGATTGAAAAATAAAGAATACGAAAAATACGAGAAATAGTCCTTTTGCTTTCACTTTCATCTAGAGTTAACCGGTTAATAAACTAATAATTTAATTGGATTTACTATCAAAAGTCATAACAGCAAAATCGCAATTAAATTATTATAAAAGTAAAATATTTCGCGGATTATTTAAGAAGAAAATTCTCTAATAATGATTATTTAACTTTTGTTGAAGTTTTGTAAAAAACAAATCAGATAAATGTGCTATATTTCGCATGTTTTAATTACTATAAATGTCAAGGAGAAGCCAAAAAGATTCGACTAATAGCGAATTCATTATAAAAAACAGATCGATTGTTGTCTATTTTTTAATTGCAATAATTGGTTTTATCTCGATAGGCTTTTTAGACTATTATTTATTGACAAGAACAAAAGCCAATGATACTATTGTTTACTATATTGAAAGAACAGGAAAAAATAGAAACGCTAGGTCAAAAAATGTAATTTCTTACAATTATTACACTGAAAAAGACAACACTTTTGCTACAAAAAATTTTCTTGTAGAAGAAGACAAAATAGAGCTTGAATACACTCTATTATTAAAAAGTGTAACAAATGTAAAATCAAAAGATGCAGATTATTCGAAATATCTTGTAAATGGTTTAAATACGAATGGAATACTTTTATATTTCTGTCTAGCATTTCTTCTTTCAATAGGCATAAGTCTAAAAATACTTCTTTCAAAAAAGATCTTCACAGAAAATGTATTTTACAATATCATCTGTTTTAATGGATTTATGGTCTTTGTCTGCTTTTATATGTTCTACCTATTTTAAAACTATTTACGTCTTTCTAAGAAAAAACGTTTCATTAAATCGGCAGCTTCGTTTGCCATTACGCCAGAAATAACGGTAGTTTTAGGATGCAATTTTGTTCCCATGTTTAGAAATCCGCGCTGTTCATCGCGTGCACCAAAAACGATTTTCGAAATCTGACTCCAATACAAAGCTCCTGCACACATTTGGCAAGGTTCTAAAGTCACATAAAGCGTACAGTCTTTTAAATATTTTCCGCCTAGAAAGTTTGCCGCAGCCGTGATCGATTGCATTTCAGCGTGCGCTGTTACATCATTCAGCAATTCAGTCAGATTGTGACTTCTAGCAATGACTTTATCGGCAACCACAATAACAGCTCCAACAGGAATTTCGCCTTTTAAGTAGGCTTCTTCTGCTTCCTGCAAAGCTTTTTTCATAAAATATTCGTCTGTAAAAGGATTTTCCATAAATGCAAAAGTAAAACTTTACTCATTATTTTTACTACATTTAAATTTTGAAATTTGAATATGGAAACAAAATATAAAATCACAATACCTGAACCGTGCCATGAAAATTGGGACAAAATGACACCAAATGAAAATGGACGTTTTTGTCTGAGCTGTTCTAAAACGGTTGTAGATTTCACTTCTATGCTTCCTGATAAAATTCAGCAGTATTTTGTTTCACACAAAAATGTTTGCGGAAGACTTAAAAATGAGCAATTAGGTGAAATAAATATTCAGATACCATCTCAAATATTATACAATCAAACCCATTATCGAAAAATGTTTTTATTAGCACTTTTTGTAGCTATGGGAACTACATTATTTAGCTGTCAAGACAAAGACGGAAATAAACAAAAAATAGATAAAGTTGAAGTTGTAGAAAATGCTAAACCAGAACAACAAGTTACTACTGGAATTATGCTGGCAAGTGTAGACACACTAAACATCAAAGAACAGCCTCAATCTGGACATTATGGAATTGTTTATAATTCAGATGATTTAGATGTTGCACCTGTTCCAAAAAATGGAATAAAAAAATTTAATTCTAATTTCTTAAAAAATCTTATTTCTGCAAAACAAGGAGAATTATCGGTTTTATTCGTAATTGAAAACGACGGAAGTCTTAGCAATTTTAATATCCTTAAAAATACAACTTTAGCAAGTGAAAAGGACATTGTCGAAGTTTTAGAAAAAGCGCCAAAATGGATTCCCGGAAAAATAAATAATCGTATTGTTCGATCAACTTACATTTTGCCATTTACATTCAAATAATGAAAAAAAAACATAAAATAACTGCTTATATAAATCGCAAATCCCTTTTGGTGACGTTGTATACAGTTATAACTGTAGTTTTATTTAGTTGTCAAAACAAAGAAGATAAAAAACAGGAAATTAAGAATGTTGAAGTTAGAGATACGGCAAAAACAGCTGTTTTAGACACAACTGCAATCAGTACAAAAAAACTAGATCAAGCTCCGCCAGATTTACCAAAAGCTGCAAAGACCGAATTAAAACAAACGACACCAATAACATCTAAAAAAGTTACAGAAAACAAATCTTCAAAATCCGATAAAACAACAAAGGACGATTTTTCGACAGCTGTAAAAGCACCTTTAAATACAAATGCAGAATTCCCTGGCGGCATCGAACAATTTCATAACTTCTTTATGAAAGAATATAAAAAACCAGAAGAAGTAGAATATTGGAAACTGAATTTTACGCTTTCATTTGCTGTAGAAAAAAATGGTTCTGTTTCTTTTCTTGAATGCTCGCCAGCGGTTGAAGAACCATTAAAAAAAGAAATTATCAGGGTTTTAAGTTTATGCCCAAAATGGCAACCTGGTGAATCGAATGGAAAAAGGGTTAAAATGCAATATTCTGTTCCCATTTTATTGAAGTAAGACCGAGAGAGAAATTAAATTTAAAACCGTAAATTTGCTTTTTACCTTACAATGAAAAGCGATTTACTTTCCGACATATATAATCCTGCTGATTTACGTCTTTTAAAAGAAGAACAGCTTGCCCAAGTTGCCCAAGAACTTCGTCAGTTTATTATTGACATAGTTTCTGTAAAAGAAGGTCATTTAGGAGCGAGTTTAGGCGTTGTAGAGCTTACAATAGCTCTTCACTATGTTTTTAATACTCCTGATGATTTATTGGTTTGGGATGTTGGACATCAAGCTTACGGACATAAAATCCTGACTGAAAGAAGAGAAATTTTTCATACTAACAGGCAAATCGACGGAATTTCTGGTTTTCCTAAAAGAGCTGAAAGCGTTTACGATACTTTCGGTGTCGGGCATTCTTCAACTTCGATTTCTGCAGCACTCGGAATGGCAATTGCTTCTAAATTAAAAGGTGATTTTGATAAAGAACATATTGCCGTAATTGGCGATGCTTCAATTGCAAGCGGAATGGCATTTGAAGGTCTTAATCACGCTGGAGTTACAGATGCTAATATTTTAGTTATTTTGAACGACAATGCGATCGGAATTGATCCAAGTGTTGGCGCTTTAAAAAAATACCTTACTTCTGTTAAAAACGGAAAAAATCCACGTCAGAACAACATCATTAAATCTTTGAATTTTGATTATTCAGGTCCAATTGACGGTCATGATCTTCCGAAATTAATCAAAGAATTAAATCGTTTAAAAAAGATTAAAGGTCCAAAATTCCTTCATATTGTTACTACTAAAGGAAAAGGTTTACAGCAAGCTGAAGAAAATCAGGTGAAATATCATGCACCTGGAAAATTTGATGCTTCAACTGGAGAAATTCATTCAAAATCGGAAGAAAATCTTCCTCCAAAATATCAGGATGTTTTTGGCTTAACCATTTTAGATTTGGCCAAAAAGAATGAAAAAATAATCGGAATTACACCTGCAATGCCATCTGGAAGTTCATTAAAATTTATGATGGATGAATTGCCAGATCGCGCTTTTGATGTCGGAATTGCCGAACAGCATGCCGTAACGCTTGCAGCAGGAATGGTAACTCAAGGAATGATTGTTTACTGCACTATTTATTCGACATTTTTACAGCGTGCCTACGATCAAGTTATTCATGATGTTGCTCTACAAAATCTGCCTGTCATTTTTTGCCTTGATCGTGCAGGGTTGGTAGGCGAAGATGGTGCAACGCATCATGGTGTTTTTGACATTGCCTATCTGCGTTCAATTCCGAATATGATTATTTATGCTCCATTAAACGAAATTGAACTTCAAAACATCTTATACACAGTTCAATTAGGAATAGATCATCCAATCGCAATTCGATATCCGAGAGGTCGCGGAGTCGTTCCAAATTGGGAAGTAGAAAATTTCGGACATTACGAAAAAATAAGTTGGGGAAAGGCAAAATGCTTAAAAGATGGTACGAAAGTTGCTGTACTGTCGGCCGGAACAATTGGAAATAATGTTATACAAGCGCTTAAAGAATCAACCCATTCTGATGAGATTGCACACTATAATTTTAGTTTTATCAAACCACTAGACATCAACACGTTAAATACCATTTTTAAAACTTTCGAACGCATTATTACAATCGAAGATGGAGTTAAAAAAGGTGGTTTTGGAAGTGCAGTTTTAGAGTTTGCAGCATCACATAATTTTAAAAATTCTATTGAAATTTTGGGTGTTCCAGACGAATTTATTGAGCATGGAACAGTAAACCAACTGCAACAATTGTGTAAAATTGACGTTAAAAGTTTAATAAACCTTTTTTCTAACGGTTCAAAATAATTATTTTGCGACACCAAAACAAAAATTACCACAATGAAATTATTGCGTTCTACCCTTTTGCTGCTATTGCTTTTGTGTACTTCTAATAACTTTGCTCAGATTATACAAACTACATTAAGTCCGAATCAGGTTCCTAAACCGCCGTCTAACTGGACGCAAAAAAATCAACTTGGTTTTGACATTTCTGAAATTGCTTTTGTAAACTGGAGTGCCGGGGGAACAAGTTCTATTTCAGGTTTATTTAAAGGGGAATTTGGAAGAACTTATATAAAAAAAAATCATAAATGGGTTAACGAACTTATTGTAAAATATGGTTTAAACAAACAAGACGGAACTGAATTAAGAAAAACAGATGACGCTCTTCAGTTTAACTCGACTTACGGGTTTAGAAAAGATACTGCATCAAACTGGTATTACTCTTCAAAATTAAATTTCAATACGCAATTTACAAACGGTTACAATTATCCAAATACAGACGTTGCAATCTCTAAACCTTTTGCACCAGCCTACATCTTTCTGGGAGCTGGAGCCGAGAATGCAAATAAGCAAAAAAATAGAGTTTTCTATTTCTCTCCAATAACATTAAAAACTACTTTGGTATTAGATCAAGATTTAGCTAATCAAGGTGCTTTTGGGGTTAAGAAAGCAACTTATATGACGGATCCCTTGAATCCAGATTCTCAAATTTTGATTGATGAAGGTCAGAAAATAAAAGCCGAATTTGGTATTCTTTTTACAGCCTATATGAAAAACGAAATTTATAAAAACGTTTTTTACGAAAATAGATTAAGTTTATATACAGACTATTTGAACAAATTTGGAAATGTCGACATCGATTATGACACCCGTTTAGATCTTGTGGTTAATGCTTATGTGAAAGCAAATATTGGGTTTCACTTAATTTATGATGACGACATTAAAACCAAAAAAGATGTTGTTGACCCAACAACCGGAACAACTAGTCAGGTAGACAATGGTCCGAGAATGCAGTTAAGACAAGTTCTTGGCGTAGGTCTTGTTTACGCTTTTCAATAAAGAGAAAGATTTACAATTATAAAAAAAGCTTCTTTTAGAATATTTCTGAAAGAAGCTTTTTTCATTTAACGCTTTTTTTGTCCCTGAATCATTTCATACAACTCAAGCGCATTTCCGTCTGTTAGCAGTGAAACATAATGACAGATATGCAATAGACGCTCGTATAAATTGGTTTTCTCCAAATGATGTTTTTCTGGCAACATTTTCAAAATCAACTTATCGTAGTTTGACGCAGTTCCTTCAAATTTATTATTGAATGCAGTTATGAATTTATCCAGTAAAGTTTGGATGATTTGATAACCTACAATTTCTTTTTCAATTACTTCGCGGCTTTGATAGATTTTATCGACACTTAGTTTAATAATATCATTCATCTGCGCTTTGTATTTGCTTTTATCTGTTAAAGCATACGGAAAGTTTCCTGCCAAAATCGCTTCTTCATTTTCAACAAAAACATTTACGGCATCGTTAATTAAAGTTCCAATCGCTAAAGCTCTTAAATAACTAATACGATCTTCTTTTGTTGTTAATGATTTGTATTTAGAAACTCCAATATTGTCTTTTACCAGATTAATTAAATACTCTAAAGCAAAATCTTCAGAAACCAAACCTAAATTGATTCCGTCTTCAAAATCGATAATGGTGTAACAAATATCATCAGCAGCTTCAACCAAATAGGCCAAAGGATGTCTTTCAAAACCAATATCATCGCCAGATTTATTGGCAATCATTCCCATGTCTTTAGCTACTTCTTCAAAGAATAATTTATCAGTTTGAAAAAACCCGTATTTCTTATCCGAGATATTATTAGTTGGCTTTTTCGGAAGGCTTTCTTTCGGATATTTCATAAAAGCCCCCAAAGTCGCGTACGAAATACGAAGTCCGCCTTCAATTCCTGGACGACTTGCCGTTAGAACTGAAAAACCATTGGCATTTCCCTCAAAATCAATTAAATCTTGCCATTGTTTATCTGTAAGCTGATTTCTATATTTCAGACCATTTCCGATAGAAAAATATTCGCCAATTGCCTTTTCTCCAGAATGTCCAAAAGGCGGATTCCCGATATCGTGTGCCAACGAAGCCGCTGCCACAATAGCCCCAAAATCGTTCATATGATAACCGTGAACTTCTTTTAAATAAGGATATTTTTCGATGATCTTTTTCCCGACCAAACGCCCAAGCGAACGTCCTACAACAGAAACTTCCAAACTATGCGTTAAACGTGTGTGTACGAAATCTGTTTTAGAAAGCGGGATAACTTGTGTTTTATCTTGTAAACTTCTAAAAGCAGCAGAAAATATAATTCGGTCATAATCTACTTCAAATCCTAAACGCGTATCATCTTGTTCTACACGTAATCTTTTGCTTGTATCGCCCTGACGTTTTAATGATAAAAGTTGTTCCCAGTTCATTTTTATATTTTAGATTTCTGATATTAGATTTTAGATTTTTAATCCAAGCTTCAAAAATACGCTTTTATTTTAGGATAATATTCAATAAAAATAAACCACAGATTAATTTGATTTAAAATATGAAATGCTTTTTTGCAACGAATTTCACGAATTAATTTAAGCACAATGATTTGTGTTTTTATACCAATAAATGCGGTCGAATATTAGTTATGATTCGACTTCATTTGTTGGTATTTTTTTTTAGAAGCAGAAAATTTTCGTTTTCAAAACAAGTCTAGTCCCGCTATCCGCTATATCTTTTCCTGTCTAAAGAAGCCAGAAAAAGGATGCCGCTTCTATCGGGGCTAAACCACCAATTTTAGTTTTCATAATAACTTTAGCCAACAAAAAAGCGCTCCAATTAGAGCGCTTTCCCATTTCATTAAAAATCTAAAACTAGAAGTTTTTAGAAATACCAATATTTACTGTTTTTCCGAAATTGAAGTAAAAAGTATTTTGATCGCCAAGATTATTATAAGTTACTGTTTTATATCCTAAACCTCCTATGCTAAAGTTTAATCCGAAGCCTTTTTTTCATATTAATAAAAAGAGCTGGAGTTAGATCGGTATAAAGACCATCTGCTTTAGCTTCTGAAATAAGATTGCCATTATCATATGATTTTCCTTTATAATAATGATAACCAGCTCCCAAATCTGCAAAAACAGAAAAAATATCACTTATCGGCATTGTATAACGGACAAATGCACCTACCTGATAATTGTTACTTTTCGAGTCATATATTCCATCGTTTTGCTTTGATGTTGATATTGTAAACTCTGTTCCTACTGTCCAGTTTTCGTGAAACTGATAACCTACTTTCGGAGAAAAATCAAAACTATGCGTTTTTAATTTTGAAACATTATTATCAAAAGTTCTAGTGGTATAACCAATATCACCTCCAACTAAAACAGTTCCCTTTTGGGCATTTGCAAAGCCAAAAACTGACAATGCAAGAATAAGTAGCATTTTTTTCATAATGGTGTTTAATTTAAAATTTGTAAGTATTAACCAACAAAGATGCCACCAAACAGTCAATAATAATCGAAAAACCAAAGATTTACAGTTACTTAATAAATTCTAAACATATCACCAACAAATAGGTATTTTAGTACAAAAAACCAAACAATAAATTTACATTAGTCAACAAAAAAAGCACCCCAAATTGGGGTGCTTTCTGAAATTGAATATAAACTTAAGATTAGAAGTTTTTAGAAATCCCGATATTGAATGTTTTACCGAAATTAAAGTAGAAATGGCTGTAATCTTCTCCGTTATCATCAAAACTTAATGTTTCGTATCCTAAACCACCAATGCTGAAGTTAAGGCCAAAACCTTTTTTCATGTTGATGAAAAGTGCTGGAGTTACATCTACATAAGCACCGTCTCCTTTATACTTTACGTAGTTATTTGCACTAGTGTAGATTTTGTTTTTTTCAGTTTGGAAACCAACTCCCATATCTGCAAAAACAGAGAAAGTCTGGCTTAATGATCTTGTATAACGTACAAAACCTCCAGTTCTAAATTTGTTGTCTTTACGTTTTACATCTGCATTATCAACATCAGATGTGCTTAAAGAAAATTCACCTCCAACTGTCCAGTTTTCGTGAAATTGGTAACCTACTTTAGGAGAAAAAGTAAATGTGCTTTCTTTATCTTCACTAAATCTGAATTCTGATTTTTCAGAAGAATATCCGATGTTACCACCTACTAAGATTGTTCCTTTTTGTGCGTTTGCAAAACTGCAGATAGCTAAAGCAGCCATCACTAACATTTTTTTCATGATTTGGGTATTATTTTAATTTTAGCATTCCTTTAACAACAACAGTGCCGTGAATTGCTGACTTTATGTTTTTTTTAAGAACTACTTTAAAAGGCAAAATGTAGCAATCGAAATTATTTCTCGTTACTTTTGTAGCAAATAAAAAGTCAATGTCGATAGAAGTAAACAACATATCAAAAAGTTACGGAACACAAAAAGCATTAAACTCGATTTCATTTTCAATTGAGAAAGGAGAAATTGTTGGATTTTTAGGTCCAAATGGGGCTGGAAAATCTACTTTAATGAAAATTTTGACCACATATTTATTGGCAGATGAAGGCTCAGCCCTTGTAAACAGTCACGATGTCATGACGGAGGCCAAAGCTGTTCAGCGTTCGATTGGATATTTGCCAGAGCATAATCCGTTATATTTGGATTTGTATGTTCGTGAGTATTTGGCATTTAATGCTGATGTTTATAACGTGCCAAAATCAAGAATTGAAGAGGTAATTCAACTGACAGGACTGACACCAGAAAGCCATAAAAAGATCGGACAGCTTTCTAAAGGATACCGTCAGCGTGTTGGATTGGCAAATGCTTTGCTTCATGATCCAGAAGTTTTAATTTTGGACGAACCAACTACCGGACTGGATCCGAACCAGTTAATGGAAATTCGTAATGTGATTAAAAATGCAGGAAAAAATAAAACTGTTTTTTTATCGACACACATTATGCAAGAAGTCGAAGCAATTTGCGATCGTGTCATAATTATTGACAAAGGACAGATTGTTGCAGACAATAAATTAGACCATTTGGTTACTACCAACAAAGAGCAAGTTATTGAAGTTGAGTTCGATTATAAAGTTGAAGAACAACTTTTGGCTAAAATAGAAAATATTACTTCGTATATAAATACGCATGACATGACATGGGAACTAACTTTTGTTACCGATAAAGATATGCGACCAACTATTTTTGACTTTGCCAACGAAAATGGTTTAAAAACTTTACAATTGAATCAGAAAAATAAAAATCTAGAGGCTGTTTTTAGAGAAATTACTAAATAAGTATTTAGTCTCAGTCACAGTTTTCAGTAAAAAAAGCGGTTTGTTTTAAATAAAACAAACCGCTTTTTCATTTTATTTCTTCTCCTTTTCTCTACAAATGAGCAAATTAAGGTTTTTTTTAAAAAAATAATTACTATTTTTATTTAGACTTGTTATAAATAGTGTTATATTTGGCAAATCAAATTTTAAATGCCACGGTATGTTACGTATCCTCCTTATCCTTAAAAAACTTATTTCTGTTGTCCCTAGCCAAGTACTAAATTTTCGAAAAAAGTTTTCAGACAAATTAGAACAAATTGTATTGCGATAAATTCTGATTTTAAAAATTACAAAAGATTATTACATTTTAGATCTTGGTCTAAAATTGGTCAAATTAAACAACATGAAAAAAATTATAACCTCTCTTATGCTTGCTTTTTCGGTATATGATGGATATTCTCAAACAGAAAAAGAAACAGATAGTATTGTTGAAACCACTATAAATGCTTTAGATGAAATTGTGATTAGCAAAAAGAAAGTACTTTACACTCAAAAATCGGATCGTCTTGTTTTTAATGTAGAAAACAGTATCGTTTCTGAAGGCGGAACTGCTCTTGACGTTTTATCGCGCGCGCCAGGTGTTGTGGTTTCGCAAGACGGCGATTTGTCTATTCGCGGACAGCAAGGTGTTGCTGTAATGATAAATGGTAAATTGACACAGCTTTCTCAGAAAGAATTAGCTAATTATTTAAAAGCAACAACCTCATCTAACATCAAACAAATTGAAGTAATTACAAATCCTTCTTCTAAATATGATGCGGCCGGAAAGGCTGGTATTATCAATATCATTCTTAAAAAACCAAACTCTTCAGGTTTAAAAGGGACTGCTTTTGCGAGTTACGGAAGAGGGCGAAAAAATAGAACTAATTCTGGTTTCAATTTAAATTACAATAAAGACAAATGGGGCGTTTTCGGAAATTACAGTTATACTTTCCGTGGCGAAGAAGAGCATAAAACCTTCAATCAGACTCAATATACTGATCTTTCGCATCAGCAAATTGCTTCTACAAATCATCAAACCTCAATTACAGACGAGCCTTTGACTTCTAATAATTTTAAAATTGGAACGCAATACGAAGTTTCGCCTAAAACCAATTTAGAGTTTTATGTAGATGCTAAAATCGGACGCTATGAAAATATGGCGGACGGAACCAATACCGTTTTTAATACTTCAAATCAGCCAATTTTTGATGCTGTTACTTATAACGACAGTAAAGAAAAATGGTTTGATTATACGTATGCTTTTTCTGGAACGCATAAGTTTAATGACGAAGGAAAAAATATGGCTTTTGATTTTGAATATGAGACTTCGAAGTTTAGGTCTAATCAATTTCAGAGTGCAGACAATACTGCAAATGCTACTGTTGTAAACGATCGTCGCGGTTATATTCCTTCTCAATTAAAAGTCTTTACAGGAAAAGTCGATTTTGTAAATCCGTTTAAGGAAAAACAATCTTTTGAATGGGGTTTTAAAGCCAGCATTAAAAACAATGATAATCCGTCGGTTTATGAATATTATGAAAACAACGAATGGCTAATCGATTTTAATTCGACCAATCATTTTGAATATAACGAACAGATTTATGCTGCTTACGCGAATTATAAATATCAGTTAGAAAAATTAAATATTCAGGCAGGTTTAAGAACCGAATACACTGCCATCAACATCGATCAGAAAACTCTAAATGAAGAGCACAAAGACGATTATTTGAAATGGTTTCCGAGTCTTTCTTTAAAGTATGAATTCACAAGCAATCATTCTGCTCATGCCTCTTACAGTAAAAGAATCAATAGACCAAGCCAGTTTGATTTGAATCCGTTCCGTTTTTACGATGATTCATTCAATTATTCGCAAGGAAATCCAAACTTGATTCCAGAGATTACACACGCTATGGAAATTGGGTACGCTTGGAAAAGCAATTTTATGGCTTCTGTTTATTTTAATAGCACTAAAGATGTTTTCACGGAAGTGTACAATTATAATCCAGACACGAATACAACCGTTACAACTCAAATAAACGTTGATAAATCATACAACTACGGAGTTAATATTACCAATACTGCTGAGTTAAGCAAATGGTGGTCTGTAAATACTTTATTTAATGTTTTTGAAAATAAATTTATGGGAGAGATTTTAAACAGTAATACTATTGATCCTATAATGACAGTAAATCTAAGTGTTCAAAACTCTTTTACGATAACTGAAACTTTGAAAGCAGAAGGAAATGCACAATATCAGTCAAAATCTAATCTTGGAATTTACCAAAGAGATGGTTTCTTTGATTTTAGTATTGGAATCTCTAAGCAAGTTTTAGCTAAAAAAGGAAGCATCAAACTGAATTTTACTGATGTTTTCAATACCAATAATTTCTACATTAAATCGGCAGTTGCGCAAACTACTATTGACAAAAGATATGATCTAGATAATCGTATTGCGACAATTGCTTTTACATACCGTATATAAAATTCGTTCTTTAAATACCTTGTTTTTTGTTTTTTTTTGTGTTAGTCAAGAGCCTGTTCCTTCAAACAGGCTCTTCTACTTTTATAAAGTTTACAAATCAGAAAGCACTTCTCGCATTTCCTGAATTACTAGTTTTACATCATTTTCAGTTGTTCGCCAATTCACAAAAGAGGCTCTAATTCCTTTTTTGTTTTGATAAACTGTTGGTGTCATAAATACTTTTCCCGTATCATTCAAAGCAGCTAAAAACTCGCTTACTTTTTCCTGATTGTGTTCTCCTTTTAGTGTAAAGCAGACATTATTTAAACGAATTGGTGCTAAGAGTTCAAAATCGTTTTCTATTAAAGCATTTCCAAAATGCAAAGCCAATGCTGTACTGCTTTCGATAATATCTCTAAAACCTTCTTTCCCGTACGCTTTAAGCGAAAACCAAGCTGGCAATGCTCGTAAACGACGTGAATTTTCTGGAAGTACATTCAAATAATTAAAATTCTCTAAAGCATTTCCTAAATATGGTGCATTTGAATTCTGAAATGTCTCAACCTGTAAGTTAATATGATCTTTTTTAATTAAAAAGAAAGCGCTTTCATAAGGGACATTTAGCCATTTATGACAGTCAATTGTGATACTATCTGCTCCTTCCCAACCTTTTACTAAATGATTATATTTGTCTGAAACCGCTGCAAATCCGCCAAAAGCTCCATCAATATGCCACCAGAAATTGTATTTCTCTTTTAATGCTGCAATTGCCTCAAAATCATCAAAATCAGCAGTATTTACAGTTCCCGCACTCGAAATCAAAATAAAAGGTTTTCCGTTTAACTTTTTGATATTTTCTTCCAAATCGGCAATATCAAGCGCTTCACGATTTCCTTCAATTGTTTTTACAGTTGTATAATTTTGACTTCCAATTCCTAAAAGCGATAAACATTTTACAGAAGAAGAATGTGGCGTTGCTGTTAGAATATTGACAGTTTCTGAAATTCCGTTTTTAGCAAAATCTTTTCCAAATTGCTTACCAAACCATTGTCTGGCAACACCAAGAGAAGTAAAGTTTGACATGGTTGCACCTGTAACAAATCCGCCTAAAAATGTATCTGGAAGATCTAACAGTTGTAGCAATAAATTGATTGTTTCAAATTCAATTAATGCTGATGCGCCACCTTGCGCCTTTACAGCCTGCGTATTTTGATCGTAAACAGACGCCAGCCAATCTCCTACTATAGAAGCTGGAGTAGAACCGCCTGTTACAAATCCCCAATATCTTGGCCCAGATGACGAAACCATCAAAGGAGCTAATCTTTCGTTAAACTCCTTTAAAGCCTCAATAGAACCTAAACCAAGTTCGTTTAAAGTAGTGTTAGGATTGGTTGTATAAGTGTTTGAAGTTGGAACATTTTCTATATCATTCAGAAAATCAATTCCTTGTTGTTTTGTTTTTTCTAAGATATTCTCAAAATCGTTGAGATCTTGTTGTAGTATTGAATTCATTTCTCGTAATTAGACTAATTTTTCATCTAATTTACTGAATAATTACGGTGCAATTTATAGATAAATAAAACTTTTTTTAGCGTTTTAAAGTAAAATGCCCTTTGTAGATTTTGCCATTGGCTCTTGTTACTACAAACCAATAATCTGTTGCTGGCAGCTCTCTTCCGTTAAGTTTTCCATCCCAAGTCGTATAAGCATTCAATTCTTTTATGAATTTTCCGTATCGGTCAAATATTTTGGTGTCGATTTCGGGTTCTGTCTCAGAGAATTTGATTCCCCAAGTATCATTGTAACCATCTTCATTTGGCGTAAAAAACTTTGGATAATTCAACAAAAACACTTCTTGATTTACAGTTCCGCAGCCATTTTTATCTCGAACATAAACCACATAATCTCCAGTTGCTAATCCTGAAAAAGTATTGTTGTCTTGATAAACTGTTCCATCAATAGAATATTCATAATTGCCAAGACTTGTGTCTGCCAATTCAACTTCAATAATATTATCAGTATCTGTCCAATCTTTGACAGCAAGATTCTTGATTGTAGCACTATTGGAAAGTTTTACCTGAAATTCTTTTGTAGAAGAACAAATTACATTTCCATGATTTTGAGTAACAGTTACCGAATATGAACCTGCTTCTGTAATTGTAATAGATTCTGAAGAAGCGCCATTTGACCATAAATAACTATCAAAACCTGAACCCGCATGAACCTCAACATCTTTGTTTTGACATAACGAAACAACATCTGAAATGGCAATTACAGGTACATTTACCAACGTTAGATTCAATTCAGCAACTTGATAGCACTTATCATTAGAATCAATTCGAACATAAATTAAAGTCGTACCAGATGATAAATTATAATTCGTTTCATCTGCAATTTGATTTGATGCAATCTGATTTTCTGCTCCCGATAAAGTCGTGTAATAAGTAAACGTACATGAACTGCATTCTGCTATCTGATTATTATAACTCGTTAGATTTACAACTTCAGATCCATTATTTAATTCATCACAAACATTGGCCGAAATATTATTAAATGCTAAAGATGGGGCAACTATAGAAACCGAAACTGTCAGACGGTTTGCGCTCTCACAACCATTAATAACCTGAGAAGCATAATAGTTTGCCCCATTTGTCAAACTTGTTGAAGGGGATAAAATTGTTCCGTTTGATACACTATCGTACCAAACTATATTGGTTCCTACGGCTGTTAAATTTGCAATTGTAGGCTTTTGAGTGGCGCAAAAATCTTGCTGAAGATCGCCAGTTGGAGCCGGAGTATTTTGAATATTGATAACAATTGGAGTTCTCTCACTTTCGCAAATAGCAATAGTTTGAGAGGCGTAATATGTTTTGTTTTGTAAAATGGTAGAATTAGACAATAAATTGCCATTTGTTTGAGCATCATACCATTTTACATTTTGCCCAGTTACAATAACATCATTTAATGTCGCATTTTGCTGTACACAAAAAAGCTGCGGACTTACAGCTGTAACCAGAGGTTCTTGATTAACGTAAGCCTTTATCTCAACTTCATTTGGCACTAAAGAAATGCAACCTAGATTGTTTTTTATTAGAACTTTATAAATTCCTGGCACCAAATTATTCTTTGAATTTACAATTCCCCATGTTGATCCATTATCAAAACTATATGCTGAAGCTGAATCAGAAATCGTAATTGCTCCTGTAGAAATAATACAATCTGGTTGCTCAACCGAAACTGTGGGAGTTGGCGGATAACCTGGCGGTACCAAAATAGAAACCGAAACTGCGGTGGTTTCGCAATTAGAACTATTTCTAGTTTTTATGAGATAATCTCCTGCTTCCAATCCTGATTTGGTGTTGTTTGTTGACCATGTTGTACCATTGTCAAAACTGTACTCGTAATCGGTGCTTGTGATTGTAATTGTTCCGAAAGGATTCGAACAAATTATGGGCTGAATAACCGAAAACGAAGGAGTAGCATTTGATGAAGCCACAGAATTTATATGTGCAACTACTGGAGTTGAAGCACAGCCTGTATTTAATTTTGCAGTAACCTTATAATCGCCTCCTGCTAAACCAGAAAAAACGCCAGATGTTTGATAATTAGTTCCATCGATACTATAAGTCGTATTGGCCGTTGTGGCAATAGTAATAGTTCCGCTGGGCACATCGCATGTTGGCTGCACTGTTGTGAAAGTTGGGGCAATGGAACTTTCGTTAACTGTAAAGCTAATAGTATTTGACACGATCCTACAAGTAGTCGATGAAATATTACTGCTTTGTGCTACCGCCATGCGATACAAGTAAGTCCCAGCTGTAGAATTAGGAACAAAAGTATATGTTAGTGCATTTGCGCCCGAAATATCAGTCCAAGTTGTTCCATTATCACTGCTAACCTGCCACTGATAAGCTGGATTTGAATATCCTGAAGAAACTGTTCCCGTAAGGGTATAACTTTGCGTATCACCTTGACAAATCGTTAAACTTGTATTGGTGTTGTTTTGTACTGATGAAGTAACCGTTGGACCGCAAGCGCGAAACGTGATGTCGTCTAAAGCAATATCATTTCCTGGCGCTGCTCCCGCTTTGTTATTTCGCATTCTAATTACAACTGTAGAGATACCTGTAGGTGTTGTAAAATAAAAACCATATTGTTTCCAAACCGCACTTGAGCTTAAACCAATATCTCCAGTATTGTAAGTTCCTAATATAGTTCCTGAAGTCGATTCTATAGTAAAAGTAATATTAGGCGGACTCGTATCATTTGATCGCAATAAATTCATAATCCAAGCGGCAAACTCGTATGTCGTATCTGGGCAAAGTCCCGTAACGGTATTTTTATAAAAGTAATCGGTTGTAGAAAGACTCGCATTAACTACCATCATATACCCACCTCCAGTATGATCGGTTGTAGTCCACCAAGTTCCTGGTGTATTGGTTGTTTTTTCTATGGTATAAGAACCATCATTGGGAAAATCTGCTGTTGTATAAGTGTAACTGGTAATTCCAGTTCCTAATGCTGTTCCATGTGATGAAGTACCTGTTCCAAAATCAATTTTGACAACGGCATCGCCTAAACTTCCTGTGCACAGCTGAGCGTGCACATGGAAGCAGACAATAAATAGAAATACAACAAAAATAGTTTTACCTTTCAAAATAAAATCAATTACTTGGTAAAACTACTGTTTAATAAGCCATTACATTAATGTTTTAGACTAATCAATACAAAATCTCGATGTATATAAAAGTATTATCTACTAATACGTTATTTCTTTATAAAATTTATTCCCATTTCGTTTTTTCAGAGAATCTAGAGACCACCATAGAAGCAATTACATCGCCATTTGCGTTTAATAAAGTCGCAATCGGGTCAACTAAAGTTCCTAAAATCATTGCAACAGGTAAAGCTTGCTCCATCGGAAAACCATAAACCGTAATGGCTAAAACTTCTCCGATGTAACCGCCATTCGGAATTCCACCTTCTACAATGGAAACAATTATGGTAATTCCTAACGCTAAAAGAATCGTTGAAGGTTCTGTGAAATCTTTTCCAAACATGGCAAACAGAAAAGTAATTTTTAAGATGGATGACATACTTGAACCATCTTTATGTAAAGGCGCTCCAAGCGGAATTACAAGATTTCGAACATGTGCCGGGATTCCCATTTTTTGTGCCGCATCCAAATTTGCTGGAATAGTTGCAATACTGCTACAAGTTCCGATTGCCGTTAGCGAAGGCGTAATATTATTACTCCAGAAAACTTTGAAAGCTCTTTTTCCGCCAGCAACAATGGCATATAAACTGAAAAATGTAAAGAAGTAAAAAACACAAGCCGCATAATAAACCGCCATAGGTTTTGCATAAACGCCAAACAATTGCGGTCCAAAAATACCAACCTGATAAGCAAAATATGCTCCTAAACCTATTGGTGCAAATTTCATTATAATGTTCAAAAGCTGTTTCATTACTTCATTTCCCGAATCCAGAAAACTCTTAAATGCTTTTCCTTTTTCTCCCGATTGTAAAGTAGCAAAACCAATTAAAAACGAAAAGATAATCAGCGCCAACATGCTTTTTCTGGACAATAATTCGAAGAAATCATTCGTCGTAACCAACTTGGCAATCTGATCGCCAACAGAACCTGATTGTATGTTCTCAAACGGAACTTTCGCAACTGCAATATCTTGATGAATTGGAAAAAGATAAACGGCAAAAATCATAACTATTGCAGAAATAAGAATCGTTGAAAGAAAAACCAAAACCATTATAAAAAACAGTTTTCCTAACTTTTCTTTCTGTTCCAAATTTGCAATTGAAGAACCGATTGTAAAGAATATTAACGGAATAATCGCCGTGAAAAGTAAATTCAGAAAAATATCTCCAATTGGTTTTATAACTAGAACTTTTTCTCCAAAAACTAATCCTAAAATACTGCCGATAATGATACCGCCAAGAAGTAATAAAATACTGCTATAACTTTGTAGAAAGTTGATTTTTTTTACTTCCATATTTTTTAAAGTATTACAATTTAAAAACTAAAATAAAACAATGACAGCACTAAAAGTTTACTAATAAAATGAATACAGCTTAAAATGATTTAAATGACTTTTCTAGGACAAATGTTGTAAAAGATCTGTCAACCAATTCACCTGTTTTGCTTTTTACCTTTTCTGTCTGTGTTTCGGTATAAATGATTTTAAAATCAGATTTTCCAATTAAATCCTGCGCTTTTTGAGTGCTGTAAAGCTCAAAATCAAATTGAGTAAAAGGAAGTTTTTTCATAAAATCTTCTTCAGCAAATGTCAAACAGAAATTTCCGTTTGGTCTTAAAACTCTGTAGATTTCTGAAAGCAATTCTTCTGGCTTCTGCCAAAAATAAATGGTATTTACGGTAAATATTTTATCGAAAGATTCGTCTTCAAACGGAATCTTGTTTCCGTCATAAAGCGAAAAGAAAGCTTGTTTTTGAGAAACAAAATTGCGGTTGATCTGGCGTGCTTCTTGAAACATTAATTCAGACATTTCAAGTCCGTAATATTTTAAGTTTTCTGCTTGTTCGAAAAGAAATTCGACATGACCCGCGTTTCCGTGACCTAATTCCAGAATTTTATTTTCCTTTGAAATATTTAGATTTTGAATGGAATGTCTGGTCATATTGATGTTCGTTTCGTTCATCATATTTCCCATTTCAATTCCCTTTTCTCCTGATGGATGTTTTAATTGAGAAGCAATGGCTTGTAATTCTTCATTTTTCATGATGTGAAAATTTTAAAAGTTCTAAATTACACAATATCTCAATTCAAATTCCAAATTTTGAAAATCCAAATTCCACAATTTCGCTTTTTTTGTCATTTCGACTGAAAGGAGAAATCGCACACGAAACTCCGCAAAGAATATCTCCAATCTTTGTCGAATCCCGAGTGCGATTTCTCCTTTCAGTCGAAATGACAAACTGTGCCGACAACTTTGTCAAAGTTTAAAACTTTGACAAAGTTCTATACACGTAAATTTAAAAAACCTGACTAGCAATCTGACGAATATTCTCAGATTTACCCATTGAATAATAGTGTAAAAACGGAACTCCGGCAGCTTTTAATTCTAATGACTGCTGAATCGCCCATTCAATTCCGACTTGTTTGATTTCAGCATTATTTTTGCATTTATCTACCGCATCGATTAAATCTTCTGGTAAATCAATTCTAAAAATTTGTGGCAATACTTGTAAATGTCTTTGAACGGCAATTGGTTTAATTCCAGGAATAATCGGAATTGTGATTCCCATTTCTCTTGCTTTTTCTACAAAAGCAAAATATTTTGCATTGTCGAAAAACATCTGCGTTACTACATAATCAGCTCCTGCATCTACTTTTTCTTTTAATCTTTTTAAATCTGATTGTAACGAAGGAGATTCTAAATGTTTCTCCGGATAACCCGCAACTCCAATACAAAAATCGGCTCTGTTATCAGTATCGATTACTTCGTGCAGATATTGTCCAGAGTTTAAATCTTTGATTTGTTTTACCAAATCAATTGCATAATGATTTCCACCAGCTTTTGGTACAAAAGACTGCTCGTCTTTCATAGCATCACCACGAAGCGCCATTACGTTATTGATTCCTAAATAATGACAGTCGACCAGCACGTACTCGGTTTCTTCTTTAGTGAAACCGCCGCAAAGTAAATGCGGAACCGTGTCAACATTGTATTTGTGTTTTATAGAAGCGCAAATTCCAAGCGTTCCCGGACGCATACGAGTCAGTTTTTTATCCAAAAGTCCGTTGCCTTTGTCAATATAAATATATTCTTCACGAGAAGTCGTTACATCAATAAACGGCGGATTAAACTCCATTAACGGATCAATATTATCGTATAATTCCTGAATGCTTTTCCCCTTTTGAGGCGGAATAATTTCAAATGAGAATAATGTTTTTCCTTTGGCGTTTTCTATATGTTCTGTTACTTTCATTTTAAGTCTTAAAGTTGTAAAGTCCAAAGTCGAAAGTCTTTCCTTTCGGACTTTAGACTTGGAACAAATTAGTTTGCTATATTAAAATTTCACTAGTTATAAAGTCAAAAGCCTTTCCTTTCGGACTTTAGACTTTTGGCTTTATGACTATATTTTAATCTGCTATATTAGGGTTTAACCATTTCATTGCGTAATCAAGCGGTACATTTCGGCGTTTAGCGTAATCTGTTACTTGATCTTCTTTTATTTTTCCTAATCCGAAATACCTGCTTTTTGGATTTCCAAAATAATATCCAGAAACCGAAGAAGCTGGCCACATCGCCATACTTTCTGTCAGTTTTACTCCTGTTTGTTTTTCAACATCTAAAAGCTTCCAAATCGTTGGTTTTTCCAAGTGATCTGGACAAGCTGGATAACCTGGAGCAGGACGGATTCCTTTATAACTCTCTTTAATCAATTCTTCGTTAGTCAAAGCTTCTTCTGAGTCGTAACCCCAGAAATCTTTACGCACTCTCTCGTGAAGATATTCGGCGAAAGCCTCAGCAAAACGATCTGCAAGCGCTTTAACCATAATCGAATTATAATCGTCTAAATTCTTTTCGTATTCTGCTGCCCATTCGTCTACACCAAAACCAGTTGTTACACAGAAAGCTCCCATGTAATCGTCGATTCCGCTTTCTTTTGGCAGAATAAAATCGGCTAGAGCAGTATTTGGAGCGCCTTTTGTTTTTTGTCCCTGCACACGAAGCGTCAAGAATTTCTCTAACACTTTTCCGTTTTCATCACGTAATTCGATATCGTCGTCGTCAACCTGATTGGCTGGGAAAATTCCGTAAATACCTTTTGCTTTTAGTTTTTTCTCTTCTAAGATCACTTTTAACATTGCCTGAGCATCCGCAAAAACAGAAGTTGCTTCTTTACCCACAACCTCATCAGTTAAAATTGCTGGATATTTTCCGTGCAATTCCCAAGTTTGAAAGAACGGAGTCCAGTCGATATACGGAACCAAAACATCCAATTCAACTTCGATCGTTTGTGCACCGATTACTTTTGGTTTAACGGGAGTATATTCAGACCAATCCAATTGTAATTTATTTTTACGAGCTTCTTCAATTGTTAAGAAGTTTTTATCTCTCGAACGATTTAAAAACGTTTCTCTAAAAGAATCGTATTCTGCACGAATATCTGCTGCATATATTTTTCGGTTATGATCCAACAGATTTCCTGCAACGGTAACGGCTCTCGAAGCATCGTTTACGTGAATTACAGTTTCTCTGTATTGAGGCGCAATTTTCACGGCTGTATGCGCACGCGAAGTCGTTGCCCCACCAATCATAATCGGGATTTTAATATCTTGTTTGTCTAATTCTTTGGCTAAATACACCATTTCGTCAAGCGAAGGCGTAATCAGTCCGCTTAATCCGATAATATCTACTTCATGTTCGATCGCCGCGGCAATAATTTTCTCTGGAGCAACCATTACACCTAAATCTACAATCTCATAATTGTTACAAGCCAAAACAACTGAAACGATGTTTTTTCCAATATCGTGAACGTCACCTTTTACGGTCGCCATCAAGATTTTTCCGTTTCCTTGTTTGTCGCCTGCTTGTTTACTTGCTTCAATAAATGGCAATAAATAAGCAACGGCTTTTTTCATTACACGAGCCGATTTAACTACCTGAGGCAAGAACATTTTTCCGCTTCCGAACAAATCTCCAACGACATTCATTCCGGCCATTAAATTGATCTCGATAACTTCAATTGGTTTCGTTGCTGCCAAACGTGCTTCCTCAACATCTTCTTCAATAAAAGCATCGATTCCTTTTACCAACGAATGCGTAATACGATCTTGAACCGATCCTAAACGCCATTCCTGAATCGCTTTTTCATCGCTTTTTACTTCGCCTTTTACATTTTCTGCAAAATCCAAAAGTCGTTCTGTAGCATCGTCGCGTCTGTCCAGAATTACATCTTCAACGTGTTCTAATAAGTCTTTCGGAATATCATCGTAAATCGTCAACATCTCTGGATTCACGATTCCCATCGTCATTCCTTCCTTAATGGCGTGGTATAAAAAGACCGAGTGCATCGCTTCACGAACAACATCATTTCCTCTAAATGAGAACGAAACGTTACTTACACCACCGCTGATATGCGCATGTGGCAAGTTTTCGCGAACCCATTTTGTTCCTCTAAAAAAGTCCAATGCATTCAGGCGGTGTTCTTCCATTCCTGTTGCAACTGGGAAAATGTTCAAATCGAAGATAATATCCTGTGGAGGAAACCCAACTTTGTTCACCAAAATATCATACGAACGCGCACAAATTTCTACACGACGATCGTAATTATCGGCCTGACCTACTTCGTCAAAAGCCATCACAATAGCCGCCGCTCCGTAACGTTTGATTAATTTGGCGTGGTGGATAAAGGCTTCTTCTCCTTCTTTTAACGAAATCGAGTTTACAACACTTTTTCCTTGTACTACTTTCAGACCCGCTTCGATAATTTCCCATTTCGAACTGTCGATCATAATCGGCACTCTCGAAATATCTGGTTCTGCAGCAATTAAGTTTAGGAATTTGGTCATGGCATTTACACCATCCAACATTCCTTCATCCATATTAATATCGATGATTTGCGCTCCTCCTTCTACCTGCTGTCTTGCAATATCAAGTGCCTCGTCATACTTCTCTTCCTTGATTAATCGAAGGAATTTTCGCGAACCTGTTACATTCGTACGCTCTCCAACGTTTACAAAAACGCTTTCTGGCGTAATAATCAAAGGTTCTAATCCTGATAATACAAGGTCTCTTCTTTTTTCAATCATTTTCTTTAAAGTTGCTAAGCTTCTGAGAAGCTTAGGTTCTAAGTTTTTTATTCTTATTTCTTTCCTGCGAGGTTTTTAAAACCTTGTAGGTATTTATGTTTATTATTTTGGGCGTGTTACACTCCTTGCATAAGCATCATGCTTGTATACGTAGCTAATAGTAATATTTTTTTTCGACACGAGTTAGTTATTAATTCAAATCATCAAAAACATGTTTTTCGAACCCTCCATGAAATACCTTTTCAATCCATGTCTTAAATTCTCCATTTGTTGTAATAAAGTATATTTTACCATTACTTTCTATTTTGAATTTTTCATTATTATCAATCTTACTTTTAATGCTTTTTAATTCAGAAACACAGTATAAGTAAGGACTCGTGGTATCATACCAATTTGAATCTAAAAAAGCTTTAAAAACCTCTCCATCTTCTGAATAGACATGATGTTTCGTATCCATTTTTAATATTATTACTATTTATTCAAATTCATTTCTATTTCCAACGGAATAAATTCCGTCCGCGCAACGAATGGAAATTATATTAAGCGTTAATCGGTGCAACCCTCGGCTTATAATCCTTCGCAACTTCCGCCATTAATCGGATATGATCTGGAGTAGTTCCGCAACAACCTCCGATGATATTGATTAAATTATCTTCTAAATATTCTTTGATGAATGCCTGAGTTTGTTCTGGCGTTTCATCGTATTGTCCGAAAGCGTTTGGCAATCCTGCATTTGGATGTGCCGAAACATTAAAACTTGTGTTGTGCGCTAATGTTTTTAAATACGGCTTCAACAAATCGGCTCCTAAAGCGCAATTGAATCCTACACTTAATAACGGAATATGTGAAACTGAAATCAAAAATGCTTCAACCGTTTGTCCAGAAAGTGTTCTTCCTGAAGCATCGGTAATGGTTCCTGAAACCATGATTGGAATATCGATATTGCGTTCTTCTTTTACTTCTTCAATGGCGAAAAGTGCTGCTTTTGCGTTTAATGTATCGAAAATCGTTTCTACTAAAAGCAAATCGCAACCGCCATCCATTAAAGCTTCTACTTGCTCTTTGTATGCAATTCGCAAATCGTCAAAAGTTACGGCTCTGTAACCTGGATCGTTTACGTCTGGCGACATACTTGCCGTACGGTTTGTTGGTCCGATTGAACCTGCTACAAAACGTGGTTTTTCTGGATTTTTTGTTGTGAATTCATCCGCAACTTCTCTCGCCAATTTAGCCGATTCGTAGTTCAGTTCGTAAACCAAATCTTCCATGAAATAATCGGCCATACCGATTGTTGTTCCAGAGAATGTATTGGTTTCTACGATATCTGCGCCTGCATCAAAATAGGCAGCATGCACCGCACGAATTGCCTGTGGCTGTGTCAGGGATAATAAATCGTTGTTTCCTTTTAACGGATGCGGAAAATCTTTGAAACGCTCGCCACGAAAATCTTCTTCTGAGAAGTTGTAGCGTTGTAACATGGTTCCCATTGCTCCATCAAGGATTAGGATATTTTTCTTTATTGCTTCTTGAATTGTAATCGACATATCTTTTTTGTTTTAGCTGCTAAGACGCTAAGGTTCTAAGATGCTAAGTTTTTTATTCACATTAATTCCAAAAGTGCACTATTGCTGGCTCATTAGCCCCGATTGAGCCGGTATCCTCGTAGTGAAACGGAGAGATATAGGCGAAAGCGGGAACTATTGACAGCAAAAATGCGCCAATGATTCGCTCCTTACCGAAATTGCTTTCAGTAAATTATTTGTAAGTTGTTGAGAAAAGTTTTGAGAAATACGAGAATGTATTTGTGTTATCTATCTTAAATACCGTGTGTTTACGGTAAAAAGTAGAATTTAGCACCTTCTTTATAGTAAAGGGTTGCTAAGGTTTCATTGGGTCTATCCCTCCGCCTTTCGTGATAACGAACAATAAATTTTAAGAACAGTGCAAAGGTATGAAATGGCAATACGATTTGCAAATGTTTTTTTGAGGTTCTGAGGTTCTAAGATACTGAGTGGCTAAGTTTTTCTTTTTTGGGTTTTATCTTTTGAGAATACTTTCATTATTTTCCAACGTCGCTTTTCTTCTTACTTGCTTTCGCAATCGGATTAAAATCTAAACAAAGTTGCAACCAAAATTCTAAATCTTGCTTTTTTGTCCATGCATTTTCTGTTACGAAAATATAGTTCTTCATGGGTTTCTCAGCATTTGGCATTGCGAGTATATCATCTTTTTCTATTGCTTCAGCATAAGCTTCATCGGCAATTCTGCAAAGCAAAAGATTTTCATTCAATTTCTTATCGAGACGGGTTCCGCAACACATTTTGTTGTCTACCATAAAGACAATTCCTCCAAACATTTTCTTCTCAAAAAAATCAGCTTCTTTGTACTGAAGAAATGTTCGGATTCTCTGTGCGTTATTTTCGTCGTAAGCCATTTTTTTCTGTTTTATATTTTGAGAATCTTTTCATGACTTCTTCATGTTCTACAAATTCATTTGCCTCTGCCTGTTGAAGTCCAATTTCGATTTCTTCTCCTTCTTCTTTTGATAATTTTTCAAACCAATCTTTTTGATTTAAATTAAAACCAATATCTTTTTCTAAATCCATAAATAATCAAATTTAACAGCTTTAAAGATATAAAATAAAAAAGCCCAAACTTTAAAAGTTTGAGCTTTACAATATTTAAAAACCTTAGAACCTCAGTCCCTTAGAACCTTAGCACCTTCGATTAAACAATCGCTTTAACAACTGCCTTCGGCGCTTCTTTACGAGTTCCGTCGAAACCGTCTACACCAGATACTGTTGTATATTTCAACACGTATTTTTTACCTGGATTAACGATTGAGTAAGCAGCCTGACACATTAAAGTTGCTTCGTGGAAACCACAAAGAATTAATTTTAATTTTCCAGGATATGTGTTGATGTCTCCAATGGCGAAGATTCCAGGAATGTTGGTTTGGTAATCTAATGCATTGTTTACTTTAATGGCATTTTTCTCGATTTCTAATCCCCAGTCTCCAATTGGACCTAATTTTGGTGTTAATCCGAAAAGTGGAATGAAATAATCACAATCGATTTTACGGTGTGCTCCGTTTTCTTCGATATCTAATGATTCTACGTGCTCAGCACCGTTGATTCCGATAACTTCTGCCGGAGTGATTAATTTGATTTTTCCAGCTGATTTTAATTCCTGTACTTTTTCTACAGAATCTAAAGCGCCTCTAAATTCGTTTCTACGGTGAATTAAAGTTACTTCTGAAGCTACGTTTGCCAAGAAAATCGACCAGTCTAATGCTGAATCTCCTCCTCCTGCAATAACAACTCTTTTATCTCTGAATTTCTCAGGATTTTTGATGAAGTATTTTACTCCTTTATCTTCATAAAACTCGATATCTTCGATAAGTGGTTTACGAGGCTCGAAACTTCCTAAACCTCCAGCGATTGCAATAACTGGCGCGTGAAATTTAGTTCCTTTGTTTGAAGTTACGATGAAACTTCCGTCTTCTTGTTTATCGATTGTCTCTGCACGTTCTCCTAAAGTAAAACCTGGCTCAAATTGTTTAATTTGTTCCATTAGTCCGTCTACAAGGTCTCCGGCTAAAACTTCTGGGAATCCAGGAATATCATAAATTGGCTTCTTAGGATATAATTCTGAAAGTTGTCCACCTGGCTGTGGTAAAGCATCTAAGATGTGACATTTTAATTTCAATAATCCTGCCTCGAAAACGGCAAATAAACCTGTTGGTCCTGCTCCAATTATAAGTATATCTGTTTTAATCATTATGGTGTTGTTTATAATCATTCTTAATAACGCAAAGAAACGAATAAATCCTTGTACTTTCAATGATTTTTATCATTTATTTCTTTCCGAAACTTTTTTACTCTTTATTTTTTAATGAAGAAGTGATCTCATTCATTCTTTTAACCTTCTCTTCAAAATTGCCTTTTAGCGTTTTTCGGTATTCGTTCAGATTCTCAACCATTTGATTGATGTCTTCCGGAATTACTTCTTCAAAAAACTCTCGAAGCCTTTTGGCCGTTGTAGGCGATTTTCCGTTGGTCGAAATGGCAATTTTTACATTTCCTTTTGTTACGATGCCGCCCAAATAATAATCACATAAATCTGGCGTATCGGCGATATTGCAAATCAAATAACGCTTTCTGGCTAAATCGTATACTTTTTTATTTACTTCTAAATTATCTGTACACGCAATTACCATATGACGCTTTTTAAGCATTTTCTTCTTGAACTTTGATTTTGTCAATTTTATCGAAGGATGCTTTTCTGCCAGAATTTTAATTTCTAAATGAAATTCTTTTGCTACTACCTCAACATTTGCATTCGGACTTGACTTGAGCAAGAATGAAAGCTTTTCCAGACCTACATTTCCTCCACCTACAATTAATACATTTAAATTATGAAGCTTTAGAAATATTGGATATAATTCGTTTTGTTCCATTTTAATTTATTTTCATCCAATCAAAATTAGATGATTTTCTTCAATCGATCATTTTTTACCAACGAATTGGTTCTGACGGAACATTTTATCCAACTCCTTTTTTTGACAAAATTCTTCGTAAAATCCTTTTAATTTATGACTTTCGCGAACCACTTCGCCTAAAACGATAATGGCTGGAGAACCTAATTCTTTTTCTTTTACAATTTCTAAAATCGAATCTACCGTTCCTACGCCCACTTTTTCTTCTGCTGTTGTTCCGTTTTGAATGATGGCAGCCGGCAGATTTCCTTTGTTTTCTTTTTGAAACAAATCGATAATCTGAGGCAGTTTGTGCATTCCCATCAGGATTACAACTGTTGCAGAAGATTGTGCTGCCAAAGCTACATCTGAAGATAATTTTCTGTCTGATGTTGTGCCTGTAATGGCCCAAAAGCTTTCTGAAACACCTCTTTTTGTAATCGAAATTCCTTGACTTGCTGGAACTGCCACTACAGATGAAATTCCAGGAACAACAATCGTTTCAATTCCGAAACTTTCTGCGTATTCTATCTCTTCGCTTCCTCTTCCAAAAATAAATGGATCTCCGCCTTTTAATCGAACTACATTTCCATACGTCAGCGCATTATCTACAATCAATTGATTAATTTGATCTTGCGTGTAAGCATGGTTTCCAATTCTTTTTCCAACAAAAATCTTGATCGCATTTTTTGGTGCGTAATCCAGAATTTCTTCGTTGGCTAAGGCGTCGTATAAAACCACATTAGCTTCAGCCAGTGCTTTTACAGCTTTTAGCGTCAATAATTCGGGATCGCCCGGACCTGCACCAACTAAAGTTATTTTTGGTTTTATATTAAGCATTTGCTAATTCTTGTGCTCTGAATGTTTCAATTTTATCAAAGAAAACAATTGCTTGCGCGATGTAATCTTTAGCGAAAGCTTCAGATGGTTCATTTTTATTGATTTGGTAAACCAAATCTTTAAAAGTTGAATTCAATTCTATTTTATTAGTTTCGATAAAAACAGTATCAAACAAATCAACGATTCCTGCGTGGTGGTTTGTTTTTTGGTTTTCAGACAATAACAAAGCTTTTGCTCCATTTACAAATCCTGCGTAAGCGTGGTAAATTGCATCTGACCATTTTTTCTCGTCGAAAGATTCTTGAGCCAAAATCAATTTCTCTTTAGCTTCAAACAATAAAGTTGCTACTAAATCGATCACAACACCAGCACACTCTCCAACTCCAACTGCTTTTACGTAATTATCTGCGTTACCCCAATCCACAAAATCAGCTTCTATTAGATTCGTTACATCAGATAATGGTTTTAAGATTTCGTAGAAGTATTTCTCTCCTTTTAAATCATAATAGTTTAGGAATTTTTCTCCATTCGCATTAGCGTCAAAATCATTTAAGATGGTACGCAAAGCTTCAGGACCTCTACGGCTTGGAATTTTGATTACTTTATCGGCAAAACGTCCTTCTCCATTTCCTAATCTTCCTCCACCCAATAAAACTTGTAAAGCCGGAGCTACTAATTTTCCTGAGTTGATAGACATTCCCTGGAAACCAATTGCAGACATATTATGTTGCCCACAAGCATTCATACAGCCCGAAATTTTAATTTCGATTTCGCGGTTGTTCAAATACTGAGGATATTCTGCACTTAAAACTCTTTCTAATTCTTCGGCAATACCAGTACTGCTTGCAATCCCCAAGTTGCAAGTATCGGTTCCTGGACATGCCGTAATATCTCCAACTGAATTATATCCTAAATGAACAAAGTCCAATTTGGCTAATTCTTGATAAAAGAAAGGAAGATTTTCCTCTTTTACGTGACGTATTACAATATTTTGACGCAATGAAAAACGTAATTCGTTTGCTGCGTAATTTTTAATTAAATCTGCTAATAATCTCGCTTTATCAGTATAAAAATCACCTAATAAAACTTTGATTCCGATAGCATAATATCCTGCTTGTTTTTGTGCAATTACGTTTGATTTTTTCCAAGCTTCGTAAGCTTTTGCATCTTCGATTGTAACTTGTGGCACTTCTAAAACTGGTTCTGCAATTGGACCATCAAAAGCAGTTGTATCAATTTCGTATGTTTCAAAAGCGATTGCTTTTTTCTCTTTTTCAACCAAATCAAGGAAAACATCTTTCCCCATTTCTTTGATTAAGAATTTCATACGCGCTTTCATTCTTTTTGCACGCTCACCATATCTATCAAAAATACGGATGATTCCTTCTGCTGTTGGAATGATTTCGTTAACCGGAACAAACTCAGAAAGTAATTCTGCGTGTGCTGGCTGAGATCCTAAACCTCCACCAAACATAATTTTAAATCCTTTTTGTCCGTCTTTGATTTTCGGAATAAATCCTAAATCGTGTAAGTAACTCAGCGCCGTATCTTCGTCTGAAGATGAGAACGAAATTTTGAATTTACGTCCCATTTCCTGACAGATTGGATTTCTTAATAAGTATTGAAACAAACCGTGTGCATAAGGCGAAACGTCGAATGGTTCGTTTACGTCAACTCCAGCTAATTCGCTTCCTGTGATATTTCTAACCGTGTTTCCACAAGCTTCACGCAACGTAATATCGTCTTTTGCCAATTCTGACCAAAGTTCAGGCGTTCTGTCCAAACTCACATAGTGAATCTGAATATCCTGACGTGTTGTAATGTGCAAACGTCCTGTAGAATATTTATCTGAAACTTCCGTAATTCTTCTCAATTGCTCGCTGGTCACTTTACCATAAGGCAATTTGATACGAATCATCTGAACGCCTTCCTGACGCTGACCGTAGATACCACGCGCTAAACGAAGGCTACGAAAACGCTCATCATCAATTTTTCCTCCACGGAATAAGTGAATCTTTTTTTCTAATTCGATAATCTCCTTCTGAACTACCGGATTTTCTATTTCTGTTCTAAAACTTTCCATTTTTTTTGATGCTTTAGGCTTTAGGCTGTACGCTTTAAGCTTTTTAACTTTGTGTTTTTCTTGCTTGGCTATGGGCAATAAGCTTTAGGCTTTCTCGCGTAGCTTGTTATACATTTTGCAAAAGCTTAAAGCCTATTGCTTAAAGCTTACAGCAGGTTTACCTAATAAATCCTACTCCTGCTGTTGTGTTTGTTGCTGTATCAATTAAGATAAAAGCTCCGTTTGATTTGTTGTCGTTGTAAGCGTCAAAATATAAAGGCTTGCTTAATTTGATGCTTACTTCTCCGATTTCGTTTATTGCTAATTGAGAAGCTTCTGTTGTTCCTGAGTAATCAGTTGCAATGGTGTTTTTGATGCTTTCTACTTTTGCTAAAACTCTGTTCGTATTGTGTTGTACTAAATATTTAGTTCCTGGAACCAATTTTTTACTGTCCATCCAGCAAACTGTGGTTGTAATATCTTTTTCAATTCTTGGAAGTTCGTCTGATTTTACAATCATATCACCTCTCGTTACATTGATGTCATTTTCTAATTCGATTGTGATTGAAGAACCTGCAGAAGCTTCGTCAAATGATTTATCGAAGAAGTGAATTTTGGTAACTTTTGATTCTGTTAAAGAAGGAAGAACCGTTACAGCATCTCCAACTTTAATTGAGTTTCCATATAATTTTCCAGCGTAACCTCTGAAATCGTGGTATTCTTCTGTTTTTGGACGAATAACAGTCTGAACTGGAAAACGTGCTTTTCCTGGCTCGTAAACATCATGAGAATGCAATCCTTCTAAATGTTCTAAAACGGTTTGTCCATCGTACCAAGGCATGTTTTCCGATTTGTCCACAACATTTCCTCCGTTGATTGCACTTAACGGAATGTAGCTTACGTTTTGTTCTTTGAAAGTACTTTTTGCGTTTAAAGCCTCAAAATCAGCTTTGATTTTATTGAAAACTTCTTCTGAGTAATCTACTAAGTCCATTTTGTTAATGGCAACGATTACTTCTTTTACTCGCAATAAATTGTTGATGAAAAAGTGACGGTAAGTTTGCTCAATAACTCCTTTTCTAGCATCAATCAAAATGATTGAAACCTGAGAAGTTGAAGCTCCTGTAACCATGTTTCTTGTATATTCTACGTGCCCCGGAGTATCGGCAATAATGTAACTTTTCTTTGCAGTCGAAAAATAAATATGCGCAACGTCAATCGTAATTCCTTGCTCTCTTTCTGCTACTAATCCGTCAGTTGCCAAAGAGAAATCCAAATAATCGTATCCTTTTTGTTTACTGCTTTTTTCGATTGCTTCAATTTTATCTGTAGTCAATGATTTTGTATCGTACAACAATCTTCCGATCAAAGTACTTTTTCCGTCATCTACACTTCCTGCTGTTGCTATTTTTAAAACGTCCATTCTGTAATATTTTGTTTCAGGTTTAAAGTTTCAGGTTTCATGTTCTCGCGAAACTTAAATCTGTATGTTTTTGTTTTCTTGATTTTTACTTTTAAAGGTTCCGAATTGCATTAACAATTAACAATTCATCATTAACAATTATTAAAAGTATCCTTGTTGTTTTCTTTTCTCCATTGCAGCTTCAGAACGTTTGTCGTCGATTCTGGCACCTCTTTCTGAAATTGTTGATGATCTGATTTCGCCAACTACTTCTTCGATTGTTGCTGCATAAGATTCAACAGCCGCTGTACAACTCATATCTCCAACGGTTCTGAAGCGAACAATTCTTTCTTCGATTTGTTCGTCTTCTTCTTGGTACACAAAAGGAGAATGCGACCAGATTAAACCGTCTCTCAAAAAAACTTTTCTTTTATGTGAAAAATAGATTGATGGAATCTCGATTTGTTCTTTTTCGATATAACTCCAAACATCTAATTCTGTCCAGTTTGAAATTGGGAAAACACGAACGTTTTGACCATTTTCAATTTTTCCATTCAAAATATCAAACAACTCAGGTCTCTGATTTTTTTCGTCCCACTGTCCAAAATCATCACGAACAGAGAAAATACGTTCTTTAGCTCTTGCTTTTTCTTCATCACGACGCGCACCGCCAATACAAGCATCAAATTTGAATTCTTCAATTGCATCTAAAAGTGTTGTAGTCTGCAAGCTGTTACGGCTTGAATATTTTCCAGTTTCTTCAACTACTTTTCCTTCATCAATAGCATCCTGAACATTACGAACGATCAACTCTAAACCTAATTCTTCTACCAATTTATCTCTAAAAGCAATTGTTTCAGGGAAATTGTGTCCTGTATCAACGTGTAATAGAGGAAACGGAATTTTAGCAGGGAAAAATGCTTTTTGCGCTAGACGCACCAATGTAATAGAATCTTTTCCTCCTGAGAAAAGTAAAACCGGTTTGTCAAACTGTGAAATTACTTCTCTGAAAATGTATATCGCTTCACTCTCTAAAGCGTTTGTTTTTAATACTGAACTCATTGTGTTTTTGTTTGATATTTTATTTGTGAAAATTTTGTTTCAGGTTTCAAATTGTTACCTCATCTAAAAATATCCACTTTTTATTCTATTCTCTTTAATCTCCACCGGATTAAAATCCGGCGCTACAATATAAATCGTTCCTCCGGAACTAAAATCTATATTCTATATTCTTTTTTCTATTCTCTGCAGAAGTCTTGCCTCTTGCTTCTTTCTTCTACTTACTCTTTCTTAGCACTATGAAGTCCACATTCTTTATGGCTTGACTCCCACCACCATCTTCCGGCTCTGATATCTTCACCTGGGAAAATTGCTCTCGTACAAGGCGCGCATCCAATACTTACGAAACCTTGTTTGTGTAAAGCATTTTGCGGAACATTATTTTCTGAAAGATAGGTTTCAACTTCTTCTAAAGTCCATTTTAATAACGGATTGAATTTGATGATTTCAAAACCTCCGTCGTATTCAAACAAACTTAAATCTTGTCTGTTTTCTGATTGTTCTGCTCTTAAACCTGTAATCCAAACTGAATTTCCTGCTAAAGCTTTTCTCAACGGAACCACTTTTCGAATAAAACAGCATTCTTTTCTGTTTTCAACTGAATCGTAAAAACTGTTTGGACCTTTTGTTTTCAAAAGATTTTCAACTGAAGCCGCTTCTGGAAAAAACACTTCAATTGGTCTTTTGTATTTTTTTAATGTTTTATGAAAAACATCGTAAGTCTCCTGAAATAATCTTCCTGTGTCTAAAGTAAACACCGTAATATCTGTATTACTTTTTGCAATGAAATCAGTAATTACCTGATCTTCCTGACCGAAAGAAGTCGAAAAAATTACTTTTCCAGGAAATTCTTTTGCTAAAAAAACTAAGGTTTCGTCAAGCGAAAGATCTTTTGTTTTCTCTAATAATTCTTGTACAATAATCGCACTCATAATCTCTCTTCCTTTCTAAAATTATCTCTTTTTGACAATCTAGATAATGTTTTTAAAATCAGTTTTATAACCAAATCAAAAGAACTTCTTTTTCTTTTGAAAACCTATTACCCTATCGGCTTAGTAGATTACTTTGCAAAAATACTACTTATTTCTAAATATCAAAACAATATTATCGTTTTTTTAAAACCCTAACTACCTCTAAATTAAACTTGAATAAATTTTTAGAATAATTTCACAAATAATATGCTATTCCAATATAATCAAACAAGATAATCTCCAAAAACACTTGTTTATTTAAATAGATTTTTAATCTCTATCAAATCTATAGGATAATTATAAAATTGTTATTACATTAGCGGCAAATTATTTTTTATGGATTTTCAGATTGGTCTTGTCATTGCAGGTTTAGTTGTTGGATTTATTGTTGGGTTAACTGGTGTAGGTGGAGGTTCTTTAATGACTCCTATTTTATTATATTTTGGAATTCCGCCAACAAAAGCTGTTGGAACCGATTTGCTTTATGCTGCTTTTACAAAAGCTGGAGGAATCTTTGTACACAACAAAAAAGGAAACATCAACTGGAAAATTACAGGCTGGCTGACTTTAGGAAGTGTTCCTGCTGCTCTTATAACATTATGGATTTTAAACAGCATTAAAACTGATATTGAAACAATAAATAGCGTCATTAAACACAGTTTAGGTTGGGCTTTATTATTCACTTCAGTAGCCATTATATTCAAAAAGAAACTCTTGGTTTTTTCTCAAAGACATGCTGGAGATAAATTTCACAACGAAAGTACAACTCAAAATATGCTTACTATTGCAATTGGTGTTTTATTAGGAGCAACCGTAACGCTAACTTCTATTGGCGCTGGAGCATTAGGAACTGTAACTTTATTTTTCCTTTATCCATTATTACCAACGCCACGTTTGGTTGGAACTGAAATTGCTCACGCTGTTCCTCTAACTCTTGTAGCAGGTCTTGGGCACGCTTCTATGGGGAATTTAGATTTAGGATTACTTGGCCAATTATTAATGGGATCACTTCCTGGAATATATATGGGAAGTATGCTAAGCGGAAAAGTGCCAGATCAATTTCTTAGAAATGCAATTGCCGTAATGCTATTTATGGCTGGATATAAATTAATATCTTAAACAGAAACAGAAATAAAAAAAAGACCATTTCAATTTAGAAATGGTCTTTTTTTATGGTTTAAAAACTAATTCTTAAAACGCAATATCTGCCAAAGAGTTACTTTCTAATATTTTAAGTGTATTATCACGAACTTCTGTCATTAAACGTCTTGCAGCACAAGTAGTTTCATCGTCACAATCATCACATCTTTCATAGAAATTATGACTTGCACAAGGCAATAATGCGATTGGTCCTTCTAGAATTCGATAGACTTTCGCCATACTAATATCTTTCGGATCTTTTATTAGATAATAACCGCCACCTTTTCCTTTTTTTGCGCCAAGAAAACCTGAGTTTCTAAGCAACAACAAAATACTTTCCAGAAATTTGATTGAAATATGTTCACTTTTCGCAATTTCAGCTATTTGTACCGGTTCGTTATTCTCACGTCTGGCTAAATATGTTAAAGCTTTAATTCCGTATTTTGTTTTCTTTGAAAGCACTAATGTAAAATTTAGATTGCAGAATTTAACTCACTTCAAACTCTTGCAAATTATTGAATAACAAAAGTATGCTTTTTGTTTGAACTATCACAAAGAATAAAGTTAAATTCTACTAAATCTATCAGATTACTTCTTTTTGTCCAATCAAATCTAGAGAATAAAAAATCTCCATATCTATTTCCAAATCTTTCTTTTCTACAACATAGGTTTTAGAAAAAGAGTCATGCCAAAATCTTGCTGATTTACTTAAAAACGAGAATGCTTCAAAAGGAATTAAACGACATAAAGTTCTAATGCAAATATTCTTAAAACTTGGTTTTATACCATTTTCATCTACCACGATACTTCCTGTAACAAGTTTACCAATTGTTCTTCCAAAAAGACTTTCCAATGAAAAATAATAAATCATTGCAAAAGAAAGATATGTTCCTACAGCTCCAAGACTTATCAAAATTTCTACCCAAGCATTATAAATGTCCCATTGAAAAATATTTCCTATGATTACAACGAAAAGTGAAAAAACAAATATGAAAACCGAAATAAAAACAAAATCAATAACGGCATTAAAAAAACGATCGCGATCAGAAGTCAACAACTTCTTTTCTAACACATATTTGCAATTCGCCATCTGCCGTTTTAATTATTTGATCATTTGTATTAAACATTCTAGATTCGCAAAAATATATCTTTTATTGAATTAATTACAAAAAATTACTACAAATAAGAAAAGCATTTTCTTTTTCTTGATACAAAAGATGATCCTGGTTTTCAAAAATTAAATTTGAAATTCCGAATTCTGAAAACCATTGAGATTTTGGACTATTTAAATCCTTCTCTCCAAAATAAAGCTTGATTTTACAATTGGGCATTTCTGTTTCAAAACGCAGTCTTGTCGAAGAGACAGCAACTAATTCTGTCGTTTTTAAACCTTTTAAAGAAGCCTTCCAAGCAATTGCTCCTCCAATACTGAAGCCTAGAATTGCAATATTTTCTTTTTCTGAATTCAATAAATTAGTTACAGCTTTTTCAATTCCTCCATTCAAAAATTGATTGTGAATTTCCTTTTCATCAACTAACAAATCAATCTCAGCTAATTTTAAAACATCATAATATTGAATATCAAATTTAGATTCTAAAATTTCGATATAATTCTGAATCCATTCAGGATTGCCTCCAAACAAATCTGACAGCAAAAGCAATCTTGGTTTTCCCATATTTTGCAAAACTAAAATTAGAAAAGCGATTCTCTTAATAAAAAAGAAAGGGCCATTTTTAAAAAAAATAGCCCTTCAAAAGTATTATATTTTACGTTTATTCCAACGCTTGTTTTAAGTCTGCAATTACATCTTCAACAGTTTCTAAACCAACAGAAACACGAACTAAACCTTGCGTGATTCCAACTGCCAATTGATCTTCTTCAGATAATTTACTGTGTGTTGTAGAAGCTGGATGCGTAACAATTGTTTTTACATCGCCAATGTTTGCTGAAAGAGAGCATAATTTAATCTTGTTTAAAAATTTCCTTCCTGCTTCAAGACCACCTTTAATTTCGATTGCAATAATATTGCCTCCTAAACGCATTTGTTTTTTGGCAATTTCATATTTTGGATGTGATTTCAAGAACGGATATTTTACACTGTTTACATTTGGGTGGCTTTCTAAAAATTCAGCCACTTTTAAAGCATTTTCACAGTGTTTATCTACACGAACAGCCAAAGTCTCTAAACTTTTTGCCAAAACCCACGCGTTAAATGGTGACATTGCTGGTCCTGTATTTCTTGAAAACAAATAAATTTTACGAATCAATTCTGCTTCACCAACTGCAATTCCTCCTAAAACGCGACCTTGTCCATCCATTAATTTTGTTGCTGAATGCACTACAATATGCGCTCCGTATTTAATTGGCTGCTGAATGTAAGGCGTAGCAAAACAGTTGTCAATGATTAAAATTAAATTGTGCTTTTTTGCAATTTGACCCAACAATTCTAAATCAATTACATCTACACCAGGATTTGTTGGCGTTTCAGCATATAAAATTTTAGTATTTGGCTTAATGAAACTTTCAATAGTTTCAGGCTGATTAATGTCAAAGTACGAAGTTTCAATTTTCCATTTCGGGAAATACGTCATGAATAACGCATGAGTTGACCCGAAAACACTTCCTGCCGAAACAATATGATCGCCCGATTCTAATAATGCTGCAAACGTAGAATAGATCGCTGCCATTCCTGTTGCAAATGCATAACCTGCCTCAGCACCTTCCATTGCACAAACTTTGTCAACAAATTCCGTTGTATTTGGATTACTGAAACGAGAGTAAATATTACGAACTTTTTCTTCTGTGAAAGAAGCTCTCATATCTTCTGCATCTTCAAATATAAAACTTGAAGATAAGTACAAAGGTGTTGAATGTTCTTGAAATTGCGTTTTTTCTAAATTTGTTCTAATGGCTTGTGTTTCAAAACCAAATTCTTCTGTATTCATTGTGTTGTTATTTTTTTTGTTTTTTTGTTTCAAGTTTCAGGTTTCAGGTTTCAGGTTTCAAGTTAAAACTGAACTTAAATTCAAATGTTTAGAATCAATTATCTAATTGCGTAATTAACTCATTTTCTAATTTTACAAAGCTTCTTTATTTAAAACCACTTTGTATTTAATTGTTGCTGTTGGTTCAACTGTTTTAGCTACAGAACAGTATTTCTCGAAAGAAAGTTGCGCCGCTTTTTTTGCTTTTTCTGGATTGATTTCTCCTTCTAAATAAAAAACCACATCGATTTCTTTAAAAGGTTTTGCTTCTCCAACTTGAACACGAAGTCCTTCAACCTCAGCATCAAATGAAGTGATTTCCTGACGCTGTTTCTTTAAAATTGAAATCATATCGATAGCGCTGCATCCTGCAACTCCCATTAAAACTAATTCCATTGGACTCGCACCTAAATCGCTTCCGCCAAATTCGGCTCTGCTGTCAACGTCAACTACATGTCCGCGTTCATTTTTTACTTTAAAATGAAATGCGTCATTTACTCTGTTTAAAGTTACTTTCATTGTGTTGTTATTTTTTTTGTTTTTTATTCAATTTTGCGCAATCTTGTCATTTCGAGGAACGAGAAATCTCACGCGGGATTCTACAAAGGTTTTGACTTTCCGTTGCGGAGTTTCTAGTGTGATTTCTCCTTTCAGTCGAAATGACAAACTAGACTTAGTAAATCTAAAATCAAAAATCTGCCTATCCTCTATCAGATAACCTCAAAATATCTCCGAAAACTCCTCTCGCCGTTACTGCAGAACCTGCACCAGCTCCTTGAATAACGATCGGACGATCTCCGTAAGATTCTGTATAAATTTCGAAGAAAGAGTCAGAACCTTTTAATCCGCCAAGAGCAGTATCTTTTGGTACTGAAACTAATTTCACTTCTAAATTTCCTTTGTCATTCTGCAAATCTCCAGACAATTCACCAATATATCTCAACACGTGATTTGGCTGTTGTTCTGCTTTTATTTTAGAATAAATTGGATCGAATTCTTTCAATTTCGTCAAGAAATCTGCTGCGCTTCCTTCACGTAAATGTTCAGGAATTAAATTCTGAATTGAAATTTCTTCAAACTCATTTTGCAAGTCTAATTCTCTAGCTAAAATTAATAATTTTCTTCCAACATCATTTCCGCATAAATCCTCACGCGGATCTGGTTCTGTATATCCGTTATCAATTGCTTCTTGCAAGATTTCGCTGAAAGGCACATCTTTCGCAGAGAAATTATTGAATAAATAGCTTAATGTTCCAGAGAAAACTCCTTTAATTTTTGTGATATTTTCTCCTGAAAGGTGCAATAATTTTATGGTATCAATTAACGGCAATCCTGCACCAACGTTGGTTTCGTATAAATAATTCTTTTGATTTTCTTCTAAAGCGCTTCTCAATTCTTTATAAAAACCATAGCTTAATGTATTAGCCACTTTATTTGAAGAAATCAAGTCAAAACTGTTTTCTACAAGCGTAATATAATTTTCTACAAAAGCAGCACTTGCCGTATTATCAACCGCGATCAAGTTTTCTAAATGGTGCTCATTCGCGTAAGCAATAATATCTTTTATGGTATAAGCTTCACCTTTTGTTGCAATATCATCTTTCCAATTGTTTGTAACGCCGTATTTGTTTAAAAGCAGTTTTTTAGAATTTGCTATGGCAAATACATTCAGCTTAATATCTTTACGTTTTTCAATTGCCGCTGCCGATTCTAAAATCTGATTAATCAAAGTTCCGCCCACTAATCCGTGACCAAAAATAGCAATGTTGATCTTTTTAGAAACTCCAAAGATTTCACCATGAATTACGTTTAAAGCTTTGTTTAATTCTTCTTTTTTAACAACTAAACTCACGTTTTTACCTGTAACAGTGTTGTTAAACAAAATCGGAACAATTTTATTTTTAATTAAAGCGGTATATGGCTTGTGGAAAGTGCTCAAATCCTGTCCAATAATCGAAATTACCGATACATTATCTGTTACCGTAATCTGATTTACATCTTTAGAATAAAAGTCATTTTCGAATTCTTTTTCTAATTCTACAACCGCAGTTGTAGCTTTATCAGTTGCAACCACCAATCCGATTCCTCTTTCTGAAGAACCTTGAGAAATGATACTTACGCTGATATTATGATCGCCCATTACTTTAAAAATTCGAGCGTCAACTCCTGCTTTTCCAAGCAATCCGCGTCCTTCAAGATTTACAAGAGAAACATTTTCTAAAACAGAAAGCGTTTTAATTCCTTCTTTAGAAGAATCTGAAGTGATTAAAGTTCCGCGATTCTCGTGATTGAAAGTATTTAAAATTCGTAACGGAATATTCTTTTCTAACAAAGGAATAATCGTTTTAGCATGAAGAATCGTTGCACCGAAATTAGCCAGCTCATTTGCTTCATTAAAAGATAAATATTCGATTTTCTTAGCATCTGCCACCAAATCAGGATTTGCTGTGTAGATTCCATCTACATGCGTGAAGTTTTGTAATTCTTCAGCATTTAAATAGTTTGCGATTAACGAAGCGGTATAGTTACTGCCATTTCTACCTAAAGTAGTTGTGTCGTTGTTGTTATTAGATCCAATGAAACCTGTAACTATATTAACCGTTTCTCCGTTATGTTCTTTAAAATAATTGACTACGTTTTTCTTTGAAAGCTGTTCTAAAGGCTGTGCATCACCAAATTTAGAATCGGTTTTCAATAAATCTCTTGTATCTACAAAATTGGCTGGAATTCCTTTTTCCAACAAAATAGCCGTCAATAATTTAGCCGAAAGCAATTCTCCTTTAGACAAAATCTGATCTTTGATTTTTTTGCTGTAATCACCAATTAAGCTTACACCTTCAAAAAGTTTGTCTAAGACATTAAATTCCTCAGACAAATCAACTTGTGGGTAATCTGAGATTTGATATTTTTTAAAATTCTCTAATAATTCTTTGTAGCTGCCATTTTTTGCAGCAATGCTTAAGATAAATTCCAATTCGTCTGTCGCATTTCCGCGCGCAGAAACTACGACTGCAATTTTTTCACCTTGATTTACTTTATCAGAAATGATAGAAACAACTTTGTTAAGTCCTTCTCCGTTTGCTAATGATTTACCTCCAAATTTTAATACTTTCATTTTATTTCTTTATTGTTTCTGCCTTAAAAATGTCGGCAAGTAAATGATCTAATTGTTTGTACTCGATTAAAAAAGCGTCATGTCCGTGAACCGAATCAATTTCGCTGTAGAAAACATTGTCTTTAAACTTCTTCAATTCTTCGTAGGTTTCTACGTTTTCTTTTGCTGTAAAAAACAAATCTGAATTGATTCCGACAATATGAATTGAAGCTTTTGTTTTAGACATTAAGTTTTCAAAACTTTCACTATTTCTAGTAATATCAATTGTTTTAAGCAACTGATTCATTAATTTATAAGAAGACAATTGAAATCTTTTTTGCAATTTTTTTCCATGATGTGCCAACCAACTTTCAATATTAAAAATCAAAAGATCCTGATTGATCGTTCGCTGGAATTTTTCTTTAAACGATTCTGGCGAACGATAACAAAGCATGGCATGTATTCTCGCATCTTCAATGGGTTTTGAAGAATTGTTTAGAATTTGCTCTTGTAAGAAGCAATTGGCGATAAGCCAGTCAGTCGATTTCCAATCGCTTGCAATCGGAATAAGGTTTTCTGTAATATTTGGCGCTAAAGCTAAAATTTCCCATGCAATTCCGCCACCAACAGAACCTCCTATAACCGCAAAAAGTTTTTCGATTTGTAAAGCCTTTACACCTTCTATAAAGATTCTTGCAATATCTCTAGCTGTAAAATCGTGATAATTATCGATTAAGAAAGTGTTGCTTCCGTTTCCAGGAATATCAAAAGACAAAATAGTATAAACAGCAGTGTCGATGGTTTTACCTTCGCCGATTAAGTCATTCCACCAGCCATTTTCGCCAGTTACTTGCGAGTTTCCTGTTAAAGCATGATTAACCAAAACAATAGGCGCGCTGTGCAGCGGTTGTCCTGCAAGCGTAAAACTTAATGGTATAGAATGATAATTTGCACCACTTTCTGTGATGAAATCTTGAATTATAATGGGATTTGGTATATTTTCCAATTTCAAATCTGTTGTATTATTGATTTGTATGGAAATATTAGAAAGAAAAACTAGGTTTAACTAGAAAAAATCTTGTTGTTATCTTTCCACGTTTGGCGTGGTAGAATGTAGCACCTTCTTCGTTTTACCGAAGGGTTGCTAAGGCTTCATCGGGTCTAATCCCTCGTCCTTTCTTTATAACATTTCAATATTTGTTTGAACTTAACGAGTGCAAATTAACTACTAATTTCTCTAACAAACAAATTTTATCTAAAACAGTTTGTTAAATTTCTGAGAACAACTTTAGCAAAAACTATTATACGCAAAAATTTACCGAACAAAAATGCCCAGTAAAATTAAGCAGGTTTTACCCTAATTTATGATGCTTTTCTGCTTAGATAAAAAGCGTTTCATTTTCTTTTGAATACATCAAAAACAATAAAGAGTTTGGTGCTTTTTTCTTTGCACTTTTATCTTCCTCTGCAATTCCGAATCTTGGATGAGCCAATTCGTTTGTTGGTGGCGGATTACTATTTTTTGTCCTTCTGTTTTTCAATTTAGAAATTTTTTCTGCGAAGTAGTTCAATTTGCTCATGATATTAAGTTTTAGTTAAGTTGTGTTTTATAATCTTTATTTCTCGTTTATCTTTTTGTTAATTCGTTTTATCGAATAAAAAAACCCTTTTGGTTTTTTCAGATACCAAAAGGGTTTAAGTTTTTAAACTCATTTATACTTTTAGTATCAACAGACGTTCACGCAAATAAGCGCGACAGCAAACATCTTAGTGTTCATCTGTAAGGATTTATTCATCTGTGATTTATATTGTATTTTAAAATTCTGCATTTGTATTAAATTAAAAAGCCTCCTAATATTTCTATTGGAGGCTCTTACTATATTATTATTGTATTCTTACAATTTTTTAAGCAATAGGCACCCCAGCCTCGGTCTTAACCGAAATGGCACAAAACATTTTGTTGACTTTTAAGTTCATTTGATTTCTAGTAGTTTTTGGGTATAACAAATATGCAAATATTTTTTTTATTACACAAATAAAATTCAAGAATTTAATTACAAAATCCGTTGAAAATGTGTTTTTTAACGTCAAAAAACATCTTACAAAAACGAAAACGAAATAACACAAGTAAAAAACTTACAAAATAAGCCTATTTTCCTTCATAATTCCATTTGACAAATCAATTTATCAAAGAACTTTTTTCTATTTTATCTTTTTTTTAACTAAAAAATTACAACCAAACGGCCTCTTTACTCCTAATTCGCTCCGCAATTTTCAGAATATCGGTTATAATTCCTCTAGAAATTGCTTGTTTACACGGCGGAGCGCTCTGAATTACGATCGGAATATCGGCATACGATTTAGTGAAAATTTCAAAAATGGTGTCAGAACCTTTCAATTGTCCAATTGGAGAATCTGTTGGTTCCGAGATTAATTTGACTTCCAAAGTGCCTTTTTCTACATCAAATTCTCCTACATATCTCAACACATGATTTTCTGCCTGAGTAATTTTGGCAATCTTAAAAGATTTATCTACAGCGTCTTTGTTTAACACGCCGTTTTTCTCCAAATGCTCTTCGGTTATAAATGGTTTGATTGTAATGTCTGAAAGCTCAAAATCCTTTCCTATTTCTCTGGCCAATATCAAAAGCTTTCTTGCCGAATCATTTCCAGAAAGATCTTCTTTAAAATTTGATTTCATTAACCCTAAAAGACTCGCATCTTTTAAGACCGATGAGAACGAAACATCTTCTGATGAAAATCGATTAAAGACATAACTCAAATTATCGGAGAAAACACCGCGAATCTTCGTGATTTTTTCCCCCGAATAATACAAGTCTCTTAAGGTTTGCAAAACGGGAATTCCAGCTTCAACCGAAGTTTCATACAAAAACTCTTTATCGTACTTTTTAAGATCTGCTCTTAGTTCTTTATATAAGTCAATCGGGAGCGTATTGGCTTTTTTGTTTACCGCTACAATATTGAATCCGTTTTTAATTAACGTGTTGTAATGCTTCACCAATTCATCGCTGGCGGTTGCATCTACGGCAATCAAGTTTTCGAATTCATTTTCTTGTGCAAATTCAACAATATCTTCTACTTTAAAAGGAACTGCCAATTGTCTAAAATTGGTTTCCCAAGCATAGCCAACGCCTTCTTTCTCAAAAAAAGCAACCGTCGAATTGGTTATTATGGGAAAATGAAAATCGACGTTTTTACTTTCCAGAAAAAACTCTTGACTTTCAACAATCTGATTAATCAAAGTACTTCCGATATTTCCAATTCCGAAAAGGATAATGTTTATTTTAAGCTTTGACATAATTTCTATTTTTTTTTAAACCATATAAGTGATATAAGTTCATTTAATATTTTCTACGTTTTGTCACGTTAGACGCACTGCGGTGCGTCTCTACAAAATGAACTTATATCACTTATATGGTTCAATTTTTTATAATGATGCTTTTCATAAAAAATTACCTTTAGCAAAACCACTCGCTAAAGGCAATTTTTCAAACAAAAAACAAAAAAACCTAATTTTTATTGATGCTGAATTGAGAAACAGAAACGCTCTCAAAAACAGTTTGCAGATCAGCAATTAAATCTTCGATATCTTCAATTCCGACAGAAAGACGAACTAAATCTTTTGAAACTCCTGTTTCTAATTGTTCTTCTTCTGTTAATTGCTGGTGCGTAGTACTTGCGGGGTGAATAATTAGTGATTTTGTATCACCGATATTCGCTAGCAGAGAGAATAATTTGGTTTCGCCTACTACTTTTTTTGCAGCATCAAAACCTCCTTTTAATCCGAAAGTGATAATACCGCTTTGTCCTTCTGGCAGATATTCTTTAGCCAAAGCATTGTATTTACTCGATTTTAAGCCTGGATAATTTACCCAAACCACCTCATCTTGTTTTTCTAACCATTCGGCTAGAGCCAAAGCATTTTCACTATGTTTCTTAATTCTTATTGGAAGCGTTTCTAGCCCTTGAATAATCTGAAAAGCATTAAATGGACTTAAAGCAGAACCAAAATCACGCAGACCTTCAATTCGAGCTTTTGCTATAAAAGCTGCATTTCCTAAGGCTTCATGATATACTAATCCGTGGTATCCTGCAGATGGCTCGGTAAATTCAGGAAATTTTCCGTTTGCCCAGTCAAAGTTTCCAGCATCAATGATAACGCCTCCTAATGAAGTTCCGTTTCCTGCGATATATTTAGTTAAGGAATGAATTACAATATCGGCACCATATTTAATTGGGTTTAATAAATAAGGTGTCGCAACTGTATTATCTACTATAAATGGCACTTTGAATGCTTTGGCTTCTGCCGAAATTGCTTTTAAATCTAGTATATCCAATTTTGGATTTCCAAGAGATTCTACAAAGAAAGCTCTCGTATTTTCTTTAGCTGCTTTAGTGAAGTTTTCAGGTTTTGAAGGATCTACAAAAGTTGTTGTGATTCCTAAACGTGGTAAAGTAACTTTTAAAAGATTATAAGTTCCGCCATACAAACTGTTTGACGCTACGATATGATCTCCTGCCTTTAATAAAGTTAATAATGTTGTAGAAATTGCAGAAGCTCCAGAAGCCGTAACCACAGCTCCAATTCCGCCTTCTAGTGCTGCCAGTCGCTGTTCCAAAATATCGTTTGTCGGATTATTTAATCTTGTGTAAATGAATCCAGCTTCGGCAAGACCAAACAAATTGGCAGCGTGATCTGCACTGTTAAACACATATGAAGATGTTTGATAAATTGGCACTGCTCTTGTTCCAGAGTTTTTAGTAACGTCGTGTCCTGCGTGTAATGCGTTTGTTGCAAATTTTTGTGTACTCATGATTTCTTAATTTTTTAATATTGTTAATACGTTATATATTGTGATTGGATTTTTGAAATTGATTTTAGATTTAAGCGAAGAATTCTTCTGCCTCTTCCTCTAGTTCATACATTTGAAACAGCAGTGATTTTTGACTAGCACTTTGCTCTTCGTTTATTCTTATCACTTCTCTTGCGATTTCTTCTGATGTGGTATTGTTGTTTTGAGAATTGTTTCTCAATAAGTATTCTATTGCGATTGAATTTAAAGTTTTCATGATTTTTAATTTTAAAAAGTTGAAATAAAAAAAGCCCTTTCGGATGGCGACCAAAAGGGCTATAGCTTAACTATAACAAAGATTTACTCTTTCACTTTTGGCAACAGCAATGTGGGATGCACATTTGCATCATCTTACAACACATCATATTTCTTTTTGCTATTGCTTTCATTTTTATTTAAAATTGAATTTGACTATTTTTTAAATTCGACTAATTTGATAGAGTAAAAGTAGTAATATTTATTTAACCACCAAATTAAAATTGAAATTTTTCTTATATTTTTTTTTAATCTATTATTTAGAGCATAAAAAAAACCTCTGCGTTTCTGCAGAGGTTCTATTTATATTATTACTGAAAAATAATTACAATAGTGTCTCTGCGGAAAACTCCGGCATCTTACAAGACATCATATTGCAAATTGTAAATTTCATTTGTTTCTTTTGTTTTAACGAGGCAAAGTTGCGAACTATTTTTGAATCAGCCAAACAAAAAACAAAATATTTTCTATTACCCTATCAAAATAGTATGTTATTGTTAAATTTCTGCTAGAAAAAATAAAAAAAGTTGAACTTTAATTTGCAAATCAAAATGGTTTCATACCTTTGCACCCGAAACAGAGGAAAAATTTGAACTGATTGCAACCTCTTCATAATGAAACGGTTTCATTATGAATGCTGAAAGATTCATTTCAGCAGTAAAAAATGCTAAAGCAGGAACTCTCCTTTAGCCCTTTTTAGCAATTACTTTCCCTGCTGAATTTTTAAAAAATTAATATATTATTATTACATTATTATGGCTTATTTATTTACGTCAGAATCTGTTAGTGAAGGGCATCCAGACAAAGTTGCAGATCAAATTTCGGATGCATTAATTGACAACTTTTTGGCATTTGACGCTGATTCAAAAGTAGCTTGTGAAACATTAGTTACAACGGGTCAGGTGATTTTAGCAGGTGAAGTAAAATCGAATACTTATCTTGATGTTCAGCAAATCGCTCGTGAGGTAATCCGTAAAATTGGATATACTAAAAGTGAATACATGTTTGAAGCTAATTCTTGTGGAATTCTTTCAGCTATTCACGAACAATCTGCAGATATTAACCAAGGTGTTGACAGAGCTAAGCCAGAAGAGCAAGGTGCTGGTGACCAAGGAATGATGTTTGGTTACGCTACAAACGAAACTGAAAACTACATGCCATTGGCATTAGATTTATCTCATAAATTATTACAAGAATTAGCTATTTTAAGACGTGAAAACAAAGAAATCACGTATTTACGTCCAGATGCTAAATCTCAAGTAACTTTAGAATACAGCGACGATAACAAACCAACTCGTATTGATGCGATTGTAATCTCAACTCAACACGATGATTTTGATGAAGAAGCTGCTATGTTGGCTAAAATCAAAAAAGATATTATCGAAATCTTGATTCCAAGAATTATCGCTAAAAATCCAGAGCACGCTCATTTATTCAACGATAAAATCAACTACCACATTAACCCAACAGGAAAATTCGTTATTGGAGGACCTCACGGAGATACTGGTTTAACAGGAAGAAAAATTATCGTTGATACTTACGGTGGAAAAGGTGCTCACGGTGGTGGCGCATTCTCTGGAAAAGATCCAAGTAAAGTAGATAGAAGTGCTGCTTATGCAACTCGTCATATCGCTAAAAACTTAGTTGCTGCTGGTGTTGCTGACGAAATCTTAGTTCAGGTTTCTTACGCAATTGGAGTTGCTGAGCCAATGGGAATTTTCATTGAAACTTACGGAACTTCTAAAGTAAACTTAACTAACGGTGAAATCGCTAAAAAAGTAGAAGCTATCTTTGATATGCGTCCTTACTTTATCGAGCAACGTTTAAAATTAAGAAACCCAATCTACAGCGAAACGGCTGCTTACGGACACATGGGACGTAAACCAGAAACTGTAACTAAAACTTTCTCTGCTCCAGGCGGAAACGAAAAAACAGTTACTGTTGAGTTGTTTACATGGGAAAAACTTGATTTTGTTGACCAAGTAAAAGCTGCATTCGGATTATAATTCAATCTGAATTTTAAATACTAAAAAAAAAGGCTGTCTAAAATTTTAGATAGCCTTTTTTGTTTTACTTAAAAAGAAATAAACCCAATACTAAAGTCGGGTTTATTATTTATTACTAAACTAGTACGTTCCGTTACTCATTTTAGTTAAAACTTCTTTCATTTGATTTGCAGTTTCTTCATCAACATCGCTAGTAATATACTTTACTGCTAAAACTTGCGTAGCGATTGCTTTGTCTTTTTGTCCGTCTTTATAATACAATTGAGCTAAAGTATCTAAGTAATAAGGACTGCTTTTTGCTAAAGCTACACTATACTCAGACCATTTTATCGCATCTTTTAAGAAGTTTGAATTCTGAGGTTTTAAAACAACTGTCCAAGCTGCATTATTACAAATATCTGAATGATAAATTTTAAATGAATTCCATCCGTCATAAGAATAACTTGAACTAGAATCTAAACCTGAAAAAATAGCATCTAATTTCTCAATCGGACTTCCTCCTGCCAAAGTTGAATCAAAATATGTATTAAACTCTCTTAAGAAAGTTGTATTAGAACCATCTTTCTCTTCGATTTGGCCTAGATAATAAAAGTAATTTCTATAAACATCAAAATTACCTTTTCCAGACGCAATGATTCTTTTGTAAAGCGAATTGATTTTCTCTTTATTCATTTCGCCAGAAACACCATCTTGAGAAAGATATAGATTTTGTTGCAATGCATCTGAAACTTCAGAAACTACATTTCCGATAGCATGAACTTCTCCTTCTTTAGTATTAAAATCAGCACGCTTACTTTCAATATCTTCTGAGTGATTTAGTAAATAATCGATTGCCAAGAAATCGGTATCGTTTAGAATTCTGTCTTTACCAAAAAGCTGTTTTGTAAATCCTTGGTTTTTGATTTCTTTAATGATGGTTTCCACCAAATACATGTTTACAGCTTTATCTTTTTGATGTGCCTCGATTAATTTTTTCCAAGTTTGAGCCACTTCTTTTTCATTTAAAGCTGATTTTGTAATTACAAAATCAGTTGAATTTGGATCTACTGAATAATTTGAATCATAATCATAAGATGTTTCTAACGAAGCTCCTTTATTAAATGCCGAAATCAAATCGGCATCTGAAGCCTTTTTGTTCTTTAAAACATTATCTATAGCTAAGAAGGCATCTGCTCTCTGAAGTTTTCTATAAAAATCTCCATAGTAACTAAACTGATATTGCTGAGCCGCTAAATCTGATTTTGCAACAGCTAGTAAATCTCCATTTCCATTTAAAACAAATACACTTGGATCATTCGTAATTTTATTGTTTTTAAGCCATTTTTTATCATTGACTCCAGCTAGATAATAATTATATGTATCATATTGTGCATTATACGAATCGTACATATTGTATCCAGTCTGCGTTTCTTGTTCTTTTATAAAAGCGTCAAAATTCTCCTTTGCTGTTTTATTCTTGCTGTCGAGCACAACAATCAAAAACTTATTACTCGCTGTTTTAGTAGATTCTAATGCTTTTTTTAGATTGTCTTCTACTTTTAATTTAAAATCGAACTTGTTGTAATTAGCTGTAGAATCAACAGAATAATCTGTTGCAGGAACTGCCACGGCATCTACTAAGGTATTTCCTGTACTATCTACTGCTGTACCTCCATAAATATCATCATATGAACTCTTGCCTGGATATGTCCAATTTGTTATAGTTTGACTTTCTACAGGAACAACTGTTGGAGTTTTAGCAGGTTTTTCATCTTTTTCGTTTATGAATACCAAAGGATCTTTTCCGAATCCATCAGAGATCTTCAATTCTTTTGTTTTTTGATCAAAAGCACCAACAAGATTTAAATCACCTAAAACTGCCATATCGTAGTTGACTGTTACTTCCGAAACATCTTTTGGCAATGCATATTTACTTACATCGCTTTTTCCATTATAATCTTCGTAAACTAAATAAAGGAAATCTGTTTTGTCTATCTCAAAATCTAAATCTGTTTTGATATAATCAGGATCCACTTTCGTTTTTATGTCCGAAAGCCTCTGGTATTGAACCGTCTCTGAACCTTTTTGAGTTCCTATATAAAAGGAATAATAAGACGGATTCAAAAACTTAATCTTAATTTTTTTTGCTTTTTTATCTTTAGCAAAAGAGAGATCAAATCTATTTATTTTATTCTCAGTACTTTTTAAGAAAACTAACGAATCGCCTTTAATTTCGTATCCTCCCGAATAAAAAACCAATTCGTATTTATTATTATCTAATAAATTTAACTTAATCTTTCCTCCTTTATTTGTAGACGAATAAGTTCCTTTTTCTATACCATTTGTTTGAGAGAAAGAAACAAACATTCCGGCAAATAAAAGTATAGAACTGCATATAAAATTGCGCATGATTACGTATTTTGTTGTTAATAATATAGCACAAAGATATTTGATTCTTGGCTAAACAAATCACAAAAAATCATAATATTTGCAATCAAAATACTACAAATTATATTTCATCGAAAATATGATATAACGTGGCTGAACGGTGTATTGAGAAACTCGTGTTGAGAACTGCGAAAAGCTGTCGTCGTTAAGATATTTAGTATTTAAAAGATTAGTTGCCGAAATTTTATATTCCCATTTGCTGTTCTTTTTCTGATAAATTAAACTTGCACTTAAGAAATCATATTCATTATCAACCGATTTATCTCCGTTGTAATAATGATAGAATTCATATTCTGAAACAAAAGAGAAACTATCTAAAAAGTAGTAATCTAATTTGGCAAAAGGCTTATCGGTATAAAAAGTAGAACCGCTGTATTTATTGATTAAAAGATTGTATCCAAATTCTATATTTGGAAGGTTTTTATAATTTGTTGAAGCTTTAACTGTATAACTTTGACTGAAACTTTCTGTAGTTGACAATTGTTCATTTTGAATGTTATTAAATTTCGACCAATTGAAAGTTGCATTTGCAGAAGCTTTATAATTCTTTAAAAATGAACGTCCGTAATTTCCCATTCCAGAAAAAGTTTCATCTGCTAAATTCGAATTGTATGGAACAGAAGATTGGTTAATTCCGTCAAAATCTGCTTTTGTTTTAATCGCATCTATCTTTCTCGTATAAGTTGCGTTGGCAAAAATATTCTCAAAATTGAACATATTATATTTGAAATAACGAAGCGAATGCACTTGCGATGTTGCATTTTCTAAGTAACGATTTCCGCGAAACAAACTGCTGTAATTAGACAAAACATATCCTGCCGCCAATTGATTAATATCTGTAAAATCATTCGTTAAAGAGAAATTATACGTTAGCGTTTCTGATTTTTTAATTTGGTATAAAGCAAAGAAATCAGGAAGTATTTTGGTAAAACTTTGAGAATAATCAGATCCAAGCTGTCCGTTTGTCATTTGGTAAGAATGCAAACTTACACCCGGCGTCAATGTAAATTTTCCTGTTAGAATTTTATAATGAAAACCTAAAAAGGCATCATTAAAACGATAATCAACATCATTATTATTTTCAGCATCATTCAGATCATTTCTGGTTCCGTTATCTAACATTTGAAAAATGTGCGAATTGAAATTTTGATACGAATAAGTATTTCCTAAAGTAACATTAAAATTGCTTTTTGCTGTTACCATATAATAGTAATCCAGTTTAGCATCTAATTTATTGGTTTTCACAAATCGGTCTTGATTGTAATCATTTCTCGATTGTGCGGGATCTGTAATATATCCTGACAACGCAAAAGGAAGCGTTTGCAGGTTAGCATTATAAAATGGATTCTCGTCTTGATACAAATGCTGCATTTCAAAAGCAAAAATATTTTTAGTGCTTTGCGTGTAATACAAACTCAAATTCTGATTAATAGAAGTTGGATCTTGTTTTTTAGTTGTAAAAATATCTTCAGAAGTTGCTACATTCTGCACAATTTGTTCTCTAAACAAATCTGAATATTCTTCTTGTTTAGTAAGTTTGGTTAAAATATCATAATCAAACTGAAACTTGTCGCTTGGTTTATAAGTCGAGCTTAATTTAAAAAGTCCTAAATTATTTTTTTGACTTGTATTTTCGTTACTTTTCTGCTGATCTCCAGAATCTAAAATTGTGGTTTGCGATTTGGTTTCTAATTCTGTTTTTGAAGTTGACAGAATTCCAAAACCGCTAATATTCCAAGCTTTGTTGACAGAATATGCGAAGTTTGTTGCACCGAATTTTGTCTCAATTTCTTTCGCACGGTTATTTCGTAATAATGAAATTCCTAAGTCATTAGAAGAAACATTAAAACTGCTTCCTCCCTTTTTCATCAAGTTTTTAAATCCTCCCGTAAACTTAAAATAATCCTGTGCCGTAAGAGGCAACTCTCCAATATTATTAAAATTGGTGATTAAATTAATACTGTATTTGGGACTATAATAGAACAATTTCGGATTAATAATATAACGGCTATCCAATTCTGCAACGCCAATTCCGGCCGTCACATCTCCAAACCAAAAGTTCTTTTTTCCTTCTTTCAATTTGATATTCATAGCCACATTATCCTGATCGTTTTCTAATCCTTTTAGTGCACTTACTTCGTTGTAATTTCTTAAAACCTGAACTTTATCAATAGCATCAGCCGGAATATTTTTAACTCCTAATTTGGTATCTCCGTCAAAAAAGTCTTTTCCTTCCACCATCAATTTACTGACTTTTTTTCCTTCTACTTCTATTTCTCCATCAGCATTTACCTCAACTCCAGGCAATTTTTTAAGTACATCTTCCAACTTTTTTTCTGTTCCAGATTTAAAAGAGTCTGCATTATAAACAATTGTATCTCCTTTTATAGAAACAGGCATTTCGCGAACAATTTCAACTCCTTCCAATTCGATTCCTGCTCCATCCATAACGATATTCTGAGTCATATTTTCAGCTTTTGTAGACACTGCAATTTCCTTAGATTTCATTCCTAAATAACTTATTTTAATCGTGTAAGCTGTATTAGGTTTTAAAGTGAGCTGAAATTTTCCTTTATCATTCGTAATTCCGTACGAATCCATTGCTTTGGTTCCGTTATTAATCGCCATGATATTGGCCATTTCTAACGGATTTTTCTGTTCGTCTTGAATAAAACCATCAAAACGAACACTTTGTGCAAAAGAAAAAGAAGTGATTAAAAAAGCGACAAAAAAATATAACTTGTTCATTAAAAAGAATGCTTAGAATAAATAATAAAGGCTTTAGGTTATCTTCCCGGAGGAGGAGGCGGTCCGCCAGCACGCCCGCGGTTCATTTCTCTAAATTCTTCCATTTTTTTAATTACCGTTTCGTCATATTCTTTTTGAGAAATTACTTTCCCTTTTTTAGAAGGCTTTATTTCGACTTTATCTTTTGCATTCAAAACAATTTTTGAACATAAGATTGTCGTTGTTCCATCGTTAATTTCTAAAATTAAACCAGGAAGTCCCCAGTAATCTTCAGGTCCTTGATTAATCGGAATTTCTGGTGTGTACCAAGCCGTAACCACAATTTCTTTTGGCATTTCAAAATTGTCTGCAAAATTGGTTTTAGTATCGCCCGATGTCTTTTTAGCTTCATCCTTTTTATCATCGTTATTCTTAGGTCTGAAGTTTCTAAAATCGGTTTTACTTGCTTGTTTTACTGCTGTTGCTTTAAAACAATTGTAGCCTCCAATTTGTTTGGTTTCTTGTTCTAATTTCCAGTTTAGTTTTGGCAATGAATCGACAACAAGAAATTCTTTGCCCATAAATTCTTTATCTACAGTATACGTTTTTGTTTTTACATCTTTATAAAAAGTTCCTCCGCCTCCTGTAAGAGAACCAAACATCATTCTAAAACCTCCTTGCTGTTGCCCAGGTGCTTCTAGTTTTTCTTCTTCTTTATAAATCGATGCTGCTTTATCAAAGTTTAATATGAATGTTTTTTCGAGCATTTTTTTCATGCGCTCTTCCATGTTTTTCTGCATTTCTGGCGTGATGTCTCTATTTCCGCGCATTCCTTCAAATTTTGGCGCTTGGTTTTTTGACTCGTAAACCGCCATTCCCTGAAAATCTTTTTGCGCTTGAATTTGAGTAGAAACAAGTATTAGAGCCATATATAAAAATATCTTTTTCATTTTATTTTCTTTAAAGTGAGTAAATCCGATAAAACCTACATTCAAATGTATTATTAATTTTAAAATTCAAAAAACTAAATATATTAATGGTACTAAGGTATAGATAGAACCGTCTATTTTTTAGACTATTAGATTAAAAAAAGGTTTAAGGTTTAAAATTGGCTTTTTAATGCGAGTTTTTTGTAATTTGGTGGTCTTGTAAATCAATTTTCTAATGTATAAAACGGTGCAAAAAATTTTATTCTCCATACTTCTTTTCTGCACTTTTCATGCACTTTCGGCTCAGGATTTGAGTATAAATCCGACCTTGATTTCGCAGTACAAAAATACTTCAGATGAATTTTTAGGATACGATTCTTTTGGGTATTCCTATCAGATAACAAACAATGTTTTTAGCAAAATTAAAGGGAAAGAAATTTTCGAATACAAGAATGTCTCCTTAGGGAAAATTACAAAAGTTGATCTCCAAAATCCTTTAAAAATTGTTTTGTTTTACGAAGATTTCAATAGTGTTGTTTTATTGGATAATCAGTTAAATAAAATGACTGAAATCAACTTTTCGCAGAATGCAAATCCAATTGTAGTAAGCGCAATCGGAATGTCAACACAAAACCAATTATGGATTTACAACACTTTAAATCAGCAGATTGGTCTTTTTGATTATTTAAAAAATGAATACAAAACGGTTTCCATTCCATTGACTGAAGCCATTCAATATTATCAAACCGATTTTAATGCTTTTTACTGGATTGATAAGAAAAACAACTGGTTCTCTTGTGACATTTTTGGAAAAATTACTTCGCTAGGAAAAATAACTAATTTTGATAAAATTGCTATTGTTAATTCTTCGCAATATCTTTTCAGTAAGGATAATAAATTGTACTTTAAGGGGTTTAATAAAGTAAATTCTGATGTAATTTATGAGATTAAAATTTTAGAAAAAAGCTTTGACAATTTTTATTACAAAGACCAAATTTTATCTATTTTTACAGCTACAGATATATCCAATTATAAAATCGTAACACCGTAATGCACATAGCAATAGCAGGAAACATAGGCGCAGGAAAAACTACATTGACCAAATTATTGGCGAAACATTTCAAATGGGAACCTCATTATGAAGATGTAGTTGATAATCCGTACCTAGATGATTTCTACCATCAAATGGAGCGTTGGTCATTTAATCTTCAGATTTATTTCCTAAATAGCCGTTTCCGTCAAGTGCAACAAATTCGCGAAAGCGGAAAGAAAATCATTCAAGATAGAACGATTTATGAAGATGCTCATATCTTCGCACCCAATTTATATGCAATGGGATTAATGACAAGCCGTGATTTTGAAAATTATACGTCTTTGTTCGAATTAATGGAATCTTTGGTTAAAGCTCCAGATTTATTGATTTATTTAAGAAGTTCTATTCCAAATTTAGTGGGACAAATTCACAAACGCGGACGCGAATACGAAAACTCTATTTCTATCGATTATTTAAGCCGTTTGAACGAAAGATATGAAGCATGGATTCAGACTTATACTAAAGGAAAATTACTAATCATAGACGTTGATAACATTAATTTTGTTGACAATCCTGAAGATTTAGGAGATATCATTAATAAAATTGATGCTGAACTAAATGGATTGTTTTAAAACACGGATTTCACAAATTTACACGAAATAAAAAAAAGCCTCTAAATTGTTTTTAGAGGCTTTTTCTATTAATGTTATATTATTTTGCAGCTTCGACTTTTGCTAAAACTTCTTCTTCGGTTCCTTCAAAAACTTCTGTTGTTGTTTTGCCATTTACTGTTTTAGTAACTGTTCCAGTTGTTTTTCCGTTGATGTTTTTAACCTCAACACGAACAGATTCGCTTTCTGCATGAGCATATTTTCCAGTTGCATCAAAGTGTGCTAAACATTTTGCTGTTTCTTCTTCAGAACAGCCTTTTTCTTTACACATTTTAATGCATTCTTCTTTTGTCATTCCAGACATATCGCCACATTTAGACATTCCTGAATGCATTTCTGTTTTAGCGCAACAAGAAGCTTTTCCCGCCATGTCTGATGATCCGTGACCTTCTTGGCCTTCTCCTAAAATTGGCGCAATTACCAATCCAATTAAACAAGTTAATTTAATCAAGATATTCATTGAAGGTCCAGAAGTATCTTTAAACGGATCTCCAACAGTGTCTCCAGTTACAGCAGCTTTGTGCGCATCAGAACCTTTGTATGTCATTTCTCCGTTGATCATTACTCCTGCTTCGAAAGATTTTTTAGCATTATCCCAAGCACCTCCAGCATTGTTTTGAAAAACTGCCCAAAGCACACCAGAAACGGTAACTCCTGCCATATATCCTCCTAACATTTCAGCAATTAACTGATTATTGTCTGAGTAAACTAATTTTCCTAAAAGAACAATTAAAATTGGGAAACCAATCGTTAAGACTCCAGGAAGCATCATTTCGCGTAAAGCGGCTTTTGTAGAAATCTCAACACATTTTCCATATTCTGGTTTTCCAGTTCCTTCCATGATTCCAGCAATTTCTTTAAACTGGCGACGAACTTCGTACACCATATCCATTGCTGCTTTTCCAACAGAATTCATTGCTAGAGCAGAGAAAACAACCGGGATCATTCCACCAACAAATAACATGGCTAAAACTGGTGCTTTAAAAATATTGATTCCGTCAATTCCTGTAAAAGTTACATACGCAGCAAATAAAGCTAATGAAGTTAAAGCTGCAGATGCAATTGCAAATCCTTTTCCTGTTGCTGCTGTTGTATTTCCTACTGAATCTAAAATATCGGTTCTTGTACGAACTTCTTTTGGCAATTCGCTCATTTCTGCGATTCCGCCAGCATTATCAGAAATTGGCCCGAAAGCATCGATTGCCAATTGCATTGCTGTTGTTGCCATCATTGCAGAAGCCGCTAAAGCTACACCATAAAATCCTGCTAAAACATAAGAAATCCAGATTGCAATTGCGAATAATAAAACGGTTGGAAAAGTAGAAATCATTCCCGTTGCCAAACCTGCAATTACGTTTGTTCCCGCTCCTGTAGATGATTTTTGAACGATTGCTAAAACTGGTTTTGTTCCTAATCCTGTGTAATATTCTGTTACTGATGAAATCGCTCCACCAACGACTAAACCTACTAATGTAGCATAGAAAACACGCATTGATGAAATGGCTTTAGAACCTTCTCCAAAAAATGTCATTTGCATGGTTTCTGGTAACATATGTTGAACTAAAAAGAAACAAGCCACAGCAGTTAAAACAATAGAAACCCAGTTTCCAATATTTAATGCTTTCTGAACTTGCGCTTCTTTAGCATTATCATCTGATATTTTTACTAAAGTTGTTCCAATGATTGAGAATAAAATTCCGAAACCGGCAATTGCCATTGGAAGCAAAATTGGACCGATTCCGCCGAAAGAATCATTGATACTTCCACCCATATCTTTTATCACGTAGTTTCCTAGAACCATTGCTGCTAGAACTGTTGCTACATAAGATCCGAATAAATCGGCTCCCATACCCGCAACGTCTCCTACGTTATCTCCTACGTTATCTGCAATTGTAGCTGGATTACGAGGATCGTCTTCTGGAATTCCTGCTTCAACTTTACCAACTAAATCAGCACCAACATCGGCTGCTTTAGTGTAAATTCCTCCTCCGACACGTGCAAATAAAGCAATTGATTCTGCACCAAGTGAAAATCCTGCAAGAGTTTCTAAAACAACAGTCATAGTATCTGTGTCTTTCCAAACTCCGCCAGAAAATAAATTAAAGAAAATTATAAAAAAGGATGTTAATCCTAAAACTGCTAAACCTGCAACACCAAGTCCCATTACAGTTCCGCCTCCAAAAGAAACTTTCAAAGCTTGCGGTAAACTTGTACGTGCTGCCTGTGTTGTTCTAACGTTTGTTTTGGTTGCGATTTTCATTCCCATATTTCCTGCTAAAGCAGAGAAAAATGCACCAAAAATAAATGCTATTACGATTAATAAATGTGTTTTTACTCCTGGAATAAAAGTAATTCCTGCCAAAGCCAAACTGGCAATAATTACGAAGATGGTTAATAATTTGTATTCGGCTTTTAGAAAGGCTAAGGCTCCTTCGTAGATGTAATCTGAAATCTCTTTCATCTTACCGTCTCCAGCATCTTGTTTTAAAACCCAAGTCCTTTTTATTCCCATGAAAAGTAATCCTAAAACTGCCATTATAATTGGCAGGTAAATCATAAATGCATTCATAATATATTAATGGTTTTGGTTAATAGTCAACAATCTAACTAAAACGAATTTAAACAAAAAAGCAATACTCCTGACGGCAGTATTGCTTTTTTTATATTAGAATACGGTTAAAATTATTTAATGCTAAATAATCCCGCTGGTTTATTTTCAATATCATCAAAACGTTTTGTACACTCAGCGATGATGTCGTAAGCTTCTTTAACATCTCCCCATCCTTCAACATCTACTTTTTTGTTTTCAAGGTCTTTGTAAACTTGGAAGAAGTGCTCGATTTCTTTTACTAAGTGAGGGTTGATATCAGAAAGATCATTTAATGAGTTCCAGATTGGATCTGAAACTGGTACACAAATAATTTTCTCGTCTGGTCCTTTGTCATCTGCCATGTGGAATACACCGATTGGCTTAACCTCCATAACACATCCAGGGAAAGTTGGTTCGTTTACCAAAACTAATACATCAAGAGGATCTCCGTCTAAAGCTAAAGTTTCAGGAATAAATCCGTAATCTGCAGGGTACATCATTGAAGAGAATAACATTCTATCAAAACGCATTCTTTTTATTTCAAAATCGTATTCGTATTTATTTCTGCTTCCTCTTGGTATTTCGATTAATACATCGAAAGTCGTTAATTTGTCTGCGGTCATTTTCGTTTTTTATTATTTCTATAATTTCGGTTGCAAAAATAACTAAAGAATCTAGTTTTACAATAAAAAACAAGGTTAAATTATCTGCATTAGGGTTTAAAAAACAAGCATTTAATAGGTAATTGTTCGATTTCTTTTCTTCAGATAATAATGCCACAGCAAATAGGTTGCATAAGATCGATACGGACTCCATTGTTCTGCATGAGTTTCCATCTCTTGTTTGTCATGAATATTGAGTAATTCCTTGATCGTATTGACTACTGCAATATCGCCAAGCGGAATCAAATCGGGTTCTTCTAGACAGAACATCAGATAAATATCGATAGTCCAATTTCCAATTCCTTTTAATTTAATTAGCTCTTCGCGAACTTGTTTTGCCGATTTTGTAGCTAAACTTTCAATATTTAATTCTTTATTTAAAACCGCTTCCGCTAAAATCTTAATGTATTTTGTTTTCTGACGACTTACTCCCAGATTTCTAAATTCTTCATCAGATAAAACGGCCATGTTTTCTGGATTGCAGGTTTTATAAGCTTTGATTTTTAAAAATGTGGCTTTCGCCGAATCTATAGAAACCTGTTGCTCCAATATCAGCAAAACCAAAGTTTCAAAACCTGGCGGACGTCTTGGAATTGGAGGTAATCCATACTTCTCTATGATTTCTAGAAATATTGGATTTTTGGATGAAAGAAAATCTATGGCTTCTTGCATGATGCTACTTTTAAGTCTAATCTCAAAAGTAAATAAAAAATAATCTCGCAAAGACGCCAAGTCGCTAAGTTTTTGTTTCACGCAGATTTAAGCGGATAAATTATAGATTAAAAATCTGCGTGAAACAAAATAACAAAGTCGCAAAGGTTTCAAACCTTTGCGACTTTGTTACTTTGTCACTTAGAACCTTAAAAATAAAATCCGAAAGATCCTTTTATTGCAAATTTGTGTGCATCTGGCATATCTAGATAATTTCCTCTCCAAGAAAAATCAAGACGGAAAACTTTAAAGATATTTCCAATTCCTGCATTATATTCCCAGTACACTTTTTCTGGAGCATTATAAGGCAATCCCGAGGCATTAATTGCACGGTTAGCATCAGATATTGTTCCGTGTACTGCTCTAATTCCGATATATTCTCTCCAATTCAGTTTTCTCATAAAAGGAATTCTAGCAAAAAGTCTTCCCCCAAAATCATGATTCCACTGTAAGGTTGTATATTGATCTGTAACGAATTCGTAGAAATTCAAGTTACTAAATGTATTTTCAATTGTAAAATAGGTCTGGTTACCTGGAATTACGCTCATCAATCCTAACGGAATTGTTCCAAAAGTCTTTCCTGTTTCAATCGTGATATTTGTTCTTCCTAAAGGTCCGATAATAATTGGCTGTCTGTAGAAAACTTGGATTTTTTCGTAAGCAAAATCACTATCAAAAACACCCTTCAAACCATAACTAAAATTCACAAAGAAATGGCTAAAAGGACTATCAACTAAACTTCTTTCTACACCGTAACCAATCGTTTTTCTGTTTGGCATAAACTCAAACTGAATATTGGCTTCAGATTGCTTTACTGAGCTTTGAACAACACCTGCAGGATTTTCAGGAGTTGGCAAAGTTGTATAATAATCTAAACTAAATGTTTTTGATGCCGATTCTAATGTTCGATATGAAAGTCCTGCTGAAACAATAAAATTCTTCTTAGGTTCCATTTCGACAGAAACATTACTCAGATTAATATTGGTTAGTTTTCCATTACTACCCGTTGTGAATAAGGCCGAAGATGCAAAACTTCGTCCTAAAACGTCATTTGTAGTAGTTAAACTCGCACCAATTTGTTCAATATCACGCCTGTTTCCTCCAGAAATAATAACTCTGTTTTTCTTATCAACCATCCATTTTCCAGAAACTCCGTATTTGAATTTGTTGTCATCAAACCCGTAAGCAGTATAAGCTTGAATACGCCAAGGATCGTTTGGTCCAAAATAGGTTCTTCCTCCTGCTCTTAGCCTGATACCTTCCACTTCATTATATCCAAAAGTTGAAAATATAGGACCAAAATCAAAGTTCTTAAACTCAATATAACCACTTCCTAAAATCGAGACGAGATTGTATAATTGTTTAAATCGCTTGACGGTTTGTAACGTATCAAGCATTTTATAAATTCCCTGTTCGTCTTTATTTAATTTTTCAAAACGATTTTCTTCCCAGAATTCAGGCGGTCGTTCATAAACAGCGTTGTCTATAAAATTGACCTCTTCTTTGTAAAACTTCTCTGGTTTCTGAATATTGAATTTATGATTGCGATATAAAGTTGTCCTTTTACCGTAAACACCTTTTGATTTTTCTTTCTTGTTTAAAGCAAAATCAGACATCATGTAATCGCGAGTCAAAAGGAAAACAGAATCGTTTTCTACTTCAAATTCTTGCTCGATATAAATATCTTTTACCCAGTTAATATTGGCACTTTTTGTAACGCCCATATTAATTTTCTTAATCGCAAAAGTGGTGTCATTAACCCAAAAATCACCTTTAAAAGTCAATTCGTTTTTACGTCTCGGATAAAAAACAATATTGTAGCACCATTTTTTATCAATAAAAGCACTGTCTTTTAAGACATAGTTATACACGTCGATTCCTGTTCTTGAAAGCGGACTTGTAAAACTTTTATCAAAAAATTTAAGGTGATTATCATAAATGTTATAATCGGAATAAAGATCTTTTACAAAAGATAAAATCTGCTGATTTCCGTTAAAACCAGACATTTTATTTCCTGTTAGATTTTCTTTTACTTTCTTTAATTTATTATCTCCATAAACATCGTAAACCGATTCGTTAATGAAAACTGGCAAGTATGTTTTTCCTGTAACCTCAGAAGTATCAACATGGTTAAAGATAAACTCCATTCCTTTAAAAAGCTTGTTTTTCATGAATGCACTATCAATAGTATTCATGTCAAACTCCACTTTTTCGTACTTCTGCATCTGATATTGATTAAACTGGTACAATCCGTTTTTACGTTTTCTTGCCCAAATTTTTCTCAAAATATCCAATGCGGGATTGTTCTTTTTAGAAGTTTTACCTGTATAAATCACAACTTCATTAAGCGCTTCGGCTTCGCTTAAAATAATTTTAAAATTATAATTAACTGGTTTATCTAACGGAACTTCTTTATCCGAAAATCCTGCTGAAGTAACAATAAGTGCGGTATAAGTATTTGCTGATTCTAAATAAAAACGTCCGTCTTCATTAGAAACGATTCCGATATTAGAACCTTTAAATACCACATTTGCAAAAGGTACTGGCTGATTGGATTTATCCAAAACAACTCCACTCACTTTGGTTTGTGCAGAAGCCGCATTCGCAAATGCAAATACAATATATAAGAGAAGTAGAGTTAATTTGTTCATTATAAAGTAAAAAAAAACTTCACCAATCCATGTTGTCTGATGAAGTTTTATGAGTATTATGTATTTGTATTATTTATATAATACTTTTTTAACTGCTTTTACTACATCACCTGCATTTGGCAACCAGTCTTTAAGCAATACTGGAGAGTAAGGTGCAGGAGTATCTGCAGTTGTAATACGTTGAATTGGCGCATCAAGGAAATCGAATGCTTGCTCTTGAACGATATAAGAAATTTCAGAAGAAAGGCTGGCAACTGGCCAAGCTTCTTCAAGAATTACTAAACGGTTTGTTTTCTTAACAGATTTAAGGATCGCATCTTTGTCCATTGGACGAACTGTTCTTAAATCGATAATCTCACAAGAGATTCCTTCTTTTGCTAATTCATCAGCAGCGATAAAAGCTTCTTTGATGATTTTTCCGAAAGAAACGATAGTTACATCAGTTCCTTCACGTTTAACATCAGCAACACCAATTGGAATTGTGTATTCTCCGTCTGGCACTTCACCTTTGTCACCGTACATTTGCTCAGACTCCATGAAAATTACTGGGTCATTATCGCGAATTGCAGATTTTAAAAGTCCTTTTGCATCGTAAGGAGTTGAAGGAACAATAACTTTAAGACCTGGAGTATTAGCAAACCAGTTTTCTAAAGCTTGTGAGTGAGTAGCTCCTAATTGACCAGCAGAAGCTGTTGGTCCGCGGAAAACGATAGGCACATTAAACTGTCCTCCTGTCATTTGACGCATTTTAGCAGCGTTATTAATAATTTGATCAATACCAACTAAACAGAAGTTGAATGTCATATATTCTACAATAGGACGGTTTCCGTTCATTGCAGAACCTACTGCAATTCCTGAAAAACCAAGCTCAGCAATTGGAGTATCGATTACTCTTTTTTCGCCAAACTCAGCAAGCATTCCTTTTGAAGCCTTGTAAGCTCCATTGTATTCTGCAACCTCTTCTCCCATTAAATATATGGATTCATCGCGACGCATTTCTTCGCTCATCGCTTCACAAATGGCCTCTCTAAATTGTATTGTTCTCATATTTTATATTGTATGTTGAATTTTCTGAAAAGCAAAAATAAATATTTTAAATAACTTAAAAGCAAAAATTGAATTTAAAATCGCATGAACTTCTATCTGTTCTCCCGTTTTAACTTTTTAAACTTTATTGTGATATTTACGAAATCGATATAATAACGTATAATTCACACTTAATTGCTCTAAAATATTTTTCAGACAAACTTTTGTGTATTTGTTTAATTCTTGTTTTCACAAAATGCATCCATTAAAACGCAAAAAATCAAAAATTAGTATTTATCACACAAAAAGAAGTTAACTCTCCAGAGGCAGATTATTGCAAAATTCCTAACAATCAGACAAAATGAATGTTTTTTCAATTTTAGATTCCGATGAAATTCATTTCAAACTACAGAATTTGCGAAATCGTAATAGTTTTAAAAAATATTATGCATGCATAGTATAATTATTCCAAATTAAATTCTAAATTTGTAGAAGCATATTATAAATTCAAAATATATACTTATGAAAATACTAGTTTGCATCAGCCATGTGCCTGATACTACTTCAAAAATTAACTTTACCAACGGTGACTCTGAATTTGACACTAATGGTGTACAATATGTAATTAACCCTAACGACGAATTTGGTCTTACACGCGCTATCTGGTTCCAAGAACAACAAGGTGCAAATGTAACGGTTGTAAACGTTGGAGGTCCTGATACTGAACCAACATTGCGTAAAGCTTTGGCTATTGGTGCAAACGAAGCAATTCGTGTTAACGCAAATCCTACCGACGGATTTTTTGTTGCTAAGCAATTGGCAGAAGTTATTAAAAATGGTGGTTACGATTTAGTAATTGCTGGTAAAGAATCTTTAGATTATAACGGAGGAATGGTTCCTGGAATGATTGCAGGAATCTTAGGATACAACTTCTTAAACTCTTGTACAGCTTTGACTGTTGACGGAAGTAATGTAAAAGCAGTTCGTGAAATCGACGGTGGAAAAGAAACTGTTGGTACTACTCTGCCTTTAATTATTGGAGGTCAAAAAGGTCTTGTTGAAGAGAAAGATTTACGCATCCCGAACATGAGAGGAATTATGACAGCAAGAACTAAAGCTCTCACTATTCTTGAGCCAGTTGATGCTGCAGTAAATACAAAAGCGGTGAAATTTGAAAAACCAGCTCCAAAATCGGCAGTAAAATTAGTTTCTGCAGATAATTTAGACGAGTTAATCAACTTATTACACAACGAAGCAAAAGTAATCTAGTAATCCGTTTTCGGTCTCGGTTTTCAGTTTGCAAACTTGAAACCTGAAACTTTAAACCTCAAAACAAAAAAATCATGTCAATATTAATATATGCAGAATCTGCAGAAGGAAAATTTAAAAAAGTTGCTTTCGAATTAGCTTCTTACGCTAAGAAAGTGGCAGAATCATTAGGAACTACTGTTACAGCTTTGACTGTAAACATCAGCGATGTTAGCGAATTAGGCAAATACGGAGTTGATAAAGTTCTAAAAGTAAGCAACGATAAATTAGCTGGTTTTAATGCAAAAGCTTACGCTGATGTTATCAAACAAGCGGCTCAAAAAGAAGGAACTAAAGTAGTTTTACTTTCTTCTACAACAGACAGTATCTACCTTTCTCCACTTGTTGCGGTAGGTTTAGAGGCTGGTTTTGCTTCAAATGTGGTTGGATTGCCAGTTAGCACTTCTCCATTTCAAGTAAAAAGAAATGCTTTCTCAAACAAAGCTTTCAATATCACTCAAATCGATACAGATGTAAAAGTTCTTGGTTTAGCTAAAAACTCTTACGGTCTTTTTGAAAGTGCTGGAGCTGCTGCTGCAGAAGATTTTAACCCAACGGTTGGAGATAATGACTTTGGAGTAAAAGTAGAATCTGTAGAAAAAGTATCTGGAAAAGTTTCTATCGCTGACGCGGATATCGTAGTTTCTGGCGGACGCGGATTAAAAGGTCCAGAAAACTGGGGATTAATCGAAGATCTTGCTGCTGTACTTGGTGCTGCAACTGCTTGTTCTAAACCAGTTTCAGATTTAGGATGGAGACCTCACAGCGAGCACGTTGGACAAACAGGAAAACCAGTAGCAACAAACTTATACATTGCAATTGGTATCTCTGGAGCTATTCAGCACATCGCGGGTATCAACTCTTCTAAAGTGAAAGTTGTAATCAATAACGATCCAGAAGCTCCTTTCTTTAAAGTGGCTGATTACGGTGTTGTTGGAGATGCTTTTGAAATTGTACCTCAATTAACAGAGAAATTAAAAGCTTTTAAAGCTCAGCATTCTTAATACAAAGAATTCTCTTTAAAAATATTGCTGCCTAAAAACAAGATGTTGTATCTTTGTTTATAGGCAGCTTTTTTGTTCCATATTTTTTGATTAAAATTGCAGCTTTATTTTCCAAACAAAAACAGTATTAAAATAAGGCGCTAAGTGCCTTTTTTACAAACATATATGAGTCTAGTAAAATTATCCATAAAAGGAATTTCATACAGTCAAACTCAAAATGGCGCTTATGCCTTAATTTTGAATGAAGTCGATGGCGAAAGAAAATTACCTATTGTTATTGGCGCTTTTGAAGCCCAATCGATCGCTATTGCTTTAGAAAAAGAAATAAAACCGCCACGTCCTTTAACTCACGATTTATTCAAAAATTTTGCTGAAAGATTTGATATCGTGGTAAAACAAGTTATCATCCATAAATTAGTTGACGGCGTTTTCTACTCTAGCTTAATTTGCGAAAGAGATAAAATCGAAGAAATTATCGATGCCAGAACTTCTGATGCAATTGCACTTGCTTTGAGATTCAATGCTCCCATTTTTACTTATAAAAACATTTTAGATAAAGCTGGAATTTATTTAAAATCAAATACTGCTGAAACCGATTCTGGCGCTCAGGAAATTGATGATGTTCTTTCTAACCCTGAAACTTTCGGACACGAAGAAGAAAGCAATCAATCTGGAGACGTTTACTCAAAACATTCTTTACAAGAATTAAACGAACTTTTGGATCAGGCCGTTTCTCAAGAAGATTACGAAAAAGCTGCAAAAATTAGAGACGAAATCTCTAGAAGATAAATTTAAGGCTGTAAGCCGTAAGCTTTAGGCCATAAGCTTAAAGCGCATAATAAAAACACAAACTTTAAGCATTAGGAGAAAGCCTAAAGCTTAAAGCCTAAAGCCTAGAGCAACAATGAAACAATACTTAGATTTAGTAAAACACGTTTTAGAAAACGGCAATCAAAAAGGAGACCGAACTGGAACTGGAACAAAAAGTGTTTTTGGTTACCAAATGCGTTTTGATTTAAGTGAAGGTTTCCCAATGGTTACAACAAAAAAACTTCATTTAAAATCGATCATTTACGAATTGCTTTGGTTTTTAAAAGGTGATACAAACGTAAAATACCTTCAGGAAAACGGAGTTAAAATCTGGGATGAATGGGCAGATTCTAATGGCGATTTAGGTCCAGTTTATGGTCACCAATGGCGCAATTGGAATAGTGAAGAAATTGACCAGATCTCTGAGTTAATTAAAGAATTAAAAACAAATCCTAATAGTAGAAGAATGCTGGTTTCTGCATGGAACCCTTCGGTTTTGCCAGATACTAAAAAATCTTTTGAAGAAAATGTTGCCAACAATAAAGCAGCATTGCCTCCATGCCATGCTTTTTTCCAGTTTTATGTAGCAAGTCCAGATCCTGAAAAAGGAGAAACAAAAGGAAAATTATCTTGCCAATTGTATCAGCGAAGTGCCGATATCTTTTTGGGAGTTCCTTTTAATATTGCTTCTTACGCATTGCTAACTATGATGATTGCACAAGTATGTGATTTAGAGCCAGGCGAATTTATTCACACTTTTGGTGACGCCCATATTTACAACAATCATTTTGAGCAATTAGAATTACAACTTTCGAGAGAGCCAAAACCATTACCAAAAATGATTTTAAATCCAGAGATTAAAAACATTTTTGATTTTGATTATGGTGATTTCACTCTTGTTGACTATGATCCGCATCCTGCTATAAAAGGAAGTGTCGCTGTATAAAAACAAAAAATCCGCTTTAAAAATAAAGCGGATTTTTTTATACTACTAATACACTGTTTTCACTTCCAGCAAAATCATTCCATTTATAAGAATCGGCTTCTGGATCGTTTACATAATTTCCGTCAATCAGATACTTAAATTCATAAATAGCATCTTTAACCAAGTCATAAGTTGCTTTAAAAGTTCCATTTTTCAATTTACTCAAAGTTCCTTCTTCAGCATTCCAATTATTGAAATCTCCAACAACAGCAGCCGAATTTGCATCTTTAGCATCTATTGAAAACGTCACTTTACATACGGGTTTCGTTTTCACAAATTGTTTCTTCAAAGACATAACTATTTCGTTTTTAGATTTATACATCTAAAATTAATTAAATTCAACGAAACACTAACTACCTACAGAAGCGATTTATGATAATACCAAAAACAACATATTATTTTCGCTTTATCTGTAATTTATAGCGGTTAAAATTTTGTTTTTCAAATTCTTACAACTTTTAAAAGCAAATATTCCTAATGCAAAATATGGACTTTCGAAAATAAATTTTAACTTTATGATCTCATTTTTATCTTATGGAAAAAGAAGTACACGAACAATACGAATACGCTAGACGCCGATTAAGACAAAAAAAGGTCTTATATTTTCATTTTGTTCTTTTCCTGCTTGGAAGTTTATTTTTATTTGTTGCCAATAAATTTTTTGGATTTGGAGAGGGCACAACTCAAAATTGGTGCATCTGGGGTATTACAATCTGGCTTTTCATTTTTATTCTACATTTTATAAAGGTGTATATAACTGACCGTTTTATGAATAAAAAATGGGAAAGAGAACAAATTGACCGATTAGTTGCTTTACAGCAAAAAAGAATCAGTCAGCTAGAATCTTCTATTAACGAAGAAAATGAAAATAAAATTTAGTTAGGCATACCATGATTATAATGATAGCGGCTGCAGCCGAAAATAATGCGCTTGGAAAAAACAACGAATTAGTATGGCATTTGCCAAATGATTTTAAAAGATTTAAATCGCTTACTACGGGTCATCATATTATTATGGGAAGAAAAACTTTTGAAAGTTTCCCGAAACCTTTACCAGACCGTGTTCATGTTGTAATTTCGCGTCAAGAAAATTATAAACCAGAAGGGTGCATTGTAGTAGATAGCATTGAAAAAGCAATTGCAATATGCCCTGAAGATGATGACAGCTATGTTATAGGTGGTGGCGAGATTTATAATCTTGCTCTTCCGTTTACTGATATTATTGAATTAACTAAAGTTCATCACACTTTTGAAGCAGATGCTTTTTTTCCAAAAATCAATAAAAGTGAATGGATTTTGGTAGAATCTGAAGAAAATTATAAAGACGAAAAACATCTTTATGATTATACCTATGAAACTTACATTAGAAAATAAATAAAAAACATCCTCTTTTTAGGGAGGATGTTTTTAAATAATTGATTTTTGAAGCCTAACTCGCTCAAGAAAAATTTTGTTTAAAAAAATCACAAATGTCAAGTAACATTTGTAAAACTGAATAACATTTAATGTTATTGGGACCTAAATCCCAAAACGCCTTTAATAACAAATACCACTAAGATATTAAAGGCAGAAAATTAAAATTTCCAAAAACAAATTTAATCCTAAGAACGTACTTTGCACTTAAATATAGTATTTCCCCCCAAGAACAATACTTTACAAACTCTTTCAAGAACAAATGAATTACCAGCGCAAAAAAAGTAATCACTTGTTTAAGTCATAGCGACATTTTCAATCATTAAACTTTAATCATTTTTACTTGAACAAAGTTGCTCATAATAACGTGATTAGACAATACCGCGTTTTAGGGATTTTGCCAAAATACCTAGATTTAGGGATGCCAAAAACATCCTATAAATTTGTTCAAAAACAGATCCTTCAAAACATTTATTTTACAAATTAAAAAACTCAATTACAGTTAGACTAGATTGTTTATATTTGCCTAAATAAAAAAAATGTCTGAAAAAGTAACTCCGTATAAAGACTCTACCTTAGGTAAAAAAGAGCAAGTAACCCAAATGTTTGATACCATTTCTGGGAATTACGATAATTTGAATCGTGTAATTTCATTTGGAATTGATGTTAAATGGCGCAAAAAAGTATTAAAGATCGTATCAGACAAAAAACCAAAAATTATTTTGGATATTGCAACAGGAACTGGCGACTTAGCAATTTTGATGGCACAGACTAATGCTGAAAAAATTGTTGGTTTAGATATTTCTGCCGGAATGCTAGAAGTTGGAAAAAAGAAGGTTGAAGAAAAAAAGCTTTCTAATGTTATTGAACTAGTTTTGGGCGATTCTGAAAATATGCCGTTTGAAGACAATTACTTTGATGCTATTACTGTTGGTTTTGGCGTGAGAAATTTTGAAAATCTAGAAAAAGGTTTTGCAGAAATTTTAAGAGTTTTAAAACCAAATGGAGTATTTGTTATATTAGAAACTTCTGTTCCAGATAAATTTCCTTATAAACAAGGTTATAAATTTTACAGTAAAAATATACTTCCTCTAATTGGAAAATTATTTTCTAAAGATAATGATGCCTATGGTTATTTATCTGAATCGGCGGCGGCTTTTCCTTATGGTGAAGCTTTAAACAATATTTTGAGAAAAACTGGGTTTATAGATGTTGTGGCAATGCCCCAAACTTTTGGTGTCGCAACAATTTATTCTGCATCTAAAAAATAGTATGAAAAAAGTTGTAATCTTATTTTTATTGGTCTTAACGACAAAAGGACATTCTCAATTTGCTAAAAACATGTTTAGCAAAGACCCGATAATTAATCTTGAAAACTGGCAAAAGCAGCGCATCTACTTTGGCTATTATCTAGGTTTTAATAGTTTCGACTTTAAATTTGATTACAAAACTCCTGTACAGCAAGATATTCAGGTTAAAAAAACTACTGGCTTTAATGTTGGTGTTGTAGCCGATTTAAGACTTCAGGAATATATCAACCTGCGTTTTGAACCTGGTTTGTATTATACCAAGCGAGATTTATATTTTCCTGGCATCAGCAACAAAGAAACCGACTACTTAAGAGAAGTAAATAGTACTTATATCCACTTCCCTTTATTGTTGAAATTTTCTGCTTTGCGTACAGGAAATATACGTCCGTACTTGGTTGGCGGTATGTCTACAACTTTAAATTTATCTAGCAATGCTAAATCTCAAGACGATAACTTTGAGCAAAAATTTAGGGTAAAACAATGGACAGCTGCCTACGAATTAGGTTTAGGAATTGATATTTTTACGGAATACTTTATTTTTTCTCCTTCTGTTAGAGGAATGTTCGGTATAACAGATGAACTTATTAGAGATAAAACTCCAGATAGCCCTTGGACTGGAAATATAGATTCGATGAAATCTAGAGCTATTTTAATAAATTTCACTTTTCATTAAAACAAAATATCAACTATTTCGTTTAAATTCACTAAGAATAATTGCTGTTGCAGTAGCTACATTTAAACTTTCCGTTTTTTGAAGCTCTCCAAATCTAGGAATTGTTAGACGACTAGTTACTATTTTTTCAATTTCTCCAGAAATTCCGTTGGCTTCATTACCCATAATAATGATTCCTTCTTGAGGTAATTTGGATTGATAAATATTTTCTCCGTCCATAAAGGTTCCAAAAACTGGCAGTTTAGTTTGAGCAAGAAAAAGTTTTAAATCAACATAGCTTACATTTACTCTGGTAATTGATCCCATTGTAGCTTGTACCACTTTCGGGTTGTAAATATCTACTGTTTCTTTAGAACAGACAATCTGCTTAATACCAAACCAATCGCATAGGCGCAAAATAGTTCCTAGATTTCCTGGATCTCTAATATCGTCTAGTGCCAAAATCAAGCCTGAATCGATTGTCTTCTTTTCGGCTGGAATTTTAAAAACTGCCAAACAAGAATTTGGAGTCGACAAAGCACTTATTTTTTTCAGTTCTTGTTCATTAATAAGAGTTCGTTTTGAAGCTTGAACCGTTTCAAAATCATTCAATGTGGTGTATAAATGTTCTAATTCAAAATTGGATTGCAGCAATTCTTGAATTACTTTTACCCCTTCAGCAAAGAATAATTGATTAGCAAAACGCTGCTTTTTTTGATGTAAACTAGAGATAAGCTTTATTTGGTTTTTACTAACCATAAAATAATGTACTTTTGAATTAAATATTAAAAATCACTTGAAAAATAATTCCACAAAAATAATAGCATTTCTTCTAATTGCAATATTAATTTGCGCTTGTAATGCCGTAAAAAGAGTTCCCGATGGAAAAAACCTTCTTGTAAAAAATAATATTTTAGTTAACGGAAAATCTACAAATGATGAAACAGCTTCTAACCAAATGTACCAAAAACCAAATGGTAAATTACTAGGTTACAAGCTTCGATTAAATTTATACAATTTAGCCAATTTAAATCCAGATTCTACTTATCAGGCAAAATTTAAAAACAATCCCGGAAAGTATGAGCGCATGTCTAAAATTTTTTCTGCAAAACAAGTAGATCGTCTTGGGCAATCTTTTTATTATAAAGGAATTCATGAATTTCTAAAAAACACTGGCGAACCACCAGTAATAATTGATACTTCAAAAACCAGAAAATCATTACTGCGATTAAAATATTACTATTTCAATAATGGCTATTTCAATGTTCAAACGGGTTATACAATTGATACTGTTGGAGTAAAAAGAGCTCAAATCAATTATAATATTACTATTGGACCAGCCTATAAATTAGATACTCTTAGAACTAAAATAATGACTCCAGCATTAGATTCATTGTATAGAACGAATAACGAACCTTCTTTATTAAAATCTGGAAATCAATATAAAACTACTGATTTTGAAGAAGAAAAAAACCGTATTACGACTTATTTCAGAAATCACGGCGCTTATTATTTTCAGCCTACTTATGTCACTTTTGACATTGACACCATTGGCAAGAAAGCAAAAGCCGATGTTACCTTAATTATTAATAACAATAATATTCAGGAAAAAGATTCAAGCCGTACCGAACCTTTTAAATTATATAAGATTAGCGATGTAAATATCTACACCGATTATTCTGCGGCTAATGCTAAGAAAAAACCAACAGATAGCGTATCATACAACAACTTTAACTTATATAGTTACAAAGGATTAAAATACAGACCACGCGCCATTACTGATGCTATTTTCATTACAAAAGGAAGCACATTTGCCGATTTTAGAACAACTCTTTCTTCTCGTTCTTTGAACAATTTAAGAATTTTCAACTATCCATCTATTCAGTACGAAGTTGATAAGAGAGATTCTACAGCTCAATCTCTTATTGCTAATGTTTATTTGACTCCGAGAAAAAAATACAGTTTTGGAACTACTCTAGACGTAACACACTCTAATATTCAGGATTTTGGAATTGGAGCCAGCGTTTCTGAAACAATTCGAAATGTTTTTAATCGAGCAGAAACCCTTGAAATTTCAGCTCGTTTAAATATTGGTTCTTCTAGAGATATGGCTAATCCGAACAACAATTTCTTTAACGTTTCGGAATATGGTTTGGATATGAAGTTGAATTTCCCGAGAATTTTACTGCCTTTTGGAACCGAGAAAATCATTCCGAAAAGTATGATTCCGTATACCTCTATATCTTCTGGTTTTTCCAAGCAGCGAAATATTGGTTTGGATAAAGAAAACTTTACAGGAGGTATCTCGTATAACTGGAGTCCAAAACGTCATAATACTGCAAAACTGGAATTGTTGAATGCACAGTTTGTTCGCAACTTAAATCCAGGCAATTACTTTAATGTATACACCTCTTCTTATGATGATTTGAATGGCATCGGAAAAGATTACAACGTTAACCCTTCAAACTGGGGAGACACAACAGAAGAACAAACGAGAAAAGACCTTACTATTCCTAAAGGAACTACAGGATTTACCAATGATGTATTAACCCAACAAACGGCTTTAAAACCTTCTGACCCTCAATACCAAGAAGTTGAAAGTATTGAAGAAAGAAGAATTCGTTTGACTGAAAATGATTTCATTCTCGCAACAAGTTTTTCTTTTACCAAAACAACTAAAAAAGATTTAGCAGATAACAACTTCTATCAGTTTAGAACAAAAATAGAATCTGCTGGAACTTTGTTATCTCTGGTTTCTGAAATTGGAAATCTTCAAAAAAACTCAAGAGGAAACTATGAGATTTTCAACTTAGAATATTCAGAGTACATTAAAACCGAATTTGATTACATCAAACACTGGGACTTTGGAAAAGAGAAAGTTTTAGCAGTTAGAAGTTTCTTCGGAATTGCAATTCCGTTTGGAAACTCAAACTATATTCCGTTTTCACGAAGTTATTATGCTGGAGGTTCCAATGATAACCGTGCTTGGCAACCTTACTCACTTGGGCCTGGAAGCACAAATGCTTTAAACGACTTTAATGAGGCCAATATGAAAATTGCTGCAAGTGCCGAATTTCGTTTCAAACTTTTTGGAGATGTCAAAGGAGCATTGTTTGCAGACGCCGGAAATATCTGGAATGTACTCGATAATGTTATAGATTCGAAAGCAAAATTTGACAACTTAAACGATTTAGATGAAATTGCTTTAGGTACAGGATTTGGTTTAAGATACGATTTAAGCTTTTTTGTTATTCGTTTAGATTTAGGCTTTAAGACTTATAATCCGGCGCATGAGAAGGGAGATCGATGGTTTAAAGAATATAATTTTGGACACTCGGTTTTAAATTTTGGTATAAATTATCCGTTCTAATGCTAATTAATTCTTATTTTTGCAACCTAAAAACTAAAAACAACTATAAAAAAAATTACAATGGCACATAACATTAAACCAGGAGTAGCTACAGGAGATCAAGTACAAGAGATCTTTAATTATGCGAAAGAGAAGGGTTTTGCTCTTCCAGCAGTAAACGTTACTGGATCTAGCACAATTAACGGAGTTCTTGAAACTGCAGCGAAACTAAACGCGCCAGTTATCATTCAATTTTCTAACGGTGGAGCACAATTCAACGCTGGAAAAGGATTATCAAATGCAGGTGAAAAAGCAGCAATCGCGGGAGGAATCGCAGGAGCAAAACATATTCATACTTTGGCAGAAGCTTACGGTGCAACTGTAATCTTACACACTGACCACTGTGCAAAAAAACTTTTACCTTGGATTGATGGTTTATTAGATGCTTCTGAAAAACACTTCGCAGAAACAGGAAAACCATTATTCAGCTCTCACATGATCGATTTGTCTGAAGAGCCAATCGAAGAAAACATTGAGATCTGTAAAGAATACTTAGCTAGAATGAGCAAAATGGGTATGACATTAGAAATCGAACTTGGTATTACAGGTGGTGAAGAAGATGGTGTTGACAACTCTGATGTTGATAGCTCAAAATTATATACTCAACCAGAAGAAGTAGCTTACGCTTACGAAGAATTATCTAAAGTGAGCCCTAAATTTACAATTGCTGCTGCTTTCGGAAACGTTCACGGTGTTTACAAACCAGGAAACGTAAAATTAACTCCAAAAATCTTAAAAAATTCTCAAGACTTCGTACAAAACAAATTCAATACAGGACACAATCCAGTTGATTTCGTTTTCCACGGAGGTTCAGGTTCTACACTTGAAGAAATCAGAGAAGGAATTAGCTACGGAGTTATCAAAATGAACATCGATACTGACTTACAGTTCGCATACACTGAAGGAATCCGTGACTATATGGTTAAAAATTTAGATTATTTAAAATCTCAAATTGGCAACCCAGAAGGTCCAGATGCTCCAAACAAAAAATACTATGACCCAAGAAGATGGGTACGTGAAAGTGAAGTTACATTCAACGCAAGATTGGAGCAAGCTTTTGCAGACTTAAATAACGTGAATACACTATAATAAAAAAGTTTCAAGTTTCAAGTTTCAAGTTTCAGGTTTCCGCAACTTGAAACTTGAAACCTAAAACAAATAAAACATTCAATATGGCTTGGTTTAAAAGACAAGAAAAAGGGATTACGACCGCGACAGAAGACAAGATGGACGTTCCGAAAGGATTGTGGTACAAATCTCCTACTGGAAAAATTATTGATGCTGACGAATTAGCGAGAAATTTATTCGTAAGCCCTGAAGATGATTTTCACGTTCGAATTGGAAGCGCAACCTATTTTGAAATTTTATTCGACAACAACGAATTTGTTGAGTTAGATAAAAACATGACTTCTAAAGATCCTTTGCATTTTGTGGATACAAAAAAATATGCAGAGCGCTTGAAAGATGTAATGGAAAAAACTCATCTTAAAGACGCTGTTCGTACAGGAGTAGGAAAATCTAAAGGAAGAGAACTTGTAATTTGCTGTATGGATTTTGCATTCATCGGTGGATCTATGGGAGCTGTAGTAGGTGAGAAAATCGCGAGAGGTATTGATCACGCTATTAAAAACAAACTTCCGTTTGTAATGATTTCTAAATCTGGTGGAGCTCGTATGATGGAAGCCGCTTATTCTTTAATGCAATTAGCAAAAACTTCTGTAAAATTAGCTCAATTAGCTGAAGCTAAATTACCTTACATCTCTCTTTGTACAGACCCAACAACAGGAGGAACAACTGCATCTTATGCTATGTTAGGAGATATCAACATCTCTGAGCCAGGCGCTTTGATTGGTTTTGCTGGTCCGCGTGTTGTACGTGACACTACAGGAAAAGATTTACCAGAAGGTTTCCAAACTGCTGAGTTCTTATTAGAGCACGGTTTCTTAGACTTTATCACGCCAAGAAAAGAATTGAAAGATAAGATCAACTTATACATCGATTTGATTCAAAACAATGATATCCGATAGTTTTAAAACTATTTAAAATAGAAAATCCCAAGAAATTGCTTCTTGGGATTTTTTTTATTTCAAACCATATAAGTCATATAAGCACAGTTAAGTTTTTCCTGCAAGGTTTTCAAAACTTCACAGGAAGATATTTGGAAATTCTATTTCTAACTTGCTTTTCTCAAGTCCTTTTTCAACTCTCTTTCAGCAATTTTAAAAACCCTTTTCTCACGCCAGCTCGCATAGCGTTCCCTAAAAATTACTTTTATACCGCTATCTACCGCGCCATGCATAAACAAACTCCAAACGCTGGCTATTTTTCTTGACCATGATGCATCCCATGCTCGAAGTGTAAGCGAAAAAGATCCATCAATATAACGCATCCAATGCCACATTCCTGTTGGCATAAATAAGGTATCGCCGTGTTCTAAAAAAACTTCGTATCCCTCTACTCCTTTTAGAGCAGGAAATTTTTCGAAATCAGGATTTGCAACATCGTAATCTTCCAAAGCATAAGTTGTATTCGGAAGACAATAGAGTCTTTTCTTCCATTTATAATCAAAAAGTATGATATGTTTTCTTCCTCCAAAATGTGTATGGAATAAATGAGGCAAATCAATATCATAATGCAGAAAAGTAATTGCCTTAGAACCTCCAAAAAACATGGCCGGCATACTTTCTATAAATCCGCCCATTAGTTCTTTTGGAACTTTAACATCATTAACCAATTCTGGTCTGTGTTTAAAAAGATTGAAGAAAAAAATACGTAATTGCGTTGGCTCTCTTTTTATGAGATCTAAGTATTCGCCAAACTTCATACTAGCGATTGAAGCATTAATTACTTTAGACGGATCCGCTTTAGAATTATCCACCAATTTAACCTCAATATCTCCCGCAATTTCCTTAAAATATTCCGTCGACCACTTTTCTTTTGCTGGCCAATCATTTGTAAGACCTTTTATTATCAAAGGCTTTTTTTTATCCAAATAATTCTTTTTGAAATCCTCTCTAGAAATAGACTCAACAGTATCGACAGATCTAAGGTTAAAGCTCATTGGTTTAATGATTTATATTCTTGGTCTATCAAAAATATCTAATTATTTCGAGCCATCAAAATTTACAGTAAAATAACACAAAAGTAATATTACATTCCTGTACGAATCGCTTCGACTGGATCTAAATTTGCAGCAGAAACCGCTGGAAGAATTCCAGAAATTAAACCAATTAGAGCCGCTAAACCAGTTCCTAAAAGAATGTTTCCAAGACTTAAAACAAATTCGAAATCGAGCGCTTTTGTTAAAATTATCGCAATTCCCCAAACCATAAGCAAACCAATAATTCCTCCAATAACAGAAAGAATAACAGCTTCAAACAAAAATTGAAATAAGATAAATTTATTTTTTGCTCCTAATGATTTTTGAATTCCGATAAGATTGGTTCTTTCTTTAACCGAAACAAACATAATATTTGCAATTCCGAAACCTCCAACCAAAAGAGAAAATCCGCTAATAATCCAACCCACCACATTCATCTGACCTAAAATTCCGTCGATAAAATCGGTAAATCCAGAAAGCACATTAATAAAGAAATTATCCATTTCTCCAGCCTTCATTCCGCGAATTGCACGAAGTTTTTGAGCAATTTCAGCTTTGTACGCTTCCATATCGACCCCTTTTACAGGTTTTAAAACTATTACAGGTGTCATAGAATCACTGTCGCCGTACATTCTTCGTAAAAAATTAGCTGGAAGATAGACTGAAGTATCATTGCTGTCTCCAAAAAATCCAGCTCCTTGTTTGGCAATTACGCCAATAACCGTAAATCGTTGTCCGTATAAACGAATATTTTTTCCGATAGGATCACTTGTTCCAAAAAGTCCTTCAGTAATATCGTACCCTAAAACAATAACAGCAGTTCCCGAATTAGATTCAGATTCATTATAAAATCGTCCTTTATCAAAACTCAATCCATCAATATCGACCATTTCGCTTGACGACGGAATAATATTTACATCGCTAACTGTTTTAGAATCGTACTTTAAACTTTCTCTGTTTACAAAAAGCTGGTATCCGACTTGATCGGTATTATTCATTGAATTTTTAAGACCGATATACTCATCATATTTCACATTCGGAAACTGCTCTCTCTTCCATTGTGGAATTTCAGACGGCCCGAAGCAAAATTTCATTAAATAAATTGTATTTTTATCCAAGCTACTCAAATCTTTAGAGATTTTTTTATCTAAAGAGTCAACAGCGGCCAAAACAGCGATGATTGAAAAAATACCAATCGTTACACCTAAAAGCGATAATAAAGTACGCAATTTATTATTTCGCAAAGCATTGATGGCAAAGCTTAGACTTTCCTTTAATAATCTCAGATAAACGATCATATTTTTGTATTTTTCAATAAAGTAAAATTCAATAATTTAAATTCAAAAACCTAATAAAAGTTAACTTACTCATCAGTAGATTTTTTTAGCATTTTGTTACACTAATTTTTTTTAATTTAAGATATAAAAAAACTACTTTTGCAGTCTCAAAATCATAACTACACAATGAGCACAACAAAAAAAATACAATCGGCATTAATTTCTGTTTTTTCTAAAGATGGATTAGAACCAATTGTTAGAAAATTACACGAACAAAATGTAACACTTTATTCAACTGGAGGAACTGAAGATTTCATTAAAAACCTTGGTATTCCAGTAGTTCCTGTTGAAGATATCACTTCTTTCCCTGAAATTCTTGGTGGAAGAGTAAAAACTTTACACCCGAAAATTTTTGGAGGAATCTTGAATCGTCAAGATAACGAAAGCGATGTTCAGCAAATGAAGGAATTTGATATTCCTCAAATCGATTTAGTAATTGTTGATTTATATCCTTTTGAAAAAACAGTTGCTTCTGGAGCTAGCGAACAAGATATTATTGAAAAAATTGATATCGGTGGTATTTCATTAATTCGTGCTGGTGCAAAAAATTTCAAAGACACTGTAATTGTTGCTTCTGTTAACGAGTACAGTTTACTTTTGGATTTGATTACAGAGCAAGATGGAGCAACAACTTTAGAAAACAGAAGATTGTTTGCTACTAAAGCATTCCACGTTTCATCTCACTACGATGGAGCTATTTTTAATTACTTCAATACAGACGAGACTATTTACAAAGAAAGTATTGCAAACGGTCAAGTTTTAAGATATGGTGAAAACCCTCACCAAAAAGGATTCTTCTTTGGAGATTTTGACGCAATGTTCAATAAACTTCACGGAAAAGAATTATCATACAACAATTTACTAGATGTTGATGCAGCGGTTAATTTAATTGCTGAGTTTAAAACTGACGGACCAACGTTCGCAATTTTAAAACACAATAATGCTTGCGGATTAGCTTCTAGAAAAACAATCAGCGAAGCTTATTTAGCTGCTTTAGCTTGTGATCCAACTTCTGCTTTTGGCGGAGTGTTAATTTCTAATACTAAAATTGATTTAGAAACTGCACAGGAAATCAACAAATTATTCTGTGAGGTTGTAATCGCTCCAGCTTATGATGATGAGGCAGTTACAGTTTTACAAGAGAAGAAAAACAGAATTATTTTAGTACAAAACGAAGTTGAATTGCCAGCTCGTCAAGTAAGAACTTGTCTTAACGGATTGTTAATTCAGGACAGAAATAATATTACGGATAATAAAGAGCATTTAAAAACCGTTACAATTACAGAACCTACTGCTCAAGAGATCGAAGATTTGATCTTTGCTTCTAAAATCTGCAAGAATACAAAATCTAATACTATTGTTTTTGCTAAGAACGGAACATTGATTTCATCAGGTACAGGTCAGACTTCAAGAGTTGACGCTTTAATTCAAGCTGTTGACAAAGCAAAAGCTTTTGGATTTGATTTAAATGGAGCTTCGATGGCGAGTGATGCATTTTTCCCATTTCCGGATTGTGTAGAATTAGCTAAAAAAGCGGGAATAACTGCTGTAATTCAGCCAGGTGGTTCTATTAAAGACGAATTAAGTATAAATTATTGCAACGAAAATAATCTTGCAATGGTATTTACAGGAACTCGTCATTTTAAACATTAATTTGTTTAACTTTGTTCGATAAATAATTTATAACATTTTAAACCCCTAAAAAACTTATGGGATTTTTTGATTTCATGACCGAGGATATTGCGATAGACCTTGGAACCGCAAACACTTTAATCATTCATAATGATAAAGTTGTCATTGATAGTCCGTCTATCGTTGCACGTGATAGAGTATCAGGCAAAATTATTGCTGTTGGTAAGGAAGCCAACATGATGCAAGGTAAAACACATGAAAACATCAAAACTATAAGGCCTTTGAAAGATGGTGTAATCGCTGATTTTGATGCTTCGGAAAAAATGATCAATATGTTCATTAAAAGTATTCCTGCATTGAAAAAAAGAATGTTTACTCCAGCTTTACGTATGGTTGTATGTATTCCTTCTGGTATTACTGAAGTGGAGATGAGAGCGGTGAAGGAATCTTGTGAGAGAGTAAACGGAAAAGAAGTTTACTTGATTCATGAACCAATGGCGGCGGCAATTGGTATTGGTATTGATATTATGCAACCAAAAGGTAACATGATTGTCGATATCGGAGGTGGTACAACAGAAATTGCCGTAATCGCATTAGGCGGAATTGTTTGTGACAAATCTGTAAAAATTGCGGGTGACGTTTTCACAAACGACATCGTTTATTACATGCGTACACAGCACAACCTTTTTGTAGGAGAAAGTACTGCTGAGAAAATTAAAATTCAAATCGGAGCGGCTATCGAAGATTTAGATGGACCGCCAGAAGATATGTCAGTTCAAGGTAGAGATTTGCTTACTGGTAAACCAAAACAAGTAGATGTTTCTTACCGTGAAATTGCAAAAGCATTAGACAAATCTATTCAGCGTATCGAGGATGCAGTAATGGAAACATTATCTCAAACTCCACCTGAGTTAGCAGCAGACATCTACAACACTGGTATTTATTTAGCTGGTGGTGGATCTATGTTAAGAGGTCTTGACAAACGTATTTCGCAAAAAACAGATTTACCAGTTTATATTGCTGAAGATCCGTTAAGAGCAGTTGTTCGTGGTACTGGAATGGCCCTTAAAAACATTGCAAAATTTAAAAGTATCTTAATCAAATAAGATCTAAAAAATAACAACCAATATACTTTTTATTAAGGTCAGATTTTTAATATTTGACCTTAATAAAACTTGAAACCTTTAAGCATATCCTGAAACAAAATAACCAGACAAGAAATGCAGCAAATATTTAATTTCATTATAAGAAACAGTAATCGATTGCTGTTTTTGCTGCTTTTAGGTATTTCGTTGACGCTTACAATTCAATCGCACTCCTATCACAGAAGCAGAGTAATCAGTTCGGCTAATTTTTTAAGCGGAGGTGTTTATGAAAGAATTAATCGTGTAAACGAATATTTGAATTTAAGAGCCGAAAATGATGAACTTGTATTAGAGAATGCAAGGTTAAAAAGTCTTTTATTCAACAAAGAAGACACTACAAAAGCACCATTGCCAGATAGCATAAAAGGTGTGAAACCTGCTGACATCGTAGTATCAAAAGTAATTCACAATACTTATAGCACACACGAAAACTATATCACCTTAAATTCTGGAAGCAAAGAAGGAGTTAAACCAGATATGGGAGTTATTAATAGCTTAGGTATTGTTGGTGTAGTAGATAATACTTCTGCAAATTACTCAACAGTGGTGAGTATTTTGAATATGAAATCGCATATTAATGCAAAAATCAAAAAGTCTAATCACTTTGGTTCTTTAACTTGGGACGGAAAAAGCACAGGATTTGTTCAGCTAGAAGATGTACCGAGATTAGCATCAATCAGAAAAGGTGACACCATTGTTACCGGAGGACAATCTGTTATTTTCCCAGAAGGAATCAATATCGGAACAGTAGACGTTATATACAAAAAAGAAGGTACAAGTTTTTATGTTATAAAAGTTAAGCTATTTAACGACATGACCAACTTAGGCCACGTATATATTATCAAAAGCAAAGACAGAGAGGAACTTATTAACTTAGAAAACAAAAACAAAGAAAAAAATGAATAGCGCTCTGTTAGTCAATATTTTTCGATTTATTATGTTACTGGCGGTTCAGATTGTTATTTTCAACAATATGAATTTCTTAGGATATATAAGTCCATTTCCGTATATCTTGTATATCATTCTATACCCTGTAAACAGCAATAAAGCAGGATTAATTATTTCTAGTTTCTTACTTGGACTTACAATGGATATGTTCTGTAATTCTGGCGGTATACATGCAACTGCTTGTGTTATTTTAGCCTATTACAGACCTTACATTTTCAAGTTTTCTTTTGGTCTTAGTTACGAATACCAAACTATTAAACTAAACGAATCTTTAACACCAGAACGATTTTCATTTATATTAGTTTCGGTTTTAATGCACCATATTGTATTATTTGTTTTAGAAGCCTTTCAATTCAAATTTATTTGGGACATTTTGCTCCGAACCTTATTTAGTTCTATCTTTACTATAATCACCTCCATAATAATAATTTACCTTATTAAGCCCAATAAACGATGAGAAAAGTCTTGCTGCCCACTATAATTATTATTGCAGCGTCTTTGCTAGTGATTAGGATTTTTTACCTTCAAATTATTGATGATTCATTTAAATTGAAATCTGAAAATAATGCGATAAAAAAGGTTTATGATTATCCGGAGAGAGGTTATATCTATGATCGTAACGGAAAACTTCTTGTTGCCAATCAGGCTTCGTACGATATCATGGTTATTCCGAAAGATATAAAGGAAGATTTAAATATTGCTGAGTTTTGCGCTCTTCTAAATATTACTGAAGAAGAATATCATAAACGTATTGAAAAAGCAAAAGTATACAGTCCAAGACTTCCTTCTGTTTTCTTATCTCAGCTGAATAAAAATGAATTCGCAGCTTTTCAAGAAAAAATAAGAAAGTACGATGGTTTCTATTTCCAGAAAAGATCTTTACGTGATTACGAAGTAGATTACGGCGCAAACATTTTCGGTTTTATCAGACAAGTAGATGAACATCAAATAGCAAAAAATCCTTACTATAACAGTGGAGATTTAATTGGTAAGCAAGGTGTAGAAGAAAGCTATGAAGAAGTTTTACGCGGAATAAAAGGCGTAAAATACATTCAAAAAGATAAATACAATAGAGAAATTGGCCCTTATAAAGAAGGTAAATACGATACAATCGCCGTAGCTGGAGAAGATGTCAATTTAACTATTGACGCTGAACTTCAGAAATACGGAGAGGAATTGATGATTAATAAGCGAGGAGGAATTGTAGCTCTTGAACCAAAAAGTGGTGAAATATTAGCTCTTGTAACTGCTCCTTCTTATGATCCCGGAATTTTAGTTGGACGCCAAAGATCTAAAAACTATACGCTTTTATATCGCGATTCTATTGCAAAACCATTGTACGATAGAGGACTTTTGGCGGAATATCCTCCAGGTTCTCCTTTTAAAATCCTTACTGGTTTGGTTGCATTGCAAGAAGGCGTTATCAACGAACAAACTACTTTTATGTGCCACCACGGTTTTAGTTATGGAGGTGGTCGTTTTATGAAATGTCACGGTTTTGGCCCGCATCAATTACATAACGGAATTTACAATTCTTGTAATACTTATTTTGGACAAGCTTACATGCTTACCATCAATAAGTATAAAAATCCTGGACAAGCTGTTGATGTCTGGAGCAGTCACGTAAAAAGTTTTGGTTTAGGACAATTTATGGGCTACGATTTACCAACTGGAAAACGAGGTAATATTCCGACTTCTAAGACATATAAAAGAATTTATCCGAACGGTGGATGGAGAAGTTCAACAATTGTATCTAATGCAATTGGTCAAGGAGAGGTCTTAATGACACCTATTCAGTTAGCCAACATGATGGCTACCGTAGCAAATCAGGGATATTATTACACTCCTCATATCATTAAAAAAATTGAAGGAGAAAAAATCGATGAAAAGTTCACCACAAAACACGTGACTACAATTGATCAAAAATATTTTCCACCTGTAATAAGTGGTTTATTTGATGTTTACAACAAAGGTACTGCTTATGCTCTTAGAGTAGAAGGGATAGACATTTGCGGAAAAACAGGAACTGCTGAGAATTATGCAAAAATAAACGGTAAAAGAGAAAAGCTTAAAGATCACTCTATATTTGTTGCTTTTGCCCCAAAAGACAATCCAAAAATTGCCATTGCCGTAATGATTGAAAATGGAGGTTTTGGAGCAACAGTAGCTGGACCAATTGCCAGTTTAATGATTGAAAAATATTTGAGAAAAAAAATCACGAGAACTGATTTAGAAATAAGAGTATTAAATAAGAGTTTGGCATCTGAATACGCTAAACTTGGAGGTATGAATGCAGCAAGTGCTATTGAGTCTGTACCAAAAGATTCTATTCTACAAGCAAAAATTGTAAAACCAAAAGCACCAGCTGTTATAGCACCAAAAACTGAAGTTAAAAAAACAGCAGTAGACACAACTAAGAAAAACTAAGAAAGATTATTTCAAATGAAAAATCAAAGTGTAAAAAATAATATTGATTGGATAAGTGTCTTTATCTACATTGCGCTGGTAACTTTAGGTTGGCTTAATATTTATTCGTCTTCTTTATTATCAACAGATGGTACTTATCAAAAACAGCTTATTTTTATTTGCTGTACAGTTCCTTTGATTTTTGTAGTACTCTTTGTTGATGGTAAATTTTATGAAAAATATGCTAGTATTATATTTGGAGTCTCTTTACTATCGCTTGCAGGATTATTTCTCTTCGGAAAAACAATTGCAGGACAGCGATGCTGGTATGCCATAGGAGGCTTTACACTACAGCCTTCTGAGTTTGCAAAAGCAGCTACATCATTGGCCTTGGCTAAATATTTAAGTGATACACAGATTAACTTAAAAGAAACCAATAGACAAATTCAGGCTTTAGCTATTATGCTATTACCTGTAATGCTTATTCTGCCACAACCCGATCCTGGAAGTGCTTTAATTTATAGTGCATTTATTCTTGTTTTATATAGAGAAGGTCTGCCTTCTTGGTATGTTTGGACAGGTTTTATAACGATTGTTCTCTTTGTCCTCACTTTGGTTTTAGAACCGTATGCTGTTATTATAATGGCCTTTGTGGTTTTAGCAATTATACATTTTAAAGGAAGGGCAGTCGATCGAAATATCATTTTAAGCGGTATCTTATTAATTTTAGTCTCTGGATTTGTTTTATCTGTAGATTACGTTTTTGATAATGTTTTTAAACAACACCACAGAGACCGTTTCAATATCTTACTTGGTAAAACTGTAGACATGAAAGGTATTGGATACAATACCAACCAATCTGAAATTGCAATTGGATCTGGTGGATGGATCGGAAAAGGATTCTTAGAAGGAACACAAACCAAAGGAGGTTTTGTACCTGAGCAACACACCGATTATATTTTTACAACTGTTGGTGAAGAATGGGGATTTGCAGGTTCTTTTGTCGTTATTTTACTTTTCGTTTCTTTATTACTTAGAGTAATTTATTTGGCAGAAAGACAAAAGACAAAGTTTAGCCGGGTTTATGGCTATTGTGTCGCCGCGATTCTATTTATACACTTCTTTGTAAATATCGCGATGGTAATTGGAATTTTCCCTACAATCGGAGTTCCTCTGCCATTCTTTTCATACGGAGGTTCTGGACTTTGGGGATTCACAATTCTGCTCTTTATTTTCCTTAAAATGGATGCAAATAAAGTAAACGAATGGTAATCTAAAATATTGACATTTTAAACGACTCTTAAATAGCGGAAGTGCTAATTTCAAAATAGTATTGAGATTACAATTTCAGTAAAACAATAAATCTTATTAGTTTATAGACATAAAAAAATCCGAAGCTTAACTTCGGATTTTTTTTTATTTCTAATAGATTATATCTGTTCGTTTGGTCTTTTTTTAAGTAGTTTTACTAGAACTGGAAACGTTGAAATTATAATGATAATAATGATAATGTATTCAATATGTTTCTTTAAATCTATTCCTTGCTTTAAGAAAACGCCATATAAATAATGCCCAGCAAAAATTAATATAAACGACCAAAGGAAAGAACTTAAAACATTAAAGAACATAAATTTCTTTTTATCCATCGAAACGATTCCGGCAACAATTGGAGCAAAAGTTCTAAAGATCGGCAAGAAACGTGCGTAAATAATTGCTTTTCCGCCATACTTTTCAAAGAAATCTTTTGACTGAAGCAAGTACTTTTTCTTAAACCAAAATGTATCTTCTTTTTTAAATAGATAGTAACCGCTCTTTGCACCAAACCAATAACCAGTCATATTACCAAAAACTCCCATTATTGCAACTGCAGTAGCAAGAAGAAACACATTTACAAAATCATTCGGAATATAGGCAACATTTTCAATTAGATCACGACTGTAAATACCTGCCAAAAAAAGTAAACTATCTCCAGGCAGAAAAAAACCTGCAAAAAGTCCTGTTTCAGCAAATACTATAAACAGAACAATAAACAACCCAATCTGAACACCTCCAACACTTAAAGTAATATAAAATTCAGGGTTTAGTAACTGGGTCCATTCAAAATTATTCATAAAAGGGGAATTGGTTATCTTATAAGTCTGTGAAAGTAACAATAATTTACCTGAACCGCAATAAAATGCAGTATTTTAAACATAAATTAACTATTAAAAAAAGCCCAGACTCTATTGTCTGGGCTTTCTTAATTATTCTTCTCTCACATACTTACAACAGCTGTGCAAGTTATCATAATCTGCAGTTGTTGCCTTAACTTCCTTAGTATCATGACCTACCTTTGCAATTGCTTTATTTAAGTCTGAAGGTGAACATTTTTCTTCGTTTAAAATAACCGAAAGCTGATGCGAACTTACATCCCAACTTGCCGTTTTTACGCCAGGAACACCATAAGCTGCTTTTTCAATTCTTTTCTTGCATTGTTCGCAGTTACCATTTACTTCTGTCGTGTATTTTAGGTTTTTATTTTTCTTAGTTTGAGCTTGAGCCGAAAGACCTAAAAAAACCATCATTGCAATTAAAACTATCTTATTCATTTTATAATTATTTATTGTTGTTGAAATTTATTTTATTCTCTTTATTTAATTTTAAATCTTAATCCTGCATAATACATTTGTCCAAAAATTGGAGCATATGCTATCGATGCATCAAAATTAGGTCCAAAAGGATCATTTGCTCCTAAAATTGCTTTTTGCTGTTTGTAGTTTCCAATATTCTCCCCTCCTACATACACTTCAAAAACAGATGAAAAAACTCGTGTTACTTGTGCATTCATCACGGCATAAGCTGGAGAAAAATTAGGAAATTGATCTTCTACAGGATTTGAAGCCGTATATGGCAATTGTTGTTTTCCTGACCAATTATAAGTAAAATCAAATCTCCATTGCTTATCATTGTTCATCGTTGTTTCGTATTCTAAATTCCCTAAAAAACGATGTTTCGCTTGAAGCGGACGTTGGAATGTCCCTCTTAAATAATCAGTTTGAATATCGTAATATTTATAAGCTGTTCTTAAATTTAAGTTATGAACCAATTCATAATTAAACTCAACCTGAAGGCTGTTCGCAAAAGAACTTCCTTTTAAATCATAAAACAAAACTTGCTGCGGACTTTGCATTACATCTACAACAGCTTGATTTTGGAAATCGGTACGATACAAATCAAAACCAGCATCGGCATTTCTATTAAACAAACGGAATTTCTGTGAAAAACTCACACCATAATTCCAAGCAATTTCTGGATTCAAACCATATACTTTTCCGTTAGAATCTAAAATTGAGAACGTTCTAGAACTAGCAAAAAGTTGCTGATTTTCGGCGAAAATGTTAGCAGAACGTTTTCCTCTTCCTGCAGAAAAACGAATTACTCCATTTTTCCAAGGATTGTATCTCATGTGCAATCTTGGGGTAACGAAAAATCCTAATCGGTTATGATTGTCTACTCTTCCTCCTAAAATCAAACTGAAATTATCTGTGTTATCATAAGTATACTCAAAGAAAGCTCCAACCGAATTATCAATTCTTCCCACATCTGTTAGATTGACAAACTCCTGATATTGATCATAAGTGAAATTCAATCCTGTTGTAAACTTATGCATCGTATTGTTTATAATCGAATTGAAAATTAAGTTAGAATAAAAACTATTCTGTTTGATATCGTATTGATTTAAACCATAGTAAGAATCTTGTTTGTGGCTGTTAAAAGCATTTTGAAATCCGATACTTTGATAGGGCATATCTTTAAATACATATCCAATTTTTGTTGAAACATCAAAACGTTCTGTATTAATTTCAGAACCCCAATGATTGGTTGTTCCGCGATCACGATCTTTATCAAAGTCAACTTCACCAGTTTGTTTTTTATCATTCATATATCTGAAATTGATAAAACTAACCAAACCACTTTCTGGATCGTAATATTGATAGCGATTTAAAACATTGATTTGTTTTCCTAACGGATTATCTAGAAAACCATCATTATTCATATCGTTTTTGGCAACACGCGCATTTCCGTGAACAAATAAACTGGTTGCCCATTTATCTGATATTTTTTTATTGAAATGAGTATTCAATTCAAAACGAGAATCGGTTGAACCGTAAGCATTCAAGAAAAACGGAATATCATTTAAAGGTTTTAGAAGTTCCGTATTAATTTGACCTGAAATACTTTCGTAACCATTTACAACACTTCCCGCTCCTTTGGTAATTTGGACGCTTTCGATCCAAGTTCCAGGAGTAAACGACAATCCATAAGCTTGAGAAGCACCTCGAACAGAAGGAATATTTTCTTCCGTAATCATTAAATACGGACTCGTCAACCCAAGCATTTTAATTTGCTTAGTTCCTGTTAAAGCATCAGAAAAATTGACATCGATTGACGGATTGGTTTCAAAACTTTCTGCTAGATTACAACAAGCCGCTTTAAGCAACTCTTTACTTGTAATGACAGAAGTATTGGCTGTTAACGTATAGGATTTTTTAATTCCTTTTTGCTTTTTAGTGATTTTTACTTCTTCTAGATCTTCCTGTGAGAACATAGATACAGAAAATAAAAACGCTACAAAAAGCATTATATTTTTTTGCATAAAAAATGATTTTAATGTTGAAAAGAATTACATTCTTGCATTTTGCATAAAGCAAAAGCAATTAAAATGTAAATACGAAGTCTTAATCAAGACTTGCAGTGCATCTTAACATTAAAATCAGGAATAGAAAATATACTGATGGTATAATTTAAATAAGGGGGGCGCATTCGCATCAGCGTAATACGAAAGAACTTCTTTCTTTTTAAAATTTGGAATTTCTAAAAAGACAAGAGGTTTATAATCTTGTATAACTGCTGGGAAAGCAAACTGAAAAAAGAAGAATTTGATGGTTGCATCATCTGATTTCTTTTCAAAATGAACAACTTTGTCTTTGCAACAAGAATTTTTTTTCTCTTTAGAACCGCAACATTTCTTTTCGACAACAGGTTCTGCTGTAGTTCTTAATTTAACAGAAGCAATTTCTCCGCCGCAATAGTGCACATCAAAAGCAAACCCAATATTGGAAACCAATAAAAGGAACGCCAAAAATAGACCTGTACACTTTTTCAAATTCATAGTGCAAAGCTATTCAAAAACTGTCGATAAAAAACTAAAACAAATGTTATTTTTTAATTTTTTGAAGCTGATAATAAAATCCGGGAATGAACAATAGCACCAAAATTGGCTGAATTATAAATCTTCTAACATAAAAAAGAAGCCAAGCACCATCTGGGAAAAAGTTCAGTATAACATAAAATGAACTCAAAAGTAAAACCAAAAAGAAGACGTAGATAATCAAGCTAAACTTAAGAATATCACGATCCTTAAATAAAGCATAAATTAACCCAAGAGATAATATTGAGTTTAAAAAATAACGCAGAAATAGCGACCAGAAAAGCCTTAAGTTTTCAACTTCGGGATAAGGACTTGAATGGAAATCTGCTTCAAAATATTTCAGAAAAGGATCGTAAAACAATTTCCTTTCAAAAGTTCTAATCAAGGCAAAACCAATAACAACTATAATTGCTGCAAAGATTTTAAATTTATTTTCTTTTAAATTATTTAGCATATTTTGAAAATCTATTGATCCAGAAAACCCATAAAATAAAAACATATCCGTAAATCACCAGAGGAAAAAAAGTTCCATGTAGAAATCGAGTATATTGAGGAAAGTTATATGAAAGGACAATCAAAGTTGAAATTCTTAGAACATTAAATATGTATGTAGACACAAGTCCAAAAAGTATAAATAGTAATGTCTTTTTTAAGTTTCTTGAAAAAGCGGCTACAAACGACACAAAAAGTATCATCACACTTACAGCATTACATCCTTCTGTAATACGCGCTATATATCTTCCATTTAATATTATTTCCTGCCACGGATTTTGCGAACTTTTCTGAATTATGATATCATAATTAAAAAGCTTTAGCAGTTGCTCTGCATTTTTTCCCGATATTGTAGTCACAGCATCAAGTTCTTCAGCTTGGTAGCTATTTAAATAAAACTTATAAAGCAGTGTAAGGACAATATATGTCAAGAAAAAGATGCTTACAAAAATGAGGAATGGCTTAAACTGGACTAAGTATTTTTTCAAGAGATTTTTTTTTCAAATTTATGTATTTTTTAAGTTCAGCTTTAAATACTTTTGCATAAATTTTTACATTATGACATTTCAAGAATTACAACCAAAAATAAGCGCAATCATCTCTGACAATGAATCAAATAGAGATGAAAAATTATTGGCAGTATGCCAACTTTTAAACGAAAACGTAGAGTATTACAACTGGGTTGGATTTTATTTTGCTAATCACGAAGCTAAAACTTTACATTTAGGGCCTTACGTTGGTGCCGAAACAGACCATACTGTTATTCCGTTTGGTAAAGGAATTTGTGGCCAAGTAGCAGAGAGCAATGCTAATTTTGTTGTTCCAGACGTTAAAGCTCAAGACAATTATATTGCTTGCAGTCTAACTGTAAAATCAGAGATTGTTGTACCTCTTTTTGTTAATGGAGTAAACATTGGCCAAATCGATATTGATAGCCACGTTATTGATCCTTTTACAGAAGCTGACGAAAGATTTTTAGAATTTGTAAATCAAGAAGTTGCTAAATTATTCTAGAAGAACTATTTTTAAGATTAAAAATAGCACTGAATGAAAAGAAACTTCTTTCTCTTTTTACTTCTAGTAATTTCAGTTCATCTGTCTGCGCAAATTAATATGGTTTCTAAAAAGATTTTTTTAGACTCCTTAAATCGCGAATGCACTCCAGAAAATTATGCCTACACAAGAATAATTACCAATTATTCTCAGAAAAGCGTGCGCTATGTTGTAACTGACTTTTATAAAAATGGAAGAAAGAGAATGACTGGCTCTACTCTGGATCGTGATGTCTTAAAAAAAGACGGCGAATTTATTTATTATTATAAAAACGGAGCAAAAGAAACCGTTGTCAATTATTCTGAAGATCACAAAAACGGAAAAGAGATTAATTGGTACGAAAACCAAAATAAAAAGTGTGAAAAACAGAATTTTTGGGATCCAAAAACGAAAAAAACACAGACTTTGATTCTTAATTGCTGGGATGAAAACAAAAGCCAGACTGTTGTTGATGGAAACGGAGATTATGAAGAAACTGATTTATTTGTAACACAAAAAGGAACTCTTAAAGACGGATTAAAACAAGGTGTTTGGGAAGGAAATGATGCAAGTCGAAAAATTACTTTTGTAGATAATTATGATCGTGGAATCTTAATTTCAGGTACAAGTACTGATGCCAACAATGTCAAATTCTCTTATTCTTCTTTAAGTGAAAAGCAATCTGGCAAAAAAACTCAGAAATTAAAGTAAAAAGAATAACCGAAATCAAAGAAAAAGAAGATTGTAAATCATTAAAAACAAATTTCTTACCCCTAATTTTTAGATTCTTTTATTTTTTTTTGATTTTTCTGATTTTTTAATCTAATTTTGCACCCGTCTTACAAAAGTTGTATTGACATACATAAAAATCATTTAAAACAATATTGGAATGTATTTAAGCAAAGAAAAGAAAGAAGAAATCTTCGCACAACACGGTGGTGCAACAAACACAGGAAGTGCAGAAGGTCAAATCGCGTTGTTCACTTATAGAATTTCTCACTTAACTGAACACTTGAAAAAAAATCGTCACGATTACAACACTGAGCGTTCTCTTGTACTATTAGTAGGTAAAAGAAGAGCTTTGTTGGACTACTTGAAAAAGAAAGATATCAACAGATATCGTGAGATTATCAAAGTATTGAATATCAGAAAATAATCAATATAGAAAAGAGGTGCGAAAGTGCCTCTTTTTGTTTTTACATCAGAGCTGTTTATAATAAGCATATTACAAGAAAAAAAGTTTGGTTTTTCATTGGGTTTTAGATAACAACAACTACACACAACAACAACTACAACACAACTAAAACCCATTGTATAATCAAAAAGGAAAAATTTATGATTCCACAAGTTTCACAAGAAATTATCGATTTAGGAGATGGAAGAAGCATCTCAATCGAGACTGGTAAATTAGCAAAACAAGCCGATGGTTCAGTTGTTGTACGTTTAGGAAACTGTATGCTTTTGGCAACTGCAGTTTCTGCAAGAACATCTAACCCAGGTGTTGACTTTTTACCATTAACGGTAGATTACCGTGAAAAATTTGCTGCTGCAGGACGTTTCCCTGGAGGATTTTTCAAAAGAGAAGCAAGACCAAGCGACAGCGAGGTATTAACAATGAGATTAGTTGACCGTGTTTTACGTCCGCTTTTCCCAGACGATTACCACGCAGAAACTCAGGTTATGATTCAATTAATGTCTCATGACGAAAATGTTATGCCAGACGCATTAGCAGGTTTAGCTGCATCTGCTGCATTAGCTGTTTCTGATATTCCATTTTACAACTTGATTTCTGAAGTACGTGTTGCACGTATCGACGGAAAATTAGTAATCAACCCAAGTAGAGAAGAATTAGAAAAATCTGATATCGACATGATGATCGGAGCTTCTATGGATTCTGTTGCAATGGTTGAAGGTGAGATGAAAGAAATCTCAGAAGCTGAAATGGTTGAAGCAATTAAATTTGCTCACGAAGCTATTAAAGTTCAAATTGTTGCTCAACAAAAATTAAGAGCAAAATTAAGCTCTCAAGAATACAGAACTTACGAAGGTGAAATTGAAGACGAAGCTGTTTACGCAAAAGTAAAAGCTGCTGCTTACGATAAATGCTACGCAATTGCTCAAGAAGCTTCTGGAAAAGCTGAAAGAGGCGAAAAATTCGCAGCTGTAAAAGAAGAAGCAAAAGCTTTATTTACTGAAGAAGAATATGCTGAAAATGCAGATCTTGCTGGTTTAGTTGGAAAATATTTCTACAAAACAAACAAAGAAGCGGTTCGTAATGTAATTCTTGAAAAAGGAATTCGTCTAGACGGTAGAAAAACTACAGAAATCAGACCAATCTGGTGTGAAACTGATTATTTACCATCTGTTCACGGATCTTCTTTATTTACACGTGGAGAAACTCAAGCTTTGGCTACAGTAACTTTAGGAACTTCTAAAGAAGCTAACCAAATCGATTCTCCGTCTGAGCAAGGTGAAGAGAAATTCTACTTACACTATAACTTCCCTCCTTTCTCTACTGGTGAAGCAAAACCATTAAGAGGAACTTCAAGAAGAGAAGTTGGTCATGGTAACTTAGCTCAAAGAGCTTTAAAAAATATGATTCCTGCAGATTGTCCTTATACAATCCGTGTTGTTTCTGAGGTATTAGAATCTAACGGTTCTTCTTCTATGGCAACGGTTTGTGCTGGTACAATGGCTCTTATGGATGCCGGAGTTCAAATGACAAAACCAGTTTCTGGTATTGCTATGGGATTAATTACTGACGGTGAGAAATTTGCTGTATTGTCTGATATCTTAGGAGACGAAGATCACTTAGGAGATATGGACTTTAAAGTAACTGGAACTGCTGACGGTATTACGGCTTGCCAAATGGATATCAAAATCGAAGGATTACGTTATGACATTATGGAACAAGCTTTAGCACAAGCTCGTGACGGACGTTTACATATTTTAGGAAAATTAACTGAAACTATTGCAGCTCCGAGAGCAGACGTTAAAGCTCATGCACCAAAAATCATTACAAGAACTATTCCTGGAAACTTTATTGGAGCATTAATTGGACCTGGTGGAAAAGTAATTCAGGAATTACAAAAAGCTACTGGAACAACTATCGTAATCAACGAAGTTGACGAGCAGGGAGTTGTTGAAATTTTAGGAACTGATCCGGAAGGAATCAAAACTGTATTAGCTAAAATTGACGCTTTAACTTTCAAACCACAAATTGGAGAAGCTTACGAAGTAAAAGTAATCAAGATGCTTGATTTTGGAGCTGTTGTAGAATATACTGCTGCACCAGGAAACGAAGTATTGCTTCACGTATCTGAATTAGCTTGGGAACGTACTGAAAACGTTGCTGACGTAGTTAAAATGGGAGATGTTTTCCAAGTGAAATACTTAGGAGTTGACCCTAAAACTAAAAAAGAAAAAGTGTCTAAAAAAGCACTTGTTCCAAGACCTCCACGTGAGGAGAAAAAAGAGTAATCAGATCTTAGTTTACTAAAGGTTTATTCATAGAAAACCCCAATTCTTAATCGAATTGGGGTTTTTCACATTCTAAGGGTTTCCCATTTTATGCAAATGCTTAAAGTGCGAAAACATCATTTCAAATAATGTTTTATGATGATAGGGTTGCTTATATTCTCTAGTTGTTTCCTCAATTATTTCATTTATTTCACTGTAATTCGTATGACAAATATTAGGAAACAAATGATGAGCCGCGTGACAATTCGAACCTCCACTTAAAAATCTCGCCCAACCTTTATCTGCGTTCCAATCGCAGCTCGTGTAAAGCTGATGTACAGCCCAAGTATGCTCAAGAAACTCTCCTTCTGGCTGTGGATAATCTGCTCCATCAAAAAAATGTGTTCCAACAAGCATAATAATAAAAACCATCGAAGTAAAAGCGCTGGCGGTTAGATATGTTATCACAATAAAAGAAGCTGAAAAATCAGCATATAGTAACGGAAAGCCCAATACCAGAGAGAAATAAACTACTTTATAAAGTAAAAATCTAATGTATAATTCGATTTTAGGAACGCCTCTTTTCATCCAGTCATATTCGTTTGAAAAAAGATAAACCCAATCACTCATAAAAACAGAATGCAATAAGGTAAACATATAAACAAAAGGTGCATAATAAGCTTGATATTTATGTTTCTGCTTCCATTGATGTGTTGGACTTAATCTTAAAAATGGATTTTTATCTATGTCAATATCACTTCCTTCAACATTAGCATACAAATGATGCGAACGAATATGCCTTAATCCCCAAAGCATAGGATCGATTCCCACAGTTAAAAAACTAAAAAAATGCAGTACAGAATTTGCCTTTTTATTTTTAAAAGCCGTATCATGAGATGCATCATGACCAAAACTAAATCCGATGAGCAGTCCTGCTAGTTGAAAAAATACGTAAAGAATCCAAAATTGAAGTTTTTCCAAAGAATTTAAAAAAAGTAACGAGTAAGAAGAGTAACATATAAGAGTCCAAAACAATCCTTTAAACCAAAATCTGGCATCTCCGTATGAAACGTTTTTTCCTTTTAATTTCTCTCGTACTTTCAATTTTAAAGCAGTAAAAAACTCTTTTTCTTCTTCAGACTTATTAAAATATTTAGCTTTCATAATTTTCAAGTTTTTAAAATTCAGAAACAAACTTATTGCAATATTCGCATCTTGATTTGTGAAAACAAATAAAATAAAATTATAAATTTGTGATTATCGCAAATTATGAAATCGCAAGAATTATTTTTAAAAGCAATTAGACAAAAAACTCCTAAATCGGTTTCTTTAATAGAAGAAATCGCAGGCATTTTAGAAATTAGTTATGATGCTTCTCACCGAAGGATTTCGGGAAAAAGTAAATTCTCTATTGATGAAACCATTAAATTGGCGGGACATTTCAACATTTCTTTAGACAACTTATTTTCGAATAAAGAAAAGGTCGTTGTTGAGAAAACGATCGAGATCGAGAACTTAAAAGACATGCTTCATTATTTCAAATCATCATCTGAAAATATCGAAGTTTTAATAAAAAATAAGAAAACAACACTTTTCTATTCGGCAAAAGACATTCCGCTATTTTACTTTATGGACGGCACAATTCTGTCTAAATTCAAGGCCTTTGTATGGCTGAACCTATTAAATTCAAATCAGAAAAAAGTTGCTTTTGAAAATTTTGTAATTGATGAATCATTTACAGAATATATGCAGAAATTAAAAGAAATATATGAGACTACTTCTGTAAATGAAGTTTGGAATGATACCACTATAAACAGTAGCTTACAGCAAATTTTATATTTTTATGAAGCTGGCCTTTTAAATCTAAAAAGTGCAAATGCTCTATGTTTAGATTTAAAACGAATTATCAACTTGATAAAAGAAAAATGCAGTAAACCCAACGATCAGTTTTCGCTTTATTACAATGAGCTTATATTATTGAACAATAATATGCTTATAGAAACAGAAGAAAAGCTGACAATGTTTGTGCCTTATACCCTTTTAGGATATTTTATAACTGATAACAAAGAAAGCTGCGAAAATGTTCATCAGTTTTTCAAACAGCAAATCACAAACTCAATACCTTTAGGTCAATCTGGCATCAAGGAACAAAATCTTTTCTTTAATCGAGCTATTCGAAAAATAGATTATTATCTGGAAAAGATAAATTCGCAGGTAGATTTACTTTTTTGAAAGAACCCTAACAAAGCCCCAATTTATAATCGAATTGGGGCTTTTCATTTTTCAAAAGCTTTTTATTCTTTTTTATTTCTTACAAAAGAGGTCTTTTAGCTATAAAATCGAAAATTCACTATCTAAACATCATTTTTCAAAAATTTTAATAAAAATTCTAAATTTTAATACTTATACAATGCCTTTTAAAAGGCTGTAGCAACTTTTTATCACAATTTAACAAATTAGCGTTTTATTTGTAACCTTTTTTTTATACTTTTGAAATCTTCCAAAAACCACTAATAAAACCATTAAATCCTTTGAAAAATTACCAAAAAAAAATCGTTTTTCTCATTTTATTTGAATTATTCTTAAACATTCATCGTATCCAGAGTCAAACTAGTAATGATATCAATACTTACAATTGGTTTGATACTACTGTTGGCAGAAGCAATTTGGATATTAATAATGGGATCCCGCACACAAATTCATTTCGAACTCTAAGCACAGACATTCATTTGTATTTAATTAATAAATACGAATTAGGAAAAGTTACCTACGAAGGCCAAGCTTATTATAATGTCAAACTCAAATATGACATTTATAGAGATATTTTGGTTTTAAATCCTGATGGAGGTTCCGAAAATATTGGTATAAATTTAACACAGAATAAAGTTAGTTCGTTTTCTATACTTGATAAGAACTTCATCAAAATAGAAAAAAAGAGTGAAGACATACCTGAATTTACTACAGCTTATTACGAGGAAAGCAAAATTGCTCCAGAATTAGTTTTGTATATCAAACATCATAAAGACATGCAGAAAACGATTTACGAGAGCAGTCTTTACTTTACCTTCAAAGAAAACAACTCTTATTTTATCGATTTAAAAGGTAAAATTTATGCCATAAAGGGCAAAAGCGACCTTGTTAAATTATTTCCAGAACAGAAAAAACAAATCAATGGGTTTTATTTATTGAACAGAGATCTAAGAAATTCCGACATGGATCAATTCATGAAAAATTTGATGAAATACACCTTTAACTCTCAGTCAATATCAAGCAAATAAAACAAATGAAAAAATTTTTACTCTCCTTACTTATCGCGTTCTCTTTTCAATTGTCTTTTGCACAAAATACGAATGAGAAATTATCTATCACTTTTAAAGACGAAACTTTAACCAATGCGCTAAAACGTATTGAAGAAGCAACTGCATATAAATTTTACTTTGATCCGACTTGGGTTAATGCTGAAAAAGGACTGATCTCAGGAACTTACACCGATATTAAAGTTGGTGATTTACTTGATAAAGTACTAGCTAAAACAGATTTGAATTATATCATTCTGAAAAACAAAGTAATCTTTACGCTAAACAGTACAATTCACGATACTTTGCCTGCAAATTATTTTACTGATGCGCCTGTCGAAACAAATCAGAATAAAAATGGCGATAGCGAGAATCCTGTATTTCATCAGCAATACGATTCTCTAAGCAGCTATACAGTAAATAAGAAATCTGCAATTGTTTTTATTGGTAAAGAAAATAAAGAATCTACTAGAAAATCTTTTACCGTTTCTGGAACTGTCAAAAATGAAGAAACTGGTAAGGCTGAACCAAATATTTACATTAGAGTTCGAAATAAAAATATAAATACATCTACAGATCTTGATGGAAATTATACTTTACAACTTCCTAGAGGTATAAATATTATTGAAATCAAATCATTAAGCCACAAAGAAGTAGTAAGAACTTTAATGGTTTATGATGATGGTTCTTTTGATGTTAATATAAACGAAAAATCAAACCAGCTTGACGAGGTTGTAATTAAAAAGAAAGGACAAAAACCTACCGAAACTACGGTTTCTGGTTTAGTTTCTATTGATATCGAAGGAATTAAAAATGTGCCTTTGATTCTTGGTGAAAGAGATATTCTTAAAGTAGCAACTACTTTTCCTGGTATTAAAACTACAGGTGAAGGCTCTGCTGGATTTAATGTTAGAGGTGGAAAAGACGATCAAAACTTAATTCTTTTGGATAATGCTGTATTGTATAATCCGCAGCACTTTTTAGGATTCTTCTCTGCTATTAACCCATATACTACTAAGAAAGCCGATATTTACAAAGGAAGTATTCCAGCAGATTTTGGAGGAAGATTATCTTCTGTATTTGATATTGCTACCAAAAATGGTAATCAAGAAAAATTCTCAGGAGAAGGAGCTATTGGTCCTATTACTTCAAATCTTACACTTAGTGTTCCAATCGAAAAAAACAAATCTAGTATTATTGTCGGAGGACGTGCAACGTATTCTGATTGGATTTTAAAAGCGCTTGACAATGAAGATTTAAAAAACAGCCAAGCTGGATTTTATGATGGAATTTTTAAATACAACAATGCGATTAACGCTAATAATAATTTAGAAGCTACAGCATATTACAGCCATGACCGTTTTAGTTTAAGTTCTGACTCTATTTACAAATACAGCAATAGATTGGCTTCTATTAAATGGGATCATACTTTTAACAAAAAAAACAAAGCTGCTTTCATTTTCACAAACAGTGAATACAAATTCAATATTGACTACGATTCAGATGACATAAATTCATTTGATTTTGGTTATAAAGTAAACGAATCGCAATTACAATTAAAATTCAATTACCAACTTAACCCAAAGCATACTTTCTCTTATGGTATTGCTAGCAAATTATACAATATTTCGCCAGGATATCAACATCCTACGAAACCAGAAGCTACTTTAATCTCGACAGATATTGAGAAAGAAAAAGCATTAGAATCTGCAGCATACTTATCAGACAGTTATAAATTCAATGATAAACTACTTATAGATCTTGGACTAAGATATTCTTATTACATGGCGCTAGGTCCTGGTGATGTAAATACTTATGCTCCTGGTTTACCATTGAGCGCTGAAACAGTAACTGGAACAACGACTTATAAAAATAATGAAGTCATAAAAACATACGGCGGATTAGAACCTCGTATCGCTGCACGTTATTTCCTTACAGAAGATTTCTCTGTAAAAGCAGGTTATGATGTAACTCGTCAGTATATCCATTTATTATCTAGTAATGTTACTCAATCACCAACAGATACTTGGAAATTATCTGATTCTAATGTAAAACCTCAAACCGCTCAACAGGTTTCGTTAGGGTTATTTAAAACATTAAAAGATGAAGAATACGAAGTAAGTTTAGAAGGATATTACAAAAAATCTAAAAACATTCTAGATTACAAAGTTGGCGCGCAATTATTGCTTAACCAAAATGTTGAAACTGAACTTTTGCAAGGTGAAGGAAAAGCATACGGAGTTGAGTTATTGTTAAAAAAATCAACTGGAAGATTAAACGGATGGATTGGATATACTTATTCTCGTACCTTTATCAAACTGGACAGTCAATTCAGTTCAGAAATTGTAAATAACGGAGAATATTTCCCTGCTAACTTTGACAAACCTCATGATTTAAGTGCTATCTTAAATTATAGATTTACAAAACGTTACAGTTTATCGACTAACTTCTTATATCAAACGGGAAGACCTATAACGTATCCTATTGGTACTTTCCAATACGGAAACTCAGAATATACTTTGTATAGTGATAGAAACGCTTATAGAATTCCAGATTACATTCGTTTAGATATTGGAATTAACATTGAAGGAAACCATAAAATTAAAAAGCTAGCGCATAGTTTCTGGAATATATCTGTTTACAACGTTCTAGGAAGAAACAATCCTTATTCTATTTATTTCGTAACAGATCCAAATGGAAAAGTAAAAGGTTATAAAACATCTATTTTCTCAATACCTGTACCAAGTATTACTTATAATTTTAAATTTTAGTATTAAAATGAAAAATTACAGTCTATACAAGATTTTCATTTTACTTGTGGCTGCCATTGTATTTAACAGCTGTACAGAAGCATATCCGTTAGTAACTAACAGATTTGAAGATGTTTTAGTTGTTGAAGCTAATTTAACAAACGAGCTTAAAAAACAGGAAGTAAAACTAACCAAATCTGCAAGGTTTGAAGATGAGGGTTATCAGTCTGAAACTGGAGCAGAAGTTTTTATTACAGATGATGCTGGCAATAAATACAACTTCAGTGAAGATTCTGATAAATATGTTTCGGATGTTGAATTTCAAGCCGTTTCGAATACTAAATACCAATTACACATTAATACTAAAGACGGAAGGTCTTTTGCATCATCGCCAGAACTGTTAACCACTGTAAATCCTATGCAAAGCGTAGTGGCTGCAATTGAACAAAAAGATGATATTAATGGCGTTGGTATCCGTGTAAACAGCTTCGATCCGACTTCTACATCAACCTATTACAGATTTGAATATGAGGAAACCTACAAAGTTATTGCGCCAAAATGGATGCCGACAAAACTTGTATGGGATGGAGGTCCAACCTTTGAAGCGAACTCAAAATCTACTCAAACTTGCTATGGCTCTAAAAAAAGTATCGATTTAATGCTTTTAAGTACAAACAAGCTCAAAGAAGATCGTGTAGATTATTTAATTCGTTTCATTAGCGATCAGGATTACATCATTACACATAGATACAGTATTTTGGTTAAGCAATATGTAGAGAGTCAGGCAGCGTATAATTTTTATAACACATTGAATAAAACAGCCGCTTCTGGCGGTACAATTACTTCTCCAACTCAGCCTGGTCTTTTATTAGGCAATTTAAGATCTACGAATGGTGACAGTAAAATAACAGGATATTTTGATGTATGTTCGGTATCGACGGAGCGAATTTATTTCAATTATGAGGATTTATTTCCAGGTAAATTTCCTCCTCCTTATGCTGTTGATTGTACACAATTTTGCTATGCCGAAGAACCTAACAACCCTGTTCCTTGTACACACTGTTGCCACTATTTGGATGACCTGCCTCTAGGGAAAATAAGATATTTCTCAGGAGATGGAAGCAGCACTATTTCAACATATTGGGTTGACGCACCATGTGGAGACTGTACAACAATTGCATCTAACATAAAACCGTCTTTTTGGGTAGACTAAAAAAGAGATTTTCTATTTTTTTTGAAAAATTAAATTAGTTAAAAAGCATAATCGGATAATGAAATTCCAATTAATAAAAAATATAATCTTTTTATCACTTCTTACAGCTCTTTTTAATAGCTGTACAGAAGCGTATCCGTTAGTAACCAACAGATTTGAAGATGTATTAATCGTTGAAGCTAACCTAACTAACGAGCTTAAAAAACAGGAAGTAAAACTTACCAAATCTGCAAAGTTTGAAGATGAAGATTATCAGCCCGAAACTGGAGCAGAAGTTTTTATTACTGATGATGCTGGCAATAAATATAGCTTCAATGAAAATTCTGGCATATATGTATCAAATGTAGAATTTCAGGCTGTTCCAAATACTAAATACCAATTACACATTAATACTAAAGACGGAAGATCTTTTGCATCATCACCAGAAACGCTTACTACTATTACACCTATGCAAAGTGTAGTGGCTGCAATTGAACAAAAAGACGATATTAATGGTGTTGGCATTCGTGTAAATAGCTTTGATCCTACAGCCACATCTACCTATTACAGATATGAATATGAGGAAACCTACAAAGTAATTGCTCCAAAATGGTTGCCAATAAAACTTGTATGGAACGATGGCCCAGCCTTTGAAGCGAACTCAAAATCTACTCAAACTTGCTATGGCTCTAAAAAAAGCATCGGTTTAATGCTAGTAAACACAAATAAGCTAAAAGAAGATCGTGTAGATTATTTAATTCGTTTTATTAGCGACCAAGATTATATCATTACACACCGATATAGCATTTTGGTTAGGCAATATGTAGAAAGTCTTGGTGCTTATACTTATTACAATACATTGAACAAAACAGCTGTGTCTGGCGGTACAATTACTTCTCCAACTCAGCCTGGTCTTTTATTAGGTAATTTAAGATCAACCAATGGTGATAGTAAAATAACAGGATATTTTGATGTATGCTCGGTATCGACGGAAAGGATTTATTTTAACTATTCGGATTTATTCCCAGGTAAATTTCCTCCTCCTTATGCTGTTGATTGCACACAATTTTGTTACGATAAAGAGCCTAACAATCCTGTTCCTTGTACACATTGCTGTCATTATTTAGAAGATCTACCTTCGGGAAATATAGCTTATTATTCAGGAGACGGAACCAAAACTCTTGAAACGTATTGGGTTGATGCCCCATGTGGAGATTGTACCAAAATTGCATCAAACATAAAACCTCCATTTTGGACAGATTAACTAACTAACTGAGGATTCTCTGATTTAACCAGCTTAAACAAACCAAACCAATGAAATTTCATTTTATAAAAAATATAATCCTTTTATTTCTTCTTACAATCCTTTTTTATGGTTGTACAGAGGCATATCCGTTAGTAACAAATAGATTTGAAGAAGTAATTATTGTAGAAGCCAATATAACCAATGAGCTTAAAAAGCAAGAAATAAAACTTACCAAATCTGCAAAGTTTGAAGACGAAACTTACCTTTCTGAAAGTGGAGCAAGAGTTTTTATTACAGATGATGCTGGCAATCAGTATAATTTTAGTGAAGATTCAGATAAATATATTTCTGATACGGAATTTCAAGCAGTTCCAAATACTAAATACCAATTGCATATTAGCACTAAAGACGGCAGATCTTTTGAATCATCGCCAGAAACACTAACTACCATTAATCCGATACAAAGTGTAGTGGCTGATGTTGAAGAAAAAGACGGTATAAATGGTGTCGCTATTCACGTAAACAGCTTTGATCCTACCGACACATCAACCTATTACAGATATGAATATGAGGAAACCTACAAAGTTATTGCGCCAAAATGGAGACCAACCAAAATTGACTGGATTGTAAGCACACAAACTCCTGTATTCCTTCCAAATTCACCCGATACCAAAACCTGCTACGGTTCTGGAAAAAATATAGAATTAATGCTACAAAGTACAAACAATCTAAAAGAGGATCGTGTAGATTATTTAATTCGATTTATTAACGATCAAGATTACATTATTACACACCGATACAGTATTTTGGTAAGACAATATATAGAAAGTCAAGCAGCATATAATTATTACAATACATTGAAAAAAAGTGCAGCTACAGGAGGCACAATTGTTTCTCCTACTCAGCCAGGCTTTTTATTGGGAAATTTACGAGCTATTAATAACGACAGTAAAATCTCTGGATATTTTGATGTTTGTTCAGTATCTTCAGAACGAATTTATTTTAACTATGAAGATTTATTTCCAGGCAAATTCCCTCCTCCGTATGTTGTAGACTGCAAAGAATTTTGTTACTCAACAAATGAAGAGTTAGTTCCTGACCCTTGCTCACACTGGGGACATTATGCTGATGATTTATCATTAGGAAAAATAACTTATTATTCGGGAACAGGAACAGGTTTTACCTATTGGGTTGATTCTCCATGTGGTGACTGTACAACAATTGCATCGAGCGTAAAACCTCCATTCTGGGTAGATAATTAAAAATGCCCTATATAATAAAACCAAAATCAGATTAAAAAGAATAGATTTAAGCCATGAAATTTCATTTAATAAAAAATACAATTCTTCTCACACTTCTTACAATCCTTTTTAGCGGTTGTACAGAAACATTTCCGCTTGTAACAAATACCTATGAAGAAATAATAGTTGTTGAGGCAACATTGACAAACGAACTTAAAAATCAAGAAATAAAAATAACTAAAACTTCAAAATTTGAGGACGAAGAAGTAGCCATTGAAACTGGTGCTACTGTCGTAGTTAAAGATGAGCAGGGAAACACATATGTATTTGTAGAAAGCTCGGGAGTATACAAATCTCAAATAGCTTTTCAGGCTGTTCCAGACAATAAATATACTTTGGAAATTACGACCAAAGACGGAAAAATTTATCAGTCGACCCCGCAAACCATGACAGTTGTAAATCCAATTCAAAGCGTTGTTCCAGCACTTGCCACAAATAAAGAAGGTCAAACTGGTGTTCAAATTAACGTTAATAGTTTTGATGCAACAAGGTCTTCAAACTACTATAGATACGAATACGATGAAACTTTTAAAATTGTTGCGCCAAGATGGAACGTGTATAAAATTATTGCAACTGGATTACAATCGGTTGATTTAATTAATAACGATCCAAACACAAAAACCTGCTATTCGACACAAAAATCGACAGACATAATTTTGGTAAACACAAATGATCTGGCCGAAGATCGCGTAAACTTACCCATCCGATTTATCGATGAAAATGATTATATAATCGGACACCGCTATAGTATACTGGTAAAACAATATATAGAAAATTTCGAAGCATATACTTTTCACAAAACCTTAAAAGACATGTCGAGTTCTTCTAGCATACTAAACCCAAAACAACCTGGTTTAATTTCTGGAAACATAAGATGCATTAACGATTCTAACACTAAAGTTATAGGCTATTTTGATGTTTCTTCGTATTCTGAATTTAGAATGTTTTTCAATTATGCAGATTTCTTTCCAACAAAACCAATTCCATACTTTAACAGTTGCGATGACATTCCTTTCAAATTCTGCTTTGGCGGAGAAGGCTGCGATGGAGAAACCATGATTTATAATATCAACAGAGAACTCATGACCTATATTAGCGGTTCTGGTTCTAATTATACACTTGTAGACGCTGTATGCGGAGATTGCACATCATTTTCATCAAACATAAAACCACCATTTTGGATAGACTAAGACACATTATTTTATTGCTTGTATTAATTAATACACAATTTAGCAGAGCACAGCAAACAATTACTTTAGATGAAACGCTATATGTTCATTCTAATGCTACATCATTTGTTACAGGAGAAACTTTATTATACAAAGTTTATTGCCTAAAATCGTCTGATAAAACACCAAGCAACATAAGTAAAATAGCTTATGTAGAAATTGTTGACAACAACCACAAATCTGTTTTTAAAACTAAAATTGCACTCGAAAATGGAGTTGGACAAGGAGATTATTTTATTCCGACAACTGTAAAAACAGGTAATTATAAATTAGTGGGATATACAAATTGGATGTTAAACAAACCAATCTCAGAATTGTTTCAATTAGACATCAACATTATCAATCCGTATAAAACAGATGAGAAGGCTAATGCCGAAAAAGTTTTAACTAGCAGCACAAAATCAAGCGCTACAGAAAGTTTAAAAAACGAGAATATAGCTCTTAATTTGAATAAAAAATCATTTACAAATCGAGAATTGGTTGATTTAAAAATTCAATCTTCTAATGCCGATTTCAAAAATGGAAATTATTCACTTTCTGTTAGAAAATTAGATAACATTCCAGCTTCAGACAAAATTTCTGCAGTTGGATTTGCTTCTAGTCCATCATATCCGATTGCATTAGATACACAAAAACAAGATCAAAAAATAGTCTTGCCAGAACTTAGAGGCGAAATTATCGCAGGAACAATTTCTGCAAAAAATGGCACCGATAAGATTGCAAATGTTTCTGTTGGATTGTCTATTCCTGGAAAATCTTTTGCTTTCAAAGTTGTAAAGACAGATATGTATGGTAATTTCATTTTCAATATTGGACAAACATATTACACATCAAATATAATTTTGCAAATAATCGATGAAAAAGCAAGTGGTTATAATCTTGTTGTAAACAACAGTCCTGAAATAGATTACTCTAAATTATCATTCGAAAAAAATACAAGCCTATCTTATACATTCAAAGAAAGTTTATTAGAAAGATCTGTTTCTAGCCAAGTTGAAAACGCCTATTTCTACAAAAAAGTAGACAATATCGAAAAAGCTCCTACAACAGATGCATTCTACTATCCGCTTACAAAAGAATATGTTTTAGATGACTATACTCGTTTCAAAACTTTAAAAGAAACAATAACAGAAGTTGCTGTAGAAATTTATTCTAAACAGAAAGACAATAATCTTTATTTGCACGTAACCGACCCAAATGTTTTTCCACAGCTTCCTGAATCTGCACTTGTTCTTGTAGATGGCGAATATTTAGAAAATGTGAATGACTTGGCTTTATACAGCATGAAAAACGTCTATAAAATCGAGCTTATTATAGGACGATATTACGTTGGACCAAGATCTTTTAACGGATTAATTAGTTTTACAACTTTCAATAAAGATTTTAAAAACACTCAAACAGGAAGCTTTATAGCAAAACCAACTGTTTTAAGACCACAGCCTAAAAAGATTTACAACAAAGTAAAATATGAAAGCGGTTCTGACAATGACAGAATTCCAGATTTTAGAAATCAATTGCTTTGGAATCCTACTGTTCTGTTGAACAATGATGCTGAAACTTCATTTTATACTTCAGATTTATCTGGAACTTTTGAAATTAGATTGGAAGGTTTTACTAAAAACGGAATTCCAGTGTCTGTTACAGAAAATATTGAAGTTCAAAATACTGCTGTAAACTAAAAAAATAGTTTTTTTTCAAAAAACATAACACTCACAAAACCTGCCCATTAAAGGCAGGTTTTTATTTTTTTCAAAATATTTTAAAAATATTTTCATTACATTGTAACTTTTTTGATACTCATTACGTATAACCATTTGTACACTTTAAAAATAGGGAGACAACAACATGAGACAACTTAAAATCACCAAGCAGGTAACTAATCGTGAAACTGCATCGTTAGATAAATATCTACAAGAAATTGGAAAAGTTGACCTAATTACCGCTGATGAAGAGGTAGAATTAGCACAAAGAATAAAGGCTGGTGATCAAAGAGCTTTAGAAAAATTAACAAAAGCCAACCTACGTTTCGTAGTATCTGTGGCTAAACAATATCAAAATCAAGGATTAACTCTTCCGGATTTAATTAATGAAGGAAACTTAGGTTTAATTAAAGCAGCTCAACGTTTTGATGAGACTCGTGGTTTTAAATTCATTTCTTACGCTGTATGGTGGATTCGTCAATCGATTCTTCAAGCTTTAGCTGAACAATCTCGTATTGTACGTTTACCATTAAATAAAATTGGTTCTATCAATAAAATCAACAAAATGTATGCGTTATTAGAGCAATCTAACGAGCGTCCGCCTTCTGCTGAAGAAATTGCAAAAGAACTTGACATGACTGTTAACGACGTAAAAGAGTCTATGAAAAACTCTGGACGTCACCTATCTATGGATGCTCCGCTTGTTGAAGGAGAAGATTCTAACCTTTATGACGTATTACGTTCTGGTGAATCTCCAAATCCAGATAGAGAATTAATTCACGAATCTCTTCGTACTGAGATCGAACGTTCTTTAGAAACATTAACTCCAAGAGAGGCAGATGTTGTTCGTTTGTATTTTGGACTTGGCGACCAACACCCAATGACTCTTGAAGAAATTGGTGAAACTTTCGACCTAACTCGTGAGCGTGTTCGTCAGATTAAAGAAAAAGCAATCCGTCGATTGAAACACACTTCTAGAAGTAAAATCCTTAAAACATACTTAGGATAAGACAATATTAAATTTCAAATTTTTAAAAATTCCAAATTCCAAGCAACAATTGGAATTTGGTAATTTTAAAATTGGAATTTTACCGCAAACAACAGTTTGATTGACTGTTCGTTTTTTGATTGATGATTGAAACTCCGGCTGATTACCGGAGTTTTTTATTTTTATTATTCAACTGAAAAGGTTTTCTACCGCAAAGAGCGCAAAGAATTACGCAAAGTACGCTAAGATTATAAAAAAGCTTAGTTTGAATGCAAAGTTCACAGAGCTTTGCGAACTTTACAACCAACAAACATTTACATTTAGAATAAAAAACCTTGCGACCTTTGCGTAATTCTTTGCGCTCTTTGCGGTTAAAAAATTTTATCTTTGCAAAGAAAAACAACACACTACACAATGAAAAATACATTTATAGCTCCTTCTGTCTTAGCTGCAGATTTTGGTAATTTACAGCGTGATGTCGAAATGATTAATAACAGTCAAGCCGATTGGTTTCATATCGATATTATGGATGGAGTTTTTGTTCCAAATATCTCTTTTGGGATGCCAGTTTTAGAAGCAATTTCAAAACATGCGAAAAAATATATCGATGTCCATTTAATGATTATCGATCCAGATCGTTACATCAAAACTTTTGCCGATTTAGGAGCAAATGGACTAACGGTACATTATGAAGCTTGCACGCACTTGCACAGAACACTTCAAGCAATAAAAGCGGAAGGGATGAAAGCTGGTGTTGCTATGAATCCGCATACCAATGTTGATTTATTAGAAGATGTTATTAATGATATCGACGTAGTTTGCATTATGAGCGTAAACCCTGGATTTGGAGGACAATCATTTATCGAAAACACTTACGATAAAGTAAAGAAACTAAAAGCTTTAATTACGCGCAAAAATGCTTCAACGCTAATCGAAATTGATGGCGGTGTAACAAGTAAAAACGCTAAACAATTAATAGAAGCTGGAGCAGATGTTTTAGTTGCCGGAAGCTTTGTTTTTAAAGCCGAAAACCCAACACAAACCATTGCCGAGTTAAAAACGCTTACTAGTTTTTAATTTTTTATCTAAACACATAAAATGAAAAAGTCCTAAAAATATTTTTAAGACTTTTTCATTTATTATAATATATCGATTTTTATTTAGGTTCAATCCAATACGGATTTACTTTAAGCTCTTCAACAACATATTGAATAACTTTCTGCGCCTTTAAACTGTTCCCAAATTTATCTAAAGGAGGTGAAATAACAGCGATTCCAAATTTACCGGGACATACTGCCAACATTCCTCCGCCAACACCACTCTTTGCAGGAAGGCCTGAACTAAACAACCAAATACCTGAATTGTCATAGAGTCCTGCTGTTGCCATTACTGGCAATGTATACATAACTGTAGATTGACTCACCACTTTTTTCTTAGTAACCGGATTAACTCCACCATTTGCAAGTGTCACAGCCATTGTTGCTAGATCTTTTGCATTAACATTCAATGCACATTGTTTTGTATAAATATCTGTAGCCTGAACAGGATCAAAGTACATTCTGTCGTAAGCTAACAATAAATGCGCAATAGCTTGATTACGTAAATTATCTCCTGCCTCACTAATATAAACAGGACGATTTATAGAAAGTTGTCTTCCAGCAAAGTCACTTTGGATTCTCAGAATTTCTTTCCATTTTGCCACAGAGTCATTGCCTTGCACAAGGCTTGTTGCCGCAATAGCGCCTGGATTTACTAGAGGATTAATTTTATCGCCTTTATGCATTTCTACAGCAACAATAGAATTAAAAGGCAACCCTGTCGCATCTACACCTATTTTATCTTGCAAAACTAAAGGCCCTTGTTCTTCAATTACTTTGGCCATTGTAAACACTTTCGATATACTTTGTATAGAAACCATCGAAGTTATATCGCCTTTAGTATATACCGTTCCGTCTGTAGTAATAAGTGCAATCCCAAAAATATTAGGATCAACATTGGCTAGTTCTTTAATATAGTCAGCATTTTTTCCTTCTTGTAAATCTTTAAATTTATTAAAGGCATTATTAAGAGCACTTTCTATATTTTTCTTTGTTAATGTGGTTTGAGAGTAGCCGTGATTTATGGCAAAAGTGATCATTAGAACAACAAAAATCATTTGTTGCTTTATTCTAAGAAAAATGTAATACATGATATTTTTGAGCAAAATTAGCCTTTTAAACAGGTAAATAAAAATTACCTTTTACTTTTCACGGCATCACATTTCTTTCAATACCCTTAAAGCGTAGATAATCAATACAGTATTTAAATTAAAAATTTTTATCGCTTTTCAAATTTTTCAGATTCGGAAAGAAATCAATTCCTGTCATTTTTTCTAAAGTCTCAATCGGAACAACAAAATCGTAGATAGATTTATCACTTTTCTCGTTTGGTACCAAGAAAGCAATTGCTTTATGTTCTTTTCCTGTTTTAGCCAAAACGATTTTATAAAAGTATTTAGGAACAGCAACTTTTTCTGTTCCTATTTTTTTGTCCGTATCTTTCGCAATTCCACCAGTTACAACATAAATATCATTGTATTTTCCTGCCCAATAACGCGTTTTTTGCTCTATTCTATTCCAGATTCCAGCATTAAATTCTTTCTTCTGAGGAGAAATATTCGAAGTATAAAAAGTGTCATTGTAAGCATCTTTACTAAACTCCATATCTCCAGCAGGACACAGATGACCTTTGTCATAACCAGAATTTTTATAATTTCTCCAATCTGCAGAACCCGTAGTTACTTTTGGATCTTCAATAAAATAAGGTCTTTTATAATCATTATTCTTTAAATATTCCTTTTTCAATTCATACGCCACCCATTCTGCCTGCTCAAATTTTTCATTATAAGAAAGCGTATAATATTGATGCTTTACAATCTGTTTTGTTGTCGAAGTTGGCAAATAAGCTACTGTATAAAAAGAATTTTTATCTGTAGCGTTTCCTTTAAAAGAAATCATTTCACTACTTTCATTTTCTTCCTTTAGATTTTCTTTTTCTACATTCTCCTTCTTACAAGACAATAGCAGAGAACTCATTAAAAACGCACAAAGCAACTTTTTCATAAATAAAAATATTAAGCGATAAACTTACAAAAAAAACGCTCCATAAATTCAAAATTTATAGAGCGTTTTTAACAAATTAAATTCTTTTCGAACTTAAGACTTTACTAGTTTGTCCTTTTTCATTTTAGGATTAACTGTATTTTTTACCAAACCTTTTGTCTGTAAATCATCTAATACATTTAATGCTTCTTCTACATAAACATCTTTAGATAAAGCTTGGTGCCATGCATCTCTTTTTTCTTTTAAAGAAGCATCTGCTTTCATTTCATCCTCTTCATACGGAAGTGATTTAAAGATCAAATCGTTTTTGTAATCAGAAATTGGTTTGTATTTTTTTCCTTCGTTTTCAACTTGCTCTTGAGTTTCTTTAAAACTCTTAATATTCAAGCTGTATACGTTTTCTTTATTTTTAACATCAATCCATTTTGCATTATCATCAATTAATTTAAATTGAGGATTTTGAGCAATTCTGTTTTTACTGTTATTGATAGCTTTTGCAAAATTCTCATTAGAAGTCCAAGTGCTATAATCTGCTGGATCAATTTTATCCCAAGGCATAGCATTGTCAATATCTCTCTCACCCATTTTTAAGTAAGCATAACGATCTGGCATAACCACATCACTATGAACTCCTTCAAGCTGAGTAGAACCACCGTTAATTCTGTAGAATTTTTGTCCTGTAATTTTTAATGCTCCAAGATCTCCATAATTTGCATTACGCACAAACTGATTTAAATCTAATACATTTTGAACTGTTCCTTTACCGTAAGTTTGTTTACTTCCGATAATTACACCACGTTTGTAATCTTGAATTGCAGCTGCTAAAATCTCAGATGCCGAAGCAGAAAAACTGTTTACCATGATAACCAGTGGACCATCCCACTCGATTTTTTTATCTTTATCATATAAAACTTCTTTCTTTTTACCTGCAGATTTTACCTGAACAATTGGTCCTTCTTCAATAAACAAACCTGCAATATCAACTACTGTAGAAAGAGATCCTCCACCATCATCACGAACGTCTAAAACAATACCGTTGATATTTTCTTTTTTCAGTCTCTCTACTTCTTTTGCAATATCTTTTCCTGCATCACGCCCGTCTTTGTTTTCAAAATCGATATAAAATTTAGGAAGATAAATAACTCCATATTTTAGACCATTTTTCTCAACAACACTAGATTTAGCATACGTTTCTTCGATTTCAACAACATCACGAATAATAGAAATCACTTTAATAGAACCGTCAACTTTTTTAACTGTCAGTTTTACTTCAGTTCCTTTGTGACCTTTAATTTTTTTCACAACATCATCCAAACGCATTCCAACAACATCTACAGGCTCCTCATTTCCTTGAGCAACTTTCAAGATTAAATCTCCTGCTTCAAGTTGTTTTCCTTTCCAAGCTGGACCTCCAGAAATTAATTCATCAATTTGAGTAAAATCATTTTTCTTAGTCAAACGAGCTCCAATACCTTCCAATTTACCGCTGATATTTACATCAAAACGATCTTTTTCTTCTGGTGCAAAATAACTTGTATGCGGATCAAAACGAGCCATGATAGAATTCAAATACACAGAAAACCAGTAGTCTCTATTCAAATCTTTAATTACACTAAAATTATCATCTAGAGATTTTAATGAGCTTTCGCGAGTTTCTTTTTCTAAAGTTTCAAAAGATTTCTCTTTGTAAGCTGGATCTTTTTTCTTCTTTTCTTCTTCAATTTTTTGTTTGGTAACCAAAGAAGAAAGAGTAGATAATTTGATTTGTTTTCTCCATCTTTCATTAATCTCTGTCAAGTTTTTTGCATACGGGATTTTCTCATAATCTGCATCAAAAGTCTCATTTACATCATAGTTAAATGGCTGGGCTAAAATCGTTTTGTAACGTTTTTTACTTTCTTCCATACGTTTCATCAACCTTGTATAAGTAAGGTTAAAAAACGTAATATCTTTATTCAAAAACTGATCATCCAGCATTAATTCATACTGTTTGAATTCGTCAATATCAGACTGAAGGAAAAATCTTTTTGAAGGATCTAAAGCATCAATATAATCCTTAAAAATACCTTTAGAAAATTCATCATTTATTTCTGCTGGGCTATAATGCCCTTTTTCAATAACAAATGCTAGTAATTCTAAAAGTGTCTTGTCTCTGTTCGGATCTGGGTCGATTGTCCTATCGGCATTCATCTTAAATGCAAACAATGTAAGCGATAAGCACAATACGGCTATGAGTATCTTATAATTTCTTTTCATAAACTTTATAATAGCATTCATCAATTTTTTTATCTAAGTTACGTTAAAAACTATGCCACGAGAGCTAACGTCACGATAATTTTTTGTTAAAGATATAAAAATGTTTAATTCGCAAAAAAGTTCTTTACCTTAGTTGACAAAATTTGCAGTTTTTGTGACTAAACCCAAAGAATCTGCGACTAAACTTGTTTTTAAAATCTTACAATTGTTAAAATTACACATAATATTTATTAAATGAAAGCTGAGAAACCACTTATATTAGTAACAAACGATGATGGTATTTTGGCTCCCGGAATTAGAGCCCTTATTAGCGTTATGGAAACAATAGGCGATGTCATTGTGGTTGCGCCAGATAAACCGCAAAGTGCAATGGGTCACGCTATAACCGTTAACAATACTTTATTTATTGATAAAATTTCCAAAGAAAATGACACAATTGCAGAGTACAGCTGTTCTGGAACTCCTGTAGATTGTGTAAAACTGGCAGTAAACGAAATCTTAAAACGCAAACCAGATTTATGCGTTTCTGGAATAAACCACGGATCGAATTCTTCTATCAATGTCATTTATTCTGGAACTATGAGTGCTGCTGTAGAAGCTGGAATTGAAGGCATTCAAGCCATTGGATTTTCTCTTTTAGATTTTGATTGGAATGCCGATTTTGAACCTATCAAATCTTTTGTAAAGAAAATTACTTTAGAAACCTTAGCTAATAAACTACCTCCTGGAGTGGTTTTAAACGTGAATTTTCCAAAATTAAAAGAATCAGAAATTAAAGGCATAAAAGTTTGTCGTCAAGCGAAAGCCTACTACGCACAAAAATTTGATAAAAGACAAACTCCTTTCGGAAAAGACTATTATTGGCTTGCCGGAAAATTTGTAAACGAAGATAAAGGCGAAGATACCGACGAATGGGCTTTGGCAAACGGATATATTTCGGTTGTTCCTGTACAATTTGATTTGACTGCCCACCACTCTATTCAGCAACTTAATACTTGGAAATTAAATGACTAAAGAAATAATAATTGGTTTTATAATCGGAATTTTTACAGCGCTTTTAGGAAGCTACTTGTTTATTACTTTTTTCACAACATTTGATATTTCATCAGGACTTAAAATTATTAGAGAACACGGATATCTTGGAAAAATAATCACTCTTGGAACGCTTTTAGATCTTGCCGTATTTACTATTCTGCTAAAAAGAAATAAAGAATATATGGCGCGAGGCGTAATTTTGGCTGTGATTGTATTGGCCATTTCGACATTAGTTATTTAAATCTTATCTTTGCTTTGTTACCGCTTTCGCGGATTTACAACTTTAGCACATTTACAAAAAAACCAACATGAAGTATTACATAATTGCAGGAGAAGCCTCTGGAGATTTACATGGTTCAAATTTAATGAAGGCATTGTATGTCGAAGATCCAGAAGCAGAAATTAGATTTTGGGGCGGAGATTTAATGCAAAAAGCAGGCGGAACTCTAGTAAAACACTATCGTGATCTAGCTTTTATGGGCTTTATTGAAGTGGTTTTCAATTTAAAAACCATTTTAAACAATATTAAAATCTGTAAAAAAGACATCTTGGAGTTTCAGCCAGATGTGATCATTTTTATTGATTATCCTGGTTTTAATATGCGAATTGCAAAATGGGCAAAAGCATTAAACTACAAAACTCATTATTATATTTCTCCTCAAATTTGGGCTTGGAAAGAAAACCGAATTAAAGCAATCAAACAAGACGTCGATAAGATGTATGTTATTTTGCCTTTCGAAAAAAGCTTTTACGAAGACAAACATCATTTTCCTGTAGATTTTGTTGGACATCCGCTTATTGATGCTATTCAGAATCAGCCTCCTTTTGATGAAGCTTTGTTTAGAAAAGAAAATAATTTGGGCGAAAAGCCAATTATAGCTGTTCTTCCAGGAAGCCGCAAACAAGAAATTACCAAAATGTTGAGTGTAATGCTTAGCGTTGTTGATGATTTTCAAGATTACGAATTTGTAATTGCGGGCGCTCCAAGTCAGGAATATGAATTTTACCAACAGTTTTTAAAAAATAAAAACATTGCTTTTGTTTCCAACAAAACATACAGTTTATTGCGTTCTGCAACAGCTGCTTTAGTAACTTCTGGAACTGCAACTCTCGAAACGGCTCTTTTTAAAGTTCCTGAAGTAGTTTGCTATAAAGGAAGCGAAGTTTCGTACCAAATTGCAAAACGCATTATTACTTTAAAATACATTTCTCTTGTCAATTTAATTATGGATCAAGAAGTTGTAACCGAATTAATTCAAGGAGATTGCAATAAAAAGCGAATTAAAGAAGAACTTCAAAAATTATTAGAACCTGACTATCGCAATAAAGTGCTACATAATTACGATATATTAGAACAAAAACTAGGCGGAGTTGGAGCTAGCAAAAACACTGCAAAACTCATTGTTGCCGATTTGAAACAAAATAATTAACTAATTTTGAAAAGAATAATCCTTTTTCTGCTTGTATCAATCGCTTTTACTTCTTGTAAATCGACTTCAACAGCGGTATCAAAAAGTAGCACAAAAAGCGAATCTAAAAGAGAAAACAAAGCTCTAGTAAACAATCTTATTGAAAAAGCAACCGATAACATTGGTGTGCGCTACAAAGCTGGAGGAACTACAAAAAGCGGATTTGACTGTTCTGGACTCGTTTATACCACTTTTGAAAGCGAAAATATCGAACTTCCGAGAAGCTCTTATGATCAGGCAAAAATTGGAAAAGTGATTCCACTAAATGATGCTCGAAAAGGCGATTTAATTTTCTTTAAAACCAACAAAAGCAGACAAATCAATCACGTCGGATTAATTACAGAAGTCAATTCTGATGAAGTGAAATTTGTTCATTCCTCTACATCCAAAGGCGTGATTATTTCTTCTACCAAAGAACCCTATTATAAAAATTCTTTTGAGCAGGTAAATAGAATTCTTCCATAAAATCTATTTATTTTTATTATTTTTCTTACAAATATTTAATACTTTTAAACCATGAAAGTATTAGATTTTCCGTTAGTAAAAATTACCATTGCCTTTATACTTGGCGTAATTGCCTCATATTATCTGCATTTCTCGATTTCGATAATTACTTTTCCACTTTCGCTGAGTTTTGTCGCCTTTTGCGGAGCTTTCTTTTGGAGCTTAAAACGAAACAAGAAATCATTTCTATTTGGCGCTTTCAGTTGTGTTTTAGCCTTTTGTATTGGTGCTTTTACTCTTATTAGTCATACCGAAAATCTTCAAAAAGACAATTATACGCATTGCAAATCTGCATTTGAAAGAAAACAATCTATCACTTTAATTCTTAGAGAAAAATTAAAAAGCAACGATTATAGTGATCGGTATATTGGTCTAATAAAAACAATCTCAGGAAAACCTTATTCTGGAAAAGTAATTGTAAACGTTCAGAAAGACAGCACCAACAATCGCTTGATTGTAGGAAACAGCATTAAAATTCAAACGATTTTGCAGCAAAACAAACCAAGCAAAAATCCCAATCAGTTTGATTACAGCCGATATTTAGCCGACAAACAAATCTATGCACAGGTTTATTGCCAAAAAAAAGAAATTTTAGTTAGTAAAATCATTCAAAAAGACATTTGGTATTATTGCGCCAAATTGCATTCTAGAATAATCTCCAATCTCGAAAAATCAAATTTCAATCAAGCTGAAATGAATGTTGCTTTGGCATTAATTTTAGGACAGCAACAGGAAATTTCGCAAGATATAATTCAAGATTATCAATATTCTGGAGCTACACACGTTTTATCAGTTTCAGGGCTTCATGTGGGCTTTATAATGCTTTTTATTGCTTTTTATTGCTTTTATTCTCAAACCAATTCCAAACACAAAGAGAGGTTCCTTTTTTAAACTCGCTTGCATTTTAATTTCTTTAGCTGGTTTTGCCATTATTTCTGGTTTATCTCCTTCGGTATTGAGATCTGTAGTTATGTTTTCATTTCTTGCAATTGGAAATCATTTACGCCGAAACGGAAACATCTATCATACTTTATTAGTTTCAATTTTACTGATATTGCTATTTGAGCCTTATTTCTTATTTGATGTTGGTTTTCAATTAAGCTATATTGCACTCTTTTTTATTCTTTGGCTACAGCCTATTTTAAAAGACATTTACAAACCTAAGAATAAAGTAACTACTTATATTTGGGAAGCCTTGACTGTTTCTTTTGCTGCTCAAATTGGCACATTACCTTTATGCCTATATTATTTCCATCAATTTCCAGGATTGTTTTTTGTTACGAATATCATCATACTTCCTATTTTATCTTTTATAATGATTGCAGGAATTGTAGTTATGCTTATAGCTATTTTTACCAGCCCGCCGTTATTCATCACAATGATTTTTGAGAAAAGCATTTATCTGCTAAATCTTATGATTCACGCTGTCGCTTCTGTAGATTCTTTTGTAATCCGAGATATCAGCTTTAATTTGTATCATTTATGGGCATTTTCCTTGTTTATAATTGGCACAATCATCTGGATTAAAAAACCAAGCTTTAATAAATTGCTATTTGTTTTTGTTTCAGTTATCACAATTCAAATTGCTTTTATTTTGACCAAAGTAGAAACAGAAAATGAAGAAGAATTAATTGTTTACAATGAAAAAAACAATACGCTTATTTCTGAACGTTTAGGGAGAAACCTTCTGCTTTTTACACGAGATACTCTTATTAAAAATAACAGAAATATAAATTCATATCTCGTCGGAAATTCAATTGCCTTATCTAAAATCAAAGGAATTAAAAATGTGCTTTATTTTAAAAACAATAAGATTCTAATAATTGACAGTACTAAAACTTTTTCAGAAAAAGCTAAACCCGATATTTTAATCCTTACTCAGACTTCAAAAGTAAATTTAGATCGATTGCTGCAAAACCTTCGTCCAAAAATTGTTATTGCTGATGGATCAAATTCGAACTCCATTCAGAAATATTGGAAAAACAGCTGTCTTAAAAAATATATCCCTTTTCATTCAACAAAAGAAAAGGGATATTATAGATTATGATTTATTCTGGATTTAAAATTAAATTCGATTCTGAAATCCACGATTTAACGCCTGAAGCATTGTAGCCAATGAGTCCTAGTTTATTAAAATTGGTTTTTCCTTTTCTACTGCTTACTTCTGAAAAACACACTTGCGGAATCTCTTCAATTCCAAAAGCATTTTTTAATCTTAAATTCTGCTCCCTAGCTGCATCAGAGATAGAAGAATCAGAAAGATCAAGCTTTACTAGAATAACATTTTTACGTGACCATTCTTCGAAATCACGAGTAGAAAAAATTTCATTTTGCAGCTGAGGACTTACACCTTGACTAGTAAAAAAAATCAGCAATGGTTTTCTCTTTTCTGCACTCACAGTGACAGCTTCATTAATATCAGTTTTCCATATTATATTCTGAGAATTCATATAAAATGGACTTAAAAAAAATAATAAAATAAGTAATTTTTTCGGCATATAATTTTGGTTTTGGTTATGTTAATAAATCTAAAATAATATAAAAACAGAATCCAATAAAGATTTTAAGGAATTAAAAACCAACTTCTAAGCATTAAAATCAAATTAATAATAAATAGACGTTTTTTTAATAAATGTGAAATAAACACTAATAAAAATAATCAAATTATCGATGTGTATTTTTGAGACAAAAAAAATCCCCTTCTGTAAAACAGAAAGGGACTAAAAAAAATTAAAATAAAAGTCGAATGAAATCGTTAACTATTCTGATGGATGTAAAATTGCATTTGATTCTGCAATCCAAGCTTTCGCTCCTCCAGGTTTGTAGGCTATTTTTCCTAAAGCACTAAATGTCGTTTTGTTTTTTCTTACTGATGCCATTGCAAAGCATACTTCTGGAAGATCTTGAACTCCAAATGCATTTTTTAATTTCACATTCTGTTCGCGATCGCTATCTGAAGCATTCATATCAGACAAATCTAATTTTACTAAGACCACGTTGTCACGCGACCAAACAGCAAAATCAGGCGTTTTAAAGATTTCGTTTTGAAGATTTTCTGGTACACCTGAGGCAGTGAATAAAATCAACATTGGTTTTTTCTGGTCATTACTTATCGCAATAGCATCTGTCATGTTTGTTCTCCATGCTAAATTTTGCGCCTGCGTCATAAATGAGCCTAAAAAAAACAGTAGGATAAGTAGTTTTTTAATCATATAAATTGGTTTTGGTTAGATTAGCAAGACGAAATTAACATTATATTTTAATTATCCAACTTTTATTAGCACAAAAAATACATTATGTGTTTTTTTAGATATAATAAAATACCAAATACTCAATTTGATGTAATTTTGTAAAGAATTTTTCCTACTAAACAAAAAAAAGTCCCTTACGCTGTAAGGGACTTTTTTAATATTTTTAAATCTAAATTTATGATTTCTTCGGATGCACTATTCCTTCTGCAACAGTTAGCCAAGCAGATGGTCCACCGGCAACATATCCTGTTTTACCAAGACCTTTAAAGTTAACTCTTCCATCCTTTGTTTCCGCACTTGTAAAGAAAACCGTTGGAAAACCTTGAATACCAAAAGCCTGTTGTAATTCGTTGTTTTGACTTTTAAGCTCTGGAGTCTGTGCAACAGATCTAGGATAATCTAATTCAACTAAAACCACATTATCTGCCGCCCATTTTTTAAACTCGGCAGTCTTTAAAACTTCATTTTGCAAACGAATACACCAACCACACCAATCACTTCCTGTAAAGAACATCAACATAGGCTTTTGCTCTTTGTTGCTTATAGTAATTGCCTCTCTAACATCTGTATACCATTTTAACTCTTGTGCCTGCAGATTCGCGGCTCCAATTAAAAACAAAGCAATAAGTAGTATTTTTTTCATAATGAGAAATTTTACACAAATTTATGCAAAAAGTTATTACAATATAATTATTTAACTTCTTGCATTAATCTTCTGATTAGCGGAGTAACAACAATTAAAACAATTCCAGCAATTAAAGAATATAATGCTAGCTGATAGTACCCGTCTGTATAAGCAATAAGCTTAGACATTAATGTAGTTCCAGTATTAGCATTAGATATTTCTGCTCCTAATTTTCCTGCCGCAAATTGACCAAATGCACTCGACAAGAACCAAAGTCCCATCATCATTCCGAACAATCTTTTAGGAGATAATTTTGTAATTACCGACATTCCGATCGGACCAATACATAACTCTCCAAGCGTATAAACAAGATATCCTAACGCAAAAACATCTAGAGAACTTAATCCTTTTTCATCTACAAAAAATCTAGCAGAGTAAAAAATAAAGAAACCTGCAGCAAGTAAAACAAACGACAAACCAAACTTAATAACAGTATTAGGTTCAATTTTTCGCTTCGCCATAAATATCCATAGCAATCCAACTAACGGACTAAAAATAACAACATACAAAGAGTTGATACTGTTATTTACCACATTTGGATCAATATGGAAAAACAACATCTTGTTAGACAAATTATCTTTTGCAAACAAAGACAATGAACCTCCTGATTGCTCAGAAATTGCCATGAACATAAAATACCCAAAAATGAATACAAATGCAGCCAAAAGTTTTCGCTGCTGTTTTCCATCCTTTAACATGATTAGTTCATAAACAAAATAACCTAATGCGACTACTGCCATAGTATACATAAAGTATTCTGTAAAATCAGAATCGATAACCATCATATAAACAAACGGAATCACAATAAAAGAACCTACATAAACTGCAATTTCATATAGATTACGTTTTTTAGGCGCTTGATTTTCTAATGGAGAATTTCCAATTGGGGCTAAATGTTTTTTCGTTAAAAGAAAAGTGATAACTCCAATTATCATTACAATTGCCGCAGAAAGAAAACAAAGACTCCAAGAATAGTTCTTTCCTAAATAAATAGGAATTGCACCACCAAGCATACCTCCAATGTTAATTCCAGCGTAAAACAATCCGTAACCTGCATCACGACGACCGTCGCTTTCATGATACAACTCCCCTACCATTGAAGATACGTTTGGTTTAAAGAAACCTGTCCCGATGATAGAAAGTGTTATTCCGTAATAAAAGAAATCATGCGGAGAAGCTGCAATAAGCAAATTCCCAAGAATCATTACAATTCCTCCAAAAAGAAGCGATTTTTTAAATCCTAAAATTTTATCTGCAAAAATACCTCCAATAAATGTAAAAGCGTAAACAAAAGCTTGAATCGCTCCGTATTGAAGATTTGCTTTTCCTTCTAATAAACCAAGTTGGTCTACCATAAAAAAAGCTAAAACCCCTCTCATCCCGTAGAAACAAAAACGTTCCCACATTTCAACCAAAAACAAGTACCACAATTGTTTTGGGTACTTGCCTTTAAAATTTTGAATTTCTTCTAAAGTAATATTGTTTTCCATTCTAAATTATCTAACACCGTGCATTAATTTCTTCAATAGTGGTGTTAAAGCAAATAATAAAATTGCTGCAATACCTGTCAAGACAACAAAAACCATAAAGAACTCATATAAATTATGGATTTCGAATCCTGCAAAAATTGGATTTTGCGCGCTAATTTGATGATGATCCAACAAAGCCAATTGGTCTGCTGAAAGTGTTATTTTTTTATCTAAAACTGCTTGAAGATCGATTCCTAATTCTTTTGCTTTTGCAAATTTATCACCAGTTGCTGGCAAGATAGAACCTAAAGTTCCTCCTAATGCATATCCAGATGCATTCGATAAAAAGAATACTCCATATAATAATGATGCAAAACGTTTTGGAGATAATTTACCAACCAATGACAAACCTATTGGAGACAAACATAATTCTGCACATGTGTTTAAGAAATATAATAAGATAAGCCATTTAACTAATAAAAGTCCTGAAGTTCCAATATATGAAACCTGAGTAGCAATCATTAAGAAACTCATAGAGATTATTACCAATCCAGCAGCAAGTTTTACTGGAGAAATCGGCTCTTTGCCTCTAGCTCTTAAAGTATCCCAAAGAACACTAAATGGAACCGCCAAAAACACCACAAACATTCCGTTAAAAATCTGAACCATCGATGGTGGCATTGCCCAACCAAAGAAGTGTCTGTCTGTTTGGTTATCAGCAATAAAAGTCAGAGATGAACCTGCTTGTTCAAAAGCTGCCCAAAAGAAGATAATAAAGAACGAAACGATATAAATTACAATAATTCTATCTCTTTCAATTTTAGTTAAAGAAGTATCAGAAATAATTAATCCTGCCAAAGCCAAACCACTTGAATAAATCAAAGTGTAAATCAAGTTCTGACCTACAACATAATGGAAAAAGAATCCTAAAGCAACAAATGCAATTCCTGCACCTATTAAAGCTTTAGTAGAAAAGTTTGCTGTTTGCGCTTCTCCTTCTTCAAAATCTGAAGCATCGTTTTTAGAAGGAAGCCCTCCTAATGGTTTTCCTTCTGGAGAAACTACATATTTGTTTTTTAAGAAGTAGAACAAAATTGTCCCTAACAACATTGCAACAGAAGCTGCCATGAATCCCCATCTAAAAGCGTGGATATCTCTAATTCCACCAGCATCTTTAACATCTCCTAACAAAGGACAGATTGACTGACCCAAGAAAGCTCCGATGTTAATACCCATATAGAAAATAGTAAAAGCACTATCTAATTTTGTTTTTTCTTGTTTTGGATATAAACTTCCAACCATACTAGAAATGTTTGGCTTAAAGAATCCGTTACCAAAAACAATTACACCTAATGCAGAATACATAATGATTTTTGCCAAGTCCAAATTAGACTCAAAAACACTTCCGCTGGTAAACAAAAGCATTTGCCCAATCGCCATTAACAAACCTCCCAAAATGATACAGTTTCTGTTTCCTAAATAACGATCGGCAACAAAACCTCCTAACATTGGTGTTAAATAACAAAGCCCAAGAAAACCTCCGTAAATTAAAGACGCTTCTTCCTCTTTCATTAATAATGAATTCACAAGGAATAATGTCAATAAAGCTCGCATTCCATAAAAATTGAATCGCTCCCACATCTCCGTTCCAAACAATACCCAAAGCCCTTTTGGATGCGCAGTTTTTACTTGTGTTTCTCCCATATTATTCACTATTTAATTAGGTTTATATTTTAGATTATAGATTTTCTTTGATGAAATTGGTCATTTTTGTGTAAAGCTGAATTCTAGTGTTTCCGCCATAAATACCGTGGTCTTTATCTGGATAAATTTGAGAATCAAATTGTTTATTTGCCTGAATTAAAGCTTCCATCATTTGCATCGTATTTTGAACATGAACGTTGTCATCTCCAGAACCGTGAATCAATAAGAACTTCCCCTTCAATTTACTTACGTGATTAATTGGAGAGTTTTGATCATATCCGCTTGCATTTTCTTGTGGAGTCTGCATGTATCTTTCTGTGTAAACGCTATCGTAAAAACGCCAGTTTGTAACTGGAGCAACTGCAATTGCCATTTTAAACACATCGTTTCCTTGGAAAATACAGTTAGAAGCCATAAACCCACCGTAGCTCCATCCGAAAATTCCAATTCTTGAAGCATCGACATATGGATAAGAACCAATTACTTTTGCAGCATCGATTTGATCTTCAACTTCATATTTTCCTAATTCTTTTTGAGTCACTTTTTTGAAATCAGCTCCTTTGTAACCAGTACCTCTTCCGTCAACACAAGCAACAATATAACCTTGCTGCGTTAATGAAAGGAACCAATAGTCATTAGAATTGTTCCATTGATTATTTACCTGCTGTGATCCTGGGCCAGAATACTGGAACATGAAAACAGGATATTTTTTTGAAGGATCAAAATCTTTTGGTTTTAAAATCCAAGCATTCAATTCGTTCCCTTTTGCAGTTTTTAAAACAAAATATTCTTTTGAAGGAAGATTATACGCTTTCAATTTATCAGCAAGAGCTTGATTGTTTTCGATAACCTGAATTTCTTTTCCTGTTTTAGCCTCGTTTAAAGTATAAGTTGTAGGCTGTGTATTACTTGAGAAAGTATTGATAAAGTATTGGAAATTTGGACTAAAAGTAGCTTTACTTGTTCCAACTTTAGAAGATAAACGCACTTTATTTTTTCCGTCTAAACCAACTCTGTAAATATCTCTGTTAATAGAACCATTTTCTGTAGATTGGTAGAAAATAGTTTTTGTTTTTTCGTCGAAACCGTAGTAAGAAACAACTTCCCAGTTTCCTTTTGTAACTTGATTTTTAAGTTTTCCGTTTTTATCATACACATAAATATGATTAAAACCGTCTTTTTCGCTTGTCCAGATAAAACTGTTATCTTTTAAGAAAGTTAAATCATCTGTAACATCTACGTAAGCTTTATCTTTTGCATTTAAAACCACTTTTGCAGTAGCGGTATTACCATCAATAAACAATAAATCTAAATTATCTTGGTGACGGTTTAAAACTTGAGCAGACAACACATTTGCGTCATTTGTCCACTTCATTCTTGCAATGTAGAAATCATTGTAATTTCCTAAATCTACTTTTTTAGAAGCATTTCCAGCAGCATCATATATATGTAATGAAACTACAGAATTTTTTTCTCCCGCCTTAGGATATTTAAAAGTTTCGATTTTTGGATATAAATCCTTGTGGAAAATTGACATTGAATATTCTGGAACTTGACTTTCGTCAAAACGAATGTAAGCTAGTTTTTTACTGTCTTTACTCCAGTCAAATGCACGTACAAAAGCAAATTCTTCTTCGTAAACCCAGTCAGTAATACCGTTTATAACCGCATTTTTCTTTCCGTCTGTAGTTACAGCAGTAGATTTTTTTGAAGCAACATCATAAATATATAAGTTGTTTTCTTTCGCGTAAGCAATTTTAGTTCCGTCAGGTGAGAATGTTGGTTCTTGAATTTGAAAATCAACAAGTTTAGTTAAAGATTTAGCTGCGATATCATAAAGAAAATAATCAGCAGTAAAAGAGTGACGGAAAATTTTATTTGAATGACAAGCAATTAAAATCTTTTTTTCAGAAGCATCAAAAGTATAGCTGTCAATTCCGTCGGCAAGTTCTTTGTAGTTTTTAGTATCAATAAGATTCGATACCTTTTTCAGCGTTGCAAAATCGTATAAATCAATCTGCATGCTTCTGCTCGCCATATCAACATTTAAAACAGTATATTGATTCGTATTTTTTAGCGATTGCAGCTCATCCATCCCCTTGGCCCGGAAAGTTCCGCTAAAAACATTTTCGACAGTTATTTTTTGCTGTCCAAAAACGACCGCAGTTAAAAATAAAAGTACTGCAGTAAATTTACTTGTATTCATTAGAATTATTTTAAATATAAAAAGAGCCCAATTTTAGTAAAAAAAATAAACATAATACACATTTTAAGTGTTAAATGTTAAAAAAAATAACGATTGCGTACTTGCGACTTCAAAATACATTGCAAACAAAACTCTTAAAATAGTATCTTTGCCGCAACATTATTATTTAATATATTGAGAATGAACAACGCTGTTGCTGGATTTTCTAAATTATCCAAAAAAGAAAAAATTAACTGGATTGCAAATGAATATTTTTCAAATCCTGAAGAGGCGCAAAATATTATAAGAAATTACTGGAATTCAGACGAAAAGCTTCAGCAACTTCATGACGAATTTATAGAAAACACGATTACAAACCTTTATATTCCACTTGGAGTTGCTCCTAACTTTTTGATCAACGGAAAATACAAAACAATTCCGATGGCAATCGAAGAAAGTTCTGTTGTCGCTGCAGCTTCTAAAGCCGCAAAATACTGGTCAACAAGAGGCGGATTTAAGGCTACGATTATCAATACCGAAAAAATTGGTCAAGTCCATTTTACTTATAATGGAGAAGCAGAAAAACTAACTCAGTTTTTTGACCAAATAAAACCTAAATTCTTTTCTGAAACGCAAAGCATTACTAAGAATATGCAACAGCGAGGTGGTGGAATTTTAGATATAAAACTAAAAGACAAAAGAAGCTTACTAGAAAACTACTATCAGCTACATGCTACTTTTGAAACGAAAGACAGCATGGGAGCTAATTTCATAAATTCTTGTTTGGAGCAATTTGCTACAACTTTAAAAGAAGAAGCTCAAAATTCTGACTTATGCCAAAATGGTGAAAGCTTAGAAGTTATAATGAGTATTCTTTCTAACTATGTTCCTCATTGTCTTGTTAGAGCCGAAGTTTCTTGCCCGATCGAAGAATTAACAGAAAAACACATTACCAATCCTCAAGAATTTGCTGAACGTTTTGTTCAAGCTGTTCAAATTGCAGAAGTAGAGCCTTTTAGAGCAGTTACTCATAATAAAGGAATTATGAATGGTGTCGATGCCGTAATTCTGGCAACAGGAAACGATTTTAGAGCCGTAGAAGCTGGCGTTCACGCTTATGCAGCTAAAAATGGCCAATACGCAAGTTTATCTCATGCTAAAATCGAAAACGGAATCTTTACTTTTTGGCTTGAAATTCCGCTTGCAGTTGGTACCGTTGGCGGTTTAACTTCTTTACATCCGTTAGTAAAATTGTGTTTAGAAATTTTAGAAAAACCTTCAGCTCCAGAATTAATGGAGATTGTGGCTGTTGCTGGTTTAGCACAAAATTTTGCAGCATTACGCTCGTTAACTACAACAGGAATCCAAGAAGGTCATATGAAAATGCACCTTAACAACATCATCAATCAATTTGAAGCTACCGATGAAGAGCGCCATTTAATTAAAGCACACTTCAAAAAAACAGCCGTTTCTCATAGTGCTGTAGTAGAATTTATTGAGAACTTAAGAAAATAAAACAAATAAATTCCAATATTTTAAATTCCAAATTCCAATGTTGGGATTTGGAATTTAAGGAATTGAAATTTTAGAATAATATGTCAACAACCTTTTACAGTAACGGAAAACTTTTTATTGCGGGCGAATATCTCGTTTTGGATGGAGCAGATGCTTTTGCGTTACCGACAAAATTTGGTCAGGATTTAGTAATTGAAGAACTAGAAAACAATCAAATAGAATGGAAAAGTTATGATAAGGACCAGCATTTATGGTTTGAAGAAACTATTTCATTTGATGAAGTTATAAAAGGCTCAGATCCTAAAATTGATACTGTAAAATCAACTTTAGTCAACATTCTTCATGCCGCTTATGCATTGAATCCAAAATTTATTGAAAGCGCTAAAGGATATAAAGTTAGCACGCATTTGACATTTCCAAAAAACTGGGGATTAGGAACTTCTTCTACTCTTATAAACAATATTGCACAATGGACAGAAACCAACGCTTTTACGCTACTAAAAAATAGTTTCGGCGGAAGCGGTTACGACATTGCATGCGCACAAAACAACACGCCTGTTTTATATAGAATAAAAGATAATTTTGTAGAGCAAGTTGATTTTAATCCTGATTTTAAAGAGCATATTTACTTTGTTTATTTGAATAAAAAACAAAATAGCAAATCGGCTATATTTTCATACAACAATCATAAAAATAGCCATTTGGCAGATCGAGTTGCAGAAAATAATAAAATCACAAATGCAATTCTACATGCTAAAACATTAAAAGAATTTGCTTCAGCAGTTCAGAAACATGAAATTCATTTGAGTAAAGTTTTAGAAATGCAAACCATAAAAGAAGCTGTTTTTCCTGATTTTAATGGTGTCATCAAAAGCCTAGGAGCTTGGGGCGGCGATTTTGTTATGGTAGTTTCTAAAGAAAATCCAAAAGAATATTTCTTCAATAAAGGATATGAGACAATTTTGACTTATGAAGAAATGATTTTATAATCTATTTCGAAAAATCACTAGTTAACTTTTTTCGTGTTTTTAACATGTTTTGTCTCCAAACGGCGAACAGATTTATCTTGCTCATTTGATTCAATAAGTCTATTATGCAAGCGTTCTGCCATTTTTTCGATGCTGTTTGTAATAGAATCGTAAACCACTTCCATTCGGCGGTGTTTCTCTTCTTTTACAGCTCTCAAAACATCTTCAACAAAAATTTTATCATATTTTTCAGCAACAGAATCATGTGTATTAGTTAATCTAATCACATTGTCGTTGCTCAAAATAGTAACTTTAAAATGCTGCTCTTCGTTACTCAAATAATACTTCCCACCCAATTCATCAACATTGATGTCGGTGCTGCCCACTTTTAAAAGCTCGATAATAATACCATAAATATGACTTTCTATTTTGGTATATACTCTCTGCTTTCTTCTAAAAAATTTAAAAGTAAAAAACATTCAAATAATTAATTTTTAAAGCATTTGTTTATTGGAATCGAATTCTATCTTATTTCATTTTTATGGCAAAAGCCAATAATATGTTAAAATAAAAAAACGAGCAAATTAACTGTAATAAATTGAAAATCACAAGTTTTTTAAATTAAATTTCGATAATTCCTATATACTTTTAGAAAATTATTAAAGAAAAAACATACAATATAATTTCTACAAAAAGAAAAACCCGAAACACTTAAAGCGTTTCGGGTTTTTTATAGAATGAATTACTTTCTAATTAGTAATTAAATTGTAATCTGTTATCTTCAATTTTAGCATTGTTTTTCAACGCTGGTAATACTCTACTTGCATCGTTAGCGCTTTGAGCTTTTACTTTCTCTACATAAGCAGCGTGATTAGCAATTGCAGGAGCTTTTACAGTTTTGATGTTTTTAACAACATAAACACCTGTATTTCCTTCAATTGGAGCAGAGATTTTGTTTGCAGTTAAAGCAAATGCATTACCTACAACTTGTGGCTCTTGTCCAACTCCACCTGGTAAAACTGGGTTATCAAGAGTTACATCTGTAGCTTGTTGAACAGCAACTCCAGCAGCTTTAGCGATAGCTTCGATGCTTGAACCTTGCATTTTAGCTTTTAATAATTCTGCTTTTTTCTTGTTTTTCAAGATTGGCTCAACATAAGGTCTTGCCATATCTACAGAAACTAAACCAGATTTGTTTTCACCTTTATATTGTGCGATAACGTGTCCAATGTTTGCAATTTCAAAACGTTTTACGTCTCCTTTGTCAGTTTCTTTATCAAAAGCCCATCTAACAATGTTACGTTGGTTTCCTAATGGTCCAAACGCTTCATCCATAGCTTTTGCGTTAACTGGCTGAGCCACTTTTAAACCTAATTCTTTAGCTGCAGCATTGAAATCTTTATTAGCAGCATCCATTTCGAATTTAGTTGCTAATGTAAATACTTTATCAGAAGTAGCTTCAGATGGCTCGATTTTTTGAGCAATTGTAGCTAAACGAATTCCGTCTTGTTTGTCTGTAATTTTGATAATGTGAAATCCAAAAGGAGTTTCTACTAAACCAACTTTACCAATTCCGTTGCTGAATACAAAATCATTGAAAGGTTTTACCATTTGGTTTGGCCCAAAATATCCTAAATCACCACCTTGTTGTGCAGATGAATCATCAGAACTTGTGAAAGCCAACATCATAAAACTATCTGGATTAGCTTGAACTTGAGCTAAAATTTCTTCAGCTTTAGCTTTAGCTTCTTCTTTAGTTCTTTTCTCTTTTGGATTTGGAGTTTGAGATCCTTCGTATCCAATTAAGATATGACTTGCTTTTGCATTAACACCAGCTTTAAATCCTAAAGATTTAGAGATTGCGTAGTATCTTCCGTAAACGTATGGTCCGTAGATTGCTCCAGCTGGTAAGCTGAATAATTTGTCAGCATCAACTGCTGGCAATGCATTTTTAGGAACATAAGTAGAATCGTAAGGAACATCAGAATTTGCGTTTACAAATTCTGCAACGTTTGTTGCGTTTTTAAATCCTGGCAATGTATCGTTTTTACCAGTTTTTGCATTGTAAACAACACTTCCTGATAATAATGCAGTCAATTTAGCTTTAATTTCAGCCTCATCTTCTTTAGAAGCTTTATCTTCAACTAAAACGTACTGAATCTCACGAGTAGCATCAGCTTTGAATTTTTTCTCGTTTTTCTTCATGTAAGCTACGATCTCATCATCAGAGATTTTAACTTCACTATCTTTAATAGAAGAATAAGGAGCTGCTGCATAAGCAAAACTCACTTTATTAGCTTCCATTTCATACTTTAATTTTCCTTCACTAGCAGTTGTGTAAAGTCCTGACTTAATTAAAGTGTTATAGATTTGAAACTTAGCATTCAATTCAGCATCTTTCTCTTTTTGAGCGATGTATTGTGCTGCTTCTGGGTTTGCTTTAAAATAATCTTTAAACTTAGCAACATCAAACATTCCTGCTGCGTTTAAGAACATTGGGTTTTTACCAATATTTGGATCTGATTTCAAAACCTCTAAAATGTGTTTTTCACCAACTCTCAATCCTAATTTATCAAATTGAGATGATAATAAAGCGATTGAAACTTCTTGATCCCAAACTCTGTTTGCAGCTTCAGTGGAAGTTATACCTTGCCCACTTTTTTCAACATTACTAACTTTAACTCTAAAGTCTTCAAATGAAATATCTTTTCCATCGATGCTTCCTACATCTTTTGAACTTTGACCAAATGTTCCTCTTGTAAATAGATCTTGTATTATAAATGCAAATAATGCAAGTGCAATAACTCCTATCAATAAAGCGGAACGCTGTCTAATTTTTGCTAAAACTGCCATTTTATTATCGTTAATTTTATATTCAGTTTGCGAAAATACAATTATCTAGTTAATAACAATACAACTAGCGTTTTATTTTACACATTTTTTTTCATTAATTTAAAAAATCACTCTTTAATTGTCAATTTGACTAGTTCTATTTTCTTATTTGACGCCTCTTCAATGCGAAAATGAAACTTATCTATTACAATTTTATCTCCTTTTTGTGGGATTTCTTTTGTATGATTGACAATAAAACCTCCTAAAGTTCCATAAGAATCTTCTTCTGGAATCATTAATTTATAGGTTTCATTCAAATACTCGACATCTAATCGTGTTGAAAACAAATACTTACCTTCTCCTATTTCTTCTTCAATCAATTCTTCATCCAAATCGTGCTCGTCTTCAATTTCGCCAAAAAGCTCTTCTACAATATCTTCAATTGTAACAATACCTGAAGTTCCTCCATATTCATCTAAAACTACTGCAACATTTTTTCGTTTTTTGATCAATAAATTCAAAACATCCTTTATCAATATTGTTTCAGGAACGAATTCGACTGTCATTAAAACCGATTTTATAGTAGCTGGCTTTTTAAACAAATCAAAAGAATGGACGTAACCAACAATATCGTCTAGTGAATTTTGACTTATGATAATTTTAGAATAGCCTGTTTCTATAAATAATGCTTTAAGATCATCAACGGTATCAAACAAATCTATATCTACAATTTCTGTTCGAGGCGTCATAATATCGCGCGCCTTAACAGCAGAAAATTCTAAGGCATTTTGGAAGATCTGGATTTCAGAATCTACTTCTTCATCTTCTTCTACCGTACTCATTTGCTCTGTGATGTAATTTCCGAGCTCAATTCTGCTAAATAAATGAATCTGACTTCCTTCTGTTTTAAAAAACTTACTCAACACAAAATCTGCAATCCAAATAAAGAAGGTAGAGATATAATAAAATAATCGGTAAAATAAATAAGCCGGAAGCGCCAGAATCTTAATTAAGGAATTGGCATAAATTTGAAAAAAAACTTTCGGAAAAAACTCTGAAGTCAGTAAGACTACAAATGTCGCAAGAAGTGTTTGGATGAGGATATTCCACCAATCAGAAAAAACAAAACCAAAATAAGCCATCCAATCTAAAATCAGATCGCCCATAAAAAAACCGTAAATCACCAAAGCTACATTATTGCCAATTAACATGGCAGCAATAAATTTGGATGGATTTTCGGTTAGTTTTGTTAAGATTCGAGACAAGAAATCGTCTTGTTTCTTTTCTATTTCGAGATAAATTTTGTTGGCGGATGTAAAAGCGATTTCCATCCCAGAAAAAAAGGCGGCTAGTATTAAACAGATTATTATAATACTAATTTCCATTTTTTATTGCTTTTTATTTCGATCATTATACTTATTGAGGAATCTTCTCCTAAAGAAAAACATAAAAATTGCCATTCCTGCAATTACAAAATAGAAAGGATAACTCTCATCTCCTTCATTTAGTTTTACTATACCATCATAAGTAAAGAAAACTGCAAAAAGGATGTAAACGTATTGTGTATATTTTAAATAACCCATAATATTATAATTCTTCGTTGGATTCAATTTCGCCCGTTACGCGCTGCGAATTGATCACTTTAAAATCTTTGCTAAAATCTATTCCCTGACCATGAGAAACTCCTTTTTTATCGGTCAACTTAAATTTTCTCTCCGTATAAAACCATTCGTTTTTCTGATCAAAATACAACTGTTCTGTTTCCAAAATCTGTCCAGCTTCTGAAGTGATTTTTACTTTTCCTATCAAATCAATGATTCCAGTGTTTTTATACGAAACCGCATAATTACCTTTTATAAAGGTGCGTTTTTGCCTTTTATCATATAAAGTAACATCAATTCCTTTTGGGAACTCTGTAAACGGAAAATCAAGATTTGAATAATCTAACATTTTCGGACTGATCAAAACACCTGTAATGCGCCCAGAATCTGTGTATTTAATATTTACAGTATCGGCATCGCTGGCAGGAACAAATTCTGAGAAGTTAATTTTCTGAACTTCTTTAAAATTACTTTCGCATCCAAAAAACATTGTCACAGCAATAACTGTGACAACTATTAGACTATATCTTTTTGGTAAATTCATTTGCCAAATGTAGTAAATTGTAATGAGCTTCTAAAAGATAATATATTTTGTTTATTGGTATTTACTCTTCACAAACCATTTATCGTTGAAAGAGAAACTCACGCTGAAATTAACATAATTCTCTTGAACTAAATCTGCAGCCGTTGTACCACGTTTACCAAACTCAATTCCGAAATTCACATTTGAGAAAGATCCTGGAATTGGAACTCCAGCTCCTAATGACATTCCAACATCTTTAATTGATTCATTGTTAACAATTAAACCAATTTTCTCATATTTCAAACCAGCTCTATAAGTAATTCTGCTCATGTAACTAGTGAAAGAAGCATAATTTGGAAGGTAATATCCTCCAATTGCATATTTAGAATAGCTTTCGTATCTCACATTACTTGCAGAGTTATAGTAATTTGCTAACTGCCCGTCTCCTTGAAACGTCATGTTTGCTCCTACAAGCCATTTTCTAGCTTCACCAACTCCTAAACCAATACTCAATTTGTTTGGAAGTTTTAATTTTGTTGTTTCTGTTGGAATTACATAAGGATCTGAATCACCTTGAACAGAAATCACTCTTGTATTATCTGAATTTAGGTTACTAGCAAAAGAATAACTCAAACTAGAAAATACGCTAGTTTTTTTGTTGATTTTTTTCTGATACATTGTCCCAAAACTAAATCCAACACCTGAAAGCTCCGAAGTATTAACTTCTGCTGTTCCGTTTTGAACACCAGTAATCGCTTCTATACTAGTAGTGGTAATTTTACCAAAATTATATTGTGCATCTACTCCGACATTCCAGCCTTTCATTATTTTGTATGATAAACCGAAATATACTTTATTAATACCACCTTTTCCGTCAAGCTGAGAACTTGTTGCTCCTTCTGTTGCCGAATTGTCATCACGAATTTTGTATCCTACTGAACTTACAGGAATCAAACCAAATGAAGCACCAAATTTTCCCATCGGAATACCTAATGCTAAATAATCAAAAGTAGAACGTTTTGCTTTTTCTGATGCCGAACTCGTTTTTAAATTAGAAGTCGCATATGTTCCACCAACTGTAAAAGTTGTTTGAATTAAACTGGCGTAACTTGCCGGGTTTTCTAAATTTAAGTGAATCGTGTCTTGCTCTACCGCAACTCCAGCCATAGATCTGTTTTCAAGTGTTCCCTTGAATCTCACATCTCCTATTCCGAAAAAAGAATAAGGCGAAGCCGTACCTTGTTGAGCGAATGAAACGAACGATATAAGCAAACAAGCGCTTAGTATTACTTTTTTAATCATTGTCGATTTTATATTGATATGTTTGGCTCAAACTCTCCAGAAGGAAATTTGAATTGGCAAATATGGTATTTTTTAATCGTTTAGCCAAAAAATCTGCATCGCCTCCCGTTAAAATTATGATAAAATTTGAAAACTCTTTGCGATATTCATCGATAAAACCGTCAATCTCATAGACGAAACCGTTGACAACACCAGAATGTATGGCTTGTGCAGTCGAGTTTCCTACATAAGAATCGGGCTCTTCTAAAGTTAGTAACGGCAGTCTGGCTGTAAAATTATGCAGTGATTCATAACGCAAACGAAGGCCTGGAGAAATGGCTCCTCCCAAATAATTATCATTTTCGTCGATAAAATCGTAGGTAATGCAAGTTCCAGCATCAATTACCAAACGATTTTGTTTAGGAAATTGTAGTGTGGCTCCTGCCGCCAAAATCATCCTATCTATACCTAAAGTTTTTGGGGTTGCATATTTATTATGAAAGGGAAAAACATCTTCGTGAGTGAAAAAATGAACTTTTAGTCTGTTTTCGAAAGTCAAAAAAGATTGTTTTTCGATACTTCCGACTGAAGCAACGACCAAATCGGAGCATTTTGGATATTTTTTAAAAATATTTTCAATTTTTTTTTCGATTTCATTTTTATCAAAAACAAAATTTTCCAGAGAAGTATTGTCCTCAAATACAGATGCTTTAATTCTGGTATTCCCAACATCGACCGTTAAAATCATATTTCCTTTTTTGCTTTTGCGAAGATACGAATAGATTTTTTCTAAAAAATGTTTTGCACAAACCAAAAATGATTATATATTTGCACCCGCAACAAGCACGGTACCTTAGCTCAGATGGTAGAGCAATGGACTGAAAATCCATGTGTCCCTGGTTCGATCCCTGGAGGTACCACGAAACCCGAATAGAAATATTCGGGTTTTTTGTTTTTTATACTTTTCTGTTTTTTTTACCGTAAAGATCTACGCAAGATTCGCAAAGTTATTTTTAAGCTTTGCGAACCTTGCGTTTTTTCTTAATGCTTATGATCTTAAATCTTTTGTCATTTCGAAAGCAAATGTCAACAAATAAATAGTTTTTGTTAAAAAAGTATTAAGTGAATAAAAAAATATCTTATATATTCGTAAAACTGTATTTTTAGAATTCTTTTATTAACAAGATCTCAAAGTTGTTTTATGAGCAAAACTTCTACTAAGGGCATTTGGAAAGTAATTTCAGCCTCTTCTATGGGCACCATGATTGAATGGTATGACTTTTACATTTTTGGCAGCTTGGCTGTCGTTATTTCAACTAAATTTTTTCCAAGCGACAATCCAACCGCAGCCTTTTTATCTACTTTGGCCACATTTGCAGCTGGATTTGTAGTTCGCCCATTTGGAGCTTTATTCTTTGGACGACTTGGCGATATCATTGGACGTAAATATACTTTTATGGCTACCTTATTATTAATGGGTGGTTCTACTTTCTTAATTGGATGTATCCCTAGTTATGAAACGATTGGTTTTTTAGCCCCTTTATTGGTTTTAATTTTGCGATTACTTCAAGGACTTGCTCTTGGAGGAGAATATGGTGGAGCCGCAACATACGTTGCTGAACATGCACCAGCAGGCGAAAAAGGATATTGGACTTCTTGGATTCAGACAACTGCCACTGTTGGTTTATTTATCTCTTTAATGGTTATTCTGGCAACTAAAAGTGCGCTTTCTGCAGAAAACTTTGATTTATGGGGATGGCGTGTTCCTTTTTGGGTTTCAATTGCTATGGTTGGGGTTTCGTATTTAATTCGAAAAAACATGGATGAATCTCCTGTTTTCGCGAAAGCTAAAAAAGAAGGAACAACAAGTGCAAATCCGTTAAAGGAAAGTTTTGGAAACAGATACAATTTAAAGTTTGTTCTTTTAGCTCTTTTCGGAGCTACAATGGGACAAGGTGTTGTTTGGTATACAGGACAATTCTACGCCATGAGTTTCATGAAAACAGTAATGAATGTTGATTCTTCACAAGTAGACGAATTGTTAGGAATTGCTCTTTTAATTGGAACGCCATTTTTTATTGTTTTTGGATGGTTAAGCGACAAAGTGGGCCGCAAATATATTATGATGCTCGGAATGTTGCTGGCTATTTTTTCGTACAGACCTATTTATACGGCAATGTATAAAACAACAGACATCAGTCTAAAAACAGAAATTTTAGAAAATCCGAGAGAAACGACTGAAAAGAAAACCGACGGAAGTTCTGTTACAACAATTCAAAAAAAGTACACTGATGGCACAACCATGATTGAGAAAAAAACGTACATAGATAAAAAAGACGTACAAACAAATATTTCAATCCAAATAACTTCAACTGATAAATGGGCTTTAATTTTTCTGGTTTTTATTCAAGTGCTTTTCGTAACGATGGTTTATGGTCCAATTGCAGCATTTTTAGTTGAGATGTTTCCAACCAAAATTAGATACACTTCTATGTCGCTGCCTTATCACGTCGGAAATGGAATTTTTGGCGGATTGCTTCCCGCTATTTCTACTTACTTTGTATCACACGCCAAAACAGCAGGCAAAACCGATTATTATCTGGACGGATTATGGTATCCGATAGTGATTGCCGGAATTTGCTTTGTTATTGGAATGATTTATATTGACAACAAAAACAAAATTACTCACCTTTAAAATTTACAAAAAAATGAATGCGATTAAACAAGTTTTAGGGGCGTTATGGATTGCTTTGGCCGCAGCTGCCGCCTATTTTTGTGTGTTTGAATTTGGTTTGCCGAAACTTCTTTCTGATCAACAGGATGATTTAGTATTTGGCGTAATTATCCTATTTATACTAACTCCACTTATTGTTATGGGATTAGGAACATTTGGATATTATTCTTTGATTGGAGAGTACAATAACCCTAAAAGAAAAAACAAATAAAACCATTACAGTCAAATCAAAAAATAAGACTTGGTTATTTTATTACTCAAAAAGACATTAAAATATTAAAATAAGGTATTTATAGCGAAAAACTACTCAAAAAAAAAGGCTGTCTATTTCTAGACAGCCCTTTTTCATTACTAACCAAACCTAATTTTTAATAAACTTCACAACACGAACTTTATTATTCTCGTCAAACGTTTTTACAAGATATAGTCCCGAAGTTAAACCACTTACTGAGAATTGATAATCTTCATTTCCGTTTGTATTAAATGTTTTTACTAATTGTCCTGTAATAGAATAGATATCTACTTTTGAAGTTTTAAAACCTAAAGTAAAATAATCGACAACAGGATTTGGATATATACTAACCTGACTTCCTTTTTCAAAATCTTCTATTGCCAAATTTGCTTGTTTATTACCATAAATTCTATATTCTCCTGGAGCTAGACTAATTGGAGTATTTACATTGGTAACATTTATCGTTGAATTATCCATTAAGTTGTACCACGCACCAGTGTATTGGAATCCCGGAACCATACTTTGTGTTGTTAGATCAAAATTGGCCAAAATCACAACATCTTTAAGCTGGGTAGAAAGTAAACTACTGTTTGTAATTTTGATATTTACTGTCAAAGTAGTTGTATTGGCCATTGTCGCTGTTCCTAAAAACACAGGTTCTGTCTTTTTAAGCGTAATCATTTTAGCCCAATCGTTATAAATTTTATTTCGATTAGAATCGCCTAGCCAATTTTCTGCCCATTGCGGCTGTGGTTTTGTTTCTAATTTACAATCTCCTGGAGGTGTTGCTGTTTCATCATTTACAGTTCCGTTATTACACGTAAAAATTGAATCATCCATTCCTAATTCCCCAAAATGCCAAATCATTTTAGGTCCAGGAACCAATAAAGAAACTGCTCCAATTGCAGACATTCTAGACAACGCTGTATTTAGTGTTTTTACATTGTAACTTCCGCTCGAAGCACCGTATTGCACATTTTTATACATCAAACGCTCCTCATCATGACTCTCTGCATAACCCATTAGACGGTTTGCAGTAAATCCGCGGTTTGCGCTATTCATTCTATAAATATTACTTTCAGATGCATATCCCATTGACAATTGATTGTACTCTTTTGTCATTTTTCCCCACATCATTACACCTTTACTTGGCGTTTCTGTAACTCTATAATTTGCCCATTGCTGTTCTTCAGCATCAGTTCCTAAGTGTTCGAAAATAGTATAATGTGTTGGATCTAAACTCCAAGAATAATCGGCATACTTTTTCAAAACATCTACTCTATCCTGCTGATAGCTATTGGTACAACTTTCGTTTGAAGCTGAACATGCTTGTGTAAATCCTTTAGTCAAATCCCAGCGGAAGCCATCAATTTTATATTCTTCGATCCATTGTTTAATAACACGATTTACATAGTATTGCGTTTTTAGCGATTGGTGATTAAAGTCTTCACCAACACTATAAGTATGTTTTGCTACTGTATTAAAATATGGATTTTCTGCTGTTGGAGATCCAAAACCATCTCCATCAGGATCGTTCATCCACATTCTTACCATAGGATTTCTTCCGAAAGCGTGATTTAATGCAACGTCTAGAATTACAGCAATTCCGTTTTGGTGGCACAAATCGATAAATTCTTTTAATTTATCTGAAGTTCCGTAAAACTTATCTAAAGCCATATGAAATGAAGTATTATAACCCCAACTTTCATTTCCTTCAAATTCCATTACTGGCATTAATTCGATTGCATTGATTTTTAGATTTTTAAAATAATCTATCTTATCGATTAAACTCTGATAGCTTCTTGATGCATCAAAATCGCGAACCAAAACTTCATAAACAACTAATTTTTCTTTTTGAGGTTTTTCAAAATTAGTCACCTTCCAATTGTAAGGAGTTTGTCCTGTTTTTAAAACTGTAACTTCAAAATTCTGTCCTGCAGGATAAACTGGCATATTTGGATATTTTGATGCAGGAATTGAAGGATCATCATAAGGAGATAAAACTAAAGTTGAATACGGATCTGCTGTTTTTACCATTGATGGTGAATTTGCAATCGGAGTCGTATCTACAACCCAATATTGGTATGTATTGTTTACACCCGAAACCAAACCTGTTAATTCTAACCAGAATTTACCCGAAGAAGGATCTTTTTTCATCGCATAAGCCGATGTTGGCTGCCAGTTATTGAAACTTCCGGCAACATAAACAAAATCTTTAAGAGGTGCATCTAACACCAAAGTTGCTTTTGTAGCATCTGAAGCATTATAGTTAATTCCATCAACCAAACCTGCTGGCATTGCTTGAGAAACAGTATTTGGGTTTACAACTACAGCAAATTTCTTTGATACTGTTGTTGTACCTTGAGTTGCGATTAGTTCATAGCTTTGATTGCTTGTAATATTAGCATGCGTATAAGAATAGCTTGAAGTACTAGCATTTGTATTTATAGTTACTCCATTGGCTTTTAAAGTATAACTGCCTGCTCCACCAGTATTTGTTGCAGCAATATTGAAACTTGAACCAGAAGAAATAATTGAAGTACTATTTTCTGCTGGCGAAGTCAAAGTAACTTGGAAAGATCCTACGTTAACGAAAAAATCAGAACATGATGGCGCCAATTTTAAGGTCTGACTTCCATTTGCATTTCTAAATACAATTCCCATTTTTGTAGCAGCCGATTGCTGTGTAGAAGTTAACCCAAAATAAACGCTCGGCGTAATGGTAATACTCCATGTTCCGTTTGTTTCTTTTGTCATTAAACCAACACCATCGTCAGAGCCCCAATTTCCTTTAACAACTTGCCAAGGATTTGCTTCGTTACCTATACCTGCATGCATATATACCTTAGTAGGATTCGTTCCCATTGTATTACAAGTACTCGATGCAAACGAGGCTGTAATCTTAACAGGTTCATTAACCTGAAATACAGCTGGCGATATTGTTATTTGTTGAGCATCAGCAATAATCGACAGTAAAAAGAAAATAAAAAGTAAAGTTTTTTTCATATTTAAATAATGATTAATCAAGCAAAAATTGAGATAATTAATAAAGGTATCTTATTATGTCGAAAAATCAGAGAAGCTCTTCCAAAATAGGTTTACGACAACGTTGTAGTGTTTAAAACTTTATAATAAATCTCTGAAAATTATTATAAAAACAAAATTCAATATGTTTCATTTTTTACGTAAAAAATCAGCAACTCTATATTTATCTTTGAACTAATTTTCTAAATTGATAAAAAACACGTTCTATGAGGCGCATTTCATCAGTAATGATATCTGCCGATCCTGTCAACTCTTTATCAAATTTTATATTTCTGCCATAGCTAGTTTGAAGTTTATTAGGCATCGCTACTTCAATAAAATAATTCCCTTCTTTGTCTGCTATTGTCGACATAGACTGAACCCGCCCTTCCAGCATTCCGTATTCTTGAAAAGGATAATTATCCAATTTTATTAGAACTTTTTGATTTTGTCTTATTTTGCCTGTATTTTGCGACGGAACTTTTAGACTACTTATATATTGTCCTTGATCTTCTGGCAAAATCGTCGCAAATAAATCTCCTGTTTTTATGAGTTGGTTTTCCTGCCATGAGTTTTGAAATTTAAAAACTCCATCATAAGTTGCTTCAAATAAATAATTTTGCTTCCAGATATGAATACTTTTTTTCAGTTCATCTAAAGCTTGAAACAAAGACGTCAAATTAGTGACATCTGTTTTTTCTTGAGAAATCTCACTGGCTACAACTTGTTTCTTAGCTTGATTTATAGCTTCTTTTTGCTGCGAAATCGAAGAACTTATCTGATCATAAGCTTGTTTGGCCTGCAAATTACTTGCTTTTTGAGTGTCTAGATCGTATTTTGAAATAACACCTTTTTCAAACAATTGTAAGGATCTTTTGTACTGTACGTCACTTAATGAAAGTTTTACTTTTTCAAGTTTTTGCTGTTCGTATAATGCGGCCAATCTGTTGTTGTTTTCTGTTTGAGAACTTTTACCTGCATTTATTTCTTCAGAATAAGGATGAAGCTTCTTATTGAGTTCATTCTCAATGTATGCTTTATGAAATTGACTAAATGAAGATTGAATATCTCCAAGTTGCACATTACTCATTTCTTTAAAAGGAAAATAAAATGCCTGATAATCTGAAGGAATGGATGACACCATTTTATCCAATTTTAAAACAGCTTCATAATTGGCAGAACTCTCTAAAATTGCAAGCAAAGTTCCTTTTTTTACTATTGAAGAATTAGGTACACAAAGTTTTACAATTCTAGAATTGACTTTAGATTCGAGTTTTTCTGGAGGATGATGTGAAGTCACCACTGCTTTGGCCACAATAATATCTGGATATTTGATAAACCAACAGCCTATAACGAATAACAATATTAATACAAAAACAATCGAAATTCCATAACGAACAATCCACGCTGGCGGATTGGACAATACTTCCTGCACCGACTCAGAGCGCAATTCTATATCTTCTAAAACATTTTTTTGTGCCATTTTCCTTTAATTTACAGAACTTTAATTCCCTAATTCTAATTGATTTTTAACTAATTTGTAATAGTTTTTTTGCGCCTGAACCAGTTCTTTATGCGTTCCTATTTCGACAATTTTCCCTTTCTCAAGAACCACAATCTGATCTGCATTTTTTACTGTAGATAATCTGTGTGCTATAATTACAGCTGTTTTACCTACTAAATAATCATTGAGATTCTCCATAATTACCTTTTCATTATTGGCATCAAGAGAAGAAGTTGCTTCATCAAAAAACAAATAATCGGGATTTTTATATATCGCTCTAGCAATCAAAAGTCGTTGCTTTTGTCCTCCAGAAATTCCTGTTCCTTCGTTTCCGATTTTTGTATTATAAGAAAGTGGTAAACTCTCGATAAATTCTTTAATATTAGCAGTTTCTATAGCATGCAAAAGACGTTTTTTGTCTACGTAATCATCTCCTACAGCAATATTATTTGCAATTGTATCATTAAAAATAAACCCATCTTGCATTACAACTCCGCAATTTAATCTCCAAGCACGAGGAGAAATAGTGTCAAATTTTATTTTACCTAAACTAATTTCACCTTCATTCGGCTCGTAAAATTTCATTATAAGTTTTAATAAAGTAGTCTTTCCGCTTCCGCTTGTTCCAACAATTGCCGTTGTTTTTTGTTTTGGAATGATCAAATCCAACTTTTCCAAAACAAGAGCTGGATTTCCATTATATCTAAATGAAAGGTTTTTTATGTGAATATCAGAGTGTTCAATGTCTTGAATTTTAGGATTCAAAACATCTTCTTCATTTTCCTTGTCATGAATTTCTCCTAATCTTTCTAAACTTATTTTAGCATCTTGCAATGAGCGCACAAAATCTACCATTTGCATTAACGGACTATTTAACTGCCCAATAATATACTGAACAGAAAGCATCATACCCAGTGTAAGTTCTCCTTTTACTACCAAAGTTGCTGCAAAAAAAGTAATCAGTAAATCTTTAAGATGATTGATGAAATTTGAACCTACAGATTGCCACTGTTCTAAGGTTAATGCCTGCATACTTACTTTAAAAAGTCGGATTTGAACAAATTCCCAACCCCAACGTTTTTGCTTTTCGGCATTATGCATCTTTATTTCCTGCATACCATTTATAAGCTCCATTACTTTGGATTGTTCTGTAGCAACCTGAGAAAATCTTTTATAGTCTAGTTCTTTTCTTTTTTTCAAGAAAAACAAAATCCAAAAAAGGTATAATGCTCCTCCGATAAAAAACACCGTAAAAAGCTGCATACTATAAAAGGCAAGAACGAAACTAAAAACAACTAAATTCATTAATGAAAACACTACATTGAGAGAACTTCCAGTCAATAATTGCTGTATTCTGTGGTTGTCGCCAATACGTTGCATGATGTCTCCCGTCATTCGGCTATCAAAATAACTAATAGGCAATCTCATTAGTTTTATAAAAAAGTCTGAAATAAGCGAAATTTGGATTCGTGTACTTAAATGCAGCATAATCCAGGAGCGCAGAACTTCTATAGATGTTTGTCCAGCAAACAACATTAATTGCGCTAGAAGCATTAAATAAATAAAGTTTAAATCCTGAGTCTGGATTCCGATATCTACTATGCTTTGGGTTAAAAAAGGAAATAATAAAGAGAATAAACTTGCTGTCAGCAACCCAATTATTAATTGAACTACTAATCCTTTATATTTAAACAAATACTTCGTAAGATAACTAAAACCTCGTTTTGAATCTTCAGTTTCCCATTCGTTTTCATAGAATTCTGGCGTTGGATCTAAAAATAATACAATTCCCTCTTCGGTTTTTTCGTGGGCATTTTTTCCAATCCAAAACTTGATGAAATCATCGTATGAATAAGTAATTAAACCGTGACTGGGATCAGATACATAAACTTTACCTTTTTGCACTTTATATACGACTACAAAATGCTGATTATTCCAGTGAACAATACAAGGTAATGGCGATTCGGTCTGAAGTGTTTCAAAACTAATTTTCATTCCAAGACTTCTAAAGCCCAAAGCTTCTGCCGCATCACTCAACCCCAGCAAACTACTACCTTCACGAGTAGTTTCGGCCAGATTTCGAATTTGTTGCAATTCGATAATTTTTCCGTAATATTTTGAAATTATACGAAGGCACGTTGGACCACAATCTTTTGAATCGGGTTGTTTATAGAAAGGAAAATTTCTTATTTTCAAAGTATTGCTTTTTTAGTTTCAATTAAATTTTCAAGAAAATAATTGAGTTCATTAATCTCATATTCTTTAGGCAAAACATATCCGTTTACGATAATCGCTGGGGCAAACAAAAGATAATTGCCATAACACCAATTGTATTGTTCCTGGATAATTTCTTCTGACACAAAGTCTTTGGTATTCCCCCATTTAGCAATCCATTTTTCTAAAGTCAATTTATTGATATGCCAGTCTTTTAATGCATCTTGAACTTTCTCTTTTTCGTTATTAAAATAAAAATGTGTTACCTGATGATAGATCTGATTATTTGGATTATTTTCATTTTTAATATTGACATTAAAAAGCAGTTTTACTTTTATTTCATCTGGATTTTTTTCAATCAACTTTAGAATGTTTTCAAACGCCGAATGGCAATGTCCGCATGAGGCGCTTAGTAATGCATAAATTGTAACAGGAGCATCATATTTACCTATAAAAACTGCCTCCAGCTCGTTAATACCATCAATATCTATTTGTTGAGAATCTTTTAGCAAAGCATTAAAAACCAGATTTTTTCTTTTGAATTGGTTGTGTTTTATTTCGATTTTTTTCAATTCAATATTCTTTTTAAAAAGTGTTTTAAATTTAAGCCAGCATAATGATACAAGACCCAAAATAAGAACATATGAAATGGTATTGGTGACATTAAAAGCATTCTTATATTTTACCAAGAAACTTAAAACCAAAACGATTTGAAACAATAAAACACTGGCAATTCCGAGACATAAAACACACCATTTTTTCAAAACAAAATACTGGTAACAAACAGAATAAATTAAAACAGGAATGCTAAGTAATGCTAAACCTGCATAAATAGCAGAACCATTTTCAAAAGCTAAAAACAGAGCTAAAAAAGTGATTGACAAGAAATAAATTATAGAAATATCACTTAAACTTGCATCACCAAAAATTTTCGCTCCTCTTGAAGACAAGACTGCTTTACAACTGGTTTTTTCGTTTACATTACAGATTTTAGAAATAGATTCGTTGTGAATCCCTATTTCTTCTCTAAAAAGAAACACACTTATAATAAGTCCTATTATTGCAAACAAATAATACAAGCTTGCAAAAATTAAATTTGCACCATTATTTATAAAAACCAAAAACAATGAAAGAACAAACAGGAAACCGGCAATCCAATTGTTTTTTACTGATAAAGTGAATTTACTTTTTGTTTCATTTTTCTCTACAGCAACTACAATTCCTGTCCAGATGATAAAAAACTCCGCTTCTGAGATTGTTTTTTTATAGCCGTTTGAAAATTCAATTCTTATTTTATGATTCAATTTTTCTGCTAAAACGGTTTCTTTTCCAGTATCAGAATCCACCACAGCTATAAAACATTCTGGAAGATTTTCGAATTCTTCTTTCTCAACTTTTATCGCTAAATTTTCAATTTCAAGAAAATTAAAAGTGTCTATAATAGCATACAAACTCGGAAAATTAGGATGCGATTCTAATTGTGTCAATATCTCATCTTCAAAATCATAATAATGATTCTTGCGTAAGTATCTTTTTAAATAGTTAAAATTATTCATGCTTAAACTATATTTAGTGGCAATAAAATTTCGTGATAAAGGCATCTGTCCATTACAAAAGAGAAAACTTTTTCTTTTAAATCTTCTAATGAAATACTTTGCATAAAGGATTCATCTTTTGATATTTCGAGTATTATTTGATTAATTGTATTTTGTTCTCGAAAGAAAAGCAATAAAAAATCCCAGTCTTCCATTTCTAATTTTTCTTCTGTTTTATGCTGAGGCGAATAGTAATACAATTCTATTTCGTCCTCAGAAATTTCATTTAATCGTGTCGTTTTTGAAAGCTGAAATGGCGTTTCTAAAATAGTGTCCCAATCCGTATTTTCTAACCATGCATAAATTTTAGACAAAAATTCAAAACGTTTTTCATCATCAAGAATTTCCAATTCTGTACTTAAGTTATGCTCTATCAGATTTCGATTTAGTTTTTCATATTCTAAAGGAAATTCATATTTCAATCTGTATTTTAACTGTTCGCACATTTCGATAGATTTCTTGGCATAACCAACAGTATGAATATAATTTTCTTTGATCGGAACCAAATGAAATTTCATTACATTGGTAAATGCTTCATTCATTTTTGGTTTAAGAAAACTAATCTCAATTTGTTCTTTTTGCGCCAACTCAAAACCGAGCATTTGCTCATAAACCATATTAAAGACACCAAGATCAATTTTATTTAGTCGATCTAAATTGTCATCTATAATCTGAAAGACTTTTGATTTAAACGCTTTAAAAAAAGAGACATTATTTCCTCCTATTATTCCGGCATTAAACGCAAACACATCATTTGTTTGCTCATAAATTGGGAATAAATTCTTTGGGAAATTTTTAAATTCCTTCAAAGCTGTCTCTAAAACTTCTTTATACTTTGGAAAATTAAATTCAAAATTCTGAGCCAGCAGATCTGCATCCAAAAGTGGTTGCGGAAGTTTATCCCAAACAAAAACATCTGTATCTGCATGAATAAACGGAACTTCCTGAAGAGAATAAGTCAATACTTTTCCTAATGCCCACAATTCTGACGGATAATTTTGCAGAGAATTCAAATCTAATAGTCCTTTAGAATACGGAATCTCTAGTTTATCAATTAATAATTCCTTCCCTAAATCATCTGTATAAAGTGAAACTTCGCCATAGTTTTGTTTAAATTTTAAACAACTCAAAAGACAAGAGTAAAAAAAGAAGTTGGCACTGAGCCAACCTCCTTTAAATCTTGCATTCAAATCGTCATTTTCTTTAAAAAAAGGTTTTGACCAAAAACTTTGAATGATTTTCATTTATTAGCATTTTACACAGTAATAACCGTATACATCGCCCGTATATATTGGGCGAGGATCTGTGCAACCATTTGCATTATAAACCGGATTTGTATATGAAGTTCCAGCTGGGCAGCATGGGCGGAAACATGGACTAACATCATAACCTCCTGAGATAGTTTTTGCTTCTTCTAAAGATAGAATAGCTCCTTTTATTTTGTTTAATAAATTATTTTTCATTTTTTGTTAATTAAAAATTACCTACTCATTAGCTTTTCGGTATCCGCTTTTGGTTATTTTGAAATCTGCTTTTTATGACTTTAATTTCAAACTTGGTCTAAGGTTGCGCAACCTCTTATTTAAAATCCTCTTATTTACATTTGCAACTGTAAATAATTGGATCAAAAATCACATCTATTGTTTGCTTTTATAATTGCTAAGCTTTTTATGCCAAAGCTTAAAGTATTTTTCGTTTATCGAATATTCTTCTAATTTGATTTTCGTTAAATTGTAATAAATCACCAATACTTTCAACACTTAAAAGCTTTAATTCATTCCATATTCCGTTATTGTTTTTTAATGGATGGAAGTTTTGAATGTATTTATAATTATGGTCATCAAGTGATTTCCATAGCTTAAAATAACTCTCTGAATTGAAATCATTTTTATGTCCCCAATTGGTAATTTTCTGGTAAATTTCAGCCTCTTCTCTTGCCCAAGATTGATGTACTAAAATTGACTCAGATTCCATTTTTTCATTGTCTTCGTTGACTCTTCCATAATAGCAAATCGGGTTTGAAGTTGCTACCCAACAGTTTTCTTTTACTGGAGAAATTACAAGAAATCCTTGTTCGATTTTTTTAAACAAATTTGCAAATCTGACTGTAACCGAAATTTGGTTGAGCAATCTGTTTTTCTCCAAATATATTTTCTCCAATTCATTTATAAAGGAGTTAAAATCGATAAAGTATTCATCACAATCTAATTGAATGTACCAATTGCATTTACCCATTTTTGAATATAAATAATTGCGTTCGACCGTTTCATTTATCATGGGTGAAAGCGTCGTGTCACAAAAAGAATCTTCGAGAATTTTGATTTTGCGTTGTACATCAAATTCTTTTATCCATTCAAAAAAATCATTCGGGATTTCAAACTTATTTCCTGACCAGGTTAATCTGTCTTTATCGATGACCAAAATAATTTCCTGTACCTTATTATTGCCATAAATTTGCGGAAGAGAATACTTTAAATAGTCATAATCATACGAAATTAAATACCCCACTTTTACAATCATCATGCAATCAGTTAGAAATGAATTCTGGTAAAATAATTTCGTGTAACAGACATTTATCAAATACAAAAGATAGCAAGACATCTGTCAATCCTTCTTTAGAATATTTAACTTGAATATCTGCATCCAATAGTAATTCGGCACATAATTCTTTTACTGAAATAGCCTCTTCAAAATACAGTAAAATATTATCCCAATCTTCAAGCTCTAAAATTTCGGGACCTAAAGTTTGAGGCGAAATATATTCGACTTTATTTAAAGCATCACTTTCAATTATTTTAGCTGTTTTATTTAATTTGAATTTTATTGAAGTAATATCATCCAAAGAATTCGTTCTTACATATTTAAAAACTGAAAACAAAAAGTCTTTTCTTTTGGGTGATATTTCATAAAATGACTCCCATAAATTATGCTTTATACCATTATTTTTAATTCGTTCATATTCCTCTGGAAATTCATACATCAATAATGCTTCTATCTGCTCGCAGGCATAAATCGATTTTTTAGCAAATCCAATTGCATGAATATATTTTGAATGAAAAGAAGCAAGGTGAAAGTTGACCAATGTTGTAAAATTAGAATCGACATTCTGAAACATTGCTTTAGGCTGTACACCTTTTTTTTCTGCTATTGCAAATCCGAGTTGTTGCTCATAAATCATATTGAAAATTCCGACATCTATTTTATCAAACAGCTGTTTGTTTTTGTTAATGAATTTATCGGAGCGAGAATAAAGCTTTTTAAAAAAATCTAAATCAGTTCCGCCAATAATTCCGGCATTGTAAGCCAATACCGTTTTATGTTTATATAAGGAGTTGATTAATTCTGTTGGAACCCATTCAAAAAGGGTCAAAATCTCATTTAATGCCTCACCGTAAATAGGAAAATTTTCTTCAATATTTTGACAAAACAAAGGTGCCGAAACCAGATCTTCTGGTAGTTTCTCCCAAATAAAAACATCAGTGTCTGCATGTATAAACGGTTTTTGCTGTACACTATAAGTATGGATTTTAGGATATGCCCACAGTTTCTCGTTTATATTGCCTAAAGAATCAAAGCAATTTATGTAATTGGTATACGGAATTCCAAGTTTGTCTTTTAATATTGATTCTCCATTTGTATCGGTATATAAATTTACTTCTCCATAAAACTCCTTAAACTTTAAACAACTTAAAGTCATACTGAAATAAAAATATTTCTCATTTAGCCATCCACCTTTAAATCTGCTGTTAGGATCATTGGAATCACTTAAAAATGGTTTTGACCAAAAACTTTGTACAATCATAATTTTAGAGTATCGAAAAAATAAGAGGTTTTTTCAAACCCCTTAAATCTTTTTATTAATTAAAGAACTACACAATATAAAGATGGGTTTGGTTTATAAATGTATAGGTTTCTTGGAGTGCATCCTGCTGGAGTTGCAATTGCCGAGCCTCTGTTTTCTACAGCTCCACAAATAATAAAAGAGCATGGGCTACCATCAATAAAAGAACCCCCAGTATAACCACCCGAAATAGTTTTTGCCTCATCTTTGGTTAAAATGGCACCTTTCACTCTATTCAAAACATCTTTTTTCATTTTAATAAATTTTGATATTTTACATGTCTACTCATTAGCTTTTCGACTTCCGCTTTTTGGTTGTTACAAAATCATCTTTTAGTGACATCAATTTCAGGCTCGGTCTTTAGGTTGCGCAACCTGTATTTAGAAATCTTTTGATTTGCATTTGCAACTACAAACTAATCAGACTAATAAATCAAATAAAATGGGAATTTTTAGCAGTAAAATGCTATTGATTTTTTAAAAATATAAAAAATACCTTACCGTTTAACAGTCTCTTTTCTCAAAGCTACACTATAACGTTATAGTGTTAATAAAAAACAAAAGCAATAAAAAAAGGGTTAATTTTTTAAAGCTATCTAAATTTTATTCTTTTATTAATGAGAAATAATTAACTGGAAAAGATTAGACATTTTTTTTTTGACATGAGCTTTAATTTCACAAAAAGGCATAAAAAAAGGCTGTCTTTCGACAGCCTTTTTTAAAATTTATTCTAATTATTATAATCCTGAAACAACAGCTGTTCCATCAAAATTTACAATTAATTTTGGTTTAGCACCAGCACTAACATTAAAGTTTTCTCCAGTACCACCATCACCTACGAAAAGCAAATCACCTACATTAAATGTCCAGTCTTTTCCTGCTCCATTAATATATATACCAGTATTTTTAGATCTGAATTTCATTGCTCCGGCAGTAATATCTGTTCCAGCATATGCCCAAGTATTTGTTGCAAAGTCATAACCCATTGCACTTTCATCGTTCCATCCTCCAGAAGTAGCTTCACCAATAACACCCCAGTTCATTTTAACAACTTTAGCTGTCATTGCATCCATATCTACACGTACATAATATAAACCTGCACCATCTGCTTCAGCAACTTTAAGATCTGAGCTTCCTCCTGAATTTGTCAAACTAAATTCTTGACCTCCAGAAATTGCAGCAACTGCTCCATCAGTACCATAGTTACCGTTATCCCAAGTTTTTCCGTCTCCAGTAAATTTGAATCCATCTCCTAAAGCAACTTGCACATAAGCTTCAAAAACTTTTGTACCTGTTTTAGGATCTCCTATATACTTCATTGAAATTCCATTTTTCTCATCCCAAGCTGATTTACCATAGTAAGCTTGTGGTGCACCAACTAAAAACAATTCAGGAGTGTTGAAAACAATTTTTTCATAAGCATTAATTTTCATTAACTGTGTTGTAGAGTAACCAACTACTAAAGATTTTTCAGCAATTGCTTTAACACGCACATCAAATTCAGCCAAAGTACCGAATTTAACTTTATCTTTTCCATTAGAAACTAGTGTAGCACTTAATCTATTAACAGCTGCATTCAAATCTCCAAAAGTAAAAGCTTGTGAAGTAGTTGAAACACTAGTAGAAAACACATCTACAGCACTAGAAAAATCGCTTCCTGCTGGAGCAATTTGAATATAATAGCTTACTGGTCCGTTGTATTGTAAATCTGCTGCAGACCATTTAAAAGTACCTGCTTCAGTATCTTCGTTTACATCTTCTTCAACAGCATATTCAGCTGGTGCCGGAAGAGCTTCCAAAACTGGTAAAGTTGTTATCTTTTCGCTCTCATTCACGATAATATCTGGATCGTCATCACTACATGATGTTATAGCAAATGCTAATATTCCTAGTAATAAAAAAGTTAATTTTTTCATTTTGATTTATATTTTTATATTATTAATATCCTGGATTTTGTGGCAATAAATTTTGGTTTGCATTGATTGCAGTTTGAGGAAGCGGGAACAATCTATGGTTAGGATCTGTATCTGATTTCTCCCACCATACATTTTCGAATTTACCGTTACGAATTAAATCCTGACGACGGTGTCCTTCCCACATCATTTCTCTACCTCTTTCAGCTAAAATATCGTTCAAGTTATAACCGCTTGTTTTAGTAATTCCAGCTCTGCCTTTTATTTCATTAACCAAAGCATCACCAGCACCAGCACCATTTAACCAAACTAAAGCTTCTGCTTTCATAAGTTTAACATCTGCCAATCTGAAAATAGGAAAATCGTTGCTTAAGTTGTCTTTAGCCCCTGGAGCAATTTCCCATTTAACAGGTCTAGCTCCAGCCATTCTAATCTGTTCTTGTGTATTTTGACCAAGAGACATTTGAAGATTTGGAATATTAGCTGTAAAAATTAAATTAGCATTTCCAGATTTCGGATCTTGAATAATATCTCCTGCTTTTGTTCTTTGTTGTCCGATAAGTATACCTGCCAATCTTTTGTCTCCTGCTGGAAATGAGTTGTAATGCGCTTCTAAAGTTGCAAAACCATTCCATGGCGCTGTACTCATATTGAAAGTTTGTTGAGACAAATCAATTAAAGTACGCATATGAAGATTAAATCCTTTGTAAGTGTCTTGGTCAAAAGGAATTGTATAGATATTTTCTTTACAATTCTCATTTTGAGTTGCAAAAGGCGTTAAAGGATTATCTTCTAAAGAATAGCCTAATGCTAATACTTTATCGCAAGCAGCAATTGCTTTTTCCCACATTGCAGTTCCTGTATATACTTTAGCATTTAAATACAATTTTGCTAAAAGAGTATATCCCATACCTTGAGTAATATCACTTCTTACAATACCCTCATCACCTTGTTTTGGTAATAAAGCAACGTTGTCTTCAACATCTTTCACAATAGCCGCAAAAACTTCTGCTCTTGGTGTTTTTGAAGGAAATTCGTCTGCACCTGAGAAAGTAGTTGGAAAAGCAACATCTCCAAAATTGTCAATAGCCAAATAATAATAGAAAGCTCTTGAAACCTTTACCTGCGCTAAAACTTTAGCAACTCTTGCATTTGTAGTAGAAGCAGGAGTTAGTGTTTCAATTGCGTAGTTAGCTTGCGGAATTGCAGAATAAATCATATTGTATAGATTTACGATCGCTTCTGTTTTTGGTCCCCAAGTATGTCTTGATAAAGCTCTCCATTTACCACTATCATCCCAGTCTGCACCTCTTGTAGGACAAACTGCCTCATCTGTAGTTAACTCTTGTGCAAACCACCATCCTCCACCATCAAGCATTGCTTGAGTTTTAGCAAAAACGGGAGTAGCCAAATTTAAAGCTTGTTCTGTAGTTTCTGGATATTGCTCTCCAGTCAAATACTCGCTATTTGTTGTATCTAGATCAGTACAAGCAAAAGCCAAAAAGCTTAAACCAAATACTGTTATTTTATTTTTTAGTTTCATGATTTATGTATTAAAATGAAAGATTCAAACCAAATGTTAAGGTTCTTGTTTTTGGATAATTGTTATAATTATCTATTCCAAAAAAGATTTCTTTATTGTCTTTCCCTCCAGAAAAATTAACTTCAGGATCTGCCCCTCCGTAATTAGTCAAGGTAAATACATTGTTCATAGAAGCAAAAAAGCGAAGTTTTGAAATTGCCGATGCAAATGAAGGGTTTACGAACGTATAACCTAAGTTAATGTTGTCAAGTTTAATAAAACTTGCATCTTCAATATAGTATGACAATGAGCTGTAAGCTCCTTTAATTCCAGCATCATTTAAAATTAAAGCCTCATTATTTACACTTCTTGTTCCTACTTGATCAGGATTACCGAATACTTGGTTTGTTGCATTATAAACATCATTTCCAACTACTGCTCTAAATGACATACTCAAATCCCAATTTTTATACTTAAAGTAGTTGCTCCATCCCATTTCAAAATCTGGTAAAGCATTACCAATAACTTTTTTATGCTCATCAGAGTTTGCTACATCTTCTAAGTAATGCAATTGATTGTCATTACCTTTAATAAGCCATTTTCCGTTAGATACTCCCGCATATTCGTAACCAAAGAAAGTTCCTAGCTTGTAACCAGCTTGCATTCTTTGAGTTGGAACCCCAACTAAACCAGGTCCAGAAATGTAACCAGTATCAATGAATGAATAATTGTAACGTGAATTTCCTAAAGCAATAACTTCTTGCTTATTTTGTGTATAAACAACAGTAGTATTATAACTGAATTTTCCGTTATCAACCACTTTAGCACTTAAAGTTGCCTCAATACCAGAGTTTTTCATTTCTCCACCATTAATAAATGTAGTGTTTGAGAAGTTTGTTTCAGTTGGTACGTTCGTGTTAGCAATCAACATATCAGTAATTTTTTTACTGTAAAACTCAACTGATCCAGATAATCTGTTATTAAATAATCCAAAATCAAGACCAAAGTTTGTTTCAGTATTTTGATCCCATTTTAAATCTGGGTTAGCATTATGACTGTATCCATAAGCTACCAAACCACCTTGTATAGAAGGTCTAACTGCCAAATCTTTTGCGTCTACTGGTAAATTACTATTTCCTGAAATACCCCAGCTTCCTCTAAATTTCAATAAGCTTAATGCGCTTACATTATCTTTAATGAAATTTTCATTAGCAATATTCCAAGCTACTTGTACAGATGGGAAATAACCCCATTGATTATTATCTCCAAAAATTGAAGAACCATCTCTACGAATCATACCTGTAACATAATACTTTGATGCGTAATCATAAGTTGCTCTTGCGAACATACCAATGTCTTTACGTTCGTTCTTATAAGATGTTAGATTTCCTAAAACAATAGTTTCGAAATTTTGGAAATTATTTGAACCCAATGTATTAGAAGTAGCATTATTAGCTTCCATAGCAAAACCATCACTACCTGTTTTTCTATATGAATAACCTCCTAATAATGTTACATTATGAGATTCAGCAAATGTTCTCTTATAAGTTACAGTAGCCTCAATTAAACCTTGCTCCCAGTTCGCATAAGATCTTTTACCGTATCCTAAATATATAGGTGTTTCTGTTGTACCTGTAAAAACGTAGTTGTAAGTTGGTTCGAAGTAAGTACTTTCGCTATCATTTCTTAAATAACTACCAGAAACCTTAGCTGTTAATCCTCTAGCTAACTCATAAGACATCGCCAAATTACCTGATAAAAATTTAGCATCTCTATTGTTTTGAATACTATTAACTGAGTGAAGTGGATTGTAATAGTTATTAGTTCCAGGAGCTTCAAACAAAGCACCTTCAGAATTATAAACAGGATCCGTCGGAAGTCTTTGGAAAGCTTGATAGATAACCTGATCTTTTCCATCAGAACCATAATTTACATAATCATTATGCTCGATTGTTCCAGAAAGTCCCATATCGATAGTCATTTTATCATTAAATGCTTTTTGAGTTACATTTAAACGACCAACTGTTCTCTTTTTTCCAGAGTTTCTAATAACTCCTTCAAAATCACTATTAGAGATAGACCCTCTATAGTTACTAGTTTCATTTCCTCCCGAAACAGCTAAGCTATTAACTTTAGTAAAACCAGTTCTAAAAATTTGATCTTGCCAATCTACATTTCCTCCATTATCTGTAAAATCGATATTTGGATGCGATTTAATATAATCTCTATACTCACCTGCAGAAATAAATTTTTGCTCTATCGCTTGATCTGTTGCTATTGAAGAATTAAATTCTATAGTAGTTTTCCCTGATTTTCCTTTTTTAGTTGTAATGAAAACTACACCATTAGCTCCATCTGCTCCGTAAATGGCAGTTGATGCAGCATCTTTTAAGATATCATAAGAAACGATGTCGTCAGGCGAAATCGTTGTAGGATCAACACCACGAATACCGTCTACAACGTATAATGGAGAACCTCCAGCAGCAAAACCTGCAGCACCACGAATACGAACGTCGAAACCTTTGTTCGGGTCACCACCTTGTTTTGTAATAGAAACACCGGCTGCTTTACCTTGCAATCCTTGAATAGGATCAACCAGAGTTCCTTGGTTTAAGTTCTCTGCAGTAACTTTAGAAACAGCTCCAGTGATGTCTTTTTTCTTTGCAGAACCATATCCTACTTGAACTACAACTTCTTTAAGTTCATTGGAATCTTCCTCCAAAGTTACCTTTAAGTTTTTTTGAGCATCATAGATAAATGAATAAGTTTTGTACCCAATGAAAGAAACTACAATTTTGTCTCCTTTTTTCACATTTGATAACTGAAACTTACCATCGAAATCTGTTGAGGCACCTCCAGGTGTGCCTTGTACGTTTACATTTACTCCTGGTATTGGCTGTCCTGATTTTTCAACGACAGTCCCATTTAGTGTGCTCTGAGCCAACACACTAAAAGGCAACAACAGCAATAAAAATAACAACTTTTTGTAAATTGTTTTCATACTTTTTGTTTAAATTAGTTTTGAGTTTTTGAATGTTAGTTAAGTTTTTAATTTTACTTCGAATTTCAAAATTATGAATTTATTAACATGCTCGACAGGAGGCTTTTTTTATTACTTTACGAAAACGTGGTAGTGTTGAAAACTTTCTATTTTTTGTAATCTTTTAGCGTTAAAATTGCAAATACCAAAAATATTATACACCTTTATTACTAATTAGATTTTTTTCAACTAACTACATGAAACGTAAAATAACCCTCAAACAGATTGCAAAGGAGCTTGACGTGTCGATCTCAACTGTCTCAAAATCACTTAGAAACAGTCTCGAAATTGGTGAAGAAACACGACTGAAAGTGCAGGCTTTTGCGAAGTTTTACAACTACAAACCAAACAATATTGCTCTTAGTTTAAAGAACCGAAAAACGAAGAGTATCGGGATTATTATTCCCGAAATTGTGCACTACTTTTTCTCTACTGTCATCAATGGCGTGGAACAGGTTGCAAACGAATACGGATACAGCGTAGTTATTTGTGTATCAGATGATTCTTTTGATAAAGAAGTTCTAAATATGGAGATGTTAGCCAACGGAAGCATCGATGGTTTTATCATGTCTCTTTCTAAAGAAACACAGTTTAAAGGCGACTTTCACCATATTACCGAAGTTATCAATCAAGGAATGCCTGTAGTAATGTTTGACCGTGTTACAAACGATATTTTATGTGATAAAGTTATTATTGATGATAAATCTGCAGCTTACGAAGCAGTTCAAAGCTTAATTGACAATGGCCGCAAAAAGATCGCGCTTGTAACTACAGTCGATTATGTAAGCGTTGGAAAACTTAGAACCGATGGTTATGAAAAAGCTTTATTAGATAATGGATTACCTTTTAATGAAGATCTTATAATAAAAATTGAAGATGTCGAAACTTGCGAAATAACCATCAGTCAACTTTTGCATGAAAGAGCTTTTGATGCTGTTTTTGCTGTAAATGAGCTTTTTGCTGTAACAATTATAAAAACGGCAAATAAAATGGGATTAAAAGTACCAGAAGATTTAGCGGTAATTGCATTTACTGACGGAATTATTTCAAAATACTCTACCCCAAGCATTACAACCGTTAGCCAAAGCGGTGAAAAAATGGGTAACAAAGCAGCGAAAATGCTTATTGAAAGACTCGAAGCAGAAGATGATGATGACGAAGAACATACTGAAAATTACACTACAGAAGTTATAGAAACTCACTTAATAAAAAGAGAATCTACTGACTAAAAAACTTAAAATCAATACTTTCTAAAGCCATAAAAAATATTTATGGCTTTTTTATTAGCATAAATAAAAAAATAATTTATAATTTTACGCCCATCAAGGCTTTTAGTTTTACTTCGAAAAGAACAAAGTTTTGATAAGCAAAGCGCTTATCGTATAATTTTTCAAATTACGATAATGGAAAAGCGTAAATTAAGTTTTTGGGAAATCTGGAACATGAGTTTCGGTTTCTTAGGAATACAATTCGGTTTTGCACTACAAAATGCAAATACTTCTAGAATTTTTGAAACCCTTGGTGCTAAAATTGACGAAATTCCAATTTTATGGATCGCTGCTCCTGTATCGGGTTTAATAATTCAGCCCATAATTGGTTATTTCAGTGATCGAACTTGGACGCGTTTAGGTAGACGTCGCCCCTATTTTTTAATTGGAGCAATTTTATCTTCGGCTGCATTATTTGTCATGCCGAACTCTCCAACGTTATGGATCGCTGCAGGTACATTATGGATAATGGACGCTTCAATAAATGTTTCAATGGAGCCTTTCCGAGCTTTTGTTGGTGATAATCTACCAGAAAAACAAAGAACATTAGGTTTTGCAATGCAAAGTTTCTTCATAGGAACTGGAGCAGTTGTAGGGTCGGTTTTACCTTATCTTTTTTCAAATGTCTTTGGCGTAAGCAACACAGCTCCAGAAGGAATTATTCCAGATTCTGTAAAATGGTCTTTTTACATTGGTGGTATTGCTTTTCTTCTTTCTGTTTTATGGACTGTTTTTAAAACATCAGAATATACTCCTGACGAGCTTCATGCTTTTGAACAACAAAATAAAAAAGAAGAGTTTGTAAACACTGATGCAGAACCTGGAGTTACAATCAAAAAACAGCTTTTCCTAGGAATTTCTCTTGCAGCTGTTGGAGCTCTAATTTCTTTTCTAATTTTCGAAAATAGTCTGGCAAAAGAGTTATATATTCTATTTATCGGACTAGTTTTTATGGGTATTTTATTCATAATCGCATCACAACTTCGAAACTCTAAAGTCGATAATGGCTTTACCGTAATCATGACCGATTTATTGAATATGCCAGCTACAATGAAAAAACTAGCTTGGGTTCAATTTTTCTCTTGGTTTGCGCTTTTCTCCATGTGGATTTACACTACACAAGCAGTTACACAACACATTTTTGGTACAACAGATACAACTTCAAAAGTATACAATGATGCTGCAGACTGGGTTTCTGTATTATTTACTGTTTACAACGGAATTGCTGCTGCTGTAGCCTTCTTATTGCCAATTATAGCAAAAAAAGTTGGCGTTAGAGCAACACATTTATTAGCCTTATGCGCTGGAGGTGTTGGTTTAATTTCAATTTATTTCATTGGTGATAAACAAATGCTAATTCTGCCAATGTTAGGTGTCGGTATCGCTTGGGCAAGTATTTTATCAATGCCTTACGCCATGCTTTCTGGTGCTTTACCAGCTGCAAAAATGGGATATTACATGGGAGTTTTTAACTTCTTTGTCGTTATTCCGCAAATTGTTGCAGCAACCATATTAGGATTTATAATAAAACAATTCTTTAATAGTGAACCTATTTACGCTTTAATTATTGGAGGAGTATCCATGATTTTTGCTGGATTACTAACTCTAAGAGTAAATAACAAAACTAAAATTGAAATTCATGAATAATAAAAAAGCATTCATCTTCGATCTTGATGGTGTGATCGTTGATACCGCTAAATACCACTTTTTAGCCTGGCAAAAAATCGCTAAGGAATTAAACATAAATTTTACGCACGAAGACAACGAACTTTTAAAAGGAGTAAGTCGTGTTCGTTCTTTAGATATCATTTTAGGATTAGGAAATGTTACGGTTTCGCAGGCCGATAAAGACAAATTTCTGATTCAAAAAAATGAGGAATACCTATCTTATTTAGTTGATATGGATGAAAGTGAGGTTCTTCCAGGAGTTTTAAAAATTCTACAACTATTAAAAGAGAAAAACCAAGGAATTGCATTAGGCTCTGCCAGTAAAAATGCAAGACCAATTTTAGAAAAAACTGGAGTTCTATCTTACTTCGATGTTATTGTTGACGGAAATGACGTTACCAATGCAAAACCAGATCCAGAAGTTTTCTTAAAAGCGGCTCAATTATTACATATTGATCCAAAAAATTCAATTGTATTTGAAGATTCTGTTGCTGGAATTCAAGCGGCAAATATTGCAGAAATGGTAAGTGTTGGAATTGGTGAGGAAACAATTTTACATGAAGCTGATCATATTTTTAAAGATTTTACCCAAATCACAACAAGCTTTATTGAAGAGCTAATTGGATAATTAGAAAATATGTCAATGGGATAATAAGCTCACTGACAGATATTTTAATACTTCAATTACTCAAATGAATGTAAAAAAGTTAATAAGAACCAAGGCAATTATCTAATTATCAAAATTGCCGTATTTTCTAATTTAAAGAAAAAATGAATCAAGATTATATAAAACCAGACAATTGGTCCATAATAGAAGAAGGATTTGATGTCGAAAGAGTAAAATCATCTGAAAGTCTTTTCAGTATCGGAAACGGTGCTATGGGACAGCGTGCGAATTTTGAAGAAACATATTCTGGCGAAACTTTCCAAGGAAGTTATATTGCAGGTATTTATTATCCAGACAAAACAAAAGTGGGCTGGTGGAAAAACGGTTATCCGAAATATTTCGCTAAAGTTTTAAATGCTCCAAATTGGATTGGAATTGATATCGAAGTCAACGAAGAAAATCTTGATTTACACAACTGTACAGAAGTTAGAAACTTTCGTAGAGAACTGAATATGAAAGAAGGATGGTACAATCGTTCTTTTGAAGCTGTTCTTAAAAACGGAACTGAAATTTCAGTAAATATCCGTCGTTTTCTTTCCTTAGATTTAGACGAAGCCGGAGTGATCAAATACGATATTACGCCTTTAAACAAAGATGCAAAAATCGTTTACAAACCGTATATCGATGCTGGTGTAACGAATGAAGATGCAAACTGGGAAGAAAAATTCTGGGAACCTCTTGAAGTTAAAAAAGGAACAAACGAAGCTTTTGTAACGGCTCAGACTTTCAAAACTCATTTCAAAGTTACGACTTTCATGCACAACACGATTTTGGCAAATGGCGAGAACATCAATGTTTCTCCATCAACAATCGATTCAACAACAGATAAAGTTCAGTACACTTACGGAACAATTATCGCAAAAGGACAAACCTCAACAATTCAGAAAATTGGAGGGTATACGGTTTCTTTAAACCACGAAAATACTTTGGCTGGGGCAGAAAAAGTAATAAAATCTGCTGTTGCTCTAGGCTACGAAACCTTACTACAAAACCAAATCGATGCTTGGGCAAAGGTTTGGGAAATGTCAGATATCACAATTGAAGGCGATGTTAAGGCACAGCAAGGAATTCGTTTCAACATTTTCCAATTGAACCAAACGTATTCAGGAAAAGATTCTCGTTTGAATATTGGTCCAAAAGGATTTACCGGAGAAAAATACGGCGGATCTACTTATTGGGACACTGAAGCTTATTGTATTCCATTTTACATGGCAACAAAAGATCAGCAGGTTGCAAGAAACTTATTGACGTATCGTTACAATCAATTGGATAAAGCGATTGAAAATGCGAAAGACAATTTAGGTTTCAAAAACGGTGCAGCTTTATACCCAATGGTGACCATGAATGGTGAAGAATGCCACAACGAATGGGAAATCACGCACGAAGAAATCCACAGAAATGGAGCGATTGCTTTTGCAATTTACAACTATTACCGTTACACGGGAGATTACTCTTATATTCCAGAAAAAGGTTTAGAAGTTTTAATCGGAATTGCGCGTTTCTGGCACCAAAGAGCTTCTTTCTCAAAAGATAAAAACCAATATGTAATTCTTGGAGTTACGGGTCCAAACGAATACGAAAACAACATCAACAATAACTTCTACACCAATTATATTGCAAAATGGTGTATTGATTTTGCTGCTGAACAAATTGAAAAAGTAGCTTCAGAATATCCTGCAGATCACAAAAGAGTGATGGAGAAAGTTAATCTTTCATCAGAAGAAATTCAAGAATGGAAAAAAGTTGCTGGCGATATGTATTTCCCTATTTCTAAAGAACTTGGAATCTATTTACAGCAAGATGGTTTCTTGGACAAAGATTTAGTTCCGGTAAAGGATCTAGATAAATCACAGCGCCCGATTAACCAAAAATGGTCTTGGGATCGCGTTTTACGTTCGCCATATATCAAACAAGCCGATGTTTTACAAGGTTTCTATTTCTTCGAAGATCATTTTTCTAAAGAAGAATTAAAACGCAATTTCGAATTTTACGAATCATTTACAGTACACGAAAGTTCACTTTCGCCTTGCGTTCACTCGATTCAGGCTGCAGCTTTAGATAAAATGGATATGGCCTATACCTTTTATTTAAGAACTTCTCGTTTGGATTTAGATGATTATAATAAAGAAGTGGAAGAAGGTTGTCATATCACGTCAATGGCCGGTACATGGATGAGTATCGTTGAAGGCTTTGGAGGAATGCGTGTTAAAAATGACCAACTTCATTTCTCACCAAAAATTCCAAAAGAATGGAAAGGATATTCGTTTAAAATCAATTTCAGAAATCAAATTTTAAAAGTTGCTGTAAATCATAACGAAACAACTTTTACAGTTGATAGCGATGAAGATTTAACAATTGTAGTTAACGGAAATCCTACGACTGCAAGTAAATTTGTACAAAACAATTAAATTACAATACTCTAAAAATCTAAAAAACATGAAAAACTTATTTTTCGCCAGTTTAGTTTTGTTTGCGGTTAGCTCGATTGCTAAAGCGCAACAATTAAAATCTCCCGAAGGCAAGTTCGTAATGGAATTTTCGCTTCAAAGCGACGGAACTCCAACTTACAATTTAAAATACAAAAACAAAGAGGTTATCAAAACCAGTAAATTAGGTCTTGAACTTAAAGATGATAAAAAATCTTTATTGAACGATTTTACAATTGCTGACACTAAAACCTCAACTTTTGACGAAACTTGGAAACCAGTTTGGGGAGAAGTAGATCACATCAGAAATCACTATAATGAGTTAGCGGTAACTTTAAACCAAAAAAGCACAGACAGACAAATCGTAATTCGTTTCCGTTTGTTTGATGATGGTTTAGGTTTCCGTTACGAATTCCCAGCGCAAAAGAATCTTACTTACTTTGTAATTAAAGAAGAGAGATCTCAATTTGCAATGACGGGAGATCACACTGCTTTCTGGATTCCTGGAGATTACGATACTCAGGAATATGATTATACAAAATCGAAACTATCAGAAATTAGAGGTTTATCTGAGAAAGCTTATACTGCTAACGTTTCTCAAAAGTCTTTTTCTCCAACAGGAGTTCAAACTTCTTTGATGTTAAAAACGGCTGACGGAATCTACATCAACTTGCACGAAGCAGCTTTGATTGATTATTCTTGTATGCACTTGAATTTAGATGATAAAAACTTAGTTTTCGAATCTTGGTTAACGCCAGATGCAAAAGGAGACAAAGGTCACATGCAAGCGCCAAATCACTCTCCTTGGAGAACGATTATCGTGAGCGATGATGCAAGAGAAATTCTTTCATCAAAAATGACTTATAACTTAAACGATCCATCAAAAATCGAGAATACTTCTTGGATTAAACCAGTAAAATATGTTGGTGTTTGGTGGGAAATGATTACAGGAAAAAGCTCTTGGTCATACACAAATGATTATCCAACAGTTCAATTGGGTGTTACAGATTTCGCGAAAGCAAAACCAAACGGAACGCACGGTGCAAACAATGCTAACGTAAAAAAATACATTGACTTCGCAGCTGCAAATGGTTTCGACGCTGTTTTAGTTGAAGGATGGAACGAAGGCTGGGAAGACTGGTTCGGACATTCTAAAGATTATGTTTTTGATTTCTTGACTCCTTACCCAGATTTTGACGTAAAAGGTCTTCACGAATATGCAAAATCAAAAGGTGTAAAAATCATCATGCACCACGAAACTTCTGGTTCTGTGCGTAACTACGAGCGCCACATGGATGCTGCTTACAAATTCATGAACGATAACGGATACGACGCTGTAAAAAGCGGTTACGTAGGTGATATTTTACCAAGAGGTGAAAACCACTACAGCCAATGGATTGTAAATCACTACCAATATGCAATCGAAAAAGCAGCAGATTACAAAATTATGGTTAACGCTCACGAAGCTGTTCGTCCAACAGGAATTGCAAGAACGTATCCTAACTTAATTGGAAACGAAGCAGCAAGAGGAACAGAATACCAAGCTTTTGGAGGTTCTAAACCAAATCACGTAACGGTTTTACCTTTTACAAGATTAATCGGTGGTCCAATGGATTACACGCCTGGAATCTTTGAAATGGATATCAGCAAAATGAATCCTGATAACAAATCTCACGTAAACAGTACAATTTGTAACCAATTGGCTTTATACGTTACAATGTACAGCCCATTACAAATGGCTGCTGATACTCCAGAAAACTATAATCGTTTTCCAGATGCATTCCAATTTATTAAAGATGTAGCTGTAGACTGGTCAGAAAGTAAATACATCGAGGCTGAGCCTGGAGATTTTATTACTGTTGCTCGTAAAGCTAAAGGAACAAACAACTGGTTCGTTGGAAACGTAAATGGAGAAACTCCACGTACTTCAAACATCGATTTCAGTTTCCTTGAAAAAGGTAAAAAATACACCGCTACAATTTATGCTGATGCAAAAGATGCGCATTACAAAACAAATCCGCAAGCTTACACCATCAAGAAAATTGCTGTAACCAATAAATCTAAATTATCTCAGTTTTCAGCTCCTGGAGGAGGTTATGCGATAAGCATTATTGAAACGAAATAATTTTTTAAAAGACAAGTAATTTCCCCCATAATTACTTGTCTTTTTACTATTAGATCAAATTAAGAAGTTAAATTTGAGAAAACTATTTTCTTCATCTTTAGATAAATTAATATGAGCCTCAAACTTAATTTCTTCATTTTTCTTTTTGTTCTTTTTGGTTTTAATGCCTATTCGCAAACCAAAACAAAAGCCTCTTATGATTATCTTTTGTATTTGCCGAAAGATTATGCGAAAGGAACCAAAAAATATCCGCTTGTAATTTATTTGCATGGCGGTTCGCAAAAAGGAAACGATCCGAATAAATTGAAAATCTACGGCCTTCCCTATTTAGTAGAAAAAGGCCAGGATTTCGATTTTATAATAGCTTCTCCGCAATGTCCAGATAATAAATACTGGTCGACTGAGAATTGGTTTGAATCGCTTTATGCCGAATTAAATTCGAAATACAGAATCGATACAGACCGAGTTTATCTCACAGGAGTAAGCATGGGAGGTTATGGAACATTCATTACAGCTTTGGATTTTCCAGACAAATTTGCGGCCATTATACCGTTCTGTGGCGGAGTAAACGACAGCGATTTAATCCGAATCTGTAATTTGAGTAAAATTCCAGTTTGGGCTTTTCACGGAACAGCCGATGATAAAATTCCATTTAGTGAAACCGAAAGAATTGCAAAAGGTTTGGAATCATGCGAAAGTAATAAAAATTTCAAGTTTACGCGTTTAGAAAATGAAGGTCATGAAATTCAGTATTTATACGAAACAAAACCTGAAATCTATAAATGGATGCTCAAGCAGAAGAAATCGAATAAAATCTAACCTTGATTTTATTACACATTCATAAAAATATAAACTATGAAAAACCAAAAAACATCACTTATCTATAAATTAGCCTTTTTGGTTTTGTTGTTTTCCGCTTCCGCGAAAGCGCAAATCCAAAAAGTAGAACCGCCTTTCTGGTACGCAGGAATGAAAAATTCGGAACTGCAGATTATGTTCTACGGGAAAAATATTTCGCAATACGAAGCTTCGGTTTCCAACAATGTTGCGATTAAAAATGTAGAGAAAACAGAAAATCCAAACTACCTTTTCATAACTATTGATACGAAAGATGTAAAAGCTTCTGAATTAGTTTTCTCTTTCAAAAACAATAATAAAGTTGCTTTTAAACAAAAATATACGCTTAAAGAAAGAAGAGCCAATTCTGCCGATAGAAAAAGTTACGATGCCTCTGATTTGATTTACTTAATTATGCCAGATCGTTTCGCTAATGGGAATCCGAAAAACGACAGCGATCCTACTTTAACTGAAAAAGGAAACCGTCAAGATCCAAGCGGGCGTCATGGCGGAGATATCGAAGGAATCATCAAAAACTTAGATTATATTTCTTCTCTTGGTGCAACTACAATCTGGAGCACGCCATTATGCGAAGACAACGAAAAACAGCATTCGTACCATACTTATGCGCAAACAGATGTTTACAGAATTGATCCTCGTTATGGAACCAATGAAGATTATGTTCGCCTTTCTTCTGAAATGCATAAAAAAGACATGAAACTGGTTATGGATTACGTAACCAATCATTGGGGAATTTCGCATTGGATGATGAAAGATATTCCAACAAAAACTTGGTTCAATCAATTCGAAAACTTCACACAAACACACCACAGACGCGAAGTAATTACAGATATTCATGCTTCCAAAATTGATCAGGAAGTTTGTGTTGATGGTTGGTTTGTACCTTCAATGCCAGACTTGAATTTAAGAAATCCTCTTGTTGCAAAATACTTAACTCAAAACGCTATTTGGTGGATTGAATATGCTAATCTTGATGGTTTCCGTGTAGACACTTATAATTACTCGGACAAAACCGCAATGGCAAATTGGGCAAAAGCTATTACAACTGAATATCCGAATTTTAATATTGTTGGCGAAATCTGGATGCACAACCAAGCAAATTTAGCTTTTTGGCAAAAGGATAGTAAAGTTGGAGCTATTGAAAACTACAATTCAAACCTTCCATCTGTAATGGATTTTACACTTCAAAGTCAAGTTACTTCTGCTTTCAACGAAGACGAACCAAACTGGGACAGTGGATTGATTAAATTCTACAATAATTTTGCAATGGATTTTCTTTATCCAAACACCAATAACATTTTGGTTTTTGCCGAAAATCACGATACGGATCGTATGAATGATAAGTTTAAATACGATTTACCAAAATACAAATTGGCAATGACTTTGTTGGCTACAGTTCGCGGAATTCCTCAGATTTATTACGGTTCAGAAATTGGAATGGGCGGTGACAAAGGTAAAGGCGATGCAGATATTCGTCAAGATTTTCCAGGCGGATGGGCTGGCGACAAAAACAACGCTTTTACAAAAGAAGGAAGAACTCCAGAACAAGCTGCTTTCTTTGATTTTAGTTCAAAATTATTCACTTGGAGAAAAACAAACGAAGCCGTTCACTTCGGAAAAATGACGCATTATATTCCTGAAAACAATACGTATGTATATTTCAGATATACAGATGCTAAAACCGTTATGGTAGTTTTCAATAACAATGCAAAAGAGCAAGTTGTAAAAACAAATCGTTTCAAAGAAAGCATCAAAAACTTTAAATTAGGAAAAGATGTCATCTCAGGAAAAACATTCGATTTAGCTTCTGAAATTACGTTGGAACCGAAATCGGCTCTGGTTTTAGAATTGGAATAAAGCTTAACCGCAAAGGCGCAATATTTTTGGCCACAGATTAATTTGATTAACACTGATTGCACAAATTTTCACAAATTTAAAATGATAAATTAATTCGTGGAGATTAGTGTAATTTGTGGCAAAAGAAAAAAATCCTTTCTAATCCTAATAATCTGTGGCTATTTTTTTTCATCCAAAAAATTCCTAAATAATGAAAAAATACACTTTCCTTTTTTTATCTTTAGTATTCATAATTACGGGTTGTTCTGGCTCAAAATCAGTTACAATGAATAACGAAAATACTTCGAAAACACCTTTCGTTTGGGAAGGAGCAAATGTTTATTTTTTACTTACAGACCGTTTTTACAACGGCGACAAATCAAACGACTTAAATTTCAACCGAACCAAAACTCCAGGAAAACTACGCGGATTTGAAGGCGGAGATATTATCGGAATTACTAAAAAAATCGAATCTGGTTATTTTGAAAAATTAGGAATCAATGCCATTTGGCTTACGCCGATTGTAGAGCAGATTCACGATGGCGTTGATGAAGGAACCGGATTGAGTTATGGCTTTCACGGCTATTGGGCAAAAGATTGGACGGCTCTTGATCCAAACTTCGGTACAAAAGAAGATTTAGCCAATTTAGTTAAAAAAGCGCACGAAAGAGGCATCCGAATAGTTTTAGACGGCGTAATCAATCATACAGGTCCCGTAACTCCAGAAGATCCCGTTTGGCCTTCTGACTGGGTTCGAACTGGCGTTGTCTGCGATTACAAATCTTTCGAAAATACTACAATGTGTACTTTGGTTGACAATCTTCCAGATGTAAGAACTGAAAGTACTCAAAGCGTTGAACTTCCTCCTCTTTTAATAGAAAAATGGAAGAAAGAAGGACGTTACGAAAAAGAAGTAGCTTCGTTAGACGAGTTCTTCAAAAGAACAGGTTATCCAAGAAGCCCGAAATATTATATTATAAAATGGCTAACCGATTATATTCTAGAATTCGGAATTGACGGTTACCGCGCCGACACCGTAAAACACACCGAAGAAGGCGTTTGGGCCGATTTCAAAAAAGAATGTGATTACGCTTTTGAAACTTGGAAAAAACACCATCCAATGCAGGTTTTAGATCAGAATCCGTTTTACACAATCGCTGAAGTTTATGGTTACGGAATCAGTGGCGGACAAGATTACGATTTTGGAGATCGCAAAGTCAATTATTTCCAAAATGGTTTCAACAGCATGATCAATTTTGAATTTAAATGGAATGCCGGACAAAGTGATTATGAAACTTTATTTTCGAAATATTCGAATCATTTAAATAATGATTTAAAAGGATATTCTGTTCTGAACTACATGTCTTCTCACGACGACGGACAACCTTTTGATGCCAATCGTGTGAAAGGTTTTGAGGCAGGAACAAAACTTTTGCTTTCTCCTGGAATGTCACAGGTTTATTACGGAGACGAATCAAATCGTTCTTTGGTAATTGAAGGAACTCAGGGCGATGCAACACTACGTTCGAACATGAACTGGGATGATATCCAAAACAATCCCGACACGCAGAAAATGCTTTCACACTGGCAGAAATTAGGTCAGTTTAGAAGAAATCATCCTGCAGTTGGTGCTGGAATTCATACGCAATTAAGTAGTCAACCTTATTTGTTTTCAAGAATATATTCTAAAGGAACATTTACAGACAAAGTACTAATCGGATTAGATTTACCAGAAGGGCGTAAAGAACTTTCTGTGCATTCTCTTTTCGAAAACGGAACAAAATTACGTGATGGTTTTTCTAATCAGCAAACTGAAGTTGTTGATGGAAAAGTAATTATTGATAGCCAATTCGGAATTGTTTTACTCGAAGCAATTTAAAAAACTTAACCGCAAAGATCGCAAGAAAAAAGCGCAAAGCACGCTATATTTTTTTAGCCACAGATTATACGGATTAAAAGGATTTTAAAATCTGTGTTAATCCGTATAATCTGTGGCTATAATATTTTTTTAATAATTCCTTGCGACCTTTGCGTAAAACTTTGCGACCTTTGTGGTTAGAAAAAACTCAGAAAATGCTAAAAATAGCTCATAGAGGTGCAAAAGCATACGAACCTGAAAATACACTTCAAGCTTTTCAAAAAGCCTTAGATTTACAGTCAGACGGAATTGAACTTGATGTTCACTTAAGTTCCGACGGACATATTATCGTAATTCATGACGAAACTATAGACAGAACAACTAACGGAAAAGGTTTGGTGAATGCTTTTTCATTATCTGAATTAAAATCTTTTCTGATTGATGAAAAATACCAAATTCCAACTCTAAACGAGGTTTTTGATTTGGTTGACAAAAAATGTCTGATCAATATTGAATTAAAAGGTTTAGGAACTGCTCCTAAAGTTATCAGTTTAATTGAGGAATATATTTCAGAAAAAAAATGGAATTACAATAATTTTATAATTTCAAGTTTCGAGTGGAATATGCTTCAGGAAACTTCGAGTTTAAATCCAAACATTCCGATTGGAGTTTTAACAGAAGAAAATATCGATACTGCTTTGGCTTTCGCCGAATCGATAAAAGCAAAAGCAATTAACCCTGATTTTCAATTATTAAATAAAGAGAATGTTCAGCAAATCCAAGAAAAAGGATTCTTAGTTTTCCCGTGGACAGTAAACTCCAAAGAAGACATTCAAAAAATAAAAAGTTATATAGTAAACGGAATTATCTCTGATAATCCAGACAAAATATAGAATAGCCACAGATTAAAAGGATTAGCGCAGATTTTGTTTACCACTAATTTCACGAATTGGCACGAATTATTTAGTCATTTTAAATTTGTGAAAATTCGCGAAATTAGTGGCAAAAGAAAAAAATCCCTTTAATCTGTGTAATCTGTGGCAGAAAAAAATTAGTGCCAATTCGTGTAATTCGTGGCAAAAAATAAATTATGATTAAAAATTTCGACATCATCATCGTTGGCGGAGGCGCTGCAGGATTTTTTACTGCAATTAATATTGCCGAGAAAAACCCGAAACTGAAAATCGCCATTTTAGAAAGAGGAAAAGAAGTTCTTTCTAAAGTCCGTGTTTCTGGTGGCGGACGATGCAACGTAACACACGCTTGTTTTGAACCCAACGAATTAGTGAAGTTTTATCCACGAGGCGAAAAAGAACTTCGCGGACCGTTTCACCAATTCTGTTCTGGAGATACAATCGAATGGTTTGAAAAGCACGGTGTCGAATTAAAAATCGAAGAAGACGGGAGAATGTTTCCTGTTTCAAATTCCTCACAAACTATAATCGATTGTTTTCTAAAAGCAACCGAAAAACTTGGTATAAAAGTTTTGACAGGACAAAGTGTTCAGTCGATTTTCAAAAAAGAAAATCATTGGAAAATTGACACACAATCTGACAACTTCGCTACAGAAAAATTAGTAATGGCAACGGGAAGCAACCCAAAAATCTGGGAAATGCTTCAGGAACAAGGTCACGCTGTTGTGAGCCCTGTTCCTTCCCTATTTACTTTCAACATCAAAGATTCTCGAATTAAGGAATTGCCTGGCGTTGCAGCACAAGTTACCGTAAATGTAAAAGATACTAAACTAGAATCTACAGGACCTTTGTTAATCACACATTGGGGAATGAGCGGACCAGCGATTTTAAAACTTTCGGCTTGGGGTGCACGAATTCTACACGATAAAAATTATCAGTTTACCATTTTTGTGAATTGGTTAAATGATTTGGATTTTGAAGATGCTGAGAAAATCCTAAAAGAATTGAAACAAGAACACGCTAAAAAAGCGGTTTCTAAAAAATCTCCTTTCGATTTTCCGAATCGTTTATGGGAAAGTTTGGTTTTGGCTTCGGGAATTGATGCGGAAACAAAATGGGCAGATTTATCTAAAAACCAATTGCAGCATCTAACTTCACAATTAACAAAAGCCGAATTTAAAGTCAACGGAAAAAGTACTTTTAAGGAAGAATTTGTAACCGCTGGCGGAATCGATTTAAAGGAAATCAACTTTAAAACAATGGAAAGCAAAATTCACGAAAACCTTTATTTTGCGGGCGAAATTGTCAATATCGATGCCATAACAGGAGGATTTAATTTTCAGAATGCCTGGACAAGCGGGTTTATTCTGGCTCAAAATATTTAATATAAAATGAAATTTAAAGGAATTATTTTTGATTTAGACGGAACATTAGTCAATTCATTAGAAGACATTTCAGATGCAATGAATAAAGTGCTTCAAGGTCTAAATTTCCCAACTCATACTTACGAAACGTATCAATATTTTATTGGAAGCGGATTGCGAAATTTAGTTAGCAAAGCGCTACCGGCAACCAACAATTCAGACGAACAGATTGAAATTTGTTTTGAATGCATGATTAACGAATATCGCGAAATCTGTACATTGAAAACAAAACCTTATGATGGCATCGTAGAATTGTTAGAAAATCTGACTTCGCAAAACATCAAAATGGCGGTTTTCTCGAACAAGGCTGATGAATTAACAAAGAAAATAGCATCTGAAATATTTCCAAATCATTTTGATCAAGCTGTAGGTTTAAGTACAGAAACACTTAAAAAACCAAATCCGTTTGAGGCTTTAGAAATTGGCAAAAAATGGAATTTAAAACCAGAAGAAATCCTTTTTGTGGGAGATTCTGATATTGATATGCAAACAGCTGTAAATGCCAATATGTTTCCTGTTGGCGTGACTTGGGGTTACAGAACCGAAGAAGAGTTGAAAAACAGCGGTGCAAAACTGGTTGTCAATAAAGCTTCGGAATTAATTGAAATTCTATAAAATGCATCTTTCATTACAAAAACAAATTACAGCTATTGCCTCTTTTTCTGAAAATGAAATTGAGACAATTGCTTCTTGTTTTGAATATGAAACCTTTAATGCCAAAGAATATCTTTCTGAAATGGGAAAAATCAGCAAGAAGATTTTTTTCATCCTTAACGGATTGGCGAGAGTTTATTATTTAAAAGATGGAAAAGAAATCACAACTTATTTAAGTTCTGACGAAGGTTTTATTGCTTCGTATTCCAGCTTCATCAACCAAACACAATCATTTGAGAATATTCAATGTATTGAAGATTGCGAAGTGCTTTCTATTACTTTCGAAAAAATGCAGTTTCTGTATCACGAAATCCCGAATTGGGAACGCGTTGGGAGAATTTTAGCGGAGCAGAATTACCTTTGTATGGCAGATCGTGTTTTAAAACTTCAAATGATTCCTGCCAAAGAAAAATACCAGACTTTTTTAACATCGGCTCCAGCCAAAATCATTCAGCGAACACCTTTAATTTATATTGCATCTTTTCTTGGAATTACTCCAGAATCGCTGAGCAGAATCCGTCAAGACATTTCTTAACATTTATCAAGTGGATTGAAAAACCGAATTCGAATCTTTGCCAAATAAAATTTGAAAAGATGAAGAATATCGCAAAAGACGTTTACCAAATTCCATTATTTCCTCGAAACGCCATCAATTGCTATTTGATTGAAGATGTTTTAATTGATGCTGGAATTAGAACTTCTGCCAGTAAAATATTAAAAGCAATAAAGGACAAATCTGTTACTCAACATGCTTTGACGCACGCTCACGCCGACCATCAAGGAAGCAGTAAAGTGATCTGTGAAACTTTGAAAATTCCGCTTTTATGTAGCGAACCTGAAAAGGAATTTGCTGAAAACGGAAATGTAATTACAGAATACCCAAATCCGAATCATATCATCTCAAAATTTCAGAAGAATTTCTGGGCAGGAAAAGGATATCCAGTTTCCCAAACTTTAAAAGAAGGAGATCAAATCGGTGGATTTACTGTTATTGAAACTCCAGGACATTCCAGAGGTCATTTATCTTTTTTTAGAGAAAAAGATGGTGTTTTAATCGTTGGTGATGTTATGACCAATATGAATCTTTTAACTACAAAAGTCGGCTTGCATGAACCTCCTCACCTATTTACGACAGATCAAGAAACGAATAGGAAATCCATTCTAAAATTGGCTTCATTACAACCCAAAATATTGTGTTTTGGTCATGGATCTGTTTTGTTTAATAATGGTGAATTGGAGAAATTTAAAAACTCGATTCGGTTTAATTAACAAGAATTTACAGATTCTGTAAGTTTTCGTTAAGACTATTCTAATAATTTTACTCTCAACTAATTAATCCTATATGAGAGTAAAATTACTTACCACCATTTCTATTTTCACTTATCAACTCAGCGTTTCTCAAACAGAAAAAGTGTTAAATGGAAAAGTTCTTTCTCAAAAAATCCCCCTTAATAAAGTCGAAGTAATTAATAAAACTGCTCATATCAGTACGAGAACAAATGAATTGGGAGAATTTTCAATTCTCGTTCGGCCGCAGGACAGTGTACTTTTTTTCTCAAAAGATTACTTTTTTGGAAGACTGAAAATTTCTCAGCAAGATATAGATCAGAATAATATTGTTGTAAATATGATTCTGAAACCTGAAGAATTGAATGAAATTGTCATAACTAAGGTCGAGATTGATAAAGTTAAGCTTGATGCTGATGCTACTGCTGATGTTTTAATCAGCAAAAAAGCCAAAGATTTATTCTGGAATACAGGAGTTAATGATAATTCAATTAGAGAAGGTCTTCGAGTTGCATTTCCTTTAAAAGGTAAACAGAAAAAGAAAATTGAACTTGATGATGATCGTGTTAAGAAGTTGATACTTGCCTATTGCCCACCCGATTTTTTCATCAAAAATTTAAAACTAAAACCCGAAGAGAAAGAACTTTTTATTGATTTTTGCGACACAGATCCAAAATCGAAAACACTTTTAGAAAACCCAAATGTATTGACTGTTATGGATTTTATATATACTAAAAATGAAGAATTTAAGAAGCTAAAGTAGTTTTAAAAACTACTTATTCAGCCACCAAATACTAGCATTTAAAACCGTTGCAAAAGCAACCCAAACTAAATACGGAATCAATAAATATCCCGAAACTTTATTGATTTTAATGAATTTCAAATACGTTTCGTAAATCATTAGCCACAACAGTGCAATTTCGATTAAAGCCAACATTGGGTTTTTTAATCCGAAGAATAAGTAAGACCAGATTGAGTTTAAAATCAATTGAATGATGAAAAAAAGTAATGCTTTTTTAACCTCTTCTGTATTTTCTTTTATTTTATCCCAAACTAATGCTGCAGCAATTGCCATAAAAATATAAAGCAAAGTCCAAACTGGCATAAAAATCCAATTCGGCGGATTAAAAACTGGTTTTTGCAACATTACATACCAAGTCTCAATACTTGGTCTTGTAACCAAACTTGCAGAATATCCTACTGTTAAACAGATTACTAAAGCTATAGCGATTTTTACGAACTTATTCATTTCATTAAATTTTGAATTCAAAAATAGGCAAAAGAAAATTAAACCATGATAAGTTCATTTTAGCAAAGTCAACTTATAATTTCTTATATGACTTATATGGTGAAAAAGTTATCTTTGCCAAAATTTTATAATTCATGTATTCAGCAGCTGATTTTATACCAAATCCATATACTTCAACAATCGAAAACGGAAACTTTGAATGGAGCGCTCCAAGCAACATTGCATTAGTGAAATACTGGGGAAAAAAAGACAATCAGATTCCAGCAAATCCGTCAGTAAGTTTTACGCTTAACAATTGTAAAACGATTACGAAATTGGCTTTTTCGAAAAAAGATACTTCGCCTTCAACAAATGCTTTTTCTTTTGATTTGCTTTTTGAAGGAAAACCAAAAGAAGATTTTAAACCAAAGATTCAGAAGTTTTTAGAAAGAGTTGAAGTTTATCTGCCGTTTTTGAAGGATTATCATTTTACAATTGATACTCAAAATACATTTCCGCATAGTTCTGGAATTGCTTCTTCGGCTTCTGGAATGGCGGCTTTGGCAATGAATTTTATGAGTTTGGAAAGAAAACTAAACCCAGAAATGACTGATGCTTATTTTTATCAAAAAGCTTCACTTTTGGCTCGTTTAGGTTCTGGAAGCGCTTGCAGAAGTGTAAAAGGAAATGTGGTAGTTTGGGGAAATCAGGCAAATATTGAAGGAAGCACCGATTTATTTGGCGTTGAATTTCCGTATACTATTCACGATAATTTCAAGAATTACCAAGACACCATTTTATTAGTTGACAAAGGCGAAAAACAAGTTTCGAGTACAGTTGGACATGATTTAATGCACAATCATCCGTATGCCGAAAGACGTTTTGCTCAGGCTCACGAAAATCTGAATAAATTGATTACCATTTTTGAAAACGGAAATCTAGATGAATTCATCAAAGTTGTAGAAAGTGAAGCTTTGACTTTACACGCCATGATGATGACTTCGATGCCGTATTTTATTTTGATGAAACCAAACACATTGCAGATTATAAATGCAATTTGGAAATTTAGAAATGAAACTCAAGTTCCAGTTTGTTTTACGCTTGATGCTGGAGCAAATGTACATGTGCTTTATCCTGAAAATGTTGCAACAAAAGTACTTCAATTTATTCAAGACGAATTAGTTGTATTTTGTCAGAATAGTCAATACATTTGCGACAAAATTGGAAGTGGCGCAATTGCATTATAATTTTACGTATCTTTAGTTAAATTTTTGGTTATGGATATTCAATTAGAAAAACGCGAGGCGATGGAAATGTTGAAACAGACTGACGATCCTTCAATCATTATGGCAGTTGCAAAATTGCTTAGAAAAAATAAAAGAGATTGGTGGGATGATTTAACAGATCAACAAAAAAAAGATATTGCTCAAAGTGAATTAGAATTCGAGAGAGGTGAATTTAAAAGCTATGAGGAGGTTATGAAAAAATACAGATAGTGGATCTTAAAGTAAATTTTTCAAAAACAGCCGAAGAAAATTTAGATGCAGTTTTAAAATTCATTGAAGCGCGGTGGTCAGAAAAATCGAAAAAGATGTTTATTCTCAAATTTGAAAAAGCAATTTCAATAATGATAATGAATCCCGAAATTTTTCCAAAATCATCTGTAAACAAAAAATATCGAAAATGTGTTATAACAAAACAATCTAGTCTGCTGTATAGTTTTAGCGCCAATGAGATTAGGATTCACAACATTTTCGACACAAGACAAGACCCAAATAAAATAAAGAAAGACATAAAATAAATCATGAAAGGACCCTTATTTTACTCAAAAATATTACTCTTTGGAGAATACGGAATTATCCGCGACTCTAAAGGACTTTCTATTCCTTATAATTTTTATAACGGCGCTTTGAAGAAAAGCGAAGAACCAACTGAAGAAGCAATTGCATCAAACAGAAGTTTAAGAAGTTTTGCTTCTTATCTTGAAGTTCTTCATACACAGCAGCCAGAATTGGTTACTTTCGATTTAGAAACTTTAAAAAATGATGTTGAAACTGGAATGTATTTCGACTCAAGTATTCCGCAAGGATATGGAGTTGGAAGCAGCGGTGCGCTTGTAGCAGCTATTTACGACAAGTATGCTACAAACAAAATCACAGTTTTAGAAAATCTGACTCGCGAAAAACTATTACAGTTAAAAAATATATTTTCTCACATGGAAAGCTTTTTCCACGGAAAAAGCTCTGGTTTAGATCCTTTAAACAGCTATTTGAGTATTCCAATCTTGATTAATTCAAAAGATAATATCGAAGCAACTGGAATTCCGACTCAAAGTTTTGACGGAAAAGGTGCTGTATTTTTGTTAGACTCAGGAATTGTTGGTGAAACGGCTCCAATGGTGAGTATTTTTATGGAAAACCTAAAAGACAAAGGTTTCCGTGCGATGCTTAAAAATCAGTTTGTAAAATACACAGACGCTTGCGTAGAAAACTTTTTACACGGCGATATGGCGTCTTTGTTTACCAATACTAAAAAACTTTCTAAAGTTGTTTTAAATCACTTTAAACCTATGATTCCAGAACAATTTCACGGAATCTGGCAACACGGAATTGACACCAACGATTATTACCTAAAACTTTGTGGTTCTGGCGGAGGCGGTTATATTCTTGGTTTTACCGAAGATTTAGAACGTGCAAAAGCTTCTTTAAAAGATTATAAATTAGAAGTTGTTTATCAATTTTAGTTCCCTAAAAACCGATAATTATTTGAATAGACTTTCCTAAAATTTAACCTAAAAAAGTTACTGAATATGAATAGTATTTTAAAGATTATCAAAGCAACTTTTTTAGGCGGAATTCTTTTCTTAGCGCCATTAATTTTATTAGTGGTTCTTTTTGAAAAAGGATATCATATTGTTCAAAAAATAACGGTTCCTATTGTCAACTCTTTTCCAAGAGTGAAGGTTCTGGGATTTGCACTGCAAGAAGTAATTGGTGTAGTCATTATTATTATTGTCTGTTTTGTTGCAGGTTTACTGGCTAAAACTGTTTACGCAAAAAAGCTTGTTCAGAAAATAGAAGACAACATTCTAAGCTTGGTTCCTGGATATGTATTTATTAAAAATATGCAAGAAAACATAATGGGTTTTGAATCTAAGGAAGATTTAAAAGTAATTATGGTTCCAACAGATGCAGGCTGGCAATTTGCCTTTTTGATTGAACAAATAAACGATAATGAATTTACTGTTTTTATTCCAGATGCACCAAACCCTTGGAGCGGATCTGTAGTTTTTGTAGAAAAGAAAGACATTCGAGAAATTGAAATAACTCAAAAACAAGCTTTGGCCTGTATTCGAAAGTTAGGTTATGGTTCTAAAGAATTGTTAAAAAACAAACTCTAAATTTTTGAATTAAAAAATATCTTTTAACTTCCCTAATCTAAACTCCACAAATAAACCTTTATGTTAAACAGACAGCAAAAACTTTTAATAATGAAAATTGTTAGTCTGTTCTCTGTGGTTAGAGGTTATAACATTCCAATTATTGTTTTAGCGCAGTATTTATCGGCAATTTTTATATTGGCGCCAGAAATTAGAGCGCTGGATATTCTGCTAGATTTTTACTTATTCTTAATTGTTTTTGCTTCGGCGATTACCATTGCTTCAGGATATATTATCAATAATTTTTACGACAGTCAGAAAGATTTAATCAATAGACCTAACAAATCGATGTTGGATCGTTTGGTGAGCCAAAAAACAAAGCTGAATGTTTATTTTGGATTGAATTTCTTAGCGGTTTTAATGGCTGGAATTGTTTCATGGCGCGCTTTTTTATTCTTTTCTGTTTATATTTTCTTGATTTGGTTTTACTCACATAAGATTAAAAAATATCCAATTATCGGGAACCTAATGTCGGCATTACTTGCTGTAACTCCATTCTTTGCCATTTTACTGTATTTCTACAATAAGATTTCGTTTGAAGAAATCGAAAACCATATGAGTCAGTTTGTCGTGATTTCGGCGCACGCAGTTTTCTTGTTTCTACTTCTTCTAATTCGCGAAATGATTAAAGATTTAGAGAATCTAAAAGGCGATTTAATAACCGATTACAGAACAATTCCTGTTTTGTATGGAGAAAATATTTCTAAACAAATCATTACAGCTCTAACCATTTTAACGATTGTTCCTGTTTACGTTTTGGTCAATATACATGATGTTGGTTATATGGACATCTACTTTTATGCTTCTTTTGGAGTTTTACTTTTTTTCCTGATTTATTTATGGAAATCAAACTCTAAAGAACAGTTTTTAAGGCTTCACAATGTTTTAAAATTCCTGATTGTTTCTGGTGTTTTCTGTATTGTTTTAATCAATCCGAGTGTTTTATGGCACGGAAAAGAATTGATTTCTAATTACTAAGTTTTTTATTCCTAAGAAAATATCCAAAATATTTAAAAGAAGCCAATTGTGATGCTTCTAATCTATCAAAAAATCAATGCTATTAATCTAAGAACAATGAACTTAAGATTTATTAGCAGGAAAAAACTATCTTTGCACAAATTAATGATTCTATGAACAACAAGGAAGGCAATAATAAAAGAGGCGGATCTAGACCAAATAGCTCAAGATCAAACTCTAGCAAGCCAAAACCTCCTATGGCTAAGCGCGCGCAAGGGCCTAAAAAAGTAAAACCTGAAGTTAAGGCAGCACAGGAAGCAGCAGCTGAAAAATTTAGAAAACAAAATCAGCCTGCAAAGAGACAGAAGGCTTCAGATGAAATTCGTTTGAACAAATACATCTCTAATTCTGGTGTTTGTTCTCGTCGTGATGCTGACATTTACATTCAGTCTGGAAACGTAAAAGTAAACGGTAATGTAGTTACCGAAATGGGATATTTGGTAAAACTGAATGATGTTGTAAACTTTGACGGCGTTACGCTAACTCCTGAAAAGAAAGAATACATTTTATTGAATAAGCCTAAAAACTTTACAACTGCTCTTGACGAAGGCCAAGAATATCGTAACGTTCTAGAACTTGTTCGTGGTGCTACAAATGCAAAAATTGCTGCTGTAGGAAGAATGGACAAGAATACAACTGGTTTGTTGTTGTTTACAAACGATACCGATATGATTCGTAAGTTTACATTACCGAATCAGAAATCTTCTAAAATCTATCAGGTTTCTTTAGACAAAAACTTGAAGTTTGAAGATTTAGAAAAAATCAGCAAAGGTTTAATTCTAGACGGACACCGCGTTTTTGTTGAAGAAGTAAGCTATATAGATAACGAACCAAAAAGCGAAGTTGGCCTTAAATTGCGTACTGCTAACGTAAAAGTGGTGCGTGCTATTTTTGAATCTTTCGAATACAATGTATTGCGTATAGACCGTGTTTCTTTTGCTGGATTAACCAAAAAGAATCTTCCTCGTGGAAACTGGCGCTTTTTGACCGATCAAGAAATTATCAATTTGAAAAACGTATAATCGCTTTTCAAATTAAATCATAAATGAATCCTGTTTTCTTCTAGAAAATGGGATTTTTTATTTTTTAGAAACTAAAGAAATTATGTCCGAAAAGGGTAAAAATAGATCTTCCAATAGATTGGTTTTTATCTTCTACAGTTTCATAAGACGAAAAACCTAGGATGATTTTGATTCCGGGAGGAATGCTATTTAAGATGTCTCTTTTTTGATCTTCTAAAAGGAGTTTTAAACTTTCTATTAATTGAAGATTGTATCTTAAGTAAGACATTACAAGTAATGCTGAAAAGTTAAGTATTTCTCTGGCTGTTTCGCTTTTAATACCAACTTCGTTTGAAACCATTTCTGAAATTCTCCCTTTTTTGTTTGAGAATAGTTCTTTCAGTAAAACATTTCCTTCTAAGCGGTAACAGTCGTCGACTGATAAAATTCTGCCTGCATTAAAATCTACTTCTTGGTAAAAAGTGGAATCTTCTTGGATTAGTGAAACAATTTCAGAGTAAAAATCAGATTCTTCGGCTTTGTTATAGAGTCCCATTAAAATTGTACCGATCGAGACGTCTATTCCCTTTATTAAAAGTGCATCATTCTCAAAATAAAACTTGTTTAACTTGGAGACAACATTAGAAGAAATAAAGCGTCTAAGTTCAATTTGTAGGTTTGGGGTCATACTCATAACTTAAAAAATGATTATTTATACTTATTTAAAATAACCGATAAAGTGAGGCTTTTTATCGTTTATCGTGATAAAAATATAAAATATTTTAACATTTCCAAAAATTAAGTTAAAAAATTACCTTCTTAATAACCAGCCGTTAACATAAAAAACGCTTTAATGCTAGTAAACTCAACCCTTTCGCAGTCAAATAAAAAAGAAAAAAAGTTAAGAAAATTTTTATATTTATTTTTTCCGACAACGTTAAAAGGCTGAAAATGTTATAGAATTAAAATAAAATGTTGCGATATTCCCACACTACATTTAAAAATATGCCCAAATAAACGACTGTAAACAGAAAATTAACAAAGCTCGAAGCAATGAATCCTAATAGCGATCCAGTAGCTGCTTTTATAGCCCTTTTATGATTTTTGGAATCGTATATTAATTCGCCAATTAAAGCACCTAAAAACGGCCCGATAATTATTCCGAACGGAATTGGAGCTATAATTCCGACAATCAAACCAATGTTGGTTCCCCAGACGCCGTGCGAACTTCCTCCAAATTTTTTAGTCCCTTTTGCTGGAATTACGTAATCTAATACAGTAATGATGACCATTAGAATAAAAGTGATTCCTAAAACCCAGTAATTATTTTCGACAGCTTTGGTAAGATAGAGCAAAAGCAATCCGACCCAAGAACAAGATAATCCAGGAAGAACAGGAAGAAAACTTCCAAAAATGCCCACAATCATGCATATAAAACCCAAAATGAGCAGTAATAAATCCATATTTTTTTGATAAATTTGTTCTTACAAAGTACTATTTTATTCCTTGCTGTACAAATCCCCAAATGTATTCTCGCAAAGATTAAGATTCCAAAGTAATAAAGATTCTCAGAAAAATAAATCGTATTTTTGTTCATTCATTCAACATCAAAATCTTGAGGCAGTTTTTTCTTCTTTTTATATGCGTAACTTTTCATTCTTGTCAATATTTTGAGAAGCAGGTTCCGTCTGAAAAAGAGTTACTTCAGAAAGAATTAAAATCAATTAATTGGAAAGAAGTTGATGAATATCCTTCTGTTCCTGATTGCGATAAAATTGCAGATAAAAAGCTTCGCCAACAATGTTTTTTTGAAGTAATGTCTGGTCTTATTCAAGAAAAACTGAATGTTGACACTTTGTCGATTTTATATCCAGAATTGGACACAATCGAAGTAAAAGTAACCGTTTTTCCAAATTCTACGATGAAGTTTGAACCTCAGTTTCCTAAAGATTCTGTAGTTTACGATACTATAAAAATCGACAGCATTTTGCATGCACGCCTTGTCGATTTCCCAAAAGTAAATCCAGCAATAAAACGAGGTATTCCTGTAAAAACTCAGTTTATTCTGCCTGTTATTCTAAAAGCAAAAGAAGAAAAATAGTTTGATTTAAAGCTATTTTTTAAACTGTCGTCCTTTCCATTCATAAGAACCAAAAAGACTGTACAAAGCTACAGCCGAGCTAAAAAAAGGATATAATAAACTGCTTAATAAAAGACTTTTAATTCTCGATTTCGTCAAAAATTGATTGGTTATTGAAAGCAAAACAAAATCAATCAAAAACTTAGAAAAAGCAAAAATCACAAAAATTGGATACGACCAAACTCCAAAAAAAAGCAAAGAAAATCCAATTACAAAACTTAAATTTCCGAAGAAAACAATCAATCCTAAAAATTTACCAAAAGTACTTTTATACGAACTTGTTTTCGCCGCCCAACGCACTCTTTGGTGAAACAGTGATTTCCAACTTTCTGTTGGTTTTGTAATTACAATTGCATCAGAAGCTTTCAAATAACGAACTTCGTTTGGGAATATTTCAATTGTTTTTTGAAGTAAAAAAACATCGTCTCCGCTGGCAATTTTATCATTCCCTTCAAAACCGTTTAAGCTTTCAAACAATGCTTTTGTGTAAGCAAAATTCGCTCCGTTACACATAAATCCTTTATTCAAACCAAAACTTCCAATTGTTGCACCTTGCAAACTCGTTAAATCCAGTTGCTGAAAATGATCTAGAAAAGAATTTCTGCAGTTATATGTTACAGCGCCCGCCAGCATTGAAATTTTATTCTGTTGAATGTAATTATCAAAGGTTAAAAGCCAGTTTTCAGGAACAATACAATCAGCATCTGTCGTAATAACCCAATCGGTTTTAACTTGTCGCATTGCCGTTGTAATAGCGTCTTTTTTTGGAGAATTAGAAACTCGAATATTGTCAATTTGCGAAACTTTTAACTTGAAACCCGAAACTTGAAACTTTTCTTCTGAACTATCATCAACTAAAATCACTTCGAATAGATTTTTTGGATAATTTAAATTCGAAAAACTCTCTAAAAGTATTGGCAGATTTTCTTTTTCGTTTCGAAAAGGAACTATAATTGTAAAACTTGTATTGGGTTCTAAATCCTGTTTTAGATAAGCTTTTATTCTAAAAAATCCATAAATAAGTAGCGCAATGCTAACAATATAAATGGCTAATATGAAGAATAATCCAGAAATCATTCTGCGGTTTTAGTTTTAAAATTCAGTACAAAATAACTTCCTAAAACCACTGGGAGAACTACATTTAAAAACCACATCAAAGTACTGATAAAAATAACAATCCATTCGTTTACGCCCAAAATTCCAAAGAAATAAATCGCTACACTTCCTTTTACAGCGAAGTCTAAAAACTGAAAAGTTGGCAATGAAGACGCTAAAAAATAAACCGATGTAATCGCTGCCATCAGAGTTAAATAAGGCAAATCGACATCAAAACCTAAAAACAAAAAATAGTATTGATGCGAAAAAACCAAGTAACGGCAAATTCCTAAAAAGATATTTTTTTGATGAACAGATTTCGGAATTTCATTGATTTTATGAATCAGTTTCTCAATCGAATATCCTTTGACTTTTATCTTTTTTATTGAAAATAAAATGATCAGAAGCAATACAAATCCGCCAAAGAGAATTAGAACTGTTTTGGTTGTAATTACATTAAATTGTGCATTAAAATAAAGCAATCCGAAAATCCCAAAAATGATGGTTAAAATCATTTGGATTCCGTTGCAGATTAAGTTTAAGAAAACTACTCTTTTGGCTTCTGCTTTTGGATAATACAATGCTTTTCCCGCGTACTCTCCTACTCCATTTGGCGTGAAAATTCCAGCTGTTAAAGCTGCTAAAACCTGTTTTGTAGCTTCGTAAACGGATATTTTATGAATGACTTGTGCCAGATTCTGCCATTTCAAAATCTCGAAATAACGGTTCAAAACACTCAAAAGCAAAATAAATCCAATTCCTAAAACCGATTGATTTTTTTTGAACAAAACAATAAACTTTTGCCAATCTAACTTATCGTTGTTAGCCAACTGATTGTAAATAAAATAAAATGCACCGCCAACAATTAAAAGTTTGGCCAGAAGAACTAGGAATTGCTTAGCTTTGTGTGGAATTGAAATCATGCCGCAAAAGTAATCAATTTGGAAATGTGGCAATAATAATGTGTCAATTTGAAAATTAGAAAATATCTCAATTTTCTAAACTTGAAACAAAAAAACTCTTGGCAAAAAAACGCATCATATTATTTTTTTTATCACTGTTAATGATTGCATGCAGCAAAATTGACAATACTTCACCTAAACTATTTGTTCGAGTTACGGGGAAAAATACTTGGGGATATAATGATGAAAAAGGAAATGTTCTTATTCCGCTTGGGAAATATAAATTCCTAAATCCAATGGATGAAAAAGGGATGATTTACGCAGAAAAAGGAAAGAAACATGGCTATATTGATATTCATGAAAATATACTAGTTCCTTTTGAATATGATGATTTAACTGTTTTTTCTGAAGAATTGGCTTGTGCTAAAAAGAATAACAAATTTGGCTTTATAAATAGAAAAGGAAAAATAGTAATTTCGTTTCAATATGATGACGAAACCTATTTTCAGAAAACAGGATTAGCACTTGTCAAGAAAAACAAGCTTTATGGTTTTATAAACAAAAAAGGAAAAGAAATTATTCCAATCCTTTACCACAATGCAGATGAAGGCACAGCAGACAGTTTAGTCACTTTGAATAAAGGAGGGAAATGGGCTTTCTTCGATTCATTTGGAAAACAAAAAACCGATTTTATTTATGATGAAATTGCTTTAAGCGGTATTGAAATAAAAGGAAAAAACGAAAGTTCTTACTGGAAAAATGGCTTGATACTAGTTAGAAAAAACAATCAAATTGCTTATTTGGATAAAAACTTAAAAGAAGTTGTTCCTTTTGGGAAATATAACACAGGCGATAGATTCAATCAAAACAGAATTGCCATAGTTTCTAAAAACCATAAATACGGAATCATAGATGAGTTTGGAAAAGAGCGATTAAAACCAGAATATGACACCATCGAACATCCAGAAGAATCTTATCATGAATCTGAAATTTTTGAAGCGAAAAAGAGCAATTATCTAGTTTTACTCGATAAAAACGGAACGAAAATTTACGACAAGATTAAAGAATTTTCATTTGACTATTGTCGTCTAAATAATCAAATTCAAAAAATTTATCATATTCAGGATTTGAATGGAAAATATGGAGCAATTGATACAAAAGGAAAATTAGTAATTCCGATTATGTATGATGAGTTTCAAGATTTTGGAAGCAATTACAATGCAATCGTAAAATATAATGGTAAATTTGGATTAATTGATTCCAATAACAAGATCAGTTATCCAATTGATAACCAATCAATTTATGGCGACAGAAGAGAATTAGATTATTACGTCATAAAAAACAAGTACAACAAAGTTGGAATAATAGATAAAAACTTAAAACCAATTTTTAATTTTGATTTTCAAGATTTATCTCCTTGCTATTATGACAAAAAAAATAGATTTATTGCCAAACAAAATAACAAATACGGGGTTATAGATCGAGCAGGAAGAATAATTATTCCTTTTGAATACAGTGAAATGTCCAATTGGGTTGAATATGGTCCAGACGAAAATTACCATTTTGTAACAAAAAATGATAAAAAAGGCTTAATTACAAAAGAAGGGAAAACAGTTATTCCAATAATTTACAACACCCTTTTTTATGATAGTGATAAAATAATCATTTTATCCAAAAATGGTAAATATGGTGTTATGACAATTCAAAACAAAACTGTAATTCCTTTTATTTATCAACAAATTTATCTAGAACCAAGTCTGTTTTCTAAGAAGAAGCAAACTGAATTTTATGTTTTAAATAATGGCAAATATTCGATTGTAAACGATAAAAATGAAATTCTGAAATCGAATATTTCAAAAGATGAAGTAGAGAAAAAATTCTCTTTCTATTATAATTAAAAAAAGTGACACAAGAACGCATCATATTAGGTATTGACCCAGGAACCACAATTATGGGTTTCGGATTGATTAAAGTAACCAATAAAAAAATGGAATTTCTGCAGTTGAATGAATTGCAGCTTTCCAAATACGACAATCATTACCAAAAACTAAGAATTATTTTTGAAAGAACTATCGAACTTATCGAAACGCATTGTCCTGACGAAATTGCAATTGAAGCACCTTTCTTTGGAAAAAACGTTCAGTCGATGCTAAAATTAGGTCGTGCGCAAGGTGTTGCTATGGCCGCTGGGCTTTCAAGAGGTATTCCGATTACGGAATACGAACCTAAAAAGATCAAAATGGCGATTACTGGAAACGGAAATGCCAGCAAAGAGCAAGTGGCAAAAATGCTACAACAGCTTTTAGGCTTAAAAGAATTACCCAAAAATCTCGATTCAACAGATGGTTTGGCAGCTGCGGTTTGCCATCACTTTAATTCTGGAAAAGTTGTTGCCGGAAAAAGCTATTCGGGTTGGGATGCTTTTGTGAAACAAAACGAAGATCGAGTGAAAAAATAGTTTTCAGTCTCAGTCGCGGTTTGCAGTTTATCTCAAGCCGAATACTGAGACTGAAAACCGTGACTGAAAACTAAAAAATGAGCGGCATCTATATTCACATACCATTTTGCAAGCAAGCTTGTCATTACTGCGACTTTCATTTTTCTACTTCGATGAAAAAGAAAGACGATATGGTTTTGGCTTTAGCTAAAGAAATTGGCATGCGTAAACCCTTCGACTCCGCTCAGGATGATAATATCATTGAAACGATTTATTTTGGTGGAGGAACGCCTTCTGTTCTTAGTAATGAAGAGATTAACTTTCTAATTTCTGAAGTTTATAAGAACTATAAAGTCATTGAAAATCCTGAGATTACTCTGGAAGCCAATCCTGATGATTTGTCTGCAGAGCGAATTTTAGAATTATCTAAAAGTCGGATAAACCGCTTAAGCATTGGGATTCAGTCTTTTTATGAAGATGATTTGAAAATGATGAATCGCGCTCATAATTCGGCGGAAGCCAAAAAATGTTTGGAAGAAGCGACTAAATATTTCGATAATATTTCGCTGGATTTGATTTACGGAATTCCAGGATTGAGCGACGAAATGTGGAGACAGAATATTCAAACGGCTTTAGATTTTGGTATTCCGCATATTTCAAGTTATGCTTTGACGGTTGAACCAAGAACGGCTTTGAGCAAATTAATTCAAACAGGAAAAATTGCTGAACCTCAGGATGAAGTAGCTTCCTACCATTTTATGATTTTGGTTGAAATGCTTCAAAACAATGGTTTCATTCATTACGAATTATCGAATTTTGGAAAAGAAAATTATTTTTCCAAAAACAATTCAGCGTATTGGTTGGGCAAAAAATATATCGGAATTGGTCCTTCGGCACATAGTTATGACGGCGAAAAAAGAGGCTGGAATATTGCTAATAATTCACTTTACTTGAAAGCAATTCAAAACGATGAACTTCCTATTGAAACTGAAACTCTGACGATTTCTGATCGTTATAATGAATATATTATGACGGGTTTACGAACTATTTGGGGCGTTTCTTTAGACAGAATCGAAAAGGAATTTGGAGTAGACTATTTAGATTATCTTCAAAAGCAATCTCAAAAGTTCTTAAATGATGATCTGCTTTCAATTGAAAATAACATCTTAAAACCAACACTAAAAGGAAAATTTTTAACGGATGGAATTGCGAGTGATTTGTTTTATTTAAATTTGGAAGAATAAAATTAGCCACGAAGGCACAAAGGCGCAAAAATTGAAAAAAACTTTGTGACTTAGCGTCTTTGCGGCACAAAATCCAAATTTGTGTTAGCAAAAATCAACAACTTCGAAATTGACTTATCCAAACCTATTGATATCTCGATTCCTTTAACGAATACAGATGAAAATCCGATTGCTTGGTATATCGAAAAACCTTCGATTGAACCTGTAGTTTTTGGCGATTGGATTGGGAAAGTTTCTGAAGGAAAATCATCTACTAATTTCAATAATATTTTCTTTAATCCGCATGGACATGGTACGCATACGGAATGTTTAGGGCATATTACCAATGATTTTTACAGCATCAACCAATCGTTGAAACAGTTTTTCTTTACGGCTAAATTGATTACGGTTGAACCTGAAAAAATTGGAGATGATTTTGTGATTACGAAAAAATGCATTTCGACTTCGCTCAATGTGACACCAATCGAAGCTTTAATTATAAGAACACTTCCAAATCAGTTAGATAAAAAATCAAGGAAATATTCAAATACAAATCCGCCGTATTTGGCTGAAGATGCTGCAATTTTTATCCGCGAAAGCGAAATCCAACATTTACTGATCGATTTGCCAAGTGTGGATAAAGAGCATGATGAAGGAAAATTATTGGCGCACAAAGCATTTTGGAATGTAAAAGATACTGTCAATCTTAATGCTGACGCGAGATTGAACGCAACAATCACAGAAATGATTTATGTTTCTGACGAAATTGAAGACGGAAATTATATTCTAAATCTTCAAATTGCTTCTTTCGAAAATGATGCAAGCCCAAGTAAGCCTATATTATATAAAATTTAATAGTTGCCACGAATTCCACAAATTCGCACGAATTATTTTTTGCCACAGATTAAAGGATTCAAAATGATTTAATCTGTGAAAATCTATTAATCTGTGGCAAAATAAAAAAGAAATTAGTGAAAATTCGTTGAATTAGTGGCAAAAAAATAAACTCCAATGATAATAGTATCTACAGATAAAAAAAAGCTCGACGTTCCGTTTATACAGAATTTTTTAAAAGACATTTATTGGGCTGCGGGACGAACAATGGAAGAAGTGCAGCGTACAATTGATGCTTCGGTCTGTTTTGGAATTTATTTGGATGGAAAACAAGTTGGTTTTGCCCGCGTGATAACCGATTATGTTGTTTTCGCTTATTTAATGGATGTTTTTATTACAGAAGAACATCGAGGAAAAGGCTTCTCGTCTATTCTAATTGAAGCTATGATGAACGATCCTCAATTGCAAGAAGTTAAAATCTGGCGATTGGCAACTACAGACGCTCATTTTCTATACGAGAAATTCGGATTTACTAAATTAAATCATCCTGAAAAGATGATGGAAAAAATAATCAAATGAAAACAGTTTTAAAACTTGAAGAAGTCGCTTTATTTATTCTGGGAATCTTTTTATTCAACCGTTTAAATTATGAATGGTGGTGGTTTTTGGCTTTAATTTTAGCTCCCGATTTATCTATGATTGGGTACGCTTTTGGAAATAAAACTGGAGCGTTTCTTTACAACATCTTTCATCATAAGGGAATTGCACTTTTAATTTATGCTGTTGGCTGTTATTTAAGTATTGAAATGGTGCAGTTAGCAGGAATTATTTTATTTTCACATTCTGCAATGGATCGTATTTTTGGATATGGTTTAAAATATGAAAAGGGTTTTAAATACACACATTTAGGTGAAATTGGTAAATAGACAATTATGAATTTAGAAACGTTTTACGAATATTGTCTTTCAAAAAAAGGAGTAAGTGAGCACTTTCCTTTTGATGAAGATACTTTGGTTTTTAAAGTGGGCGGAAAAATGTTTGCTTTGTCTTCTCTTTCGCAATGGGAAAAGAATGAGCAATCGACCAATTTAAAATGTGATCCAGATCGCGCACAGGAACTTAGAGCAGAATATGACGAAATACAACCGGGTTTTCATATGAGTAAAGTGCATTGGAATACTATTGCTCTAAACGGAAATTTGCCTGATAAATTCATTAAAGAACTTATAGATCATTCGTACGAATTAGTGTTCAAAAGTTTGACAAAGAAAATTCAGAATGAAATAACTGACTCGAAGTAAATTTTTTACCGAACAGGCGAAGCAAATAGAAAATTAGGCATTACATTTGCATCGTTAGAAAAAAATCTTAGCAACTTAGTTACAGTGTAACTTAGCAACTTATAACAACCATGAAAGAACAATTTAAAAAATTTCTGAACGAAGAACAAGATCCAAAAGCGATTGAAAAAATCACTTCGAAACTTACAGATTTATTAATGAAAGGCGAAGAAGTTGGATATATCGCAGTGCAAAAAAAGCCTGCAATTACTGTTTTTCCAGATAGTATAATCTTAACCAATAAACGTATTATTATCTGCACGCCTAAAAACTTAGGTCTTTCAATGAATTTTACAGATTACACTTGGGATGATATTACAGGTGCATTTGTAAAAGAAAATATTTTAGGTTCTGAATTTTCATTTAGCACTGATACTGATTTGGTACTTTCTATAGATTATATTCCGAAGATTCAGGCTAGAAAAATGTATACCTATGCTAAAGAACAATTGGATTTATTAAAAAATCCTGTTCAAACAGCAGTTCCTGTTCAGGAAATTGTAGAAGAAGCTCAACCAGAAATTGAAGACGAAATCGAAGAGGTAGAAACTGAAGAAGTAACTAGTTTTGCTGAAATTTTACCAGCTGCTCCTGCTGTTACAGAAACTTTTGAACCGCTTCCGACTCAACCAACTCAACCAGCTGGAGAACGCAGATTAAGTGATTTGTCTAAAGAAGAACTTTTTGATAAATTACAGAATTACAAAAAACTTCTTGATAATGGTTTAATCATGCAAGGAGAATATGATGCTTACAAAAAAGAGATTTTGAGCTACATGTAATATGGTCATAAAGTCAAAAGTCGAAAGTCTAAAAGCCTTTGACTTTGTCTAAAATAAAAGTCCGAAATAGAATTTCTATTTCGGACTTTCTTTTTTAAGTCTGTTTTGACTTTATGACTTTCGACTTTCCAACTTTCGACTAAAGCGTAGCCTTCTGTTTCTCTACAAATTTATGCGATTGCAGCTCCAACAATTCTTTTGCATTCTTTCGCTGAAGGTCAAATAATCCTTTGTCTTCTGCGATATCAGCATACACTCTGTCGTGCATTTCTGCGCTTGTTTTTACTAATAAATCGCGTTGGTATTTGTTTTGTGCCAACGTTGCTTTCATTGCCGTTTCGGCTTCTTCTTGTTTGAAATCGAATTCTCCTTTTGGAGCCAATAATTTGGCAATAATTGGAGAAGTTTCAATTGCTAAAAACAGCAACATTATAAAAAATGATGGCAACCACGGTAGTTTGTTCAGCGCATTGATACGCGCCATTAGTCCGTCGAAACCTTCAATAATTGGCTGCGTTTGCGAAACTTTCTTATCTAAATCGGCTTGTAATTGTTTTCCAGCTTTTTCTTTTTCAGCGATTTTAGCTTCGTTTGTAGCTTTTAAAGTTTCGAATTCCTTCAGAGCGGCATCGTGCTTTTCTCGTTTTTCTTTATAAACTGGACCTTTTCCTAATTTCTTAGTTCCAGCGGTTCCTTCGGCTTCTGTAATGTAAACCGAATACAAATCGTTTACTTCTTTCTCTTTCTTTACAATATCAGTTTTTAGCGCTGCAATCTCGGCTTTATTCTTATCTAAATCCGTTTTGAAATACGTTCCAATTTGCTTTTTATTCGCCAATTCCATTTCGTTTTTCTCTTTCAATAAAACGGTATTGATTTCTTTTTCGAAAATTTTAATTTCCAAAGGTTTCGAAATTACAATAGCAATGATAATTGCCAATGCAATACGAGGCGTTGCTTGAAGGAATTCGTCTAAAAAACGATCTCTTTTTTTAATTGTAGAAACGATAAATCGGTCTAGATTAAAGATTAGTAAACTCCATACAAATCCAAAAATCAAAGCGGGATAAATAGAATCGAAAACGGTAAAAAGCGCATACGCACTAGCCAAAAAGGCCATAACTGCTGTAAAGAATACTGTGGCTCCAATACCAACATATTTGGTTTGTTCGCCTTCTGAACAGTCTTTCAGAATGTCTCGGTCGACTCCTGAACATAGGATAAAAAATTGTTTCAACATGATTGATGATTTTTGATTGTGATTGATACGGCAAATTTAACGCCAAATTTTTAAATACAGTCAAATTATTATTTTCTTTTTAATTGTGAATCAATTATTTGCCTACTTAAGTGTTACTTAAACATTAATAGATTTTAAATATTACAGAACAATCATAACATTATGTTAATTTTTTTTCAAGGCTCTAGTAATATAGGGGCTTTAGTTTCGCAACCGAAAATCAAACTAAACACACACAATGAAAAATTTTTATCTATTAACAGCATTCTTTTTATTCGCCTTTACAGGTTTTGCTCAGAAGGCAATTATATCTGGAAAGATATTAGACGCCGATGACAAACTGCCTCTTCCTGGAGCTATGGTTCAAATTGTAGGCGAGAAAAAATACACCGTTTCTGATTATAACGGTCGTTTCGAGTTATTAAATATTAACGAAGGAACTTATCAAGTTGAAGTAAAATATATTGGATATACTACTTTAACTCAAGAAATAAAAGTAGAGCAAGGAAGAAACAATGTAATTGACTTCGCTCTTAAAGCTTCTGAAAATGAATTGAAAGAAGTTGTTGTTGGGGACATCTTAAAAGGTCAGGCAAAAGCGCTGAACCAACAGAAAAACAACAAAAACATCGGAAACGTAATTTCTTCAGATCAAATGGGTCGTTTTCCTGATGCTAACGTTGGAGACGCGTTAAAACGTGTTCCTGGTATTACAATGCAAAATGACCAAGGTGAGGCTCGTAACATCATTATTAGAGGTTTAGCTCCATCTTTAAACTCTGTTACTTTAAATGGTGATAGAATTCCATCTGCTGAAGGAGACAACAGAAACGTACAAATGGACTTAATTCCATCTGATATGATTTCTACAATCGAAGTAAACAAAACACTTACATCTGATATGGATGCTGATGCGATTGGAGGTTCTGTAAACTTAATTACAAGAGCAACTCCAAACGGAGAAAGAATTTCTGCAACTCTTGCAGGAGGATATTTACCAATTCGTGACCACGCTTCTTACACTGCTGGTTTAGTTTATGGTAATCGTTTTGCTAATGATAAATTGGGAGTAGTTTTCAGCGGATCTTACAATAATGTAGATTACGGTTCTGATAACATCGAAAACGAATGGGTAAAAGATGATTTTGGAAATCAATATTTACAAGCTTCAGAAATTAGAAAATATGATGTACAACGTATTCGTCGTAGTGCTTCTGTTGCTTTAGATTATAAATTCAACGACAACAATACGATTTTTGCTAATGCTATCTATAACTGGAGAGATGATAGGGAAAACCGTTTTAGAACTACTTACGATGATATTGAACCTCTTTATAATGGTGAAGAAATCGTTGGTTTTGAAGGTCGTGTAAAACGCCAAACAAAAGGTGGTTTAGACAACAGCAGAAACAAAAACAGAAGATTAGAAGATCAAAGAGTTCAAAACTACTCTATTCGTGGAGAGCACTTAATCAACTCTACGTTAGATTTAGATTGGTCTGCTAACTATGCAAAAGCTAGAGAATACCGTCCAGGTGAGCGTTATATCGAATACCGTCAGAAAGGTTTAGAAATGTTTGAAGATTTATCTGACATTAGATTTCCTTTAATTACTACTGCTGGTGAATCTGTTGACGAATTCAAATTTGATTCTGTTACTGAAAACACAGACGAAACTAGCGAAAGCGAATTTGGAGCAAAAGTAAATATCCGTTTCCCATTTTCTGTAATTGCTGGAGAAAAAGGAAGATTGAGAACAGGTCTTAGACTTCGTTTGAAAGAAAAAGAAAGAAACAATATGTTTTATTCTTATACACCACTTAATGATGATATGGAATTATTATCACAAGTTCCAACATCTTATTATGACGGAAATGGGTTTAACCCAGGAAGTAAATATGTGCCAGGAACATTTGCTTCGGCTGCATATTTAGGAAGTTTAGATTTAAACAATCCAACTTTATTTGATAAAGAAACAGATCCAGCAGAATATTTAGCAGTAAACTACAACGCAAAAGAAAGCATCTATGCAGCTTATGTAAGATGGGATCAGGATTTTAACGATAAACTTTCTATGGTTTTAGGTTTCCGTATGGAAAACACACACATTGATTACACAGGAAACCGTGTATTAGATGAAGAAGAATTAGAAAGTAAAATTAACAACACAAACTCTTACACTAACTTATTGCCAAGTATTTCATTTCAATACAACGCGACAAAAGATTTAGTTTTAAGAGCTGCTGTTACAACTGCTTTAGCAAGACCTAACTACTACGCGTTAGCTCCTTATGTAAACAATATTGCTGCTGATAAAGAAATTACAGCTGGTAATCCAGATCTTAAAGCTACTTATTCATACAATTATGATTTCATGGCTGAGAACTATTTCAAATCTGTTGGTTTAATTTCTGGAGGTGTTTTCTACAAAAGATTAAATGATTTCATTTACAACTACAGTGATAACCAATATACTGATGCGAAATTTGCTGCAGATTTCCCAAATCAAGTAAATCCAATTCCAGCAGGAGAGAACTGGTCTTTCTTACAATCAAGAAATGGAGAAAATGTTGATGTTTACGGATTTGAGGTTGCTTTCCAACGTCAGTTAGATTTCTTGCCAGGTAAATTCTTGAAAGGTTTTGCAATCTACTTAAACTATACTTACACGCAATCTAAAGCAAAAGGTATTGCTGATGAGGACGGAAACGAAAGAAATGACATTAGTCTTCCTGGAACAACTCCACACATGTTTAACGGATCTTTATCTTGGGAAAACAAACGTTTCTCTGCAAGAATCTCAACAAACTTTACATCTGATTACTTAGATGAATTAGGTTCTGAGTCTTACAAAGATAGCTACTATGACAAACAGTTTTTCTTAGATGCAAATGCTGCTTACAAAATCACTCCAAAATTGCGCTTTTTTGCAGAAGCTAATAACCTAACTAACCAGCCGTTACGTTACTACCAAGGAGTTGCTGCACATACAAAACAAGCTGAATATTACCAGCCACGTTACAATTTCGGATTGAAATTAGACTTGTAATCTGCACTTTTTTAAAATTCTTAAATTAGACAGAGTTTAGCGCTCTGTCTAATTGCATTAAAATATATAACATAATGAAAAATAAATCTTTAGTTGCTCTTTTACTTTTAACTGCATCATTCATCGCTTGTAAAAATGATAAACTAGCACCAGTTCAGCCAAACGCTGTAAAACCAACAACAGTTACAGAAGCCTTACCTCACGATACAGACGACCCTTCAATCTGGATAAATCCAACAGATCCTTCAAAAAGCATTATTGTAGGAACAGATAAAGACACAGATGGTGCTTTGTATGCTTTTGATTTGAATGGAAAAATCCTTAAAAAATCGATCACTTTAAAACGTCCAAACAATGTTGATATCGCTTATGGACTAATGATTGACGGAAAAAAAGTAGACGTTGCGGTTACAACAGAACGTGAAGAAAATAAAATCAGAATTTTCAGTTTACCTGATTTAGAACCAATCGATAATGGCGGAATTCCTGTTTTTGAAGGAGAAGCACAACGCGATCCGATGGGAATTTCTCTGTACACTCGTCCATCTGATGGGAAAATTTTTGCTATTGTTGGAAGAAAAACTGGACCAACTGGAACTTATTTATGGCAATATGAACTTTCTGGAAATGGAAAATTTGCTGCAGCAAAAGTGGTTCGCAAATTCGGAACTTACAGTGGCAAAAAAGAAATTGAAGCTATTGCAGTTGATAACGAATTAGGTTTTGTTTACTATTGCGACGAGCAGGCTGGAATTAGAAAATACAAAGCAGATCCAGCTTTAAATGATAATAAAGAATTAGCTTTCTTTGGTCAAAAAGATTTCAAAGCAGATCACGAAGGAATCGCTATTTACAAAAAAACAGATTCTACAGGATATATTTTAGTATCAAATCAGCAAGCAAATACTTTTATGGTTTACCCAAGAGAAGGTGCAAACGGAAATCCGAACAATCATCCATTGTTAGCTGAAGTTCCAACTTCTACAGTTGAATGCGACGGTGCAGATGCAACTAGCGTTAATCTTGGCGGAAATTACAAAAACGGACTTTTCGTAGCAATGAGCAACGGAATGACTTTCCACTATTATGCTTGGGATTTAATCCAAAAACGTATAGACGAAGCTAAAAAATAATGTTTCAAGGTTTTCAGTCGCGGTTCCGTGTTCAGTGTCTATTTTTTTTTTACTGCGATTGGAAACCAAACAAAAAAAGCTGTTCATCTCTGAACAGCTTTTTTATTTGAATTAATTCATTCCTTTTATTCTGTAATCGGCGCTCCTGCTAAGATTTCAGCATTAGCAAACTCTTCGAATTTCGCAAAATTAGCTTTGAATTTATGCGCTAATTCCAACGCTTTTTTATCGTATAAATCTTTGTCTTCCCAAGTATTTCTAGGATTTAAAATTTCACTTGGAACATTTGGACAAGATTCTGGTTGTGCAATTCCAAATACTTTATGATCTACAAATTCTACATTATCTATTTCTCCTTTTAATGCTGCAGTAATCATAGCGCGAGTATATTTCAGTTTCATACGGCTTCCTGTTCCATATGCTCCACCAGTCCAACCTGTGTTGATTAACCAAACTTTTACTCCAGCATCTTTCATTTTTTTGCTTAACATTTCTGCATAGCGCGTTGGATGTAAAGGCATGAATGGTGCTCCAAAACAAGCAGAGAAATTAGGTTGAGGCTCTGTTACACCTGCTTCTGTACCAGCAACTTTTGCTGTATATCCAGAAATAAAATGGTAAGCTGCCTGACCTGGAGTCAATCTTGAGATTGGAGGCAAGATTCCGAAAGAATCGGCCGTTAAGAAAAATATATTTTTAGGATTATGTCCAACCAAACCTGGCTGTACATTATCAATATGTGTTATTGGGTAACTTACACGAGTGTTTTGAGTAATCGAAACATCATCATAATCAACCTCGTTTGTTCCTGCTTTAAAAACCACATTTTCTAAAAGCGCTCCTTTTTTGATTGCTCTAAAAATGTCTGGTTCATTTTCTTCTGTCAAATTGATTACTTTAGCGTAACAACCGCCTTCGAAGTTGAAAACAGTGTTTTCGTTTGTCCATCCGTGCTCATCGTCTCCGATTAATTTACGCTCTGGATCTGCAGATAAAGTTGTTTTTCCTGTACCAGATAAACCGAAGAAAATCGCAGTATCTCCTGCTTCACCAACATTGGCGCTACAGTGCATTGGAAGTGTATTTTTGAAAACCGGAAGAATAAAGTTCAAAGCAGAGAAAATTCCTTTTTTCATTTCTCCTGTATAACCTGTTCCTCCAATTAAAGCGATTTTTCTAGTAAAATCTAAAATAGCAAAATTAGACTGTCTTGTTCCATCTACAGCAGGATCTGCCATAAAACTTGGAGCACAAACTACTGTCCACTCTGGAGTAAAATTAGCCAGTTCTGAATCTTCTGGACGTAAGAACATATTGTAGCAAAACAAATTTGACCAAGCTGTTTCTGTTACAACACGAACATTCAATCTATAATTTGGATCAGAACACACATAAGAATCGCGAACAAAAACTTCTTTGTTTGATAAAAATGCTGTTACCTTATTATAAAGCTTTTCAAAAGCTTGGGGCTCAAAAGGGATATTTACATTTCCCCACCAAACTTGATCTTTAGTAATATCATCTTTTACGATAAAACGATCTTGTGGAGAACGACCTGTAAATTCACCTGTATTAATTGCTAACGCTCCGGTAGAATTCTCAACACCTTGTCCTGACTGCAAAGTAATCGCATGTAATTCATCTGCAGATAGTTGATAACGAACTTTTGCATTTTCAATTCCTAATTCTTTTAGCGAAATCGATTGCGCGAAAACTGTATTAGTGTCCATAAATTTTTAAGTTGTGTGTGATTTTTTGTTGAAAGCAAAATTACAGATTAATTTTTATTTCTTTTAAAATACTTAAATTTCACTCTGATTTATATCAAAAAAGAGAAATTTTACTTTAAAAAATGCAAAAAGAAAAAAATAATCGCTTTTAATTTGTTTAATTACAACCTAATGTGCGATTTTGTTATATTATTTTTGTTTAACAATAGAAAATACAAAAAAGTCACACAAATAAGTATTTATGTGACAAAATTAAAGATTAATTCTTAGACAGAATTTTTTTTTCGGGATTTTATGATTTTCTCTTCAAAATCGTAAAGAATAATAGCATCCAAGCAATAATTAATAGAAAACCACCCACTGGAGTTGCGAATACTATAATTTTAGATTCGAACAAAGTATAGTCTTTTGTGGCCATTAAATAGATTGAACCACTAAAAAGAACCACACCTGCAACAACCAAATTATAGATTGTTTTTAAGGTTTTTTCTGCAAGGTCTTTTTGTGTAGATAAGAATAAAAGAAACAGAGCATGATACATTTGGTAACGAACTCCAACTTCAAAAGAATTTAATTGATCAACCGAAAGATATTTTTTCAATAAATGAGCACCAAATGCACCCAAAATAATAGCTAACATACCAATAAAAGCTCCAGTTAGAATGAATCTTCTTTTCATAATTTATCTCTTTTGAATTTCAAACAAAAATACTCCAAACGAACTGAAAAACCGCCTTTCTTTTGGGATTATTTAGAACAAAATCAAATTATTTTTTGTTAGAATTCTAAAAATAAATTCAATTTAATTCAAATTCAATTGTTATATTTATAACATTTAAATATATTTGTGTTAAATATTTGAGACATGAGAAACGTTTTAATAATTGGAGCAGGAAGATCTGCATCGTCTTTGATTCGATATTTATTATCAAAATCTAATGAAGAGCAACTACATTTAACAGTAGCCGACCTTTCATTGCCACTTGCCAAAGCAAAGACACAGGATCATCCAAATGCAACTCCACTTGCCTTAGATATTTTTAATGCCGACGAAAGAAGAAAAGCTATCGCAAATGCTTCGATAGTAATTTCAATGCTTCCGGCACATCTGCATATCGAAATTGCAAAAGACTGTTTGGAATTCAAAAAAAATCTTGTCACTGCATCTTATATAAGTGATGCCATGCAAGCTTTAAACGAAGAAGCCATAAAGAACAATTTAATCTTCATGAACGAAATTGGTCTCGATCCAGGAATCGACCATATGAGCGCCATGAAAGTTATTGACGAAATCAGATCGAAAGGCGGAAAAATGCTTTTGTTTGAATCGTTCTGCGGAGGTTTAGTAGCTCCAGAATCTGATAATAATTTATGGAATTACAAATTTACTTGGGCGCCAAGAAACGTAGTTTTGGCTGGACAAGGCGGTGCTGCCAAGTTTATTCAAGAAGGAACTTATAAATATATTCCGTACAGCGCTTTGTTTCGTAGAACCGAATTTCTAGAAGTAGAAGGTTACGGAAAATTTGAAGCCTATTCTAATCGCGATTCTCTTAAATATCGTTCGGTTTATGGTTTAGATGATATTTTGACTTTATATAGAGGAACTATTAGAAGAGTTGGTTTTTCGCGGGCTTGGAATATGTTTGTTCAGCTTGGAATGACTGATGATAGTTATATTTTAGAGGGGTCAGAAAATATGAGTTATCGTCAGTTCATCAACTCTTTCCTTCCTTATCATCCAACAGATTCTGTAGAAATTAAAACACGATTGATTTTAAAAATCGATCAGGACGATATTATGTGGGATAAGCTTCTGGAACTGGATTTATTTAACCCAAACAAGAAAGTAAATCTTCCTAATGCAACTCCAGCGCAGATTTTAGAAAAGATATTGTCTGAAGGCTGGGCTTTAGAACCCGACGACAAAGACATGATTGTCATGTACCATAAATTTGGTTACGAACTAAATGGCGAGAAAAAACAAATCGATTCTAAAATGGTTTGTATTGGCGATGACCAAACTTATACAGCAATGGCAAAAACAGTCGGACTTCCGGTTGCGATTGCGACATTATTGATTTTAAACGGAAAAATTACAACTCCAGGCGTTCAGCTTCCTATAAAAAAGGAAGTTTACGAACCTATTTTGAAGGAGTTAGAAGATTATGGGGTCATTTTTAACGAACAAAAAGTACCTTATTTTGGATACAATCCAGACCTTTTTTAGTCTGGGTCTGCATTGTTAATTTTTAGAATTTTTTTTTAATTAGTTTTTTGATTTTATCCGCTTCCTCCATCAGAAGCGGATTTTTTTTTTGAGGGGCAAAGGTTCAGAGTAACAAAGTGACAAAGGTTTTATGCTTTGCAATAAAATTGAATTGCCTCTAGCTAAAGCTAGAGGCAATTCAAAAAACTTTGTCCCTTTGTCCCTTTGTCCCTTTGAACCTTTGAATCTTTGAACCTTTAACGAACTGACTGAACAGTAATCGGCAAAGAATACAATACTCTCACAGGCATTCCGTTTTCGCTTCCTGAAATCCAGTTTGGCGAAAGTTTTAAAACACGAGTTGCCTCCTCACCTAGTCCGTATCCTGCATCTTTTACAATCGTAATCTCAGACAAACTTCCGTCTTTTTCGACCATAAACTGCATGTATACTTTGGTGTTTATATTATTTTTTGAAACTTCTTCAGAAACTTTAAAGTGTTCTCCGACAAACTTGTAGAACTCCTCCATTCCACCTGGATATTCAGGTTGTTTAATTTCAGAATCGCCAGCTTTATACACCTTATTATTCATAAGATTAGCGTCTTGAGCCACAGCTTTAGAACTAAAAGCAAATAACAATACAATACCAACAGCAAAAACAGTAAAGACTTTAAATACTGCCTTTACAAGAGATTCTTTTTTAGTCATCATCAGTAAACGCTTTTTAGTTATTTGATAATTGATATTACTTGCTAGCGGAACAGTTTGTTTGTTTGAAGCAAATTCTAGAAGCAGATTTTGGTAATTGCTTACTTCTCCAAACTGTTTATTTACAGCTTCATCAGCCAAAAATTCGTGATTAAGTTTAATCGCTTTTATAAAATACGGTAGAATAGGATTGACCCAAAACACGATTCTCAAAGCTTCAACAAATAGAATATCCAAGGTATGATGCTGCTCTAAATGCGCTTTTTCGTGTGCGATTAATTCTGATGGAATTTTGCCTGTTTCAAAATCTGTTTTATTGATAAAAATGGCATTCCAAAAAGAATGAGGCAGAACCGCTTCATCAATTAAAACAGCCTTTTCCCCATTTACCAAGCGAGTTTCTTTTCTTTTTGATTTCAGAAAAAATGAAATTAAGTTTAAGATAAAACGAAAAGTCAGCACAACTGAAACAATGACATAAACTCGTATTAAAATATCAAATATATTATGCATGATCAAATTTTCATTTAAAGGAGTACGGCCTGTTTGAATCACTATTCCGTCCAATTGAATGGTGTTTATTCCAGTTTCAAACATTGTTTTTATCGAAAATAATTGTAACGGAATTACAAAACTAAAAATCAAACTTCCAATAAGATACGCGCGATTAAAACGAAACATTTTTTCGTTTTCCAACAAAAATTTATACACTGCAAAAAATACAGCAAGCAGTACACCCGATTTTAAAAGATACGTTATCATTTCTTCTTTTTTTGAATTTCTGAATCGATTATCATTTAGTGTTTGAAACGGGTACTTTTAAAACATAAGAAGTTCTAACTGCTTTTCCATCCTTTTCCCCAGATTCCCATTTTGTATCCTTAAGAATTTGAACAACTTTATCAAAATCTTCGGGTTTAATATCACTTATTAAGGTAAAACTTGAAAGAGAACCATCAGTTTCTACAACAAATCCTAAACTTAATTTCCCATTTGGCAAGTCTTTACGCCCTTTGTAAGCTTCAGCAATACTTTCATTAAGCTTATCTTTATTTCCAATAAATTTAGGAGCTATATCTACATGTTCTGATGCCATTGTTCCAGGTAAAGCAAATACACCATAAACTACATGAATAGGATTATCTGCTGTGTCATCAGGATTTTTAGGCAAAAAATCCATCTGTATTTCAATTGGCTCCCAATTTCCATCTCCAGATTTTTTCTCTGAACCTTTTTTTGGTCTTGACTGTAATATTCGAAGCAACTTGGCTTCTGTTTCATTTCCTTGTTCTTCAAAAATTTGAATATCACTAATGTTCCCAGTATTGTCTAAAAGAAATTTGAATCTTGCTATTTCATTTTTTCTTTCAACACCTTGCGTCGTTTTATAATTATTTCCGATATAGGCTCCCAACTGATTCATCAGCCCCTGAATGGCATCTTCTTTAATTTTTGTTTTCTGATTATAAGCATAATGCATTCTAATTTGCGGTCGTTGAGAAAGTACAGACTTATCTAAATTTGTTTTTTTATCCAATTTGAGATCTACCGTATTTTTAATCTTTGCAACACTCTCTGCGCACATAAAAAAAGTAAAAGCGAATAAGAAAGGCAACAGCGCAACTTTAGAAAGCAAAACCTTTGTTTTAGAAACCGTTTTTGTCATCATAATAAATCTTTTTTTAGTTATTGAATAATTTAAATTACTGGTCAATCCCGATAGAGAATCTGCATTTGAATGAGAAAGCAATAGATTTTGATAAAATGGAACATCATTAAATGAAGTCACCACATTTTCATCAGCAAGAAATTCGTGATTAAGCTGAATGGCTTTTTTATAAAAAATAAAAAGCGGATTAAACCAAAAGAATATTTTTAATGTCTCAACAAACAATACATCCAGAGTATGTTTTTGGCAAACATGAACTAATTCATGAGCATACAATTGTTCTTCAATTTTTCGATTTTGATAATCCGTTTTATTCACGAAAATAAAATTTAGAAAAGTATGCGGTAATGTTCGTTCTTCTAGCAAAACCAAACTGGCATTTTGGCATGAAATAATCGTATTAGATTTTGTTTTTGAGACAATCTTTACAATATTCTGCACATATCGAAACATCAAAATCATTGTAATTAGTCCGTAAATAAGTCCCAAAAACAACATTTTGTAGTCATACGAATTTACCTCAGCGATTTGATTCTGATCTGAGATATTTTGAACTAAATAATGATACGTTTGCTGTATTGTATTTGTTGATTTACTAATTTCCGTATCGATTGGAATTGTGATAAACGGAATAGCAACCGAAATCACAATCGAAAAAAGCAAAAAGAATCTATTAAACTGATGCATTTTTTCTCGTTCTAATACCAAATGATAAAAAGCAAGAAAAACGCATAAAGCCACTGTCGATTTTACAATAAAAGCTATCATTTCTTCTTTTTTTGAATTTCTGAATCGATTATTTTTTTAAGATCTTCCAATTCCGAAGCGCTCAAATTGGTTTCGGTCGTAAAAAACGAAGCAAATTGAGATGCTGAATTATTAAAGAAATTGCTAATCAGTCCTTTTACGTGTTTAGAGAAATAATCTGTTTTTTTCACCAAAGGATAATATTCTCTCGAATTCCCAAATTCGTTATATGCTACAAACTTCTTGTCGATCATTCTTTTCAAAAGCGTTGCAACGGTTGTGGTTGCTGGTTTTGGCTCAGAATAAGCTTCAAGTAAATCTTTCATAAAAGCTTTTTCAAGCTTCCATAAATGTTCCATTAATTGTTCTTCGGCGTTAGATAATTGTGTCATTCCTTAATATTTTCAAGTTTTTCCATTTCAGGCAATTCTTTCTTATACTCTTCCAAATTCCATTCAATATTTAATTTAGTCGCATATTCTGCTATAGTCCCAAGTCCTACTTCGGCACGTCTTTTATCTACATTATCAGGATCTATCATTGGCGATATATACATTTTGTTTGTCTTTTTGTTCTTTGCGGCTTGGCTTCCATAAATTTGTTTTCGCCCTTCTCTCAAAGCAACTCTATCTTCCAAATACGCCAAATTTCCTGGATCTGCATTGCCATTTATTACTGCTTCTCTCATCATAGGCAAGTACTTTTGCTGATATTCCAAATCGGCATGCTGAATAACCAAAAACAGTGTTTTATTTCCTTGTTCGCCAACCATTTTTTTTCCTAACCAACCTCTTTCGTCCAGAATTTTCATAACCTTAATGAGGTTAATATTGTCTTTTCTATTCATAATTTTACCAATGCTATCCATTTTCTTCTTATCTGGATTTGGCCTTTTATAAACATTCATAAATTCTCCTCGAATTTCTTGATCTTCAGTATAAATCAAAGCCAGTTCTTTTTCTAGCGCTTTATCATAATTTACACCAATAACATCCAGCTTCTTTTGCAATTTATCGATAGTCTTTTTCCATTCTTTTTCTGAATGAAGACGTGTTAAATCACGATCAATTTGAATATGTGAGATGTTTTCATATCCTTTATCAATTGCAAGATTCAGCCATTTAAATGCCTTCTTATTTTCTTCTGCCATAGCCGCAGAGCAGCCTGCATTATAAAAATCTACAAACGATTTTTGCTCCAGTTTAAAAGCTTTACCATAGTAGTTAACAGATAATTTATAGTTTTTTGCTGTATAACAAGAATCTGCTTTTCGAACCCATTCTTTATATGTCTGAGCATGTAAGAAGCAAAAATTGATTACAAGCAGAACAAAAACAATTGATTTTTTCATAAATTAAACTTAGTGGTATTATTTAATAGTATGTTCTGAGATTAATTCTCCCTTTTCGTAATTTTTAATGTTTTTCAGTTTTCCGTTATTCGAGTAAAATTTCCATTCTCCAAAATAAAACCAGTGCGACTCAACCGAATTGGTTTCGAGTTTTGTTTTTCCTTTCGATTCTAATTTTCCGTTTTCGTAATAACTTTTTACAACACAAATTCCGTTTTTGTATTTCTCTGTTTTGTAGATTTTACCGTTAATGTACGTTTTCCACTTTTTTACAGGAAAATCATTTTTATAATATTCGTACGATTTATAATTGATGCCGTCTTGAGTGTAATCATCTATCCAAACACCTTCTTTTTTCTTGTCAATTTTCTGATTAATCGGTTTGCTTTTACAGCTCAAAAGCATTAATCCGCAAAACAATACTAAAAAAAGGATTTTCAAATTCATTTGCTCTACAATCATAGATTCTGTTCTACAAATGTAGAATTAAATTTTAAACGAACAAGTTTTTTCTTATTTTTTTCTTTGATTATTTTTTTTTACCGCAGAGAACGCAAGAATTTTTTTCAAAGGTTACGCATATAAACGCAAAGTTCGCAAAGCTTTGTACATAAAGCTTTGCGAACTTTTATAATCTTGCTTAAAAAATTCTTAGCGAACTTTGCGTAATTCTTTGCGTTCTTTGCGGTTAAAAACTACTTAGAAGAAAGCTCCACAAAATACTTATAGAACAACGGAATAGTCTCAATACCTTTTAAGTAATTAAAAATTCCGAAATGCTCGTTTGGAGAGTGAATTGCATCGCTATCCAATCCGAAGCCCATAAGGATCGTTTTGCTTTTTAATTCTTTTTCGAATAAAGCCACAATCGGAATACTTCCTCCTGAACGAACCGGAATTGCAGGAACTCCAAAAGTTTCAGTATACGCTTTGTTAGCTGCTTGATATCCGATGCTGTCAATTGGCGTTACATAACCTTGACCACCGTGATGAGGCGTTACTTTTACCGTAACTCCAGCTGGAGCAATACTTGTAAAGTGTTTTGTGAAAAGTTCTGTAATCTCTTCCCACTCTTGATTTGGAACCAAACGCATTGAGATTTTAGCGAAAGCTTTGCTCGCAATAACCGTTTTTGCACCTTCTCCTGTGTAACCGCCCCAAATTCCGTTTACGTCTAATGTCGGACGGATTGAGTTTCTTTCGTTGGTTACATAACCTTTTTCACCATAAACATCTTCGATATTTAAAGCATTTTTATATTTTTCTAAACTGAAAGGCGCTTTTGCCATTTCGGCTCTTTCTTCTGCAGATAATTCCTGAACTTTATCGTAGAATCCTGGAATGGTAATATGATTGTTTTCGTCATGAAGAGAAGCAATCATTTTTGCCAGAACATTAATTGGGTTTGCCACAGCTCCACCGTATAAACCTGAATGCAAATCGCGGTTTGGACCAGTAACTTCAACCTCAACATAACTCAAACCTCTTAAACCTGTCGTAATAGACGGTTGTTGGCTTGAAATCATTCCTGTATCTGAAATAAGAATAACATCATTTTTCAGTTTTTCTTGATTGCGTTCTACGAACCAAGCCAAACTTGCAGAACCTACTTCTTCTTCTCCTTCGATCATGAATTTTACGTTACAAGGCAAAGTATTGCTTTGTACCATTAATTCTAGCGCTTTTACGTGCATGTACATCTGACCTTTGTCGTCGCACGCGCCACGTGCAAAAATTGCACCTTCTGGGTGAATATCTGTAGTTTTAATAACAGGTTCAAATGGTGGTGAAGTCCATAATTCTAACGGATCTGGCGGTTGTACATCGTAGTGTCCGTAAACTAAAACCGTTGGAAGATTTGGGTCTATTATTTTTTCTCCGTAGATAATTGGGTAACCTGGAGTGTCGCAAGTTTCGACGTAATCGCACCCTGCTTTTGATAAACTTTCCTTTACAGCCTCTGCTGTGTCAATAACATCTTGAGAATATGCAGTGTCGGCAGAAACCGACGGAATCTTTAATAATTCGATCAATTCGTTGATAAACCGATCTTTATGTTGTTGAACGTAGGACTTAATATTTTCCATTTAAATAATTTTTATAGAAAACCAAAAGTACAAAAAAGAGAATTAAAAAAAATTTTCAAAAAATGCTTTGATAATTCAAAAGTATGCCTATCTTTGCACCCACAATTACCGCGGATATGGCGAAATTGGTAGACGTGCCAGACTTAGGATCTGGTGCCGCAAGGCGTGTAGGTTCGAGTCCTATTATCCGCACTAAAAAAAGCTTCTGAAGATTTTTCAGAAGCTTTTTTGTTTTTATTACATTTGATCAAATAGATAATGAAGTTTCAAAGCCTCATCACGAGAAAGCGCCTATTTCTTTTCTATATTTTATTTCAATCTAGCCATTTAATCTAAAAACTAAAAAATGACATTCAAAAACAATTCTCTCCTAGCTCACCTAATTATAACGGCTGTAATCATTTTAACTGCTTGCCAAAAAAGCAACCAAAACAAAGAGATATCTGAAGTAAAAAACAAAACAATAAGCAGCGAAATTGAGAAATTATCGATTGACACTTTTTCTACTTTTCCATCTGAAATTAATGGCTGTTCTTGCTATTTTTCTAATGATTTGGTAGAATTTAGAAAAGAGAAATACATCTTTATAGAAGGCACTGAAGGGAACGCTTTTTTAAAAATAAATGGCAAATTAACCAAGTTTACTCTAACTAATGTCAAAGAAATTGATCCTTTAAATAGTGTATCTAAATACAAAGGCAAAAATTTAAATATGACGCTTGAAACAAAAGACGGAAAGCAAAATGGCGATGAAACTTCTTTAAAGACAGGGAAAATTATTTTGACAGACCAGAACAAAAATACAATTACAAAAACATTTATTGGAGAATGTGGCTGTTAAACAATCGTAACGAAAAACCTAAAAATAATGCGTGAATCCCGCGTGAGATTCCTCGTTCCTCGGAATGACAAACTACACTGCATATAATACTTTTTATCAAATCCACCTTGACGAAAGAAGCTCCCCAACATCACCAACAGTTTGTACACATGAAAAAAATTGCGGAAATCACTCTTAATTTTTTGTTGGCTTTGCTGTTTTGGTTTCTTCTTTCGTCGAAATGAACTTTTATAAAATAGAATTTCCTTTAATCAATATCTAAATAAGGATCTAAAACTTCTGCTAATCTATTTAGCCAATAAAAATCATCATCGATATGATTTATTTCAGATTCTAAAGTTTCGCACCCGCGCATTGAGCTTAACGAAAGCGCATAATTAACTTCTCTTATTGCTTTCGCCATATCTTTTGAATCAATAACATTAGTAAAAAAGTCATTTAGTCTGGTTTCAAGTTCTTTTGAAAAACATTCCGTAGCCATTATCTTATTTTTTAAAGACGTCAAATATAATACTTTTGAGCACATAAATGTGACCTAAGCAAAAATAAATCTTAGGAATTTTGAAATATGGATATTTCACAAGAAACTTTTATTGCAAATCTTGGCGTTCACATTAGACAATTACGAGAAAAGAAAGGCATGTCTCAACAAGATTTGGCTGATGATAGTGAAATTCGTAAAACTCAAATAGGAAGAATAGAAAGAGCTGAAATAAATACCACCATAAAAACTCTTATAAAAATCGCCAATGCTTTAGATGTTGAACCTAAAGAATTGTTGGATTTCCCATTGAAATAGTTTTTTCGTTTACAATAAAATTAAATTTGAAAATCGTGCCTCTAAAAATAGAATTGGTTTCAAAGTGGACACAACTTTATCCGTTTAGCATTTGCTTAGATGAAATCTACTTTAGAGAAAGAGACAATAAAGGCAATTTGATTTATGAATTGGAATTAACCACACATCAATTTGAATTCATTATTAATCACTACTATTCAATCTTTAGAGAACTGAACCCAGAAAGCTTAATTTATAAATATCATTCTGAGGAATACGCCATTTTAAATGATCCTGTTGCCAAGGAACAAGAATGTGACAGAGTAAAAGAATTTTATGAACAGTTAATAAGCATAAAACAAAAAGTAATTGATGAAAATAGTGGCGCTGATGAAGCACTTGATGAATTATTAAAAATTTGTAATTCAGCAATCACTAACAAAAACAAATTATTCATTTTCAGTGATTACCTATAAAACAACATCTGCTTAATGTTTCTTGCAAATAGTTAGTTGTTTAACTTTCGGCTAAAACCTATTTCTTTTCAAATCAAAAAACCTCCAGCTAAAGCAAGAGGCAATTCGTATAGTTTTGTCATTCTGAGGAACGAAGAATCACACGCGGGATTCGACAAAGATTGGAGAATTCACTTTGCAGAGTTTCTAGCTTGATTGCTTCGCCTGTTCGCTATCGCTCGGGTCTTTTGTTCCTTAGATAAAAAACAAAAAAGCGCAAATTGCTTGTTTTTTATATTTGTAGGTATAATTAATTTTACTTTAAAAAATCTTTAATTGGGTTAAATTAGCTTTGCTTTAAACTTATCGTTATGTTTCAAAAATCAACTTTTGCACTTCTTCTTATTTTCATTTTAAATTCTTGCGTTGTACAGCGAAAAAGCTTAGAAATGCAGGATTGGTATGCGTTTACTAAATCAAATACCGTCAGACAAGAACCATCAAAAGTTTATGAATTCACTGACGGAATGATTCGTATGCATGGCGAAGATCCTGGCTGTTTGATGACTAAAGAAAGTTATAAAAACTTTGAGTTGGAATTGGAGTACAGATGGAATATGGAAGAGAAATACAAAATGAAAGGAACAAAAAACAGCGGTGTAATGTACAATATTCCGTTAGACGCTTCTGACAAAATTTGGCCAAAGGGAATTCAGTTTCAGATCAAAGAAAAAACCACGGGCGATTTTATCTTTTTGAATCAAGTAACGGCAAAAGTAAACGGAAAGCTGATAGAAGCTGGCGCGAGTGTGGTTTCTCCTAAGTTTTTGAAAAATGAAAAGCCTTACGGCGAATGGAATGTTGTTGTAATTAAATCTTTGAACGGAAAAATCACGCAATATTTAAACGGAAAATTGGTAAACAAATGCACAGAAGCATCTTCTACAGAAGGAAAAATTTCTTTAAACTATGAGCGTTCGCCAATTGATTTCAGAAACATTCAAATAAAAAACATTTCTAAGGAGTAGGTAAAATCAGCCTGCCATTGGTGTCGAATCCCGCGTGTGATTTACTTCGTCTGTTCGCTATCGCTCGAGTCTCCTTCGTCGGAATGACAAAATTGAGATAATTTAGCTGTACAAAAAAACCTTTGTCAAAGTTTTAAACTTTGACAAAGGTCGCTCGTTTAGTTTGCGATTAGAATTTGGAATTTGGATTTTACTTATTGGAATTTAATATTTCAATAATCTTCCCAACATTCACTTCGCTGTAATCGTTAATATAAAAATCGCATGGCGGAAGTTCTTCTTTTGTATGCGTACTTAAAACGCCAACGACTTTCATTCCTGCATTTAATCCTGCTGTAACGCCCGAAAAAGAATCTTCGAAAACCACACAATCAGACGGAGAAACACCAACGCGTTCTGCCGATTTTAAATATACTTCTGGATTTGGTTTATGAAACGTAACGTCTTCGCTTGACATCATCGAATCCATTTTTTGATCGAGTTTCAAGAAATTGGCGATCAAATCTAAATTGGCACGCGGCGCCGATGTTGCAACAGCTGTTTTGAATCCGCGAGATTTTAATTCCTCTAAAAACTGCATGTAATGCGGAATCGTTTCGACTTTATCTTTATAAATCTCACGAAACATTCCTTCTTTTTCGTCTTCCAATTTCGTCAATTCTTCTCCTTGAATCGGACGCTTGAAGAAATGCGTCATGATGTAACTATTGTGTTTTCCGTACATATGTTCTTCGAATTCTTCAGTCGTGTACGGAATTTTATATTTATCGAAAAACTTTTCAAAAGCGACTACATGATGCGGATTGGTGTGGCAAATCACGCCGTCCATATCAAAAATTACACATTGCTGGCTCATAATTTTATTTGTTTTTTAAACGGGTGCAAGATACGAGCATTTATATTGTTTCTCGTATTTAAGTACGTTAATAAAGTCTTATTTCTCGCAGGATTTTGTTTAGAATCTCGCAAAGTCGCAGAGACGCAAAAGTTTTTGTTTTAAGATAATACTAAACGCACAGTTTGTCATTTCGAGGAACGAGAAATCACACTAGAAATTCCGCAAAAAGAATCGCCAATCTGCGTCGAATCCCGCGTGTGATTTCTCGTTCCTCGAAATGACAAACATGCGATAAAAAACTTTGCGCCTCTGCGACTTTGCGAGACTAAAAGACAAAGATTAGCAAAAACTTAAAACTTGAAACCTTAAACTTGAAACAAAAACTTACCCTATCCAAATTTTACTTTTAACCAAAGTCATCGTCTGTCTCAAATGCTGATTGCACGCAATTAGGATAATCAAAACCACTAAACCGTAACCTACAATCGTGTAAATTTCCATATCAGCCAATAAAGTTGACTGTTTGGCTACTGTGCCGAAAAGCTTTTTCATCGCTAAAACATTCGCATTATCTGCTGAATATCCTTTGGCGATAAAACTTTGTGTAGCTGAAGCAATTGTATTCTGCGCTTCTGGGTTTTCGCCTGTTACAAATTGACTAAGTTTCAAGAAGTGTTTTTTATTCAAGAAAACCATTGCATTCTGCATGATACAGAAACCAATCGTACTTCCCCAGAAACGTCCTGAAACTCCGACAATTCCCGAAGAAACCGCCATATTTGCAGGAACCGACGAGGTAGTAAATAAGATTAGCGGAACAAATAAAAACCCTACACCGATTCCTTGCAAAATATACGGAACAATAATATCGCTTAATGCCACATCTGGCACAAAAAGAAACGTAAACCAGAAATGAAATATCGCAATTAGCGTAAATCCAATTATAAAAATGATTTTAGTCGAAACAGATTTCATCAGGAAAAAAGCGGCTAAAATAAGCCCGATTACATTTCCTAATCCGTTTATGTATTGTACGCCTGCCACACGCGATGGATCCCAATTCCAGATTGAAAACATCGCCGAATGACAAAGACTCAACGTTGCTCTGCTGATATAGAAAAGGAAAAACAATAAAAATCCTATTCGCAGATTGGCGTATTTTATAACTTCAAAATCGAAACTTGGTCTTTTTACCAAACGTTCTTTAAAGATGAATAATCCGCCTGTAATGAGCGAAATCATGAGCATTAAAACCATTTCTGAAGATTGAAACCAATATTTTTTTTCGGCATATACAAAAAAGTAGGCACCGCAAAGAATAGAAATTAAAACCAAAAAATAACTCATCCAGTCGATTTGATACAACGGAATCTTCTTTGTGATGCGGTGCCCTCTGAAAGTAACTAAGATTAAAAAGACGTTTAACACCTGTAGTCCACCCGAAACATACAACATGTATTTCCAGTCGTAATGATCAAGAAACCACACGGCAATATTCATAATAAAAGGCGTAGACAACAACAGCGAGCCGTAATAAAATGAAAACCCAATAATTATGGCATTTTTAGTATTGAATTGCTCAATAAGCAATTGTCTGATCGTAATTACGGGAAGTGCCATCAGGATTCCTTCGGCAACCCTCATCAATAAAAAGACCGAAAAATTGGTTATATAAGCCGATGAAACAATTGTGATTCCGATAAGGGAATAAACTGCCATCAGGTAATTTTTTGCAGGGAAAAAACTCGAAAATCTACCTTCTATTAAAATGGTTGCCAGCAGAGTTCCGTACGTTACGCACATGGCATACTGCAAATCTTCGGGCTCAATGTCCAGAAAACTCGCCGCATACGTTACGTTTGACGTGTAAACTCCCAATAAAATCATGGAATGCAGCAAACAAACGAACAAAATAATGATGATCGCCCATTTTGGAACCCATGATTTAAATATACTTTTATCTTCCATTTTATTTGTGCGCAGCAACAACCGTAATGTTCATTCCTGCTCTTAAAAAATCGGTTTGTTCGTCTTGTTCTTTTAACTGAATTCTAACTGGAATTCTTTGTTCGATTTTCACGAAGTTTCCTGTTGCATTATCTGGAGGAAGCAACGAGAATCTCGCACCACTCGCAGGCGATAACGAAGCAATTGTTCCTTCAAAAACCTTGTCATTTATAGCATCAGCTTTAATTTCTACTTCTTGTCCAACGGTTAAATATTGTAATTGCGTTTCTTTAAAATTCGCCGTAATCCATTTTTCTTTACTTACGATAGAAAGCAAAGATTGCCCTTCTTTCACCATTTGTCCTGGCTGTAAAGTTCTTTTTCCAACCCAGCCGTCATAAGGTGCTGTGATTACGGTGTACGAAAGAAACAATGCAGCATTGTCTGCAACAGCTTGTTTCGACGCAATATTAGTTTGTGTTGTCGGAACATTAGCTTCAGCAACAGAAGTGCTCAAAGAAGCCGAATGAATTCTGTTTCTCATTTCAGAAAAATGCGCTTGTGCCGATTCATAATCTGCTTTTACTTTTTCTAATTGCTGCGAAGTTGCCGCTTCTTCGCTAACCAAAGCTTTATATCTTTCGTATTCTAATTTGGTTTTCCAAAGATTTGCTTTCGCAGCTTCTAATTGCGCTTCGTTAATTGCCGTTGCGCTTGCTGTGTTAATAGCATTTTTTTGAGCTACAACGTTATTTTGCTCTGCGTTTTGAACATCGGCCAAAGCCACATTCAATTTCGATTTGTATTCTCTGTTATCAATCACCACCAAAGTATCGCCTTTATGTACAAACTGGTTTTCGTCAAAACGAACTTCCTGCACATAACCCGTAATTCTCGACATAATTGGCGTAACGTATTGTTCTACCTGAGCATCATTAGTTTCTTCGTGATTTCGGTTAAACACATAAAACCAAATTCCCAAAATAACCCCACTTACAACCAACGTGCAAGCAATAATTGTTATTAGTATATGAAACGTCTTATTTCTTTTAGTCTCATTTTTTATCTTAACCATCTTTTTATCTCTTTATCTTAGTTTTTTCTTAATTCTCCACCGGATTGAAATCCGGCGCTACAATATGGAGCGTTCCTACGGAACTGAGAAACTTTGCTTTTAATCTTTTCTCTTGCTTCTTTCTTTCTATTCAAGTCTTGCCTCTTGCTTCTTTCTTCTATAAAGTCTAAACTAGCTCTGAGGCATAATCCCCGCCGTGTGCATCATCTCATAATGTTTCAAAACAGCATCCAATCGGGTAGAAATTTTGTTGTATTTCGCCTGAAGCAAAGCATTATCAGCATCGACCATTTCTGTAATTAACACCAATTGGTTTAAATATTTCAGTTTTACAATTCGGTAGTTTTCTTCGGCTAAATCCAAAGCTTTGTCAACCACAACAAACTTCTCAAGGATTTCCTGATATTGCGTGTGCTCTTTGTACAACTGATCTTGAATTTCATCTTTCAAAATTTCATTCTGCATCTTCTGCGCATCGATTTTCGTACTGGCTTTCGCCACTTTCGTTTTGTTTTTATACAAAGCCGAAAGATCAAAACGAGCCTCGATTCCCACCTGACCTAAAGTGTACAAATACGGATTTGGCGGAAAGAATTTGTAGTTTGGATAATAAAAACCATAATTCCCGAAGAAATCTACAGTTGGCAGATAATTTCCTTTTACCAATTTCAATTCGGTTTTACTAATGTCTAATTCCTGACTTGCCATTCGCATTTCTTCATTCTGCATGGCTTTGCTCAAATAGAAATCATACGGATCTACACCGTTCATTTCGTCCAAACTTGTAGTCGTGTCGATTGCAATTTCTTCGCTTTCCGGAATCTGAATCAACGTCTTCAGATCGTGAAGTGCGATTTTAATGTTTTTGGAGTTTGTTAACGCATTCAATTCACGATCTGAGAGTTGTAATTCGGCACGTATCACCTCGTTTTTGGTTACCGTTCCGTGTTTCTGAAGGGATTGCACTTCTTTTAATCGGTTCTGTTCTTCTTTAATGTTTTCTTCGAATATCTTTTGAAGTTCCATCATTTTATAAATCGCCAGATAATTAGCCACAACTTGCAGCTCAATATCATTTTCTGTTTTTTCCGATTTTATTTTTGCAATTTCGTTTTCCTGATTCGCAATTTTAATCGCGTTATTAATCTTGTTTCCAACGTAAATTGGCATTTTAAAAGTTGAATTTACCTCATAGATTTCAGGAATTGCTTTGGTAACTTCTTTTCCGTTTAAGAAACCATCTCCTTTAAATTCTGTGATGTTGGTAATTCTAGAGTACATTCCGTTAAGTTGTACGTCTGGTAATCTAAGTTCTTTTCTTTCTTTGATGTTTTGCTCAGCGAGCGTAATCTCCAGTTGAGATTTAAGGACTTTTTTGTTGTTTTCCTTCGCCAGTTTCATCGCTTCTTGTAAAGAAACCGTATGAACTTCCTGAGCTTGTAAACTATTGAATACTAACACCATTAGTAAAATCAATAAGCTTCTGGGAAAACAATCTTCTTTAGAGTTTGTTTTTGTAAGGAACATGAATATTTGAATATTTGATGCTGCAAAGTTCCTTCATTTTTTTTTTGGCAGAAGATTATAAAAAGCCAACAACATATTCATTTCGGACAAATGTTAAAATTCAATTATCCGAAAACGTTATATTAAAATACTGAAAAACAAATAGTTGAAAGTTGAAGTTGTTTCACGCAGATTTACACAGATTTTAGCTGATAGACACAGATTTCTTTTTACTCTCACAGATTTGGCAGATTGTGCAGATTATTAAGCATTTAAAAAAATCCCCCGAATCTGCGGAATCTGCGAGAGAAATTAATTAAGCTCTATATGAAAATAAAACTATTTAGATCTTTCCAAAATTTCCTCCCCGTTTAAGTAATCAGAAGGTCTTTGGCCTAAAATCTTGAAAAAAGTATTACTGAAAGTCGGAACACTATTATAGCCAACTTCTTGAGCTACCTCTTTTACAGAAAGCTTTCTTTCTAATAAAAGTTCGATCGCTTTGAGGATTCTTCTAATGGTATAATATTGAATAAAAGACATTTTGAGATCTTTCTGGAATAAGCGATACAAAGAGCGTTCGCTAAAACCAAATTCATGCGCTACATCAGCAAAGAGAATCGTTTCTCCGAGATTATTTTCTATGTAACGAAGTATTTTTCCTAAACGCCCATCTTTAGGCTGTGGCAATTCTAAAGGTAAGTTTGTATGGCATATCTGCGGAAGAATCGCTTTTATAGCTTTTGCAATAACAAAACTCGGGCTTCCTTTTTTCAAATCACCATTCCACTGATTGGTAAACATCATCATTTGAAGCAATAAATTATTTACCGGATATATCCCTTCGCTTTTGTAGAATTCATCTTCATCTTTTTCAACTGGGAAATATAAATTTCGCATCATCACATTTTCCGACTTCGGATGAATACTGTGCTCCACTCCACTCGGAATCCAGATAAAATGTCTTGCAGGCAAAAAGTATGATTTCGTTTCAGTTGTCACAAAAACTACATCACCTTCTGCGTAGAGCATTTGCGCTTTGTCGTGTTTATGCGTCGGAACAAGTAATTCCCCCATTATATCATGATGACAGTAAATGCTTTTTTTATCGGCATCTACTTTCTTGATGTAATATTTGTCTACTTTAAAAGATGGTTGTTCCATAGTATAAAGATAGGAAAGAAATAAATTCCAATATTTTAAATTCCAAAACTGGAACCTAAAAAAAATTAACCGCAAAGCACGCAAGGATTTTTTCTTAAGATTACGCTTATAAACGCAAAGTTCGCAAAGCTATATGCATAAAGCTTTGCGAACTTTTACAAATCTTGCTAAAAATAGACTTTGTGAACTTTGTGTAAAACCTTAGCGTTCTTTGCGGTTAAACCCCACAAAGTTTACATAAAAAAAATGCCTCTCATAATGAGAGGCATTTTACAAACTTAGGCGGTCTGGACGGGACTCGAACCCGCGACCCCATGCGTGACAGGCATGTATTCTAACCAACTGAACTACCAAACCCTGCGTTATTGTGGGTGCAAAAATACAACAGAATTTCGTTTCTGCAAGCGTTTTTACGAATAAAATTTCGAGTTTTTTTTAATTGATTAAATTCCAATATTTTAAAAATTAAAATTTCAATAAAAAAGTAGGAAGTTTCCTTTATCAAAAACAAAACATACCAAAATAAAAGCATAATCCCGACAACTATCAGCAACGAAGCAGCATCAAATTATAGCTTTGCGAACTTTGTATTCTTAAAAAACCCTTTGCGAACTTTGCGTAACTCTTAGCGTGCTTTGCGGTAAAACACACAAGTAATTTTAATTTAGAATGTGCCAATCTTTGTAGAGTTTCTTGCAGAGATTTCTCCTTCGTCGAAATGACAAACTGTATATAAATTGGAATTCATTAAAAAAAAAATCCGCAAAGCTTAAAAAAAACTTTGCGGACTTTGCATAAATCTTCGCGTGCTTTGCGGTTAAATAATTTGTAAAACCAAATAGTCTTAAATCAAAAAAGCCATCCACAAAAGTGGAAAGCTTTTCATTGGTCTAACTACTAAACCAGCTACGAGTTACAAAGTCGTAGCAAAACAACACAACTAATCTTAGATACCGTATTTGGGCAAAAAAGCCTTTCTGTTACGAAAGGCTTTCCCCAATATTGCGGTCTGGACGGGACTCGAACCCGCGACCCCATGCGTGACAGGCATGTATTCTAACCAACTGAACTACCAAACCTCTGCGTTATTGCGGTTGCAAAGATATAACAGAATTTCGTTTCTGCAAGTGTTTTTATAAAAAAAATTAAAAATTTCTTTAAAATATTATCCAAAGTTTTGTTTTTCAACCAAATATGTAGTCAATATTTTTTCAAAATTATCGCCAACATTTACCGGAACGTACTTAATTTGGTTCTTCGCACAGGTTAAAGCCAAGTTTTTAAAGTAAGCTTCTACCCTTTTTTCGTATTCTTCTTTTACATTATCAGCAAAAATAGAAACCTCATCTCCCGATTCTAAATCAATGAATTTTCTTGGCGTGTTATCAAAATCAAACTTCATTTCAGTTTGATTGTCAACCACATGAAACAAAACTACTTTATGTTTATTGTGTTTTAAATGCTGTAAAGCGTTGAACAATTTCTCATCATCTTCTGTCTGAAACATATCTGTAAACAGAATAATCATCGAACGACGGTGCATTTTCTCTGCAATTTGATGCAGATACGTAATTGTATCCGTTGTTTTTTTGACTTTTGGTTGTTCTAGCAATTGTTCCAGTTTATTCAAAAGCATTCTGTGATGGCGATCACTTCCTTTTTCAGGAGCGTAATATTCGTAACTATCAGAGAAAACACTTAAACCAACGGCATCACGCTGTTTCTTTAGAATATTCATCAAGACTGCTGAAGCCAAAACCGCAAAACCAATCTTCTTTTCATAAAAAGGCTGATTCGATTTCAGTTCAGGATAATGCATTGACGACGAATTATCTACAATCAAATGACAACGTAAATTGGTTTCTTCCTCAAAACGTTTCGTGTACAAACGATCGGTTTTGGCAAATAATTTCCAGTCGATATGTTTCGTGCTTTCGCCTGCGTTATAGACTTTATGTTCGGCAAATTCGGCCGAAAATCCATGAAACGGACTCTTGTGCATTCCAGATATAAAACCTTCCACAACCTGATTTGCCAGCATTTCGAGATGCTGAAAACTCGAGACTTTCTCTATTTCCGATTCAATTTTCATTCGGTTTCTTTTTTAATATTTTGTGCTTTATAAAGCAAATCTGTCGCCATGAATAATTTACGCTTCAAGATCGGACTAAAATTAGGGTTTTCTTTTAAGAAACGCTGTACTTCATCAAAAGCATATTTCGACGAATACTTTCCAACCGTATTATCCAACCAATCTTTCGGAAAGAAAATATCTCCCGTACGCTGGATTTCGTCTACCAAATCTAGTGAAAATCTAATATACTTTTGTGCACTTTCCTGACGAAGCGGATGATTTACATTGGCCAAACCAACAGAAACCCACGATTCTTTCTCACGATTCGCATCGTCTTTCAAAGATTCTATAAAAGCATTTCGAACCAATTCGTCTTTTGATAAAGAAGGAAGTAAAAACTCAAAACGCTTCTTTTTGTCTGGATTTGAAATTGAATTTTTAGTCTTTTCCAAAATTTCATCAGCTTTTGGATGTTTAAAGATAGCCAGATTCATTGCCATATTGGTATAATCGTCTTCGTTTAATTTCAAGCCTGTAATCGAAATTTCTCTATTCCAAACCTTGTACAAACTCGCTTTTCCAGAATCTGAATACGCCACTGAACTAAATAAACCAAATAAAGTCTTTTTGATATTAGAAGATAAATTAGCTTGTAAACGATCGTACAAAATAGCTAAAAGCTGTTTTTGCACTTTATTTTGTTGTTTCTCAGTGAAAAATCTCCAATAAATTGTGTTCAAATTATTAGAAACAATTCGCAAAACCAATTCGTTTTCTTCTGATTGAATTCCTTTTAAAAAACAATCAAAAGCTTTATCTACAGAAATATTTCCAATCAAAGTATTTTCATAAAGATTGCTGTATGCCGAAGCTCTCGCGACCTCATCTTTCAAGCTTGCGATAGTATTTAAATTATTCCCGTCAAGCGGAAAAACACCGTATCCAAAACCATTATAATTATAAATAATGGCAAGCGGTTTTTCAAGCCCAATAGCCTCTTTTAAAATTAAATTTCTATCTGAAATATTTGATGTCAGTACTTTTACGTCATTAGTATAAACTAAACCAATTTGAAAAATCTGAGGCCAAACATTATTCGATTTATCTTCGGCTTGTTGTGTAATTTCAAATTTTTTGATTTTGTTTTGAGCATTGTATTCTATTTTATCTGAAAAAATAGCTCTTCCAGATTTGTTTACCCAAACATTGCTCCATTTCTTCATATCTAAAGAAGTTTCAGCATCTAGTAATTCTACCAAATTATTCCAATCGGCATTGTCGTTAGCATATTTCTGAATGTATTTTTGAATTCCTTTCTGAAAAGCTTCTTTTCCCATTGAGGCTTCTAACTGACGCATCATAATGGGTGCTTTGTTGTAAATCATCGCGCCATAAAGCGAACCAGCATCTTTCAAATTTGCCAAATGTTGTCGTATTGGGTGCGTACCTAAAGATCGATCTTCCGCGTAAGCGCTAGGATAATGTGCTGTAAAAAATTGCAGATTATGATTGATGTTCGGGAAAATCGGATTCATGATTTTGTCTGCCATGAAATTGGCAAAAACTTCTTTCATCCAAACATCATCAAACCATTTCATCGTTACCAAATCGCCAAACCACATATGCGAAGTTTCATGCGCGATTAATTTTGCTCGGTTTAATTTTTCGCTATCCGTTGCGCTGTTGTCCAAAAACAAAGTTGATTCTCTGTATTGAATGGCACCAACATGTTCCATTCCGCCATATTGAAAAACAGGAATTGAAGCGAAATCTAACTTCTGAAAAGGAAATTTATAATTGGTATATTTTTCTAAAAAATCTATAGATTGCTGATGCAAACTGAAAATTGTATCGGTGCTGCTTTGTATTTTTTTCTCATCATTCTCGCGATATAAAAAATTCATTTCGTTAAATCCGAACTTCTTTTTAACATTTTTAAATTTTCCCGCTACGAAAGAAAATAAATAAGTACTCATTTTATCCGATTCATCAAATCCATAACTCATATAAGTAACATTATCAATTACGATTTCATATAGTCCAAAAATTTGAGCAGCAGAAAGAACGGTCCACTCAACAGGAACTTGGAGCGCCAGTCCATAAGTTGCTTTTAAATCTGGCTGATCAAAACAGGGAAACAAAGTACTGGCGCGATCCGGAACCAACAACGTATATAGAAAATCATCATTTCTGTTTAAAGATAAATTCCCAGCGATAAACGAAATTTTGATTTTATTTTTTCCTAAAATCAAATTCTCTACAGAAATTATAATGTGTCCTTTTTCATGAACAATCGCAATCTTTTTTCCATTTGCTTCAATTGTTTTTATGTTTTGAGATTTCTCTTTAAAATCTAAATACAATGGCTCGCTCAAATCTGACAAAGACAAATCTATACTAACCTCAGAAATAATATCTTCACTTTTCTTTGTCGGAATTTCAAATAGAAGCCCATATCTGATGTCTGAAATTTGACGTTTTCTAAATTGAGCCAGTTGCTCTGAAACACCATCTTCCAAAACAAGATTCCCTTTTGGTTTTGATTGAGAAAATCCAATCGTAATCATCATAAAAAAAGCAAAAAAGCAGTAGAAAATTTTCATTTTTAGCGGAATATAAGATTCGCTAAAATAGCAAATAAGCTGATTTTTCACAAACAATTACTGCAACAACATTGCATTTAAAAATAAGATTTTTATATTTGCAACTCTATTGCATTAATTCTCGAATGAAAAAGAAACTTAGAATTATAAATCTACTAATGCCACTGATTGTATTGTTCGCAATACTATTTCCTGTTGTGCACTCGTATGAGCATATTCTAGACACGCATTCGCAGAAAGAGAAAATAGAATTTTCGATTTCAGAGAAACCACAATTTAAAGCCAAACTGCATTCGTTTCATAAATGTTCGATTTGCGATTTTAAATTCAGCGCAGTTGGCACTTTTGCCTTTGCTGTTTTTCAATTCTATAAAAATATTTCTGTTGTAAAACATCTTAATTTTTACAACGAACAGCATTTTACATTTTTTAAAGGGTCTTTATTCTCACTTCGAGCCCCTCCTGCTTTTACACTTTAATTTTTTGTGTACTGATTGCTTGGCAATTCGGCTATTGATTTGTTTCTGATGTTTTTTTAATCATAAAACATTTCATTAAAATCTCATTTATTTTCAGCAATTAATATGTTGTATTGACGATATATTTCTGCATTGAAATTTCAAAATTTCTTTGCTAGAATGTTGCTTTTTCTGCACAAAAATCCCTTTTCAAATTTATCGATTATAGCATTTGAACTAAAACTTAATTCGGGTTTTTAGGTTCTCCTGCTGTGTATTTCAATCATTCAGAAAATGTTTCGCTCCTCTGGAGCTCTTATCTAAATGGTAAATCTATATCTACCCATATTTTGTCCCGCTGGGACATGATACACTGAAAAATATTCTTGTAACCCAAATACTCTTTATAAAATGATCAAAATCAAATCAGAAAAAATGAAAACAACAAAACTCATTCTGGCTTCGGTTTTTGCTGCAATTGCTTTTACAGGTTGTAGCAACGACGATTCCGAACAAACACAAGCCATTCCTGCGATTGACAAAATCGAATTGGGTCTTGGCAACAACGAAACCGCAACTATTGGTGAAGATTTCCATTTCAACGCCGAAGTAACTGCTGCTGACAAAATCAAAAATGTACAAGTAAAAATTGTACAAAAAAGTACTGAAACCTATTCAAAAGTTTGGTCTCACGAAATTACCTGGACGCAATATGCAGATGCTAAAAACGCAACGGTGCATAAACATTTTGATATTCCAGAAGATGCTGCAGAAGGTAAATATGATTTCATCATTATCATCAACGATCAAAACGGAAGTAAATTGGAAGTAACCAAAACCATCACGATTTACAAACTGGAAAATATTCCTGTAAATCCTGTGGCTTCAATCTTCACGGTTTTTATAAACGATTCTTTTATGTACCGAAAAGGCAATTTTTCTGATGCCAATGCGAAGTACAAAAACAACGATATTTTCAGTTCGCAAGTAACGCTTGAAGGCATAAAAGGCGATGGAATTATGTATTTGCTTTTAATTAATAAAAACGCCAAACATAATCCAGAAAGCGTTGATCAAATTGATTTTAGTAAAGTAATCGTGTATGATGTTTTAGAACATAAAAACGTGGCTGATGCAAGTCAGTTTTCTAATGTTCCGTGGGATGGCGTAAAGTTTACAAGAGAAAAACCAAACCTAGTAATTGGTGCTGCAAAAGACAACAATTCTCCTGTTCAGCAAGATTTAATTGCTAACAAATCTTGGGCAACAGGCAATTATACTTTCTTGGTTTTGTACAAAAACACGACTTACAACATCAATTTTTCTCAATCAATTGATCTTCCATTTGCACTTTAATTCCAATCAAAAAAATGAAAAAGATACCATTTTTATTAGGCGTTTTGGCTCTTGCTTTTATTTCTTCTTGTTCTAGCGATAATGCAGCAATCGACACCGAATATCCTGTAATTGATATAACTGCAGCCAATTCTTTTCCTATTCAATGCAGTACGATTGAACGTGGAAAAACCTTCACTTTCAAAGCCAGTTTTAATGATAATGTTGAATTGGGCTCTTATAGCTTAGATATTCATCACAATTTCGATCATCATACGCATAGTACAGAAGTAAATACTTGCGAAACTGACGCCGTAAAAAAACCTTTAAATCCAATGCTTTTCATCAACAATTATACTATTCCAAAAGGTGCAAAAAGTTATGAAGCAACAGCACAAATTACCATTCCTGCTGATGTTGATCCTGGCGATTATCATTTTATGATCAGATTAACGGACAAAGAGGGCTGGCAAACGCTGAAAGGTTTAAGTATTAAAATTTTATAATCAGGATTTAATGAAGAATGCCCAATTCCTTTATTGGAAATATTGTTTTTTACTCGTCGGTTTATTGATTTCATCTGAAGTTGTTTCTCAAAACAAGCCTTCAGAAAAAAAGCCTGAAATTAAAGAACTCAACGAAGTTATTGTCAACGGAAATGCTGTTGAAAAACGCAAAAAAGAAGAATCGCTGAATGTTGAAACCGTAAACAGCAGTTTTATTCAGCGTAATCTTGGTGGCAGTTTGATGCAGTCTTTGCAGAAATTACCTGGCGTTAAAACGATCTCGATTGGTTCTGGAGGTTCAAAACCATTGATTCGAGGTTTGAGTTTCAATCAGGTAATTGTGGTTGAAAACGGCTTGAAACACGAAGGCCAGCAATGGGGCGCCGATCATGGTCTGGAAATCGATCAATACGCAGTAAATCGAGTAGAAATCATAAAAGGTCCTTCTTCATTTATTTACGGATCTGATGCTGTGGGCGGTGCGGTGAATATTAAACCGCTTCCTCTTCCTTCAAAAAATTCTTTTGGCGGAAGCGTTGACCTTACCGGAAAAAGCAATAATGCGCTATTTGGAAGTTCTTTTAATTTATATGGGAGAAATGAAAACTGGTTTTTCGATTCTCGTTTAACCACAATGGATTACGGCGATTATCGTGTTCCGACTGACGTGGTTCATGTCTACAGTTATTCTGTTCCGTTGTATAAAAATCATTTGCGAAATACGGCTGGACGCGAACTCGATTTTCATTTGAGCACGGGTTATTCTGGAGAGAAATTGAAATCGGTTTTTTATTTCAGTAACGTTCACACCAAAAGCGGCTTTTTCGCGAATGCGCACGGACTCGAACCAAGAAATGTCGATATCGAATTACACGATGAATCGAGCCGCGATATTTTGATGCCGTATCAACAGGTCAATCATTTGAAAGTGAGCAATACGACTTCTTTTAATTTGGGAAATCATGCTTTTGAAACGCAGATTGGTTTTCAGAAAAACTTTAGAAGAGAATGGAGTCATTACGTTAATCACGGTTATATGCCTCCAATTTATCCAGATGATATGTATGCGCCAAAGGATTTGGAACGTCAATATGATAAAGATGTTTGGTCTTTTTCTGCTAAAGATGAATTTGCTATTAATCGCCATAAAATCACTATTGGAACTAATGTCGTTGGACAAGAAAATGCGATTGGCGGATGGAGTTTTTTGATTCCAGCTTTCACGCAATTTAATGCAGGTTTGTTTGCTTATAATAAAATCGAATTAAACGAAAAATGGTTTCTACACGGCGCGGTTCGTTACGATTATGGTACAATCAAAATGAAATCGTATTACGATTGGTTTGAAAGTCCAGTTTCAGAAAACAACCAAACGCAATTGGAATATTTACAACGCTCTGACGATTTGACTAAGACTTTCAACAGTTTTACGTGGTCGGCTGGGGTAAATTACAATCCTGGAAACTTGACTTTGAAAGCCAATTTGGGTTCTAGTTTTAGAATGCCGATTGCGAAAGAATTGGCTTCAAACGGAGTGAATTATCATTATTTCAGATTCGAAAAAGGAAATCCAAATCTAGATGCAGAACGTTCCTATCAATTGGATTTAGGAATGGAATGGCAGCAGCATAACTGGTCTTTTCAGCTGACACCGTTTGTGAATTATTTTCCGAATTTCATTTATCTGAATCCGACCTCAGCACATGATATTTATTATGGAGCAGGAAATCAGGTCTTTGAATATGAGCAAAGTAAAGTATTCCGTTACGGAGCCGAATTGCAGACACGCTATTATTTTCTGAAATCTTTAAGTGCAGAAATCGCGGCAGAATATCTGTATTCAGAACAAAAATCTGGTAGTAAAAAGGGTTATACACTTCCGTTTTCGCCACCGCCATCTGTTTTGTTCGGATTGAATTATGAACCTCAAACAGGCTTTTTAAAAGATTCTTATTTCTCTTTTGATTATCGTTTCACAGCCGAACAAAATAATATCGTGCCGCCCGAGAAAAAAACTGCAGAAAGTCATGTTTTCAATATCGCTTTGGGAACTAAAATAAAAACTGGAAAAGAGAACATCAGCATCAATTTTCAAATCCAAAATCTATTCAATACAAAATATTTAAATCACACGAGCTTTTACCGACTTATCGAACTTCCAGAAGCGGGAAGAAATATTATTGTTTCTATGAAAATTCCGTTTTCGATTTCGCGATAAGCAAACCATTCAAAAATCAATTAATTACAAATTTTAAATCCTTTATTACAATGAAAAACAAGTTTTACAAACTCCTATTTTTATCTGCTTTATCGCTTTTTGCGGTTTCGTGCAGCAACGACGATGACAACCACGACGATCATGATCACGACCATGATATTTCTGAAGAACATACTTTTGTTAGAGTTTTACTTTCTGACGAAAAAACTGCAGAATTAACGCTTTTAGATCCGCATGAAGATAAAATCAGTTCTTTTACTGCCAAATTTGCTAAATCGTCTTTGTACACAACAGAATCTGGACGTTATGCTGGAATTGTTCACAGAGACAATAATTTCGTAGAAACTTTCGACAGCGGACTAGAATTACACGGCGATCATATTGATGTTGATGATGTTGCGAAATTTGGAGTTTTAGCGACAAGCGCATTAAAACCAACGCATTTTAAAAGTAAAATTGGAGAAATCCTAACTTTTAATGACGGAGACGGAACGCTTTCTGTTGGTAAAGAAGCAGATGTAAATAAAGCTGGTTCAACATTCAAGACAATTAATGCAGGTTTATTGGCGCATCACGGTGCAATGGCGACTTTTACAAACGGAACTTACGCGATTACAGAAAAAGACAATTCGGTTACGGGAACGCTTCCTGAAAAAGTAAAGATTATTGACAATACTGGAAAAACACTTTTTGACGCTAAACTTCAAACAAAAGGAATTCATGGAAATGCTTCTGATGGAATTTATGCAGTTTTCGGTTCTGCAAGCGGAATTTTAGTTGTAGAAAGCAACGGAAATCAAAAACTAATCGATCATCCAGCAGATTTTGGAACAGCTTGGTTTGGAACTATTTTAGAAACAGCTTCTGCTGGAAAATTCATTGGTTATACTGCTGCAAAAGGTGCTTATTTAATTGATGTTGTGGCCAATACGGTAAAACCAATTATCGCAAACACGACAATTATGCAATGCAAAGTAAGTTACGATCATAAAAAACTGGCTGTTTTATTGCATTCAGGAGATTTCAAACTTTACGATATCAGCAGTTTGCAAGTTGCAAAAGAAGTTAAAGCAACTTCAGAAACGGCTACAGATGCTACATTAAAACCTCAAATGGCTGTTACAGATCGTTTTGCTTACATTACTTCGCCATCAACTGGAGAATTGTTGCAAGTAAATCTCTCTACATCAGAAATCAAAAAGAAAAAGGTTTCTAGCACGCCTTATATGATTACCATTTTAGGTTATGAGAGCAGTGAAACGCACAATCACTAATTCATTATCAAAAAAAAAAAACGAAAAAGGTTTGACGATTGTCAAACCTTTTCCTTTACTAATTCAAAGCTATCCAAAAAAAAGAATTATTCAGTTTGTTGAAAATCAAAGCTTAAATCTCCTGCATTGTAATTTGCCGAAACATTTGTCGGGAAAGTTTGTGCAGTTCCAGAAATCCATCTGTACTCCATAACAGTGATGTTTCCTGCAATAATAGGATAAGTCACGTTCGAATTATCAGCTTTGCTCTTTTTGTACCAATCATTAGAATTCATGGTAATCATGTATTTTTTATCTTTTTCTAAAGCCAATTCGCTGATTTCTTTAGAAACTTGTACATCTGCTGTAGCAACATTCAAAGTTTCAGAACGCAAAACAGATTTTGCTGTATAGTCCCAAATCGTTACACGTACAGAAGGATTTGTAGCTGGAAGTTTTAAAGTTATGGCTTTAATTTTTCCTTTTACTGTTGGCGTAAATGCCAACCCGAATTCATAATCTCCAGAATTAATAAAGTTGGTTACTGTACTAAAACCTGTTGCTGTATAATATGCCGTCAACGGATTTTCGGTTTCAAATTTTGGTGTATTATCTTTATCGTCACTGCTGCAAGAAATAGCTGAAACAGCAACCACTAAGACTATTAATATGGTTTTCAAAGTTTTCATAATATTAAATTTGATCGGTTATTTGGTATTGAAAATTATGGTTGAATATTAAAAGTGGCACAAACTTCTTCGTAGCTCATTTTAGAATAATCTTGTTTTGCCAATTTTGATGTTGTAGCTGCCGCGCCTCCAGGAATCAAGATATAACGCCAGTTTAAAGATGCCGGAAGCGCCACAGTTGTTCCGTCATTTGCATGTTTAAATCGGAACAGTTTGATGGTGCCTAAACTTGCAATTGCCGTAATCGTATTAGTTGATCCTCCTGCTGTAGAAGTATACGGAAGCCCAAAAATATTAGTTCCAGATCCAAAAGACATATACACTAATATGGTTCCTTTAGCCATAATATCTGCTGTAATTTGCGGTGCGGCAATCGTAGTAGATAAACCCGAAGTTCCGTCAATTGTTTCTGGAGTTCCTGCTGGAGCGTTAATCCAAGCACTATAAATTACGTTTGCTGTTCCTGCTGGACCTTGGGGTCCTGTAGCTCCAGGCGCTCCATCAACTCCGTTAGTTCCATTCGTTCCGTTAACTCCATCATTTCCGTCATCGCTGCTGCAAGAAATCATACTTATTAGAAGCACTAAAATTGTAAAAATGGTTTTAAAAGTTTTCATAACATTTTGGTTTTAAAATTTTAATTAAATAGTTCTTTTTTTAACTCAATAGCTTTTATTTTTGTATTAATCAAAGAGATCTTTTTTTACTTTCTGATTGAATTACAAGACAAAGTTGCCCGATTAAATTATGTTTAAAAACCCTCAATAGACGAACAGCATTTTAAATAGACAGACAACTTATTTGGAGCTGTTTTTTGCCTTTTTATTGAAAAAAAACTGGTTATTGATGAAGAAATACTCTTGTATTATTATTGATGATGATGAAATAGACAGACTAACGGCGGTTTCTTATGTCAAGAAATTTCCTGTTCTGGATATTGCAGGTATTTTTGAATCGGCAGAAGATGCTGTGCCTTTTTTAGAAAAAGAAAAAGTAGACATCTTATTTCTAGACATCGATATGCCTGGTTTAAACGGAATTGAATTTAGAAAACAAGCCTTAGATATTCCCGTTTGTGTTTTTATAACCGCACATCCAGAACATGCGGTAGAAAGTTTTCAGATCGAAACTTTAGATTTTATTGTAAAACCTTTAAAATTGGATCGTTTTACGCAAACCATAAATCGTATTGAAGAATTTATGGAAATAAAATTGAAAGCTTCTCTATTTGAAGCCAGTATTGGCGGCGATACCATTTATATAAAAGAAGGCCACGAACAGACCAAAGTTAAACTTCATGAAATTTTATATCTCGAAGCTTTAAAAGATTACACCTTGGTCGTGACAGCCCAAAAAAGGCATTGCGTGCTTTCGAGCATTGGAAACCTTTTAAAAGAAGACCATTTTCAGTCATTCGTCCGGATTCATAGAAGTTATGCGGTACAGAAACAATATGTTCAGAAAATCAATTCTACTGAGATTATTTTGAATAATAATGCTGTAATCCCGATTGGAAGAAGTTATAAAGAGAACTTAAATCTGATTGCATGAAAAATGTTAAGTTCTTGCTATTGGTATTCATTACTTTTAATGCTTTTGCACAGCAAGAACCTAATTTAGCGCGTTACAAATCGGCAGACGAAAAATTAAAAATCTGGCTCAAATACTGTAATGAACTTTTGGATGCCGATGAATATCTTAAACTTATAAATGCTTCCCAAAAAGGAATTCAACTTTCTCAAAACAAACCTGCTTACATTTCTAAATTTTATTTTCTAAAAGGTTTCGGATACGAATTCAATAACAATCAATACAAAGAAGCCACTGCCAATTATGAAGTTTCGCTTTCATACGCGCAAAAAGCAAAGCATCTCAAGAATATTGCTTCCAATTGCATGAGGTTGAATTACATGTATTATTCGTTAAACGAAATTAAAAAACGAGACAATCTTATTCTTTACATCAAAAAAATTATTGATACCACAAAAGACATAAAAACACAAGCAACTCTCAACGGAAGTCTTGGCGAATATTATCTGGCTTCTTACGACTATGAGACTTTTATTGGTTATCAACTAACGTCCATAAATTACAAGAAAAAACTTCCGCAAGATGTTGCCAATATAGAGAATATCGGAATTTCGTATTGCCAAATCGGATCGGCGTATGCCAAAATGAAACAATACAACAAAGCTCTCGAATATCTCAATTATGGCAAACCGCATGTACAAACCTCTCCTTATGTAAGTGCTTTTTTGTGCAATTATTATTTGCAATGTTTTGTTCCGCTAAGAAATCGAGACAGCATTAGAAAATATTACAATCTAATTTACACTTATCCGTCCAAAAAAGATTCGCTGTTTTTAAATCTCAGTTTCGCCAATCGGAGTTTATCTGAATATTATATTAATGAAAGACAGATTAATAAAGCATATTCTTATGCTCAAAAAGCCGTTTTACTTGGAAAAAAATCGGCAGATGACGAAATTTTGATGGAAGCGCAAACCATAATGGGAAGGGTTTTATATGAAAAAGGAGAATATCAAAAAGCCATTGAAACGCTAAAAAAAGCGTCGGTAAATGCTTTAAATTATGATAAGGAATCTTTTGTAACCATAAACAAAAAGCTTTCTCAAAGCTATGCTGCACTTGGTCAATGGAAAGAAGCTTATGATTACAACGAAATTTACAGCAAATACAGTGATGAAGTAATGGAACAATCTGCCAAACAAAGCATTGCAAACGCAGAAGCACGTTATCAGAACAAAACGAAAATTCAGGAAATTAAAAATCTTTCTACAGAAAATGCCATTAAAAACATTCAGATTCAAGATGCCAAACAGCAGCGTATTTTCTTGATTTCAGGAATTGCTCTCGTTTGCATTATCGGATTATTGTTATTCAAACAAAATCAGAGCAGAAAGAAAACCAATCTAAAACTTCAGGCTTTAAATCAGGAATTGGATGAAGCTAATAAAATCAAAGCTAGATTCTTCAGTATTTTAAATCATGATTTACGAAGTCCGATTTCAAATCTGATCCATTTTCTGCATCTTCAAAAAGAAAATCCAGAATTGATTGATGAAGAAACTGCATCGAGAATGCAGCAGAAAATTACAACTGGAGCCGAAAATTTATTGTCATCGATGGAAGATATTCTGCTTTGGAGCAAAGGACAAATGGAGAATTTTAAACCTCAATTTAGAAAAACAGAAATTGCTGTTTTGTTTGAAGAAACCCAAAATCATTTTTCGAACTTAGAAAATGTTGAAATTGTATTTGAAAATCCAGAAAACATTATTTTAGAAACCGATGAAAACTACCTAAAAACAATCATTAGAAATCTTACCGGAAATGCAATTAAGGCTTTAGACAAAACGCCAAATGCTAAAATTGTTTGGAAAGCTTGGCGCGAAAATCAGAAAAGCTTTCTCTCAATAACAGACAACGGTCCTGGCGGAACGCAAGAAAAATTTAAAGCTTTGTATAATGATTCTGAAGTAATCGGAATCAAATCGGGTTTAGGATTGCATTTAATTCGCGATTTAGCTTCAGCTATAAATTGCAAAATCGAAGTTTGTTCAAAACCAGATATCGGAACAACGTTTACAATTATTTTTAACACATAGAAACATAGTTTTTCTTTGTGTAGAAAGACGTTTCACTTATTTGAAATCACATAGCTATGCGTGGAAGCTGGCTTCTTCCATAATCTTTTATTTGACAAAAAATCTATGTTTCTATGTGTTAGATTATTTTTTCATTTTATTCCAATAAAAAAGGTCTGACTTTCGTCAAACCTCTTTTATATAAATTGCAATCTAAGATTACAATAAAGCGTCTAAACTATCTGCGTAGGTTTGTTTAGGAGCTACTCCTACTTGTTTTCCTACTACTTCACCGTTATGAAACACCAAAACGGTTGGTATGTTACGCACACCATATTTTGCAGCAAATTCTTGGTTAGCATCTACATCTACTTTACCAACAACTACTTTACCAGCGTACTCTTCGCTTAATTGGTCAATGATTGGACCAACCATTCTACAAGGACCACACCATGCTGCCCAAAAATCTACCATTACTGGTTTATCTGATTTTAAAACTACTTCATCAAAAGTAGCATCTGTTATTGCTAATGCCATAATATATTAAGATTAAAATTTAGGTCTGAATATTTAACTTTCAAACTACAGTACAAATTTAAAAATTTAAAATAAATCAAACACCATTACTAAATTAGTTTTCATTATAAATGTATTGTCAATAGTTATAAACTGTATAAGGATAAATTTACAATTTATTTACCTGAAAATCAAATCAGTAAAAGATTTAGCATTTTTTTAGTATCTTTAGTATATCCAAAAACACGATTAACATGAAAGAAACTTTAGCTAAAACAAAATCCTTTCTGCAATCTGATACTTTTAAAAAATATGCCAAACGATTTGGATATTTTATTCTTGGCTTAATCGCAATTCTCTTACTTGCTTGCGGAGGCTTGGCTATTTATTTCAACCGAAACAAAACCGAAATAATTGCTAAAGTTAATACCAAAATCAACGAAAACATAAATGGTAAATTTCATATTACCGATTTTCAATATAAGTTCTTAACGGGTTTTCCGTACTTTACATTGGCTCTCAATGAAGTCGAAATAAAAGACAATAAATGGGAAAGTCATAAACATACTTTACTGAAAGCAAAAGAAATAGAAGCGCGATTAAACATTTTGAGTTTGCTGCAACACGAAATCAACATTCATAAAATATTGATCAACGACGCCGATATTTATATTTACAAAGCCGAAGACGGATATTCTAATGTTAATATTTTTAAGCCTAAAAAGAAAAAGCCCAAAACCGATTCAGAAAAACCCGAAACTACAATTGACCACGTAAACCTCAACCAGGTTCATATTATTATAGACAATCATTTAGGACATAAATTGTTTGATTTTGATGTGGCAAGTTTAGACTCTAAAGTAAATTATGACGGCGACAACTGGCAAACAAATCTATTTTTAAAAACCAAAATAAACAGTCTTGCTTTTAATACCGTTCACGGAAGTTTTGCCAAAGAAAAAGTGCTTGAAGGAAATTTTGATATTTCGTATGCTGAAGGCAAACAGAAAATTGACATTAACACCAAAGGACTCAAAATTGGTTCTGATACTTTTGATATTGTAGCTTTCTTTAATATCGGAAAAACCAATTCGCTGTTCGGAATCAATATCGGAACAGATATTTTATGGAAAAATGCGTCTAATTTACTGTCTGGAAATATCAGTTCGAAACTGAATCAATTCGATATCAAAAAACCGATTAAAGTAAACTGCGACATTAAAGGCGATTTGAATGTTGAAGGCGATCCTAAAATTGTAGTTCAGGCAGATGTAAGAAACAACGAATTGAGTATTCCAGATGGTTTGTTTACCAATTGTAGTTTCAAAGGAATTTTTACCAACAATTTCAAACCTCAAGACGGATTTAGCGATCCGAATTCTGCTATTATTTTAACCAATTTTAAAGCCGAATACGAAGATGTTCCGTTAACCATTGCGCAAGCCGTTATTAATAATCTAGAAAAACCAATTGCAACAGGCGTTGTAAATTCTGATTTTGATATTTCGAAATTGAACGGAATGATGAACGAAAAAATCCTTCATTTTGAAAGTGGTCATGCCAAAGCCAATCTGAAATTTCAGTTTGATATTGTCGATTTATACATTAATAAACCTCGTTTTACAGGCGATGTTGATATTGATAATGCTACTTTCGATTATCTTCCGAAAAGCATTCATGCCGAAAATACAGCCGTACAATTGTCTTTTACGCAAGAAGCACTTTACATTAAAAAAATTGCCTACAAACACAAAAAGAACATTATTCGCATTGACGGAAAAATCGATAATTTCTTGAATCTCTATTACGACGCACCCGAAAAAATGGTCGTAAACTGGAATATTTATTGTCCGAGTATTGATGTGAAACAGTTTTTAGGTGTTTTAAAAAATTCTCCAAAACAGAAAGTAGCCGAGAAAAGACCTGCTAAAAAGAATGTCAATTTTACGAATCAGCTAAGATCGGTTATCGAAAAATGTACCGCAGTAATTAATCTTAAAGCCGATAAGATTACTTATGGCGCACTTACAGCAACCAATACGCAAGCAACGTTGCAAATGCTAAATTCTAAAATCCTACTCAAAAACGGAACACTACAAACTTCTGGCGGAAGCATAAATTTTAGCGGTTCTGTTCAGCCAAGCGGGAATAATTATGTTTTCACTTCAAACGCTCAAGTAAACCGAGTAGATATTGCGAGTTTTCTAAGATCTTTCAACAACTTCGGAATCAAATCTTTTAGTCCAAAAAATATTCGCGGCCGACTAACCAGCACAGCTAATGTAACAGGTTTAATGAGTGGCAAAGGCGATTTGATAATGAATTCGGCAAGGGGAAAATTAGATTTTAATGTCAGCCAAGGCGCACTCCTTAACTTTGAACCGATTATGAAAATCGGAAAATTTGCTTTTCCGCTTCGTGATGTCGAGAATATTACTTTCAGCGATTTATCGGGTTCGCTCAACCTTCGCGGAGAACAAGTAGATGTCAACAAACTTACCATAAGTTCCAGCGTTCTCAACCTTGACGCAGAAGGCATTTATTCTTTCGGCCGAGGCACCAATCTCGCCCTCACCGTTCCGCTAAGAAATTCTAAAAACGACGCCAAACTCGCCACCAAAGAAGAACGAAAAGCCGTTCGCGAAAAAGGAATCGTCCTGCATTTGATTGCTTATGATAATGATGGGAAAATGAAGGTTAAGTGGGGGAAGAAGGAGAAAGGTTGATTTCATTAAATAGATATTTTAGAAAAACTAATAAATATATTTAATCAGTTTTCTTGTATTTAAATGATATTTAGCCACTTAAAAAAATCGAAAGATTTTTGTTCCAATTTATAACAATAAACACTCTTGAATATGGATTTTTTTCGTTTATTTTTGTAACCATTGTATAATGTTAAACAACTTGGTTATGAATGAATATATTTCATTGTCTGAAGCATCAGAATTATTAGGAAAGAGTAAAGAGACTTTGAGACGTTGGGATAATGAAGGAAAATTGAATGCTGTACGTGAACCTATGAGTAATTATAGAATGTACAAGCGATCTGAAATTAACAATTTATTTTCAAGTTTTATAGATGATGATATACAAGAAGAGATTTCTAATTATGTAAAACCAAATAACGATTACACTGTACTTGAACTCTTTGCGGGTGCTGGTGGACTTGCAGTAGGAATGGAAAAAGCAGGTTTAAAATGTGTAGCTTTAAACGAGGTTGATAAATGGGCTTGTGAAACATTAAGAACCAATAGACCAAATTGGAATGTTTTAGAAGGAGATATAAAAGATTTTAGTTTTTCAGAATTTCATAATAAAGTCGATGTTGTAACTGGTGGCTTTCCATGTCAGGCATTTAGTTATGCAGGAAAAAAATTAGGTTTAGCTGATGCTCGAGGAACATTATTTTATGAATTTGCAAGAGCTGTAAAAGAAGTAAACCCTCCTATTTGTATTGGAGAAAATGTTCGTGGACTATTAAGTCATGACAATGGTAAAACTCTTCAAGGAATGATTTCTATTTTAGATGAAATCGGATACAATGTTGTACCTGTACAAGTTTTAAAAGCGATTAATTTTAATGTACCACAAAAAAGAGAACGATTAATTTTAGTTGGAATTAGAAAAGATATCCATATAAAATACGAATACCCAAAACCTTATAAAAAAATATACAATCTAGAAGATGCTCTTAAAAAAAGTGATTTATTTGATTGTGATGTTCCTCATTCAGGAGGTTCAAAATATCCTCAATCTAAAATTGACGTCTTAAAACTTGTTCCGCAAAAAGGATATTGGAGAGATCTACCTCTAGACATTCAAAAGGAATTTATGGGCGGAAGTTTTTATCTTGGTGGAGGAAAAACAGGAATTGCAAGAAGAATTGGTTGGGATGAACCATGTCTAACTTTAACTTGTAGTCCCGCACAAAAACAAACAGAGAGATGTCATCCGGAAGAAACAAGACCATTTACTGTTAGAGAATATGCTAGAATTCAAACATTTCCAGATGATTGGAAATTTGCAGGATCTCTTGCACAACAGTATAAACAAATTGGAAATGCAGTTCCTGTAAATTTAGGCAAGGAAGTAGGATATTCCATTATAAATTTCTTAAATCAGTACTCAGAAATGAAAAAATAATTTATTACTTTGTAAAAACTAATAAATTATTTTTATGCCTACTACTAGAGAAGAAGTTTATGTAATTGTTAGAGAAACAGTAATCAATTCTATTTCTCGATATATCAGAAATAGGCAAAATGTTGTTCCTAATTTCCAGATTTTAGACTTAATAATTCCAACTGAAAGAAAGATAAGATCTGTGGTCGGCGGAATGGAAACATCATTAGGAACAACTTTATGGGAACCTTTGGCAAAAGCTATAGCAGAGTTAAACGGTTTTGAGGTTGTTAATGATAATTTATTAGCACCATCAAATATGCCTGCCATTTTGCAAAATACTGTACAAATGCTTATTGATGGTAGAAATAACCGAAATCCTCAATATAATGCACTACATTGTCATGATAGAATTAAAGAAGTTTGTCAAAATTTCTTGATTAATCCAATAAACGATTTTGTTTTACCTCCGAGAGGTTTTGGAGTAGATATTTGGCTGAAAAAAGACGATATAAATTATTTTTTTGACACAAAAACAGTTCAAGCAAATGTTGGTAGCTATGCGAAATGTTTTTCTCAAGTACTTAATTGGTATTCTTATTTTTATTCTAGATATCCCGATCAAAATTCTAGTGCAAGAATAGTTTTTCCTTACAACCCATATGGTCAAGTTGATTTTTGGTCTAGAACTATTGGCAGGGGTTGGCCTCTAGAAGCAAACAACGAAGGTTGGGTTCAAGATGATTTTTGGGATTTTTGTTCTGGTCTACAAAACACATATTCAATAATATATGACGCATTTATTGACATTTCTGAAACAGGAGATTTAGAAGACATTATACAAGAAATTTTTTATGGCAATCAGCAAGATTAATTGTTTTAAAATATTACTTAAACCATCAAAAAAGCCACTCCTAAAAGTGGCTTTTTCCATTTCTAAATCTATTCAATCCCCAAATAAGGATCAAGAATTTCTGCTAATTCATTTAACCAAAAGAAACCTTCTTCAATATTAATCGTTTCGGTTGTTGTAAATCCATCTTCTCGCATTGCATTTAGGGCAATTAAAAAATTTACTTGTCTAATGGTTTTCGCCATACTTTTGGAATCAATTGAATTGTTGAAGAATTCAGTTAACCTCAACTCGGTTTCTTTGGAAAAAGTGTTTGTACTCATAATCTTGAATTTTAGGAATAAAAAACCCATGTGGCTTAGCTGTCCTGCGCATTCAAGAACGCGCTACGGTTGTTTCCAATAACGTCAGCATACTACATGGGCAAGAATTTTTGTGTGTTCATAATCTTGAATTTTTAGGAACTTCAAATATATGAAAAACAAAAATAAATTGTAAGTTTTTTCTTTATTTACAAATTAAAATACTAAGAGTATATTTTCTCTAAATCGAAGTTACAAAATTGAAAAATAAATCATTTTAAAATTTCATAATATTTCCTTAACCTACTTGTCTTTTATCTTTAAAATCGATAAGTTTGAGTATGAATCATTAAAATATTATGCGTTATGAAAGTACAAATCAACACAGACAAAAACATTGATGGACACGCAAGATTAGAAGCTTACTTTTCTGCTGAAATTGAAAAAAGCTTAAATCGTTTTGAAGATAAAATTACCCGCGTAGAAATTCATTTTGGAGATGAAAACGGGGAAAAATTCGGATTGCATGACAAAAAATGTGTGATTGAAGTCCGTCCTGTAAAATTACAGCCAATAACTGTTACAGAACATGCCGAAACTCTTGAAAAAGCTTTCAGCGGGGCATTGGCCAAAGTCAAAAAATCGTTGACTTCAACTTTCGAAAAAATAAAAGCACATTAATATAAAAAAGTGACAAAGGTGCAAAGTTACAAGGGAAAAAAAACTTAAATCCTTTGTTACTTTGCACCTTTGTCACTTTTTTATTCTTTTGGCAATGGAGCTCCAACTGCAATATCGCAACGGTGACCTGGTTTTCCGTGCGGCGGATTCATTCCTTCTGCTACTGTCGCTTCTGTACCTTCTGTACTCAACAATGCTGGAACTGCATTTGCTTGCGGACTTACTGTAAAGTTTTGTGTAACGGTTCCAGTTTGTGCCGTAGTTGACGCTGTTGCATTTTTTGCAACAGGCGAGTTTAATGGTGCTCCAACAGGAATATCACATCTATGTCCTGGCTGCCCATGAGGCGGGTTCATACCTTTTGCCACTTTAACGGGTGTTGTAGTCGTAGTAGTCACAACTTGAGGCTGACTTACCTGCACTGTTTGTCCTGCTTGCGCAGTAACTTGTCCTTGCTGTGGCGGTGCCGAATTTAACGGCGCACCAACTGCAATATCACAACGGTGTCCTGGCTGTCCATGCGCAGGATTAATTCCTTTGGTATCACTTAAAACGGTATTCGGGTTTGCTGCAGAATTTTGCACCACTGGCGCAGCAGCTTTAGTTGTATCTTTTGCAAGTCCTAACCTTACTAATTCTGAGGTTGCTGTGCTTTCTTGCGGTTCTAATTCCTTTTTGCAGGAAACAAATAACAAGGAAGTTATTGCTAGCGAACTGATAAGTATTTTTGCATTCATTGGGGTATTATTTAAAATCTCTCAAATATACTTGTTTTTTCACTATTAAACCATATAAGTCATATAAGATAATTTAAGCTTTACGTACACTTGCCACAAAGACACAAAGGCACAAATTTTATTTTAAAATTCTTAGCGACTTAGTGTCTTTGCGGCGATAACTTCTTTAATTCCCTTATATCACTTATATGGTTCAAAAAAATGATACCTTTAAACTCAAATAATACTACTCATGAAAAAAACACTTTTACTTCTTTTATTCGTTGCTTCTTTTGCAAATGCTCAAGCAGACAAAACCAAAATCAATCAAACCTTAGATGCTTGGCACAAAGCTGCTGCTGAGGTAAAATATGACGCTTATTTTAGTGTATTAAATTCAGATGCGATTTACATCGGAACTGACGCTACAGAAAATTGGACCAAAAAAGAATTCGCCATTTGGGCAAAACCATTTTTTGATAAAGGAACAACATGGAACTTTAAAGCCTTAGAACGTCATATCTTTTTTGACAAAAGCGGAAAAATTGCTTGGTTTGATGAATTGCTAGACACACAAATGAAAATCTGCCGCGGATCTGGAGTTTTAGTTAAAGTAGGTAATGAATGGAAAATTCAGCATTATGTTTTATCCATGACCGTTCCGAATGACGAAGTTGATGCTGTAACCAAGATAAAAGCACCAATTGAAGACGCTTTGATCGCAAAACTGCAGAAAAAATAAAACATTTTCAGGTTTTCTTATTATAAACGTAACTTTTTGAGCACTTTAGAAGCATGATTAACAGATTAATTTTAATTAATTCGTTAAAAACAGTGCTTTTTTGTAACTTTAGAATAAGATACTGTCAAAAAAACGTACCGTATTTTACAAAATCAATCAAAATAAAACCAACACCTCTATTTTAACAGCCTTTAAAACAAGAATCTTTATTTTTTTCTAACTTTGACCCCAAAAAAAATAGGGTTAAACAAAGTATTTTAAAAATGAAAATAGAAAAACGCTGGATTATTTCCTTTATTATGATAAGCGTCGTGTGTACGATAGGTGCATTTTGGCCAACTGTTACAGAAAATAATTATGTTTTATCAGAATTTGGAACTACAGACCATATCGTTCCTGCCGATGTTGCCTGGATGCTAACTTCGAGCTGTCTGGTTTTAATCATGACGCCAGGATTGTCTTTCTTTTATGGCGGAATGGTAGGAAAGAAAAACGTTATTTCTACCATGCTTCAGAGTTTTATCTGTTTAGGAGTTGTTACGCTTTTATGGGTTGTTGTGGCTTTTAGTTTGGCTTTTGGAGAACCAGTTGGTTTTGGCTCTGGAGATCATTTTTATAGCTTTTTCGGAAATCCGACTACTTTTGCTTTTATGGATTATGTTGGCGTTTTGCCTCATAAGCAATTGGCAACTACAATTCCGTTTATGCTTTTTGCTTTGTTTCAAATGAAATTTGCGATTATTTGCCCAGCAATTATTACAGGTTCGTTTGCAGAACGTGTTCGTTTTATTTCTTATTTAGTATTCATTAGTTTATTTACGATATTTATTTATGCTCCTTTGTGTCACTCGGTTTGGTATCCTACTGGAGTTTTAGGAAGCTATTTTGGTGTTAAAGATTTTGCTGGAGGAACAGTAGTGCATATGAGTTCTGGTTTTGCAGCTTTAGCCGGAGTTATTGTTTTAGGAAAAAGAAAAAACAGTCAACATATTCCAACCAATATTCCTTTTGTTTTATTAGGAACAGGAATGCTTTGGTTCGGTTGGTTCGGATTCAACGCTGGATCTGCACTTGCTGCCAACGGAACTGCTGCTATGGCTTTTGCAACCACTACAACCTCATCGGCTGCTGCGATGTTAACTTGGATTTTCTATGATAGAATGAACGGAAGAAAAGTTTCTGCTCTAGGAGCTTGTATTGGAGCTGTTGTTGGTCTTGTTGCTATTACGCCAGCTGCAGGATTTGTTTCTGTACCAGAAAGTATGTTCTTCGGATTCATCACAGCTTTGGTTTCTAACACGGCTGTAAATTGTAAATATTCTAAAAGATTTGATGATACGCTAGACGTTTTTGCTTGTCACGGTGTTGGTGGAATTATGGGAATGATTCTAACAGCTGTTTTTGCTCACGGCGAAAATGCAAGTTTGCTTCATGGCGGATGGAATGTTTTCGGACACCATATGATGGCCTTGGTTCTAGTTTCAATCTTTACTTTCTTCGGAGCTTATTTCTTGTTTAAAGTAACCAATTTCATTATTCCGCTAAGAGTTTCAGAAGAATCAGAACATATTGGATTGGATTTATCTCAACACGATGAATCTCTTGATCCGAAAGCACAACCAATTACAGAACCACATTACGGTTAATTTTTTAGTTTGCCACGAATTACACGAATTTTTACTAATTTCTATTTGATAATTCAGCTTTGCTGATAAAAAATAATTCGTGAAAATTCGTGTAATTCGCGGCAAAAAACTTTAAAACGTAATTCCGCTATTTTCATTCGTTTATATTCCTTAATTTTGCGGAAAATTTTTGATAAAGTGGGAAGTAAAAATAAACTAAAAAGATTCAGAGAAAACGAAACATTCCAAAACGTTTTTCAACCAACAAGAGAAGAAGTTGTAGGCGATTTAATGCCTTTAAAAGGAAAATGGAACTCTGATTTCTTTAAAAATGATAATCCATTAGTTTTAGAATTAGGATGCGGAAAGGGAGAATACTCTGTTGGATTAGCAGAAAAATACCCAGACAAAAATTTTATCGGAATCGATATTAAAGGAGCGCGTTTCTGGAGAGGTGCAAAAACTGCTGTAGAAAACGGCCTTCATAATGTTGCTTTCGTTCGTACTCAAATCGAATTGATCAATCATATTTTTGCTGAAGGCGAAGTGGATGAAATCTGGATTACTTTCCCAGATCCGCAAATCAAATACAAGAGAACTAAACACAGAATGACGAATTCTGAATTCTTGAAATTGTACAAAAAAATCTTGAAAAAAGACGGTGTTGTAAACCTTAAAACCGATAGCGAATTTATGCACGGTTATACTTTAGGATTGCTTCACGGAGAAGGTCACGAAGTTTTATATGCAAACCACAATGTATATAAAAACGAAGGAAGCCCAGAAGTTGTAACTGCAATCCAGACTTTCTACGAAAAACAATATTTAGAAATTAATAAGGCAATTACGTATATTCGTTTCAAAATTAAAGACTAACTTTAATTTTGAAACCTTTATCTAACTGATTTAATAACTAAATGACCTATCTCGCTCCACTAATTTCAGGTTTTATTGCTGCTGCCATTGGAACTATTCCGCCTGGATTGCTCAACATGACAGCTGCCAAAATAAAAATGAAAGAAGGGAAAAAAAATGCGATGTCATTTGTAATTGGCGCCGTTTTAATCATTTTTTTTCAGGCTTATGTCGCAGTATTATTTGCGCGCGTCATAGACAATCGGCCAGATGTTGTAACGCTATTGCGTGAAGTTGGTTTCTTTATTTTTGCAATCTTAACCATTTACTTTTTATTTTTTGCTAAAGATCCAACTGCAAAGAAAAAAACGAAAATAAAAAAGAGCAGTAAAAAAAGTCGTTTCTTTCTCGGAATGCTGCTTTCAGGACTAAACTTCTTCCCTATTCCTTATTATGTTGTAGTAAGTGTTACGTTGGCTTCGTATCATCTTTTTGTATTCGAAAACAGCGTTATTTTAACCTTTGTCTTGGGTTCTGTTCTTGGAGCATTTGGAATTTTATACAGTTATATTGCTTTCTTTGGCAGAATAGAAAAGAAAACCGATTATTTCATGCGAAACATGAACACCATTATCGGAACTATCACTGGATTGGTTGCTGTAGCGACACTTTTTAATATCTTAAATTATTACTTCGGGTAAATAAAACAAACCATTAAGAGATTAAGAAAAATTAAGTTTTTATCTTTATTAACTTCATATCTTAATGGTAAAATATTTTAAAATGGCTGAAGAGAATTTTTTCGAAAGAGTTTATGTAATCGCCAGACAAATTCCGTTTGGAAAAGTAACTTCTTATGGCGCTATCGCGAAAGCCTTAGGAACAGCTCGTTCTGCAAGAATGGTTGGCTGGGCAATGAATGCTTGCCACAATATGGACGATGTTCCAGCACACAGAGTAGTAAACCAAAAAGGACTTCTAACAGGAAAACATCATTTTGACGGAACTAATTTAATGCAACAGCTTTTAGAAAATGAAGGCATTAAAGTAGTCAATAATCAAATTGTAGACTTTGAAAAGCATTTCTGGAAACCTGAGGTTGAAGTTTAAAAATACATTTTCTTTGTCAGGCTGAGCGAAGTCGAAGCCACGCACCAATTGGAACGCCCTTCGACTTCGCTCAGGGTGACATTATCTAAAATTTAAGCGACATTTGCTCTCTTTGCGTAGACGCACTGCAGTGCGTCTCTACAATGCAATCTCTACAATAAAAAATCTTTGCGTCTTAGCGCCTTCGTGGCAAAATTGCTTAAATTAAACAAATCACAAAACTCGTTTGATCTTCATCGGTTTGGTAACTTAAATAACCTCCGTGTGCTTCTATAATGTTTTTAGAAAGCGTTAATCCAATTCCGGCACCGTCTTTTCTTGTGGTAAAAAATGGCAAGAAAACTTTATCTCTAATTTCGGCATCTACACCTTTTCCGTTGTCTGAAATCACGATAAAAAAACGATTGTTTTCGGTATAACTTGAGACAATTAATCTCTTTTCTTCTTTTTCTTTTAAAGCATGGATACTATTTGTAATCAAATTGATAATTACCTGTTCCATCTGATTTTTATCAATCAAAATCGAACGCGAACTGTGAATTTCATTTATTAATTCAATACCTTCTTCTTTCAAAATCGGACTCATTATACGCAAGCAATCTTCAAACAAAGCATTGATTGGTGTCATTTGTTTGTTCGGAGTTGGAAGCATGGCCAGTTTTCGATAATTCTCTACAAAAAACTGTAAATGATCGCTTCTATTTATAATGGTCGAAATACTGCTTTTAATATCTTCAAAATCATCTTCTTCCAATTCTTCTTGATCTACAATATGAAGTAAATTCTGTGAAAGCGCACGAATCGGCGTTAGCGAATTCATTAATTCATGCGAAATAATCTTCATCAAATTAATCCAAGCTTCTTTTTCTTTTTTCTCAATAACACGCTGAATACTATCCAACAGAATAATAAAATACTCTTTATTATACGTTTGAGTTCGGGAAGTCTGCAACATAAAAGTCTGCAAATCATGATCTTCGATTTTAATTGAAATTGCGGTTTTCAGTTCGCCAAAATCTACATTTTCAATTTCATTGCAAAGTCCGGGAAGATAATTTTTAAAGTATTTCCAGTGGCTTACTTTTGGCACTTTAAACAGATTCGAAAAACAATCATTCATTATAAAGATCGACCAATCATCATTTTCTTTTTCTAGAATTAAAGCTGCGGTATCTATACTGTTCAAAATCGAACGGTAAATTAGTTCTTTAGAAATCTGTTCCTGTTTCTGAACTTTTAAAGCATCGTATAAAAGATATAAACTATTGAAATTGTCTCTTTTGTGCTCTTCTGGAAAGTGTGCAGAAAAATCATCGTGCAGAATAGAATTTATCGTTTTATCATAAAACAGTAATTGATTTTTGACAAAAAAATACATTTCGAAAAGGAAAATCAAAACAAAAACACTTACCAAAATAGCATTGAATCGAAATCCTTTATAAAACAATAAAGCACTACAAAGAAAAAGCGCCATTACAAACACAACCCTTATAAACAATGCATTATAAAATTTCCAATTCTTCATTTAATTATTTTTTTTAGCCACAGATTATTTGGATTAAAAGGATTTATTCTTTGTCTTAAATTTTTTTAGTTTCTCGCAGATTACACAGATTTAGCAGATAAGCTAATTCTTTAAATAGGCTTTATTTTTGGCTAAAGCCTCAAATCTTTACTTTATTATTGACATCCAGCTAAAGCTGGACGCAACTCATTTTATTTAATTCTTTAAATCGTATTTTTCGATTCTTCTGTAAAGTGCAGCACGAGACAAACCCAATTCTTCGGCTGTTTTACTGATATTTCCATTATGTTTAAAAAGTGCTTTTTCAATTGCGCCTTTCTCCATTTCAGACAGCGGATTTTCATCGTTTTCTTGAATCTCTTCAAAATCCAAAATATCTAAGTCTACAACAGAAATTGTATTGTTTTCTGCCAGAATCAAAGCGCGTTCGATCTTGTTTTCCATTTCACGAACATTTCCTTTCCATGGATATCTTTCTAAATAAGATGCAGCGTTTTCTTCAAAATGCCAATCTTCTTGATTGTATTTTTCTGCAATTTGTTCTAAGATAAAGTTTGCCATTGGCACGATATCATCTTTTCTTTCTCGTAAAGAAGGCAGATTGATTTCCATTGTATTAATTCGGTAAAGCAAATCTTCACGGAAAGTTTTATTTTTTACTTCTGTTTTAATATCGCTGTTTGTTGCCGCAATAACGCGTACATTCAGCGGTCTTGGTTTGCTTTCTCCCAAACGCGTTACGGTTTTGGTTTGCAAAACATGAAGTAATTTAGCCTGAAGATGCAGCGGAATATTGCCAATTTCGTCTAAGAAAATAGTTCCGTTTGAAGCATTTTCGAAACGGCCTGCGGTATCCATTTTAGCATCTGTAAAAGCACCTTTTGCATAACCAAAAAGTTCGCTTTCAAACAGATTATCGCTCAACGAACCTAAATCAACATGTACAAAAGGCTGATTTTTTCTTTCAGAATGCTGATGAATATATTCGGCAAAAACATATTTTCCTGTTCCGTTTTCACCCAAAATCAAAACATTAGCATCTGTTCGAGCTACTTTTTCGGCAATAGAATATGCTTGTTTTATTTTTGCTGAAGTTCCGACAAAGTATTTCTTTTCGGTTAGTTCTACTTTTTCGGCTGTCTTTTTAGTGTTTTTTCTGCTTTCAGTAACTGCTTTATCAATAATTTCAAGCAGTTTTTCGTTGTTCCAAGGTTTTAGAACATAATCAAAAGCTCCAATTTTAATGCCTTCTACAGCAGTTTCAATTTTACCAAAGGCAGTCATTAAAATAACAATTGTATTTGGAGAAAGCGTTTTTATTTCTTTCAGCCAATGAATTCCTTCTCTCCCATCTTCAAAACCAATTCGATAATTCATATCTAGCAAAACCACATTTATATCATTTTCGCTTAAAAGAGAAATGATTTTTTTTGGACTACTAGTTGTAAAAATCGTTTCAAAATGCTTTTTGAGAATCATTTTGGCAGAAAAAAGAATTTCTTCTTGATCGTCGACAACTAATATTTGGGCTAGTTTTTTTCTCATGTGGTCTTTTTTCTGTCCGCTTCCGAACGGTCAACTGTTCATTATCGAACACTATCTTTTTGAGGTGATTTCTAGAGCCCTTTTAAAATCAATGCTTTACAAATAATAAATTTTATGGCACAGTATTTACCTATTGATTATCAGTAAAATATTAAATAAAATGGACACGGTAATTCCTCGTAAAAATAAAAAATTTAGATATCTCGCAATAGCAATTGCTGTTTTTTTAGTTTTGCTTACCATCTCGGTTTTTGCTTTTAATACCAAAAGAACTCTAAATGTAAAAGCAGACGAATTGACAATTCAGAAAGCAGAAAAAGCCTTTTTTGAAGATTTCGTGGTTTTTCAAGCAAAAGTAGAACCTCTGAATGTAATGTTAGTAAACGTGACTGAAGGCGGTTCTGTAAAAGAGATTTTTGTAGAAAACGGTGCAATGGTTACCAAAGGGCAATCGCTGGCTCGTTTGTACAATCCGAATACCGAATTGAATTACTTGACTCAAGAAACTGCTATTATTGAGCAAATCAATAATTTGAACACAGGGAAATTAAACATCCGAAATCAGGAATTAACCTTAAATAAAGATTTGGTTCTAATTGAGCACGATTACAACGATGCCAAAAGATTATACGATATGAATGCTAAGCTTTATGAAAAAGATGTAATTTCTAAAAATGACTGGAATACTTTTAAAGAAAGTCTTCGTTTTCAGGAAGAACGTAAAAGAACCATTCAGCAGAGCATTCAAAAAGAAAAACAATCGAATCAAGTTCAGATTTCTCAAATAAACCGTTCAATTCAAACCATGGAAAAGAGTTTGGATATTCTTAGAAACAACAAAAAGAACTTTTTAATTACAGCTCCAGAAACAGGACGATTGACTTCTTTTGAACCTGTTTTAGGAAAGACTTTTCAGGCTGGCGCAAGCATCGGAAAAATCGACGCTAATAAAGGATACAAACTAACAGCAGATGTTGATGAGTTTTACTTAGAAAAAGTTAGAGAAGGTTTGAAAGGGCAAGTAGAATTTAAAGGAAAAAATCTTGAAGTTATCGTTACCAAAGTAATTCCTGAGGTAAAAGGCGGACGTTTTACAGTAGAATTGGCTTTTGCTTCTAAAGAAAAAATTGCTCTTCAGGACGGACTTAGCTTTGGCGTGAAACTGATTTTATCTGAAAAGAACACAACTCTAGTAATCCCGAGAGGCGCTTTTAATCAGGAAGCCGCTGGAAAATGGATTTTTGTTGTGAACGGAAATAAAGCTATAAGAAGAAATATCAAATTAGGACGCGAAAATCCTTCTTATTATGAAGTTTTAGAAGGCCTAAAAGAAGGCGAGTCTGTAGTTACTTCTTCGTATACCGATTATAAAGATATTGAAGAGCTTGCGCTTAATAAAGAATAGTTTTCAGTCACAGTCGCAGTTTACAATTTACAATTTACAACTCACAATTATAAAAGTCATCATTTCAATCATCAATCAAAAAACGTATTTAATAACATTTCAAAACCTTAAATAATTATGATCACAATTCAGAATTTAACCAAAGTTTTTAGAACAGAAGAAATAGAAACTGCTGCTTTAAGCGGTATCAACTTAGAAATAAAAAAAGGAGATTTTTTAACTATCATGGGACCTTCAGGATGCGGAAAATCGACTTTATTGAATATTATCGGGCTTTTGGACAGTGCAAGCAGTGGAAGCTATAAACTATTAGACCAAGAAATGATTGGCTTGAAAGAAAAAGGAAGAGCAAAAGTGAGAAAAGAAAATATTGGTTTCATTTTCCAGAACTTCAACTTAATCGATGAGCTTTCTGTTTACGATAATATTGAATTGCCTTTGCTTTACAACAACGTAAAAGCTTCTGAAAGAAAACAAAAAATTGAAGCAATTGCTGAGAAACTGAATATCTCTCATCGCTTGAAACATTTTCCGCAACAGCTTTCTGGAGGACAACAACAGAGAGTTGCCGTTGCAAGAGCTTTGGTAAATGATCCGAAAATTATTCTTGCCGATGAGCCAACAGGAAACTTAGACAGTAAAAATGGTAATGAAGTAATGGAACTTTTAACCGATTTACACGCAAAAGGCGCTACTATTTTGATGGTTACCCACTCTGATTATGATGCTTCTTTTTCTCAAAGAACCATTCATATGAAAGACGGAGTTATATTTTCTGAGAAATTAAATCAACGTAATGTTGATGTTTTTATGGACGCTAAATAATAAGATGATGATTAAAATTATTGTTACTGCACTCGTAGTTCTGGTAGAATTTGTCTGCAGAATATTTACTATGCTTTAAAACCAAAAGCATCACTAAAAATTGCCATATCAACTATAAAAAATATACATCAAAATGATTTTTAACTGGTTTAAAATATTCATATATCATTTAAAACAAAGCAAATTGTTTTCGTTTTTAAATGTTTTAGGATTAAGTATCGGAATTGCAGCAGTCATTTTTGCAATTCTTTACTGGAACAACGAACATGCTTACGATCAATGGAATCCAGGAAAAGAGAATACTTATATGGTTCTCAACAAAATAAGTTCTGGAGACACCTGGGGCACTAACTCTGTTCCTTTTGGAAATACTTGTAAGGCTACGATTCCCGAAATTGAAAAAATCTGTTTTTTCAACACGTGGTATGCGGAAGATCTTATCAAGTATCAGGATAAAAAAATGATTGCAAAAAACATCATGTCTAGTGATGAAAACTTCTTTGATTTTTTCCCTTTTGACATCGTAAAAGGTGCAAAAACAAACATTTTAAAAGAAAAAAACAGCGTTGCGATTTCTGAAGAACAAGCAAAACTGCTTTTTAAAAACGAAGATCCTATTGGTAAATCTATCGCTTACGGCAATAAAAACTATACAGTAAAATCTGTATATCGTATTATTAAACCTTCATCTATTGAGCCTTCTTATGTTTTTAGTGGCGTAACTAGAGAAAACGACATAAATCAATGGGGGAATTTTAATTATGGTTTGCTTATTAAAATTAAAAAAGACGTACCTGTAAGCACTGTTTTAAAGAAAATGCAGAATGTTTACCATGTTAACAGAACAGTAAAAGACGCCAAAGATAGCGGCATGACTGTGGAGCAGTACGTGAAAGAAAATGGCGAAATAGAAGTCATTTTAGATCAACTGAAAACATCTCGCCTTTACGGAACCAAAAGTTCTGCTGGACAAAATTATCCTGAAGGTGTTGGTAATTTAAAATTGCTTTACATTATGGGAGGTTTGTCTATTTTGATTCTAGTTTTATCATTGGTAAACTACATCAATTTAGCCACGGCATCGGCAATAAAACGTGCAAAAGAAGTGGGAGTACGCAAAATTGTTGGAGCTTCTAAGAACCAAATTATTGCTCAGTTTATTTTTGAAACTGCTATAATTGTAACATTGGCTATTTTATTTGCTTTGGCCATTGTCGAACTTTCATTGCCTTACTACAATAATTTCCTGAACAAAACACTGACTATGAATGGCAGTGAATTTTACCTGCAGCTCTTTTTAATATTTGGATTAGTAATCATTTTTGCGGGTATATTCCCTGCCATTTATATCTCAAATTTTGAAACTTTAAAAGTTTTAAAAGGGAATTTCTCTAGAAGTAAAAGCGGAATCTGGATTCGTAATTCGATGCTTATTTTTCAATTCGGAATTGCAGCATTCTTTATTATTGGAGCGCTGATTGTCAATTCTCAGGTTAATTACATGATGGAAAAAGACTTAGGTTTTAACGGAGATCAAGTAATTTCAATTCGTTACAATATTTCAGATTGGAGAGCAAAGACGGATAAATATGTAGTTGCAAAACAAGAAATTAAAAAGATCCCTGGCGTGGTAGATGTTTCTGCATTTGCAGGAGCTTTTGGAAGCACAAGTGGTTCGAGCTCTGGATTTAAGCATAATGGCATTTTTGTACAGCCAAAAAACATCGAAATGGATTTTGGTTTCCTTGACATGATGAAAATAAAAATAGTCAAAGGGCGCGATCTGTCTCCCCAATATGCCTCAGACACTATAAACAGTATGCTTATGAATGAAACATTAGTTAAAATGTTGAATTTGAAAGATCCAATTAATACGGTTATAACTTCTGGATGGAGTATAAACAACGACGATAATTTGAAATTTAAGATTGTTGGAGTGGTAAAAGATTTCAATTTGACTGGATTGCAAAATAAAATACCTCCAATGGTTTTTATAAACCTTAAAACTTTAAAATGGAATAACTTTGATAATATACTTATAAAGGTTTCTCCAAATAATTTAACAGAAACGTTAGAAAATTTGAAATTATACTGGGAGAAAAACGTAAACCCAGATTATCCTTTTGACTATGAATTTGTTAACAAAGGATTTGCAAAGACTTATGCAGAGCAAATAAAGCAAAAAAACCTGTTTTTCATCTTAAATCTGGTTGTAATTATAATTGCCATCTTCGGATTGTTTGCTTTGGCATCATTTTCGATGGAGAGACGATTGAAAGAAATCGCCATTCGAAAAACTTTAGGAGCCGAAACAGATATTCTCCTTAAAGAATTGTCGAAACAATATATTGTTTACTGTTTTATAGGATTTGCAATCGGAATTGTTCCTGCTTATATATTATTACAGAAATGGCTTGAAGATTTCGCTTTTAGAATTGGAATATCATCCGTTCCTTTTGTAATTGCCCTGATTTCTCTTTTGCTTTTAACATTAGTTATTGTTTTAACAAAAGCGTTTCAGGTAACCAAAATAGATGTATTAAAGTATCTAAAATACGAATAAGCTTGTAGACCATTTTTTTTAAAGAAGCCCGACAGATTTCAGTAAAATCCGTCGGGCTTTTATTTAATCTTTCATTGAGACAGGATCAGAAGAATAAAGTAGTTTGTCTAAGCTTTCATCTCGCCCGTAAACATCTGGATAAAAATTAATCTCACCATCATCCTGAACCCAGCACGTAAAATAACCTATATAAACTGGAATTTTGCGTTTAAGCATGCAGGTGGTTTCTTTCTCGCCGCTCATTGCTTTATCTATTTTATCTACAGGCCAATCTGGATCGTCTTTTAAGATTTCTAAAGCCAATTGTTTCGCCTCTTTTACGTTGATACAACCATGGCTAAAAGTACGGTTTTCAAAATCGAACAAGCTTTTTGCAGGCGTATCATGCATGTAAATATCATTCGGATTTGGGAATACAAATTTTACCAATCCTAAAGAGTTTTTTGGTCCAGGTTTCTGCCTTACTTTTCCGCCATTCCACTCCATATTATGTTCTGCAAGATAATTTTTGTCGCTTGCAATCTGCGACTTCAACTCGTTCTGAATAATACTATTTGGAACATACCAATAGGGACTAAAAACAATTCGATCCATAGTACCGCTAAAAATTACGGTTTCACTCAGCCTGTTTCCAACAAAAATATCCGACACTAGATCGTATTTTCCATCTTTAACATAAAACAACCTAAACGAAGGAATATTAACCATTACAAATTCTTCGGCGCGCGCCAGTTTAGTCGGAATCCATCTGCATCGTTCCATATTCAGCATAATCGTTCTGATTCTTTTTGCAATAGGCTCGTTCATCTGGTTGATATGATCTCGAGTTATGACATAATTCAATTTAAGATTGTATCTTTTTTTGTACTTCATAACCCCAAGCATCATTTCTTCGTCATAAACATTGCTCCCTGTATCTCTGTTTAAATCTCCAACAACAAACAGACGAGTTCTAATTTGTTTTATTGCAACAGCAGTATCATCTGGTCTCATGTCTTTATAAGTAGCACTGTCAATTGTAATTTTCTGCCAAAGACCATCTTTTTCGATTTTTCTATATTTCTTCAAAGCATCCTGAAGTTTATAATATTGCTTGAACAACAGATAATCGTCTTCATTTAATCGATCAGAATCAACAATAAGAGAGTCTAGAATTCTAGCGTATGAAATGGATTTTGCAGGCAGAAACCAACCTATTTTTTTCAACGTTGCAGGATCTACTCCAGAATACACATTGCTTGCATAAAAAACATACATACTTGTAAGAAGTAATTCTGTATCTATATGTGGAGGATCAATACCATCACTTTCATTAAAAGCTTCATCAATAACCTCTTTATAAGGCATTTTATCTTCTATTCCTTGATCTTTAAGAACATTAACCTTTTGGTACAATAATGCGCCCAATTCGGTTATGCTTTTATTATCATACCAAATAGATTTGTATTGTTTGGCTTTGTATATATCCTCAACATCTTTCTGATATTTTTTAAGTTTAGGATATTTTTTGAAAAAAGCAGTAATAGCGGCCGTATTTACCGTTACTTCTTCGTACGAAATAACAGTATTGTTTTTCCCTCCGATTTTGTCTGGAAAAGGCTTAAATGAAAATGCAAAAAAACTGGTCGCAATAAGAATTGATAAAAAAGTAAAATTTCGCATATTTTTAAAGTTTAAAATTGGTAGAAATAACTTTAAAAAAAATACCGAAAACCCAATAAATACTTTAAAAAACCTTAGTTTTCAACTATTTTTTTTATATCTGGTAATCATTGATTTGGGTAATCAAATATAACGAAGTTTTGTGAGAATTTTAATTTAAATAGAAGAAAATTTTTATAAAAAATCATTCCTCAAAATTGGCTTAACTATCTTTTAAGCATCAAAACATCTAATCATTCTTATACAATTTTCAAGAAAAAGTTATATTGAATAATTTTGAATAATCTCAATATCAATAATTACAATTCAAAAACGCTTAATTTCCGAACTTAATCCGTTATCTTTGCACCCTAAAATCAGTTTAAATAAATATAATCTTATAAGACTGTTTTTAGAGAATAAAAAAATAGCCCATTACAATGAAACTAGATAGAAAAGAAATTCTAAAAGCCTTAGAGACAATCACTATTGCTGGAGAAGGAAAAAATATGGTTGAAAGCGGTGCTGTAACCAATGTTATTACATTTGGAGATGAAGCTGTTGTAGACCTTGTATTGCATACACCTGCAATGCACATCAAAAAAAGAGCAGAAGACGATATTAGAAAAACAATTCACGATTTAATATCTCCTGATGCGAAAGTAAAAGTAAACATTAAAGTAGAAACTCCAGAGAAGCCTGAAATTAAAGGTCGAGCAATTCCTGGAATCAAAAATATTATTGCAGTTGCTTCTGGTAAAGGAGGAGTAGGAAAATCTACTGTAACTGCAAACTTGGCTGTTACACTTGCAAAAATGGGCTTTAAAGTTGGTGTTTTAGATGCTGATATCTACGGGCCTTCTATGCCAATTATGTTTGACGTTGAGAACGAAAAACCTGTTTCTGTAACAGTTGACGGAAAATCAAAAATGAAACCTATTGAAAGCTATGAAATTAAAATGCTTTCAATTGGATTTTTTACAGCGCCAAGTCAAGCTGTAATCTGGAGAGGACCAATGGCAGCAAAAGCATTAAACCAAATGATTTTTGACGCAGATTGGGGAGAATTAGATTTCATGCTTCTAGATTTGCCTCCTGGAACTGGAGACATTCACCTTTCTATCATGCAATCGCTTCCAATTACTGGAGCTGTAGTAGTAAGCACTCCACAAGCAGTTGCTCTTGCAGATGCTAAAAAAGGAGTGGCAATGTTCATGCAAGATAACATTAATGTTCCTGTTTTAGGAATTATTGAAAATATGGCATACTTTACACCAGAAGAATTGCCAGAAAATAAATATTATATCTTTGGCCAAGAAGGTGCTAAAAACCTTGCCCAAGATCTAGACGTACCATTTTTAGGAGAAGTTCCAATCGTACAATCTATTCGTGAAGCAGGAGATTACGGTCGTCCGGCTGCATTGCAGACAGCTTCTCCAATAGAAAAAGTTTTTGAAGAAATTACTAGAAATGTAGTACAAGAAACAGTAAACAGAAACGAAAGCTTACCGGCAACAGAAGCTATCAAAATTACAACAATGGCAGGTTGTTCTGCAGTAAAAAAATAAATTAGATAATTGAGAATGTGATAATTAGATAATTTTATAGAATTTTCTAATTGACACATTTTCTAATTGACACATCAATATTATGACAACAGAAGAATTAACAAGTAATGTTTTATTGGCCTTAGACGAGATAAGACCATTCTTAAAATCTGACGGTGGAGATATTTCATTAATCTCTATCGAAGATGATAAACATGTAAAAGTTCGTTTGGAAGGAGCTTGCATCAGCTGTAGTGTTAATCAAATGACGCTAAAAGCAGGTGTTGAAACAACTATAAAAAAATATGCGCCACAAATTGAAACTGTGGTGAATGTAATGTAACAAAAAATAGTCTTTTTTCAGAATCGAGCCGTCAAAAGTTTAACAAGAATAATAGGTGATTTATTATTTGATTAATAAAATGATAAAATAACACCAAAAAAAAGACATTTTTTATTATATTCATAAAAAACAACATAAAGATTTAAGAGTTTCTGTTAAGGAATTGTTACAATTTTAACTTAAATTTGTCACAAAACCCTTAAATCTAAAACTATGAAAAACTATTACGCTCTTTTTTTATTATTGTTTTTTGTTTCTGTAGATTATGCCCAAAGTAAGAATGTTGTGGTTGACAAGGCTTGGGTAAGTGAATCTGAAGAATGGTCTGATTTTCAATATTCAGGTAAGATTGTATTTTCAATCAACCCAAATGAAGAACCAGGATCACTACGAATTGGAAACTATGATTTCTTATATGATTTTGTAGAAGGAAAAGCAAAATTTACAATCAAATCAACTTACAGTTCTGCTGAATTCTCTCATCCGAGAAAAGTTTCAGCTTCAACTGACAAACAAGGAGTTTTAAACACGACTTACGAAGGAACATTAGTTTTTCAGTCTGACAGAGATTATTATTCTGTTATTGCAGTGGTTACTATTCTTGAAAAAAATGACAACGTTCTTGGCGTAAAAATGCGCTTAAAGGACAACAACAGAAAAGAATACGCATTTAGTACTAAACCTACTAGCTAATATAAATTAGGATTTTTTCACGTTATCAAATCCTGCCAAAATTCCAATAATTAAAATGGATGTATTAATTAAAATTAAAGATCGAGAAGGAGTTATACACGAATTACAAGCTCCAACTGATATGGCAATGAATATAATGGAGTTATGCAAAGCATACGAACTTCCTGTTGAAGGAACCTGCGGAGGAATGGCCATGTGCGCTTCTTGCCAGTGTTATGTTCTAAATGATGTTGCATTACCAGAAATGGGTGACGATGAAGAAGCCATGCTTTCTGAAGCATTTTATGTTAAGTCTAATAGCCGTTTAGGCTGTCAGATTCCAATTACTGAAGATTTGGAAGGATTGGAGCTGGAATTGGCACCAGAATACTAAAAAATACAAAATTCAATATTTTAAAAAATCCAAATTCCAAGCAGAAGTGCTTTTGGAATTTGGATTTTTTTTAATTGGAATTTAATAAACCACTTGGATCAAAAGGTTCAAATTCTCTCTCAGAAAATGCTTCTGTCAAAATTCCTGATGAACAAAGCCATGCAATAGTTTCTTCAAGCGTATTTCCGGCTTTATAAATCATTTCGCTGTATCGTGGTAAAATGTAATATTGATTCTTCAAAAGAATAATTTCGTCGCCATCAAAAGTATCTCCAATTCTGATGGATTGCAGCACTTCATCTTTCGTTAAAACTTCTTTTCCTTCATCCCAAAACCAATATTCGGTTATACGGTTTTTCCATTCCTCCAAAGTTAAGACAATAGTTTCAGGAAGATAAACTCGTACATATGTTCCTCCTAGAATTCCGCTTCCGTATGTTTGAACATATTCTTTATAATCTTCATCAAATACTACATTCAAAGTCTTTTCGCATGCTAGAATGTCTTCTTCATCCGCTAAAAACAAATCTGTTTTATGGGTATTGTAATTCGGAATTATTTTGTAGTTATCGAAATTCATAAGATTCAAGTTTAACTGCTAATTTACTTATTTAAGCGCCAAGCAAAAAGTTTTTGACACGAAAAAGCCGTAATCACTTTCGCAATTACGGCTTTTTCTCTTTATAACAATTTTATTTAATCTCTAGATTATACCAAACCTGCTTTAATTAAGTATTCAGCAATTTGGATTGTGTTTGTTGCAGCTCCTTTTCTCAAGTTATCAGCAACAATCCACATGTTTAATGTATTTGGCTGGCTTTCGTCACGACGGATTCTTCCAACAAAAACATCATTTTTACCTTCCGCATATAATGGCATTGGGTATGTAAAAGTATCTAAATTATCTTGAACCACTACTCCATCAGTATTATGCAAGATTTCGCGAACTTCGTTTACCTCAAAATCATTTGTAAACTCAACGTTTACCGCTTCACTGTGTCCACCCACAACTGGCACACGAACTGCAGTAGCTGTAACTCTAATTGTATTATCAGAAAGGATTTTTTGAGTTTCACGAACTAACTTCATTTCTTCTTTAGTGTATCCGTTGTCTTCAAAACTGTCGCAGTGTGGAATTGCATTTCTGTGAATAGGATATTTGTAAGCCATATCACCTTGAACTCCAGCGTACTCGTTTTCTAATTGTTTAACTGCTTTTACACCAGTTCCTGTGATAGATTGGTAAGTAGAAACAATGATTCTTTTAATGTTGTATTTTTTGTGCAAAGGCGCCAAAGCCAATACCATTTGAATGGTAGAACAGTTTGGATTTGCAATAATTTTATCTTCTTTAGTTAAAACATCAGCATTGATTTCTGGAACCACTAATTTTTTAGTAGGATCCATTCTCCATGCAGAAGAATTGTCGATTACAGTTGTTCCAGCAGCAGCAAATTTTGGAGCCCACTCTAATGAAGTATCTCCTCCAGCAGAGAAAATAGCGATATCAGCTTTCATATCAACAGCTGTTTGCAATCCTACTACTTTATATTTGGTTCCTTTATATTCAACTTCTTTTCCTACTGATCTTTCAGACGCAACAGGAATTAATTCTGTAACAGGAAAATTTCTTTCTGCTAAAACTTTAAGCATTACTTCGCCAACCATTCCGGTAGCACCTACAACTGCAATTCTCATTTTTATATTTTTAAATAATCAATTAATCTAATTTGTACCGCAAAAATAAGTATAATAAAAGTCTTGACAAGGTGATTCACAAAAAATAACAAAATGTTATAAAATAAACATTTTGTAAAAAAACCGCCTCTTTAGAAGGCGGTTAAGTTAGACTTAGTGTAGCGGTATTGTATTTTTATTTATTTTTTAATAAATCTCTAATTTGTGTAAGCAACTCTTCTTGAGTTGGCCCTGCAGGTGCAGCTGGAGCGGGAGCATCTTTCTTTTTAAGATTGTTTATTCCTTTAATGATTAAGAATAAAACAAAAGCAACAATTATAAAATTAATTACTGCCGAAATAAATACACCATATTTTACTCCTCCAAAAGCAGTTAACTGTTCAATAGTTGACATGTGTGCAGCATCTAAAGCAGGTTTCAATAACAGCGGCGTAATTACATCTTCGATTAACGAGCTTACAATTTTACCAAAAGCAGCTCCAATGATTACACCGACAGCCAAATCGACTACGTTGCCTTTCATTGCAAATTCCTTAAATTCTGAAAAAAATCCCATATTTGATCTGTTTAGTTGAATAATAAATGAATATCGAAAATACGCAATTTTATTGGAATTTCTTAAAATTATCTGAAAAATACCCTCTTGACGCGTTGCGAAATACTTGTCATTATCTCATATGGAATCGTTTTTAAGGCTACAGCCATTTCTATGACAGTCGGGCTTTCGCCGAAAATAATTACCGAATCTCCTTCTTTACATTCTATATCACTTACATTAACCATTAGCATATCCATACAGACGCTTCCGACGATTTTAGCTTTCTGATTTTTAATCTTTACATAACCAACTTCATTTCCCCATAATCTTGCAATTCCATCAGCATAACCAATCGGGATTGTTGCAATTTTAGTTGCTTTATCAGCCATAAAACGGCGTCCGTAACCAACGCTGTCGCCAGCAGGAATAGTTCGAATTTGAGAAATTATGGATTTCAAAGTTCCAACATTCTCCAAATATTTTTGCTCTGCCGAATCGTTTGAAACTCCGTATAGACCTATTCCTAAACGAACCATACTGTATTGGGCATCTGGGAAATTACTAATTCCAGAAGTATTCAAAGTATGTCGAATTGGATTAATATTTAGTTCTGCCATTAATTTTGAAGACAATTTTTCAAACAATGCGATCTGCTGTCTCACAAAATCAAAATGTTTCGGATCGTCGCTTGTTGCCAAATGTGATAGAATACTCTGAACTCGAACGGTTGAATTTCCCTTTAAAGTCGCAATCAGTTCGTCGATAGTATTGTTTTCAAAACCTAAACGATGCATTCCTGTATCCATTTTAATATGAATTGGATAATCTTTTAAGTTCTTTTCGCGTGCGATTTTCAAAAAGGCATTTAATCCTTTCAAGCTATAAATTTCAGGTTCTAATTGATATTGAATGATGGAAGGAAAACTTGTCGATTCTGGATTTAAAACCATAATTGGAAGCTTTATTCCGCCATTTTTCAGCGCAATTCCTTCATCGGCGAAAGCCACACCCAAATAATCTACTTTATGATGTTCTAGCAATTTTGCAATTTCTAATCCACCGTTTCCGTAACCAAATGCTTTTACCATCACCATCATTTTGACGTTTGGTGCCAGTTTTGACTTATAGTAATTGAAGTTATGGCTAATAGCATCGAGATTAATCTCTAGAATAGTTTCATGCGTTTTTTCTTCTAGAAGCGAAACAATTTCTTCAAACTTAAAAGATCTTGCTCCTTTTATTAAAATGGTTTCGTTATTGAAATTTAGATGGTCAATTTCGGCAATAAAATCTGCCGTATTATCAAACATTGTGCTGTTTGGAAACTGATCTGCAAAAGAAGAAATCGTTGGTCCAATACCAATTATTCGATTTATTTTATTGTCTGAAATTAACTGAGCAACTTTAGAATATAATTCTTCGTTTGAGAATCCGCTTTGAAAAATATCCGACAAAATAACGGTTTTAGAAGCGCCTTTTTTCTTCTGGCTTTCTAAGAAATCTAAAGCAATTTTAAGCGACTGAAAATCGGAACTATAACTATCATCAATAATACTGCAATTGTTGATTCCGTTTTTAACTTCCAAACGCATTCGAACAGGATAAAGCATTTCAATTCGATTCTGAATCGTTTCTTGATCGTAATTAAAATGCAATAAAACCAACAAACAAGAAATTGCATTTTCTACCGAAGCCGAATCATTAAACGGAATTTCTAAATTGAAAACTTCATTTTTGTATTGGTATTGAATAAAAGTATAATCGTTTTTGTGTTCTTTTTTTTCAATAAAAACATCGGCTGTTTTATCTGTAAAACTCCAAGAAAACAGTTTTCTCGGATGATGCATATATTCAGCCACAAATTGAGACAAACAAGAGTCTACCACTTCATTTTTTTGATAAATAATGATCGGGCAATCTTTAAACAAAAGCAATTTTTCATCGATTTTCTGCACTAAATTTTCGAAACCCTCATCGTGTGCAGAACCAATACTGGTTAGAACTCCTATATTTGGCTTGATGATTTTCTCCAATTTAACCATTTCATTAACGGTCGAAATTCCAGCTTCAAAAATTCCTAAATTATGTTTTTGATTAATGGCAATTACCGAAAGCGGAACTCCAACTTGAGAGTTATAGCTTTTAGGACTTCTAATAATATTATAATCTGGGCTCAGTAAGAAATTAAGCCATTCTTTTACGATCGTTTTGCCGTTGCTCCCTGTTAATCCGATAACTGGAAAATGAAAAAGATTTCTATAATAAGCAGCAAATTCCTGAAGTGCTTGAAGCGTATTTTCTACCACCAAAAAATTAGCTTTATCTTCATAACCTTGTGGAATGTATTGAACCACAAAATTCTGAACTTTGTTTTCTATTAAATCGGGAATAAATAAATGAGCATCATTGTTTACACCGGCCAGAGCAAAAAATAAGGTTTGCGATCCGTTTTGAAGCGAACGACTGTCAATTGAGATATGATCGATTAAAACATCAGCATCTGAGCCAATCCATTTGGCGTTGAGAACTGAAACCAGGCTTTTTAAATTTAGGCTCATTTAGAAATTTGTTTTTTTCAAAATTAAAAAAGGTTTACCAGTAATTTCCCAAATTTTCACTAATTATTCAATTTATTTGAAAGTGTAGAAAAGGAAGGTTTGCCACGAATTACACAAATTCACACGAATTTTTTTTTGCCTTAGATTAAAAGATTAGCATTGATTTTATAAAAAAGCTTGCCACGAATTGCGCGAATTCGCACGAATTATTTTTTTCCACTGCTTAAAAAGATTAGCACTGATTTTGTAAAAAAGCTTACCACAAATCACACAAATTCGCACAAATTAATTTTTAAAAAAAATCTGCTAGATCTGCTAGATCTGCGTGAAAATTTTAATACTGAGAATCTGTGGCAAAAAAATAATTCGTGCGAATTTGTGTAATTCGTGGCAGAAAACATTTATTGAGTATATTTGTTTTTACACCACTAATTCAGGCATTTTGAAAAAAGTACTTCCACTCTTCTCTTATATACTGCATCCGATTTTTATATCGATGTACGCTACCTTGTTTTACTTATTTTACAAAGACGATGTGTTCAGTACGAATGAGAAATATTTTGTTCTAATTCAGATTTTAGTGATTAACATAATCGTTCCTGTTTTATTTTATTTACTGCTAAAATCAACCGGACATGTAAAATCGATCATGCTGAGCCAAACTTCAGAACGAACGATTCCGCTTATTCTGCAATGTTTTTTATATATTTTGTTAGTTAAAAGAAGTATTGTAATTACGCGTTATCCTGAGCTTCATTTCTTTTTTCTTGGAGCTTTATTCAGTACAATTTTGGCGCTGGTTTGTGTTCTTTTCAAGACAAAAGCAAGTCTTCATATGGTTGCCATTTCTGGTTTAACAATTTTCGTTATCGGACTAAATATTCATCTTCAACTGCATAATCCGTATTGGCCAGCTTTACTTATATTGTTATCAGGAATTGTGGCTTCATCGCGTTTAGAAATGAATGCGCATACGCCTAAAGAAATATTGATTGGATTGTTTATTGGGACATTGCCACAACTTTTATTTTTATATCTGTGGTTATAAAATATAAAAGATCAATCCTGCATTTAGGGTTTTCATATTAATCTTTTCGCCAGATAAAGTAGTAGCAGAATTAAATAACGGACTTAAGCCATAATAGATATAGACATTCCAGGTGTTGTATCCTGCCGAAAGATATGGTCCGTATTGAAATTTATTGATGTCTCCATTATTATTGATTTTATATGTTTTTTCTCCATCATCAAGAATAGATGAACTTGAAAAAATATAACTCAATTTTACTCCTCCATAAATACGCCAAAATTTAGTGCTTTCGTAAGTCGAATTACGCCATCTAAATTCTATTGGAAGCTCTACAGAATATTGTCTGTAACGATTAGAGGCATATTCACTAGAGCTATTCACTCCGTATATAATCGCTCCAGTGGCATCTTCAGAAATCGTTAAATTTTGATAATAATTCTGACAGCTTAAACCTAATCCTGCTGCAATTGCAACCGTTCTAGATTTATTGACAGGCATGTCGCGCAAGAAACCTCCTGAAAGTCCAAGAGAAAATTTGTTTTGTTTGAAATTGACCGGAATATCGGTAAACATATTATAAGTAACCGAAAAGTAAAACTGATCTTCTCGATACAGAGAATCTATTTTTATAACTGGTTTTATCTCAGGCTTAACGTCTGCTTGCGCAAAAGAGTTAAAAAAAGTGAGTAAAAATAAACAGCTAAAAATAATTCGCATATCGTGGTTTGAGTTTTAAAGAGATGATTACAAATAAACGCTTTTTGACGCGTATTTATTTCACATACAAATATAATATAATGGTTTCTGTAGTAAAGATAAGAAGTAAAGATATTCTCATTTTAACTGCGAATAAAATTAATTGCTGCATTTTTTTCAATAAATCAATTCGTTGAAACAAAAAAATCATCAATTTTCTTTTTATCTTTTATACCTTTGCAAAGCATGAAAAGAAAGCAGCTCATATTAAGTTTATCTTTTGCTGTAGCAATATTGTTCTCGATATTGTTTCAGTCAATACACAGTTATGAGCATATCGTAAAACAGCTTTCAGAAAAACAATGCCATCATAATTACAATGATCCAAGTGGAGAAATAACACATCAGCATCATGATTATGACGTTTGTTTTGTTTGTCATTTTGCTTTTGAATCTTTTATTGTTCCTCAAAATTTCTCTTTTGAGTTTCATTCATTTGAAAGAGAAACACCTTATTTCTTCCCATTTTCAGAGAAGATCTTTTCAATCTCAACCACTTCGTATTTCTTACGGGGACCGCCTGCTGTTATAGTTTCTTAGTTTCGATTATTCGAAAAACATCACATTTCTTTTAATTTAAAATTCAAATAACATTGAGTTTCCTAATCCTATTTTTATTAATCAGGATCAGAATGCTTTATTGTTGGCTTTTGGTTTTTTATTCGAAGAAAAACTCAATTAACTATAGCATCATTTCCAAATGAAAAAATTTATAATTGCCCTTGTATTAGGGTTTTCGAGCATGCTGAATGCTCAAAACTCGGTTTCTGGAACAGTAACCGATAATCAAAATAATCCATTGCCTGGAGTTTCTGTGTATGCTCCAGAACTACATAAAGGAACAACTACAGACGCAAATGGAAAATACGAATTGAATAATCTTCCAAACGGAAGCTTACGCGTTGCTTTTACTTATGTTGGATATGCCAATCAAAACAAAACGATTGCTAAACTACTGAAACAAAATACACTAGATATTGTTCTTGAAGAATCTATTTTAGAGATGGACGAAGTCGTGGTTTCAACACCTTTCAACAAATTGCAATCGCAAAACGTAATGAAAATTGAGCATGAAAGCATTAAATCTTTACAGCAAAAAGGTACTTCGACTTTAATTGAAGGTTTGGCGACAATTCCTGGAGTTTCTCAGATTTCTACAGGAACTTCTATCGGGAAACCTGTAATTCGTGGACTTAGCGGAAATCGTGTTTTGGTTTATTCTCAAGGTGTTCGTATCGAAAATCAGCAGTTTGGAGACGAACATGGTTTAGGTTTAAACGATGCTGGAATTGAAAGCGTAGAAGTTATTAAAGGACCTGCTTCATTATTATATGGTTCTGATGCTTTAGGAGGAGTTTTATATTTCAATCCTGAAAAATTTGCCGATGCTGGTGATTTTAAAGCTAATTTCAGCCAAAAATATTTTACAAATACAGAAGGAAGCAATTCTTCTATTGGTCTGAAAACTTCTACTGAGAACTGGAAATTTTTAGCGCGTGGAAGTTACAACACACATTCTGATTATAAGATTTCTGGCGGTGATCGCGTAACTAATTCTCGTTATAACGAAACTGATTTTAAAACCGGAATTGGTTACAGTAACTCTACTTTTTCTAGTGTTGTGCGATACAACTATAACAAATTGGATATTGGAATTCCAGAAGATGGAATTGCTGAACAATCTTCTAGCAAAGACACACAATTTCCTAGACAAGGAATTTTCAATCATTTATTGAGTTTGAATAATACCGTATTTTTTGAAAACTCAAAATTAGATGTTGATTTAGGATATATTTCTAACGACAGAAGCGAGTTTGAAGACAGCAATGAGGCTTCTTTACACATGAAATTGAATACTTTCAATTATAATGCAAAATACCATTTTCCTAAATTCGGAAAAATCGAAACTATTTTTGGTGTTCAAGGAATGCATCAGACCAACAAAAATTCTGGTGAAGAATACCTGATTCCAGATGCTACAACTAATGATTTTGGTGTTTTTGGAACTGCAAATTACGAATGGAACAATAGCGTTATTCAAGCTGGATTGCGTTTTGATAATAGAAACATTACTTCTATTGCTCATGGAACTGAAGGCGAAGAAGGCTACTTTCAGGCTTTAGATCGTTCTTTTGACAGCTTTAATGCTTCTTTAGGATACAAAACAAAATTGGCAGAACCTTTGACTTTCCGTTTAAATGTAGCAACAGGATTTAGAGCTCCAAACTTAGCTGAGCTAACTTCAAACGGTGTTCACGAAGGAACAAACCGTTACGAAATTGGAAATGCTGATTTAAAAACAGAACAAAACGTTCAAACCGATTTGAACTTAGAATATAAAAGCACGCATTTTGAGTTTTTCGTAAACGGATTTTATAATCACGTGAACAATTATATCTACACTTCGCCAACTGGAGAAGTTAGAGACGACAATGATGTTTTTGCATACGTTCAGGATAATGCACAATTGTACGGTGGAGAAGTTGGTCTTCATTTTCACCCACATCCATTAGATTGGCTGCATTTTGAAACTAGTTTTGAAACAGTTACTGGTAAAAAAGACAACAAAGATTACTTGCCTCTTATTCCTGCAAACAACTGGAATAACACATTAAGAACCGAATTTAACATCAAAAATTGGTTGAGCGAAGGTTTTGCTTCTCTGAATGTTTCTTCAACTTTCAATCAAGATAATGTGAGCGGTTTTGAAACAGCTTCTAAAGGATATACTTTGGTGAATTTAGGTTTTGGAGGAACAGTTAAACTTGGAAAAACTGCTTTTGACATTAACCTAAACGGAAACAATTTATTTGATAAAAAATATATTGCACACCTTTCTAGATTAAAAACAGATGGAATTCCAAACATTGGAAGAAACATCGTTTTAGGAGTTAATTTCAACTTATAAAATTTTATTTAACCGCAAAGTACGCAACGTTTTTAATAATAGAAACTTAAAAAATCTCGCAAAGACGCTAAATCGCAAAGGAATTATAAGCTTTGCGCCTCTGCGGCTTTGCGAGATTTATATCTTGTGCGCTTTGCTGTTAAACATTAATCAATTCTCACAAAAAGTGCTATTTTTGTTACAACAGATAAAACTAACTATGAAAAAAACATTTTTATTAATGGCAATTACAACCGCAGGAATTTCGTTTGGACAAGGCAAATTGCAATATCCGCAAACTAAAAAAGGAGAAACTGTTGATGTTTATTTTGACACCAAAGTAAGCGATCCGTACCGTTGGTTAGAAGATGATAAATCTGCAGAAACTGGTGCTTGGGTAAAAGCTGAAAACGAAGTTACTTATGGTTATTTAAATAAAATTCCGTTTCGTGAAGAGCTCAAAAAGCGTATGGAAAAATTGTGGAACTATGAAAAAATTGGTGCCCCACATATAGAAGGACAATTCACTTATTACTCAAAAAACAATGGTTTGCAAAACCAATCTGTTGTTTACAGAAAAGATAAAGCCGGTAAAGAAGAAGTTTTCTTAGATCCGAATACATTTTCTAAAGATGGAACGACTTCGCTTGGCGGATTGGATTTTTCTAAAGATGGAAATAAAGCGGCTTATGCTATTTCTGAAGGCGGAAGCGACTGGAGAAAAGTAATTATTATTGATGTTCTTTCTAAAAAAGTTTTAGAAGACACTTTGGTTGACGTAAAATTTAGCGGTATCTCTTGGCATGGTAATGAAGGCTTCTACTACTCTAGCTACGATAAACCAAAAGGAAGTGAATTGTCTGCCAAAACAGATCAGCATAAATTGTATTTCCACAAATTGGGAACTTCTCAAAAAGACGATAAAGTAATTTTTGGTGCTGACCAAAAAAGAAGATATGTTGGCGGATACGTTACTGAAGACAATCGTTTTTTGGTAATTACAGCTGCAAACTCAACTTATGGTAACGAATTATACATTAAAGATCTAACGAAGCCAAATAGTCCTATTGTTACAATTGTAGACAATTTTAACAGCGACAACGGTATTATCGAAAATGAAGGCAGCAAATTATTTATCGAAACCGACCTTAATGCTCCAAACAAACGTGTTGTAACAGTTGATGCTTCAAATCCGAAACCTGAGAATTGGAAAGATTTCATTAAAGAAACCAAAGATATTTTATCTCCTTCAACTGGCGCTGGCTATTTCTTTGCGAATTATACTAAAGATGCCGTTTCGTTTGTACAGCAATATGATTATAACGGAAAATTAGTTCGTGAAATCAAACTTCCAGCTGTTGGTACAGCAGGCGGATTTAGCGGTAAAAAAGAAGATAAAATTTTATATTACAGCTTCACCAATTATACAACTCCAGGAAGTATTTATTCTCTAGAGCCAAAATCTGGTAAATCTGAAGTGTATCAAAAACCAAAAGTAGATTTCAAAAGCGAAGATTACGAGTCTAAACAAGTTTTCTATACTTCAAAAGATGGTACAAAAGTTCCGATGATTATTACTTATAAAAAAGGAACAAAACTGGACGGTAAAAATCCAACAATCCTTTACGGTTACGGCGGATTCAATATTTCTTTAACGCCAAGTTTTAGTATTGCCAATGCAGTTTGGATGGAAAACGGAGGTGTTTATGCTGTTGCCAACTTAAGAGGCGGTGGTGAATATGGTAAAAAATGGCACGATGCAGGAACAAAACTTCAAAAACAAAATGTATTTGATGATTTCATCGCTGCTGCAGAATATTTAATTGCTCAAAAATATACTTCTTCTGATTATTTGGCTATTCGCGGAGGATCTAACGGAGGTTTATTGGTTGGCGCAACAATGACGCAACGCCCAGATTTGATGAAAGTAGCTTTACCAGCAGTTGGAGTTATGGATATGCTTCGTTACAACGCTTTTACAGCAGGTGCAGGATGGGCTTTTGATTACGGAACTGCTCAAGACAGCAAAGAAATGTTCGAATATTTAAAAGGATATTCTCCTGTTCACAACGTAAAACAAGGAACTCATTATCCAGCAACTATGGTAACTACGGGAGATCATGATGATCGTGTAGTTCCTGCTCACAGTTTTAAATTTGCTTCTGAATTGCAGGAAAAACAAACAGGAGAAAATCCAGTATTAATTAGAATTGATGTTAAAGCAGGACACGGTGCAGGAAAATCTGTTGCGGCTACAATTCAAGAAAATGTAGACATTCAAGCTTTTACATTATATAATATGGGCTTTACTTCTTTACCGAAAAAGTAAAACCTTAAGCTTAATTTTATTAGCCACGAATTCACGAATTATTTTCTGAATATCGTGGCTATTTTTTTTGCCACGAATTGCACTAATTTCCACTAATTAAATTATTGAAAATTTTGCTATTACTCTTTTTTTGCCACAGATTAAAAAGATTAGATGGATTAAAAATCTGTAAAAATCCTTTAATCTGTGGCAAGTAAAAAAAAGAATTCGCGGAAATTAGTGTAATTCGTGGCAAACCTTTTTTAAATTTGAGAAACTTAAAACTTAAACAATGGAAATTATAAAATGGGGAATTATTGGCTGTGGAAACGTAACCGAAGTCAAAAGCGGACCTGCTTTTCAGAAAGCTCCAAATTCAGCTTTGGTTGCCGTTATGCGAAGAGATGTTGCACTCGCTGAAGATTATGCCAAACGCCACAATGTTCCGAAATGGTATTCTAATGCTGAAGATTTAATAAATGATCCAGAAGTTGATGCTGTTTATATTGCTACTCCTCCATCTTCTCATAAAGAATACACCATTTTATGCGCCAAAGCAGGAAAACCTGTTTACGTTGAAAAACCAATGGCTTTGACTTTTGAAGAATGTAACGAAATGATTAGCGCTTGTAAAGAGCATAATGTTCCTTTGTTTGTTGCTTATTACAGAAGAGCTTTGCCTCGTTTTTTAAAGATTAAAGAAATAATAGACGAAGGAAAATTAGGAAACATAAGACACGTAAATTGTGTTTTATACCATCCTTTTGAACAACGTTATGATGACGAAATCAATCTTCCGTGGACGGTTTTACCGCATATTTCTGGAGGAGGAATTTTTGTTGATTTGGCTTGCCACACTCTTGATTTTTTAGATTTTGTTTTAGGTCCGATAAAATCGGTTCGCGGACATGCAACTTCTCAATTAATGGCTTATCCTGCAGAAGATGCTGTTTCAATGTCGTTCTTATTTGAAAATGGAATTCACGGTTCGGGAATCTGGAATTTTGCAAGTTTTGAGCGTTACGACAATACCGAAATTGTTGGTGATAAGGGAAAAATCTCCTTTTCTACTTTTGGAAATGATCCGCTATATATCCAATATGCAAATGGAGAGAAAGAAACGATTACAATAGAAAATCCGCTTCATATTCAACAACCGTTTATTGAAACTGTAATTGCTGAATTGTTAGGAAAAGAAGGTGCTTCTCCATCAAAAGGAACTTCTGGAGCCAGAACAACTTGGGTTATCGATCAGGTTTTAAAGGAGTTTAGAGAGGCTTCGAAGTAAACGCCACTGTTGTCATTTCGAGGAACGAGAAATCACACGCGGGACTCGACAAAGATTAGCAACATACTCTGCAGAACTTCTGGTGTGATTTCTCGTTCCTCGAAATGAAAAAAACTGCGCATAAAAAAGAGGATATTCTTTCGAATATCCTCTTTTTGTAAACTATAAAAAAAATGGGAAAATTAAAGGCTGTACTTGATACCTAATGTTAATCCTAAACCAGAAATTCCAACATAAGAGCTTAACTCATCCATTGCTTTTGTTGAATCAACTCCGTTTGGATTAGTTGCAGCGTTATTTGAATTAACATTCAAACTATCTCTATAATTTGTATGAATTTGTGCTGTAGTTCTACTAGCTAAAGCATCATTTCCATTCACTGTAAAATCAGTAGTTTCTTTTGTTTTTCCGTGAACTGTAAAGTTACGGTATTCTAATTCTGCAAAAGCAGAAAGATGTGAAGTCAACTTATAAGTTGTACCTACAGCAGCAGTAAATCCAATTGTTGGGTTTGGTTTTACTTTATCAACACTGTGAACATTTCCAAAAACAGGAGCACCAGTACCTGGATTAACTCCAACTGGAGCAACAGCATCTGTTTTAATTTCTAAATCACCATGAATTGGAACTAAAACCCCAACTTTAGTATAAGGTTCAAATCCGTTAGATTCTCCTAAAAACATAACAATTGCTGGAGCTATATCAAAAGCTGTAATTTGACCAACTGATTTAAAATTATAAATACCTGTTGTTGCAGATGTTGGAATGTATGGCTGATCTGAAGTTGTTTGAGCCATTGTTTTGTCATGACTAGTGTAATAGTTAACACCAAGCTCTACTCCTATACGAGTTGAAAAACGGTATCCTGCAGTTATTCCAGTTCTAAAACCTTGTCCAAAAGAACCTGTAATACTTTTTTCAGAAACTAATTTTCCTCCTACATAAGTTCTGTCTAATGCAGCATTTCCTCCTACAGTTGGAAACTCAGTAGAAGCAGTTTGATTGAAATATGATCCTCCTAATTTGAAATACCATGTTTCTGGTTTGTCTGCTTTTTCTGTCTGCGCCATTGCGGTCATTGAGCAAACTAATAATCCTAATAAAAATAGGTTCTTTTTCATAATTTTGATTTATTGATTTATACAAACTTAGAATATTTTAACATATTCTTACAGCTTGCGAAGTTAGACTTGGAACGAAAACGTTGTAATTTTGGACAATATTACTAAAAAACAATTATGCGTGCATAATTTTAACACTAAAAATTAACATCTGTTTAAATTTTAACTGTTAAATTTTTAGTTTAGTTTAAAATTAATCTGCATTTTCTCCAATTCCTGCAATAATTCAGCGGAAATTTTAACCTTTAAACGACGACTTGGCATACTCAATTTGGTCACAACTTTTATCTCTTCGACCTCATTTACTTCTTGGATTTTTGTATCCTCCATCGCAGCATCTTCGTTTTCATTATCAGCTTCAAAAACAGCATCTTCAGAATCGCCAAAATCTGCTGGCGTTTCTACCTCAACCAATTTTTTTATTTTTTCTAATTCCATGATTTCAAAAGTCACAGAATTATCTCCTTTATTTTCATTAAACAAATGACTCAGTTTATGAATAAATTCAGGATGAAGATCTTTAATATTCAGCAACAAGATTAGTTTTTTAGCGAAAGCTTCCAAAATATCCTGCAATTGTCGGATCTCAACAAACTGCATTCTAGGATCTGATTTTTTACCTGTATCGTGATTTACCCAACCATCTTTGATCATTATTTTCAAAAAGGCAAAATTGTTCTGAATTAAGAAATGGCGGAACTTCAAGTATTCCTCACCAAAAATCTTAAACTCATAACTTTCATCGTAACCTTCTAAGTTGAATGCTGCCCAACCTTTTCCGTTTTTGGCAACACGATGCTGTACATTATTGATAATTCCAGCAAAGTGTAAATTCTTTCCAACAAACTCATTCATGCTTTTCAGCGATTCCAATCGGTTATTGCAGAAGTATTTCATCTCAAACCTAAAATCATCCAGCGGATGCCCAGAAATATAGATTCCAACAACTTCTTTTTCTTTTGCCAGTTTCTCCATTGTACTCCAGTCTTCACATGGCGGAACAACTGGTTCAGCAATTTGAACTTCACTAGCTTCTCCGAACAAACTCACCTGAGATGAATTTTCATTTTCTTGGAATTTAGATCCGTAACGCATTGCTTTTTCGTAGAACGTAATTCCGTCTCCATCATCATGGAAATATTGTGCTCTGGTCGTTCCTTCAAAAGAATCAAAACCTCCAGCCAATGCTAAATTCTCAATCGCTTTTTTGTTGGCTGCTCGGAGGTCAATTCGTTTCGCTAAATCAAAAATCGATTTATATCTTCCGTCTTTTCTGTTTTCTACAATTGTTTCTACAGCTCCAGAACCTACTCCTTTAATCGCTCCCATTCCAAAACGAACGGCATAATCATCGTTTACCGTAAATTTATAGTACGATTCATTTACGTCTGGTCCAAGTACCTGCAATCCCATACGTTTGCATTCTTCCATGAAGAACGAAACTTGTTTGATATCGTTCATGTTATTCGAAAGTACCGCTGCCATATATTCTGCAGGATAATGCGCTTTCAAATAAGCAGTTTGATAGGCAATCCAAGCATAACAAGTCGAGTGTGATTTGTTGAAGGCGTAACTCGCAAAGGCTTCCCAGTCTTTCCAGATTTTCTCCAGAATTTTGGCATCGTGACCTTTTGCTGCTGCTTGTTCAACAAACTTTGGTTTCATTTTATCTAGTACGTCTTTTTGCTTCTTACCCATCGCTTTACGCAAGACGTCGGCCTCACCCTTTGTAAATCCTGCCAAAGACTGAGACAAAAGCATTACCTGCTCTTGGTAAACCGTAATTCCGTAGGTTTCTGATAAATATTCGGCACAGGCATCTAAATCGTATTTGATTTCTTCATCACCGTTTTTTCTTCTAACGAAAGAAGGAATATACTCCAAAGGTCCCGGACGATACAAGGCATTCATGGCAATTAAATCTCCAAATACCGTTGGTTTCAGATCTTTCATGTATTTCTGCATCCCGGGCGACTCGTATTGGAAGATTCCAACGGTTTCACCTCTTTGGAAAAGCGCATACGTTTCTTCATCATCAATCGGGAAAGTATCTGGATTTAATTCAATTCCCGTTCTATATTTTACCAGTTTTACGGTATCTTTTATCAGCGTAAGGGTCTTCAGACCCAAGAAATCCATTTTCAGCAATCCGGCACTTTCTGCAACCGAGTTATCGAACTGTGTTACATATAAGTCCGAATCTTTTGCTGTCGTTACAGGAACGTAATTCGTAATATCCGAAGGCGTAATGATTACCCCACAGGCGTGAATACCCGTGTTACGCATCGACCCTTCAAGGATTTTTGCCTGCTGGATGGTTTCTCCTGCCAAATCATCTTCATTGGCAATCGCAATTAATTCTTTTACATTGTCAAATTCGTCTGAACGAAGTGCTTTTTTAACTTCCTCTTCACTTTCTGAAATAAAACGCGCCAAATTCCATTTTGACGGCATCATTCCCGGAATCAGTTTTGCAATTCTATCGGCTTCAAATAATGGCAAATCCAGTACACGCGCCGTATCACGAATCGCCGATTTGGTTGCCATTTTACCATACGTGATAATCTGCGCCACCTGTTTTTGACCGTATTTGTTGATTACGTATTCCATTACACGTCCACGACCCTCGTCATCAAAGTCGATATCAATATCGGGCATCGATACACGGTCAGGATTTAGGAAGCGCTCAAAAAGCAAGTCGTATTTAATCGGGTCAATATTGGTAATTCCAAGGCAGTACGCAACCGCAGATCCGGCTGCAGAACCACGCCCAGGTCCTACCGAAACGTCCATATTTCTAGCTTCGGCGATGAAATCCTGTACAATCAAGAAATAACCCGGATATCCTGAATTGGAAATAGTCATTAATTCAAAATCCAAACGTTCTTGAATCGATTCGGTTATTTCGCCATATCTTCTCTTGGCACCTTCCATTGTAAGATGGCGCAGGTATTTATTTTCTCCACGAACACCTCCATCTTCTTCATCTTCTGGTACCATAAATTCATCAGGAATTTCGAATTTCGGAAGCAATACATCACGATAAAGCGAATATCCTTCAACTTTATCTATAATTTCCTGAATATTGATAATCGCTTCTGGCAAATCGGCAAAAAGCTTTTTCATCTCGTCTTGCGACTTGAAATAGTATTCCTGATTTGGAAGTCCGTAACGGTACCCACGACCACGACCAATTGGCGTTGCTTGTTTTTCACCGTCTTTTACACACAATAAAATATCGTGTGCATTGGCATCTTCTTTATTTAAATAATAAGTATTGTTTGTTGCAATTAATTTGACATTGTGCTTTTGAGAGAACTCAATCAGGGTTTTGTTAACACGATTTTCATCTTCCTGATTATGGCGCATTACTTCCAGATAGAAATCTTCGCCAAATTGTTCTTTCCACCAAATTAAAGCTTCTTCGGCTTGGTTTTCACCAATATTCAAGATTTTACTTGGAATTTCCCCGTATAAATTCCCAGACAAAACCATAATATCGCCTTTATATTGCTCAACGATTTTTCTGTCAATTCTCGGAACATAATAAAATCCGTCAGTATAGGCAATCGAAGCCATTTTCGCCAAGTTGTGATAACCGGCTTTGTTTTTAGCCATTAAAACAACTTGATAACCGTTGTCTTTTTTGCTTTTATCTAAGTGATTATCGCAAATATTGAATTCACAACCCACAATAGGCTTAACCTCTGTTTCTGTTGGTTCTTCACCTGCTTCAACTAATGCTTTATTTTTTCCTGATGCCGCTTTATTGTGGTTCATAACAGCACTCACAAAATGGAAAGCTCCCATCATGTTTCCTGTATCTGTCATCGCCACGGCGGGCATTCCGTTTTTAGCTGCAGCTGCTACAATATTTCCAACTCCAATAGTCGACTGCAAAACCGAAAACTGAGTATGATTGTGTAAATGCGCAAATTTTGCTGCTTTGAAATCGGCCTTATCTTCTTCTGAAACTACAGTCTGCTGCCCTTCTCCAGCAAGAGCTTTAAGCTGTTCTCTAATTTTATCAGAAGCCGCTTTTAAGTTGATGTGTTTTAAACCAATTAACTTAAATGGCTCCGCATTTCTTTCTTGAAATTCTCTGAAATACTCTTTCGGAACATCAAGCTCTTCTTTGGTGAAAACTTCTCTTCTAACCAATTCTAGGAAACAACGTGTAGTTGCCTCAACGTCGGCAGTTGCGTTGTGCGCTTCCGCGAAAGGCTGGTCGAAAAGGTAGCTGTGTAATTCTGTTAAGGTTGGAAGTTTGAATTTTCCTCCACGACCTCCAGGAAGTTGTAATAATGAAGCCGTAACCTCGGTACAGGTATCCAAAACAGGCATTGAACTCATTTGAGATTCTACTCCCATTCTATGGAATTCGGCTCCCATAATATTAACGTCGAATCCTAAATTCTGACCTACAATATATTTCGTTTTGCTTAATGCAATATTGAATTTCTCTAAAACTTCGGCCAAAGTGATTCCATCGGCTTCAGCCAATTCAGTAGAAATTCCGTGGATACGCTCGGCATCGTACGGAATATTAAATCCTTCTGGTTTTACCAAATAATCCTGATGTTCGATAAGCTGTCCCATTTCGTCATGAAGCTGCCAAGCAATCTGTATACAGCGAGGCCAGTTGTCTGAGTCAGTTATTGGAGCATCCCAGCGTTTAGGTAATCCGGTTGTTTCGGTATCGAATATTAAATACATAGAGTTGTAAAAGTCAAAATTTTAAGTTCCATATTCCAAAACTTTCCTATTGCAAAATATTGACAACATGAAACATAGAAAAATGCGAAATGAAAAATGGAAGGAATTCAAATTTACGCTTTTTTTAGAGAAATAACGAAATGAAATTTGTTAACAAATGCATTAAATAAAGTCTGTTAAATGCTATTCTTAAAAATTTAAACACATAGAGACAATAGGTCATAATTTTAGAAAAAGAAGTTTGAAAAAAATCCAGATTTTTAACACATAGCTATGTGCATTCAAATAAGTGAAACGCCTTTTTTTAGAATTACAAATCTATGTTTCTATGTGTTAAAATAATCGATTATTCATTTTGAACACTAATTGCTCCAAAATGAACACTTTTAAACTGTGGTGCATCCTGAACTTTGCTTCATCAAATTATAACAATTAAAAAAAACAATAATTATGAAAACAATTTTTATCACAGGCGCATCATCAGGTTTAGGAAAAGCAACAGCAAAATTATTCCACGAAAAAGGATGGAACGTAATCGCAACCATGAGAACTCCTGAAAAAGAAACAGAACTTTCTCAATTAAAAAACGTAACGCTTTTACCATTGGACGTTACCAATTTCGATCAAATTCAAACTACAGTAAAAAAAGCTCTTGAATTAAGTGATATCGACGTGGTTTACAACAATGCTGGTTATGGCTTAATTGGTCCTTTGGAAAGTCTTTCTGATGCTCAAATCACAAAACAATTAAACACTAATTTATTGGGAGTTATTCGTGTTACAAACGTTTTTGTTCCTTATTTCAGAGAAAGAAAAAGCGGTTTATTTATTTCAACAACTTCTATCGGCGGATTGATCGCATTTCCTTTAGGATCAATATATCACGCAACCAAATGGGGATTAGAAGGCTGGAGCGAAAGTATGGCTTACGAATTAAATCCGTTTGGAGTACATATCAAAACGGTTTCTCCAGGAGGTATTAAAACTGAATTCCTTCACGGTTCACTTGACACAAGCTCTCTGCCAGAATACGAAGCGATGACCAACAACATGTTTGCAAGCGTTGACACGATGTTTGAAATGGCATCTACTCCAGAACAAATTGCTGATGTAGTTTATGAAGCTGCAACAGATGGTAAAAATCAATTGAGATATGTGGCTGGAGAAGACGCAAAAGCGCTTTACAAACAAAGACTAGAATTAGGAAGCGAAACTTTCCGTACTGAGTTTGGAAAACAGTTTTTTGGAGCATAATTTAACTCAAACTAATACCGTTCGGTTTTTGACAATCTGAACGGTATTCCTCTTTTAATTTCATACTTTTATATCATGGAAAAGAAAAACTATAATCCGGCGAAAATCTCTTCTATATCTCAGTTTCACGACTTGCTGCGATTGCCAAAACCACTTCATCCAATGGTAAGTTTGGTAGACAATACACAATTGGTCATAAATGAAGATCTGGACAACAATGCTTTCCTGCTGGACTTTTATAAAATATCGTATAAGTTTTCTACGAATGGAAAAATGGGTTACGGTCAGGGTTATTATGATTTCACTGAAGGCGGACTTATGTTTGCTTCTCCTGGCCAATTAATTTTTACCGAAAACGAAGAAGGCGCTGAATACGGCGGTTATACGCTTTTGTTTCATCCTGATTTTATTCGAAATTATCCTTTAGGAAAAAGCATCAAAAAATATGGTTTCTTTTCTTATGATACCAATGAAGCGCTGCACCTTTCAGACAGTGAAAAAACTATCATTATTGGGTTATTGAAAAGCATCGAAAACGAACTCAATACCGCAATAGATGAGATGAGTCAAGATGTAATTGTTTCTTATATTGATGTGTTGCTGAATTATAGCAATCGTTTTTATAAACGTCAATTCATTACAAGAAAAACAATTAGTCACGATTTGTTATTAAAAGTCGAAGAAACGCTGGATAACTATATCAGCAATGCAGAAACTTTAAAAAAGGGACTGCCATCAGTAGAATTTCTCGCTTCACAAATTAATGTTTCGAGTCATTATTTGAGTGATATGCTTCGGAGTTTAACTGGACAAAATGCACAACAGCACATTCATTCCAAACTGATTGAAAAATCAAAAGATTTCCTGATTACAACCAATCTTTCAGTTGCAGAAATAGCCTATCAATTGGGTTTTGAATATCCACAATCTTTCAGCAAATTATTCAAAAAGAAAACAAATTTAACTCCTTTGGAATTCAAAAATTCTCTGAATTAATCCATACAAAACTCTTCCAAAAATACATTTCTAGGACTTTAATTTCGTGTTAAAAGTCCTAATTTTTTATAAAATTTTACCTCTTGGATGTCGTAGTATTTTGCTGTTTTATTGATTCTAAATAACACCTAAAATAGAGACTTAAAACCTTAAAAAAAGCAAAAAAACAGCTATTTTCAAAAGAAATCAAAACTGATAATTATTACTATTTTTATTTAATTTGTTACATATTTTCAAACAAAATCTTATATTTTATAGTGCTTTTGAAATAAATTTGCAAACTATTAAAACAAAAAACAATCAAGTAAAATCAAAATAAAAAAAGAAAAACAAAATCAGTTTCTAAATCATTTTTCTGTCAAATTTGAAGTTGCAAAAGCCAATTGGCAATTTGTAATTTAGTTTGGGTATCGTATATAATGAAATATTGAAATTGACGCTTTTTTATCTTTTTTTACTTTTGTTTTGCTATTATAATGAACAGGAAATTGCTGTGGTTATAGAAATTACAATTAAAAAAAATAAAAAATGAGTAAGACATTATTTGACAAAGTATGGGATTCACATGTTGTGCGTAAAATTGAAGATGGGCCAGATGTGTTTTTTATTGACCGCCATTTCATTCATGAAGTTACGAGTCCTGTTGCTTTTTTAGGATTAAAATCAAGAGGCGTTAACGTTTTATACCCACAACGTACTTTTGCAACTGCAGACCACAATACACCAACTATAAACCAACATTTACCAGTAGAAGATCCTTTATCTGCAAATCAGTTAAAAGCTCTTGAAGACAATGCAAACGAATACGGAATTTCGCACTGGGGATTAGGTCACCAAAAGAATGGAATTGTACACGTAGTTGGTCCTGAAAACGGAATTACTTTGCCAGGTGCTACTATTGTATGCGGAGATTCACATACGTCTACTCACGGTGCTTTTGGAGCTATCGCTTTCGGTATCGGGACATCTGAGGTTGAAATGGTGCTTTCTACTCAATGTATCATGCAACCTAAACCAAAGAAAATGCGTATTAACGTAAACGGACAACTAAGTAAAGGAGTTGGACCAAAAGACGTTGCACTTTATATTATTGCTCAATTAACTACTTCTGGAGGAACTGGTTACTTTGTTGAATACGCTGGTAATGTTTTTGAAAACATGACTATGGAAGGTCGTATGACAGTTTGTAACTTAAGTATCGAAATGGGTGCTCGTGGAGGAATGATTGCTCCTGACCAAACTACTTTCGATTTCTTAGAAGGAAGATTATATGCTCCAAAAGGAGAAGCTTGGACTAAAGCTGTCGAATATTGGAAAACTTTAAAAACGGATGCTGACGCTGTTTTTGATGCTGAATTAAACATCAAAGCAGAAGACATCGAGCCAATGATTACTTACGGTACTAACCCTGGAATGGGAATTGGTATCACCAAACATATCCCGAATGCTAAAGAAGTTGAAGGCGGTGAGGAAACTTACAAAAAATCTTTAGCTTATATGGGCTTCAACGAAGATGATGTAATGATCGGAAAACAAATCGATTACGTTTTCTTAGGAAGTTGTACAAACGGACGTATTGAAGATTTTAGAGCTTTCGCTGAAATTGTAAAAGGAAGAAAAAAAGCAGATAATGTTACAGCTTGGTTAGTTCCTGGATCTCACGTTGTTGAAGCACAAATTAAAGAAGAAGGAATTTTAGATATCCTGACAGAAGCTGGTTTCGTATTACGTCAGCCTGGATGTTCTGCTTGTTTAGCAATGAACGATGATAAAGTTCCTGCTGGTAAATATGCAGTAAGTACTTCAAACAGAAACTTTGAAGGTCGTCAAGGTCCTGGTTCAAGAACTTTATTAGCAAGTCCGATTATGGCTGCTGCTGCTGCTGTTACAGGAAAACTAACAGATCCGAGAGAATTATTCTAATTCTTGCTATAAGCTTTAAGCAGTAGGCTTTAAGCAAATTAGCAACTTCAAAAAAGGCCTAAAGCTTACAGCTTACAGCCTAAAGCAACAAAAATAATATGCTGTAGAAAAAAGCCTAAAGCTTACAGCCTACAGCCTAAAGCAAAACAAAATGGCATACGATAAATTTAATATACTTACAAGCAGCGGCGTACCGTTGCCAATTGAGAACGTAGATACAGATCAAATCATCCCAGCTCGTTTCTTGAAAGCTACAAAACGTGAAGGTTTTGGAGATAATCTTTTCAGAGACTGGAGATACAATGGAGACGATACTCCAAAAGCAGATTTCGTTTTAAACAACCCAACTTACAGCGGAAAAATCCTTGTAGGAGGAAAAAACTTTGGTTCTGGATCTTCTAGAGAGCACGCTGCATGGGCAGTTTACGATTACGGATTCCGTGCTGTAGTTTCTTCTTTCTTTGCTGATATCTTCAAAGGAAACTGTTTAAATATTGGTGTTTTACCAGTACAAATCAGCCCAGAATTTTTAGCTAACATTTTCAAAGCTATCGAGGCTGATCCAAATACAGAATTAGAAATCAATCTTCCGAACCAAACCATTACTTTATTGTCAACTGGTGAGCAAGAGTCTTTCGCTATTAATGGTTACAAAAAGAACAACCTAATTAATGGTTTTGACGATATTGATTATTTACAAGATATGAAAGAGGATATTAAAGCTTTCGCTGATAAACTTCCTTACTAATAGCAATATCATTCAGTCTATTAGACCCGAAAGGCTTCAAAACCTCTCGGGTCTTTCTAAATTAATAATACAAACCCGCTATCATTTCGAATTGAAAGAAATATAGAATATCAATATGGAAAAAAGAAAAATTGAAATAATGGATACGACGCTTCGTGACGGTGAACAAACCTCAGGAGTATCATTTTCTGCTGCAGAAAAACTGACCATTGCACAATTGTTGTTGGAGGAATTAAATATTGATAGAATTGAAATTGCTTCGGCGCGCGTAAGCGAAGGAGAATTTCAAGCCGTAAAAGGCATTACTTCTTGGGCTGAAGAAAAAGGATACATTAACAGAATTGAAGTTCTAACGTTTGTTGACGGCGGTGTTTCAATTGATTGGATGAAAAAAGCCGGTGCTAAAGTACAAAATTTATTGACCAAAGGTTCAATGAATCATTTAACGCATCAATTGAAAAAAACACCTGAACAGCATTTTTCTGAAATCGCTCAAATCATTGCTTTAGCAAAAGAAAACGACATTGAAACCAATGTTTATCTGGAAGACTGGAGCAACGGAATGCGAAATTCTCAAGATTATGTTTTTCAATTTCTTGACTTTTTATCAACTCAGCCAGTTAAAAGAATTTTACTTCCTGATACTTTAGGAGTTTTAATTCCGTCTTTGGCTTTTGAATTTATTTCTAAAATAAAAACAAAATATCCACAAATCCATTTTGATTTCCACGCACACAACGATTATGATTTAAGCGTTGCCAATGTTATGGAAGCCATAAAAGCTGGAATCAACGGACTTCACGTAACGGTAAACGGAATGGGAGAACGTGCTGGAAACGCGCCTCTTGAAAGTACTGTTGCGGTAATAAATGATTATTTACCACAGGTAAACATCAATGTAAAAGAAACTTCATTGTATTCTGTAAGCAAATTGGTTGAAACATTTACAGGTTACAGAATTCCTGCGAATAAACCAATTGTTGGCGATAACGTTTTTACGCAAACAGCTGGAATTCATGCCGATGGAGACAACAAAAACAATCTTTATTTTAATGACCTTCTTCCAGAACGTTTTGGAAGAAAAAGAAAATACGCTCTCGGAAAAACTTCTGGAAAAGCCAATATCGAAAAGAATCTTCAGGAATTAGGTTTAAAATTAAACAACGAAGATTTGAAATTGGTTACCCAAAGAATTATCGAATTGGGCGACAAAAAAGAAACCGTAACTAAGGAAGATCTTCCATACATTATTTCTGATGTTTTGGACAGCCATACTTACGAAGAAAAAATAACAATCAATTCTTATATGCTGGTTCATTCTAAAGGAATGCGCCCATCGACGACTTTATCTTTAAATTTAAACGGAGAAATAATCGAAGAAAATGCACAAGGAGACGGTCAGTTTGATGCTTTTATGAATGCTTTATCAAAAATTTACAAGAGCAAAAAACTAACCCTTCCAAAATTGATTGACTATGCCGTAAGAATCCCACCAGGAAGTAGTTCTGATGCCTTGTGCGAAACCATTATTACATGGGTGAACAACGGAAAAGAATTCAAAACCCGCGGATTAGATTCAGATCAAACCGTTGCAGCTATTATTGCAACACAGAAAATGCTTAATATTATTACTTAAGGTTCTAAGTTGCTAAGATTCTAAGGGACTAAGGTTTTTCTTTGAACTTAGAATCTTAGCAACTCAAAACCTTAAAATTTTAAAATAAAAACTAAGTCAAAAAGGAAAAAGCCTTAGAAACTTAGCAACTCAGAACCTTAGAACCTTTTAAAAAATATAGAATGAAATTAAACATAGCCCTTTTAGCCGGAGACGGAATCGGACCAGAAGTAATCGATCAAGCCGTAAAAGTATCAGATGCTATTGCACAAAAATTTGGACACGAAATCACTTGGAAACCAGCTTTAACTGGTGCTGCTGCAATTGATGCAGTAGGTGAACCTTATCCAGATGCAACACACGAAGTTTGTAAAAATGCTGATGCTGTTCTTTTTGGAGCGATTGGTCACCCTAAATACGATAACGATCCTTCTGCACCAGTTCGTCCAGAGCAAGGTTTATTGAAAATGCGTAAAGCATTAGGTTTGTTTGCAAACGTAAGACCAACTTTTACATTCCCATCTTTATTAGATAAATCTCCATTAAAAAGAGAAAGAATCGAAGGAACTGATTTAGTTTTCTTAAGAGAATTAACTGGCGGAATTTACTTTGGTGAAAAAGGAAGAAAAGACAACGGAGATACTGCTTACGACAATTGCGTTTACACAAGAGCAGAAGTACAGCGTTTAGCTAAAAAAGGTTTCGAATTAGCCATGACACGTTCTAAAAAATTATGCTGTGTTGATAAAGCAAACGTTTTGGAAACTTCACGTTTATGGAGAGAAACAGTTCAAGCAATGGAAAAAGATTATCCAGAGGTTGAAGTTTCATACGAATTTGTTGACGCTGTTGCAATGCGTTTGGTTCAATGGCCAAACTCTTATGACGTATTAATTACAGAGAACTTATTTGGAGATATCTTAACAGATGAAGCTTCTGTAATTTCAGGTTCAATGGGATTAATGCCTTCTGCATCTATGGGAGCCGAAGTATCTTTATTTGAGCCAATTCACGGTTCATATCCACAAGCTACAGGATTAAACATTGCAAACCCAATGGCTACAGTTTTATCTGCCGCTATGATGTTCGAAAACTTCGGATTGATGGAAGAAGGAAAAGCAATGAGAGATGCTGTAAACAAAGCTTTAGAAGCTGGAGTAGTTACTGAAGATTTAGCAAACGGAGGAAAAGCTTACGGCACTAAAGAAGTTGGTGACTGGTTAGCTGCGAACGTATAAAAAGTTTATTTTGTTTCAGGTTTCAAGTTTCAAGTTGTTGGAACTTGAAACTTGAAACTTGAAACATTAAAAAAGGGATCAACTTTCGTTAATCCCTTTTTTTAATTCAAATTGTCGACAGGAACAAAGTTTCCTCCTTGTGTTATTGGAATTTTATAAAAAACTCCTTCAGAAAAATTCATTGTTTGTTTTTCGGCACCAGAATCGGCATTAACCGCTGTAAATTTAAAGGTTCCCGAAATGGTATTCTCAACTGTATTATATTCAGTAACGACAATTTCGCCTGTTCCTTTCCCTATTCCAGTACTAAATTCTGCTTCTTGTCCTTTATAAGTGTTTTTATAAGTTGCTTTTGCAGCAGCATCGGCACTTAAAACATATGTCTTTTCTGTTGGTTCAGGAAGCTGGAAACTTATCTGTTCGTAACCTAAAGAGCCTTCAATAACGAAAGTTCCGTCAGATTTCATTTCTGCTTTATAGATTTGAGCTCTCCAAAAAGTGTTATCTTTTAAGGTTTGAAAAGCCGGATTATTAAATCTTACATCTTCGGTACAAGACGCAAGTAAAAGTAAAATTGATAAAAAGTAAAAGATTTTTTTCATGTTTAAAATGAATTTGGTGCAAAAGTATTGCATTAAGATCAAAATACTTACATTAAAAAGTCAAAAAAATGCTAAAAAAACAACTCAAATATATTTAATCTTTTTTAAAAACGTGTTTTTCATAAAAAAATTATATCTTTGCGCCCTTAATTAACAGAGGTCGAGTACCTCAAAATTTAATCAATTAGATTATGTCAGTAAAAATTAGATTACAAAGACACGGTAAAAAAGGAAAACCTTTTTACTGGGTAGTAGCTGCAGATGCACGCTCAAAAAGAGATGGTAGATACTTAGAGAAAATCGGTACTTACAATCCAAACACTAACCCAGCAACTGTTGAGTTAAACCTTGACAGCGCAGTTAAATGGTTACACAATGGTGCTCAACCAACTGATACTGCAAGAGCTATCCTTTCTTACAAAGGTGCTTTATTGAAACACCACCTTGACGGAGGAGTTCGTAAAGGAGCTTTAACTCAAGAGCAAGCAGATGCTAAATTAACTGCATGGTTAGAAGCAAAAGCTGGAAAAGTTGACGCTAAAAAAGATGGCTTATCTAAAGCTAAAGCTGATGCTAAAGCTACAGCATTAAAAGCAGAGAAAGAAGTTAACGCTAAACGTGTTGCTGATGCCGCTGCTGCTCAAGCTGAAGCTGCTGCCGCTGCCGCTGCACAAGCTGCTGAGGCTACAGAAGAAGTTGCTGAAGCTACTGAAGAAGCTCCTGCTGCTGAAGAGAATAACGAAACAACTGAAGCATAATTTTACTTAGCGATAATGCGTAAAGAAGACTGTTTTTATTTAGGTAAAATCGCTAAAAAATTTAGTTTCAAGGGTGAAGTTCTGATCTATTTAGACACAGACGAACCTGAGTTATACGAAAATCTGGAATCAGTGTTTGTTGAACACAACAAACACTTGGTTCCTTTTTTTATTGAAACAAGTTCTCTACACAAAAACGACTTTCTAAGAGTTCGTTTTGAAGATGTAAATACCGAAGAAGATGCGGATGCACTTGTTGGAAACGGAATTTACCTTCCTTTAACTATGTTGCCAAAACTTACTGGTAACAAATTCTACTTCCACGAAGTTATTGGTTTTGAAATCGAAGACAAACGTTTAGGTGTTTTCGGAAAAATAACTTCTATTAATGATTCAACAGCTCAACCTCTTTTCGAAGTTTTAAATGGCGAAGTTGAAATCTTAGTTCCAATGATCGATAATTTCCTTGTAAAAATTGATCGTGAGAACAAAAAAGTCATCATGGATCTTCCTGAAGGTCTTGTGGAGATGTATCTTTAGTATTCAGTCACAGTTTTTAGTGTTCAGTTTTTTAACTGAACTCAAAATAATTCATCATGTTTAAGTTTAAACAATTTTCTATCAACCAAGATCGTTGCGCTATGAAAGTAGGCACAGATGGTGTTTTACTTGGTTCTTGGGCTCCTATTAATCATAATCCGTTTAGTGTTTTGGATATTGGTGCTGGAACAGGAATTATTGCTTTGATGCTGGCACAACGAACTCATGCAGAACAAATTGATGCTCTTGAAATTGATGAAGAGGCATACGAACAAGCAGTAGAAAATTTTGAAGCTTCTCCTTGGGGCGATCGATTATTTTGTTTCCATGCTGGTTTAGATGAATTTATCGAAGAGCCAGAAGACGAATATGACCTAATTGTTTCGAATCCGCCTTTTTATGCTGAAGATTATAAAACTGAAAATGAACAGCGCGATTTGGCACGTTTTCAGGATGCGATGCCTTTTGAAGAAATTGTCGAAGCTGCCGATTTATTGCTTTCAGAAAATGGAATTCTAGCTATAATCATCCCTTTTAAAGAAGAAGAAAAATTCATCAATTTAGCTAAAGAATTCGAATTATATCCGCTAAAAATAACTCGAGTTAAAGGTACTCCAAAAACTGAAATCAAACGCAGTTTATTGGCTTTTAGCCGTAATGAAATTTCTGAAATTGAAATGGATGAATTAGTTATCGAAATTGATCGTCATGTTTATACTCCAGAATATATCGAGTTGACAAAAGAGTTTTATTTGAAGATGTAAAAAACATCTTTGTCAAAGTTTAAAGCTTTGACAAAGATAATCATAAACATTATTCTTTTAAGAGACAGTAGCCTCTAGTGAAATCAATCCCATTTGGGTTTTCTTTATTAAAATAGAGCATTGTTACGGTACAGCAATCATCATAAATATCAAAAATCTCAGAAATAAATCTGTCACCTACTTCAACATTTTGCGCTCCAAAGTTTTTAATGCAAACAGCTTCTACCTTACATTCGCTTAACCATTTTAGAGTCCAAACCGTTTCTACTTTTCCATTCATATAAGAATTCTGAATAGAATCTTTTCGAACAACATATTCATCCGGAAAGGCAGCAGCTCCAAATTTCCCATTTTTAAACTTACTACAATCTAATTTTTGAGCATAACTTAAAGTCCCTAAAAGCATTAAAGCAAAAAAGATAATATTCTTCATATATTAATTTTATCCATTACAAATTATTATTTCCCATTTTCAGCAAAAAGAATAGCTCTATCCAAAACTTCATCTTTTCCTTGCTGTATGCCTACAATAGTTGGTTTCACCTCAATATCAGGAACAATTCCTATTCGCTGTGTTTCTTTTCCATTTGGATAAAAAATCCCAAAACCAGTAAATATAGTCGAATAACCTTTTATAATTTCATACTTGCAAACCCCTCCATCTGCACCTGCAGTCTGACTCCCTATAACTACAGCATTAGGCGCAGCTTGCAAACACATTACCAAATGCTCACCATGACTTTGCGTTTTTTCATTCTCTAGAATAATCACTTTCCCTTTATAATAATCTGGATTCGTTTTTCCTGTTTTCTGATCTTCCCTCCAAACATATCTTCCAGGATACGTTAAATCTGCATCAATAAATTTTGCAAAAGCCTTCTCTTCTGGATATAAATATTGCGCTATATCTTCTTCTATATTTGGCTCTTGAGGATATTTTCTCGCATCAAAAATAATTGCTTTGGCGTTTTTAAATTGATCCATTACATCTGGAAGTTCATCTGCTTTTATAGATTCAATATCAACATAACCGATATTGTTTTCTAAAAATTTCCATTTTTTATTGTTGCTTTTAGAAAATTTAATCTTCAGCTGACTGTATTTGTAACGTTTAATCGTTTTAACTGAAGTATTATTATCACGTATAAACTCAATATCTATTGATCCTGTTTTTCCATTAAAAACTACCCAATAAATGTTTTTTAAAATTGCAGGTTCATTTGAGCCTTCTGCATATTTCAAATTTTCATTTATTAAATCCTGAACTGTTTTTCCGTCGACTTTTGTAATTACATCTCCAATTCTAATATCATCAATTTTAGCCAAAGAATCGTTTTTAAAAGCTGTTACAACAGCTTTATTATCTATAAAAGCAACATCGGCAGCTATAAATTTATCTCCGAAATAATCGTACATCTGTTTCATTACAGTCGAAGAATGCGTATCATTTAATTTTATAGAAATTTCGCGCATTGCTAAAGCAAAATCATTTTCTGATTCTGGAGTACTAAATCGGGGCATCATTTCTATTAAAACCGAATCCCAATTTTGATCCATTTTATATTTGTAAGGAAAAAAATATTCTATTTGGTTCCAATAACGAAAAAGCGCCAAAAGACGCATGTTTTTATCTGTCCATTTAAACTCCTTATATTTTACCTCATTTATGACTTCTATATAAGGCCTTGAAGTGTAATAAAATTGCCGATTTAGAATCCTATTTTCTTCAATAAACTTTAATTTCTTGGAAAGTGATTTAGAAAAGAATTCATTTTTATTGAACCATGATAAATCGAAATTTTTATCAAAGTATTCTTTTTTAGTTTTTACGTTTTCCTGTTTTTTGATTTCGCCTAAAGAAACAATCCAATTTTCAATTACTTGAGAAAATGCTTCAGAAGTTTGGGCTTCTTCAATTTTTGGTAAAATTTGAAACAATTGCTCATCCCAGTTTTTACTTCCGTCTGTAACATTTGGATGATAATATTTTAAAAATCCCCAAACTTTGCATGTTGCAGCTAACTTTTGAGTTTCGGTTATTGGTTTGGAAAAAGAAATTTGAAATAATAATACAAAAGCAATTAGTAGTGTTCTTTTCATTTAAAAATTTGTGGTTGTGGTTTTTGGTTAGGTTAGTATTGGTTTTTATACTTGTTCAAAAATAGTTTTAAACTGATACAGAATTCGTTCAATTAAACGCAGATCTTCGGTTACAATTTCTGCGCTTCCTTTCATTTCCTGCTGGAAAGCAATCTGTTTATCGTATGATGTTTTCAAGCCTTTCGGAAGCGCAACATCTATAAGAAGATTTCCATCCTTATCTGGTACTAGGGAGATGTTTTTGATCTCGCCTTTTAATACGCCAAATTCACGATCTGGATAATTTGCCAAGCGAATATTGACTCTCTGCCCCACTTTTATTTTGCCTGAATTTAAAGCTGGAGCTTTCACTTTACCAATGAAACTATTTTTTGCATCTGGAATAATTGAAAATACATTGTCACCAACATTTATGGTCTGATTTTCATTCCAAACTTGTAAAAATGTAACCTTTCCGCTAATTGATGATTTCAGCGCATACGCCAGTTCCCAATCTCTTATCACTTTTTTCAGCTGATAAAAGGATTGCGAAACGTTTCGACCAAGATTAACTTCTTCTTTGGTGCTATTTATCTGCAAATTCTGGCTTGATTTTGTATTATCAATCAAAGAAGACCTTAATTGGGAAATCGACGATAATAAGCTTCTATAATTCTTTTGCGCTTGAAGGAAAGTTAACTTTTTAACTTCCATTTCTTGAGCAGAAATTATTCCTTTATTGAAGAGCGTTTCAAAACGGGCAACTTCATTTTTCTGAAGCTCTAATTCCCGTTCGTTAATTAATTTCTGCTGCTGTAAGATTTCTATTCTTTCTGTTATCTGAACTTTCTCAGATTGCTGTGCTCTCGTTTCGACCTGAAAAGGATGTAGATCTTTATTTAATTCCTGCGCCTGATAATCTTTCTGAAATGCCGCATATGCACTTTCGATTTCACCCAATTGTGTATTTTTCAATAGCTCAAAAGGAAATTCTTTTTTTGCGTTATTGATATCATATTTATCGACAATTCCTTTCAATAAAAAAACATCTTTGTAATTGGCTGTATTTTCAATAATAGCCAATGTACTGTTCTTTTCTACCAATGTTTTATTTTTTACCAAAATTGCCTCAATGCGTCCAGAAGATTTTGATACGATTTTCTCTGGAGGAATATTAGTTGTAATAACAATTTCGGTTTTTACAACATCAGGATATTTAACAAACCAAGAGACAAAAAACAGCATAATGATTATGGCAAATATCAAAACTGTTCCCCATCGTATCATCCAATGCGGCACTTTGGTCAGGATATCCTGAACCTCTTCGCTTCTTAACTCAAATGTATCTTCGTTCATGATTAATTTCCTAATTGCAGCTGATTTCTAACCAGTTCAAAATAATTTCCTTTTTGTTCTACCAATGCAGAATGGCTTCCGATTTCGATGATTTTCCCTTTATCCAAAACCACAATTTGATCTGCGTTCATGACTGTACTCAATCTGTGCGCAATTACCACTACCGTTTTGTCTTTAAAAAAGAGGTCAAGTTTTTTCATAATTGCCTTTTCATTATTGGCATCTAATGCCGAAGTAGCTTCATCAAAAAATAAAATTTCAGGGTTTTTATAAACTGCTCTAGCAATTAATAATCGCTGTTTCTGGCCTGTACTCATTCCCAATCCTTCTGCACCTATTTTGGTATTAAAACCTAAAGGAAGCTCGCTGATATATTCTTTTATGTTCGCTACATCTGCTGCGTAAAGCAATTTTTCTTTATCAATTTTATCTACTCCAAAAGCAATATTATTGGCAATCGTATCGCTGAAAATAAAACCTTCCTGCATTACGGCACCAATATTAGATCTCCAGGCACTTTGCGATATATTTTTTAGCTGTGAATTTCCAATCAATACTTCTCCTTTTTCGGGTTCGTAGAACTTGAGAAGCAGTTTCATTAATGTTGTTTTTCCGCTTCCGCTAACTCCTACTATTGCAGTTACTTTATTACACGGAATTATCAAATTTAAATTGTCTAAAACAGGAACATCTGAACCTAAATATCTAAAAGAAAGATTTTTAATTTCGATATCTACATTTTGCGGAACTTCGTTTGTCTGATTGATTTCTTGTTGGACTTCGTCTTCTTTTTCATGAATTTCGGATAATCTGGCCAACGAAATTTTAGCATCTTGCAATTCTCTCACAAATTCAATTAATTGCGTAATAGGACCATTTAAACTTCCTACAATGGCGCTTATGGCAAGCATCATACCTAAAGTTATCGAGCCGTCAATAACTAACTTGGCAGACAGAAAAATGATAAATATATTCTTTAATTCATTAATAATCGAAGAACCAATTGTTTGCGTCTGTTCCAAAACCAGTCCTTTGATCGAAACTCTAAAAAGTCTTGCCTGAACATACTCCCAGCCCCAACGCTTTTGCTTTTCGGCATTATGAAGCTTGATTTCTTGCATTCCGTTTATGAGCTCCATTACTTTACTTTGCTCGTTTGAAACTTCTGCAAATCGTTTATAATCTAGCGCTTCTCTTCTTTTTAAAAACAAAACAATCCAGCCAAAATAAAGTACGCTTCCTGCAAAAAAGACTAAAAAAATCTGCAGATTGAAATAGGCCAAAACAGCTCCCATAACAAACATATTGATTACAGAAAAGAGAACATTAAGAGATGATGTCGTTAGTATTTTTTCTATACGGCGATGATCATTTATTCGCTGCATGATATCTCCTGTCATTCTCACATCAAAAAAAGAAATGGGCAGATTCATTAATTTAATAAAGAAATCTGAAATAAGAGAAATGTTGATTCTGGTTGATAAATGCAGTAAAATCCAGCTTCTAATGAGTTCTAATCCTGTTCTTCCTGCAAAAACAAAAAGCATCGCAAAAAGAATCAAATAGATAAAATGAATGTTCTGATTCTGTATACCGACATCAACAATACTCTGTGTTAGAAACGGAAAAATTAGATTGAGTAAACTGCTCGCAAGAAGACCAATAGCAAGCTGAATAAGAAATGATTTATATCGAAATAAATATTGAAAAAGAAACTTGAATCCTAATCCGGAATTTTCTTCTTTATCAAAATCAGATTGGAAAAAACTTGGTGTTGCTTCAATCAGCAGTGCAATTCCTTCTTTTGTTTCATCATCGGCATTATTGCCTATCCAAAACTTTACAAACTCTTCTCTATTATATTCTAAAAGACCAAAAGCAGGATCGGAAATATAATATTTGCCTTTTTTTATTTTATATAAAACTACATAATGATCTTTATTCCAGTGCAGAATACAAGGCAGCGGAGCTTCTTCAATTCTTTTTACAGAAAGTTTTACTCCTAAAGTTCTAAATCCGATTTTCTCGGCAGCATCACTCAGGAAAAGCAAATTACTTCCTTCACGAGTTGTTTCGCTAAAATCTCTCAACTCCTGAATGTTGATTGTTTTACCGTAATATTTAGCTATAATTTTTAAACATGTCGGTCCGCAATCTTTGTTATCAGCTTGTCTATAATGAGTGAATTTTTTCAATTTATTTTGGTTTATTCTGGGCCAATTTAATAAAAATTTTTCTTGTTAATCCATAAAAAAACAGAGAAGATATAAATCTTCTCTGTTTCGGTATTTAAAAACAAATTTTAGCAACACAATTTCTTTAGGACATGGCTGCGGTTACCCTAACCAAATAAAACTAACACAGCAGCCAACTCCTAAGAATCTCAGTACCAATCATCAATACTGAGAATTTGCTCAATGTTCCACGATCGAGCGCCTATACATTCAAAAAAAACATGACTAAATTCTAAATAAGGCTATATCGTATTACTTTCAAAAAAAGTTAAAAATCAACAACAAAGACGACTTGTATCACAAATACCCGATGATGTATTTAACGGACAAGTTTCGCCTGGCGATATTAAAATGCATCCTGCTTGTAAGGCATAAACCCAACATTCTGGAATTCCTCCTTTTATGGTTTTCTGTTCACTTTTTTTAATGTACTGAGCACCTTCAAGGTTTAAAATCTTCTTTAACATAATAATATCCTTTTTATATAGTAAATGGGTTTTCTTCCTTTACTATTTAAATATTAACATTAGCAAGCATAATATTTCTCAACAGCAGCATCATTGCAATTAATCTCTTCAGAATAATCAGCTCCCAAGATGTTTTTCTGCTCTTTTTTTGTCAGCTTTCTTGTTTCCTTGCTTTTTAAAATTTTCTCTAACATAACTGGTTATTTACATTTTTCGGTTTAAGCCTCAAATTTGCCATAACTTGATGCTTAAAAATTTTTCTCTCAGCAACTACCGACGTAACTATTTGGAATACAGTTCCAGTACGCTGGCACAGTTCCAAATTCTGTACATCTCTTAACTTTAAATCCGTCTTCACAAATTGGAGCATGATCTCCATTTATTGTTTTCAGCTCATTTGCAGTCAATTCTACTGCTCCTTTTAATTTCAAGATACTCTTTAACATATCTGCAGGTTTTTGGGTTGGGGGTAACTTATTTCTATTTTAACAGTCGAAACGTCTGTTTTTTATTATGCTATCTTTTCCAAAACTTGAACTTCATCGATATAATCATTTAAGAAATATTTCAACTCGTTTAATTCATATTCATTTGGAAATAGCCTTTCATTTACAATTTTAATAGGTGTGTAATTAAAATTGTTCATCGAGCACCAATCATATTGTTTCTGAATTTCCTGATTTATCATCATGCTTACAGAATCAACATTCCATTTTTTAAGCCATTTTTTATGTGTCATTCTTTTAATGTACCAATCAGAAATTGCTTCAACCGTTTTTCCAGGTGTTGTTCTATTAATAGTTAACAGTCTTTCGACAACAGCTTTATAAGGATTATCGTTATTTTCTGGATTAATATTGAAAAGAACGTTCAAAAATATTTTGTCTGGAAACTTTAGCACTAAGTCAAAAGCTTCTTGGAAAGTTTTATAGCAATGTCCGCAACTTGGGCTAAGAATTACAGAAAGTCTAACTCCTGCGTTTCTGTTACCAAATGTTAGGCCTCTTAAATCTTCAAATCCTTTTGTATATTTTACTTTTTTAGATAAGTAATTTAATAACGAATAATTTCTTTTAAATTTCTTAAGCTCTTTTAGCGAATTTTCATTGTCAAGCATTTTTCTGATCATTACTTTAACTGTTGCCCAAATTGGGATTAAAAGCAATAGAGAAAATAGATATGGAAAAACTTCATTAAAACTAAAGGTCAACGTAAAAAGATCTGATGAAAACCAAACAATACTCTGACCCAATATTAAAAATGAGATTGCTAAGCACATTATACACCATTTTTGAATCTCAAATTTTTGAATCCAGATCGAACAAACTATTATTGGAATAGCTAATAAACTTAAAAATCCAACAAAAATAGCCGAGCTTAATGGCTGTACTAATATTGCAATGATACTTGAGCTAAAGAAAAGCAATGGCAAATCTGAAAAACTCAACCATCTGTTTGCAATATCATCATTGAAACTTATTACAGAATGACAAGAAGAGTTGGAACTTAAATTACAGAATTTTGAAATTACAGTGTTTTTAACTCCCCATCTCTCCTGTACAATAAATATGCTTACAATAAGACCAAGAACAGATGTTACCAAAAAAGATGCACTAAACCAATCAAAACGATTGTAGAAAAAAGACAATCCCACTACAAGTGCAAGAGGCAGAAAATATTTTAGCCAATTGTATTCTATTTTTAGATTCTCTCTAGTTACTACATTGTTTGGCTCAATAGCAACGATTACACCATTCCAATCCAAAAGAAATTTATCATACGATAATTTTTGCGCTCCTTTTTTTGTGGTTGTGATTCTAACGCCGCTTTTAATCTTTTCAACTAGTATTAACTCATCTTTAAAATACGCCAAAAAGTTTGAAGGCAAATCTTCAATTTGCTCTTTCGAAACTCTTACGGCTGCATTCTCTACAGAAAGCAAATCAAACGAATCTGTAATGGCAAACAAACTCGGATAATTTGGATGAGATAAAAACAGATCTTTAAACTCATTTTTTATATCTGAGTATCGATTGATTTGCAGAAATTTTTGGACAAGTTTTAACATCGTTTTTGATCGCTTTTAAATCATAATTACACTGCAAAGATTGGGGTTTTTATTGATAAAAATCGCATGCATACATACATTTTATTAATTATACCACATACAATTTATAAATTATACCAAGTATAGTAAACATTTCAATTACTTGATTATCAATTGATTATGCAGTATATTTTTCATTAAAAAGCTCAGAAAGCCTATTTTCGATTAACGGTTTTGCTTTTTGTCTAGTTTTGGAAAGGGAATAATCAAAACAATATCAAACATGAAAAATAGGGCATTAAAAACCAATGATTTTACAAGAAAAAAATCATTAAAAAAAGAGTATAAATTGACTTAAAATAGTCAAAAATTGACTCTTAAAAATAGCAGAAAACACCCCCTAAAAAGCATAGTAGAAGAATCAAAACAAAAGGAATTAACTTACAATAAATTCTTTATTCTACTACAAAAAACCAAAAAATAAAACCAAAAAAACTTTGCATAAACCATTTTTAAGCGATGTTTTTATCGCTTCTGATTAAGATTGCTTAAAATATTTATGAAAGATTTATAGTATTAATTTTTTAATTCGAAATAAACATACAACATGAAAAATTCAAAATTGACATTCAAAGATTTTCAATTGGAAACAATCTCTAGAAAAGAGCAAAAAACTATTAAAGGCGGAAGCGTTGATGATCCTACTGATCCAAACGAACCTAAGAAAACTGGCGGAAACGGAAATCCATAAACAATAGAAAAACTCATTTAAGAAAGCAATCCAAAAAAAATTAAAGTCATGAAAAATAGCAAATTAACATTCAAAGATTTTCAATTAGATACGATCTCTAAAAAGGAGCAAAAAACAATTAAAGGCGGAAGCGTTGATGATCCTACTGATCCAAACGAACCTAAGAAAACTGGCGGAAACGGAAATCCATAAACAATAGAAAAACTCATTTAAGAAAGCA